>Ga0210025_1000027_pt1 | contig 238895 bp, 235 predicted proteins | sample CryGeyme20150102_FD_183989 | JGI IMG/M metagenome (GOLD analysis project Ga0210025, IMG submission 183989) | Groundwater microbial communities from Crystal Geyser aquifers in Utah, USA - Crystal Geyser metaG 2015-0102 (SPAdes) (version 2) | ecosystem: Environmental > Aquatic > Deep subsurface...
CGCCATAGGGCATTGAACCCGGCAACGGTCGAGGGAATCAGCCTGACACTCCGGCATGGCGAGTCCCTTGGCATGGTCGGCGAATCCGGCAGCGGCAAATCGACAATCCTCAAGGCTATCGCAGGGTTGCTCGCCCCAGCCGAAGGCCAGATCTTGCTGGACGACAACACCCTGCTCGGCACCACGGTCGAACGACGCCGCCCGGATCAGCTTCGCCGCCTCCAGATTGTGTTCCAGAACCCCGACGCCAGTCTCAATCCACGACAATCGGTGGCTGAAATCCTGTCGCAGCCACTCCGCCTCTATTTCGGGCTGCGCGGCGAGGCCTTACAGGACCGCATGGTCGCACTTCTCGACGCCGTCCGGCTTGGCGCGAGCTACCTTGACAGGCGCCCCGGACAGCTATCGGGCGGCGAAAAACAGCGCGTCGCCGTGGCGCGCGCCTTTGCCGCCGATCCCCGGATCGTCCTGTGCGATGAAATCACTTCGGCCCTCGACGTCTCGGTGCAAGCGGCCGTTCTGGAATTGCTGAATGACCTCAAGAGAGTGCATGGGACAGCGTTCATCTTTGTCAGCCACAACCTCGCAATCGTTCGCGTGCTTTCTGATCGGGTAGCCGTCTTGTATCAAGGACGGCTTTGTGAAATCGGCCCCACGGCAGCGGTCTACAGCCAACCGTCACATCCCTATACTGAAGTGCTGCTCAGCGCCGTGCTTGAACCCGACCCGGATCACGCACCACGCCTGCTGACCGAGGACAGGGCTGAACTTTCACCGCCCGAGCGGGGCTGCCCTTTCCAGCGTCGTTGCCCGGTCAAGGCTGGAGCGATCTGCGAGACCGATGCGCCACCCTGGCAAGAGACAGGCAACGGTCACGCCATCCGTTGTCACCTTCCATTGACCGCACTCCAAAACCGGATCTGCGGCTGACGGACAGCCCTTACGCTGTGCCCTTGTCCGGCAGGGCAAGATTTTCCTTCAACAGGATCTCGATCCGGATATCCTCTTGCGAAGCGAGCGGTGTCCGTCCGTCACAGCGCGCCTTGAGCAGACGGACGGCACTGCGCACCACATGCCCCGGATTCTGCACGATCAGGGCGGCGATCATCTCGCTTTTCAAGAGTTCGACAGTCCGTGCCGTGCGCTCATGCGCGACGATGGTGCGGGCGCGGCGCCCACCATGCCGCAGGACGGCTTCGAGAGGCACGAAAGCCTCGGAACTCATCACATAAACCCCGACGATATCGGGAAAGTTCCGGTATGCAGCAGCGACAATGGCCGCGGCCCGCGTATGATTTCCGTGGGTTTCCAGCGTAGGGAGCGCAGACAGTCCGGGGAAGCGCAGACCGAGGGTCTGGTCAAAACCCAACCGCCTTTCGGCGCTGTCAAGCGAGGTCATCGCTTCTGCGATCACCATGACCCGTCCCGCCGGTTGCTTGCAAAACGCGCCCAGAAGGCGCGCCGCGGTGGCCCCCGCCGCATAGTTGTCGATTCCCACAAAGTCGAAGGGACGCACGCCATGCTGACCTGAAATGAATTGCACAACATTGATGCCGCGCTCGATCAATCGCAGGGTGGCATCGCGGACCTGCGGGCTTTCCGAGGACATGATCGCCACACCATCAACCTCCTCGCGCGACAGGTTTGCCAATGTGGCCACAACCTGATGCGGGTTACGTTCGAGCACTCTGCGTGTCCTGATCTCGATGCTATCGGCCCGCAAGAGCCTGCCATGCTCCGCGATTTGCGCATCGAGTTCCGCCAGAAATTCGCCGCCATCTCGGGGGAGCAGAAATTCAAATCGGTAAACCCGGCTCTTGGCCAGATTGGCCGCCGAAAGGTTGCGTTCGAACCCCAACCGGTCGATCGCCGCCTGAACCGCCTGCACTGTCTTTTCATGCACGCCCGGCCGACCGTTCAATACCCGGTCAACGGTCGCGCGACTAACGCCAGCCGCCTTGGCGAGATCCTTTGTCGTTGGGCGCATTCTGTCGGCGCTCCCCTCCTGCATTCGTGCAACTTCACCGCTTCCGCGCCCCATTGCAAGATATCTGAGGCACGTGCCTCAGATTTTTCTTGCTCAGAGGCACGTGCCTCAATTATCACTGTCTTACTGTCGAGTCGCGGCGGAAAGATCGCGACACAACTCTTGGGAGGAGTTTTGGAATGAACATCAATCGCATGTATTGCGCGGCTGCGGCACTCGCCTGCGTCGGCGCGACAAGCGCTCACGCTGATGAACTGACGCTGTGCTGGGCCGCATGGGACCCCGCCAACGCTCTGGTTGAGCTGAGCAAGGAATTCGAAGCACAGAGTGGCCACAAGATGCGATTTGAGTTCGTGCCTTGGCCCAATTTCGCCGACCGGATGCTGAACGAGCTGAACTCTGGCGGCCAACTCTGCGATCTGATGATCGGCGACAGCCAATGGATCGGCGGTTCGGCCGAGAACGGCCATTACGTCAAGCTGAACGACTTCTTTGACAAGGAAGGCATCAGCATGGACGATTTCATCCCGGCCACGGTGACGGGCTATTCGGAATGGCCCAAGAACACCCCAAACTATTGGGCGCTGCCCGCCTTTGGCGATGTCGTCGGCTGGACCTACCGCAAGGACTGGTTTGAGCGCCCCGACCTTCAGGCCGAGTTTCAGACAAAGCACGGTCGCGCGCTCGACGTGCCCAAGACCCTTGAGGAACTCAAGGATATCGCGCAGTTCTTTCAGGGCCGCGACATCGACGGCACAACGGTCTATGGGGCCGCCATCTATACCGAGCGCGGCTCGGAAGGCATCACCATGGGCGTGACCAACGCGCTCTACAATTTCGGGTTCGAGTATGAAAATCCCGACAAGCCCTATGATCTGGAGGGATTCGTGAATTCCGAAGGCGCGGTCGCGGGCCTTGAATTCTACAAGGCGCTCTATGATTGCTGCACGCCGCCGGGATCCTCGAACTGGTACATGGGCGAGGACATTGATGCCTACAAATCCGGGCAGGTGGCGCTCCAGATGAACTTTGCCTTCATCTGGCCCGGCGTCGAGGCAGACCCCAAGGTCGGCGGCGGTAAGTCTGGCTATTTCCCCAATCCTGCTGGTCCGGGCGGGCATTTCGCACAGCTTGGCGGTCAGGGCATTTCGGTGGTGTCCTATTCGAGCAAGCAGGACGCCGCGCTCGCCTATATCAAGTGGTTCGCCCAGCCCGAAATCCAGGCGCGCTGGACCGCAATGGGCGGCGCATCGGCCCTGCGCTCGGTGGTCGAGGATCCGGGCTTTGCCAGCAGTCATCCCTACGCACAGGCGTTTCTCGACTCGATGGCGATCGTCAAGGATTTCTGGGCAGAACCATCCTATGCCGAATTGCTGCTGGCGATGCAGGCGCGCGTCCACAACTACGTGATCGCGGGCAGTGGCACGGCAAAGGAAGCGCTTGACGGTCTGGTCAAGGACTGGGTCGAAATCTTCGAAGACGAAGGCAAGCTCTGACACGGATAACCGCCAGCCTCTCCCGAGGCTGGCATCCGCCGCCGCATTTCGGTCCGTAAAGCCGGGCTGGTTATCTGCGCAATCAATCAAGACGACCACCAAGAGCGGTCGGCGGTATCGGGACATTTTCAGATGGCTCAATCTCCCATCACGCGCGCCGCACAGGCCACACCAGAGCCGCTGGCCCGGCGCATCCGGGGGCTTTCGGACCGCGCGATCGCCTGGATATTCATCGCGCCCTCCATCTTTCTGTTGCTGGCCGTCAACATCTTTCCGCTGATCTGGACGATCCGCCTCAGCTTTACCGACTACCGGGTCAACCGCCCCAACCGTGACATCGAGTGGGTCGGCCTGCAAAATTACCGGCGCATCCTGACGGACAGCGACATCTGGCAGACGATGCAGGCCACGGCGCATTTCCTGATCTGGACGATCGTCCTTCAGGTTCTGATCGGCTTTGCACTGGCCTGGCTGATCAACAGCAAATTCCGGAGCAGCAATTTCTGGACCACGATCATCGTCCTGCCGATGATGCTCAGCCCGGCGGTGGTGGGAAATTTCTGGACCTTCCTCTATCAGCCACAGATTGGCCTCTTCAATCACGCCATCGCCTTCGTCACCGGGGCCGATCCGGCCAGCTTCTCGATGATCGGGGATGTCGCCCTTGCGCCCTGGGCGATCGTGATCGCCGATACCTGGATGTGGACACCGTTTGTGATGCTGATCTGCCTTGCCGGTCTGCGCTCGATCCCCGAGTCGATCTATGAGGCGGCCGAATGCGACCGGGCCAGCAAATGGCGGCAGTTCTGGACCCTCACCGTGCCGATGGTGCTGCCTTTTCTGATGCTGGCCGTGCTGTTCCGGGGCATCGAGAATTTCAAGATGTTCGATCTTGTCGTGCAACTGACCGGGGGGGGGCCGGGCAACACCACCGAACTCACCTCGATCAATCTCAAACGCGAAGCCTTCGAGAAATGGCGCACGGGCTATGCCTCGGCCTATGCGGTGATCCTGTTTGTGACCGTCTTTGGCCTTGCGTCGATCTACGTAAAGGCGCTCAACAGGGTGAAGGACAGATGAGTTACTCCGTCTCCGATCCGTCGCGACGCACCAAATGGATCGCAGGAATTGCCGTGACCCTTTATGCGGTCATCACGATCCTGCCGCTGCTGTGGATCATCGCAACTGGTTTCAAGTCACCTGCGGATTCAATCGCTTATCCGCCAAAAATCTTCTTCGAGCCGACGCTGGAAGGCTATGTCAATCTCTTCACCACCCGCACCCGCGTCAACCCCGAAGAGATGGCGGCCCTGCCCGAAGCGCAGACCTGGTATGAGCAGATCGTACGTGATCAGGGACAGATCATCGCCGGGCCCTCGCGCTATGGCGAGCGGTTTCTGAACTCCGTGATCATCGGCTTTGGCTCGACCTTCCTGTGCATGATCCTCGGCACTGCCGCCGCCTATGCCTTTTCGCGGTTTCGCGTGCCGCTCAAGGAGGATCTGCTGTTCTTCATCCTCTCGACGCGGATGATGCCCCCGATCGCGGTCGCCATTCCGATCTTTCTGATGTTCCGAAACCTCGGGCTGAACGACACCCATCTCGGGATGATCCTGCTTTACACGGCGGTCAACCTGTCGCTGTCGGTCTGGCTGCTCAAGGGCTTCATCGACGAGATCCCGATCGAATATGAAGAGGCGGCGCTGATCGACGGCTACACGCGCTTTCAGGCCTTCATCAAGGTCGTGCTCCCCCAGGCCGCAACCGGTATCGCCTCGACCGCCATCTTTTGCCTGATCTTTGCCTGGAACGAATACGCCTTCGCAGTGCTGCTGACCTCCGGGACGGCGCAGACGGCGCCGCCCTTCATTCCCACCATCATCGGCGTCGGCGGCAAGGACTGGCCTGCCGTTGCAGCCGGTGCGAGCATCTTCCTCATTCCGGTCATGGTGTTCACCATTCTGCTGCGCAAACACCTCTTGCGAGGCATAACCTTCGGAGCGGTGCGCAAATGACCGCCTTTATCAGAAACCTGCTGCGTCTGCGCCGCGGGCCGTGGGAGATGGTCGCCTCGGTCCTGATCGCGCTTGGCGTGGTCATGCTGATGCAGCCCTTCGTGAAGATCCTCTTTACTTGGTCGTTCCTTGTCACCCTGACCGGCACGGTGATGTTCCTCATCGTCAGTCATTTTCGCGAGTAAGCCATGGCCCAGATCAAGATTGAAAATCTGCGCAAGGATTTCGGGGCCTTTACCGCTGTGCAATCCTCGACCTTCACTGTCGAGGATGGCGAGTTCTTCATGCTTCTGGGGCCGTCTGGCTGTGGCAAGACGACCACCTTGCGCATGATGGCCGGGCTCGAGCTTCCGACCAGCGGGCGGATCTATATCGACGGCGAGGAAGTCGGTCAAAAGCCCGCCAGCCAACGCGACATCGCCTTTGTCTTTCAGATGTTCGCGCTCTACCCGCATATGAACGTGGGCAAGAACATGAGCTATCCGCTGCTCAGCCAGGGCATGAGCCGCATCGACGCGAACGCGCGCGTGGCAGAGGTCGCGCGCCTGCTCGGCATCTCGCACATCCTGACCAAGCCGGTGGGCGGCCTCTCGGGCGGCGACCGGCAGCGCGTGGCACTTGGCCGGGCAATCGTGCGCAACCCCAAGGCCTTTCTCATGGACGAACCGCTTGGCGCGCTTGATGCCGAGTTTCGCGAACACATGGCCGAGGAGCTGCGCGCCCTGCATGACCGGATGGGCGCCACGACCGTCTATGTGACCCATGATCAGCTCGAAGCCATGCAGATGGGCGACAAGATCGTCGTGATGAATCACGGCGTGGTCGAACAGTTCGGCGTGCCGCAGGATATCTATGACTGGCCTGCGAGCATGTTTGTCGCGCAGTTTCTGGGCTCTCCGCCGATGAATTTCCTGCGCGCGCATGGTTTGGTCGGGTCAGGGGCGGACAGCCTTGCCCTTGGGGAGGCGCGGATCACCATTCCCGCGCAGCGCGAAGGGTTATCAGGGGATTTTGCGCTCGGTGTGCGCCCCGAGCATGTCCGGCTTAACGACTCTGCCTCCCTGCGCGGAGAGATCATCGCAACGGAGTATCTCGGAACCACGCAGATCGTGACCGTCCGGACCAGCTTTGGCGAGGTCAAGGCCCGCGTTGCCTCGGATCAGAAGGTCGCCGTCAGAACTGCGACCGGCCTGCATCTCGACGCACGCAACCTGAGCGTATTCGATGCAGAAACCGGCCGGGCACTGCGGTCCGTCGCCAATCAGGGAGTGCTGGGACTTGGCTGAGATCGTGCTTCGCAACATCACCCGGCGCTATGGCGAACTGACCGCGCTCGAGAAGCTGGACCTGACGGTGCCCGATGGGGCCTTTGTTGTTCTGCTCGGGCCGACCGGGGCTGGCAAGACCACGACCTTGCGCATCGTTTCGGGGTTGGAAGCGCCCGATCTGGGCGAGGTATTCATCGGTGGGCAGCCCATGAACGGACTGCCCCCGGCCCAACGCAATGTGGCGATGGTCTTTCAACAGTATTCGCTCTACCCGCATTTGACGGTGCGCGACAATCTGTCCTTTCCTCTCAAGTCGCCGCTGTCGCAGACCCCGCGCCACGCCATCGCCGAAAAGGTTGTCCGTGTGGCAGAGACCTTGCAGATTGCCCACAAGCTCGACAACAAGGCAACGGAACTTTCGGGCGGCGAGATGCAGCGGGTTTCGATCGGCCGCGCGCTGGTGCGCAACCCCTCGGTTTATCTCATGGACGAACCGCTCAGTTCGCTCGATGCAAAGCTGCGCGCCGATCTGCGCATCGAGTTGAAATCAATTCAGGCCGACTCTGGCGCCACGCTGCTCTATGTCACCCACGATCAGACCGAGGCGATGACCATGGCGTCGCATATCGGTGTGCTTGACCACGGGCGGCTCGTGCAATTCGGCCCCCCGAGGGAGATTTACGCCGACCCGGTCAGCCTCTATGCAGCAAGCCGCCTTGGTCAGCCGCGCATCAACATTCTGCCGGCCGATCTCTTTGGCCCGGCGCCCTCTGGGGCAAAATTCATCGGATTGAGGCCCGAGCAAATCTGTCAGGGCAAAGGCCAGGACAGCCTGGTCGCGCGCGTCGAGCGGCTTGGGGATCAGACCAGGTTGCATCTGAAATTCCGTGACCATGACATCGTAACCATCACCGATGCGCATACCGCCCTGCACGCCGGGGACATCGTTCCGATCCAGCCAGATGCGCCGTTTTTTTTCGCCGCCGATGGCGCAAGGATCCGGGCTTAGGGAGAGAGACATGACTCAGTTCATCAACCGGAAGGAAGACATCGTTCAAGAAGCCATTGACGGCCTGATCGCCACCTCTGGCGGCCGGATCGCGCGTCTGGATGGCTATCCGCATATCCGCGTGGTGCTGCGCAACGATTGGGACCGCTCGAGGGTGGCGCTGGTCTCGGGCGGTGGCTCGGGCCACGAGCCCGCCCATGCCGGTTTCGTGGGGCCGGGAATGCTGACGGCAGCGGTCTGCGGCGATGTCTTTGCCTCGCCGTCGGTCGATGCGGTGCTGGCAGGTATCTTGGCAGTGACCGGTCCGGCGGGCTGTCTGCTGATCGTCAAGAACTACACCGGCGACCGTCTCAATTTTGGCCTTGCCGCCGAACGGGCGCGCGCCTTTGGCCTCAATGTCAGCATGGTTGTCGTGGATGACGACATCGCACTGCCTGACCTGCCGCAAGCGCGCGGCGTGGCGGGCACACTTTTCGTGCACAAGATCGCCGGAGCCCTCGCCGAAGCTGGGGCCAGTCTTGAGGACGTCTCTGTCACCGCCACCCGCGTTATCGCGGGAACCCGTTCGATCGGCATGTCGCTCGATACGTGCACCGTGCCGGGGGCGCTCAAGGAGGACCGGATCGCCCGTGGCAAGGCGGAGCTGGGCCTTGGCATCCATGGCGAGGCGGGGGTGGAACAGGTGGACTATTCGGACGCTCGCTCTGCCATGGCGATGGTATCCCAAAAGCTCGGCGCCTTCCTCGCGCCTGGCGGCAATTATGTGGCCCTGCTCAACAATCTCGGCGGCGCGTCGGTCCTCGAAATGTCAGTTCTGGCACATGAACTCGCGCATTCGGACCTCGCCGGGCGCATCTCGCATATCGTCGGGCCTGCAACGATGATGACCTCGCTCGACATGCGTGGCTTTTCGGTATCGCTCTGTCCGGCCACCCCCGAGACCCTCGCCGCGCTCGAGACCACGACGCCGCTGCACAACTGGCCGGGAGTGGCCCGGCTCTCGAAACCCGACATCATCGACCTGCCTGACGGGCTGCGGCCAATCCGGCCTCTGGCCTCGCAGCACCCACCCACCCGCGACTTTCTGATCCGCTGCTGCGAGATCCTGATCGCAGCCGAGGCGGATCTGAACGCGCTCGACGCCAAGACCGGCGATGGCGACACCGGATCAACCCTCGCCGGGGCGGCCAAGGCGCTGATCAAGGCGATGGATCGTCTGCCCCTTGCCGATCATACCCAGCTCTACCGCGCCATCGGTCAGGAACTGAGCGAGACCATGGGCGGGTCGTCCGGTGTGCTTCTGGCGATCTTCTTTGCGGCCGCAGGTGATGCGGCGGCCAGCGGTCAGACGATGGGTGAGGCGCTTCAGGCGGGCCTTGCGCGGATGCAGGAAATCGGTGGTGCGCGACCCGGCGACCGGACCATGATCGATGCCCTCGAACCGGCGCTCAGGGTTTTACCACAGGGTATAGCCGCCGCCGCAAGAGCCGCGCGGAACGGGGCGAACGGCACCGCCGAAATGGTACAGGCGCGGGCGGGACGGGCGGCCTATATCAACACGGAACAATTGCGTGGCCAGGTCGATCCGGGGGCCGAAGCGGTCGCGCGGCTGTTTGAACAACTCGTTGCGCCCGTGTGATGAGACCGGGGTGGAGGCGCGTCAGTCGGCTGCCGATGACTCTGGCTCTCCAGTAGGCAAAATCTGGTCGCTGCCCTTCTTGAGGGGAGGCCGGAGCGCCCCGGCCTCTGCCTCTTGTGCATGATCCGAGCCAGCCCCCATTGCCCAACCCGCCGAAAACGGCAAAACTCAGGCCCGGAGTCTCACTCACGCTGGATAAAGGTTGGGGGCAACGTCAGCCTCCCCCCTGCCCTTCGAGCGCCTTGAACTCCATCGCCGCCACTTCAGGTCGGGTCAGAGAGGCAAGGCGCGGGCGGTCCGCGACCGGGGCGATGGCCTCGAGCCGCTCAAGGGCCTCAAGAGAGTTCGAAATGGGGGCAGATCAACACTCGAGCTTGGCGCCAGATCGTATTTTGCAACACGCCATGGAGGAAGGAAAGCTGCGGCCCATGCCATTGCAATGAGGCACCTGGTAGAAGCGGTTTCGTGCCGTGAGCGGGCCGATCCGGACGGGCTCGAACAGGATGTCGTAGCGGGGGTCTCTTGTCATCTTTCTCATCCTCGGACCTTCTGTTTCTTTTGCCGCATCAGACCTCTGGCCTGTCGAAATGGTGGGGGTAGACCAAAGCCAGATAGGCCCGCACCTGGCGATGCGCGCGGTCGCGTTTGTAGCGGTCGGGATAGATCAGGATATTGAGCCAGATCCCGTCATAGAGCGCCTCGAGCGTGCGTGCGACGACATGCGGCGGCAGGCCGCCATAGCCCCCCTCCGCTTCGATCTCGCTGCACAGTCGGGTGGACAGATCATAGCGTTCTCGGTCAAGGTCATCGACCAGCGAACGGTAGACCGCGCGGCGCCGGCCCTCTCCGAAAAAGGCATACCACACCGCGAGTTTCTTGCGGGTGCAGATCCGGGGATGAAAATGCGAGCCGACAATCGCCAGGAGTTTTTCCGGCGCGCTCAGTCCCGCATCCTCGCAAGCCTTGCGCCACTGCTCGTGATGCTCGCGCGCAAGAAAGGTCAGCGTCTCTTCGAGCAGGTTCTGCTTGCTCTTGAAGTGAAAATTCACAAGTCCGATCGACAGGCCCGCCGCCTCGGTGACGGTCGACATCGTTGTGCCGCCGATCCCGTGCTTGGCAATCGAGGTGATCGTGGCGTCGATCAGTTGACTGCGGCGCACCTCCCGTGGCTCGGTCCGCCGGGTGCGGCTGAGCCTCAGGCGCTCCTCGCGTGCATCCTTCGCCATCATGTCTGGGTCGCAGTCCCGGGCCGGCTGGAGCCCGCCGCCCTTCACGTCACTGCGCATCGAGGATCACGATCGAATCTGACGACCAGGACAGCCACAAAGCCCGCTCAGTCTGCGCGTCCATCTTTTCCATTCCGCGATGGCTGTTCGGCGCAGAGACGGCAACCGGTTCGGCCTTGCCGGTGATGCTGACATAGAAATGGCTGCGCTCGCCCAGATAGGTCGTCGTGCATAGCTGTCCCTCGACCGCTTGCCCTGCGTCCGGCCGGCTGGCCGACAGGGCGAATTTTTCGGGCCTCACCGCAACCTGCACGGATGCGCCGTCGGGCCTGGTGATCTGCGCGGCCGGGATCGGGATGGTGCCAAGCCCTTCGGTCTCGATGGCGGCCATGGCGGATCCGTTGCACCGCACGGTGCCGCGAAAGAAATTCATGTTGCCGATGAAACTTGCCACCTCGCGGGTTCTTGGCGCCTCGTAAAGCTGCGCCGGCGTATCCACCTGCAGCACCCGCCCCCCCGACATCACCGCGATGCGATCCGACAGCGTCAGCGCCTCTTCCTGATCATGGGTGACAAACACAAAGGTGATGCCCACCTGCCGCTGCAACGCGCGCAGTTCCAGCTGCATCCGCTCGCGCAGCTGCTTGTCGAGGGCGCCCAGGGGCTCGTCGAGCAACAGCACCTTGGGCCGCAGGATCAGCGCGCGCGCGAGCGCGATCCGTTGCCTCTGCCCGCCCGACAGCTCGTTGGCCTTGCGCTTGCCATAGCCCGTGAGATTGATCAGTTCGAGCATCTCGTCGACCATCTCCTGCCGCCGCGCGGCCGGCAGCTTCTGCCGGCGCAGACCGTAGGCGATGTTGTCGGCCACGTTGAGATGCGGAAAGATCGCATAGCTCTGGAACACCATGTTCACCGGGCGATGATGTGGCGGCACCTCCGACATCGGCTGGCCGTCAATGAAGATCTCTCCCGAGGAGGTGGATTCAAAGCCCGCGAGCATCCGCAGAAGCGTGGTCTTGCCGCAGCCCGATGCACCGAGCAGCGAAAAGAACTCGCCCTGCCCGATCTCGAGCGAGACATCCGCCATCGCCTGGAAGGCCCCGAAATACTTGCTCACCTTGCGGATCGAGATGAATGCCTCGGCTGACGTCATGACTGAAGTCCTTCCTTTTCTTGGCTCTCCAGCCCCATGCGCCCGACCCATTGGGCGATAAAGACCAGAACGAACGACACGAACAGGATCAGCGAGGCCATCGCCAGCACCGAGGGAAATTCCTTGGGAAAGCGCAACTGCCCCCAGATATACATCGGCAGCGTCGGATCGGTGCCGGTCAGGAAGAACGCCATGATGAACTCGTCAAACGAGATCGTGAAGCTCAGCAGCAGGCTTGCCACGATGCCGGGCAGGGCCATCGGAAAGGTCACGCGCCAGAAGGTCCACCAGCCGTTCTCGCCCAGATCGGCCGAGGCCTCCTCGATCGAGGGATCAAACCCCTCGAAGCGTGGCAAGAGCGTGGCCACCGCAAAGGGCAGACAGATGATCAGATGGCCGAGCCCCACCGTCCAGAGCGAGAGCGGCACCCCCATCCGGCTCAGCAGCACCAGAAGCGCCACCCCGAAGATGATGCCCGGGATCACCAGCGGCATCATGATGAACCCCACCAGCGCGCCCTTGCCCTTGAGCCGGTAACGGGTGATCGAGCGCGCGGTCAGCACCCCCAGAATGGTCGAGATCACCGCAACGACAAGCCCCACACGGACGCTGTTCCAGAGCGAATTCCACAGCGCCTGCCGGGACCAGAGTTCAGAATACCATCGCATCGTGAAACCTTGCAGCGGAAAGCGCACATGCACCGCGTCGTTGAAACTGAACAGCGGGATGAACAGCACCGGCACATAGAGCACGACGAGGAAGAGGACCGCATAGACCTGCAAGGCCCGGTTGGGCCGCTTGATATAGCTGCCCGTGCTCATGCAATCCGCTCCTGCATCTTGCGGGTGATCAGCAGGAACACCAGCGCAAGCGCCGCGATCCACAGCATCAGCACGATCGAAAGCGTCGCCCCCATCGGCCAGTTGTTGACCGCACCGAACTGGATCTGGATCAGATTGCCGATCATCGTGCCATCCGGCCCGCCCAGAAGGGCGGGGGTAATGTAGTCGCCGGTCGTGGGAATGAAGATCAGGAACGAGGCGGCGATGATCCCCGGCATCGACAGGGGCAGCGTGATCCGGAAAAACCGCGCCACCGGCCCGTCGCCGAGATCGGTCGCCGCCTCGAGCAGCGACTTGTCGATCTTCTCGAGCGAAACATAAAGTGGCAGGATCGCAAAGGCCGCCCAGGCATGGGCGAGCGTGATGATCACCGCTGTGGGGCTGTAGAGCAGAAAGGCCAGAGGCTGCTCGATCAGCCCCGCCGCACTCAGCCCCGAATTGATCACCCCCTCGTAGCCCAGGATCACCTTCCAGGCGAAGACCCGCAGGAGATAGCTGGTCCAGAAGGGCAAGGTCATCAGGATCAGCCACATCATCTTGTTGCGATGCACGTGAAAGGCCACATAATAGGCCATGGGATAACACAGCGCCACCGTCGCGACGGTGGCCACGCCCGAGATCCAGAACGACCGCGCCAGAAGCGTGCCATAGATCGGCTCGCTCCAGGCGCGGGCGTAATTGACCAGCGTCAGGGTCGTGTCAAAACCAAAACCCTGCCGGGTCCACAGGCTGATCATCAAGAGGATGAGGAACGGGACGACGATCCCGATGCCCATGATCAGCAGGGTGGGAGCCATCAGAAGATAGCCGCGAAGCGTCTCGCTGCGGTTGAGGAGACGGGTCAGGCGGGAACCCGAAGCGCGCGCCGCAGCTTGCCCCGACCGGGATTTTGACAGTGAGGTTTCAGCCATCCGATCCACTCTTGGACAGGCGATCATGGACCCCGCCGACCGCGCCGGCGGGCCGCCATGACCCGCTCAGAACCCGGCCTTGATCTGCTCGAACGTCTCATTCATCCGCGTCTCCCACTCCTGGGTCTGCGGGTGCTGGAAATGTCCGGCATTGAGCACGTCGAGCGGGTTCTTGCTCAGCCCCAGACCGGCCAGCGTCTCGGCGTCGAACGCATCGAACGCCTTGGCGTTGGAATGGCCATAGCCCCAGTCATTGATCATGAAATGCCCGGCCTCCACGCTCAGAAGCGAATCGATCACCTCATAGGCGCGGTCGAGATTGGGCGCGTCCTTGTGGATCATCGGGCCGCAGACCCAGGTCAGCGCGCCCTCCTTCGGACGGGCGAACTTGACCGGAATACCCTCGCTCTGCAACAGCACGGCCGAGCTGTTCCAGGTCATCGAGGCCACCATCTCGCCCGCCGAAAGCGCCTGTTCCAGCGTCGTCGTGTCATCGGTATAGGTGCGGATCAGCGGCCGCTGCTCGCGCATCACCGCGGCGATCTTCTCGAAAGCCCCCTCGCTGTCGATATCGGCAAAATCGACCCCCGCCTTGATCGCACCGCACCACCACGCATCCGCCCCCGAAGCGAGCGAGCCAAGCCGCCCGGCATAGCGCGCGTCCCACAGCATGTCCCAGCTTTCCTCGCCCTCGAGCTCGAACAGATCCGTGCGATAGGTCACAGAGGTCTGCCCCCAGTCGAAGGGCGACATCCAGACCTTGCCGTCGCCCGCGTCATTGCCCGGCAGATCCACCAGTTCGGGGATCACATCACCCCAGTTCGACAGCCGCGAGGTGTCGATCGGCTGAAACAGGCCAGACTGCACCCAGCGCGGCATCGCCTGGTTGCAGGGATGCGAGACATCCACCACAAACCCGCCGCGCATCTTGGTCAGCGCCTCCTCGGAGCCGCCAAAGGTCGCAAAGTTGGGTGGCACGCCATTCTTGGCAATATAGGGCCCGAAAAGCTCGGGGATGTCATAGCCGCCCCAGGTGAAATAAGTGGCCTGATCGCCCTCCGCGGCGATCGCCCGGCGCCCGGTCAAGGGCATCGCGGTCATCGCCACACCCGCCGCAAGCAGACCCTTCGTGAACTTGCGGCGGCTCAGCGCTCCGGCGCGCAGCGCACCCAGTTGATCAACAACGTCCATCATGCTTCAGTCTCCCCTGTTGGTGCAGGTCGGCCTTTTGATGGCAGATCCCGGCACGTGATCACTCCCGTCAATTCCCCGCTGCGCCAAAACCGTCATGTCCGACCTCAACGCTCTACCGCAAACCACTGAATGATCATTCAATCATCTCAGGACATCCCGAACCAAGTCAAGAGGTTTGCAGTCCAATCTCACGAATGCGAAATCAACGCGCCAGAAATCGCTCCAGACAGATCCGGCAGGCGGTCACAGCCTCAACCCGGCTGAACACCTCCGGCGCCAGATGCAGGCGTTGCCAATAGCCATCGGTCAGCGCCTCCATCCAGTCCGCCATCTGCCCGGCTTCGGACTTTCGGTCTTTCGGCAAAAGCCGCTCCCAGACCGCCATCAATGCCTCTCGGCGGCGGCGGTCAAAGGCCTCGGCAACTTCGGCATACTGGCCGGTGAAGCGCAACTCGCCCCAGAATGCAAACCAGAGTGGCAACACCTCCGGGCCGCAGGCTTCTGCCCTGAAATCTGCTTCAAGCAACGCCATCAGGCGGTCCTGTGGAGCGGACCCTGCCGCCTCAAGCGCGGCCGTCCAGAGCGCCTCATAGCCGTCGTAGAGGTCGCGCAGCGTTTCGGTCAGCAATCCCCCTTTGGAGGTGAAGTAAAAGACGGCGACGCCCTGTGACAGCCCCGCCTCATCCGCCACCGTCGCCAACGTGGTGCGGGCCAAACCATGAGCGAGGATCGACCGGCGCGCCGCATCCAGAAGTTGCCTGCGCCTGCGCTCGGCATTCTCCTTGCGTTCCTTACGGGGTTTCTTCATGACGCTCTCCTGCATTGATGACCCTTCACCCGCTGGTTCCTCCCTCTCAGCAATAGCAGACAGGGCGGGTGAGTAAAAATATTTATTTGAGCGCTCAAAAAACTTTACCAAAGCGATCCGCTCGGCTAGGGTGGACCACAAGTCGCCATGGAGAGACCTATGCCCGCCTTCGCCAACAATCCCTCTGACAAGGACCTCGCCGAGTGGGACCGTGACCATAATCTGCATCCCTGGGCCGGCGTGCACGGCTGGCGCAAGGACGACTACATGCGTGTCAACTCTGCCCGGGGCATCCACATCTGGGACAGCGCCGGTCGGCGCTTCATTGACGGCCCCGGTGGCATGTGGTGCGTGCAGATCGGCTATGGGCGGCAGGAAATAGCGGATGCCATCGCGGCGCAGGCCATGACCATGCCCTACGCCTCGCCGTGGTCCTTTACCACTGAACCCGCCGCTATGCTGGCCCGAAAACTGGCAGAAATGACACCGGGCGACCTCAACACAGTGCATTTTACCACTGGCGGTTCGACCGCCGTCGATACTGCGATCCGGATCATGCAATTCCTCAACAACCGTCTTGGACGACCCGACAAGAAAATCGTGATCTCCCGCGAAAAGGCCTATCACGGCTCGACCTATCTTGCCGCCACCGTGACCGGCAAGGAACGGTTCAAGGCCCGTTTCGACAAGGCCGACGATCTCGTCCGCTTTCTGCCCGACGTGAACCCGTATGATCGCCCCGACGGCATGAGCATCGACGGCTGGTGCGATGCCAAGATCACCGATCTGGAGAACCTGATTGCCGAGGTCGGGGCGGACCGGATCGGCGCCTTCATCGCCGAGCCGATCCTGTGCTCGGGCGGCGTGGTCGTGCCCCCCCCCGGCTATCACCGGCGCACCCGAGAGATCTGCAAGCGCCATGACATCCTCTACATTTCGGACGAGGTAGTCACCGGCTTTGGCCGCCTTGGCCATTGGTTCGCCTCGGAAGACGTGTTCGGCATCCTGCCTGATATCATCACCTGCGCCAAAGGCCTCACCTCGGGCTACCTGCCGCTCGGAGCCTGCATCATCTCGGACGCGATCATGGAGCGGATCTCCGGGCCGGACGAGAATGACGTGTTCTACAACGGCTATACCTATTGCGGCCATCCGGTCAGCTGCGCGGCCGCGCTCAAGAACATCGAGATCATGGAACGCGAGGATATTCTCGGCCATGTCCGCCGCGTGACCCCGCATTTTCAGGACCGTCTGCGGCGGATCGGCGAAACCTTCGACATCGTTGGTGATGTACGCGGCATGGGGTTGTTGGGCTGTATCGAATGTCGCCTCGATCCGAACAACAACAGCTTTGCGCAACAGGTTCAGTTTGGCGCCCGGCTCGATGCAGTCTGCGAAGAGATGGGGCTATTGCTGCGCCCCTATGGCAACATGGCGGTCTTCTCGCCACCACTGATCATCACCGAGTCCGAGATCGACGAGATGTTTGACATCATGGAAGTGGGGCTCACCCGACTGAGCGCGGAATACACAGCCTGACCCTCGTCTGCCAGTCCGCGCGCGACATTTCGAACCACGGCACCATCTCGCCATAGGCGCGGGCCAGCCCGCAATCACGCATCCCGCATTTGAGCAAGACCTTCTGCGATGCGGCATTGTCGGGGTCGGTGCAGGCCACCACCCGCGCCAGCGCCGTCTGCTCGAACGCATGGCGCAGCAAGCGGGCGCAGATCTCGGTGGCAAAGCCCTGACCCCATGCGCCCGGCTTCAACAGGTATCCCACCTCGATCTCCGCTTCGGGATAGGCGTCGGGCACCAGTTGTGCCCAGTCCGGCTCTTCGGTCTCGATCGGGATCGGGGTCAGCACGCCATCGCCGATCTTCTCACCGGTGTCGCGACGCTCCACCGACCAGATCCCAAGTCGCCCTCCCGCACCACGCCGCAGCGCATTGGACATATGCGCGCGCGCGTCCGCCTCGGACAGCGCGCCCCCCACAAAGCGCATGACCTCCGGGTCGCACAAGAGCGCGACGCACAGGTCCTCATCCTCGACAGACCATGGCCGCAGGCGCAGCCGCGGCGTGTCGAGCACCAGCGCCCGCGGCTCGAGCGGCTCGATCATGCGGGCTTGCGGCCCCGGATATGGTGCGGACAATGCTCGCCCGTCTGCAACACCGGCACCATCGCCGTCCATGTCCTGATCTGATGGGCGATGAAATCGCGCCCGTGCCGCGCCTCCCACTGCGCCCGGTTCGGCCCCGACAGGTCCTCCAATTCCGCCTGCGCCACCTCGGCATACCACGGGCTGCGGTTGACCAGTTCGACATCGCGGAACCCGGCCCCCTCCATCGCCCGGCGATAGCGCTCGGGCGACGCCATCGCGAAATCCAGCGCCTCGAGCGCGATGTAATGCGCCATCTCCGGCGAGGGCGCGCCGTCATGCGACCTCAGCCAGTCCGACGCGGCGAATTGCCCGCCGGGCCGCAGCACCCGGAATACCTCCGCCGCCAAGGCCTCCTTGTCGGGAATGTGGATGATCGAATCCTTGGAAAACACAACGTCAAAGCCTTGATCCCGAAACGGAAACGGCCCCGGAACAACCTTCTCGACCGTGATCCGCTCGCTCAGCCCCGCCGCAGCGACGCGCGCCCGCGCGGCGTCGCAAACCGGATCCTCGACATCGATCCCGGTCACCTGCGCCGCGCCATGATCGCGCACCAGCAATACCGCAATCGCCCCCGATCCGCAGCCGATATCGAGAACATATTTGCCCCGCAGATCCACACCATCCAGAACCCGCGCCACCTCCTCCGCCCCGCCCGGAGACAGAAACCCCTCGCCCCACATCTCCTCGAGAAAGGCGATATGGCTGGTATCGTAGAGAATTTCATCCGGCATGGCGCCCCCTTCGGAACAGATCCTGTCCCCGGCAAGTATTCCGTGAACACGCCGCGCGAACAAGCCCTGTCTCGAACCGAACCCCGCTCCCCTGCCGCAACCGCATCCCCCCGCGTCGCATTCCCCCATTCACGCCAGAGCCCTGCTATGCTATCCCGCCCATGGTCAGACCATCGAAAGACTGCGCCATGAGCCAAGAAATACACCTCGCTTTCGAGCATCCCACGGCGCGGGCGCGCGCGACATCCCCCGATGGCCCGCTGGATCGCATCTCTGTGCGTGACCACGTGGTCGAGGTCGAGATTGGTGCGTTTCAGGCCGAACGCGGCACCACGCAACGTGTGTCGTTCAATGTCGTGGTCGAAGTGCGCCCGATCGCCGACCGGATCGACGATGATGTCGACCGAATCCTGAGCTATGACAAGGTGACTGAGGCGATTGCGGCGGAATTGGCCGCCGAACGCCTTAACCTCTTGGAAACGCTGGCCGAACGGATCGCCGAACGGATTCTCTTTGAGCCGCAGGCGGTGCGCACCTTCGTGCGGATTGAAAAGCTCGACCGTGGCCCCGGCGCCTTGGGGGTTGAGATCGTCCGCTCGGTCGATGACCTCAAGACCAAGCCGGTCGCGCCGCACCATGACACCACCCCGCACCCGCATGTGGTATTCCTGACCAATGCCGCGATCCGCTCGCCCAACCTTTCGCAATGGCTCGACCAGCTCGAGGCGAGGGCCGAGCCGGTGATCCTCTGCGTTGGCCGGGCCGATGTCGATGCGCCGCAGACCGGGCGACGAATGACCCAGCGGCGGGTAGATCTGCTGGCGATGGAACAGAACGCCTGGGTTCTGGCGGGGCGCGATGACCGCTGCGTTGTTGTCGCCACCCGCACCGAGCTGGATTGGGCAATGAAGAATGGCCAGATCAGCGTCTGGGCCCCCTCCAAGATCGTCCTCGACGCGGTGGACGGGCCAGGGGTGCAGACGGACGATCCGGTGGCACTTGCCGCATGGTTTGCTGGCCATGTCGATGCCTCCGATCTGCTTTTGATTGGCGAGGCGCCGCCGAAATTCTGCCGCGTGCCCGTGCTCTTGCAACATATCTCGCAATCGGGACTGTAAAGGCGACCTGCATCAGCCCGGGATCCGATCCATGCCCTATTACCGCCCGATCCCCCGTAGCGACCATGCCCGCCCGGCAGGGGCCATGCCGCTCGCGGGCGGCTGGTGCTGGTTCGACACCGTCGAGGTGCTTGACCGCCATGCACCCGCCTCGCTGATGCCTGCGGCGGAGCTGCCCACCGACGTGGCCGACCACCTGACCGCCCCGCGCGCTGCCATCGCGACGCTCGACATGCGACAACCGCAAATCATGGGCATCCTCAACGTCACGCCAGACAGCTTTTCCGATGGGGGCCTGCATTTCGACCCCGAAATTGCCGTTGTCCATGCCCGCGCGATGGCGGCGGCAGGCGCTGCGATCCTCGATGTGGGGGGAGAATCCACCCGCCCCGGCGCAGCTCCGGTCGCCATCGAAGATGAGATCGCCCGGACTGCGCCGGTCATCGCCGCAATCCGGGCGCAGACGACCACCCCGATCTCGATCGACACCCGCAAGAGCGACGTGGCCCGCGCCGCGCATCTCGCCGGGGCCGATCTCGTCAACGATGTGTCGGGCTTGACCTTTGACCCCGACCTCGCGCCCTTTGCCTCACTCCATGCGCTGCCGGTCTGTGTCATGCATGCGCAGGGCACACCCGAAACCATGCAGCAGGATCCGCATTACGACAATGTCCTGCTCGACATCTACGATTGGCTCGCCGGACGGATCGAGGCGCTCACAGCGCTTGGTATCCCCCGCGCGCGGATCGTGACCGATCCCGGCATAGGCTTTGGCAAGACCCGGGCGCACAACCTCCTGCTGCTTCAGAACCTGTCGCTGTTTCATGGCCTGGGCTGTCCGATCCTGCTCGGCGCTTCGCGCAAGCGCTTCATCGGCGATATCAGCAACACGCCCCTAGCCTCGGACCGCATCCCCGGCTCGCTCGCCGTGGCGCTTGCTGGCGTGGCGCAGGGCGTCCAGATCCTGCGCGTGCATGACGTGACAGAGACCCGCGCCGCGCTCGATCTCTGGCGGGCCGTGACCTTTGCACGGGCACAATGAAAAGACCCCGGACAGCGCCGGGGTCGATTCTTCTTGCAAGCGCGTGATCGTGGGTCAGTTCTTGTTCTGATCCACCAGCTTGCCGGCGGAAATCCACGGCATCATCGCGCGCAGCTTCTTGCCGACTTGCTCGATCTGATGCGCATCGTTCATCCGCCGCGTGCCCTTGAAGAAAGGCTGGCCAACCGCGTTTTCCTGCATGAAGTCGCGCACGAAGCGGCCGATCTGGATGTCGCGCAGGATGGCCTTCATCCGCGCCTTGGTCTCGTCATAGGGCAGCACGCGCGGACCAGAGACATACTCGCCATATTCGGCGGTGTTGGAGATCGAATAGTTCATGTTGGCGATGCCGCCTTCATAGATCAGATCGACGATCAGCTTCACCTCGTGCAGGCACTCAAAGTAAGCCATTTCAGGGGCATAGCCGGCCTCGACCAGCGTCTCGAACCCCATGCGGATCAGCTCGACCAGACCACCGCAGAGCACCGCCTGCTCGCCGAAGAGGTCGGTTTCGCATTCTTCGCGGAAGGTGGTCTCGATGACCCCGGACCGGCCACCGCCAATGGCAGAGCAATAGGAAAGACCAAGCTCCAGCGCTTTGCCGGAGGCATCCTTGTCCACCGCCACGAGGCAGGGCACGCCGCCGCCCTTGACGAATTCGCCGCGCACAGTATGGCCGGGGCCCTTGGGCGCCATCATGATGACGTCGAGACCTGCCTTGGGCTCGATCAGCCCGAAATGGATGTTGAGCCCATGGGCAAAGGCAATCGCGGCACCGGGACGAATGTTGTCATGCACATATTTGCGATAAGTTTCGCCCTGCAATTCGTCAGGCATGGTGAACATCATCAGATCGCACCAGGCCGCGGCTTCGGCGATCCCCATCACCTTCAGCCCCTCGGCCTCGGCCTTGCGCGCCGATTTCGAACCCTCGCGCAGCGCGACGACAAGGTTCTTCGCGCCCGAATCCCTCAGGTTCAGCGCATGGGCATGGCCTTGGCTGCCATAACCCAGAATGGCGACCTTCTTGTCCTTGATCAGGTTGATGTCGCAGTCACGATCGTAATAGACGCGCATGGCGTTCTCCTCTTTGCTTTGACTTGCGACAGCATAGGCATTCTCGGTCCATGATCTGAACAAAAGATATTTAATTGCCTATTTTTTCATGGTATTCATGCGTGAAATAGATACTTTGGTAAAATTTCATGCTAGACGATACCAATCGGCGCATCCTCCGCCAGTATCAGCACGCGCCACAAATGGGGCCCGCGGAACTCGCCGACCGCTCCGGTGTCACCCCCGCCACCTGCGCGCGCAGGCTCGAGCGGATGCAGGACGCAGGGATCATCCGCGCCAATCGGGCTGTCATCGACTGGCGCGCGCTTGGCTACGAAGTCGAGGTAAGTTTGCGCATCACTCTGGACAAAACCCAGCCACGCGCCTTTGAGGAGTTCATGCAGCACGCAAGAAACGTCCCGGAAGTCATTGAAATTCAGACCTTCCTTGGCCGTGTCGATCTGCGCCTGTCGATCATCGCCCGCGACATGGCGCATTATCAGCAACTCTATCGCAGCGCCGTCCTGACCCTGCCCCATATCGCCGATATCGAGGCCTTGATGCATGTCGCGCGGATCAAATCCGACGAGGTGCTGCCGGTATGATCGCGCTTGATACCACCGACCGGTTGATCCTGCGGGAACTCTGCCGTGATGCGACGCAATCGGCCAGCGTCATCGGGCGCAGCCTTGGTCTCTCGCAGCCCGCCGTCTGGCGCAGGATTCGCAGGCTCTGGGACAATGGGGTAATCAAGGGCCAACGGCTCGAGCTCGATCAGGAACGACTGGGCTTTGGCGTGACGGTGTTTCTTGGCGTCAAACTCGCCACCAAGGGCCGCGTCAGCCTTGATGATTTCGAACGCGCAGTCTCCGCCATCCCCGAGGTGCAGACCGTCGAGCATATCCTCGGGCTCTACGACTACCGCTTGCGTGTCGTCGCTCGTGACATTGCAGATTTTGAAAGAGTCTTGCGGCGCCGCATCATGACGCTGCCCGGCGTTGGCGACGTTGAGGCAAATGTGCTATTAAGCGAAGAACGGCGTCCCGGCCCGATCGGCTGACCGACGCCCGCATGGGTAATAGAGTCATGGGGTATCGATTCAAACGCTCTGATCCAGACATCGCCTCGGCGCTTCGGCGAATCGCGAAGGACCAGATCGACAAGGCGATCGCCTCTGCCAACCGGGACGACGATCTCCATCAAGGCATCCACGATGCACGGAAAAAGTGCAAGAAACTGCGCGGGTTGTTCCGCCTCGTGCGGCCAGCCTTTCCGGGTTACATGGTCGAGAACGCTGCCCTGCGCGACGCTGCGCGCCATCTCGCTGCTCTGCGGGAACGCGGGGCGGGGCTCGAAACACTCGACCGGCTGCTTGCGGCCCGCCCCGATGACATCGACCACATCGCCGCAGAGACCCTCCGCGCCGCGCTCAACAGACGCGCCAGTGCCGGAGCAGCTGAGGACCTTGAGGCGCGTCTTGTCGCATTCCGGTCGGATCTAGAGGCCTGTCACGCGCGCAGCGCCGGTTGGACGCTGGACAAGACGGGTTTTTCGGCACTTGGGGACGGATTGCACGATACCTATATCGGTTCACGCAAGAAAATGGTGATTGCACGACGGTCCCGTAGCCCAGAGGATCTGCACGCCTGGCGCAAGCAGGTCAAATACGTTTGGTATCACGCGCGGCTGCTCAAGCCGATCAAGGCCGCGAAGATCAAGCACCGAAGCGCGCAGGCGCATATCCTGTCAGACCTGTTGGGCGATCACCACGACTTGGTCGATTTCCGTATCCTGCTCGAAAGCGGAACGCTTCCCGGCGCGGCCAGCGCGGCGCTTCTTGCCCCAACCGCCACCGAGATGGCCCGGCTTGAAAACGCAGCGTTCGATCTTGGCCGCAAGCTCTTTGCCAAGAAACCCAAAGCCGATCTGGAGCAGTGGCGCAAGTGGTGGAAAAGCTGGTAAATGCAACCCTAGCCCCATCTTCTGCCCCTAATGCCACCCGGTGCGGCGGTGCCGGAAACAGGACAGCACCTGACGCAATAGCGCGTGGACTTTTTGACGCGCCCGGCGCAGTCTGCGCAAGAACCAGACAGGAGACACCCAATGCCCGCCCTACTTGACACTGTCGATCCCGACGGCCTCCTGGAATACTCTGTGGTCTTCACCGATCGCTCGCTCAATCATATGTCCGCCTCCTTTCAACAGGTTATGCGCGATATCTCGGCCATGCTGAAGGAAGTCTACAATGCCGATGCCGTGGCTCTTGTTCCCGGCGGCGGAACCTATGCGATGGAATCCGTAGCGCGGCAATTCGGCCACAACGCGCACGCGCTCATCGTGCGCAATGGCTGGTTCTCGTTCCGCTGGACCCAGATTTTCGACGCAGGACAGTTCACGTCTGACACCACCGTTTGCATGGCGCGGCAAACAGGCAATGGGGCGCAGGCCCCCTTTGCGCCCGCCCCCATTGATGAGGTAACGGCCAAGATCCGGGACACAAAACCCGATGTGGTCTTTGCCCCGCATGTCGAGACCTCCGCCGGCTTGATCCTGCCCGAGGCGTATGTGACCGCCCTCGCACAGGCTGCGCATGACGTGGGCGCGCTTATGGTGCTCGATTGCATCGCGTCGGGCTGTGCCTGGGTGGACATGAAGGCGACCGGCGTTGATGTGTTGATTTCTGCGCCACAAAAGGGCTGGTCCGCCTCGCCGTCCGCCGGGCTTGTAATGCTCTCTGCGCGCGCCTTGGCGCGGCTGGCCGAAACGACATCCGACAGTTTTGCCCTCGATCTCAAGAAATGGCGCGCGATCATGCAGGCCTATGAGGACGGCGGTCATGCCTATCACGCGACGATGCCCACCGATGCCCTGCGCGGTTTTCGCGACACGATGATCGAGACACGCGATTACGGATTCGAGCGGCTGCGTCAGGCGCAATGGGATCTGGGCAATGGAGTGCGCGCCATGCTGGCTGAGCGCGGCGTGGCTTCCGTCGCGGCCGATGGTTTTGGTGCGCCGGGCGTGGTGGTCAGCTACACGAACGATCCCGAGATCCAGAACGGCAAGAAATTCGCGGCTCTTGGCCTTCAGATCGCCGCTGGTGTGCCCCTGCAAGTGGGTGAACCCGAGGGCTTTCGCACCTTCCGGCTGGGTCTGTTTGGCCTCGACAAACTCTATGACGTGCCCGCAGCACTCGATCGGCTGAAAGCGGCCTTGGACAAGATGTTATAGGCCCGGGCTCACCCGCGGGCACCAAGGCCCATCTGCATCAGCGTTCGACGCACCGGAGCCAGCGCATAGATCGAATTGAGACCCATGGCACGGGCATCGCGCAGAGGCTGGGCGTGCAGCATCGAGGCGCGGTTCAGGAGATCAATCCCCGCCACCCGTGCCCGGACCTCCCAATGCCTGCGCCGGTGATAGGCTTCGAGCATCGCTCGATCCCCGAGCCGATCGGGCGCGGCCTCGGCCAGTTCCAGAAGCACCCGCATATCCCCCAGAGACATGTTGAGCCCCTGCGCGCCGATCGGCGGCACCACATGCGCGGCCTCGGCCACCAGCGCCACACGCTCGGCAAACATGCGATCTGCCACCTGGCTGATGATCGGCCAGACAGTGCGCCGCGAAACCAGCGTCAGTGGTCCGAAAAGAGAACAGGAGCGGGTGTTTATCTCTGCCTCGAACGCCGCCACCGGCAAGGCCGCAAGCCGCGCCACTTCAGGCCCCGTCTCCATCCAGACGACGGCAGAGGACGGCTGACCCTCGAAATCGGGCAGCGGCACCAACGTGAACGGGCCGCCGGAGCGATGGATTTCGGTCGAGACATTCTCATGCGGGATCGGGTGCGTGACCGCAAAGGCCAGCGCCTTTTGACCGTAGCGCGTGGTTTTCACCGCCACACCTGCCGCCTCGCGAATAGGCGAGGCGCGCCCGTCGGCCGCAATCACAAGACGACAGCGCACACTTGTGCCATCACTCAGCCCCACACGGGCCTCTGCCTCACGGGTAAACAGCGTGGTCGTACCGGTCCCAGGGCGAAACGTCACCCCCGGCAGGCTCGCGAGATGCGCTGCCATCTCTCGCCGCAAGAGCCAATTGGGCAAGTTCCAGCCAAACGGCCGCTCTGAAATGTCAGAGGCACGAAACGCGCGGATCACCCGCGGTTTGGGTTCCACGCCTCCTGCATCGACGATCCGCATGACCTGCAATTCGGCGGCAAAAGGCGCAAGACGCGCCCACAGGCCCGCCCGCTCCAGCAAGGCTTGCGCAGGTTGCAAAAAGGCCGTGGTGCGCAGATCAGAGCCCTCGGCCTCACGCGCCGTGATCGGCGGAGCGGGATCCACGCAAAGCACGGAAAAACCGGATCGCCCGAACACCGCCGCCGCAGCAAGCCCTGCCACGCCGCCGCCCGAGATCAGGATATCGACGTCCTGCACCGCCATGTCATACCCACTTCTTGGCGCAGCGTTCAACCGCGCGAGATCATCAGGAGCAGCACCCAAGCCACGGGCACAAGCGCCAGCGCAGGGATATAAAGCCCCGGAATTCCCCAAAGCGCAACGCTTGTTGCCCAGCCTGCGACAAAGACGGCGACGCTCAGCAGGATGCGCAGAACGGTAGCTGTCTCGTCTCCCTCACGGGCGTGGGTGGCATGCGTCTCGGTCAGGCTCATCACAGATCCTCTGTTGATTGATTAACTTTGAACTCATCTAATCGACCTTCCCCCACGTTCAACGGGACGTCTCGCCGCAGGCCCGCGCCTCAGACCAGCCGCGCCAGAAATCCGCTGAGATCGTCGGTATGATGATGGATGTGATCGGCCTCGATCCGCTCGGGGGCCACATGCACCGTGCGCATACCCATGGCATGAGGTGCGGCCAGGTTGCGGGCATCATCCTCGAACATCGCGGCCGCGCCAGCCAAGGCTCCGTCGCGCCCGAGAATGGCGGCAAACGCCTCCGGTTCGGGCTTGGGACGGTAGCCAGCATGTTCGACACCGTAGATCGCATCGAAGGCCCCCGCGAGACCACGTTTTTCGATCACCCGCTCGGCATAGGGCGCGGATCCATTGGTGTAAACGATCCGGCGCCCCGGCAACGCCCGGATTGCCGCATCAAGGGCTGGATCTTCCTCCAGGTGATCGAGCGAGATGTCATGCACCTGCCGCAGATATGGCCCGGGATCGAGATCGTGGAGCCGCATCAGCCCGGCAAGTGTGGTGCCGTGATCACGCCAATAGACATGACGCAATCGGTCCGCCTCGGCGCGCGATACCCGCAACAGATCCATCACAAACTGCGTCATCCGCACTTCGATCTGATCGAAAAGCCGGGCCGAGGGCGCATAGAGCGTGTTGTCGAGGTCAAAGACCCAGGTCTTGATATGGGCGAAAAGTGGCTTTGGCATGACCCGAACATAGCAGGTGCGGCCGTGGGGGCAATCGCCCAAGGCTTGATCCCCCGATCAAAGCGCGTAAGGTCGCACGTCAAGGACAAATGAAACGGATTTGCCGATGAAACCGTCACCGACCGATGCCTATTCGCTGATTCTCGAAGCCATCGACATCGGGATGTTCAAACCCGGTGATCGTCTGGTCGAAAGCGATCTGGCAGAGCGCTTTGGCGTGTCGCGCACGCCGATCCGCGAGGCCTTGCAACGGCTGGAGACGCAATCCATGCTGACCCGCGATGGCCGTAGTTTGATCGTGGCCTCGCTGGATTACAACCAGCTTGCAGAGCTCTACGTGGTGCGTGCAGAGCTTGAGGGGCTCGCGGCGGGGCTCGCGGCGCGCCACGCGAGTCCCGAGGAGGTGCGCGTCCTGCGCGACATGGTTGAAGATGACCGCGCGCTCATGGGAAAGCCATCCGAGATGGCACGTGCCAACCGTCGCTTCCACAAGCAGATCCATCTCGCCTCGCACAATCGCTTTCTGGTGCAGCAACTCGACCTCGTGCATCGTTCCATGGCACTCTTGGCAACTACGTCGCTCGCGGCTGAAGGCCGTGATGAGGATGCGCTCAAGGAACATGACGCGATCATCGCCGCCATCGAGGCACAAAACGAGAGAGCCGCCACGCAAACCCTGCGCGATCACATCTCAAAGGCCTTCGTGACTCGGCTCAAGCTTGATTCCGGCGAGGTCAAATCCACCGTCTGACCGCCGCCGCCCACCAGCTGCCGCCGTCAGGCCATGCGCCGTCTTGTCCCAGAAGAACGGCTTGAATACCAGTTCGTAGAGCGCCTTGTAAGCAGCAACAGCGCCCAATGGCGTATAGAAATGCATGGTCGGCACCCAGAGCATCAGATGCCGGTGCTTGCGCCCTGAAACCGCCAGCAGGTGAATGCAGATATTGAGCACCTCGACCATGAGAAAGAGCCTGCCAAGCGCCACCATTTCCGCGCGCGGCAAAACGGGATCCAGCGGATGCGGCAATCCGAGGAGCACCAGCCAGAATGACCACAGAAATGGCGCCAGAAAAAACTGCGAGAGCGCCGACACGAAATGCACCTGAAACCCCCAGAACTTCCTGGCACCCAGTTGCCGGAAGAGCAATCGGGGACGGCGCATATGCACAAGGTAGGTGGTCATGTAGCCCTTGAGCCAGCGCGAGCGTTGCTTGATCCAGGGCCAGGGACGACAGTTTGCTTCTTCCTCAGTCACCGTTCGCACCATTTCCGTGCGGTATCCATGCCGCGCCAGCCTGAACCCAAGATCAGCATCTTCTGTCACGTTATGTGCATCCCATCCCCCCAGTTCCTCAAGCACGTCACGACGGAAATAAAGCGACGTGCCTCCGAGCGGGATCGCCAGACCCAACCGCGCCATGCCGGGGAGGATCATTCGGAACCACGCGGCATATTCGATGGTGAAACATCGCGCGATCCAGTTCTGTCTCGGGTTGTAGTAATCGAGGATACCTTGCAGACAGGCGACATCGCGTGGCACCTGCTCAAAGCGGCGCACAACCTGCGTGATCTGATCGGGGTCGGGCGCGTCTTCGGCGTCGAAAATGCCGATAATATCCCCCTTGCAGAAATCGAGTGCATAATTCATCGCGCGCGGTTTGGTGCGGGGCGTGCCATCGGGAACGATCACCGGCTGGACCCAGGACGGCAGATCAATACCCGCCAGCGTCGCCTGAGTCAGAGCGTCCTCCTCCTCGAGCACCAAAATGACATCAAGCAGGCATTTGGGATAGGTCAGACGGCTGAGCCGGGCGATCAGGGCATGGGCGATCTCGGTCTCGCGAAAGAGCGGGACAAGAATCGATACTTTGGGCAACGGAGCCATCATTCTCGAGGTTCCGGATTTCGGCTCGCGCGGTTTCGTCAACGCGGCGAGGACGGCTGCGGATTTCAGCCCGGCGCACAGCAGCAATGTGAAACAGGCCCATGCGGCAAAGATCCCGAACACCGCAACTGGAAAGGCCAGACACAGCCCGACGATCAGGATCAGGGCACCAAGGCATGCACTCAGTCGCAGCGCCATCGCCCCGCCCCATCTGCGACAACTCTCGGTTTCGGGCACGCGGGTCTCGGCGAGGTCACGCAACAGGTCGCGATGATCGCGCGCGATGCGATCCTGAACCACCTGCGCCGGCGCAAGGAATGGGCGGATCCGGCCAAGTTCGGGCGGAAGACTCGGGCGCAGGGACGCAAGGCTCTCTGGTCTGCCGGAGACAAGCGCAGGCTTGCCATTGACAAGCCTCAGAGCGACAATCGCGTGACGCAGCAGAAAGCGGGGGTCGATCCCGGTCTCAAGGCTTTCTTCCCGGTCAAGATCCGCGCTGGTCAGCCTGCGCACCGAAAGTCGTCGGGCGTGAGCCGCGAGCAGATCGTCCTCGCTGGCCAATCCTTCGGACTGCAAGATCCGTTCAAACGAGGTATCGCAATGCCGCCGCACCGTTTCGGCCAGCACTGCATCTGACGCCGTTATGGTGCCCGCGCGCACGAGGTGACGCCCGATCGGATTGACCGGCAAGGCGATATCGGGGTTCGGTTTGCCCAGACGCCGCAATTCGGAAATACCCATAGCTCTAACCCATCACCCGCTCTCGAAGGCGAGGCTAGAACTCGGATGGTTAACGATGCTTTAACAACCGATTAACAAACTGGACATTTCCACCGTCCTACCGATCCATCGAGGCCACAAAACGCTCGAAAAGATAAAAGCTGTCTTGCGGGCCGGGGCTCGCCTCCGGGTGATACTGAACCGAAAAGACCGGGCGACCCGTCAGCCTGATCCCGCAGTTCGATCCGTCAAAGAGCGAAACATGCGTTTCCACGACGCCTGAAGGAAGGGTTTGGCTATCAACGGCAAAGCCGTGATTCATCGATGTGATCTCGACCTTGCCGGTTTCCAGATCCTTGACCGGATGGTTGGCCCCGTGATGGCCGTGGTTCATCTTGATGGTCTGCGCCCCCAAGGCAATCGCCAGCATCTGGTGGCCAAGGCAGATGCCAAAGACAGGCAACCCTCTGTCCAGCACACCGCGAATCATCGGCACGGCATACTCACCCGTCGCCGCAGGATCGCCGGGACCATTCGACAAAAACACACCGTCCGGACCATGGGCCAGAACATCCTCGACCGTGGCGGTCGCAGGCAATACAGTCACCTCGCACCCGACACTGGCAAGACACCGCAGGATGTTGCGTTTGGCCCCGTAATCGACAGCAACCACCTTGTGACGCGCATCTGTCTGACGCTTGTAACCTTCCGGCCAGGCCCAACGCATTTCGTCCCATCTGTAGGACTGGGCGCACGTCACCCTCTTTGCCAGATCCGCCCCCTCCAGCCCGGCAAAGCCGCGCGCCCTGGCAACCAGCGCCCCGACATCGAAATGTCCATCAGGGTCATGAGCGAGGGTCACATGCGGCGCACCCTGCTGGCGGATCGCGCGGGTCAGGCGGCGTGTATCCACCCCGCCAATGGCAATCCTACCCCGCCGCGCCAACCATTGCGTCAGATGCTCCTGCGCCCGCCAGTTGCTGGGTTCGGTCGGATCCCACTTCACGACCAGACCCTCGGCCACAGGTTCTGCGGTCTCGTCGTCATCGGCATTCACACCCGTGTTGCCGATGTGCGGGAAGGTAAAAGTGACGATCTGCCCGGCATAAGAGGGATCGGTCATGATCTCCTGATAGCCCGTCATCGCTGTGTTAAAACAGAGTTCCGCGGTGGTTTGTCCGGTCGCACCAAAACCGTGGCCCAAATACAGCGAGCCATCAGCCAGCGCCAGACAGGCGGTTGGGCGGGAATGGGGCGCTTGGGCCATGTCTGGGGGTCTCCGGCTGTGCAAATCCACGTATCCCTAAGAGCGTGCCTCCTCCGGGTCAAGGCCCAGATGGTTGCGCGGGCCTTGGCCCTGACAGTTGCCATACCCTGCGCCATTGGTTAGGCTTCAACCCTTGTGGAAGCCGTGGGGATGGAATGAATGGATTTGCGTGAACGGGTCAACAAGGCCCTGAAGCAGGCGATGAAGGACAAGGCGACGCGACGTCTGGCCACGCTTCGGCTGATCAATGCCGCGATCAAGGATCAGGAGATTGCAGGCCGCAGCGCCGACGGTGTGACTGACGTGGGCGATGCCGAAATCCTTGCGATCCTCGCCAAGATGACCAAGCAGCGCAACGAGAGCGTGCGTGCCTATGAGGAAGGCGGTCGGCTCGATCTGGCTGAGAGCGAGCGCGACGAAATCAAGGTGATCGAGGAATTCCTGCCGCGCCAGTTGGACGACGAAGAGATCCTCGCCGCTGTCGACAAGGCCATTGCCGATGTCGGGGCCACGTCGATTCGCGACATGGGCAAGATCATGAGCAAACTCAAGGAGCGCCACGCGGGACAAATGGATTTCGGTGCCGTCGGCCCACAGGTCAAGGCGCGGCTGGGCTAAACCGCCAGCGGAGCCGGTGGGCGCAAGGCGTCGGACAGTTCGTTGTAGAGAGTCTTGCGTTCGTCTTCGGACAGGAAGGCGCCGATCTCGACCTCGCGACCAGCCCCCTTGAGCGTCAGATAATGTGACACTGGCCCGCCCTTGGGATGCATCTGCACCCGCGCCCAATAACGGTTGCATTCCCATTCCTGAACGTCGCCTCGTGGATTGGTGCGCCGCAAATGGATGGCGTCACACGCAATCGTCAGAACCTCCTTGATCCGGGCGCTGCGATAGCTCGATTCAAGAGCCCACCAGACTCCGCCGACCGCCAGCAGAAGAAACGGCAACAAGCCCCAGAGCACGAACGTGCCCAGAAGCGGATAGAGCGGAATCGTGATCAGGCTGAAGGTGCTCAGCACAAAGGCCGCAAAGCCCCGTCGCGGCAACGAACGGTGGGGCCAGAGAGCGAGACAGCGCTCATGACCGGTTCCTTGTGACGATGTCCATTCATACGGCATACCTGAGTTCTAGCCTGCCTGCGAAAAATGAAAAGACCCCGCGGAGGAGATCCGCAACGCGACAGGCCAAAATGCGCGGAGAGCCTGTAAGCCGGATTCTGTCCTGCCGGCCCAAGGACCGGCAGGGATGACCATTCCTCTCGATGCGCTGTTGCCAGCGAATCTCTAGCTGCCAACCCGGACCGCCGGGCCAAGACGTGCCTGCGGGCGGTATCCCGGACCATGGTCCGGGACCGGCCCCCGCGCGCGGTCCCTATTTGGCATTGCTCCCGGTGGGGCTTGCCGTGCCGGTCCGGTTGCCCGTCCCGCGGTGGGCTCTTGCCCCACCGTTTCACCCTTGCCCCGGACAGGCCGGGGCGGTTTCATTTCTGTGGCGCTTTCCCTCGGGTTGCCCCGGCCGGGCGTTACCCGGCACCGTTGTCTTGTGGAGTCCGGACTTTCCTCGTCACCCCGGGGGGCGCCGCGGCCATCCGGCTCTCCGCGCAGGCCCGACTTAGGCGCTTGTGTCCGCGCGGTCAACGGGGAAGCGCCGGGCGAGATCTGCAATCAACCGGCAATCCACATCATCGAGCGGCCCGGATGCAGCAGGACGAAACCGGAGACGAAAGGCCCGAAGGACGTCCTCAAGGGGGGCTAAATCCCCCAGAGCATAGCCAAACTTGCGCGCATCGTCTGCAAATCCCCCGACGGTTTCCGCTGCCAGCTTGGCGGTGTGCCCCTGCGGCCAGACCGACAGGCCCCGGATCGCCAATCGCCGCCAGTCAAACCGCGGACCGGGATCGGATTTGCGCTGCGGGGCCACGTCGGAATGGGCAATCACCCGCTCTGGCGGGATGATCCAGCGGTCCATGATCCCCCTCAAGAGCCCTTCGAGCGCGGCCATCTGCGGCTCTGGAAAGGGATGCGCGCCGGTATTGACGAGTTCGAGGCCGATCGAGCGGGAATTGACATCGCTCACGCCTCCCCACTGCCCCGCGCCCGCATGCCAGGCCCGCATCTCTTCTTTGACGAGATGCAGGATCCCGCCCCGCTCCGTGATCAGGTAATGGGCCGACACCTCGGAAGCCGGATCGCAGAGCCGGTCACGCGCGGCGGCGAAACTCTGCATGCCGGTATAATGCAGCACGATCAGGTCCGGGCGCGCACCCTGTCGGCGCGGTCCGCAATTCGGGGACGGGTGGCGGTGGATTACGGCGCGCACGGCAGCGCCGGGTCGCATCAGTTGCCGACCGCCTTGCGAAAGGGACGCGGATCCCAACTACAGGCATAGCCGTCGCCATCCGGATCAAGGCCGAAGGAATCCTTTTCCGGTCCGCCCCGCCGCAGAAAGTCCAGTTGCGCCTGATCCGGCGAGGGGTATTGCGCACAGTTACGCACAAACTTCCCATCCTTGTTCAGCCCGGTGCGGCGATAGACCGGTGTCCCGATGTCCTGATGGCTTGCCAGGGCATAGGCCACGATATTGGGACCGACATCGTTGGGACGGTTGCCGATCGCCTGTGGTTGAACCACCTGATACTGGGCACGGGTCTGCGCAATGCGCGCGGCGTCCTGCTCGATCGAGCGTTCGGCACCCACGGCCTCAAAGCTGTTTTCCTGCGAGATGCCCGCCGAATCGACAACCGCCGGCGGCACGTCCCCCAAAGGCGCACCTGTCGCGCCAAGATCAAGCGCGGTGCGGGTATCGGCAGCGATGCGGGCGGGATCCGAGGGCGAGGCTCCGGCGGCGCCCAACGTCTCGCTCGAGACCGCCGAGGGCGGTGGCAGCGCGGCGCCCGCAAGGGCGGCCTCGCGCGCGGCCTTCTCGCGCTGATAGGCATCATAACTGCCAAAGCCGACGCCCGTGCCACTGTCGACACCGGCGCCACTGTCGGGGATCGCCGGGGCGCAGGCGCTCAAAGCCGCAAGACCCAAAGCCCCAAGAAAGAAACGCATCTGATATGTCCTGCCCATTTCCGCTATTCGGCGCTGTCCTACCACCATTGCGACGGCTTGGCCACAAACCCTGCCGCCCGTTCCAGCGCATAGGCGGTATTGAGCAGATCACCCTCCTCCCATGGCCGCCCGATGAGTTGCAGACCCAGCGGCAGCCCTTGGCCGTCCAGCCCCGCAGGCACCGAGATCCCCGGAAGCCCGGCGAGATTGACGGTCACGGTAAAGACATCGTTGAGATACATCTGCACCGGATCGGCCTCCGCCATCTCGCCCAGACCAAAGGCGGCGCTTGGCGTCGCGGGGGTCAGGATCGCATCCACCCCTGCCGCAAAGGCCGTCTCGAAATCGCGCTTGATCAGGGCGCGCACCTTGCGGGCGCGATTGTAATAGGCGTCGTAGAACCCGGCGGAGAGCACATAGGTGCCCACCATCACCCGGCGCTGCACCTCCGGCCCGAACCCCTCGGCGCGGGTCTTTTCATACATTTCGGTGATGCCGTCGCCCTGCGCCAGCCTGGCACGGTGGCCATAGCGCACCCCGTCATAGCGCGCGAGATTGGAGGAGGCCTCGGCGGGCGCGATCACATAATAGGCCGGTAGCGCATATTTCGTGTGCGGCAGCGAGATGTCGCGGATCTCGGCACCCGCGTCGCGCAACATCGCGGCCCCGTCAGCCCAGAGTTTCTCGATCTCGGCGGGCATGCCCTCCATCCGGTATTCCTTCGGAATTCCAATCACCTTGCCCCGGATGTCGCCGGTCAGCATTGCCTCGAAATCGGGCACCGGGAGATCGGCGCTGGTCGAATCCTTGGGATCATGCCCGCACATCGCCGACAGCATGATCGCCGCGTCGCGCACCGATTTAGTCATCGGCCCGGCCTGATCGAGCGAGGAGGCAAAGGCCACGATCCCCCAGCGGGAACAGCGGCCATAGGTGGGCTTTATCCCGGTGATGCCGACAAAGGCTGCCGGCTGGCGGATCGAGCCGCCGGTATCGGTGCCGGTTGCGGCAAGACAGAGATCCGCCGCCACCGCCGCCGCCGATCCGCCAGAAGATCCGCCAGGGGTCAATGCGGTCGCGTCATTGCCGCGGCGCCACGGGCTGACCACATTGCCATAACACGAGGTCTCATTGCTCGAACCCATGGCAAATTCGTCCATGTTGAGCTTGCCCAGCATCACCGCGCCCGCGTCAAAGAGGTTCTGCGTGACGGTCGATTCATATTCGGGCAAAAAGCCCTGCAAGATGCGGCTGCCCGCCTGAGACAACACACCCTTGGTGCAAAAGAGATCCTTGATCCCAAGCGGAATGCCGCACAGCGCCGGCGCCTCGCCCGCCCTGATCCGCGCGTCCGCCGCCTGTGCCTGTTGCCGCGCGAGGTCAGGCGTCTTGTGAACCACCGCATTCAAGGCATCCGCCGAATCGATCGCTGCCAGACAGGCCTCGGTCAGCTCAAGGCTCGTCACCTCGCCCCGCCGCAGCGCATCGCGCGCCGCAGCGATCGTCATCGTGTTGAGCGCGCTCATTCCACCACCTTCGGCACGGCAAAGAACCCCTCGCGCGCATCGGGCGCGTTCGACAGCACCTTGGCCTGCTGATCGCCATCCGTGACCACATCGGCCCGCCGCTTGAGCCGCATCGGCGTCACACTCGTCATCGGCTCGACGCCCGTCACATCGACCTCGTTCAACTGCGCGATGAAGCCGAGGATGGTGTTGAATTCCTGCGCCAGCACTGGCAGCGCGTCGGGCTCGACGCGAATGCGCGCGAGCTTTGCCACCTTGGCTGCGGTCTCAAGATCAATCGACATGCGTCTCTCCCCTCGTCCGGTCGTGCCAGCGTTTAGCGCCCGGACCGGGCGGGTGCAAGCGGGTGGGCCCTAAGGCATTCGGGCAAGAAGCCTTTTCCTATCTCGCATGACTTGCTAGTTTGGGCTCGTCGCAGGAAAATGGAGGCGAAAATGCAGATCACATGGCTGGGTCACAGTTCCTTTCGCATCGAGATCGGCGGGCAGGTGATCCTGCTCGATCCCTGGCTGGAGGGCAACCCGATGCTGCCCGAGACACACCACGCGGCGGCGACCGCTGGGGCCACCCACATCCTTCTGACCCATGCGCATTTCGATCATCTGGGCGGGCTCCTGCCTCTGGCCAAGGCGATTGGCGTGCCGGTGGTCGGGCAGTATGACCTGATCTCTCATTGGCAGAGCAAGGAAGGGATCGACGGGATCGGCTTCAACAAGGGGGGCACGGTCGATCTGGGGGGCGTCCGGGTGACGATGGTGCATGCCACCCATTCGACCTCGATCGCGACGCCGGATGGCCCGCAGGTGACGGGCAGCGAATGCGGCTACATGATCGCGGCCGAAGGCCATGTGATCTATGTTTCGGGCGACACCGATGTCATGGCCGACATGGGCGTCTTCAACGCGCTGCATCATCCCGATATCGGCATCCTCTGCGCCGGCGGCTATTACACCATGGATATGGCGCGGGCCGCCTATGCCGCAAAGACCTTCTTTGATTTCAAGGTGGTGATCCCCTGCCACTACCGCACCTTTCCGGTGCTCGAACAATCGGCCGAGATGCTTGCCAAAGGCCTGCCGGGTGTCGATGTGATCGAACCGCAGGTGATGCAGGCGATCCGGATCTGAGCGCGGCGCGGGGGCCAGCCCCCGCACCCCCGGGGTTCTTCAGCCAAGAAGAAATCAGGGCGTGCGGCGGCGGCGCTGCGGTCGGGGGCGCGCCGGCTTGACGGTTTGCGGCTCCGGCTCCTGCGGCAGACCCAACTGATCGCGCAGCACACGGGGGCGGATCTCCTCGACCGCGCCGGGTTTCAGGGGACCCAGCTGGAAGGGGCCGTAGGACAGCCGGATAAGCCGGTTCACCACCAGCCCGACCGCCTCCATCGCGCGGCGGATCTCGCGGTTCTTGCCTTCGCGGAGCGCCACCGTGATCCAGGCATTGGCGCCTTGCTGGCGATCAAGCGTCACCATCATCGGCTGAAACCTCTCGCCTTCGACGATGAGCCCGTTGCGCAGCGGATCGAAGGTGGCCTCGGTCGGCCTGCCATTCACCCGCACCCGGTAGCGGCGCAGCCAGCCGGTCGAGGGCAGTTCGAGCTTGCGCTTGAGTTCGCCGTCATTGGTCAGAAGCAGGAGACCTTCGGAATTGAGATCGAGCCGCCCCACGCTCATCACCCGCGGCATGTCGCCGGGCAGATCGTCGTAGATGGTGGCGCGACCCTGTTCGTCGCGGCTGGTCGTCACGCGGCCCGCCGGCTTGTGATAAAGCCAGAGCCGCGCCGGTTCGGGGGCCTCGAGCGGGCGACCATCGACGGTGATCCTGTCCGCAGGCGTCACGTTGAGCGCGGGCGAGACGATCTTCTGGCCATTGACAGTGACGCGCCCCGCCTCGATCAGCCGTTCGGCGTCACGGCGGCTGGCAATGCCGGCGCGGGCGATGACCTTGGCGATGCGATCGCCGCTCGATGGTTCTGTACTCATGCGCCTGCGCATAGCGCAAAGCCAGGCCTTGCGAAAGCGCAGATCGGCGGGCACAAGCAGGCCATGATGTTTCGCAGTTACATGTCCGCCGCCCTGAGCGAAGCCCGCGCTGCCGCCGCACGCGGCGAGGTTCCGGTGGGCGCGGTGGTGGTGAACCCATCGGGGCGGATCGTGGCGCAGGCGGGCAACCGGACGCGCGAGCTATGCGATCCGTCAGCCCATGCCGAGATGCTGGCGATTCGCGCCGCCTGCGCCGCGCTCGGATCAGAGCGGCTGACGGACCACGCCCTCTATGTGACTCTCGAGCCCTGCGCGATGTGCGCCGGCGCCATCGCGGCGGCCCGCATCGCGCGGCTCTATTATGGGGCCGCCGATCCCAAATCGGGTGGCGTGGCGCATGGCGCGCGGGTCTTTGCGCATCCGCAATGCCACCATCTGCCCGAGGTCTATGACGGCATCGCCGCCGCCGAGGCCGAGGCGCTGCTCACGGCGTTTTTCCGCGCGCGGCGCGCATCGTCAGAAGAGCGTTAGCGCGTCGGCCAGAAACGGGTGGCGCGCGATCGCCGGGTCGAGCACCGTGGCGCGCAGGATCGGCTTGAGCTTGGCCGCCAGCGTCGCGGGCATGTCCTGCAGGATCCCCTTGCGCGCCGTCACGCTGATCGTGCGCGAGAGCGGCTCCATCGGCAATTCCAGCACGTCGATCTGATCGGCAAAGCGCCGCGCCCGCATCAGCGCGAGCGGGGTCAGGATCGACCAGCCCGCCCCCTGCCCGACCAGCGCCAGAATGGAATGATAGCTGTCGAGCTCGAAGCGGTGTGGCAGGGTGAGGTTCTGCCGGGCCAGATGCGACGAGATGAGCCGCCCCATGTAGTGCCGTTGCGTATACTGGATGAGCGGCAGACGTTTCAGCTGGCGCAGGATATCGCGCTCTGGCCGGATCACGCCGCGCGGGGCGGCCACGGCAAAGCCTTCGCGCAACACCGGATGCACCTCGGTCCAGTCAGCCCCGCCGCCAAGTTCGGCCGCCACGATCACGTCGAGCGCGCGTGCATCAAGCTGATCATAGAGATGATGGCTGGCCCCGGTTTCCAGCAGGAACTGACAGCCCTTCAACTCTCCGGCCATGTGGGTGAGAAGCTGCGGCGTCACATCCGCCTCGAGATCCTCGATCATCCCCAGCCGGAACCGGGTCAGCGTCGAGAGATGCGACATCGCCAGTTCGGCCCGCGCCTGTGCCGCCTCGTTGAGGATCGCCTGCGCGCGGCGCTGCATGATCTCGCCCGCGGGCGTCAGACGGATCGGGCGCTCGTTGCGTTGCAGGAGCGTGGCGCCGACCGCGCCTTCGAGATTGGTCAGTTGCTGGCTCACCGCCGAAGGGCTTGCCCCCAGGCGGCGCGCCGCAGCCGAAATCGAGCGTTCGTCGGCGGCGGCCATGAACACCTCGATGCCCCAGAGGGTTATCCGTCCCGGGCTGTCGACCATGGGCGCCTATCTGTCCAGCTTCGAGAGCTTGTCCTGCAACTCCGCAAGCTGCTTCTTGATCGCGTCAAGATCGCCCGAGGCGTCCTTTGTGTCACTGTCGGCCTTGGAGGACTTTCCGCCAAGCCCGGAAAACCCGCCTGTCATCGCCCGCATGAAGGCCTCTTGCTGGGCGCGCATGGCCTCCATTCCAGGCATCGCGGCCAGCGGATTGGCCTTGGTCATGTTCTCCAGCATCTTCGACTGACCATCGCGCAGCATCTCGAAACTGGCCGCCAGGAATTCGGGCACGACGCTCGTCGCCTGCGTGGTATAGCTGCGCACGAGATCCGTGAGCACATTGATCGGCAGCACGCTCTCGCCCCGGCTCTCGTGCTCTGCCACGATCTGCAACAGATATTGCCGGGTCAGGTCATCGCCGGACTTGAGGTCGATGATCTGCACCTCGCGCCCGGCGCGGATAAATTCGGCGATATCCTCGAGGGTGACATAATCGGAGGTTTCGGTGTTGTAGAGCCTGCGGCTGGCATAGCGTTTGATCAGCAGCGGTTTTTTCGTATCGGCCAAGGGGGTGTCCTCCCGCAAAATGCAGCGCTGCATCGCAGCTTAGACATATGCGCGGCAAAAAGAAAGGGCGAGCCATGAGGCTCGCCCGACGCAGGTCATACCCTTCTGGGAGGGTCAGGGTATGGTATCCGCGCTTACTTTGCGGCAGCAGTCGCTTTTTTGGTGGCGGCGGTCATTTCGTCGGCCGCTTTCTTGACTGCGTTGGTCGCATCTTCCTGAATGGACTTGCCAGCCGACAGCATCAGTTCGACGGTTTCCATCTGAACTTTCTTTGCAACTTCTGCGAAGGCGGCCATGTTTTCGGCGGCAACTTCGGCATTGGCCGATGCGAAATCGGTCATTGCTTTTGCATAATCAGCAGGCTCTGCCTTGGCTTTCGACATCTCGGCCAGCTTGGCGAGGGTGTCTTTGGTCCATTTGTTCGAAATCTCGGCCGATTTTTCGGCAGCCGACAGTGCAACACCAGAGAGCTTCTCGCTCAGGGTTGCCTGGTTCTTGAAGGCATCTTCCATTGCTTTGGTGTCAACGGGAAACGCGCCCATGATGTCTTTGAACATCGCGGTGAAATCTTGGGTCTTTGCCATTTGTAAGGTCCTCTCGGTTGAGCGGGGTCATCCGCCGTCTGTGTAACTGAGAGGAGATATACATGCTGCGTCGCAGCATTTCAAGTATTTTTTCTGCAACGCAGCAAAATTCATGGCGCTGCTGAAAAAACGGCGACGTGTCAGAGGCTTGCCTTTTTCCGCACATAGGTGCCCGGTGCCGGTGCAAGTGGAGGATGGTCCGAATCCCCTGGCGTGGGTGCCGCAACCATCTTGCCCGAGCGATTCCGCAGCCAAGCCTCCCAGCGTGGCCACCAAGAGCCCTCATGGTCCTGCGCCCCCGCGATCCAGGCCTCTGCCGTGCCGCTCAGATCGTCATTCGTGTAATGCCCGTATTTCTTCTTTGTCGGCGGATTGACGATCCCCGCGATATGCCCCGATTCGGACAGGATGAAGCTGCGATCCTTCGCTCCGGTCTGCTGAAACCCGCGATAGCAATCCTTCCAGGCGGCAATATGGTCGGTCTCGCAGGTGATCGCCATCAGCGGAACCTTGACATCCCTGATATGCAACGTCTCGCCAAGGATCTTGTAGCCATCAGTGACGAAATCATTGCTCTGGCACAGTTGCCGGAGATATTGCACCGTCATCCGCCCCGGCAGATTGGCCCCGTCGCCATTCCAGTAGAGCAGGTCAAAGGCTGGCGGCGCCTCGCCCATCATGTAGCTGCGCACGGCCGGCTGATAGATCAGGTCGCGCGAGCGCAGGAAGGACATCGTGCGCGACATGATGAACGAGCGCAGCACGCCCTGCGCCGCCACCTCATCTTCGATCCCGTCGATGAAATCATCCTGAAGAAATGGCGTGAACTCGCCCTGTTCCGAGAAATCGGTGAGCGCCGTGAAAAACGTCGCCGATTTCACCGATTTGTCGCCGCGTTTGGCCAGAAGCGCCAGCGTCAGGTGCAGCGTGGTGCCCGCGATGCAATAGCCCACGGTGTTGACCTGCTTCTGGCCAGTGATCGCCTTGACCTCGCGGATCGCGGTCAGGAACCCTTCATCGATGTAATCCTCAAGCCCCACATCGGCATAACTCGCATCCGGATTGACCCAGCTCACGACGAACAGGGTATAGCCCTGGTCGGTGATCCACTTGATCAGGCTGTTCTCCGGCTTGAGATCCATGATGTAGAACTTGTTGATCCAGGGCGGAAAGATGATCAACGGGATTTCATGCACCTCTTCCCTCGTCGGCGCGTATTGAATGAGCTCCATCATCCGGTTGCGATAGATCACCTCTCCGGGCGCGGTGGCGATGTTGACGCCAAGCTCGAACGCCTTGTCGTCAGCCAGCCGCACCACCATTTCGCCCTTGTTTGCCTCGAGATCGGCAATCAGGTTCTCCAGCCCCTTGACCAGGCTTTCGCCCTCAGTCTCGACCGCGCGCTCGAGCGCGTCGGGATTGGTGCCCAGAAAATTGGTCGGCGCCATCATGTCGATGATCTGATGTGCAAAATAGTCCAGCCGCTTCTTGTCCTTGGGCGTCAGATCGTCAACATCGCCCAAAGCGTTCTCGATCGCCTTGGCATTCATGGCATATTGCTGCTTGATGTATTTGAAATAGGGATGCGTATTCCACAGCGGGTTGGCAAAGCGCTTGTCGCCCGCCAACGGATCCGGCTCAGAGGGTTCGCCTGTCGTGTCGCCACGCAGCATCATCTGCTGCGACTCCAGAAAATGGCGCACCGACTTTCCCCAGTAGTCAAGCTGCTGCTCATAGATCTTGCCCGGATTCTCGAACATCTCTGACCAATAGGACGATGCGGCCTTGGCAAACAGATCCTGTGACGGCCCGTTCAGCGTGGGATTGGCAGGGGTGCGCGCGGCAAGGGCCTGAATGAAGCGCTGCGACAGTTCCTCAACCTTGGAGAGATTTTCATTCAACTTTTCGAGGTTTTGACCTGCGACATCGTCTTTCATTGCCATTTGAAATATTTCCCCTTAACATTTTCTGCCATGCAGCATAGCGTTCGACCAATTGGCGGGGCGTAGATCCGGATTATCGGTGTTTTCAATTGCGCGCTGCCTGAACAGGAGACGACGATGCGCTTCATGGCCACATACGACTTGATGGAAACTCTTCGTAATACCAATCAATGGTTGGGTGCCTCCGCCCTGTCCTATGCATCCTACCCGGTTTTCAGTATGGTGCCAAATCCTGCTTTGCAATGGATGTCAGCCTGGGGCGAGGTGACTGAACGCAGTTTCAAACGCATGGTGTCCAAACCCGATTGGGGCATCCGCACGTTCACGCATGAAGATGGCAGGGACCATCTGGTCAACATCGAGACCGTGCTCGCACGCCCGTTTGGAAATCTCATCCATTTCAATGTCTCGGGCCGCGAGGAACAGCCGCGCAAGATCCTTCTGGTCGCTCCGATGTCCGGACATTACGCGACCTTGCTGCGCTCGACCGTAAAGTCGCTCATCGTCAATTGCGAAGTCTATGTGACCGACTGGCACAACGCCCGCGACATTCCGGTCTCCGAAGGCAAGTTTGATATCGAGGATTACACGCTCTATCTCGTCGATTTCATGCGGGAGCTCGGCCCGGATATCAACGTCATCGCAATCTGTCAGCCCGCCCCGCTGACGCTGGCCGCCACCGCCTATCTCGCAGAGCTTGACCCCGAAGCCCAGCCTCGAACCCTGACCCTGATCGGCGGGCCGATCAACCCCGATGCAACCCCCACCGATGTGACCGATTTCGGCCGCCGTGTGACGATGGGACAGCTTGAAGAGACCATGATCCAGCGCGTCGGGTTCAAGTACAAGGGCGTCGGCCGTCAAGTCTATCCGGGCCTGCTGCAACTGGCCTCCTTCATGTCGATGAATGCAGAACGCCATGCCAAGGCCTTCTCGGACCAGATCCTGCGGGTGGCGAACGGCGAATCGAGCGACAACGATGCCCATAACAGATTCTATGACGAATATCTCTCCGTCATGGACATGACCGCCGAATTCTACCTTTCGACCGTTGAACGCATTTTCAAGGGATTGGAGGTTGCGCAGAACCGCTTTGTGGTGGATGGCCATCGCGTTGATCTGGGCAAGATCACCAAGGTTGCCGTCAAGACGGTCGAGGGCGGCAAGGACGATATCTCGGCCCCCGGACAATGCGTTGCGGCGCTCGATCTTTGCACCGGCCTGCCCGCGCATATGAAGGCCAGCTATCTGGAGCCCGAGGCCGGCCATTACGGCATTTTTGCAGGGCGCTCTTGGCGGAACAATATCCGGCCGATCGTGCTCGATTTCATCGACGCGAATGCGCGGCACGACACCGCGCCCAAAGCAGCCAACCACAACATCGCGGCGACCGGCTGAGCAGCACAGAGAACACTGACATTTCGCAAGGTGTTTGGCAGGTCTGCGGAACCTTTTCCTCGGCCCAGATCGACCGAGACCTTGTCTCGGACCCACAGATCAGCCGTCCAGACGTCTTTGCAGGACCAGAGGCTGATCGAGCCAGGCGCGCAGCGCAGCGGTCGTGGCCTCAGGCTGCTCCAGAGGTGGCAGATGGCCAGCGCCCGCGATGATTGCAAGCTCGGCATAGGGGATGAGATCGGCCATGAAGGTATGCCTGCGGACTGGCGTCAGCCCGTCCTGCGCGCCACAAAGCACCAGAACGGGCACCTTGCAGCGCCGCAATTCCGCCTGATAATCCCGTCGCCGCTGAAGCGCGCGGGTCTGCCGGACGATCCTCTCCGCCCCAAGACCTTGCGCCATTTCCGCGACCAGAGCCAACACCGCAGCCCGTCCCGGTCCCGGCGCCAGGACATCCGGGCGCAACAGCATCTGAACCGCTTCGGTCAGCGGCCCAGCCCGCAGCTTGATGATCAGTGGCTCGTATCCGGCAGCGGATTGTGGCGTCTCGGCCAGAGGATTTGTATCCATGAGCGCGAGACGCGTCACCCGGTCGGGCGCCCGGCGCAGAATTTCCATGGCCACGATCCCACCCATCGAAAGACCCGCCAGCGCAAACCGACGCGGTAGAACATCAAGAAGTCCAGAGGCGATCTCTTCGATCCGGTCGCCGCCTGTGATTGGTGCCACCGTCACTGCCATATCACGGCTCAGATCATTGAGTTGCGGCGCAAAAACACGTGCATCGCACATCATGCCGGGCAAGAACACCACCGGCTCACGACTCATTCGGCCTCTCCTGCGCGTGTGAATTGAGCTTTGTCGCCATCGCCGATCTGCTGGTGATCGCCCCGCGGGTCACTTTGCGCTCCGCCTGCCGCGATCACATCTTCGACAGAGGAAACGATCAGCCCAAGACAGCCAGGATCCGAGAACCTGTGATCGCCGCCCCGGAGCAGCGTAAGCCTGATATCAGGGCCAGAAACATGTTCCAAAAGCGATATTGCCACTGATATATTTACATCAATATCCGCTGTCCCTTGCAAAAATCGGACAGGACACGCCAAAGGCAACGGATCGCGCAAGACGAGATTACTGCGCCCGTCCTCAATCAGCTTGCGGGTAATGACATAGGGTTCGCCATAGGCGCTTGGCAACAGGACCCGCCCCGTCTCTGTCAGGTCTGCGCGCTGCCTTTCGTCAAAGCCGACCCAGATTGAATCCTCGGTGAAATCAGGAGCTGCCGCGATGGTCACAAGCCCCGCCACCCGCTCCGGCAGGGCGCGCGCGAGCAAGAGGGCTATCCACCCCCCCATGGATGAGCCGACAAGGACCAGCGGTCCTGTGGTCAACCTGTCGATGACTGCCCGCGCGTCGGCGGTCCAGTCACTGATGCAGCCAGCCGCAAAATCCCCCGAGGACAGCCCATGGCCTGAATAATCGAACCGCAGAAATCGGCGTCCCTTGGCACCTGCCCAGTGTTCCAGTTGGGTCGCCTTGACCCCCTCCATATCCGATCTGAAGCCGCCGAGAAACACCACTAGAGGCCCCTGCCCCGGTGTCTGATGATAGGCCAACCTGCGCCCCTGCGGCGTCTCAAGATAGTCCGGTGCGCGCATCACTGTCTCCCTGCCCGGTTCAGGCGGGATCATGCAACGGCTGTGAACCCGGCACAAACCGGTTTTGCGTCCAGCCCTGAAAGACGCGCCCGAATTCCGGTCATCTCAGCGATGCCGATGGCGCCTCACCCCCCGATATACGCTCCATGGCGCGGGCGATAAAACACCTTCTGATTGTGCAAACGCCCCAGCAGGTCGTGAATCTGGCGCAGCGTATCATCCGCATTTGTAACGCTGTCGGTCGTCCTGTCGTCCTGCGCGGCCGCGGCCAGGGCCTGCGCCGACAACTCTGCCTTGGTCTGGCGCAGCGCTGTCTCGATCAGGTCCAGATCCCCGACGGAAAGCTCGAACGTCGAATTGTATGCCGGCATTGCCTCAACCCCATTTTGAAACGCCCACGCAACATTCTTGCGCATCCGATATGCGGCACTTAGGTATCATTTGCGACAAATCCAGTTATTTTTTATGCGATTTCAGTATGTTACCGCATACGTTTGCATGCCGTCGGACACCGGCCACATTCCTTGCAGACGCGCAAGACGGCCTTGACGCCGCGGGTCGGCGCGGGCAAAAGAGGCTCGAAAACCCGCAACCGGGCGTTCCGTGGGCGCCAAACTGACGAGGAGCCAAGCTATAGCCATGATTTCCCTTATTTTTCCAGACGGAACGGCGCACGATTTCGAGGCCGGTGTAACCCCTGCGGAAGTTGCGAAATCCATCTCGCCCTCGCTGGCGAAGAGGTCGATTTCCGCCCATGTCGATGGCCAGCACTGGGATCTGCAATGGCCGATCCCCCGCGATGCCGCAATCAGCATCAACACGATGAAGGACGAGGCCCCCGCCCTCGAACTGATCCGTCATGACCTTGCGCATATCATGGCCCGCGCGGTGCAAGAGATCTGGCCCGAGGTCAAGGTTACAATTGGCCCGGTGATCAGCACTGGCTGGTATTACGATTTCGATCGGGCAGAACCGTTCACGCCAGAGGATCTGGGGCGCATCGAGAAGCGGATGAAGGAGATCATCGCCGCACGCGATCCCGTGCGCACCGAAATCTGGGATAGGCCCCGTGCGATTGCGCATTACGAGGCGCAGGGCGAGCCGTTCAAGGTCGAGCTGGTCGAGGCCATTCCGGGGGATGAACCGCTGCGCATGTATTGGCACGGTCACTGGCAGGATCTCTGCCGGGGTCCGCATCTGCAAAACACTGGACAGCTGCCCGCTGACGCTTTCAAGCTGATGAGCGTGGCGGGGGCCTACTGGCGCGGTGACAGCAGCCGCCAGATGCTGCAACGCATCTACGGCGTGGCCTTTCAGAATCGCGACGCGCTCAAGGACTATCTCCATTTCCTCGAAGAGGCCGAACGCCGCGACCACCGCCGTCTTGGCCGCGAGATGGACCTCTTTCACATGCAGGAAGAGGCCCCCGGTCAGGTCTTTTGGCACCCGAACGGCTGGAAAATCTACACGACGCTTCAGGATTACATGCGCCGCCAGCAAACCCGCGGCGGCTATGTCGAGGTCAACACGCCGCAGGTTGTCGATCGCAAGCTGTGGGAGGCCTCAGGCCATTGGGAAAAGTATCAGGAAAACATGTTCATCGTCGAGGTGGACGAGGAACACGCCCGCGAAAAGGCCGTGAACGCGCTCAAGCCGATGAACTGCCCCTGCCATGTGCAGATCTTCAATCAGGGCCTCAAATCCTATCGCGACCTGCCACTGCGCATGGCCGAGTTTGGCTCTTGCAACCGCTATGAGCCCTCCGGCGCGCTACATGGCATCATGCGCGTGCGCGGATTCACGCAAGATGACGCGCATATCTTCTGCACCGAGGATCAGATCGAGTCGGAAACGGCGCGTTTCATCGCCTTCCTGTCCGGCATCTACCGCGATCTGGGATTCCCGGATTTCGAGGTTCTGTTTTCCACCCGCCCGGATGTTCGTGCGGGCAGCGACGAGGTCTGGGACAAGGCCGAGGCCGCCCTGCTTTCGGCCACCCGCGCCGCCGGGATCGAACCCAGGGTAAACCCCGGCGAAGGCGCCTTCTACGGGCCGAAACTCGAATTCACCCTGACCGATGCCATCGGGCGGAAATGGCAATGCGGCACGCATCAGGTGGATTTCGTGCTGCCCGAACGGCTCGATGCCACCTATATCGGGCAAGACGGCGCAAAACGCCGCCCCGTCATGCTGCACCGTGCCGTTCTGGGCAGCTTCGAGCGGTTCATCGGCATCCTGATCGAGGAACATGCCGGCAAACTGCCCTTCTGGCTCGCCCCGCGTCAGGTGGTGGTGGCCACGATCACCTCGGAGGCGGATGACTATGTGCACGAGGTGGTTGAGAAATTGATCGCCCTCGGGGTGCGGGCAGAGGCCGACACCCGCAACGAAAAGATCAACTACAAGGTGCGCGAACATTCGCTCGGCAAGGTGCCTGTCCTCCTCGCCTGCGGGGCGCGAGAGGTCGCGGAAAGAACACTGTCGGTCCGGCGCCTCGGTGACAGTCAGACCAAGGTTCAGGGCTTGGAAGAGGTCGCGCGGCAGTTGGCAAAAGAGGCCACGCCTCCTGACTTGCTCTGAGGGTCAGAAATGTGACTTTGGCTCGTCAGGCTTGCCTGCCGCTATGGCGAGCAGGCCGGCGAGGCCTGTCATGCCCAAGGGAAACATCGTGAATACGTTGAATCCAAACGCATAATACATGAGTCCAGCCGAGACGAGCAACAAGATCCCCCCCACAAGTGCTCTAATCTTGGCCATCGCCCCCCCGGCAATCGCCAGAAGGGGAGCCAGAAAGCTCGCCGTGCGGATCAGCGCCGGATCGTTGACCTGACTGAACAGGCCATCGACCTCACCGAACCGGTTGATGGCCTCGGTATAGCCATAGCTGAAAAACCCCACGAGAATCGCGAGACATCCACCGATAATCCCCAGAACCATTGCTGCACTGCGCATCTTTCCCCGACCTCTTGCCCTTATCGTGACATTTCACCGCCCTGCCCCAGCAGCGCAGCTTGCGTGTCCATGCCCCATCCCAGATAGAGCCTACCGGCATCCTCGATCAAGGGCCGCTTCATCAGAGCGGGATGATCCACAAGCAATTCCAAAGGGTTGCGCTCGCGCTCTGCATTGGACAAGCTGCGCCATGTGGTCGATTGCCGGTTAACCAGTGCCGCGCCGAACCGGTCCAAGGCTGCTTGTGCCACATCTTTGGGCAAAGGTCGGGTTCGGATATCCCAGAACTCGGAATTCTCAAGAGATTTCATAGCCTTGCGACAGGTATCACAGGTTTTGAGACCATAAAGGATCATCACGCCACCTTTCATTTTCCGACTCAATACTGTTCAATTCCCGCCGCGTCACGGAGTTTCGCTTGATTTTTACATCGGCGGTGCAATCATCTTGACCATGTATTTTCGCTTTGCGGATCGGCCTGCGCACCGCGTGTCCGGTTCCTGTGGGAAAAATGCACATGGCCCGGCATAATCCCGGGGAAGCGACTGGAAGGAGAAGCGGAATGCCTACCGGCACCGTGAAATGGTTCAATACGACAAAGGGTTACGGGTTCATCGCGCCGGATGGCGGCGGCAAGGATGTGTTCGTGCACATTTCGGCCGTCGAGCGTTCGGGACTGACGGGCCTGGCGGACAATCAGAAGGTCGGTTTCGAGCTTCAGGAAGGGCGCGACGGGCGTCAAATGGCGTCAGATCTCAAGCTGCTCTGAACGCGGCAGAGAAGCAGGAAAAAGGCAGCGCGCACCCAAAGTCGCGCACTGGCACGATTCATCCTTGCTCTGGACGTCTCCCAGACAGCGGCACAAAGGCCGTCACGGGTCCGAACGCCCCTGCACCGCGACGGTCTCGGCGCAGAGGTGCCTTCGCAAAAAATAGCCTAGCTGCGCGCGCGTTTTTCCTCGGCCACCACCTTTTCCGCAAGATCGCGGGCGATGGCAAAGGCGCCCTTGATTCGGTCCGTCTCGCCCTTCCAGTCACGGCGCACCACGATCTTGTTGTCGCGGACCTTGGCAAGGCCGCGCTGATCATGCAGGAATTCGACCAGCCCCTGCGGCGAGGCGAACTTGTCGTTGTGAAACTGGATCGTGGCACCCTTCGGCCCGCCGTCGAGCTTGGCAATGCCCGCCCGCTTGCTCATCGCCTTGATCCGCACCACCAGCATCAGCAGGCTGACCTCGCGTGGCAGCTTGCCGAAACGGTCGATGAGCTCCGCAGCAAAGCCCTCCATCTCGACCTTGCTTTCGAGCCCGCTCAGGCGGCGATAGAGGCCAAGACGCACGTCGAGATCGGGCACATAGGTCTCGGGGATCAGCACCGGCACGCCGAGATTGATCTGCGGCGCCCATTGTCCGTCCTCCTCCGCGATTCCCTCCATCTGGCCCGAGCGGATCTTGGCAATCGCCTCTTCCAGCATGGATTGATAAAGCTCATAGCCGACATCGCGCATCTGCCCGGACTGTTCCTCACCCAGCAGATTGCCCGCGCCGCGAATGTCGAGATCCTGGCTTGCCAGCGTGAACCCCGCCCCCAAGGTGTCGAGACTTCCCAGCACGCGCAGGCGCTTCTCGGCCCCCGGCGTCAGCGGCACGCGCGGTTTCGTCGTCAGATAGGCATAGGCGCGGGTTTTCGAACGCCCCACCCGGCCGCGGATCTGATAGAGCTGGCTGAGGCCGAACATGTCGGCGCGGTGAATGATCATGGTATTGGCGGTGGGGATGTCGAGACCGGATTCGACGATCGTCGTGGCCAGCAACACATCATACTTGCCGTCATAAAACGCATTCATCCGGTCGTCGAGTTCGCCCGCCGCCATCTGACCATGCGCCACGACATAGCTGACCTCGGGCAGCTGGGTTTTGAGGAAATCCTCGATCTCGGGCAGGTCGCTGATGCGCGGCACGACATAAAACGACTGCCCACCGCGATAATGCTCGCGCAAGAGCGCCTCGCGCACGGTGACGCTGTCGAACTCGCTCACATAGGTGCGAATCGACAGCCGGTCGATCGGCGGGGTGCCGATGATCGACAGATCCCGGACGCCCGACAGGCTCAGTTGCAGGGTGCGCGGAATTGGCGTGGCGGTCAGCGTCAGCACATGCACATCCGAACGCAACTGCTTGAGCCTCTCCTTGTGCGCCACGCCAAAGCGCTGCTCCTCGTCGATGATCAGCAGGCCAAGGTTCCTGAACCGGATCCCCTTGGCCAGAAGCGCATGGGTGCCCACCACGATATCGGCCTCGCCCTTGGCCATCGCCTCGCGGCTGCGCGCGGCGTCACGCGCCGAAACGAATCGCGACAGCGGATGAACCGAGACCGGAAAGCCCCTGAACCTCTTTGAAAATTCCTGATAGTGCTGGCGCGCGAGCAGGGTTGTGGGGGCGATCACCGCGACTTGCAGGCCGGCCATGGCGGCGGCAAAGGCCGCGCGCATCGCCACCTCGGTCTTGCCAAATCCCACATCGCCGCAGATCAGCCGGTCCATCGGGCGACCCGAGGCGAGATCGGCCATCACATCCTCGATGGCGCGCAACTGATCCTCGGTCTCCTGATAGGGAAAGCGCGCGGCAAAGGCCTCCCAGGCGTGATGTTCGGGCTCCACCACCGGCGCATGGCGCAGCGCGCGTTCCGCCGCCACGCGAATGAGCCGATCCGCCATCTCGCGGATGCGTTGCTTGAGCCGCGCCTTCTTGGCCTGCCACGCCCCGCCGCCGAGACGGTCCAGCAGACCCTCCTCATGGCCGTACTTCGACAACAGTTCGATGTTCTCGACCGGCAGGTAGAGTTTCGAGCCCTCGGCATATTCGAGCACCAGACATTCATGCGCGGCCCCCGCCGCCGTCACCACCTCGAGCCCCAGGTAGCGACCGATCCCGTGATCGACATGCACCACCAGGTCGCCCTTGCTCAGCGCCTGCGCCTCGGTCAGGAAATTCTCGGCCCGCCGTCGGCGCGGCGCACGGATCAGCCGCTCACCCAACACATCCTGCTCGGCGATGACCGTGAGACCGGGGCCCTCGAACCCGTGCTCCAGCGGCCAGACCGCCAGATGCAGGCCACGCTTGCCGATCCCGCGGGCATCGCGCACCGTCACCGCGCCGATCAGCCCCTCATCGGCCAAAAGCCCTTCCAGCCGCTCGCGCGCGCCCTCGGAATAGCTCGCCAAAAGCACCGGAGCCCGCTCCATTTTTACATCAACATGCACCTTCAGGGCGCTGAAAAGATTTATATTCTCCTGTTGTCGCTCTGGAGCGAAATTGCGCCCGATCCGGCCGCCCGCGTCGATCACCCCCGGCCCTGTCGGCTGTGGCAACGCCATGAACTGCAACCGCCGGCGCCCCGCCACCGCCGCCTGCCACCCGGCATCGTCAAGATAGAGCAGACCCGGCGGCACCGGCTTGTAGACCGTATCGCCGCGCGATTTCTCGCCCAACGCCAGATGCCGCGTCTCGTATTGATCCGCGATGCTCTCCCATCGCGCGAGCCGTGTCGGCGTGGTCTGATCGTCGAGCGTGACCGTGGCCCCGGGCAGGTAGTCGAACAGCGTCTCGAGACGCTCGTGAAAGAACGGCAGCCAATGCTCGACGCCCGCATGTTTGCGCCCCGCGCTCACTGCCTCGTAGAGCGGATCGTCGGTGCCCGCCGTGCCGAACTCGATCCGGTAATTCTGCCGGAACCGCCGGATCGCGTCTTCGTCCAGAATGACCTCGGACACCGGGGCCAATTCCACCCGAAGCAGCTTTTCCGTCGTGCGTTGTGTGGCCGGATCAAACCGCCGCACCCCATCGAGCACATCGCCAAACAGATCAAGCCGCACCGGCCCGCCACCGCCATCCCCGGTGTCCGGCGGATAGATGTCGATGATCCCGCCGCGCAGCGCGTAATCGCCGGGCTCCGTCACCGTGGGGGCCTGGCTGAATCCCATGCGCACCAGAAAACCGCGCAGCGCCGCGTCGTCGATGCGCGCGCCCACCTCCGCCACAAATGCCGCATCGCGCAACACCTCACGCGCCGGAATCCGTTGCGTCGCCGCGTTGAGCGTCGTCAGCAGAATGAATCGCGACGACGCGCCATGCACCAGCGCGGCCAGCGTCGCCATCCGCGCCGCCGAAAGCTCAGCATTGGGCGAGACCCGGTCATAGGGCAGGCAATCCCAGCCCGGAAAGGTCAGGACCGGGATGTCGGGGGCGAAAAAGCGCAACGCCGCCGCCATCGCCGCCATCCGCTTGTCGTCGCGCGCAACATGCAGCACGGGTGCCGCAGATTTCTCCACCTCGGCGAGAACAAGGCGGGCATCGAACCCCTCCGGGGCACCGCTGACGGTAATGTTCTGCGATCCGTTCATCCCGGCTCTGCCCTTGTCCGCAATCGGCCCTGCGGCCTAACCCAATACCTGGCTTGTGATGTTCTGGTACATGCCCCAGATCACCGTGACAAAGATCGACACCATGCCGATGATCTGCGTGATCAGGCGGTGCCAGTAGAGCCTTCGGATCAGGTCCACCCCGGCAAGCCCTCGCTCCCGGACCACATGCGCGGTATGCAACGACAGAGCGCCCACCAACGTCAGCGGCAGACCCAGAAAAAAGAGTGCCTGCGCGAACTCGTTGCGATAGACAAATCCCAGCAATGCCAGCGATGTCAGCACAAAGGCCACGAGCCCGGCCAGAAGCATTCCCGATTCTCGCGCAACAAACCGCAGCCGGTTGGTGTTGATGCGCACCATATCCTCAAAATCCGCGGCCGCTTGCGGGCTTCGGCCCCGGCGGGCCCGCATCGCCATATCCCAGGGCACGCCCAACACCCAATGGCTCGCCGATGACCAGGTCACCGCCAGAGCGATCCAATACCACAGATTGCTGAACGAGCGCATGTCGATGAGCTCGAAAATGGTGCCATACCAGGTCAAGGCGCTGTCCCTGTTCTTTGCTACCGTTTCTCTTAGCTGCGGCGCGCGGCAATTCCTACCCTTGAGATGCATCAATTTCCATGGCACTTCATGGGAACACTTTCGAGGACAAACCACCATGCGCCCGACGCAAGCTGCCTTTCCCGCCACCCGCCTGCGCCGCACGCGGCAAACGCCCGCGATCCGGGCTTTGGTGGCGGAAAACACTCTCTCGCCCGCCGATCTCATCTGGCCGGTTTTCGTGCGCGATGGCGACGGCATCGAGGAACCCGTGCCCTCGATGCCGGGCGTGATGCGCCGCTCGATCGACCGCGTTGTCGAGGCCGCCACCGAGGCCGCCGCTCTGGGCATTCCGGCGATCTGCCTCTTTCCCTACACATCTGCCGAGAATCGCACCCGCGATTGCGCCGAAGCCTGGAATCCCGACAATCTTTCCAACCGCGCCACCCGCGCGATCAAGGCAGCGGTGCCGGACATTGCCGTGATGACCGATGTGGCGCTCGATCCCTATTCGGATACCGGCCATGACGGCTTTGTCACAGACGGCGAGATCGTCAATGACGCCACAGTAGAAGCCTTGGTGAAACAGGCACTCTCACAAGCCGAGGCGGGGGTCGATATCATCGGGCCCTCCGACATGATGGATGGCCGCGTGGGCGCGATCCGCGCGGCGCTCGAGGCCAATGGCTACCATAACGTGATGATCATGTCCTATGCCGCCAAATATGCCTCGGCCTTCTACGGCCCCTTCCGCGAGGCCGTGGGGGCATCGACCGCGCTCAAGGGCGACAAGAAGACCTATCAGATGAACCCCGCCAATTCCGACGAGGCGCTACGCCTGATCGAGCGCGACCTCTCTGAGGGGGCCGACATGGTGATGGTCAAGCCGGGAATGCCCTATCTCGACATCTGCCGCCGCGCCAAGGACACCTTTGGCGCGCCGACCTTTGCCTATCAGGTCTCGGGCGAATACGCGATGATCATGGCGGCGGTGCAGAATGGCTGGATCGACCACGAGCGCGCGATGCTCGAAAGCCTGATGTGTTTCAAGCGCGCCGGCTGCGACGGGGTGCTGACCTATTTTGCCCCGCAAGCGGCTCGGCGTCTGGGGCGGGGCTGACGGGCGCGCGGCAACCCGCCCACAGCCACAATCTATAGTGACAGAATCCTCTCCTACCCCTATAATGGGTGCCAGAACTGGGATCAGTTTAAGTCCCGGCATCCTCGAGGCAACGAACAGGCAGTGACATGACCATCCTGACACGACGCAGATTCACTTTGGGCATCCTGGCGAGCACGCCTCTTCTGGCGGCCTGCAACAATGGCGTAGGAAGCAACGGCGCGGCCACGATCGACGCGCGTGTTGATGCCACGCTGAACCAGATGACCTCGCTCCATCCCAACACCCAAACCCTTGTCAACAAATCCACCGGCATGCTGGTCATGCCCCTGATGACCGAGGCCGGGTTCATCTTTGGCGGCGGATTCGGGCGCGGCGCCTTGCGGATCAACGGGGTGACGGTGGATTACTATTCGGCCACCAAGGGCACCGTTGGCCTCCAGATCGGGGCACAGCAATTCGCCCATGTGCTGTTTTTCATGACAGAAGACGCGCTTCAGCGCTTCCGCCGCTCTTCGGGTTGGGTAGCCGGGGCCGATATCGGATATGTGTTCAACGACCGTGGCGAGACCCTGCGCGCCGATACCACGACCGCCACTGCACCGGTCCTGGCGGTGATCTTCGGTCAGGCCGGAGCGATGATCGGCGGCTCGCTCGAAGGCATGAAATACAACCGCATCATTCCCTGATCCGCCGGTTAGCCTTGGCTCAGTCGCAAATCCGACCTCGTGATCATCGGCGCGCTCGAGCCTGCACCGAGCAAACAAGACAGGTGGATCAGACGGTCGGCAATCCCCTCGCCGCTGCGGATTGACCATGGTCGGCAAGCGAGAGGATACCTGTCCCGGTGATGGGCTCTCACCGGCCATGTTTCTTCTGGCCATAAATATCCCCGGGGGTCCGGGGGACAGCGTCCCCCGTCCGTCCGTCACCGCAGAGCGACGGTTCAGTGCAGCGTGAACTCGCCCACCACATTCTGCCATTCACCGGGGGCGATCATCTTGCGATGCGTAAATCGGACCGAATGCAGCGGGCCCTCGATCTCGCGCTGCCAGAATTCGATGAAGCCAAAGAGCCGCGGATGGTCTGGCGCGATATCATAATCCTGCCAGAGGTAGCTGTTGAGCACGTGACGGTAATCGGGCATCCGATAGAAGAATTCCGCCGTGGTCAGCCCATAGCCGCGCAGCATCATTTCGGTTTCAGACATCTCCATTTTCCGCTCCTGCAATTGCCTGCCGCTGCAATGATGCCTGAAAGAAATTACTTTTCAATAAAAACAGTGTGTTATCACTCTCATTTGAGAGCTGACAAAGGCCGGGGCGCTGGCCCATTGCACCCCATATCCTGCCTCTGATATAGTCTTCCCAACTAGATATAGCGCCAGATCACAGGACGATAAAAATCGTGAGCGATACGCCCCAACCGCCTGAAAACATGGATGAAATGCCGCCGGATCGGCCGCAATACACCGGGCCTGTCGTCTCGATCGAACACGAGATGAAAACGTCCTATCTCGATTACGCGATGAGCGTGATCGTGAGCCGCGCCATCCCCGATCTCCGCGATGGATTGAAACCTGTGCACCGGCGCATCCTCTATGCCATGCACGAGGGCGGCAACACCCATGACAAACCCTATCGCAAATCGGCACGCGCGGTGGGTGACGTGATGGGGAAATATCACCCCCACGGCGATTCCGCGATCTACGACGCGTTGGTGCGCATGGCGCAGGATTTCTCGATGTCGCTGCCGCTTCTGGACGGCCAGGGCAATTTCGGCTCGATGGATGGCGATAACGCCGCCGCCATGCGCTATACCGAGGTGCGCATGGACAAGCCCGCCGCCTTCCTTCTCGCCGATATCGAGAAGGAGACGGTGGATTTCCAGGACAATTACGACGGCAAGGACCGCGAACCCACCGTCCTGCCCGCGCGTTTCCCAAACATGCTGGTCAACGGCGCAGGCGGCATCGCCGTCGGCATGGCCACCAACATTCCGCCGCACAATCTCGGCGAGGTGATCGACGCAACGCTGGCGCTTATCGACGATCCCGATCTCGGCAGCGAGGACCTGATCCGCTACATCCCCGGCCCCGATTTTCCGACCGGCGGGCTCATGCTGGGCCGGTCGGGGGCGCGCAAGGCGTATCTGGAGGGCCGCGGCAGCGTCATCATCCGCGCCCGCACCCGCACCGAGGAAATCCGCAAGGACCGATATGCCATCGTCATCGACGAGGTGCCTTACCAGGTGAACAAGGCCACTATGATCGAAAAGATCGCCGAGGCCGCCCGCGAAAAGCGAATCGAAGGTATCGCCCATGTCCAGGACGAGAGCGACCGCAACGGGGTGCGGGTGGTGATCGAGCTGAAACGTGACGCCACCGCCGAGGTGGTGCTCAACCAGCTTTTCCGCTTTACCCCGATGCAGACCTATTTCGGTTGCAACATGCTGGCGCTCAACGGCGGCAGGCCAGAGCAGTTGACGCTGCACCGCTTCCTGTCGCTCTTCATCACTTTCCGCGAAGAGGTGGTAGCACGGCGCACGGCCTTTGACCTGCGCAAGGCGCGCGAGCGCGCGCATGTGCTCTGCGGTCTGGCGGTTGCGGTCTCCAATGTCGATGAAGTCGTCGCAACGATCCGCGCCTCGACCGACGCCGCCGAGGCGCGTGTCCGGCTGATGGAACGTCGCTGGCCCGCGGGCGACATCCTGCCCTATATCGCTCTGATCGACGATCCCACCCATCCCGCCAACGAGGACGGCACCTACAACCTGTCAGAGGTGCAGGCCCGCGCCATTCTCGACCTGCGCCTGCAACGCCTGACGCAGCTTGGCGTCAAGGAAGTGACCGACGAGTTGCAGGACCTCGCGGGCAAGATCAAGGACTACCTCGCCATCCTCGCCTCGCGCGAGCGGATCATGCAGATCATCTCGGACGAATTGCGCGAGGTGCGCGAACTCTTCGCCGTGCCGCGCCGCACCGAGATCGTCGACTGGTCCGGCGACATGGAGGACGAGGATCTCATCGAGCGCGAGGATATGGTCGTGACCGTCACCCAGGGCGGCTATATCAAGCGCACCGCGCTGGCGGATTTCCGCGCCCAGAAACGTGGCGGCAAGGGACTCTCGGGCATGGCAACCAAGGACGAGGATGTCGTGACCACGCTCTTTGTTGCCAATACCCACACGCAGCTCCTCTTTTTTACCACCTCCGGCATGGTCTACAAGCTCAAGACCTGGCGGCTGCCCCTGGGCGGGCGCACATCCAAGGGCAAGGCCATCGTCAATATCCTTCCGATTCCCACCGGGGTTTCCGTCGCGGCGATCATGCCGGTGGACCGCCCCGAAGAGGACTGGGACGACCTCCAGATCGTCTTTGCCACCTCGGCGGGCGATGTGCGGCGCAACGCGCTCAGCGATTTCACCAATGTGATGCGCAACGGCAAGATCGCGATGGACCTGCCCGAGGGGGTCGAACTGGTGAATGCCCGCATCGCCTCCGACGAGGAGGACGTGATGCTGGTCACGGATTCGGGCCGCGCAATCCGCTTTCCCACCACCGAGGTGCGCGTTTTCAAGGGCCGCAAATCGACCGGGGTGCGTGGTGTGCGATTGCTGAACGGCGATCGCGTGGTGTCGATGTCGGTGATCCGCCATTTCGAGGCAACGCCGGACGAGCGCGCCGCCTTTCTCAAGCGTTTCCGCAGCGAATTCGGCGCAGAACCCGAGGAAGAAACTATCGCGGATCCCGATGCCGATCCGGTCGTGAACGCCGAGACGCACCTGTCCGACGCGCGCTATCAGGAGATGCTGGCAGCGCAGGACCTGATCCTGACGATCACCGCGCGCGGCACCGGCAAGCTCAGTTCCAGCCATGATTATCCGGTGCGCGGACGCGGCGGCATGGGCGTGACCGCAATCGAGAAATCCATGCGCGGCGGGGCGCTCGTTGCCTCCTTCCCGGTCACGCGCGAAGATCAGATCATGCTCGCAACCTCCACCGGGCAATCAATCCGGGTGCCGGTCAAGGGGATTTCTTTCCGCTCGCGCAGCGCGGGCGGCGTCAAGGTGTTCAATACCGGCGCGGGCGAAGAGGTGGTTTCGGTCGCATGGATCGCCGAACAGGCCGATGAGGACGAAACCGCAGAAAGTTGATCGACCACGGCCTCAGGTCACAGTAAAGCCTTTTGAAATCACGCTTTGGCCCGATTTTGGCCAGAGTAGGGGACGAACAATCACCAACACATATCGCGTTAAGGTTGTAGTGAGTGTCCCCTGGTTCCCAAAAACCTCAATATTGGGTAAAAAAAAGTGACCGCTAGACGCAAGGCCAGATCTGACCAGATCGCCCGCAACCTGATTCGCATCGTCATCGGGTCCTATTTCGCTGCGCTCTCGCTCGATCTGACCACCGGGTTGGACAAGGCAATCCTCTTTGCGCCGTTTCTTGACGCAAAGACCGCTGATCTCGTCGCATCAACGCTGATCTTGTGTCTCTCGCTCAGTTTCATGCTGGGCTATCATTTGCGCCTTTCCGCACTCAGCCTCGCGCTGCTTATCTTTGCATCCAGCTTCGCGCAGAACATGATCCATGTCGAGCCGGGCGCCGTTTCGGACTTCTGGCGAGACCTCACGCTCACCTGTGCGGTGTTGCTCAGCTACCTGACGCTCAGCCCTCGTGAACTGCGCCGCGCCTCGATGATCGCGAATCGCGCCCGATTGCGCGTCGTCGCGCAACGACCCGTCGCGCCGCGCCGCGCCATCGCGCCGCTTCCCCTCACCCGTCCCGTCCAAGTTGACATCCGCCGGGCGCTGATGACCACAGAGACCACCCCTCGCAAACCCCGCATCAGCGAGGATGAGAGCGAGAATCTCAACATTTTTGTCAATATCTGACAGTCGCGGCGCGGAGCGCGATCCACGTCACAACCATCCTCGGTTGAAAATCTTTCCCATCATCGGCGGATATGCTAGGAAACTGCTCTGGTCCGCCCCCTGAAATGAGCCCGAGTTGCGTAGCGCCCACCCAGCAGACCGCTGCCTGTTTACCGGCAGCAACGGCCGCCTGGGGCGCCTCTTGCAGCGGGCGTGGCCGGGTCTGCCCGGCGCCCCCCAATCGCTCTGGCTGGCGCGCCGCGCCCCTGCCGGGATCTTGTGGTCTCCCGGCAGGCCTCTCCCCTGCCTGCCCGCCTGCGATACGCTGGTGGCGCTCTGGGGCCGCACCGCCGGGGATCAATCACAATTGGCAGTCAACAGCGCGCTGCTTGTCGATACCATGGCCTTGGCGAGGCTCTGTGGCGCGCAACGGATTTTTCATTTCTCCTCGGCGGCCGTTTACGGCGCGGGGACAGCTCTTGACGAGAGGGATCTTCCATCACCCCTCACCGCCTACGGCGCGGCAAAACTGGCGATGGAAGAGGCCATCCACGCCCTGCCCTCTGACGGCATCCACCATACCATCCTGCGGCTTGCGAATGTCGTTGGGGCGGACAGTCTGGCCGCCGCCCTCCTGCCACAGAATCCGCCCGTGCTCTTGGACCGATTTGCGGATGGCAAGGGCCCGTTGCGCAGCTATATCGCGCCGGGCGATCTGGCGCAGGTGCTGGCCGCACTGGCCGTGATGCCGCTCGACACCTTGCCGCGATGCCTGAATGTCGCGGCGCCTCAGCCGGTCCAAATGCAAGACCTCGCTCAGGCCGCAGACCGCGCCGTCGCCTGGCGGTCGGCATCTTCAAACGCGGTTCAGAGGATCACACTTGACTCGGGCTTGATCGAGGCCCTGCTTCCCCGGATGGCATGGCAGGCAACAGCCTCTGAAATGATTGCGGATTGGCGCCGGCTGACAGCCACCCTGGCTGATGGTTGAGGACCGACCTGCCGCCTCTCGTCCCGGTGATCAGGATTTTCCCGTCGCTGGACGACTTGCAAGCTCGCTGCAAAGATCAAGTAGCATCTCGTCGCACAGCGCGTGGATATGCCGAGAAGTGTTGAGTATTGCACGGAAAGAAATTACGCCAATGCTTTGGGCGTGACGATAATGTGACGTAGATGGGGTAGTTCCCGTCCTGAAAGACATTATCTCTTCTATTTTAAAGAGTTCACACAAGATCCAAATTCTTTGAGGATTGACAATGGCCTACCAACTCGCAAAGACCACCCGATCCTTTCAGAACGATGTGGCCTTGCTTACGCTTGATGCCGTGCTTTTGGTGGCGGCCTACCTTCTTGCGCGAACGCTGATGTTTGGCATGGGAGCCCGCGCAGAGGGGTCATCCATGCCCATCCAGGATATCGCCCTGTTGCTGACGGCTCTGACCGGCCTCTCCATGGCTCTCGGCGTGCCGCCCGCCGGTCTCGAGGGTCTTGAGACCCGCGAGATGATCAAATCCGCATTTGTCGCGGTGGCGCTGAGCGGGATCGGGACGACCGCAGCGTGGCTCCTGCCCGGATCCCTGACGACATCGGGCGTCTTTGTCGTCACAGGTCTGGTGTTCCTGATCCTGACGATCACGTCACGGTTGCTGCTGCGGGCGGCAAGGCAAATGATGTATCGCCGTCGGCACAAAGGTCTGCGTGTGCTGATCTATGGTGCGGGCCACAGTGGCAGACAACTGGCTGCGGCACTGGCCAGCGATGATCGCGTGTTGCCGGTGGCCTTTGTCGATGACAACCCCAGTCTCACATCACGCTATATCGCCGGACTACGTGTCCACGCGACCAGCGAGATCAGGCAGTTGATCGCGCGCCACAAGGCGCAGCACATCGTTCTGGCAATGCCGAATGCCCCCGCTGCCACGCGCAATGCGATCACCCGAAGGATCGGGGATCTGGGCTGCCAGGTGCATGACCTGCCCAGCTTTGCCGATCTGGTCACGGAGGACCTGTGCCGCACCTGCGAACACCGCCCGGTCGATCTTGCCGGCCTGCTGGGCCGCGAGGGACTGGAAGACCAGTTGCCCGGCGTCACCGCGACCTATGCCGGCAAGCGCATCCTCGTCACCGGGGCCGGCGGCTCGATCGGATCGGAGCTTTGCCGCCAGTTGATCCTCGCGCGCCCCGCGCATCTGATCCTGCTCGATCACAGCGAGTTCGCGCTCTTCGACATCGACCGCGAGTTGCGCGGCCTTGCCCCCGATCTGACCATCACCCCGGTCCTCGGCTCGGTCGCCGACAAGGCGCTGGTCTCGGTCCTGATGCAGGCCAAGAAGATCGACATCGTGCTCCATGCCGCGGCCTACAAGCATGTGCCCATGGTCGAGGCCAATGCCATCGAGGGGATGCGCAACAACGTGATCGGCACCCGGACGCTGGCGCTGGCCGCGCGCGATGCGGGCGTCGGGCGGTTCATCCTCGTCTCCACTGACAAGGCGGTGCGCCCGACCTCTGTCATGGGCGCGTCCAAGCGCTTTGCCGAAATGATCATTCAGGACATGGCGACGCGCAGCACGACGACGCGCTTTGCCATGGTGCGCTTTGGCAATGTCATTGGCTCGTCCGGCTCGGTCATTCCGCTCTTTGCCGAACAGATCGCCCGTGGCGGCCCCGTCACCCTCACCCATCCGGACGTGACGCGCTACTTCATGACCATCCCCGAGGCGACGCGCCTTGTGCTGCTGGCCGGCACCTTCGCGCGCGGCGGCGATGTCTTCGTGCTCGACATGGGCAAGCCCGTGGCGATGCGCGATGTCGCGCGCAAGATGATCGAGAGCGCGGGCCTCACGGTGCGCGACGCGGACAATCCGAAGGGCGACATCGAGATCCGGATCACCGGCCTGCGCCCCGGCGAAAAGCTGCATGAGGAACTGCTGATCGGCTCGGACATGCTGACCACGCCGCATCCCCGAATCCTGCGCGCGCAAGAGGGGCACCTGTCCGAGATCGAACTGGTCAAGGCACTGAAATCCCTGTCCGAGGCGATCGAGACCCGCGATGTGGCGCTGCTGCGCTCGATCCTCGCGCAATGGATGGAACAGACCGATCCCGTCGAGGCCAGCGTCAACGAATGACCGCGCTCAGGGCATGAGCGCGCCGAACTTCTCCTCCAGATAGACCAGCAAGGGCTCTGCGCCCGCCGCCTGCCCGCAAGCACGGGCGATCACCTCGCCCGGCTCGTAGAGCCCGCCATGGCACTGCACCCCGTCGCGCAGCCAGGCGGTCGCCCCGCTCAGATCGCCTTGCGCCAGCTGCCCCTCCAGCCCCTGCACCGCGCCTTGCATCGCCCGATAGAGGCAACCTGCATAGACATTGCCGAGGCTGTACGTCGGGAAATACCCGAACAGGCCCACCGACCAGTGCACATCCTGCAACGCCCCATTCGAGGCCCGATCCACCGGATAACCGAAATCGGCGGCGAAACGGTCATTCCACGCCGCTTCCAGATCGCCCGTGACCAGATCGCCCGCGATCAGCGCCCGTTCCAGATCATAGCGCAGCATGATGTGCAGGTTGTATTGCACCTCGTCGGCCTCGGTGCGGATATGGCCGCGATGCACCCGATTGACCGCGCGATAAAAGGTCTCCTCCCCGGCGATCCCGAAATCGCCAAAGGCCTCGCGCATCCGGCCATAGAGCCAGCCGCAAAAGGCCCGCCCGCGCCCCAGCTGATTCTCGTAGATCCGGCTCTGGCTCTCATGCACGCCCATCGACACGCCTTGCCCCAGCGGCGTCAGCCGATAGGCCGGCTCGATCCCCTGTTCATAGCAGGCATGTCCGGTCTCGTGGATCGTAGAATAGAGGCAGTTGAAGGGATCGCTCTCGTTCACCCGCGTGGTGATGCGCACATCGTCGCCCGACCCGGAACTGAACGGATGTACTGCCATGTCGATCCGCCCGCGCGCGAAATCGTAGCCGAAGCGGCGCGCCAGCTCGCGCGCGAGGCGCAGTTGCGCCTGTTCATCGAAATGCGCGTCGAGCGTGGGCCAGTCCGCCGCAAGCGCGCGGGCGCGCAGCGCCACCAGCCGGGGCCGCATCTCGGCAAACATCGCATCGAGCCGCGCCACGGTCATTCCCGGCTCGTAATCATCGAGCAGCGCCTCGTAGAGATCCCCGCCCCGCGCCAGCGCCGCCGCCTCCTCGCGCTTGAGCCGCACCACCTCGGCCAGCACCGGAGCGAAGGCCGCAGGATCGTCGGCCGCCCGCGCCGCCGCCCATTGCCCCTGCGCCCGGCTCGTCAGCCGGGCGAGCGCCACCGCCAGATCCTCCGGCACGCGCGTCGCACGGTCAAAATCGCGCCGGATATGACGCAACTGCGCACGCGCCACCTCGTCAGGCCCCCCGACCTCGGCCGCCGCCAGCAGATCGCCACGCCGCGGGTCGCAACGCCGCGTATGCAGCACGGCCGCCAGCGCACCCGTCTCCTCGGCGCGCTGATCGGCGGCGCCGCACGGCATCATGGTCTCCTGATCCCAGCCCAGACGCCCCGCCACCTGCGCCAGCGCCTGCGTCGCGCGTTCCACCGCCATCAGATCTTTATAGGCTGTCATCTCAAACTCCCCGGATAGACCCCGCGCGCGGGTAAAGGCTCAGGAACCGCGCCCGCAGGATCAGCACCCAGAGCAAGACCGCGACAACCTGATGCGCAATCGCCAACGGCCAGGGCGCGATATAAAGAACCGTCATTATCCCCAGCACGACCTGAAGCAGGAACACCGCAAGGGCCGCGTTGAACGCCCCGCGCGTCGCGGCATGGGCGCTTGCGCGCCCGCGCAGCCAGACCACCACGGCAAAGGCCAGAAGCAGATAGCCGCTCATCCGGTGGATGAATTGCACCATGCCGGGATTCTCAAAGAAATTCCGCCACCACGGCTGCAACTCCATCATCCCCGGCGGCAACACGCCCCCGGCCATCAGCGGCCAGTCGGTGAAGGTTCGACCGGCATCGATTCCCGCCACCAGCGCCCCCAGCAGAATTTGCAGAAAGGCAAAATGCATGAGCCCGGTCGAAAGCCCGAAAAGCCGCGCCTCGCGCGCGCGCCGCGCCTGCATCAAGTCGCGCTCCTCCCGGCCAAGCAGGAACACATACCACGCGATCAGGCCCAGAATGACGAAGGCCAGCCCCAGATGGGTGGCCAGCCGGTAAGAGGCCACAGCGACCATGTCACCCGTGAGGCCCGAGGACACCATCCACCAGCCGATCGCCCCCTGCGCCCCCCCGAAGGCCCCCAGCGCCAGCAGACGCCCAGTCCAACCCTTGGGGATCTGCCGCGCCAGCAGGAACCCGAAAAAGCCCAGCGCCCAGACCAGACCGATCACGCGTCCCAGTTGCCGATGCCCCCATTCCCACCAATAAATGGCCTTGAACTCGGCAAGGCTCATGCCCTTGTTGAGCAACTCGTATTGCGGAATGGCGCGGTACCGGTCGAATTCCTCTTGCCAATGGGCCTCCGACATCGGCGGCAGCGCGCCGGTGACCGGCTTCCATTCGGTGATGCTGAGCCCGCTGTCGGTCAGCCGCGTCAACCCGCCCACCGCGATCATCACCACCACCAGCGCAAAGAGCCCCATCAGCCAGAGCCGGATCGCCCCGCGCGCGCCACGCCGACCGGCGTCGATCATGCCGCCCTGCGGGGCCGGTTTCGGCCCGGTCCCGACGCCGCTCACCTCTTCGAAAATCCTGCGCTTGCCGCTCATCTGCCTGTCCCGCCACGCCCGCACCCGCCAAGATTAGAGCGCGCGCGCGCCCCCTTCAACCGCGCTCTTTCCAGCGGACCATCTGCCGCAGGATTCCATGCAGCGTCTGGACGTCGGCGCGCGTCAGCGGCATCCGGCTCCAGAGATTGCGCAGGTTGAGCTTCATGCTGTCGGCCTTCAACTCGGGGAAAAAGAAACCCGCCTCGGCCAGGCGCGCCTCGTAATGCTCGGCCAGTTTCTCGATCTCGATCTGCTCGGCCCACACCGCCCCGGCCAGATCGACGCGCTCGGCCACGACCGCGCCCTGCGCGCGCTGCCATTCATAGGCGGTCAGGAGCACGCATTGCGCCAGATTGAGACTGGCAAAGTCCGGGTTCACCGGCACGCTGATCACCGCATTGGCGCGTGCGATGTCGTCATTTTCCAGCCCCGCCCGCTCGGGCCCAAAGAGCACCGCCACCCGCGCGCCCGCAGCACTCCGCTCCGCCGCCAGCGCCATCGCGCGCTCGGGGCTGAGCACCGGCTTGGTCAGGCCGCGCGCCCGCGCCGTGGTGGCCAGAACGAAAGAGCAATCGCCGACCGCCGCAGCCGTGTCCCCGACCAGCATCGCCTCGTCGAGAAGCCGCCCCGCACCACTCGCCATCGCCACCGCCCGGGGGTTGGGCCAGCCGTCGCGCGGCGCCACGATCCGCATCCGGTCCAGACCGAAATTCCACATTGCACGCGCCGCCGCGCCGATATTCTCGCCCATCTGCGGGCGCACCAGCACAAAGACGGGCTGTAGAGGGTCCGTTGGCATCAGCCCTCCCCTCTGACCTGTGACGGGTCTGCATCCCCCGACAGACCAGCGCGCAGAGCTTCCGCTTTCATCGTTCCCAAAATACTCAATCCCCCGGCCCGCGAAAAGGCGCGCGGCCTGCCCGGCCCCGCGCCTCCTTGCAGATCACTCGGCGCTGCTTATTCCGCCGCTTCCGCAGACCCGGACGGCGCCGCATCGGCCCGCACTCCCTCGGCCTGACCCTGCTGTTCGTCTGCCTTGGGCGGACGCTTGGCGCGCGGCTTGCGGGGGCGCTTGGGCGCGGCGGAGGGTTGGGCCTCCTCGCTCTCGGAAGTTTCCACCAGAAAACTGTCGGCCTCGACCCTTCTGTCGATCACATCCGGCTGCGGCGCTTCGGCCGGGTCGAACAGGATCCCGGTCTCGGGCAGGTCGCGCTCGCGGTAGGGCTGGCGTTCCGGCCGCTCGCTGCGCTCCCGGTCGCCCTGACGATCGCGATTCTGATCACGGATCTGACGCTCCTGCTCCTCGCGGCGCAGCTCCTGTTCCTTCATCGCCTCGCCCAGCATCCGCAGGTAATGTTCGGCATGTTGCTGGAAATTCTCGGTCGCGACCCGATCGCCCGACAACTGCGCGTCGCGCGCAAGCTGATTGTATTTCTCTATGATCTGCTGCGGCGTGCCGCGCACCTTGCCTTCGGGGCCGGAACTGTCAAACACGCGGTTGACGACATTCCCGACCGAACGGTTGCGGTTCGGCTTGTTCCGCTGACGTGACTTCGATGATCTCATATGCTGCTGTCCAGCCTTGTGCTCGAATGTTCGCTTGACCCGATTGGCGCCCCTTGCGCCGAATAATTCTACGGATCGGACATGTTCTGGCTTGGTGTCAAGCGGGACTGCCCCGTGAGGCATCCTCGGTCTTTACATCTCCCAATAACCACGTCGATGCCGGTCACACAAGAGCAAAGCGGCATTTTTCCACCGATCAACCGGATTAAATCCGCAAAACCCCGGTCAACCCGGCCAGATCGCCCGCAGGATACGGTCGCGCCCGGCAAGATCAGGCAGGATCGCAACCGAGCCGAACCCGGCATCGGCCAGCAGGCGCGCCACCGCCCTCCCCTGCTGCCAACCGATTTCCAAAAGGATGCGCCCCCCCGGATGCAGGAACGCCCCCGCCTCTGCGACAATCGTCCGATAGGCCGTCAGACCGTCCGCCTCATCGGTCAGCGCGCAGCGCGGATCATGGCCGCGCACCTCCTCGGCCAGTTCCGTCATTTCCTCTGCCGCGATATAGGGCGGGTTGGCCACGATCAGATCAAAGCGACCCCCGACCGCGCTGAACCAGTCGGACTGGATCAGATCAATCCGCCCGGCAACGCCATGGCGCGCCGCGTTCTGCGCCGCGACGTCCAGCGCAGCGTCGGATATGTCGCAGGCCATCCCGCGCGCTGCGGGCCATTCCGCCAGCAGCGTCACGGCGAGGATCCCGCTGCCGGTGCCGAGATCGAGCAAGCGTTGCGCCGCAGGCCCGGCCAAGGCCTCGGCGATCAGACATTCGGTCTCGGGACGCGGATCGAGCACGGCCTCCGTCACCGTGAAATCGCGCCCCCAGAAGGCCCGCCGCCCGACGATCCGGGCCACCGGCGCGCGCGCCACCCGCTGCGCGATCATCGCCTCGAACCGCGCCAGCACAGTGGGTGGCAGATCGTCAGCCAGATGCAACAGCAAGCGGTCCCGCGCGAGCCCCATCGCCTCGGCCAGCAGGATGCGGGCGTCGCGCGCCGCGCCCTCGATGCTGGCCGCCTCCAGCACCCGCACCGCGGCGGCAAGAGCGGCCTGCGCGGTCACGTCATCTCGGCCAGAAGCGTGGCCTGCGCATCTGCCGTCAGCGCGTCGATCACCTCGTCCAGATCACCGCCAAGGATCTGCTCGAGCTTGTAGAGCGTCAGGTTGATCCGGTGATCGGTCATCCGCCCCTGCGGAAAGTTGTAGGTGCGGATACGCTCGGAGCGGTCGCCCGATCCAACCTGCGCCGCCCGGTTGGCAGAGCGCTCGCTGTCCACCCGCTGCCGTTCCAGATCATAGAGCCGCGAGCGCAACACCTCCATCGCGATATCGCGATTGCGATGTTGCGATTTCTGGCTGCTCGTAACCACGATCCCGGTCGGGATATGGGTGATCCTGACCGCCGAATCGGTGGTGTTCACATGCTGCCCGCCCGCCCCCGAGGACCGCATCGTGTCGATCCTCAGATCCCCCGGATCGATCTGCACATCCACCGCCTCGGCTTCGGGCAGCACCGCCACCGTCGCGGCAGAGGTATGAATGCGCCCGCCGCTCTCGGTCTCGGGAACGCGCTGCACCCGGTGGACGCCCGATTCGAACTTGAGCCGGGCAAAGACATTCTCTCCCCTGATCTGTGCGACCAGTTCGCGGATACCGCCCAGATCGCTCTCCTGCTCCTCGATCACGTCAAAGGTCCAGCCATGCGCCTCGGCATAGCGCTGATACATCCGCATCAGATCGGCGGCAAAGAGCGCCGCCTCCTCCCCGCCGGTGCCGGGACGGATTTCAAGAATCGCGGGTCGTGCATCGGCGGCGTCGCGCGGCAGCAATGCAAGATGCAGCTTTCGCTCCATCTCCATCAGCCGGGTTTCGAGCGTCTCGATCTCGGCCCGCGCCAGATCGCGCATCTCTGCATCCGCCAGCATCTCGCGCGCGCCTTCAAGATCCGCGAGCACGCCAAGATAGGCGCGGATGTCCTCCACCACCGGGCGCAATTCCGAATATTCGCGCCCAAGACGCGCGACATCGCCGCCACCTTGGCTCATCTGCGCCTCGATGAACTCGAAGCGCTGCTTGATCTGTTCCAGTCTGTCCAGAGGCACCATGGCACCAGCATCTGTCGCATCCTTGGGTCTTGGTCAAGGGCACACAGATGTGCTACCGTCGTCGCATGACCCGACTGATCCCGCTTCTTCTGCTGACGGCCACACACGCGCTCGCCGATGCCACCATCGGGCGCAAGACGATTGAATGCTATTGCACCGACAAGAGCGGCACGCGCATCGAAATGGGCGAGATGATCTGCCTTCAGGTGGATGGCAAGATGTTCATGGCGCAATGCCAGATGTCGCTCAACGTGCCGATGTGGCGCAAGATCTCGGACGGTTGCCTGTCATCCAGCCTGCCGCAGAGCCTCCAGCCAACCGTCGATACGGGCGGCATTGACGCCCAGATCTGACGCGCCAAAGCGCAAACGGCCATAAATCTCCAATCCGTCCTCGACCTGACGCACCGTCGTGTAATCGGGAAAGCCGAAAACCCGAGAGCGTGTGACATAGGTGATCATCCCCTGCGCCACCGATCCGGCCAGCACCGAAGTGCGCGGCGCGGCGCGGATGATCGCATCAAGGGCGGTCAGATCCCCCGCGACGCGCCGCATCGCTCCCCCCTCAAGCGTCTGATTGCTGATCCGGTCGGGCAAGACGTGCCAGCGCGCCACATCCGAGGGCGCAAGCCGGATATAGGCCAGAGCGGCCAATACGAGCACAAGCACGGCAAAGGCGATCCATTTCATGCCTCACCCTTTCAGCGGTCAGCCCGCGCGCGCACCATCAAGAGTTTCCGCCAGCGCCTCGGTGCGCGCCGCGATCTCGGCCAGCGTCTCCGTAACGGCCTCAGGCACGACCGGCACCTCGATCCGCTTGACTTCGGGCGGCGGCGCGTTGCGCAATTGAGCGAGCTCCGCCTCTTTCTCTGCCAACCGGTCCTCTGCCTCGCGCAGCTTGTCCTGCACACCCGCCGTCTTGTCGGCCAGCATCAAACCTGCCATCAGCAGCATCCTCGTCTCGGGAATGCGACCGACCTGTGTGGCCAGCACCGTGGCTTCATCATCCAGCATCTTGGCGGCAGCCCGCAGATAATGTTCCTCACCCGCCTGACAGGCCACCTCAAAGGACCGGCCACCGATGGCAATCTCAACTTCGGGCATCACATCTTCTCCGTCTGATCTCTGGCATCTTCAGCCGCTTCGGCCCCGGCCAGGACCTGTCCAAGTTCGGCAAGAACGGCGTCAACCTCGCTGCGGTCGGCGGCGCGTGCCGCGCGCAACGCCTCCAACTCGGTCAACATGGACTTGTTGATCAGATGCGGCTCGGCCACACCGGTCTGATGCGCTGTGCGCAGCGCCTGATTGTTGTCGCGCAACTGCTGATTGGCGCGGCGCAGCGCCTGAAGATCGCGGTCGAGCTTGGTCATCCTGTCGGACTGCGCGGCCGTGAGACGGGCAATTTCCTCGTCCCGCGCCGCCAGTTTCTCATGCAGGCTGCGCACCCGCTCCGCCAATTGCGCGTTGGCAAGACGCTCCTCGTCGATCTGCGCCGTCAATGCCGCAATCTCTCCGGTATCCGCTTTGGCGGAGCGCGCTTCCAGCCCGGCGGCGATCCGGTCGAGAGCGGCGGTGATCCGCGCCTGCAACTCGTCAATCTGGCTCATCTCCACAGCCCTCGCTTGTCTTGCCCCTTGCAGCCCACGAATCGCATATCGGACAGGGTTCGTGCAAGTCTAGTCAATGCAGCGGAAAAATGCGCGCACTTTGGCGCGGATCACCGCCCCCGGAACCGAGCTGCGCTTGAACTTCCGGGCCGGACTGATATGCAGCGCGCAGATCTTGCCATTTCCCAAAGGATTCCGCCCGTGGATATCGCCGCCCTGCGCTCTGCCAATCCCGAACACTGGCTCAAGGCCACAGCGATCCGCGCGCTGACCCTCGATGCCGTCGCCGCTGCCAATTCCGGCCATTCCGGCATGCCGATGGGCATGGCCGACGTGGCGACGGTTCTGTTTGAAAAACATCTCAAGTTCGACGCGGCGCATCCCGACTGGCCCGACCGCGACCGCTTCATCCTCTCGGCGGGCCATGGCTCGATGCTGCTCTACGCGCTGCTGCATCTGACCGGCTACGCCGACATGACGCTCGACGAGATCCGCAATTTCCGCCAGTGGGGCGCGCGCACCGCGGGCCACCCCGAATACGGCCATGCCAAGGGGATCGAGACCACCACCGGCCCGCTCGGCCAGGGCATTTCCAACGCCGTGGGGTTTGCCATGGCCGAGGAAATGCTGCGCGCCCGCTTCGGGACGCGGCTGATGAACCACTACACCTATGTGATCGCCGGGGACGGCTGCCTGATGGAGGGCGTCAGCCAGGAGGCGATCGGACTTGCCGGGCGTCAGGCGCTCTCGCGCCTGATCGTGCTCTGGGACAACAACAACATCACCATCGACGGACGGGTCGATCTTGCCGACCGCACCGATCAGGTGGCGCGCTTCCGTGCCTCGGGCTGGCATGTGCTGGAAATCGACGGCCACGACCCGGCAATGATCGATGCGGCCCTGACCGAGGCCAAGACCACCAATCAGCCCACAATGATCGCCTGCAAGACCCATATCGCGCTCGGTCACGCGGCGCAGGACACCTCCAAGGGCCATGGCGCGCTGACCAATCCCGAACAGCTGCTCGCGGCCAAAGAGGCCTATCACTGGCCCTACGGCCCCTTCGAGATCCCCGCCGAGGTCAAATCCGCGTGGGAGGCGATCGGACGCCGCGGCGCGGGCGAACAGGCCGATTGGGCGGCGCGGCTGGCAAACCTCAACGCCCCGCGTCAGGCCGAATTCATCCGGATCTTCAACCGCGACGTGCCGGTCAGGCTGTCAGCCCGCATCCGCGCCCTGAAAAAGCAGATCAGCGCCGAGGCGCCCAAGCTCGCGACGCGGCAATCCTCTGAAATGGTGCTGGAAATCGTCAACCCGATCCTGCCGGAAACGGTCGGCGGTTCGGCCGATCTCACCGGCTCGAACAACACCCGCACCGGCGACATGAGCGTCTTTGATGTGGACAACCGCAAGGGCCGCTACATTCATTACGGCATCCGCGAACATGGCATGGCGGCGGCGATGAACGGCATGGTGCTGCATGGCGGCATCCGCCCCTATGGCGGCACCTTCATGTGTTTCACCGATTACGCGCGGCCCGCGATGCGTCTGGCCGCTCTGATGAAGATCCCGACCGTGTTCGTGATGACCCATGACAGCATCGGTCTGGGCGAGGACGGCCCGACCCATCAGCCGGTCGAGCATCTGGCGATCTCGCGCGCCACGCCCAACACCTGGGTCTTCCGCCCCTGCGACACGATCGAGACCGCCGAGGCCTGGGAACTGGCCCTGCACTCCAAGCAGACCCCCTCTGTCCTGTCGCTGACCCGCCAAGGCCTGCCCACGCTGCGCCGCGCGCATACCGCAAAGAACCTGACCGCGCAGGGCGCCTATGTTCTGGCCGAAGCGACAGGCAAGCGGCAGGCGCTGCTCATGGCCACCGGATCCGAGGTGGCCATCGCCATGGCCGCGCGCGATCTGCTTCAGGCCGAGGGGATCGGCACCCGCGTTGTCTCGATGCCCTGCTGGGAGCTTTTCGAGGAGCAGGACGAGGCCTATCGCCGCCGTGTCCTGCCCGCAGGTCCGGTGCGCGTCGCGGTCGAGGCGGCAATCCGCTTCGGCTGGGATCGCTGGCTCTATGGCGAGCGTGGCCGGCGTGAAAAGAGCGGCTTTGTCGGGATGCACGATTTTGGTGCCTCCGCCCCGGCGGAACGGCTCTATCGGGAATTCGGCATCACGGCAGAGGCAGTCGCGGACAAGGTGAAATCCCTGCTCTGATCGCCGCCACTCGGCCCCCCTGCCACGGGCGGGGGGGTGTCATCTCAGGACTTCCGGCGCAGCCGCGCCCAGAGCGGTTGCACGATCTTCACCGCCACCGGGATGAGCAACAGGCCAAGCGCAAGCCCGAACACCCCGTCCAGCGCCGCCGTCACCCCCCATTCCACAGCAGCCGCCCAATCGCCCATGCCCTCGGCTGCGGCAACGGCCACGTGATGCACCCAGGCATAGAGCACAGGCCAGCCCATCTGATCCAGCGCATGAAGGATGATCGAGCCGCCGACCCAGATCATTGCCGCCGTGCCGACGATCACCAGACCCGCCATCAGCCGGGGCATCGCCCGGACGATGCCGCGCCCCAGCGCGCGGGTCAGGCCCAGCCGCCCGGTCCTTGACAGATAAAGCCCGAAATCGTCGGCCTTCACGATCACGGCAACTGCGCCATAAACCAGCGCTGTGATCCCGATGGCCACCACCGCCAGCGTCGCCGCCTCCATCCAGAGCGTGCCATTGGGGATCGCCGCGAGCGCGATGGTCATGATCTCGGCCGAGAGGATGAAATCCGTCTTGATCGCCCCGGCGACCTTGGCCTCCTCCAGATGCGTGGCATCGCCTTCGGCATGGCTGCCATCGGGCCCGCCGTGCCCCTTGCCCGCACCCAGCGCGTGCGCCACCTTCTCGGCCCCCTCAAAGCACAGATAGGCCCCGCCCAACAAGAGCAGCGGTGCAATCATCCACGGCGCGAAGGCCGACAGCACCAGCGCCGCGGGCAAGAGAAAGACCAGCTTGTTGATCAGCGATCCCTTTGCAATCCGCCAGACGATTGGCAATTCACGCGCCGGAGAAAAGCCCTGGACATATTTCGGCGACACCGCCGTATCGTCGATCACCGCCCCCGCCGCCTTGGACCCGGCCTTGACGGCCTGTCCCGCCACGTCGTCAATCGAGGCCGCCGCGACCTTCGCGATACTGGCCACATCGTCCAGCAGAGCCATCAATCCGCTCATGTCCACCCTCAGAGAATCAGCATCGCCGCATAGGGATGTCGTTAGCGCAATCATGTCAAGTTATCGTCAAATGCCATCAGGCAGGGATCAAAAGTTATCGCTAACACTATGAATTTTCATCGAAAAAACACAATTTTATCTTTCAGCTTGGCCACTTTCCGGCTATATCACCGCTAACTTACGATCAGGAGTGCCCCATGACGATTAGTGTTGGTATCAATGGTTTCGGCCGTATCGGCCGCGCAACCCTCGCCCATATCTCCGAAAGCCTGCGCAACGACATCACCGTGGTCAAGGTCAATGCCACCGGGCCGATCGAGACCGCCGCCCATCTGATGCGCTATGACAGCGTGCATGGCCGCTTCGCCCATCCGATCGTGGTCGAGGGCCGGACGATGGATCTGGGGCGCGGCCCGATCGAGGTGTCATCGACCTATGACATGTCCGATCTGGACTGGGACGGGGTCGATGTCGTGCTCGAATGCACCGGCAAGTTCAACGACGGCCTGAAATCGCGCACCCATCTCGAACGCGGCGCCCGCAAGGTGCTGATCTCCGCCCCCGCCAAGAATGTTGACCGCACCGTGGTCTACGGCGTAAATCACGAGACGCTGCGCGCCGACGAACGGATGATCTCGAACGGGTCCTGCACCACCAACTGTCTGGCGCCGCTTGCCAAGGCGTTGCATGCGGGCATCGGCATCGAATCGGGCATCATGACCACGATCCACGCCTATACCGGCGATCAGCCCACGCTCGACCGTCGCCATAACGACCTCTATCGCGCGCGCGCCGCCGCGATGTCGATGATCCCCACCTCGACCGGCGCCGCCAAGGCGATCGGCGAGGTGCTGCCGGACCTCGCGGGCCGCCTTGACGGCTCGGCCATTCGCGTGCCCACTCCCAATGTCTCGGCGGTCGATCTGACCTTTGTCGCGCAACGCGACGTCACCAAGGCGGATGTCAACGAGGTGATCGCCATTGCGGCCGCCGGACCGATGAAGGGCATCCTCGGCTACGATCCCGAACCCAAGGTCAGCATCGACTTCAACCACACGTCCGAAAGCTCGATCTTTGCCCCCGATCTGACCAAGGTCGTCGGCAAGCGCCTGGTGCGGGTGCTCGCCTGGTATGACAACGAATGGGGTTTTTCCTGCCGCATGGCGGATGTCGCGGTTGCCATGGGGCGGTTGCAGTAACCCCCCCCGCGCTCTTGCATTGACCGGTCCCGTCGGGCATACCCGGCGGGACTTTTGTCTGGATAGGCATCTGATGACCAACCGGATCGCGATCACGCTCGGCGCTCTCATTTTGGGCGGTGTCGCGCTGGACGTTGCGATCAACGACAGCGCTGCCCTGGTCTTTGCCGGGCGCAAACTGGTCGATCTGATCGAATATCTTGCTTTCTGGCGTTGAGACGTCCGGCCCTTCACCCAATCGTCAGCGACCGTGCATTGACTATTTCCGAAACTGGCGTAAGTTACTTCAGGAATGTTAGCGCTAACAAACACAGCGGAGCCTCGCATGACCCTGAAAGTAGCCATCAACGGATTTGGCCGTATCGGACGCAACGTGTTGCGTGCCGTGATCGAATCGGGGCGGCATGATCTCGAGATCGTAGCGATCAACGATCTCGGCCCGGTCGAGACCAACGCCCATCTTCTGGAATTCGACAGCGTACATGGCCGGTTTCCGGGCCGCATCACCACTTCCGCCGATACGATCGACGCCGGGCGCGGCCCGATCCGCGTGACCGCGATCCGCAATCCGGCAGAGTTGCCGTGGGGCGATATCGACATCGCGCTCGAATGCACCGGCCTTTTCACTGACCGCGACAAGGCCGCGCTTCACCTGCAAAACGGAACCCGGCGCGTGCTCGTCTCGGCCCCGTCCAAGGGCGCCGACCGCACTGTCGTCTATGGCGTGAACCATGCCGATCTGACCGCCGAGGACGTGATCGTCTCAAACGCATCCTGCACCACCAACTGCCTCGCGCCGATCGCCAAGGTGCTGCATGAAACGCTGGGCATCACCCGCGGTTTCATGACCACGATCCACAGCTATACCGGCGATCAGCCAACGCTCGACACGATGCACCGCGATCTCTACCGCGCCCGCGCCGCAGGTCTCAACATCATCCCCACCACCACCGGCGCCGCGCGCGCCGTAGGTCTGGTGCTGCCGGACCTCGCAGGGCGGCTCGACGGCACCGCGATCCGCGTGCCAAGCCCGAATGTCAGCGTCGTGGATCTCACATTCGAGACCGCGCGCGCCACCACGGTCGAGGAGATCAACGCCCTGATCACCCAGGCGGCAGACGGTCCGCTGACGGGCATCCTTGACGTGACCGACCGCGAACTCGTTTCGTCTGATTTCAACCATGATCCGCACAGCGCGATCCTTGCCACCGATCAGACCCGCGTCATGGACGGCACGTTTTGCCGCGTTCTGGCCTGGTATGACAACGAATGGGGCTTTTCCAACCGGATGGCCGATGTTGCCGTGGCCATGGGCAAGGCCCTTCACAGGCGCGGCGGTCGTGCTGATGCCAACCGTCGGGCAACCCGCGCCGCCGAAACCGTCTGATCCCCCGCATCAGCCGAATTTCGCCAGCAGGGCCTGCCTGACCGCAGGGGTCACGAATTTCGTCACATCCCCACCAAGGCGGGCGATTTCCTTGACCAGTTTCGAGGCGATCGCCTGATGCCCGGCATCGGCCATCAGAAACACCGTCTCGACCGAATTGTCGAGCGCGCGGTTCATCCCGACCATCTGGAACTCATACTCGAAATCCGCCACTGCCCGCAGACCGCGCACGATGATCTGCGCGCCCACTTCATGCGCGCAGTGAATCAGCAGATTTTCAAACGGATGCACCACCATCTCGGTGCCGGTTTGCGCGCTCAGCTTGACCGCTTCCGCCTCGATCATCGCCACCCGCTCTTCAAGGTCAAAGAGCGGCCCCTTGTCGCGGTTGATCGCAACCCCGATGACCAGCCTGTCCACCAGAACAGCCGCGCGTCGGATGATGTCGATATGGCCCAGAGTGATCGGATCGAACGTGCCGGGGTAGAGGGCTATGCGCATCACGGCACTCCGTCATTGCAGTTGCCCGACACGCAACATTATTGCGCGCGGCAATGCAACCCCTAGTAGCCCATGATCATGCCTTCGAGCGCGGTCTTTTCCATCGACAGCTCTTCAAGCCGCGCCTTGACCACGTCGCCGATGGTGACGATCCCCACCAGCTTGCCGTCCTCGATCACCGGCATGTGCCGGAACCGGCCTTCGGTCATCCGCGCCAGCACGGCATCCGATGTATCCTGCCGGGAGCAACAGACCGGGTTGCGGGTCATCAATTCGCTCACCCGCTCGGTCATGCAGTTCACGCCGCGCACCGCAAGGCTCCGCACGATGTCGCGCTCGGACACGATCCCATCCGCCGTCTCACCCGTCTTGGAGACGATGACACCGCCGATGCGACGTTCGGCGAGGATCTGCGCGGCTTCCGAGACAAGGGTTTGGGGCGTGACAGTGATCACCGCGCTGTCGCCCTTTGATTTCAGAATCTGCTGCACCAACATGGCCCGCCCCTCCGCAACAAAATATCCTCAAATAACCGTGATCCATAATAAAATGTCTGTCAAGCCTGCGCCTCAAGCCGCGCCACCTCCTGCCGCAGCCCCTCCACCAGCGCCGCGGCAAACCGGTTCTGCCGTTCCAGCCGCCGGTCATCGGCATGTCGCACCAGATAGAAACTGCGGGTGAGAGAGAAAACCTCTGGCAACACCTTCTGCACCCCGCGCGTCCAGGGCAGCGAGAAATCATGCAGCACGCCGATGCCAGATCCCTGCCGCACCCAGTTGAGCTGCACCGAAACGGAATTCGACGCCAGCGAAACCCGTTCGACCCCGGCCTCGCTCAGATAGTCGAGTTCCTTGTCAAAGATCATGTCCTGAATATAGCCCACCATCCGATGCCCGCGCAGATCTTCCAGCCGCCGGATCGGCGGATGGGCCCGCAAATAGCGCTGCGAGGCCGCCAGATGCAGCCGGTAATCTGTGATCTTCTGCACCGTCAACCGCCCGGCGGTGGGCGGGCTTACCGCGATCACCATATCAGCTTCACGCCGGGTCAGGTTGAAGACTCGCGGCAGCGCCACGATCTGAATCTCCAGATCCGGGTTGTCCACGCCAATCGCGGCGCAAACCTGCGGCAAGAGAAAATTGGCACAGCCGTCCGGCGCGCCGATGCGGATCTGCCCGGTCAGGCCTCCGGTCTGCCCCGCCATGTCCTCGACGGCATCCTCCATCGCCTGTTCGGCCCGTGTCGCATGATTCATCAACCGCGCCCCCGCCTCGGTCAGCGCATAGCCGGTGGGCGATTTGGCAAAGAGCGGCGCACCGATCTCCTCCTCCAGCCGCGCCACACGCCGTCCCACCGTCGCCGGGTCGATCCTGAGCACCCGCCCCGCACCTGACAGACTCTCGGCGCGCGCCACAGCCAGAAAGATGCGGATGTCATCCCAGTGCGGCTGCATCATTCCCCCTTGCAAAAATGCAAATCACTTTTGAAACTTTGCCTCTTTTCACCCGAAAATTGCAAGACTACCCTGCGCCCATCAAGAGGAGGACTCCGATGCAAGAACTCACCCACTACATCAATGGTCAACATGTCAAAGGCACATCCGGCCGGTTTTCGGACGTGTTCAACCCCGCCACCGGCGAAGTGCAGGCGCGCTGCCCGCTGGCCAGTGCCGACGAACTGGCGCAAGCCGTTGCCGCCGCAGCCGCAGCGCAGCCGAAATGGGCCGCGACCAACCCGCAGCGCCGGGCGCGCGTGATGATGGAGTTCGTCCGCCTCCTCAACCGCGACATGGACAAGCTGGCCGAGGCGCTCTCGCGCGAACATGGCAAGACCTTCCCCGACGCCAAGGGCGACGTGCAGCGCGGGCTCGAGGTGGTGGAATTCTGCATCGGCGCGCCGCAGATGCTCAAGGGCGAGTTCACTGATGGCGCGGGCCCCGGCATCGACATCTATTCGATGCGTCAGCCTCTGGGTGTGAGCGCGGGCATCACGCCGTTCAACTTTCCCGCCATGATCCCGATGTGGATGTTTGCGCCGGCGCTGGCCTGCGGCAACGCCTTCATCCTCAAACCCTCCGAGCGTGACCCGTCCGTGCCGCTCATGCTGGCGGAACTATTGGAAGAGGCCGGGCTGCCCAAGGGCGTGCTCCAGGTCGTCAATGGCGACAAGGTGGCCGTCGATGCGATCCTCGATCACCCGGTGATCCAGTCCATCGGCTTTGTCGGCTCGACGCCCATCGCGCAATACATCTATGGCCGCGGCTGCACCAACGGCAAGCGGGTGCAATGCTTTGGCGGGGCCAAGAACCACATGATCATCATGCCCGATGCCGACATGGATCAGGCCGCCGATGCCCTCATCGGCGCCGGTTACGGCGCTGCGGGCGAACGCTGCATGGCGATTTCAGTGGCGGTCCCGGTGGGCGATGAAACCGCCGACCGCCTGATCGAAAAACTGGTGCCGCGCATCGAGAAACTGAAAGTGGGGCCCTACACCGCTGGCAATGACGTGGATTACGGCCCTGTCGTCACCGCCGAGGCGAAAAAGCGCATCCTCGGCCTGATCGAGAGCGGCATCGCGCAGGGTGCCGATCTGGTCGTCGATGGCCGCAATTTCAAACTCCAGGGCTATGAGAGCGGATTTTTCGTCGGCCCCCACCTGTTTGACCGCGTGACGCCCGACATGGACATCTACAAGCAGGAAATCTTTGGCCCCGTCCTCTCGACCGTGCGCGCGGGCTCTTACGAAGAGGCCTTGAGGCTGGCGATGGACCACGAATACGGCAACGGCACCGCGATCTTTACCCGTGACGGCGACGCGGCGCGCGATTTCGCGGCCCGTGTCAATGTCGGCATGATCGGCATCAACGTGCCGATCCCGGTGCCGCTCGCCTATCACACCTTTGGCGGGTGGAAGAAATCAGGCTTTGGCGATCTCAACCAGCACGGACCGGATTCCTTCCGCTTCTACACCCGCACCAAGACCGTCACCGCCCGCTGGCCGTCGGGCATCAAGGACGGCGGCGAATTCAACTTCAAGGCGATGGACTGAGCCAAGAGATAGGGGCGGCCCCCCAGGCCGCCCCTTGTTCCTTGCGCCAATAACACCCTTTCAGGCGGTCTTGCGGCGGCGCAACCCCGCGAGCAGGGCAAAGGCCCCGATCAACAGCGGCGCCGGCAGCGGCACGACCGGCGTACTCGACCGTCAGGCTCTTGAGCTTCCAGCTATGTCTGTCACCAAAGGCACCGACCGCGAAGATATCCGTCGAGAGACCGTTCATGACTTTGTAGGGGTTATTGCCCTTGATCCGGATCTCGGGCCCATAGGCGTCGCCGATACCGACCGCGCGCTTGCGGCCTTGATGACAATCCTGATGTTCTCGGGATTGCAGTCCCTTGTGTAGCACAAACTCACCATGCTTTTGCCACATTTTCACTATTTTTCAGGCAGTTGTTCGCTTTTCCGGCAAACAGGCCGCTCCTTGTGGAGAGGCACGAAACAAAGATCCGGATGCTTTTGTTTCGTTTCCGTTCCAGTTCTGGACGCATCGGCGAGACGCCACCGTTCCGCCTCATTTCAAGCGGCTCAAAGGGCATTTCCGCGAATCAGGCCGCTTCCCGTCTGACAATCGCGTGAAGGGTTCGATCTGCGGCAATCGGGGTCTGGCCTTCGGGACCGCGCTCGGATATGAACTTTCCGACCTTCCACAAGAGAAAGGATAGAGCAGCATGACCCCGACGCCGCCATATCGCCTCACCCGCCGCACCGCGCTTGTCAGCGGGCTGGCTGCGATTGCCATGCCCAACCTCGCCCGCGCTCAGGATACGCTGGCAGAGGGTGTGCGGCGCAATGCCTCGGCCTTTGTCACCCGCCATTGGCGCGACCATTTCGAGACCCTGGGCCAGGGGGCGATTTTGGCCGACATCAGCAGTCGCGCGTTGCACTACTGGGGGCCGGACGAAAGCTATGTGCTCTATCCCTCCTCCGTGCCGATGACCGAGGAACTGACGCGGCGCGGCTATACCCAAGTGGTGCGCAAGAAAGTCGGCCCCGACTGGACGCCGACGCAATCGATGCGCGACCGCGATCCGTCGCTGCCCGCCTACCTGCCGCCCGGCCCCGGCAATCCTCTGGGCACCCACGCGCTCTATCTCGCCTGGCCCGCCTATCTGGTGCACGGCACGCATGACACCCGCAAGATCGGACGGCAGTCCTCGTCGGGCTGCATCGGGCTCTACAACGATCATATCGCAGAACTGTTCTCCAAGGTGGAGGTCGGAACGCAGGTGCTGCTGCTCTGAGCTTGCCCAACATCGCTCCTGTTCTGCACACGCCCCGGAGTTTCGCTTCGGGGCGTTTTGCATTTTTATCCCCTTTTCCCTGGTTGCCGCCTTTGCAATAGTGCTGCAATGATCCATAATTAAACATCCGTTCAATTCGAAGATCAGGAGCCGCCCCATGGATTTCGCTCTCACCGAGGAACAGACCGCCATCTTCGACATGGCCCATGCCTTTGGTCAGCAACGGATTGCACCACATGCCCGGACATGGGAAGCGGCGGGGACGATTCCAAAGGATCTCTGGCCCGAGATCGCGGCGCTCGGCTTTGGCGGGCTCTATGTCAGCGAGGAGGCGGGCGGATCCGGCCTCTCCCGGCTCGACGCCACGCTGGTGTTCGAGGCGCTCTCGATGGCCTGCCCTGCGGTCGCGGCGTTTCTCTCGATCCACAATATGTGCGCCAAGATGATCGACACCTTTGGCAGCGCCGAGATGAAGGCGCGCGTGCTGCCCCGCGCCCTGACGATGGAGACCGTGCTCTCCTACTGCCTGACCGAACCGGGATCGGGATCGGATGCCGCCGCCCTCCGGACCCGCGCCGCGCGCACCAACGAGGGCTATACGCTCAACGGCACCAAGGCCTTCATTTCGGGCGGGGGCTATTCGGATGCCTATGTCGTCATGGTGCGCACCGGTGCAGACGGGCCCAAGGGGATCTCGACCGTCTATGTCGAGGCGGGCACCGAGGGCCTCAGCTATGGCGGTCTGGAGGACAAGATGGGCTGGCGGGCGCAGCCGACCCGTCAGGTCCAGTTTGACAATTGCAACATTTCTGCCAGAAATCTTGTCGGTGAGGAAGGAAAAGGTTTCACTTATGCGATGAATGGCCTGGACGGCGGGCGCCTCAACATTGCTGCCTGCTCGCTCGGCGCGGCGCAGCAGGGTCTCACCATGACGCTGCGCTATATGGCCGAACGCCGCGCCTTCGGCAGGCCGATCGACCAGTTTCAGGCGCTGCAATTCCGCCTTGCCGACATGGAGATCGAATTGCAGGCCGCCCGAACCTTTCTGCGGCAGGCGGCATGGAAGCTGGACAACGAGAGCCCAGATGCCACCAAATTCTGCGCCATGGCCAAAAAATTCGTCACCGAGGCGGGCTCTCGCATCGTCAACCAATGCCTGCAACTGCATGGCGGCTATGGCTATCTGGGCGATTACGGGATCGAGAAACTGGTGCGCGACCTGCGCGTACACGAGATCCTCGAAGGCACCAACGAGATCATGCGCCTGATCGTGGCGCGCCAGATGCTGTCCGACCGATGACCGCCGGGATCCATATCCGCAGAGAGGGCCGCGCCGGGCGCATCACCCTGAACCGGCCCGAGACACTCAATGCGCTGAGCTACGAGATGTGTCTTGCCATCGCTGCGGCGCTCGCGCAATGGCGTGCCGACGACGACGTGAAACTGGTTCTGATCGACGCGGAGGGCGACAGGGCCTTCTGCGCGGGCGGCGACATCCAGCAGCTTTACGACACTGGCCGCGCCGGCGATTTCGCCTATGGCCGCAAATTCTGGGCCGACGAATATCGCCTGAATGCGAAGATCGCCGAATATCCCAAACCCTATGTCGCGCTGATGCAGGGCTTCGTCATGGGCGGCGGCGTGGGGGTGTCCTGCCACGGCGCGCATCGCGTGGTCTGCGACAGCACGCAGATCGCCATGCCCGAATGCGGCATCGGCCTCGTTCCGGACGTTGGCGGCTCGCTGCTGCTCGCGCGCGCGCCCGGCCGGTTGGGCGAATATCTGGGCACGACCGGCACTCGGATGGGCCCGCAAGACGCAATTCATGCAGGCTTTGCAGATTCTTATATCCCAAAGTTGAAGTGGCCTGCCCTGACCGCCGCGCTCATCGAGACCGGCGATCCCGCCGTCATCGCCGCGCATGCAGAACCCCCGCCGCCGGGCGCGCTGACAACCCTCGCGCCGCAGATCGACGCCCATTTTGGCGGCGAGACGCTGCGCGACATCGTCACCGCGCTGCGCACCAGCGACAGCGACTTTGCCCGCGACACGCTCAAGGTGCTCGCCCGCAACGCGCCGCTTTCGATGGCCAGCGCGGTCGAGATGGTCCACCGCCTGCGCGGGCCCGCCACCACGATCCGCCGCGCCCTCGGCCTCGAATACCGCTTCACCTGGCGCGCCATGGAAGAGGGCGACTTTCTCGAAGGCATCCGAGCCGCGATCATCGACAAGGACCGCAAGCCACAGTGGCGCCACACCATCGACAACCTGCCCGACATCGCCGTCGCGCAGATGCTTCTGCCATTGGGCAAGAATGCCCTGACCTTTGAGGAGGAGGTTTCATCATGAAGATCGGATTTATCGGGCTGGGCAACATGGGCGCGCCGATGGCCGCCAACCTTGCCAAGGCCGGACACGACGTCACCGGATTTGACATGGCGCAGGTCCACATCGACGGCGTGCGCATGGCCGAGAGCGCCGGCGCCGCCGCCACAGGTGCAGAAGTGGTCATCACCATGCTGCCCAATGGCGCGATCCTGCGGGCGGTCGCGGATCAGGTGATCCCGGCGATGGACAAGGGCGCGGTGCTGCTCGATTGCTCGACAGTGGATGTCGAGAGCGCCCGCGATGTTGCGGCGCAGGCCGTGGCGGCGGGGCTGCACGCGCTCGACGCGCCGGTGTCGGGCGGCGTTGGCGGGGCTGCGGCGGGCACGCTCACCTTCATGGTGGGCGGCACGGAGGCGGGATTTGCCATCGCCAAGCCGCTCTTTGACGTCATGGGGCAGAAGGCCGTGCATTGCGGCCCCTCCGGCAACGGTCAGGCGGCCAAGATCTGCAACAACATGATCCTTGGCGTCACCATGATCGCCACCTGCGAGGCCTTTGCGCTCGCCGACAAGCTGGGGCTCGACCGGCAGGCGATGTTCGACGTGGTCTCCACCTCCTCGGGCTACAGCTGGTCGATGAACGCCTATTGCCCGGCGCCGGGCATCGGCCCCAAATCCCCGGCCGACAACGATTACAAGCCGGGCTTTGCCACCGATCTCATGCTCAAGGATCTGCGCCTCTCGCAACAGGCCGCCGAGGCCGCGGATGCCGATACGCCCATGGGCCGCGCCGCCTGCGACCTTTACGCACAGTTTGTCGAACACGAGAACGGCAAGGGCCGCGATTTTTCGGCCATGCTGCCGCGCTTCGAGAAACGCGGGCGCGGCTGATGGGATGGGTCGCCCGGGCCCCGGACCTGACCGGCACTCGGGCCCGAGGGCACCGCCCTGCTCGACCGTCTGACCCCGGTCAAGGCCGCCGCGGGTCAGGGTCTCGTCAAGCCCGGCGAGACGGTCAAGGTCTTGCCATCGTGCTCTCTGGCCGCATCGCGGGCTTTCTCACCGGCACCTCGGGACGTGAACTTCTGCTCCATGCGATCGAGCCGGGGCAAAGCTGCGTGCAATCCACCCTCAGCCTCATGGGCGGCGCAGATTATTGCGGCGAGGCCGTGGCGCGCGAGCCAGGCGAGATCGTGCTGGTGCCGCGCAACATCTTCCTGCGACTGATGGATCTCTCCGACAACTTCCGGTGTTTCGTCTTTGCCTCCTTCGCGCAACGTATGCAATCCATGATGCACCTGCTCGATCCTGTGGCGTTTCAGCGGATCGAGACGCGGCTGGCGCAATGCCTGCTCGAGCGCGCCGAGGACAACATGCTGCACGTCCCCCAAGCCGAGATCGCGGTCATGATCGGCTCCGCGCACGAAGTCGTCTCGCGCCGTCTCGATGCGCTCGCCCGGCGTGGGATCGTCACCCTCGAGCGCGGCGTGGTGCGGATCCGGGACGCCGCGACCCGTGCCGAACTGGCGCAAGACGAGGCGTAATAGCGGTGGCGTGCACCCCGCACGGTCCCTCGTCCGCCTCTTGCCCTTGGCCACGATATGTTGCACCACAGGCGCGATAATGACGCGATGGAAGGATCCGGCGCAATGGCTGACGGAAAGATGGACATTAACGCAAAACCAACCGAGGAAATCTCCGTCCGTGAGGTCTTTGGCATAGACACAGACATGGTCGTCAAGGGCTTTTCCGAGCGCACCGAACGCGTGCCGGAACTCGACGCGACCTACAAGTTTGACCCCGACACGACACTGGCCATCCTTGCGGGATTTGCCCATAACCGCCGGGTGATGATCCAGGGCTATCACGGCACCGGCAAATCGACCCATATCGAACAGGTGGCGGTGCGCCTCAACTGGCCCTGCGTGCGCGTCAACCTCGATAGCCACATCAGCCGGATCGACCTCATCGGCAAGGACGCAATCAAGCTGCGCGACGGCAAGCAGGTCACGGAATTCCACGAGGGCATCCTGCCCTGGGCCCTGCGCAACCCGACCGCGATCGTGTTCGACGAATACGATGCCGGCCGCGCCGATGTGATGTTCGTGATCCAGCGTGTGCTCGAGGCCGACGGCAAGCTGACGCTTCTGGATCAGAACGAGGTGATCTCGCCCAACCCCTTTTTCCGCCTCTTTGCCACCGCCAATACCGTGGGTCTGGGGGATACGACCGGGCTTTACCATGGCACCCAGCAGATCAACCAGGGCCAGATGGACCGCTGGAGCCTCGTCGCCACCCTCAACTATCTCAGCCACGATGCCGAAACCGCCATCGTGCTGTCCAAGAACCCGCTCTACAACACCGCCGAGGGGCGCAAGACCGTGAGCCGCATGGTGACGGTCGCCGATCTGACCCGCACCGCCTTCATGAATGGCGAGCTCTCCACCGTGATGAGCCCCCGCACGGTGATCGCCTGGGCACAGAACGCCACCATCTTCCGCAATCTGGGCTATGCCTTCCGCCTCACCTTCCTCAACAAATGCGACGAGCTCGAGCGCGCCACCGTGGCCGAATTCTACCAGCGCTGCTTTGACGAGGAACTGCCCGAAAGTGCCGCGAATGTGAGCGTGCGGTGACAATCAGCAGGTCCTGACATGAACAAACCCACCGACAACCCCGCCGACCCGTTCAAAAAGGCGCTCGCCAACGCCACCAAGGTGATGGCGGATGACTCGGACCTGACGGTCAGCTATTCGGTGGACCCCAGCGGCCTCTCGGGCGATACCCTGCGGCTGCCGCAGGTCTCCCGCCGCATGTCACGCGAAGAAGTGCTGCTCGCGCGCGGCACGGCGGATGCGCTGGCCCTGCGCCATAAATTCCACGACGACGCCTTGCACGCGCGCTACGCCCCTCCCGGCGAGATGGCCCGCGATCTCTACGAGGCGATGGAAACCGCCCGCTGCGAGGCGGTGGGCGCCCGCGACATGCCCGGCACCGCCACCAATATCGACGCCCGCATCGCGCAGGATGCGGCCCGCCTCGGCTATGCGCAGATCACCTCCGCGGCCGAAGCCCCCCTGCCCGCGGCCGCCGGATACCTCATCCGTCACCTTGCCACCGGCCGCAACATGCCCGCCGGCGCGCAAAACGTCATGGATCTCTGGCGCGGCTTCATCGAGGAACAGGCCGGCGGCACGCTGGAAAACTTGCAGGACACCCTCGCAGATCAGACCGCTTTCGCCAAGTTCGCCCGCCGCATCATCGAGGATCTCGGCTACGGCGATCAGTTGGGCGACGATCCCGACACTCTCGACGACGATCAGGACGACAATGCCGAAGAGGCGGGCGAAGAGCAGGACGATCCCGACAGCAGCGGTCAGGAGGACAGCGACGAGAACGAGGCCGAGGCTGATCCCGAACGCTCCCAGGATGATGAACAGGACGCGAGCCAGGCCCAGATCAGCATGGACGACCAGTCTGACGAGGACATGGACGACAAGACCGAACTGCCCGAGGGCGAGGCCCCGCTCGAACCTCCCTCGCCCCAGCCGATTTCCGACGCAGACCCCAACTACACCGTGTTCAAGGCTGAATTCGATGAAGAAATTCGCGCCGAGGATCTCGCCGACCCGATCGAACTCGAACGCCTGCGCGCCTATCTCGACCAACAGCTCGAGCCGCTCAAGGGCGCGGTCTCGCGCCTTGCCAACAAATTGCAGCGCCGCCTTCAGGCCCAGCAGAGCCGAAGCTGGGAGTTCGACCGCGAGGAGGGCATTCTCGATGCAGGCCGCCTCGCCCGCGTCGTCGCCAACCCGACCACGCCGCTCAGCTTCAAGGTCGAAAAGGACACCGAGTTCCGCGACACCGTAGTGACGCTGCTTCTCGACAATTCCGGCTCGATGCGCGGCCGCCCGATCTCGATTGCCGCGATCTGCGCCGATGTTCTGGCGCGCACGCTGGAACGCTGCTCGGTCAAGGTCGAGATCCTCGGCTTCACCACGCGCGCCTGGAAGGGCGGCCAGAGCCGCGAGACATGGCTGGCCGAGGGCCGTCCGCACCTGCCCGGCCGCCTCAATGACCTGCGCCACATCATCTACAAATCCGCCGACGCACCGATGCGCCGCACCCGCGACAACCTCGGACTGATGATGAAAGAGGGACTCCTGAAGGAAAACATCGACGGCGAGGCGCTGGAATGGGCGCATCGGCGGATTGTCTCCCGCAAGGAAGCGCGCAAGATCCTGATGGTCATCTCGGACGGCGCACCGGTCGACGATTCGACGCTTTCGGTCAATCCCGCCAATTACCTCGAAAAGCACCTGCGCGACGTGATCGCCATGGTCGAACGCCGCAAACAGGTCGAACTGCTGGCCATCGGTATCGGCCATGACGTGACGCGCTACTATCACCGCGCCGTCACCATCACCGATGCCGATCAATTGGCCGGCGCGATGACAGAACAACTCGCGGCCCTCTTCGACAGCGACCCGCGCGCCCGCGCCCGCGTCATGGGGATCAGAAGGGCGGGGTGATCCCACCGGCCCAGAGAGAGGGGTTGGCGGTGGTGCAGGAGTATTTGCAGAACGATGAAACAGCCCTACGCTTGGCTTTCATCGGTCCCTAAATACTCCGGGGGGCAAGGGGGCAGCGCCCCCGGCAACGTTGACAAGGCGCGCCCGCGCCGGTTTGTAAGAGCAGCAGCATCGACTCAGGCGCAGGAGAGAGCATGTTTCAATCCTTCTCGGAAACCGCGCGCCCGGATCAGGGCCCGCCCCGGCTGGAATACCTGCGCCGCGCCATGGCAGAGGCGGGGCTCACGGGGTTTCTCGTGCCGCGCGCGGATGCCCATCAGGGTGAATATGTCGCGCCCTGTGACGACCGTCTGGCGTGGCTGACCGGGTTCACCGGCTCGGCCGGGTTCTGTGCGGTTCTGGCGGATGTCGCCGGCGTCTTTGTTGACGGGCGCTACCGGGTGCAGGTCCGCGCGCAGGTGGATCTTGCCACCTTCAACCCTGTGGATTGGCCCGAAACGCAGCTCGCCGACTGGCTGAGGGGCCATCTTCCCGCAGGCGGCGCAGTCGGGTTCGATCCCTGGCTCTACACGCCCGAACAGATCGAGAGCCTTGAAAGCGCGCTCACCGGCAGCGCGATTCGCCTTGTGCCGCATGACAACCTGGTCGACACGATCTGGCCCGACCGCCCGGCGCCGCCAAGAGGGGCCATCACGCCCTGGCCCGACACGCTCGCCGGGGCGAGCCACGCCGAGAAGCGCGCGCGGCTGGCCGAAATCCTGCGCGCGGCAGGCCAGGTCTCAGCCGTCATCACCCTCACCGATTCGATCGCCTGGCTGCTGAACATCCGGGGCCGCGACATCCCGCGCAATCCTGTGGTGCAGGGCTTTGCCATCCTGCAGGATGACGGGCGCGTGGCCCTGTTCACCGACCCGGCCAAGCTCGATGCGCCAGCCCGCGCACATCTGGGCCCCGAGGTGACGCAGGCGCCGCCCGCGACCTTCGAGACGGCCTTGGCCGCGCTCTCCGGCCCGGTGCGGCTCGACCGCGCCAGCGTGCCGCTCCGGGTGGTTCAGGTGCTCGATCAGGTGGGCAACCCGCATGTCTGGGGCGAGGATCCCTGCCTCCTGCCCAAGGCCCGAAAGACCCCGGCCGAGATCAGTGCAACCCGTGCGGCGCATCTGCGCGACGGTGCAGCGATCTGCGAATTCCTCACCTGGTTTGATGACCAACCGCCCGGCACGCTCACAGAGATCGACGTGGTGCGCAAACTCGAGGCGTGCCGGGCCGCCACCGGCCAGCTTCTCGACATCAGTTTCGACACCATCGCCGGATCCGGCCCGAATGGCGCGCTGCCGCATTACCGCGTCAGCGAAACCAGCAACCGGACCCTGACAGAGGGCGATCTTCTGGTGCTCGACAGCGGTGCGCAATATCTCGACGGCACCACCGATATCACCCGCACCTTGGCCGTGGGCCCGCCCGGCGGCGACGAACGCGCCGCCTTCACCCGCGTGCTGCAAGGCATGATCGCGATCTCGCGCCTGCGGTTTCCAAGCGGCCTTGCGGGGCGCGATCTGGATGCCATCGCGCGCTATCCGCTCTGGCTCGTCGATCAGGACTATGCCCATGGCACCGGCCATGGCGTCGGTGTGCATCTTTGCGTGCATGAGGGTCCGCAGCGGCTCTCGCGGCTGTCCGAGGTGCCGCTCGAACCGGGCATGATTCTCTCCAACGAGCCGGGCTATTACCGCGAGGGCGCCTTTGGCATCCGCATCGAGAACCTCATCGTGGTGACAGAGGCAACACCGCTCCCGGAGGGCGATCAGACCGGCAAGCTCTGCTTCGAGACGCTCAGTTTCGTGCCCATGGATCGCCGCCTGATCGCGCAGGACATGCTGAGCACCGCCGAGCGGGACTGGCTCGACACCTACCACCGCGCCTGCCGCGACAAAATCGGGGCTCTGCTTTCCGGTGCCGCCCGGTTATGGTTGGACAAGATGACGCAACCGCTTTGACATGGTTGTGTGAAACAACAGCCACACGTCGTGCCAGGACACGAAACGAGAGGAATGGATGATGCCGAAGATCACGATACACAAGGCCCCAGGGACATGGACGGTGCGCGCCGGCGGGGCCGTTCTGGGCGAGAGCCGCAATGCGCTGGAACTGACCGAGGGCGATTATCCGTTCGTGATCTATTTCCCGCGCGACGACATCGCGATGGCCTTTCTCGACCCAAGTGACAAGTTCAGCCATTGCCCCCACAAGGGCGATGCACGCTATTATTCGATCGCAACCAAGAGCCAGACCCTCGCGAACGCGGCCTGGAGCTATGAGGCCCCAAAGAATGCGGTCGCTGAAATCAAGGATCACATCGCATTTTATGCCACCGAGAATGTCACAATCGAGCGGGTCTGACTCCCATCGCCCGCCGCGCTTCTAGCGATGCTCTTCGCGTGACACCGCCGCCAGCGCTCGGTTCACGGCCTTGAGCGCATCAACGTGAAACAGCGCGCCCTGCAAGAGCGGCGGCCGGTCGCCGCCCGAAAGCGTGACCACCGGTATAAACGCCACCCCCGCGCGCTCGAAAAGCGGCATCGCGGCCTCAAGCGTGGCGGTTGCGTCCAGATAGACCCCCCGCTCGATCAGGGACCAGCATTGATCCTCGGCGGCGGCGGCCTCGTGATCGGGTGCGCGCATCAGCTTGGACACAGGGAACATCGCCAACAGGTAATCCTGCGGCCCGGCGGCCAGACGCACGCCCCGCCGCATCAGTTGCGCCAGAAAGAATGATCGCTTCACCAGCCGCGACCCCAGTGCCGTGGACATCGACACCGCCACCATCACCGCGATGCCGATCTGCCAGTCTCCGGTCAGCTCGAACACGATGAGCGTGGTCGAGATCGGTGCCCCCAGCACCGCCGCCGCCACCGCCCCCATGCCCGCCAGCGCATAGATCGTATGCGCGCCCGACACATCGGGAAACACCGCCGTCGCGACATGGCCAAAGGCCAGTCCGGTCAGCGCCCCCACCATCAGCGAGGGCGAGAACACGCCGCCCCCCATGCGCCCGCCAAGGGTGATCGCCACCGCCACCACCTTGAGCACGGCAAAGACCACCGCCTCGTGCCAGAGCAGTTTCCCGGTCAGCGCCGCCGACGTGGTCTCGTATCCGACGCCGATGATATGCGGAAACCAGATCGCGATGATCCCGAGCATGAGCCCCGCCCCGACCGGGCGCAGCCAGCGCGGCAGATGCAGCCGCACCTGAATGTAACCTGCCATATCCTCGGCCAGAAAGATCGCCCGCATCATCATGGCCGCCACCACGCCACAGATCAGCCCGAGCAACAGGAAGGCCGGCAATTCACCATAGAATTCCAGGTTGCTTGCCACCGGCAGGCTGAACTCGGTCACATCGCCGAATTCCAGCCGGTTGATGACCGTGCCCGCCACGCTCGCGATCACGATCGGCGCAAAGGCATGCACCGCGAAATGCCGCAACACCACCTCAAGCGCAAAGAGCGCCCCCGCGATCGGCGCGTTGAACGAGGCCGAGACCGCCGCCGCCACCGCACAGCCCATGAGATCGCGCGCGGTGATCCCGTCGGCATGGATCCGGTCGCTGACCCAGCTCGATATCACCCCCGCCAGATGCACCACCGGCCCCTCGCGCCCCGACGAGCCGCCGGAGGAGAGCGTGATCAGCGAGGCGGCAGCCGAGGCCAGCCCGGCCCTGTGCTCGACCCGGCCGTCATAAATCGCCGCGCCCTCGATCACATCGGCGACCGAGCGCACCCGCCCGTCCGGCGTGAAATGATGCAGGATGAGCCCGACCACCAGACCGCCCGCCACCGGCATCAAGAGGATCCAGTACCACGGCAGGGCTTCAGCCAGAGTGTTCAGCCGTGTCACATCCTCGGTGCCATAGAGCAGGCCTTGCAGGACAATGATTCCCTTGCGAAAGAACAGCGCGGCAAAGCCCGCCACGATGCCGATCAAGAGCGCGATCAGCCAGAACTGGAACTGGCTCGGGCCGCGCTTGCGCAGCACCCTCCAGCCGTCACGCAGCGCTTGCCGCGCTTTCATGAAGATCTGGCGGAGAAAGGAAGGATCGTCTGCCTGCATCAACCTGTCATTCCCGGCGGCACCACGCTTTCGCATTGCGGCGGTATGGCCTAGGGTTACATCACACCTTCGGATGAAAGTTTCCTCATGGACACTCAAAACGCTGTTGCCGAACTCCAATCCTCTCTAGGCCAACGGATCACGCGCTCCAAGTCCGATCTCGACCTGCACGGGCGCAGCGAGTCGCATTTTTCCCTCAGTCCGCCCGATGCCGTCGCCTATCCCGAAACCACCGAGGAGGTGACGCAGATCGTCAGAATCTGCGCGCGCCACCGTCTGCCGGTGGTGGGCTGGGGCACCGGCACCTCGCTCGAGGGTCAGGCGCAGGCGTTTTCCGGCGGCGTCGTGGTCGATTTCTCGCGCATGAACCGCATCCTGCGGATCGCCGCCGAAGACATGACCGTCACCGTGCAACCGGGCGTCACCCGCGAGGCGCTCAACGAGGAACTGCGCGCCACCGGCCTCTTCTTCCCGGTCGATCCCGGCGCCAATGCCTCGCTCGGCGGCATGGCCTCGACCCGCGCCAGCGGCACCACCGCCGTGAGATACGGCACGATGCGCGACAATGTGCGCGCGCTCGAGGTCGTCACCGCCACGGGCGCGGTGATCCGCACCGGCACCGCGGCGCGCAAATCCGCCTCGGGCTATGACCTCACCGCCCTCTTCGTCGGCGCCGAGGGCACCCTTGGTCTCATCACCGAACTGACCCTGCGCCTTTACGGCCAGCCCGAGGCGATCTCGTCCGCCGTCTGTGCCTTCGAGACCGTGCGCGATGCGGTGGACTGCGTGATCGACACCATCCAGTGCGGCATTCCGATGGCCCGGATCGAACTGATGGACACCGACAGCGTGCGCGCGGTCAACGCCTATGCCGCCATGGGCCTGCCCGAAAGACCGCATCTGCTGCTCGAATTTCACGGCAGCCCCGCCAGCGTGGCCGAGCAGGCCGAGACTTTTGGTGCGATTGCCGCCGATCACGCCGCCTCGGGCTTCGCGCAGGCCACCCGGAGCGAGGAGCGCACCGCGCTCTGGACCATGCGCCACAACGCCTACTACGCCATCCTCGCCGCGCGCCCCGGCGCCCGCGCCATCGTCACCGATATCTGCGTCCCGATTTCGCGACTGGCGCAGGCGATCGACGAGACCCGCGCCGATCTCACGCAAGCCGGCGTGCAGGGCCCGATTCTCGGCCATGTCGGGGATGGCAATTTCCACGCCATCCTGCTGGTCGATGAGACCGATCCCGCCGAGATCGCCCGCGCCCAGGCCGCCTCCGACCGGATGGTCGCACGGTCTCTGGCGCTTGGCGGCACGGCGACCGGCGAACATGGCATCGGCGTCGGCAAGCTTGGATACATGGAACGCGAACACGGGGCGGGCTGGGCGATGATGGGGGCGATCAAACAGGCGCTCGATCCCGACAACATCCTCAATCCCGGAAAACTGGTGCCACCGCGCAACTGACGACCCCAAGAGGCATTCTTCTTGGCAAAAATACCCCGGGGGTGCGGGGGCAGCGCCCCCGTCCTATCCCGCGATCAGCGACTCGGCTGCGGCGCGGGCCTCGGGCGTGATCCGCTCGCCCGAGAGCATCCGCGCGATCTCGTCCACCCGCTCCGCTCCGCTAAGCGCCCGCACGCGCGACAGCGTCACCTCGTCCTCGATGCGCTTTTCCACCCGCCAGTGATGCGCGCCCCGTGCCGCCACCTGCGGCGAATGGGTCACGACCAGAACCTGCCCGCCCGCCGCCAGTTGCGCCAGCCGCCGCCCCACCGCATCCGCCGTGGCCCCGCCCACGCCCCGATCAATCTCGTCAAAGATCATCGTCAAGCCGCTGTCCGGTCCCGCCAGACAGACCTTGAGCGCCAGCATGAACCGGCTCAGCTCGCCGCCCGAGGCAATCCGCGCCAACGGCCCGCCGGGCGTGCCGGGATTGGGCGCCACGGTAAAGTGCACCTCGTCCTGTCCGGCCGGTCCGGGCGGGGCGGGGCGGATCTCGGTCGAAAAGACCGCGCGCTCCATCCTGAGCGGCGCGAGTTCCGCCATCACCGCCGCATCGAGCCGCGCCGCCGCCGCGCGCCGCGCCGCACTCAACGCGGCGGCTGCGGCCAGATGTTCCGCCACGGCCGCCTGCTGCTCCGCGGCCAGTCGGCACAGATCCGCATCCCCCTGATCGAGCGCCGCAATCCGCCCGCGCAACCTTTCGGCAAAGTCTCCCAGATCATCGGGCAAGACACCATGCTTGCGCGCCAGCCCCCGGATTGCAAAGAGCCGCTCCTCCACGACCTCCAGATCGAGCGGATTGAACCGCAACGCCTCCAGACAGCGCGCAACCCCGCGCCCCGCCTCGTCGAGTTCCACCAGCGCCCGGCCAAGCGCCGCGATCGGCTCGTCAAGCTGTGCCTCGGCCCGGTCCGCCACCCCCTCAAGCCAGCGTAGCGCCTCGCCCGCAGCCCCTTCGGCCCCCTGCGGGCCCAGCACCTCTGCCGCCCGCGCGACATCCTCGCGGATGCGCCCGGAGGCTTGCATCAGACGCCGCCGCGCGTCGAGCTCCGCCTCCTCGCCGGGCTGCGGATCAAGCGCATCCAGTTCCGTCACCGCATGGCGCAGGAATTCCTCCTCGGCGCGCACCGTCGCCAGCGCCGCCTCGGCCTCGGCCAGGGCCTTGCGCCGCGCCACCAACGCCCGCCAGGCCCGTCCCACATCCTCGCGCAGCGCCGCAAGATCGCCATAGGAATCGAGCATCTCACGGTGATTCTTCGGGTCGAGCAGGCCCCGGTCGTCCTGCTGCCCGTGCAATTCCACCAGCCGGTCCGAGAGTTGCCGCAACACCTCGCCCGAGACGCGCCGGTCATTGACCCAGGCGGTCTTGCGCCCGTCGCTGCCATTCAACCGTCGCAGGATCAGCTCATCGGCCTCGGGCAGACCCGCGCTGCGCAGCACCGCACGCGCCGGATGCCCGGCGGTCAGGCCAAACACCGCCACCACCTCGCCCTGCTCGGCGCCTTGCCGCACCAGATCGGCCCGCCCGCGCCAGCCCAGCACGAAGCCCAGCGATTCCAGCAGGATCGACTTGCCCGCCCCGGTCTCGCCGGTCAGGACATTAAGACCGGGCTGGAAGTCGAGATCCAGCCGATCAATGATCAGCATGTCGCGAATCTCAAGCGCGCGCAGCATCAGGCCACCCCAGGGGCGGGGTTTCCCCCACCCTCCCTATAGCCAGCGGCCCTGCACGGTCTGGCGGAAAATCTGCCGCAACCAGCTGTCCCCCGTTGCCTCAAGCGTATAGCCGCGCCCCGTCAACAGCTTGTAGCTGTCCTCGTACCAGTCCGTGCCCCGGAAGTTATAGCCAAGGATCGCGCCGGCGGTGCGCGCCTCGTCGATCAACCCGAGCGACAGATAGGCCTCGACCAGCCGGTGCAGCGCCTCTGCCGTGTGGGTCGTGGTCTGGAAATCCTCGACCACCACCCGGAACCGGTTGATCGCCGCAGAGAAGTGATCCCGCTTGAGATAATAGCGCCCGATCTCCATCTCCTTGGAGGCCAGATGGTCAAAGGCCAGATCGAATTTCAGGATCGCGGCATTGGCATATTCGCTGTCGGGATAGCGCTCGATCACCTCGCGCAGCGCCTGCAACGCCTGGAAGGTCAGCCCCTGATCGCGGCCCACCTCGTCGATCTGGTCATAATAGCTCAGCGCCAGAAGATACTGCGCATAGGCAGCGTCCTCATCGGTGGGATAGAAATCGATGAAGCGCTGCGCGGCGGCGCGGCTTTCCTCATAGGCCTTGTCCTGATGATGGGCAAAGGCCTGCATGATCACCGCGCGCTTGGCCAGTTCCGAATAGGGATAGAGTCGCTCGATCTCGGCAAAACTCTTGGCGGCAAGACCCGGATTGCGCTGCGCCAGATCATATTCGCCGCGCTCGAAGATCTGCTGCGCGGTGTAGTTCTCGTAATTGACCGTGCCGCGCTCGACGCTTTGCCTGTCGCACCCGGTTGCAGCCAATGCCACGACCAAGACGCCGACCAGCCGGGTCCGGGACTTGCCGATTCTCATGCGCGATCTCATCCTAAGTTACGAAAGTGCAGCGATGCGTCCGCCGTCAACGCAACGCTCCTAGCACATTAATTTCAAGTGCAAAACGTATTTGGCGCTTTTCATGGCCGTCGTTTCGGACCTCGTTGAGAATTTCCAGCGCCCGGCCCCGGCCAAACCCACCGCCGATCAGACTTCTGTCATACACCACCCTCAGAGGCAGGCCAATAGCGTCGGAAAACACGGCGTCCGCGATGATTTCGCGCAGGCTTTTGTGCGCGATGGCCGCTTTCCGATCCGCCATCGCGCCCCCAACCCTGTGCCCTGTCACCGAAAAGGCCGCCACAAGGGCGGCCTCTTCCTGGTGCTGATCGTCGAATTCAGTTGGCCTGACGGCGCAGAAACGCCGGGATCTCGATCTTGTCTTCCTCTTCGACCACCCGTGTCGGCGCAGGTTGCGGCTGAGCGGCCTGCATCGAAGGCTGCTGGCGAGCCGGACGGGCCGGTTGATGATCGGCTTCCGCTGCGGCGTGACCGGTCATCCGGTTGATCAGAGAATTGATCCCAAAGCGCGGGCGATCCTCGCTGGCGGCTTGGGCTGCGGTCTCCGGACGGCGCTGCTGCGGTTGCACCGGCATCCGGTTGACAGCAGCCTGCAGCCGCTGAAGCGTCTCTGGCGACGGTGTTCCGGGCGCAGGAGCGCGCGGCGCGACATAGCTCTCAAGCGCTTCATCGTCCATTTCGTCATAGCTGACAGGCTCGAACTCCTCGACCTTTGGCTGATAGGCCGGCATCGGCAGGTCGGCCTCTGCACTATCCTCCTCCGCAAAGGCAAACCGCTCTGCCGTGTTGCCCGCAGACGGGCGCGCGTCGAGATCGGCAAAGAGCGAGGGTTCCGGCGCAACAGCGGCCACCGGGGCCTCGATCGGGGTCTCCATCGTGGCGCTCTGATGCAACGGCCGCGCCATGGAGCGCCGCGGCACGGGCATATCCGCGGCGTTTTCGCTGGCGTCAATGCCGGTGGCGACGACACTGACCCGGATCATCCCTTCCATCGACGGATCAAGGGTAGAGCCGACGATGATGTTGGCATCGGGGTCCACTTCCTCGCGGATCCGGTTGGCGGCCTCATCGAGCTCAAAGAGCGTCAGATCATGACCGCCGGTGATGTTGATCAGCACCCCCTTGGCGCCGCGCAGGCTGATTTCATCGAGCAGCGGATTGGCAATCGCCTTCTCGGCGGCCTGGATCGCGCGATCTTCGCCGCTATCCTCTCCGGTGCCCATCATCGCCTTGCCCATCTCGTCCATCACTGCGCGGACATCAGCGAAATCGAGGTTGATGAGGCCGGGGCGCACCATCAGGTCGGTCACGCCCTTGACGCCCTGATAGAGCACGTCATCGGCCAGGCTGAAGGCCTCGGTAAAGGTGGTCTTTTCATTGGCCAGACGGAACAGGTTCTGGTTCGGGATGATGATCAGCGTATCGACCATCTTTTGCAGCGCCTCGACGCCCTGCTCGGCCTGCCGCATCCGCTTGGCCCCCTCGAACTGGAACGGCTTGGTGACAACGCCCACCGTCAGAACGCCAAGCTCTCGCGCCGCCTGCGCGATGATCGGCGCGGCGCCGGTGCCGGTGCCGCCCCCCATTCCAGCGGTGATAAAGCACATATGCGCCCCCGCCAGATGATCAACGATCTGCTCGATGCTCTCCTCGGCGGCGGCGGCCCCGACATCCGCGCGCGCCCCGGCCCCCAGCCCTTCGGTCACCTTGACCCCCAACTGAATACGGTTCTCGGCAAGGCTTTGGCCCAGCGCTTGCGCGTCGGTGTTGGCGACCACGAAATCCACACCGTCGAGCCGCTTCTCGATCATGTTGTTGACGGCATTGCCGCCCGCGCCGCCCACCCCAAAGACGGTGATGCGTGGCTTGAGATCGTCATGTCCGGGAATTGAAAGATTCAATGTCATTGGTCTGTCCGCCTGCTGTTACGCCCGCCTTGGGGGCAGTTTTCCGCCTGATTGAGGTCATTATTAACGGTCGTTAACCCGATCGTCACCAAAAAAACACCACTCAACCACTAGATATGGTCATAATTTTAACATGTTTCGCGGTATTTCGCCGATAACGCCACATCTAGATGTCACCAATTGTCCCGAAACCACTTGACCGCCCGCCGGAGCGAGCGAGTCGGGTAGCGATCCGAGGGAATCTCGAAATCCCACCATTCATCCTGCGGATTCGCCGCAAAGAGACACATGCCCACCGCACTGGCGAACGCCGCCCCCGTCGCCGCCTGCGGCAGACCATGCACCCTGAGCGGCCGCCCCAGCCGTACCTGCCGGCCCAGAATCTTGCTCGCCAACCCGTCCAGACCGGGAATCTGACTGCCGCCGCCGGTGAGCACGATCTGTTGGCTCGGCAGATGATCGAACCCGGCCGCATCCAGCCGCGCGCGCAACTCTTCCAGAATCTCCTCGACCCGCGGGCGCATGATCCCGATCAGTTCCGCACGACTGACGCGGCGCCGGTCATGCTCGAAATCGCCGGTCTCGCCACCGATCTCGATCATTTCGCGGTCGTCCATGCCGGTGGCAACAACGCCGCCGTAAAAGGTCTTGATCCGCTCGGCGGTCGCCTGCGGCACCTGCAAGCCCATCGAAATGTCGCTCGTTACATGATGACCACCCATGCGCACGGAATCGGCGTAGATCATGTGTCTCTTGATGAAGATCGACACCCCCGACGTGCCACCGCCCAGATCGATGCAGGCGGCGCCAAGTTCCTGCTCATCCTCGACCAGCGCCGCAATCCCCGACACATAAGCAGAGCTTGCCACCCCCGCGAGTTCCAGATCACAGCGCTTGACACAGTAGGCAAGGTTCTGGATCGCCACTTCATCCACCGTCAGCATGTGCATGTCGGTGGACAGAACCTGCCCCAACTGCCCACGTGGATCGATCAGGCCAGAGCGATGATCGAGCGCGAAATTGACCGGTTGCGCATGAAGCACCTCGCGCCCCGCGCCAAAATCGGGCACATCGCAGGCGCTCAGCACGCGGCTTACATCCTCCTCGCTGACCACATGCCCTTCAAGCTCGACCTGACCGGCCAGACCATAGCTGCGCGGATCGGCGCCGGAAAAGCAGGCAATCACGTGATCGACCCGGATATTCGCCATCTTCTGCGCCGCCTGCACCGCGGTGCGAATCGCCCGCTCGGTCTCGGCCATCGCGTCGATCTCGCCGAACCGCACCCCGCGAGAGCGGGTGGTGGCGGCGCCAATCACGCGAAACCCGGCCTGCCCGGCCATCCGCCCGATTCCCTCGGCCTCGCTGAGCCGCGCCGCGCCATCGAACCGCAACACCAGACACGCGATCTTCGAGGTGCCCACATCCAGCACCGCGACCACGCCCCGGTGCATCGCCGCCTTGCGCATGTTGCGCATCGCACGCTGGGATTCGTAAAGTTCGATCATCCGTTCACTCTGCCCCCAAACTCATCTTTGTGGTCCGCCACCACTCTTCCATCGCATAGTCGTTGAGACGAAGCGTCGGCCGCGCCGCGATCCGCATATCGACCGCCGCGACATCGCGCTCCAGCATGTCCTGCGCCGCATTGAGCACGATCACCCGCTCCACGGCGCGCACCGGATCGGTCTCGGGCAAAAGGATTCGCCGACCATCGTCCAACACCAGATCCCAGCGCCGCTCTCCCATCCGCACCAGGCCACGCAGATCGCGTCCCAGCGCCGCCGCCGCGACGAGAGTCTCGAGCGCCTCGGCGACCTGCTGATCGGCACCGGCACCCGCCAGAACCGGCAGATCGGGGCGCGCCGCGCGATTTGGCGCAACACCGATGATCACACCCTCGACATCGACCACGTTCAATCCGTCGGGCGTTTTCCACAACGCCACCGGCACCCGTTCGGTGATCTCGGCGGTCAGCACCCCACCCTGCCGGATCCGCACCGAGGCGCGCGCCACGGCGGGCAACTCCTCGATCATCGCCCGGATCGCGTCGAGATCGAGATCGAAGGAACTCGCCGGCAGGTCATAGGGAAAGATCTCGCGGATATCCTCCTGAACCCCAAGGCTCGCGCCCTCGACCGCCAGCAGGTTGACCATGAATTCGGGCCGCGTCTCGATCTGTCGGCGGATCTCGGCCACCTGCCCGATCAGCGCCTCGCGCCGCGCCTGATCCCCGAGATAGCCCGCGCAGAGCCCCACGACCGCCAGCACCGGAAGCCCGAACCGGATGAACCGTCGATAGAGCGGTGTCAGCATCCAGCGATGCAAGCGGTAACTCAACCGCGAGGGCGCGGGATCGGTCCGCGGGATCACCGGTCGCATGAGGCATCCTCCACCAGCCAGCGGCAGAGATCGGGAAAGGAAATCCCCGCCACCCGCGCCTGTTCCGGGCTGAGCGAGGTCGGCGTCATCCCCGGCTGCGTGTTGGTCTCGAGCAGAACCAGCCCCGCCAGACCGCGCGCCGCGTCCCAGCGGAAATCCGTCCGGCTTATACCGCGACAGCCCAGCACCCGATGCGCGCGCAGCGCATGGTCCTTGCAGGCGTCGAAAATCTCGGGCGGCACCTCGGCAGGCACCACATGGCGCGAGCCGCCGGGCTTGTATTTGGCGTCATAATCATACCAGCCCTCGGTCAGGATATCTGTCACCGTCAGGCTGCGCTCGCCCATCACCGTGACCGTGAGCTCTCGCCCCGGCACATAGGCCTCGACCATGACCATCTCTGGCATCGCATCCGACAGGGCCGGCGGCCCGTTCGCCGCCTCATGCACCAGATAGACCCCGACGGAGGAGCCCTCGTTATAGGGCTTGACGACATAGGGCGGCGGCATCACGTGGCGCGCTCGCACCTCCTCGCGCCGCGCCAGAACGCTCTCGGCCACCGGCAGACCAGCGGCGCGATAGGCCGCCTTGGTGCGCTCCTTGTCCATCGCCAGCGCCGAGGCCAGAACCCCCGAATGGGTATAAGGAATGCGCAGCCACTCCAGCATCCCCTGCACACAGCCATCCTCGCCCCAGCGGCCATGGAGCGCGTTGAACACGACATCGGGCTTCAGCTCCGTCAAACGCGCGCAGAGATCGCGGGAGGCCTCGACCTCTACCGCGTCAAACCCTGCGTCCCTCAATGCGGCGGCGCATTCGCGCCCTGACGACAGCGACACCTCGCGCTCCGCCGAGGGGCCACCCATGATCACCGCCACTTTCGGGGTTGCTCTGCTCGAACCAACCACCTTGTGCCTCAATGTCCCGGACCTGTTTCGGTCCTGTTATCGTTGACTTATTCTTGATCTGCCTGTGAGCTTTCGCCCGGAGCCGGTTCGCCGACCCTCATGATTTCCCACTCTAACTCTATTCCGCTGTGTTGGAAAACCCTTTTTCGCACCGCCTCGCCCAATCCTTCCAGATCGGCGGCGCTCGCGCCGCCGGTGTTGATCAGAAAGTTGGGATGCTTCTCGCTCATCTGTGCGCCGCCGCGCCGCGCGCCGCGCAATCCGGCGGCGTCGATCACCTTCCACGCCTTGAGATCATGCACGTCATCGGCGCGCCCGGTGCTGCTGAATCCGGCAGGATTGCGGAAGGTGCTGCCCGCGCTGCGCTCGCGCACGGGCTGCGTCTCGTCGCGCTTTTGCAGTTGCGTGGCCATCCGCTGCGCCAGCGCCTCGGGGTTCCCCGCCGCGCCCTCGAAGGTCGCCTCGGCGATCACCCAGCCTTCGGGCAGATCGCTGTGCCGATAGGCGAAATTCAGCGCCTCGCGCCCGAGCGTCACCACCGCGCCGTCCCGCGTTACTGCGCGCGCACTTATGAGATGATCCGCGACATAGCTGCCATAACAGCCCGCATTCATCCGCACAGCACCCCCGATCGCGCCGGGAATGGTGCGCAGAAAGGTCAGGTCAATGCCCGCCTCCGCCGCCCGCCGCGCCACCTGCGCATCAAGGGCGGCGGCCCCGGCGATCACCCGACGGCCCTCGACCCTAATCGCATTGAACCCGCGCCCCAGCCGGATCACCACGCCGCGCAACCCGCCATCGCGCACGATGAGATTGCTGCCCACGCCCATGGCAAAGACCGCAACGCCGGGATCGAGCGCCGCCAGAAACCCCGCCAGATCGTCAAGGTCCGCTGGCTGAAACACCCAGTCCGCAGGCCCGCCCACGCGCAGCCACGTCAGATCGGCCAGCGGCCGGTCGGGCGTCAGCGCGCCACGGGGTGTTGGCAGATCCATCGTGCCGCCCTCCTGCCCTGTCATCCCTCACACCCCCAGATAGCGATCCCGCACCCCGGCATCCAGCCCCTGAAACGCACCCTCCCACACGCTGCGCCCCTTTTCGAGGATCACCGCCCGGTCCGCCACCAGGCCCAGTTCGCGCAACGACTTGTCCACCACGATGAGCGACAGTCCGGCCTCCGCCTTGAGCCGCGCCAGCGCCGCCCAGATTTCCTGACGCACCACCGGGGCAAGCCCCTCGGTCGCCTCGTCAAGGATCAGGAGGCGCGGGTTGGTCATCAGCGCGCGCCCGATCGCCAGCATCTGCTGCTCGCCGCCCGAGAGCGTCGCCGCCCCCTGTCCCAGCCGCTCGCCCAGACGCGGGAAAAGCGCCGTCACCGACGCCAGATCCCATGCCCCCGGCCGCGCCGCCGCGATCAGGTTCTCGCGCACGCTGAGCGGGCCGAAACAGCGCCGCCCCTCGGGCACAAGGCCGATCCCCGCCCGCGCCGCGCGATAGCTTGGCAGCGGGCCCAGGTCCTGCCCGTCGAAGGTGACGGTGCCGCCGCGGTGGCGCAGCAGGCGGCAGATCACCTTGATCGTGGTCGATTTGCCCATCCCGTTGCGCCCCATCAGCGCCAGAACCTCGCCTTCGCCCAGGCTCAGATCGACATCGAAGAGCGCCTGCGACGGCCCGTAAAAGGCGCTGATATTGTGCAGCCTGAGCAGGCTCATGGCAGCACCTCATCGCCCAGATAGGCCTCACGCACCCGCGCATCGCGGCGGATCTCTTCCGGCGCGCCGGAGGCGATCACCCGGCCATAGACCAGCACGCTCACCCGGTCAGCCAGCGCAAAGACCGCATCCATGTCATGCTCGACCAAGAGGATCGGCGCATGTTGCCGCAAACCGTCGAGAAGCCGCGTCATCTGAGCCGATCCCTCGGCCCCCAGACCCGCCATCGGCTCGTCCATCAGGAACACCTTGGGCGCCTGCGTCAGCGCCACCGCCACCTCCAGCTGCCGCCGCTGCCCATGCGAGAGATCCGCCACCCGCTGCGCCGCCACCTCCAGCAGCCCGACCCGCTCCAGCGCCTCGCGCGCCACCGCGCGCAGCGCCGGATCGCGCATCACGTCGCGGAAAAACCGCATCACCCGGCCGCGCGCGCCAAGCGCCCCCAGCACCGCGTTCTGCACCACCGTCATCTCCATCGCCAGCGACGAGATCTGGAACGTCCGCGCCAGCCCCGCCCGCGCCCGTGCCGCCGGATCGAGCGCCGTGACATCGCGCCCGTCCAGCCAGACAGAGCCCGCATCGGGCCTCAGGCTCCCGGCGATCTGCCCGATCAGCGTCGTCTTGCCCGCCCCGTTCGGACCGATCAGCGCATGGATTTCGCCGCGCCGAAGCGTCAGGCTCACCGCGTCAGAGGCCGTCACCGCCCCGAACCGTTTGGTGATCCCGCGAATATCGAGCAGCACCTCAGTCACGTCGCACCTCGCGTCCCGCGATCAGACCGATGATCCCGCCGCGCGCAAAGAGCACGACGCCCAGCAGCACCGCGCCCAGCCAGATATGCCAGAACTCGCTCAAGCCGCCCAGAAAATGCTCCAGAAGGACAAAGACCGCCGCCCCCACCACCGGCCCAAAGAGCCGCGCCACACCACCCAGGATCACAAAGACGATGATCTCGCCGCTGGTCTGCCAGCTGAACATCACCGGGCTGACAAAGCGGTTGAGATCGGCAAAGAGCGCCCCCGCCAGCCCGGTGATCATCCCCGAGAGCACAAAGGCCACCAGCCGCAGCCGATAGGGCGCGATGCCCACCGCCTCGACCCGCGCCGCGTTCTGCCGCGCCGCCCCCAGCGCCAGCCCGAAGGCCGAGCGCATGATCCGCGCAAAGACCCAGAGCGCCAGCCCGAGCAGCGCATAACAGAGCGCGAAAAACTGGATCGGATCGAGCGTGTTCAGCCCCGGAAACCCGTTGCGCACATAGATCGACAACCCGTCCTCGCCGCCATAGGCGGGCCAGCTGATCGCGAAATAATAGAACATCTGGCCAAAGGCCAAGGTGATCATGATGAAATAGACCCCCGAGGTGCGCAACGAGAGCGCCCCGATCGCCAGCGCCGCCAGCCCGCTTGCGCCCATCGCCACGAGCCAGATCACCGGCATGGATTTGGTGCCCTCTATCACCACCGGCCACAAGATCAGCGGCGTATAGCTCTGCGCATGGCTGGCCAGAACCCCCATCGCATAGCCGCCGATGCCAAAGAACACCGCATGGCCGAGGCTCACCAGCCCCCCCAGCCCCAGCGCCAGATTGAGCCCGACCCCCGCCAGCGCCAGAATCGCCAGCCGCGTCGCCAGGGTAATCGTGAACGGCTCATCCACCGCCCACGCCCAGAGCGGCACCGCCAGCAGCGCCAGCAGCACGCAAGCGTTGAGCAGCCGCTCGGCGCGCATCTCAGGCCACCCCATACAGGCCTCGGGGCCGAAAGATCAGCACCAGCGCCATCAGGATATAGATCGCCATCGACGCCAGCGCCGATCCCACCGCCGTCGCCGCCGCCGGCGCCATCACCTGCGCAAAGGCAACCGGCAGCAGGAACCGCCCCATCGTATCGGTCAGCCCCACCAGCAGCGCGCCCACCAGCGCCCCCTTGATCGATCCGATACCACCAATCACGATCACCACAAAGGCGAGGATCAGCACCGGCTCGCCCATGCCGACCTGCACCGATTGAATCGCCCCGATCAGCGCCCCCGCCAGCCCGGCGAGCGCCGCGCCCAGCGCAAAGACCACCGTGTAGAGCGCCGCGATGTTGACCCCCAGCGCGCCGATCATCTCGCGATCCGCCTCGCCCGCGCGGATCTGGATCCCGATCCTTGTGCGCGCGATCAGCGCGAAAAGCCCCGCCGCCACCATCACCCCCGCCACAATGATCGCAAGGCGGTAAAGCGGATACTGAATCCCCCCCGGCAGGCGCACCGGACCCGACAGATAGGGCGGGATTTCCAGAAACAGCGGCAACGACCCAAACACCCAGCGCGTGCCCTCCGACAGGATCAGAATCAGCGCAAAGGTCGCCAGCACCTGATCCAGATGACCGCGCGCATAAAGCCTGCGGATCACCGCCACCTCGATCAGCGCCCCCGCCGCCGCCGCCGCCGTGAGCGCCGCGATCAGCCCCAGCAGAAACGATCCCGTCAGCCCCGCCGCCCATGAGGCGGCAAAGGCGCCCACCATGTAGAGCGAGCCATGCGCCAGATTGATCAGCCCCATGACGCCGAAGATCAGCGTCAGACCCGCCGCCATCAGAAACAGCATGACGCCGAACTGCACGCCGTTCAGCATCTGCTCGATAAACAGGATCAGGGACATGTCCGGGCCATCAGAGGCCGGGCCCTGTCGTGGGCCCGGCCCGTGATCTTACATCTTGCACTCGACCGCATAGGCATCGGCATGGTCCTTCAGCGCCACGCCGATGATCTTGTTGGTGTAGATATCGCCTTCCTTGATCACCTCGCGGACATAGATGTCCTGGATCGGGTGATGGTTCGGCCCGAACGCGAACTTGCCGCGCGTCGAGGCGAAATCCGCCGCTTCCAGCGCCGCCCGGAACGCATCGGCATCCGACGGCTCCGCCACCTTGAGCGCGCTCAGCATCAGGTTCGCGGTATCAAACCCCTGACTGGCATAGAGCGAGGGCAGACGCCCGTATTTCTCCTGAAAGCTGGCGACAAAGGCCACATTGGCCGGATTGTCGATATCCTTGGACCATTGGCTCGTGTTGACCACGCCCAGCGCCGCATCGCCCACCGCCTGAAGGATCCCCTGATCGAAACTGAAGGCAGGCCCCACGACCGGCAGACCGACACCGCTGTCGGCATATTGCTTGAGAAACGAGATCCCCATGCCGCCGGGCAGGAAGAAGAACACCGAATCCGCCCCGCTGGCGCGGATCTGCGCGATCTCGGCGGCATAATCGGTCTGACCCAACTGGGTATAGACCTCGCCCGCCAGAGCCCCCTTGAAGAACCGCTTGTACCCGGTCAGCGCATCCACGCCCGCCGGATAGTTGGGCGCGAGGATGAAGCTGTTCTTGTAGCCCGCATCATTGGCATAGGCCCCCGCCGCCTCATGCAGGTTGTCGTTCTGCCAGGCCACGTTGAAATAATTGGGATGACACCCCTTGCCGGCCAGCGCCGAGGGCCCGGCATTGGGCGAGAGATAGAACTTGCCCTGCGCCACCGCGCCCGGCACCACCGCCATCGCAAGGTTGGACCAGATGATGCCGGTCAGCACATCGACCTTCTCGGACTGGATCATCTTGTCGGAGAGTTGCACGGCAATGTCGGGCTTGCGCTGATCGTCCTCGATCACCACGCTGATGTCGTCGCGCCCCGACTGTTCCAGCGCCAGCATGAAACCGTCGCGTACGTCGATGCCTAGGCCCGCACCGCCGCCTGACAGCGTGGTGATCATGCCCACCTTGATCTCGGCCTGCGCGCCCGCCGCTGCGAGGCTGAGGGCCCCAGCCATCGCCAATGTTCTGACTATCATTCCTTGTCTCCCTGATGTCGGGCGGTTTTCTCCGGCCCGGTTTATCTCGTGTCCGCCAGCGGACGACCGTCAATCCATCCCACAGCTTTGCGCAAAGGTCCAGATGCAAGCGCCGTCTTGCAACTCCGCCTGCCCGAGGGCACCCTGTCCCGGAGTGCAAGAAAGGCAAACCCCCGATGTCCCGCGATCCCCTGCTCCAGCCCTACACGCTCCGTCACCTGACGCTGAAGAACCGGATCATGACCACCAGCCATGAACCGGCCTATCCCGAGGACGGCCTGCCCACCGACCGCTACCGCGCCTATCATGTCGAGCGCGCAAAGGGCGGCGTCGCGCTGACCATGACGGCAGGGTCCGCCGTGGTCAGCCGAGACAGCCCCCCCGCCTTCAACAATATCCTCGCCTATCGCGACGAGGTGGTGCCATGGCTGCGCAAACTGGCCGACGAATGTCACGACCACGGCTGTGCGGTGATGATCCAGCTCACCCATCTGGGCTGGCGCACCGGCTGGAGCACCGGCGACTGGCTGCCGGTCGTGGCGCCCTCCGCCCGGCGCGAACCCGCGCACAAGGCCTTTCCCAAGGTGATCGAGGATTGGGACATCGCCCGGATCATCACCGATTATGCCGATGCCGCCGAACGGATGCAGGCCGCCGGTCTCGACGGGATCGAGCTTGAGGCCTACGGCCATCTGATGGACGCCTTCTGGGCGCCGCGCCAGAACACGCTCGCGGCGCCCTGGAATGGCGATCTCGACGCAAGGATGACCTTCTCGCTCGACGTGCTCCGCGCCATCCGCGCCCGCACCGGCCCCGATTTCATCGTCGGCCTGCGCTATACCGCCGACGATCTGGCGCCGAACGGCATCACCTCCGAGGACGGCATCGCCATCGGCAAACGCCTGCGCATGAGCGGCATGGTCGATTTCCTCAACGTGATCCGCGGCCGCGTCGATACCGACGCGAACCTCACCGGCGTGATCCCCCTGCAAGGCATGAGAGCCGCCCCGCATCTCGATTTCGCGGGCCGCATCCGCACCGAGGTGGGTCTGCCCACCTTTCACGCCGCGCGCATCCCCGACGTCGCCACCGCCCGCCACGCCGTCGCCACCGGGCAGCTTGACATGGTCGGCATGACCCGCGCCCATATGGCCGAGCCGCATATCGTGAAAAAGATCACCGAGGGCCGCGAGCACGACATCCGTCCCTGCGTCGGGGCCACCTATTGCCTCGACCGCATCTATCAGGGCGGCGAAGCGCTCTGCATCCACAACGCCGCCACCGGGCGCGAACTCACCATGCCGCATGTCATTCCCGCCGCCACCACGCCGCGCCGTATCATCATTGTCGGCGCGGGCCCCGGCGGGCTCGAGGCCGCCCGCGTCGCCGCCGCGCGCGGCCACCGGGTGACGGTTTTCGAGGCCGCCGATCAACCCGGCGGTCAGGTGCGTCTGACGGCCCAGAGCAAACGGCGCGCGGAGATGATCGGCATCATCGACTGGCGCATGGCGCAATGCGCCGCGCGTGACGTGGAGTTCCGCTTCAACTCCTACGCCGAGGCCGGCGATGTGGCGGCGCTTGACCCTGACGTGGTGATCATCGCCACCGGCGGCCTGCCGCAGCACGCCATTCTCGACGCGGGCAACGATCTGACCGTCACCGCCTGGGACATCCTCACCGGCGACGCAAGGCCGGGGCGCGAGGTGCTGCTCTTTGACGACGCAGGCGACCATGCCGCACTACAGGCGGCAGAAGTGCTGGCCAACACCGGTGCCATGGTCGAGATCATGACCCCCGACCGCACCTTTGCGCCAGACGTGATGGGCATGAACCTCGTGCCCTACATGCGCAACCTGCAAGACAAATCCGTCACCCTGACCATCGCCCGCCGCCTGCTCCGGGTGACGCGCGCGGGCAACCGCCTGCGCGCCACCATCGGCACGGATTACTCCGGCCATAGCTATGAAAGAGAATACGACCAGATCGTCGTCAACCACGGCACCCTGCCGCTCGACGATCTCTATTTCGCACTCAAACCACTCTCGAAAAACCTCGGCGAGGTCGATCACGACGCCCTGATCGCGGGCCGCCCGCAGGCGATCACCCGCGCCCCAGACGCCACCTTCCAGCTCTTCCGCATCGGCGATGCGGTGTCCGCCCGCAACACCCATGCCGCGATCTATGACGCGCTGCGCCTCGTCAAGGATCTGTGAGCGCGCGAACCCGGAGCCTTGTCAGACGCGCCCGCGCGCTCTACCTTCCCCGCTGGAGAGACAGGGCCGCCAGATAGCGGCGCGTGCCCCCCTTGACTGGCCCGCCGCACCGGCCCAACCGCAAGCGCGATGATGGAATTTCTTGACTATTCCCATGACCCCTGGCTGGTGGCCGCCTCGCTCAGCATCTCGCTGGTGGCCGCCTTTACCGGGTTTTCGCTGACCCGTGGCATTGCCACCCAGCCCGTCGCCCTGCGCAAGCTTTCCGTCTCGCTCGCCGCCATCGCGCTTGGCGGCGGCATCTGGTCGATGCATTTCGTGGCCATGCTCGGATTGCGCCTGCCGATCCCGATCTATTACGATGCGATGATCACACTTGGCTCGGCGCTGATCGCCATTCTGATGGTCGGTCTGGCCCTCCTGCTGTTGCACTTCCGCCCCCGCAGCGCGCGCAGCCTGACGGTTGCCGGGCTCATCATCGGGCTTGGCATCGTCGCGATGCATTACCTCGGAATGGCGGGGCTCGAACTCTGCCGACCGGTCTATACCCTGCCCGGCATTGCCGTCGCGGTGCTCAGTGCCTGCGGGCTCAGCATCGCGGCAATCTGGGTGGCCTACGGCCAGCGCAACCCGCGCAACATCCTTCTGGGCACGCTGGCCTTTGGCCTCGCCGTCTTTCTCGTGCATTTCGCCGCCATATCCGGCACCCGCTTTGTCGCCAGCGGAACGCTTCAGGACATCGGCCCGCTGATCGGCAACGACGTGCTGGCGCTTGGCGTTCTGCTGAGCAGCTTCATGCTCTGCGGCGCCTTCCTGCTGAGCGGCGTGACCTTCCTTGCCGCAGCGCCAAAATCCGCCACCCCCAGCCAATCCCTGCCCCAGACCTTGCCCAAATCCCCGCTGCTGCGCCTGCCCTACGAGATGAACGGCAAGACCCATTTCATCGACGCCCGCGACGTCGCCTTTCTGCGTGCCGAAGGGCATTACACGCTGCTCTATGCCGGCGCACAAAAGCTCTTCTGCACCTGGTCGATCACCGAGGCGGAACGCCGCCTGACCCCCGGTGCATTCCTCAAATCGCACCGCAGCTACCTGATCAACCCCGATCACGTCACCCTCTTCGAGCGGCGCAAGGACAACGCGATCTGCCATTTCACGCTGGCCGGTCAGGACATCACCACCCCGGTCAGCCGGGCCCGCCTCCCCGACCTCCGCGAGGTGCTGGGGCTCTGAGCCGCGCACGCCTCAACCGCCCCTCCTTCAGCGTTCGTCAAATACTCCGGGGGGCGCGGGGGGCTGGCCCCCCGCTGCGCGCCGTCGCAATTCGTGCAGCCCTCTCGCATTTCGTGCAAGACGCGGCTGATTTCGGGATTTGTGATGTAACAGTCCCGGCTTGCGCTCACACCCTTCGCGCAGGTCAGGGCCGGGTTCGGTCCGATACCGTCTTTGGGAGGAGACAAGATGATTCCAGCCGCCTTCGCGTATCACCGCCCCGGGGATCTGCCCGCGGCCCTCGCGCTCTTGCAGCAATATGGCGACGAGGCCCGTGTCATTGCCGGAGGCCACAGCCTCATCCCGATGATGAAGCTGCGCATGGCCGAGGTGCCCCATCTCATCGACCTTCAGGCCATCGAATCGCTGCGTGGCATCCGCATCGAGGGGCGCCAAATCACCCTTGGCGCCATGGTCACACAACAGGATCTGATCGCACATCAGGGCCTCGGACAAAGCGCGCCGATTCTGCGCGAGGCCGCCATTCAGATCGCAGACCCGCAAGTGCGCGCCATGGGAACGGTCGGCGGCAACGTCGCCAATGGCGATCCGGGCAATGACATGCCGGGCCTCATGCAATGCCTGGGTGCGATCTTCCATGTCACCGGCCCCGAAGGTCCGCGCACCCTGCCCGCCCGCGGGTTCTACGAAAGCGCCTACATGACCGCGCGCGCGGAGAGCGAGATCCTCACCGCCGTCAGCTTTGAGGTGCCCACTGGCGGTCAGGCCTATGAAAAACAGAAACGCAAGATCGGCGATTATGCCACCGCCGCCGCCGCCGTCATCGTGCGACGAGAGGGCACCACCTGCACCGCAGCCTCGATCGCCATGACCAACCTGTCGGACGTGCCGGTCTGGTCCGAAGCGGCGGGTGCGGCCCTTGTCGGCACCCCCTGCGACGATGCGGCCACGCGCAATGCCATCGCCGCCATGCTCGCCGATATCGACCCGGCCGGGGACAATCGCGGCCCGGTGGAATTCAAGCGCCACACGGCGGGCATCATCCTTGCCCGCGCCATCGCCCGCGCCTGGTCGCGCGCCTGAGAAAGACCCCGACATGACCCAGAAAATGCAGATCACCCTCACCGTCAACGGCACCCGTCACGAATTGCTGGCAGAACCGCGCGAACTCCTGATCCATGTCCTGCGCGAGCGGCTCAACCTCACCGGCCCGCATATCGGCTGCGAAACCTCGCATTGCGGTGCCTGCACCGTCACCATGGGCGGCCGTTCGGTGAAATCCTGCACCGTCTTTGCCGCGCAGGCCGACGGGGCAGAGATCACCACCATCGAGGGTCTGGGAACGCCCGACGCGCTCCACCCGCTGCAAGAGGCCTTCCGCGAACATCACGGGTTGCAATGCGGCTTCTGCACACCGGGCATGATCACCCGCGCCGCGCAATTGCTGAAGGAGAACCCGGACCCGACCGAGGCAGAGGTGCGGTTCGGCATGGCGGGCAATCTCTGCCGCTGCACCGGATACCAGAACATCGTCAAGGCCGTGCTTGCCGCCGCCGCCACGATCAATTCCGCCAAGGAGGCCGCAGAATGAACGACCTGACCCCGGACCGCGACGAGCGCACCGCGAAACTCAAGGGCATCGGCTGCGCCAGAAAACGCGTCGAGGATGCGCGCTTTACCCAGGGCAAGGGCAACTATGTCGATGACCTCAAGCTGCCCGGCATGCTCTTTGGCGATTTCGTCCGCTCGCCCTATGCCCATGCCCGCGTCACCGCGATCGACACCTCCGCCGCGATGGCGCTTGACGGCGTGGTGGCGGTGCTGACCGCCGCCGATCTGGCACCGCTCGGCCTGCACTGGATGCCCACCCTTGCCGGCGACAAGCAGATGGTTCTGGCCGATGGCAAGGTGCTCTTTCAGGGACAGGAAGTGGCCTTTGTCGTCGCCCACGACCGCTATGTCGCCGCCGATGCGGTGGAACTGGTGGAGGTCGAATACGAGGAACTCCCCGTGCTCACCGACCCGTTCAAGGCCATGCAATCCGATGTGGTCCTGCGCGAGGATCTGACGCCCGGCGCCGACGGCGCGCATGGCCCCCGCCGCCACCCCAACCATATCTTTCTCTGGGAGGCAGGCGACAAGGCGGCCACAGAACAGGTGATCGCCTCGGCCGATGTGGTGGCCGAGGAAATGATCCATTACCACCGCACGCATCCCTGCCCGCTGGAAACTTGCGGCTGCGTCGCCTCGATGGACAAGGTGAACGGCAAGCTCACCGTCTGGGGCACCTTTCAGGCACCACATGCGGTGCGCACCGTGGCCTCGCTCATCTCGGGCATCGAGGAGCACAATATCCGCATCATCTCGCCCGATATCGGCGGCGGTTTCGGCAACAAGGTGGGGGTCTATCCCGGCTATGTCTGTTCCATCGTCGCCTCCATCGTCACCGGAGCGCCGGTCAAATGGGTTGAGGACCGGATGGAAAACCTGATGGCCACCGCCTTTGCCCGCGATTACTGGATGAAGGGCAGGATTTCAGCCACGCGGGACGGCAAGATCACAGGCCTCTGGTGCCATGTCACCGCCGATCACGGCGCCTTTGACGCCTGCGCCGATCCCACCAAATTCCCCGCCGGGTTCTTTCACATCTGCACCGGCAGCTATGACATCCCGGTGGCCTATGTCGGCGTCGATGGTGTCTATACCAACAAGGCGCCGGGCGGGGTGGCCTATCGCTGCTCCTTCCGCGTGACCGAGGCCGCCTATTTCATCGAACGCATGATCGAGATCCTCGCCATTGAGCTCAACATGGACGCGGCCGACCTCAGACGCATCAACTTCATCCGCGCCGACCAGTTCCCCTATCCCTCGGCCTTGGGCTGGGAATACGATTCGGGCGACTATCACACCGCCTGGGACAAGGCGCTCAAGGCTGTCGATTACGCCGGGCTGCGCGCCGAACAGGCGACACGGCTCGCGGCCTTCAAGCGCGGCGAGACCCGCAAGCTGATCGGCATCGGCCTGACGCATTTCACCGAGATCGTCGGCGCAGGCCCGGTCAAGAACTGCGACATCCTGGGTCTTGGCATGTTCGACAGCTGCGAGATCCGCATCCATCCCACCGGATCGGCCATCGCCCGCCTTGGCACGATCAGCCAGGGCCAGGGCCACGCAACGACCTTTGCCCAGATCCTCGCCTCCGAGATCGGCATCCCGGCCGACAAGATCACGATCGAGGAAGGCGATACCGACACCGCGCCCTATGGGCTTGGCACCTATGGCTCGCGCTCGACGCCCGTGGCAGGCGCCGCCACCGCCATGGCCGGCCGCAAGATCCGCGCCAAGGCGCAGATGATCGCGGCCTACCTTCTGGAAGTGCATGATGACGACGTGGAATTCGACATCGACCGCTTTGCCGTCAAGGGCGCGCCGGAACGGTTCAAGACCATGGCCGAGATCGCCTTTGCCGCCTATCATCAGGCGATTCCGGGCATCGAGCCGGGGCTGGAGGCGGTCAGCTATTACGACCCGCCCAACATGACCTATCCGTTTGGCGCCTATATCTGCGTGATGGAGATCGACGTCGATACCGGCGAGACGCAGATCCGCCAATTCTACGCGCTCGACGATTGCGGCACCCGGATCAACCCGATGGTGATCGAGGGCCAGGTGCATGGCGGCCTGACCGAGGCCTATGCCATCGCCATGGGTCAGGAGATCGCCTATGACGAAATGGGCAACATGAAGACCGCGACGCTGATGGATTTCTTCCTGCCCACCGCCTGGGAGACGCCGCACTACACCACCGACTGGACCGAAACCCCCTCGCCGCACCATCCGATCGGCGCCAAGGGCGTGGGCGAGAGCCCGAATGTCGGCGGCGTGCCGGCGTTTTCCAACGCGGTCCATGACGCGCTGCGGCCGTTCGGTCTGCGCCACACCCATATGCCGCATGACCACTGGCGGATCTGGAAGGCCGCCCATGAGCTTGGTCTGCATGGCTGAGGGCGGAACCGGGGGCCAGCCCCCGGACCCCCGGAGTATTTCAGGAACCGTGAAAGAGCAAATGAGGATGCCGGACTGGCGCGATCTGCAGGCAGGCATGGCCGAGCGGGGCTATATTGCCGGGGATGATCTGGCGATGGCGCTGCATATCGCGCTCGCGCTCGAACGGCCCTTGCTGCTCGAGGGGGCGGCGGGCGTCGGCAAGACCGAGGTGGCGCGGATTCTGGCCGCGCTGAAGGGGGCGCGGCTCATCCGGCTGCAATGCTACGAGGGGCTGGATGCGGCGCAGGCGATCTATGAATGGAACTATCCGCGCCAGCTGCTTGCCATCCGCGCAGCAGCCGAGGGCGGCGAGACCGGCGCGGGCGTCGAGGCGCGGATCTTTTCCGAGGATTACCTGCTCGAGCGGCCCCTGTTGCAGGCGATCCGGCAGGCGGAGCCGCCGGTTCTGCTGATCGACGAGATCGACCGCGCCGATGAGGAATTCGAGGCCTATCTGCTTGAAATACTTTCAGATTTTCAGATCTCCATTCCCGAGTTGGGCACCATCACGGCGCGCGCGCGCCCGATGGTGGTTCTCACCGCCAACGGCACCCGCGATCTCTCGGACGCGCTGCGCAGGCGCTGCATTTATGCCCATGTCGATTACCCTGATCGCGCGGCGGAACTTGCGATCGTGCAAAGCCGCTGCCCCGGGACCGATGCTGCGCTGATCCGGCAGATCGTCGGCTTTGTGCAGGCGATCCGCCGCGAGGATCTGGAAAAGACGCCCGGCATCGCCGAGACGCTCGATTTCGCCGCCGCCCTCGCCGGACTCGGGATCAACGATCTGACCCAGGATCCGGTGGCCTTGCAGGCGGCCCTTGCCACCCTGCTCAAGACGCAATCCGACCGCGCCGCCATCCCCACCGAGGTGGCACAGCGCCTTGCCGGACAGGCGGCATGAGCCGCGTCACCCGCTTTGCCGCCCGCGATCCGGGGCCCGCGGCGCGCATCGTCGGGTTCATCGCGCATCTGCGCGCCAACGGGTTGCGCCTTGGCGTGGGCGAAACGCAGACCGCCTTGGCCGCCCTCAGCCATATCACCGCCAGCGACCCCGATCAGGCGCGCCGCGCCCTCAAATCCGTCTGCGCCGCCAATTCTGACGAGGCCGCGCGCTTTGATGCCCTGTTTGACAGCTACTGGAGGAATGACGGCCGGGTGCGCGAAAGGGTCACGCCAAGCGACCGTGGCGGCGCGCTCCGGATGCAGAACACCCGCGACGCCAGCGGCGAGAACAGCACAATGCGCGGCCAGATCCATGCCCCCGAAGATGGTCCCGGCGCGGCCCATGGCGATGGCACCGGCAGGCTCATCGCCAGCCGCACCGCCAGCCTGATGCACCGCGACATGCGCACATTCGTGAGCCCGCAGGACATTGCAGCGGCCGATTCCATCGCCCGCCGTCTGGCGCAATCCTTGGCCTACCGCCGGTCGCGCCGCCGCCGCGCCGCGCGCCGGGGCGATCAGCTGCACTTTCGACGCCTGATCCGCGCCAGCCTCTCGACCGGGGGTGAGCCGCTGACGCTGCCGCGCAAGAAGCGCCCCGACCGGCGGGTGCGGATCGTGGCGCTCTGCGATGTCTCGGGCTCGATGACCTGCTATGCGCGGATCTTCCTCGCCTTTCTCGCAGGCCTCGTGCGCGGCGATGACGCCACCGACGCCTGGCTCTTTCACACCCGCCTGGTGCGCATCTCGGAGGCCTTGCGCGATCCCGACCCGCTGCGCGCCCTCAACCGCCTGACGCTTCTCGCCGAAGGCTTTGGCGGCGGCACGAAAATCGGCAAGGCGCTTGAGGAGTTCGCTCGTGGTCCCGCCCGTCACAGCGTCAATTCCCGCACCATGATCCTGATCCTGTCAGACGGTTATGACACCGACCCACCCGAACAGATCGCGGCGGCACTGGCCCGGATCAAGCGGCGCGGCGGCCGGATCCTCTGGCTCAATCCTCTCAAGGGATGGAAGGATTACGCCCCCGTCACCGCCGCCATGGCCGCCGCCCTGCCGCATCTCGATCTCTTTGCCGCCGCCACCACGCTTGCCGATCTGGCCGCACTCGCACCTCGTCTGGAGCGTCTCTGACATGGTCCATGATCCGTTCGACACCACCATCCGCCGCCTCGATGTCGCGCACCAGCCCTATGCGGTCGCCACCGTGATCCGCACGGTAGGGGCGACCGCCGCCAAGCCCGGCGCGCGCGCCCTGATCCTTGCCGACGGCACCATCGCCGAGGGCTGGATTGGCGGCGGCTGTGCGCGCGGGGCGATGGCCCGCGCCGCCCGTGCCGCCATTGCCGAAGGCCGCCCGCGCCTGATTTCCCTCCAGCCCGAGGAAGATCTCGCTGCGCAGGGCCTCACCCCCGGCGAGATCCATGAGGGCCGCGACATCGCCCGCAACGGCTGTCCCAGCAAGGGGGCGATGGAGATTTTCGTTGAACCGGTCCTGCCGCGGCCCGAACTGCTGATCCTTGGCGCCTCGCCGGTCGCCCAGGCGCTCGAAAGCCTCGCCGCCCCGTTTGGCTTTGACATCAGCAGGGCCGAGAGCGCCATTCCCCTGCCCGCCTCGAACCGTGCCCGCATGATCGTCGTCGCCACTCAGGGCAAGGGCGATCTCGACGCCCTGCGTGCCGCGCTCGACAGCGGGGCGGATTACATCGGCTTTGTCGCCAGCCGGCTCAAATTCGCCACCCTCTCGGCCCGCCTCACCGCGACCGACCCAGAGATGCTGGCCCGCGTCCATGCCCCGGCTGGGCTCGCCATCAATGCCGTGACCCCACAGGAAATCGCGCTCTCGATCCTCGCCCAGATCGTCCAGATCCGCCGCAACGGCCAGCGCCAGATCTAGTGATCGCCCGCGCCCGGCCCGGTCTGGACAAAGGTGACGATCACCGTGCCCCCCTCGTCGGCATCGACATAGACATTCTGCCGCGGGATGCGCACCTCGGCACGGCGGGCCTCGTCCCCCGCACGCCACGGGCGCGCGCTCAGCACACAGCCCGCCTCCTGCCCAGCATAATCCGCCATCGGCGGCACTTCCCGCATGAAGAGCAGTCCGCGCAGCAGAACCTCGCGGCCCAGCACCACCGAGCCAGAGCCCAGAAGGCGCGGCTCGACCCAGTTGGTCAGCACCGATTGCTGGCGGCTCTGCGCCCAGACCCCGCAGACCATTGTCTTGCCGTTCGCCTCGCGCAGATCAACCGCGACCGTGATCCCGCCACCGCTGCTATAGGTGCCGCCCGACAGCACCGGATCGGGGCCCAACGGCGCAAGGGCCTGCGGGGCCAGCGTATCACAGCCCGCTGCCAGCAAAAGCGCAGCCACACTCAATGCCTGTTTCATGGTCCTGCCCCTTTCGGTCAATCCCCGGTCCTCTGACTGTAACATCCGGTCCCGGCGAATCCAGCCCCCGTGCGGGCGCGGCGTTCACTCCAACCCCGTGATCAGGCGCGCGCCGCGACCGCGGCGGTTTCCTTGAGCATCTCGGGATACCATTGCTCGAGCGTCGGCAGGAACGCCTCGCGGAGCCGTCCCACCTGCGCCGGGCTCAGATCCTCGCGCCAGACCCCGGCCTGCCCCTTGGCGAAAAACGCCTGCATTCCCTGCGGCCGTTCGAGAAACCCCAGCGTTTCCTCCTGCTTTTTCATCGCCTCGAAACTCGTGGCCTTGATCGCGCGCGCCAGCTTCGGCCCATCCACCTTGACGCGCAGGAATTTCTCCAGCAGGCCGCGCATCGTCTTGCCGGGGTTCTTCAGCAGATCCTCGTAGCGCAGCACGTGATGCGGCAGGCCGGGCGCGTTGGTCCAGACATGGACGTGATCGTCCCAGCGGCCCAAGAGATCGATGATGCCCGACGGCGTGCCGGTGATCGTATCGGGGTTGCACATCTGCGCAATCGCCGTGTCGAGATCGCAATTCTGATGCCGGGCAAAGGACGGCGCCAGATCGAAGGGATTGCGCAGGATATAGATCGCCGCCGCCGTCAGCTCGGGCGGAATCACGTCCTGATCAAAGATGCGGATCGTCTGGCAATGCGTCTTGACGAAATGATGATCGGGCTTGGAGGCCGCAATCAGCCTGAGCGCCCGCCCGCGCACCTTGATCCAGTCATCGAGACCCGTGCCGCGAAACGGCCCGCCATTGGCCGCGTCAAAGAAATCCTGCCGCGTGTCGCCAGTGGTGAACTGTCGCAGGTTGTTGATATCGGGCGCCTGCCCGGCAGGCATGAAATAATGCGCCAAGAGACTGCGCATCCAGGTGTTGCCCGATTTGGGATAGCTCGCCAGCCAGATGATCCGCCGCAGATCGTTCATTCGAGATACCCGTATCGCTTCATCGTCTCCCCCATCTTCTCGCGGATCATGTCGGCCAGCGCCGGGTCAAGATCGGTTTTCCACTGATCCTTCTGCCCCTTGCGAAAGAACTTCTCGCTCTCCTTGGGGCGTTCGATGAATCCTTGCGCCTCCTCCTGCTTCGACAATTCGTCGAAACTCGAAAACCGGATCGCGCGGCGCAGTCGCTCGGGGTCCACGGGCACGCCCACCAGATCCAGCACCTTGGAAAACTGCGTCTCGGGATCGTCAAGCAGATCCTCATAGCGCAGCAAGAGGCGCTTCCACGGTGCATAGGCCATCCAGGTTTTCACATGCATGTCCCAGGATCCCAGATACTGCGCCACGGAGGTCTCGGTGGGCAGATTGGCATTGTCGGGATGACAGATCTTGCCCGCCGCCTCCTCGTGGCTGATCCCGTAATGCCGCGCATAAGACAGCACCATGTCGAGCGGATTGCGGATGATGTAGATGGCCGCGCGGGTGTAGCGATCGGGGATCAGGTCCACGCCTCCGGGGGCCACCCGCGCGTGATGCGTCTTGACGAAATTCACATCCGCATTGTTGGCGACGATGCCGCGCAACACGCCGTCGCGCAGCCGCAGCGCCAGCGACAGATCCTGCGGGTCGATCGCCCGCCCCGCAACAAGATTGTACATCTTCACGATGGAGTCGCCCATGGCGAAGCGATGCGCGGCGTTGATCGGCACCGGCACTTGCGCGTTGCTCAGGTAATTGGCGAGAAAGAGCCGCGTCCAGGTGTTGCCGGATTTCGGATAGGAGGCCAGCCAGATGATGCTTCTGCGCGTGCTCATTCCAGATACCCGTAGCGTTTCATTGTGGGGCCCAGCTTGTCGCGGATGATGTCCGCCAGCGCCGGGTCAAGATCGGTCTTCCACTGATCCTTTTCGCCCTTGCCAAAGAACCTCTCGCTTACCGTGGACTTCTCGATGAACCCGCTTTCCTCCTCCTGCTTCGACAGCTCGTCAAAGCTTGAAAACCGGATCGCGCGGCGCAGACGCTCGGGATCCACGGGCACGCCCATCAGGTCGAGCACCTTGACGAACTCCGTCTCGGGATCGTCGAGCAGATCCTCGTAGCGCAACACAACCTGCGGCCAGGACGCGTCTTTCACCCAGGAGAGAACATGCGCCTCCCATGTGCCCAGAAATTCGGCGACCGAGGTTTCGGTCGGCAGGTTGGCGTTATCGGGATGGGTGATGCGTTCGACCGCAGCCACATGACTGATCCCGTAATGCCGCGCATAGGACAGCACCATATCGAGCGGATTTCGCATGATATAGACCGAGGCGCGGGTGAATTTCTCGGGGATAAGCTCGACCCCGTAGGCGGTGACGCGGGCGTTGTGCGTCTTGACGAGATTGATGTCGGCATTGTTGTTGACAATGCCCTGCAACACCTTGTGGCGGAATGTCAGGACATGTGGCACGCGGATAAAGTCGAGCTTGCGCCCGGCCACCATGTGATAGGTAGCGGCCAGCGAATCGCCGCGGCCAACGCGGTGGACCTCATTGATCGGAATCGGCTTTTGCGTGTTGAGCAGGTAATTGGCAAGGAACACCCGCGTCCAGGTGTTGCCGGATTTCGGATAGGAGGCCAGCCAGATGATGCTTCGTTTCATATCCCGGCAATACTCCGGCGGCTCAGCCATGAAAAGATCCGGGCATGAAAAAGGCGGGGGAAATCTTCCCCCGCCTCGTTGTCTCCGATCGTTCGATCAGAATTTCAGGTTGACCGACGTGCCGATCAGCGTGCCTTCAACCGAGGTGTTCGGGTTGGCCGAGCCACCGCCTAATGCACCGCCTGCGAGACCCGCTCCGTTCACAGTGCCTTCGGCATACATCGCGTAAACCGACCAGCTTACGCCAGCACCCAGTTTGCGGTTGGCAACCAGTTGATAGCCTTCATATTCAGCCTTGCCACCGATATTGTCGTCCCACTCACCTTGATAGGTGTCAAAGCCGACAGACCACGGACCTGCGATGTCATAGGACACACCAAGGCTCCAGCCTTCTTGATCGGGAAGCAGACCGCCGTTGTCGTTCTCGCCGTAGTGACCACCGAAGGTCCATCCGGCGACGCCGATGAGAGCGCCAACACCCCAGACATCGGGATCATCCGTGTTTGCGATGCCAGTGTCGTTGCTGGCCGTGCCGTAACGACCGGACAGGGTCAGATCAACGCCGTTGAACGACTGGCTGTAAGCGACGCCGATGTCGAAGATGTCGTTGACACCCACATTGCGGTTGACACCAAAGTTGTTGCCGGCGTTCACACCCGAGCCGCCAAGGCCGTTGGCCGAAGCAGCATAGGACACACCGATCGTCAGACCGTTGAAGGACGGCGTATAGTAGGTGATGCGCGGCACGTCGTTGTTGCCGACAACCTCAGTCCACTGCGAAATACCCGACTGACGGAAGTTCCACGGCAGGTTACCGCCGGAGCCGACCGAGATCGGAACGAATCCCGACAGCGACGGCGAGTTGATGCCGATGCCGCCACCGACTTGGGCAGAGCCCCCGCCGACCATCATCTTGTAACCGGCAGAGTTCTCGTTGCCGATGTCGATCTTGCCCAGCGTGTCGGACTTGATCGTCATGAACGATTCGTCGACCGTTGCGCCGCCGTTCGATTTGGCTTCGTACTGAACGTCGATCCCGAAGGTCAGGCCGTTGTCCAGAGTTACCGACGGGGTAAAGTGGATCTCAGCGTTGGTATAGGTGTCAACACCGTCAAAGTCTGCACCAAGTTGTGCAGCGGTATCCGTATCAACGTTGACGTAGCCGACATGCGTGTTGTGGAAACCACCCCACTTCATGTTCCATTCCTGGGCCGAAGCCGGCGAGACCATTGCAACGCCAAGTGCGATTGCGCTGGTGCTCAGAAGATGCTTTTTCAAGGGTGTCCCTCCTCATAAGCAGGTTAATTCACATCCGCCGCACCAGTCATTGGAAACGGCTTGGATCACGGAATGCGCCATTCTGCCCCCGAGTGTCAACGAAGCCCCCCGCCATCGCCCCCTTCCCGTCTCGAATGTGGCCCATAAACCACACCCTCCTGTCAGGACGGCGCGGAATTCCGCGAATCTCTGAAATCACGTAATATTCTTGCTCTTGGGGCCCCATCGCGTGCCATCTCCGCCCACGCCCACGCCCACGCGACTCACGCCCAGGCCGCCCCGGTCTGCGACCAGATTCCCCAGAGGTGCCGTCAAACCCCGCCCCGGACATGCAAAAGGCGGGGGAAATCCCCCGCCTTGGCCTGTCTCTGTTGCTCGCTCAGAAATAGAGATTGACCGAAGTGCCGATCAATGTGCCCTCGACGCTGGTATTGGCATTGCCGAACGTGCCGCCCAGGTCAGCATTTACCGTGCCTTCGGCATAAACGGCATAGATCGACCAGCTGACGCCCGCGCCCAGATCACGGTTCGCGATCAGCTGATAGGCCTCGTATTCCGCCTTGTCGCCATTGCCCACGCCATTCCATTCGCCCTGATAGGTATCAAAGCCGATCGCCCAGGGCCCCTCGATATCGTAAGTCACCCCAAGGCTCCAGCCTTCCTCGTCAGGCGCCAGATTGCCATTGTCATTCTCGGCATAGGCCCCCCCCAAAGGTAAAGCCGGCAAAGCCGACGGACCCGCCGATAGCCCAGACCTCGGGATCATTGCTGCCAGCGATGCCGGTGTCATTGCTGGCAGTGCCCCAACGGCCCGCCACGCTGACATCGACCCGGTTGAACGACTGGCTGTAGGCCACGGCAATGTCAAAGACGTCGTTGATGCCGACATTCCGGTTCACACCGAAGTTGTTGCCGGAATTGACACCCGACCCGCCCACATCGCTCGACGCCACATAGGAAAGGACGAGATCGCTGCTGACTGGAAATTCCACGGCAGGTTGCCGCCCGCGCCAATCGAAATCGGAATGAAGCCCGACAACGAGGGGGAGTTGATATAGATGCTGCCATCCAGACCCGGCGCCGCGACGATCATGTTGTAGCCGACAGAGTTGGTGTTGCCGATATCGATCTTGCCCAGCGTGTCGCTCGAAATCGACATGAACGAATCGTCCACGATCGCGCCGACGTTGACGGTCGTTTCGTAATCGACGTTGATGCCAAATGTCAGACCGTTGTCGAGCGTCACCGACGGGCTGAAGGTGATTTCGCCGGTGTTCAAGGTATCCACACCATCAAAATCCGCACCAAGCTGCGCGGCGGTGTTGGTATCAACGTTGACATAGCCGACATGAGAGGTGAAAAACCCGCCTCATTTCATGTCCCAGTCCTGCGCCGATGCCGGTGCCGCCAGCGCGGCAACGCCCAGGGCAATCGCGCTTGTGCTCAGAAGCTTCTTTTTCATGCTGTGTCCCTTTCTTGTGCCGGATGGACCGGGACTATTCTGAACTTGGCCAAAGCGAACAGCCGGTTTCAGAACCTGAAGCCTCAATCATCACAAATCTGTCAAAATTTGCCTTCGCAAAAGAAATGAACGTTAAGAGTCGTGGCACGTAAGACACATCACGCTGACAGGGACAGTCAGAGGCGATCTCACTCCGGGTCATTGTCTGCGTCCGGGTCCACGGCCGCGACGCAGACATGCAAAGAGCGGGGAGGGCCCCCCGCTCTTGCCGTTCGACTTTGCGCGATGCTCAGAAACTCAGGTTGATCGACGTGCCGATCAGGGTGCCTTCGACGCTGGTATTGCCGACCGCCTGCCCCGCAATCGCGCTGAACGTGCCGCCCGCATCGTTGTTCACGGTGCCTTCGGCATAAACGGCATAGATCGCCCAGCTTACACCCGGCCCGATCTCGCGGTTGCCAATGATCTGATAGGCCTCGAATTCGGCCTGATCGCCATTGCCTGCGCCGGTGCCATTATATTGGCCCTGATAGGTGTCGATGCCAATCAGCCAGGGGCCGGGGATATCATAGGTCGCCCCCAGCGCCCAGCCCTCTTCATCGGGGATCAGATCGCCATTGTCATTCTCGACATAGGAGCCGCCAAAGACGAACCCGGCATAGCCGATCGTCCCGCCAAGGCCCCAGATCTCGGGATCGTCGGTGCCGGGAGTGCCGGTGTCGTTGCTCGCCGTGCCCCAGCGCGCGGCCAGGTCAATATCTACGCCGTTGAACGACTGGGTATAGGCCACCGCGATGTCAAAGATGTCGTTGACGCCGATATTGCGGTTCACGCCAAAGTTGTTGCCGGCATTGACGCCACTGCCCAGCACGTTGCTCGATGCGGCGTAGGACACCCCAAGGGTCAGGCCGTTGAAGCTGGGCGTGTAGTAGCTGATGCGCGGCACGTCGTTGTTGCCCAGCACCTCGGCATAGGCCGAAATCGCTGACTGGCGGAAGTTCCACGGCAGGTTGCCGCCGACGCTGACCGAAATCGGGATGAAGCCCGAGATCGACGGCGAGTTGATCCAGATCGAGCCATCCACCTGCGGCGCCGTCACGATCATCTTGTAGCCGACAGAGTTCTCGTTACCGATATCGATCTTGCCCAGCGTGTCGCTCGAAATCGTCAGGTAGGATTCGTCCACGAAAGCGCCGCCATTGGTGGTCGATTCGTATTGGACGTTGACACCAAAGGTCAGGCCATTGTCGAGCTTGACCGAAGGGGTGAACTGAATTTCCGCTTCGGTATAGACATCGACGCCGTCGAAATCGCCGCCGATATGGGCCGGGGTGTTGGAATCGACATTGACATAGCCGACATGGCTCGAGTGATAGCCGCCCCATTTCATGTCCCATTCCTGGGCCGAACCCGGTGCCCCAACGCTGGCGACTGCCAAGGCGATCGCACTTGTGCTCAGAAGATGTTTTTTCATGGATGCCCCTCCAGGACGCGTCTTTTGTTGACTGCCAACCCATGTTCCGCGGCTGACTTGAGTCCTTGGATGCCCTCTTGGGGTGTTCACTGTCCAATCACAGCTACGTGTCGCCCGGTTGAGCGACGCAAAACAACGATAACGTGACACAACCGCCGCGCGACACCCCCTTGGCCTCAGCCGTCGCGCCCCGGCCCCGCCTGCCAGCGCTCCACCCGGTCCACCACCTGCCGATACCACAGATTCGCCGCGCGCAGGAAATGCGGCCGCTCGAGCGGATGCAGCCAACTGCGCTCGAGCCGCGTGGCGCTATAGGCGGTCGCCCCGCGCGCATCGCCCATCGCCTGATAGCCTGCCTTTGCCCCCAGCCAGGGCGCCATGACCGTCCCAGAGCCGGAAAACCCCATGGCATAATGCACGCCGTCCGCCTGACCGACATGCGGCATGTGCGAAAACGAATAGCCGGTGTTGCCCCGCCAAGAATGACTGAGCCGCGTGCCTTCCAGTTCGGGCCAGATGCCCAGCATGATCTTGTAGAGTTGCGCGGCGGCGCGCTCTGGCCCCATCTCTGCCATCGAGGCGCGGCCGCCAAAGATCACCCGTCGGCCATCCGGCGAAATCCTGAAATAGCTGTGCCGCGCCCGCGTCTCGACCATCATCCGCCGCCCCGGCGCAATGTGACCAATCAGGTTCGACGGCAATTCCTCGGTCGCAATGATGTAGGAGGGCAGCGGAAACACCCGTGCCATATGCCAGCGAAAGGGCTGTGTCGTGTAGCCGTTGGTGGCCAGCACCACCTTCTGCGCCCGGATCAACCCCTTGGCGGTCTGCGCAGCATACTGGTTGCCGGACTGCTCCAGCGCCCTGACGCCCGCCTGCCCCACCACCGGCACGCCCCGTTGCCGCACCGCACGCAGCAATCCCTGATGGAATTTGGCCGGGTGAATCGCGCAATGCGCGGGAAAGAGCAGCCCGCCATGATAGAGACGGGTCGCAATCTCCTGACCCAGATCGGCGCGCTCGACGATCTGCGCATCGACCGTGCTCTTCTCGCGGATGGTCCTCACCATGGCTTTCTGGGTGGCAAAATGCGCCGGTGTGTAGGCCAGCTGAATCCGCCCGGTTTGTTGCAGGTCGCACGTGATCGCCTCTCGCGCAATCAGGTTCTTGGCCCAATCGAGCGCCGGTTGCGCCTCGGCAAAGAGCCCATCCGCCACCTCTGCCCCGAATTGCGCCTTCAGCGTCGCCCAGCCCAGTCGCGGATGCGCCCCGAACATTCCCCCGTTGCGGGTCGAAGCACCAAACCCCGGCTCACCCGCATCGACCACCACCACCCGCGCCCCGCAGTCCTGCGCCGCCAGCGCCGCCGAGAGCCCGGCATAGCCCGCACCGATCACCAGAAGATCGCAGGTCTCGGGTAGCGGGTCGGACGGCTCCGATGCGTCAAGGGCAGACCACCAGTAAGGGGTTCCCAGATCGGCTTCCGGGGCCCATTCTATCCGCATGATCCTCTCCTGATGTCACGCCCGCGCGGGCAAGGTCCGGTTGTGTACGAAAGCTGCGTACATCCTGCACGACATGTCCATTCAGAATCGCAGCGAAAGACAGGACATGCCACCATCCAGCTTGGCACATTCGCTGTTTTCGATCTCCACCACCTGATAGCCCGCCGCGTCGAGCATCGCTGCCGTGCGTTGGAATCCAGACGCCATGATGACAAGGTTATTGAAACGAATACAATTACTTGCTGCCTCCTCCTCAGGCGCGACATGCAACACGCGATAGCCGTCGAAACAGCCCGACGCCGCCAGCCGAGGCGTTGCCAGAATCGTATCAGCGTCAAGCAACCCGCAATCGGTCTTGAAATGAAGCACCCCGTCCGGGGTCTCCACCATCCGCGTGGAATAGCCATATTCTCTTGCAATATCCGTAAGTTGCGAGATTCCATCACGAGTCGTGCGCGCCGACAAACCCACCAGAATCTCGCGGCCCGTCACCAGAATATCGCCGCCTTCGATGGTTCCAGGGGCTGAAATCTCCCGCATTTTTTCCCCGTAGAACGCCCTGACGGCAGGCATCATCTCGGCCACTTCGCCTTGACGACTGACCGCACCGGGGCGCATCGAAATCGTCACTTTCGGGAGGCAAAGCATTGTATCTTCTACGAAAACAGAATCCGGATACGCCTCCAATGCGGGCAATTCCACCACCTCGGCCCCGGTGCTGCGCAGCGCCGCCACATAGGCCGCATGAGCCTCCAGCATCCGCGCCAGATCCGGCGTGCCAATATCCGCGGCGCGCAACCCGTCAACGATGCTCCGGCCCGGCTTTCGAGTGATGGCATGACCAAAAATATGCGTAGAGTTCATCACTTATCCCATTGTTATTATTGTATTCATGGTATTCAGGCGATCTTGAGTTGTGCTGCGTTGGCATGAGCCACGATCCGGTCAATGGCATCGGCAAAGGGCGCGTCTCCAACCGTCAGCGCCAGCCTGACCCAACCGTCCAGACTCGTGCCAAAGGATGCACCCGGCATGACTGCAACTCCTTTTTTTGCCAGTAGATCATAGGCATAGGCGGCACCGTTCATGCCCGTGGCGCTGACATCAACCATCGCAAACATCCCCGCCTCGGGGCGATGCACCACCAACCCCGTCTCGCGACCCAAGCGATCCGCCAGCATCGCCGCCCGCGCCGCAAACCGCGCTCTCATGCCGGGCGCAACAGACGAGCCCTCGCGGATGGCCTGTTCTGTCATGTCAGCGATAAAGGGTTGATTACCAAAGAGCATTACCTCGGACAGGGCCAAGAGAGAGGCCGTGAATTCCAGCGATCCCACGCACCATCCGCTGCGAAATCCGGGCGCGGCATGGCTTTTCGAGATCGACGAAACCGCCACCACGCGCTCGGCCAGATCGGCAAAGGATAACGGCGAGACAAAGGGGCATCCGTCAAAGATCAACTCTTCATAGACCTCATCCGAAATGATCCACAGATCATGCTCGACCGCCAGTCGACCGAGGGCGGCTATGTCCTCGGTGCGCAGGATTGCGCCTGTTGGATTATGAGGCGTTGTCAACAAGATAGCGCGCGTTCTTGAGGTTATGAGACGCTCTGCATCTTTCGCTGCCAGCCGGAACCCGTTCTCGGGTCTCAACGGCACCGGCACCATGTCCGCCCCCGTGGCCCGGATCACGCCTTCATAGGTGGCATACATGGGATCGCCCACCATCACCTCGCAGCCCGCTTCAGCCACGGCCATCATCACCGCATAGAGCGCCGTCTGCGTCCCCGGAAAGCACATCACCTGATCGGGATGGAACACCCGCCCGCGCCGAGCGCTGTAGCGCTCCGCCAACGCCCGCCGCACTCCCGGCTCGCCGCGCCCGTCCGAATAGCCCGTCCGCCCCGCCCGCATCGCCGCAAAGGCCGACTCCGTCAGCGCCTGTGGCGTCGGAACATCGGGTTCGCCAATCGTCAGGAGGATCACATCGTGACCTGCACGCGCCATTGCCTTGGCCTGCGCATGAACCTCCCACTTTGCCCCACCGAGGCCTGCAAGTCTTTCTTTTATTGATGAAAACTTCATTGATGTTCACCTTCCTTCAAATCCATATTCAGGATCGCGCCCACCGATTCCAGCGCAATCCCGGGCAGTTCGCCCGCCTCAAACGCCTCCGGCAATGCGCCACCCTCCAGCCACAGCCCGTCAACCATCGCATTGCAGGCAATCGCGAAGCGTCGGGCCTGCACGACCTCGATGTTACGCCCGGTTTCCTTGAATACCGCCACGATCAACGCCTCCAGCTTGTCACGAAATTCGTGATAGGTGCGCGCATGAACCGCGCGCATCCGCGCATCCTGTCGCACATGGCCGAGAAACCCCGCCCATAGACCGACCGAGGCCGGATCGACCACCGGTGGCGTCACCGAGGCCACCACCAGCGCTGCAAGCCGTTCCCGCGCCGTGGCCGCATGAACAGCGGGGGCAAACGTCTGTTCGGTCAGCCCCGCCATATGCTCCAGATAGGCGGCCAGAACCAATTCCTCCTTGGTTGAAAAATAATGCCGGATCATGCCCTGCGTCACCGCTGCACGTTCGGCAATCGCCCGCACGGTCGCCCCCCGCACGCCATCTTCGGCAATCAGGTCCAGCGTCGCACGCACCAGAGCCGCCCGCCGGAGGTCCGCTCCCTCGCGCCTGAATTTTCGGCGTTCGCCTGTCACGAGCATTTTCATCCATTGGAGAAAAATTATACGCTTGCATAATTATCCAGGTTCGGCCTTACTACAAGGCGAAAAGCGCGCCGACAGGAGAAATGCGCCTTGCCAGCAGAGCCCCGACCATCCGTCGCAGCCACGCCCGCGGAAACGGCGATCATTGTGGAAAACCTTCACAAGTCCTTTGGCGCCCTGGAGGTGCTCAAAGGGGTGTCGTTGAGCGCACAAAAGGGGGATGTCGTGGCGATCATCGGGGGATCCGGCTCCGGCAAATCGACCATGCTGCGCTGTATCAATTTTCTCGAAACGCCCACATCAGGCCGCATTGTCGTGAGCGGCGAAGAAATTGCCGTGCGCGCCGATGGCAGCCCCGCTGACCGTCGCCAGATCGAACGCATCCGCACAAGGCTTGGCATGGTGTTTCAGGCCTTCAACCTCTGGACCCACCGGACGCTTCTGGAGAACGTGATCGAAGTGCCGGTGCATGTGCTGAAAACCCCCAAGAACGAGGCCGTTGCCCGCGCCCGTCAACTGCTCGATCGGGTTGGTCTCGCCGACAAGGCCGATACCTTTCCCGCATTTCTGTCGGGTGGCCAGCAACAACGCGCAGCCATTGCCCGGGCTCTCGCCGTTGACCCTAGCGTGATGCTCTTTGATGAACCCACCAGCGCGCTTGACCCCGAACTGGTCGGCGAAGTGCTGAGCGTAATCCGCGATCTGGCCGCCGAAGGACGCACCATGCTGATCGTCACCCATGAAATGAAATTCGCCCGTGAGGTGGCCGATCACGTCGTCTATCTCTACGAGGGTCGGATCGAGGAAGAAGGCCCGCCCGAACGCGTCTTTGGTGCGCCACAATCGGCCCGCCTACGACAATTCCTGCAAACCGTCGGATAGGACGGAGAAGATCAACCAGAACCAACAAGGGAGACTGACATGACACTGAAGACCATTCTGACCGCTACCGCACTGGCCCTCTTTGGCTCCGGGCTTGCCGCGCAAGACGTCAAGATTGGCATCGCCGCAGAGCCGTACCCGCCGTTTGCTTCACTCGATTCCTCGGGCAAATGGGTGGGCTGGGAGGTTGACGTCATCGACGCCGTCTGCAAGGCCGCCGAACTGAACTGTGTGATCACGCCGGTCGCGTGGGACGGCATCATTCCCTCCCTGACTGGCGGTCAGATCGACGCCATCATGGCGTCGATGTCGATTACCGAGGAGCGCCTGAAAACTATTGATTTTTCAGACTCTTACTATAACACCCCCACGGTGATTGTCGCCAGCAAATCGCTTGATGTCGATGCAACCCCCGAGAGCCTGAAGGGCAAGATTCTCGGTGTGCAGGTCTCGACCATCCATCAGGCTTATGCGCAGGAGTATTTCAAGGATGCCGCAGAGATCCGGCTCTACCAGACGCAAGACGAGGCCAATCAGGATCTCTTTTCCGGTCGGATAGATGCCACGCAGGCCGACAGCATTGCCATGGCCGATTTCGTTGCGACCGAGGCCGGTGCCTGCTGTGAGATCAAGGGCAGCGTCGCCGACGATCCGGCCATTCTCGGGCGGGGCGTCGGGGCCGGCGTGCGCAAGGGCGACGACGCTCTGCGCGAGGCGCTCAACAAGGGGATCGCGGCCATCCTTGCCGACGGCACCCATGCTGCGATCACCTCGCGCTATTTCAAGACCAGCATCTACTGAGCCCCGTTGGAGGCTCTGCTTGACACGCTGGGGTTGGCGCAAAGCGCACAACTGCTATCGCTCCAGCCTCCGGGCTGGGGCGGCAATCTTTTGCGTGGCCTTGCGAATTCAATGCAAATCGCGATTGGGGCCTATGGCTTTGGCCTCGTGATCGGGCTTTTGGGCGCCTATGGCAAGCTCCATGGCGGCCCGGTCCTGCGGGATCTTCTGGCGATCTACACCACCGTGATCCGGGCCGTGCCGGAACTGGTGCTCATTCTCATTCTCTATTACGTGGGCTCCGACCTGATCAATCAGGCCTCGGCCGCCCTGGGATATGGCCGGGTCGAGATCAGCGGTGTCGTTGCAGGCATCTGGGTTCTGGGCGTGGTTCAGGGGGCCTATTCAACCGAGGTGCTACGTGGTGCCATTCAGGCCATTCCGAAAGGTCAGCTTGAGGCCGCGCGCGCCTTTGGCATGCCGCCCCTGATGACTTTGCGCCGCGTGACGATCCCGGCCATGATGGGTTATGCCACACCCGGCCTCGCCAATCTCTGGCTCATCGCGACCAAGGACACGGCACTGCTGGCGATTGTAGGTTTCAGCGAACTCACTCTGGAGACCCGGCAGGCGGCGGGCAGCACGCGCGCCTATTTCACGTTCTTTCTCGCCGCGGGCGCGCTTTACATGATGGTGACGCTCTTTTCTGGCGTGATCTTTGCCCGGATCGAGACCTGGGCGCGGCGCGGCCAGCCATCTCTTCGCGAGGGAGAGCAATGACCGACTGGCGCGCCCTCTTGCTGCCCCACCGGCTGTTTCTCATGGCGCTTTTCGCCGGGTTCGTCCTGTGGTGCGCGCTATCCCTCCGCTGGGACTGGTTGCCGCAATATCTGCCACTGGTGATCGAGGGGCTGTGGCGGACAATCTGGATTCTCGGCGTCACCTGCATTCTTGGCTTCGCGCTTGCCGTACCCCTTGGCCTCGCGCAGGCGATCGGGCCCTGGTATCTTGCCGCGCCTGCACGAGTGTTCTGCACGATCATCCGGGGCACGCCGCTGCTGCTTCAGATATGGTTGCTCTATTATGGCTTTGGTTCGTTGTTCCCACAATTTCCCTGGCTTCGCGCCTCCGAGCTTTGGCCTTATTTGCGACAGGCTTGGCCCTATGCGGTGCTCGCGCTCACCCTGTCCTATGCGGGCTACGAGGGAGAGGTGATGCGCGGTGCGTTTTCCTCGGTGAACAAGGGCCAACTGGAAGCCGCCCGCGCCTTTGGTATGCCACGCTTGACCATCTTTCGTCGCATCTGGCTACCGCAGGCCATTCGCAATGTCCTGCCCACGCTGGGGGGCGAGACCATCCTGCAACTCAAGGCGACGCCGCTGGTGGCCACCATCACGGTGATCGAGATCTATGCCGTTTCCAGCCGGGTGCGTGCCGACACTTTCATTGTCTATGAGCCGCTTTTGCTCCTGGCGCTGATCTACATGATCATCGCCGGGATCATCGCGCTGATCTTTCGGCGGATCGAGGCCCGGGTGCCGGACCGGCGACAAGGCTGAGGGCTTCGCCCGATCGTGAAGCGACTTTTGCGCCAAGACGTGTTAAAGTGGTATCCGCTACATTTCCAACCCGGCAAATCCGCTACCCGACCGATCAGGGATCAAGGGAGGCCAGAATGCCAAGAACCATCGGAAACCCGCTCAGTTGGCTGGCGGCTGGTGCCCTTGGCGCAGGGCGCGAGGCCTCTGTGGCGGCCGACGCGATGGGCAGTCACGCCACCACCCCGCCCGTTGCGCGCGTGCTCACGCAGGCCGATATCAACACGGCTCTGCAAAGGGGCCTCGCAGATTTTGCCGCGCTGCGCAGCGATGTGTTGGTCCTGATCGCGATCTACCCGATCATCCGGATCACGCTGGCCCTCCTAGCGTTTCACACCGCGCAGCTGCCGATGCTGTTCCCACTGGCCGCCGGTTTCACCCTGTTGGGACCGATCGTGGCATCCGGCCTCTACGAGATGAGCCGCCAGCGTGAGGCTGGTGTAGAGTCCGGCTGGGAGGGCGCCTTCGGAGTGCTGCGCGCTCGGGTGATCGGACCGGTTCTGGTCTTGGGTTCGTATCTCCTGGCGCTCTTTGTCGCCTGGATGTTTGCGGCAAAATTTATCTACGACATCACGCTTGGCCCGCTGCCGCCTGTCTCTGCAACCGGATTTTTAACAGATGTGCTGACCACCGGTCCGGGTTGGGCGATGATAGTGCTCGGGATGGGAACCGGTCTGATCTTTGCAGCTGTGGTGCTGGCGATGAGCCTTGTCTCATTTCCGATGCTCATTGATCGGCGGGCGGGTTTGCCGGTGGCGGTCATGACTTCGGTCGCGGTGACGCGCAAGAACCCGAAGATTGTGGCAACTTGGGGGTTGATCGTGGCCACCACCATGACACTCGGCATGCTACCCGCATTTTTGGGATTGGTGATCGCGCTGCCGGTGCTGGGGCATGCGACATGGCATCTCTACCGTGCCGCCGTGCCGCAAGATACTTGAGGTCTGCCTCAGTCGGCTGCGCTGCCTGCGTCCGACAGCCTTGCGACGTAGCGCGCCAAAATGTCGATCTCGAGATTGACCTCATCGCCAAGCGCCACATCGCCCCAGGTTGTCACCTCTTTGGTATGCGGGATGAAGTTGATTCCAAAATCGCCGCCCGCCACCTCATTGATCGTGAGCGAGGTTCCGTTGAGCGCAACCGACCCCTTTGGCGCGATAAACCGCGCAAGACCTGCCGGCGCGCGCAGGGTGACGCGCGTGCTTGCCCCCTCGTCGCGCAACCCGACAACCTCGGCCAGTCCATCGACATGACCGGACACGATGTGACCGCCCAGTTCGTCGCCCACCCTGAGCGACCGTTCGAGATTGACCCGCTTACCGGTGTGCCAACCTGACAGGTTAGTCCTGGCGAGAGTCTCACCCGATACATCCACTTCAAACCAGTCCTCCCCGAGCGCCACCACCGTCAGGCACACCCCGTCGCAGGCGATCGACGCGCCAATGTCGATCCGGCCCGTATCATAGCCGGTGCCGATCCGTGCCCGCAGATCGCCGCGCCGTGTGATGGATCGGATCTCGCCCTTATCGGTGATGATGCCTGTAAACATCGCTCGTTCTCCCATCGATCTGACTTTGACCTAGACCTGCCGGCGCGTCGAGGCAAGCAATCGGCCCGAAATCAAAGCTTAATCTTTTAATCCAGACGGTCTATGACAACAGAGCGTGCGAAGGGAATTGGTGAATGGGATGGCGGGACTGAGCGGCAAACGTCGGGTTTTCTTGTTTCTGCAAGGCCCGCACGGGCCATTCTTTTCCCAACTCGGCCAGATGTTGCGCCTTGCGGGCGCCAAGGTCTGGCGCGTGGGATTCAATGCGGGCGACCACGCTTTCTGGCGTGATCGCAGCACCTACATCCCCTTTCGCGAACCTGCCGAGAACTGGCCCGAAACCCTGCGCCGGATCATCGCGGAAAAGCTCATCACCGATCTCGTGCTCTATGGAGATACCCGCCCGGCTCATGCAGAGGCGGCCACCATCGCACGCCACCTCGGTCTGACTGTCCATGTCTATGAGGAAGGCTACCTGCGGCCCTATTGGGTGACTTATGAGCGCGGCGGCACAAACGGCCATTCGCGCCTGATGAACATGACCGTGACAGAGATGCGACAGACGCTCGCGAATTCCGACATGGACAGTGCCCTTCCACCGGCCAGCTGGGGCGACATGCGTCAGCATGTCTTTTACGGCGCGCTCTATCACGGTTTCGTGCTTTTCCTGAACCGGGGCTATCGCCATTTCCGCCCGCATCGTGCGCTCAGCGTGGGCCAGGAATTCAAGCTGTATCTCAAGCGACTGCTGCTGATGCCGTTTCACGCCCTCGAGCGCCGCTTCGCCACGTGGCAGATCCGCACCGGCGGCTTTCCCTATCACATTGCACTCTTGCAGTTGGAACATGACGCCTCGTTTCAGGCGCATTCGCCATTTTCCAGCATGACGGAATTTCTTGAAACGGTGATCCTCGGCTTTGCCCATGGCGCGCCATCCCATCACCATCTTGTGATCAAGGCGCATCCTCTCGAAGATGGTCGGGCGCCAATTCGTGCGGTCTTGCGCCGCCTGATCCGCGCGCATGGCCTCGGCGGCCGGGTGCATTACCTGCGCGGCGGCAAACTCGCGCAACTGCTCGACGAGGCGCGCAGCGCAGTCACCGTCAACTCGACAGCGGCTCAACAGGTGCTCTGGCGTGGCATTCCACTTCGGATTTTCGGACAAGCGGTGTATGCCAAACCGGAATTCGTCTCGTCGCAACCGCTCCCCGAATTCTTTGCCGGGGCCGTGCGTCCTGACCGTCGCGCCTATGCGGATTACCGGCGATACCTGCTCGAAACCAGCCAGCTTCCCGGGGGATTTTATTCGGCTCAGGGCCGCCGACAATTGCTGCGCCAGGCAGTTGATATGATGCTGGCCGCGGAGGATCCCTATGACGCGCTCAGATCTGGCACCGCGGCCCCAAGGCAACACTTGCGTGTCATTCCCTGAGAACCATTGTATCTAAAGCTGGATTTTAGCCCGATGGTTGGTTAAAGCTGACACCAAACAATGGGCAGTGATCAGGTCGAGGAGGCCATCCAGTGACATCTGGCAAATTCCGCTGGGGACAAACCCTTGTCCTTCTCGTGCTGTTTTCTGCGCTTTCGGCCTGCGCCTTGCCACGATCGGGACCAAACAAAAAGGAAATATTCGCGGGCTCCGTTCAAGAACAGGGAGATGCCTTTGTCGTTATGGTCAATGACCGCGTGACACGCGCGACAGCGGTGCAGCCCGCCCTTGGCTTCGACAAATCTTTCCGTTCGGCCGGCCTGATCGGATCGGACACAATAAATGCCGGGGATCGATTGGGGTTGACGGTCTGGGAAAACGTCGATGACGGACTGCTGTCGAGTGGCCCGATCAAGCAGACCATTCTTCAGGAACTTCAAGTCGATGGCTCTGGCTTTATTTTTGTCCCCTATGCGGGACGGATCTTGGCGGCGGGCAATACCCCCGAGGCGCTGCGCCGGATCATCACAACAAAACTCGAAGAACAGACACCCGACCCGCAGGTCGAGGTGCGCCGTATCGCTGGGGATGGCTCGACCGTGTCGATCAGTGGATCGGTCGGCGGACAGGGCATCTACCCCATCGAGGCGCCCACACGCACCCTTTCTTCCATGATAGCGCGCGCCGGAGGCATCGTGATCGAGCCCGAGATCGCCCAGATCACAGTCATCCGGGGTGGCAAGCGCAGCAAGGTCTGGTTCCAGGATCTGTTTCGCAATCCCGAATTCGACATCGCTCTGCGCGGCGGAGACAGGATCCTCGTTGAAGCCGACACCAGGGCCTTTACGGTGCTTGGGTCAACCGGTGGGCAATCCCGCATTACCTTCAACTCCCAAAACATGTCTGCGATCGAAGCTTTGGCGCAAGTCGGAGGGCTGAGCACCAATGCGGCTGATCCCAGTGGGGTTTTCGTTCTACGCAACGAACGGCAAGAGATTGCAAACCAGGTTCTCGGCAGATCCGATATGGTGGGGGATCAGCGCATGGTCTACGTCATGGACCTGACCTCTCCCAATGGCCTGTTTCTTGCCCGTGATTTCGTGATCCGTGACGCCGACACGATCTATGTGACCGAAGCACCATTTACCCAATGGGCCAAGATTGTCGGGGCTCTCACAGGAACACTTGGCGCGGTCGGCTCGGTCGGCACCGCGGCCAACACACTGCAAGGCGATTTTTGAGGCCTGAGCATGAGGAGGATCCCGCCGGGCACAGATCGCCCCGGCGGGTTTTCCATTTCAATGGCGGATTTGTCCTGCAACGCCGCGTCCGACGGATCCTGTCGCTCGCCGGATATGAGCTGAAACTCGGATATCCGTCCTCGGATGACCTCGTCGCCGTCTGGGGCAAGAGCCCGACAGCATCCCGAGGCGAGGCCGTGGCCACCCGAAGCAGGGCGAGCCTTTTGCGTATCGAGGACGCCTTTCTGCGGTCGCTTCATCCGGGGCGCGACGGAGAGGCACCTCTTGGCCTCGTGATCGACCGGCGCGGCATCCATTTCGACAGCAGCACACCCTCCGATCTTGAACATATCCTTGCCACCCATCCCCTCGATGACACCGCGATGATGGACCGCGCCCGCGGCTGCATGGCGCAGATCCAGGAGGCGCATCTGTCGAAATACACCGCCTTCGATCCCGGTCTTGCCTGCCCCGAACCGGGATATGTGCTGGTCATCGACCAGACCCGTGGCGATGCCTCGGTGACGCATGGCGCAGCCGACGCCAACACTTTTCGCGAGATGCTCTATTGGGCGCAAGAGGATCATCCGGGCGCGCGCATCGTGATCAAGACCCATCCCGAGACCGCCCAAGGCCATCGCGCCGGCTATTTCTCGGCGACCGATCAGAATGACCGGATCACGCTCCTCTCGGATCCGGTAAGCCCCTGGGGACTGATGGAAGGGGCCATCGCCGTCTACACGGTGACCTCTCAGATGGGGTTCGAGGCGATCTTTGCCGGCCACCGTCCGCAGGTCTTTGGCCAGCCCTTCTATGCCGGATGGGGCCTGACCGATGACCGTCACCCACATCCTCTCACGCGCCGCCGTCGCACCCTCAGCCGGGCGCAGCTCTTTGCCGGTGCGATGCTTCTTTATTCAACCTGGTATGATCCCTATCGTGACCGGCTCTGCGATCTGGAGACCGCGATCATGAGCCTTGCGGCACAGACCCGCGCCTGGCGCGAAGATCATCGTGGCTGGACGGCCCATGGCATGCGCCTGTGGAAACGCACCGCCCTTCAGCGCTTCTTTGGCCGACACCGCCGGGTGATCTTTGCCGGATCCCGCCCACCTGACCGCCCACCTGACCGCCCCGTGATGGTCTGGGGCGCTCAATCCCTGACCACCTCCGCGACAGTGACCCGCATCGAGGACGGTTTCCTGCGCTCGCGTGGCCTCGGGGCCGATCTCACCCCTCCCCTGTCCCTGATCTGCGACGATCTCGGGATCTATTACGATCCCGCGCGCGAGAGCCGCCTTGAGCGGCTGATCGCCCACCGGGCCAGACTCCGCCCCGACCAGATCAACCGTGTCGAAGCGCTGATCGCGGCGCTCATCCACCATGGCCTGAGCAAATACAACCTCGGACAAAACCCTCCCAAGCTGCCTGAGGGGCACCGGATCCTCGTGCCTGGACAGGTCGAGGATGACGCCTCGATCCGGCTCGGTGCCGGTGCGATCCGCACCAATCTTGCCCTGCTGCAAAAGGTCCGCCGCGAAAATCCGGTGGCCGTGATCCTCTACAAGCCCCACCCCGATGTCGAGGCCGGACTTCGCCCCGGCGCCATCCCCGCCGCGCTGCTTCGTGGCTTGGCCGACATGAGCCTGACCAATACGGATCCCGCCCGCCTCTTGGCCGACGTCCACGAAGTCTGGACCATGACCTCGCTGCTTGGCTTCGAGGCGCTGTTGCGCGGCGTTCCCGTCACTACCACCGGTGCCCCCTTCTATGCCGGTTGGGGGCTCACACGCGATCTTGGAGAGACCCCGGCCCGACGCACCGCGCGCCCCCGCCTCGCGGGCCTCGTCCATGCCGCCCTGATTGATTATCCGCGCTATTTCGATCCGCTCACCGGCCAACCCTGCCCGGTCGAGGTGGTTGCAGAGCGCCTTGCCGATGGCCCCTTGCCGCGCCCCGGTCCGACCAACCGAATCCTGGCGAAACTCCAGGGCGCGCTTGCCACCCATGCCCGCCTCTGGCGCTGAGCTTGATTTCTTCTTGGCAAAAATACCCCGATCCGACCGCTGTTTCAGGCGCAGCGCCAGCGATGCATCACATCGCCCCCCACCTTGCGGAGTTCGACCAGCCGGAACCGCCCGGCCTGATCCAGGCGCGCCAATCCCAATGCGCCGATTCCCGACAATCCTTCAGACCCGATCGCCAGCCCGGCGGTAAGACCGATGAGTTCATCCACAAGCCCCGCCGCGAGAAGCGACGCCGCCAACGTCCCGCCCCCCTCGCAGAGGACCCGTGTCAGCCCCTCCGCCCCAAGCGCGCGCAGGACCGATCCCGGCGAAACCTGCCCCGACACCACATCACAGGCAATGAGCCGCGCGCCAATCCCGCGCCACGCCTGCGCGATGGCCGGATCGACATCTGTCCCGTGGCACAACCAGAGTGGCACCGCGTTTGCGCTGCGCGCCAGATTGGACATCAACGGCAGATCAAGACGGCGCGAGACGACGATCCGTACCGGCTGATGACGCAAGCCAAGATCACGCACGGTCAGGTTTGGATCATCCGCCCGTGCCGTGCCTGCGCCGACCATGACAGCATCGTGACGCCCGCGTAAACCATGAACAAAACGGCGGGCCTCGGGTCCGGTGATCCATTGGCTTTGCCCCGTGGCGGTGGCGATTCGGCCGTCGAGGGATGTGGCCAGCTTGAGCGTGACCCAGGGCCGCCCCTGCTCGTTGCGCATCAGAAAACCGGCCAGATCGTAACCGGCCTCGTCGGCCATCACATCCGTGACCACCTCGATCCCGGCCGCGCGCAACATCTCAAAGCCGCGACCTGCGACCCGCGCATCGTTATCGGCAAAAGGTGCCACGACACGCGCGACACCCGCCCGGATCAACGCGTCGGCGCAGGGCGGGGTCGCTCCGTGATGCGCACAGGGTTCAAGACTGACATAGACCGTCGCACCACGCGACGCCGCGCCGGCCTGTTGAAGGGCTTGGGTCTCCGCGTGCGGTCGTCCCCCCTGCGCGGTCCAGCCGCGCCCGACAATGCGGCCCTGTCTCACTATGACGCAACCGACCGCCGGGTTGGGGGCGCAGCGCCCCATCCCTCGCCGCCCCAACGACAAGGCCAACGCCATGAAACGCCGGTCAGCCCCGCTCACGCGTCCGGTTTTGGATTGGCGACCGTGTCATCCGGCCGCAATTCGCTGACGAAGCGGTCGAAATCGTCCGCCTCCTGAAAATTCTTGTAGACGCTGGCAAAGCGCACGTAGGCCACGGTATCGATCCGGGCAAGACTTTCCATCACGATCTCTCCGACGATCTTGGAGGAGATGTCGGTCTCTCCCATGCTTTCCAGCCGCCGCACGATGCCACTGATCATCTGCTCGATACGCTCTGGATCTATGGGTCGTTTCTGCAACGCGATGCGAACCGATCGTTCGAGTTTGTCGCGATCGAAATCCTCACGCCTGCCGTTCGACTTCACCACCACCAGATCGCGCAACTGCACACGTTCATAAGTGGTGAAGCGTCCCCCGCAGGCTGGGCAAAACCGTCTGCGCCGGATAGAGACGTGTTCTTCTGCGGGGCGTGAATCCTTGACTTGCGTATCAATATTTCCGCAAAACGGACAGCGCATCTGCCGGTCCCCTTTTCTTCTCTGCTATCGGATCATGGGTCTTCTGCCCAAGCACCCCCATTTACTATAGGGTAGCCTCAAGGTTTTGGGTAGGGGGGAAATACAACCGCTAGATAGACCATGCCATGGGCACGAAAAGCCACGGATCCACGCGTTCGTGTCACAGAGATGTCGCTTCAAGCGGTGCCCTTCTGCCAGTGATGATGCAATGTCGCGACGGCGCAGGACGCAAGCCGCGCCATGTCATTGTCGGCACGACTGTTGAGGATGATCGGAACCTGCGCGCCAATCACCAACCCCGCCGCCTCGGCATGGGCAAGATAGGTCAGTTGTTTGGCCAGCATGTTGCCAGCGTCCAGATTTGGCACCACCAGCACCTCCGCCCGCCCCGCCACCGGCGAGGTGATCCCCTTTAGACGCGCCGCAAAAACGTCAACCGCGTTGTCCATCGCCAGAGGTCCGTCGACCATCCCGCCCGTGATCTGCCCGCGCTCGGCCATCTTTGACAAGAGGGCGGCATCGAGCGATGACGGAATGTCGGGATTGACCGTCTCGACGGCCGAAAGCACAGCCACTTTGGGCATCTCGACACCAAGGCTGATCGCCAGATCAATTGCGTTCTGCACGATATCGATCTTGGTGCGAAGATCCGGCGCAATGTTGATCGCCGCGTCAGTGACCAGGAGCAAGTGCGCAAACCCAGGAACATCCATCACAAAGACATGCGTGAGCCGCCGTCCGGCGCGTAGGCCGGCCCCCTTGTCCAGCACGGCCCGGAGCAATTGATCGGTATGCAGATGCCCCTTCATCAACGCACCTGCGCGCCCCTCATTCACGAGTGCAACGGCTCGTCGCGCAGCGGTCTCGGGATCCGGCTCGCCAATGATCTCAAGACCTTCAAGGCTTTCTCCCAACTCGGCGGCGGCTTCTGCAATTCGAACAGGATCACCAATCAGCACAGGCTCGATCAGCGTATGTCGATGCGCGCGCAGGGCCCCCCCGAGGGAATTCGTCTCATCGGGACATATGACTGCGGTTACCAGAGGATCCAGCGGCTCGGCGCGCCTCAGCAGTTTCTCGAAATGACGGTGGCGCTGCACGATAAGGCCGGGAAGATCATGGCTCGAATAGCTGAGCTTGCGACGTGGTGCCGCTACTTCGGCCATGCCCGACAAGACAAGGGCATTATCGCGGACACGCCGCACTTCCGTCGCGAGCGTTACCGTACTGTCGCCTTCGTTCTTGTCAGTCACCGTCACCCGGCTTTCCAATTCGTCGCCGGCATGGGCGCGGGTGTGAAACACGAAACTCTGCGCCCTAAAGAGCGTACCCGCCCCCGGCAGCAGATTGCCCAGCACCGCCGAGACGAGCGCGCCCACGAACATCCCCGGTGCCACGGCTTCGGGGACGCCATTACCATCGCCATCTGCGTCGTGGAAATGCATTGGATTGTGATTGCCCGAGACATTCGCAAACACAATCAGATCGTCCTGCGTGCAGAGCCTCCGCAGAGCCGCGCTATCACCCAGTTTCAGGTCGTCAAAAATGTGGTTCTCTATTTTCACCGACGCTACTCTATCGGTAGGACAGACACCGATGTAAGGCACCTGTGTCAATCCGTCATTGTTCCCCCTGTTACACCGCAGTTTGATGTCATGCGCATGACAACCGGTAGAAATCGCATAGGACTGCTTCGGCGAGACTACCGCAAATATGCGACTTCTGCCTCAAGCGACATCGGCTCGCCAGCACCGGCCGCGACGAAAAAGGCATCAAGGGCGTCAAGCGACGACGCGGGGGAATAGTCCTGCGATTCTTCCCCTGTAGCCATCGCAAACCGCAAATCCCAAGCCGAGGATCCGCGACAGGCAACGGCGACGTATCCTCCTGCCTCCGGCGACACAGTTTCATATTCACGGCAAAAGCGCCCTGCGGCATCTTCAAAGGAAGACACAACCGTGAGGCCGCGCCCATCCGCCAGTGCAACTTCACGCCCGGAGGGAATGATCTCCAACTGCTCGATCACCGCGGCGCTCAGCACCGGATTCTCCTGCCCGCTGGGAGAGTTGCCCATGAACAGGCCCGCCCCGACCCCCACGACCAGAGCCAGACTTGCGGCCAGAGCCATCGGTTGCCAAGTCGCAGAATATGACGGCCTGAGCTGAACCACATTGGGCACCCCTCTGGTTTCAGAGTTCGGCCGGACGCTTGCCTCGCCCATGGCGCGGACTCGTGCAACAAGATCTTGAGAAACTGCGGCCTCGGGGTCATTCAACGCGATCTGACGCGCCAGACGCGCAGTTTCGACAAACATCCTATAGCGCGCTTCAGTCGCGGCATCCGCCGCGATCCTTGCGTGCAAGAGATCCGCTTGCGGTCCGGTGATTTCACCATCTGCAAGTGCCATCAGTGCTTCATCATCTGTCTGCATCATGTGTGTCCTTCCCCTGACCATGGATCAACGGCTGATCGGGCCCTTTATTCCCATGACCTTTACAAGGGCGGCTCTGGCCCGGCTAAGGCGGCTCATCACGGTGCCAGGCGGGATGTCGAGCGTCGCGGCAGTCTCGGCATAGCTGAGACCCTCGACACAGACGAGATGCAGCACGATGCGCTGATCTTCCGGTAGTCGCGTCATCGCGGCCTGCACCACCTGCACCATGAGACGATCATCAGCCTGCGCGGCGCTGTCCACCGGATCGGGTTGCGGACTTTCGTGGATATCCACCAGCTCTCCGCGTGTCTTGTCGCGTCGGATCATGTCGATCCAGGCATTGCGCAGAATACGAAAGAGCCAAGCCTCAAGGCGCGTTGCAGGATCAAAGCGGTCTCGTGCCCGAAAGGCACGTTCGGCGGTTATCTGCACAAGATCATCCGCAATATCGCCTCGCCGGCAGAGCGACAGGGCAAATCGTTTGAGATTGGGTAGCAGAGCCACCACATCTTCTGTAAAGCTATCCTGAACCAATGCCCGGCCTCCGAGATTTCGTGTTGCGGGCCGGAATACAACACCGACTTGTCCGTTATCGGCTAAATGGTATGTCTTGCAATAGGGACAAGAGGAGAAAAATCTTTTGCGCCTTGTAATCTCAGCCCTTCTACTGATCCTCATCACAGCCTTGCCGCTGCTGAAGATCGGCGCTGACTCTGGCTTGCGCATGGGGATGGCCTGGGCCGATGAAGGGGATAGTGGTGATGATGGAGACAATGGAGATGATGGCGATAGCGATAGCGATAGCAGCAGCCCCTCTGATGGACGTGACACCGGAGCACAGAGCGGCAACAGGGAAGGTCGCAGTCTGAACGAGATTCGCGGAGTCCTTCGCGGTCTGTTTCGCACTCAACCTGCGCCGCGGCGCGTCGCGACAGCGCCCGCGCCAATCCAGCGCCCTCTCGCTGTTTCCAGCGAAATCATCACTCGAGACCTTAGCGCAGAGGACACTGCCGCGCTGATAGCTCAGGGTTACACCCTGATCGAATCGGTCGATCTGCGCAGCCTCGCCACGACTGCACAGCGTTTTTTCGTGCCCAAGGGCACGACACTCGAGGATGCCCGCATCGCGGTGCAGGCGTTGTCGACGGGCGAGGTTGCAGATCTCAATCACTATTATCGCACGAGCGCGGATCAGATCGACCCTGCCCCAACGATGCCGCGGTCCTGCGAAGGTCAGCAATGTGCGGGCCTTTCCATGATCGGCTGGCCGCAGGACATCGGACCCATGGGATGTGGAGCGCCGGTCACGCTTGGCATGATTGACACCGGGCTCAATCCAGACCACGAGGCGCTCGCCGGGGCAGACATCAAAGTGACCCGTGTTGCTCCGGAAGATTACATTGCCTCGGATTCGCTTCACGGCACCGCCGTTGCCGCTCTTCTTGTTGGCAACCCGGATTCGCGGTCTCCTGGGCTGCTACCCGGTCTGCCGCTGCTCGCTGTGGATGCCTTTCACAAGTCGGCTGGCGATGAACGCGCTGACGCGTTCACGCTGGTGCGCGCCCTCGACGAGCTTTCGCGAGGCGGGGCGCAGGTTATCAATCTCAGCCTCGCCGGGCCACCCAATGACGTGTTGGAGCGCACACTGGCCGAACTCGATGCGCAACGCGGTATCATCGTCGTTGCGGCGGCAGGCAATGGCGGTCCGAACGCCCCGCCGGCCTATCCCGCGGCTTATGACAGCGTGATCGCGGTGACAGCGGTCGACCGCACCGGCAAACCCTATCGGCGGGCCGGACGCGGACAATATGTGGAACTGGCCGCGCAAGGTGTCGAGGTATGGACCGCCGCTTCGGTCAAGGGCGCTCGATGGAAGACCGGCACCTCCTTTGCTGCACCCTTTGTCACCGCCGCTGCCGCCCTCTGGCGACAAACCCATCCCGAGATGACCCCTTCCGAGATCCGCGCCGCGATGGCAGAGACAGCCCGCGATCTGGGCTCGAAGGGGCGTGATGAAATCTTTGGCTATGGCATTCTCAACCTTGGAGAAGCCTGCCCCGGCACACCCCCAAGTCAGGGTTCCGCAACCTACTGAATTCGGCGCCTTTCCGCGCATCCGTCGGGGGAAGGCCAGTTTTTCACCTCGAGCCGGGAATATGTCCGTCGCTCTCTCGTTGCCTCTTTACTGAATGCCATCTCAGGGAGAGACCCAATGAAAGACGCGTCCATACTGCCAGACAACGATCACGTGCGTACGGAACGGATCACCGTCTGCTGTGCCGCTGGACGGCTTAGTGCGGAGATCCTTTACCCTGACTGGCGCGTCGAGTCGCCGCCACTCTTGGTCTTGCACGGCATTTCACGCAATGCCGACACGCTGGCGCGGTATTTTGCCTCTCAGGCGCAACGCACCGGACGCTGCGTGATCGTGCCTCATTTCAACAAGCAGGACTGGCCCGTCTTTCAACGCCCGACCAAGACCGCCCGGCCCGATCAGGCGCTTCTCGAATTGCTCAACTACCTCGCGACCCGAGACCCGGACCTGGCCGGGCCAGTGGATATCTTTGGTCATTCGGGGGGGGCACAGCTCGCGCACCGCGCTGCGATGCTTTATCCACATCGCGTGTCGGCCCTCCACTTGGCCGCAGCGGGGTGGTATTGCCTGCCAGATCGATCCATGCCCTATCCCTATGGTCTGGCTGCGGGCAAGGGCGTACAAGACCTCAAGTGGGTAAACCGCCATGCGATCGGACTGGAGACCTTTCTTCGGCTACCACTCACTCTTTATATAGGCACACATGACACTGAGCGCGATGACTCCCTGCGCCAGGTGCCCATGCTCGATGCTGGACAGGGATTGACCCGCTTGGCACGCGCCCACTGCTACCTTAGCGCATTCAAGACCGCCGCCTGCGCAGCAGGCATTGCGCCCTGCGCCAAACTGATCGAATTGCCGGGCTGCGTGCATGACGTCGTCGAGGCGATCACCAGATACGATCTTGCTACCCTCGTCATGGACTCGAGCCCCGACAAAATGTTCCTCTGACCCCAACCTCTCAGGAGACCTCCCATGAAACTTGCACACACACTCGACCACGCCAAGTGGACGTTCACCACACGACGGGTGGAGCGGTCACGGATCGCGGGCAGCGATCGCGATTTTTCTGCGGCCCGCTCTGGCGACCTGATCCTTGCCCATGTCGAGAAACTTGGCCAGCACCTGCGCGTGCAACTCCCCTGTGGACGACCCTCGCTGATTTTTCCCGGCGACGCCGTGGTGCTGGCCTGTGGCGCACGCTATGCCCCTGATCAGTTCGAAGGTCTGGCCGAGATCAGCGCCGAAGGGGCCGATCTCTTGGCGGGCGGCGGCTGTATCGGGCGGATGGTGGCCCGCAACGAGCGCATCAAGCCCGCGACCCGGCTGATGCCAGCAGCGCGCCTGCTCGACAAGGCCGGCCGCACCATAAACCTTGCCGATTTCGCGCTGAGACCACGACCGAGCCGCTCCCGTCCGCCGGTCATCGCTGTGGTTGGGACCTCAATGAACTCTGGCAAGACACTCGCAACCGCTCAGCTGGTTCTCGGCCTTCGCCGTGCGGGCTACCGCGTTGCCGCACTCAAGGCGACGGGCACGGGGGCATTTGGCGACTACAATGAGTATAGCGACAGCGGCGCGCACTTTGTGGGAGATTTCACCGATGCCGGGATGGTCAGCACCTATCTGCAACCCCTCAGCCGGATCAAGGCCGGGATCGCCACGCTGCTCGACGCGGCAGACGAGGCGACATGCGATATTGCGGTCATGGAAGTGGCTGATGGCATATTCCAGCGGGAAACCGCAGCGCTCGTCGCCGATCCGTGGTTCGGGCATCTGATATCCGGCCTGATCTTTGCCTGTGGAGATGCCGTGGCGGCAGCAGGTGGCGTGGCGCATCTGGCACAATTCAGGCTGCGGCCAAATGCGCTGACCGGTCTTGTCAGTTGCTCGCCGATGGCCAGTGCCGAGGCCTCGGCAGCAACCGGAGTGCCAGTGCTGCGCAAATCTGACCTTGCAGATCCGGCGGAGGCAGCAGGCTTTGCCCTGCGCGCCCGTGCCAGGCTTGAGCGTGCCGCGTGATGCGGTTCCCGCGCCTTCTCGAGTCCGGCCGCATTTGGAGCCTGATGCAAGTCTCGATGTTGACGCTGGCCCAAGGAATGGCGGCTGCGGCAACTGCCTTTGCAACGCGTGGCCTCTTTGAGGCGCTGCAGTCCGGCCAAGCATTGCCGCTCGGTCTGCTTGCACTGCTAAGTGGCGCAGGACTGATCATCGCAGGAACACGCGTCGCGGCACGACGCGCAGGTGAGCGGTTGGGACAGAGATTTGCTCTGGCAATTCGCCTCGCCTTGCTCGAACATGCAGCAGGGATGCCGGCAAGCGCCGTTGCTGACCGGCGCAGTGGATACATGAGCCTGCGATTTGTCGGCGACATGACCGCCTTTCGTAACTGGCCAGGGCTCGGCCTGCCGCGACTGATCGCCGGGGCGGTGATGATCCCCTCGGCCTGTCTTGTGCTCTGGTTGCTCGACCCGGCCTTTGCCCTTGCGGCAGCGCCGATTCTCGGCCTCACAGTTGGGATTCTGGCTTGGGCGGGTCCACGCCTTGCTCCATACCATTTCCGCCTGCGCGCCCACCGCGCCCGGATCGCCGCAGATATGGCAGAACGTATGCCGCTGGCACCCGATCTCGACCGTCTCGGACAACGCCCGGCGGAGCTGCGCAACCTGCGCAGACGCACCAACCAGATGATCCGCGCCGGGCTTGCGCGTCTCACCTTTGCCGAATCGCTCAAGGCTCTGCCCGATGCGGCAGCGGGTTTGGGGGCGGCGGCGATTTTGATGGCGGGCGCGAGCACCGGAGCCGACACCGGATCTATTGCCGGGGCTTTGGCAGCGCTTGGCCTCGTCCTCTCGCCGATGCGCGATCTGGCAAGTGTCTGGAACATTCGCGCGGCCTATCTGACAGCCCGCGAGAAGTGCAGAGCGGCGCTGAACCGACCGCAACGCGCACTCTACGAGCAGATGGTCAAACTGCCAAAGGGCGCTGTCTCTGTCATGATCCGCGATCTGCCACTCCGGACGGGCAAACCCCTTTCATTCGATCTTCCAGCGGGCACGCGGCTGACATTGCCATGTTCAGCTGAAGCAGCAGATCACGTGTTCTCAACGCTTTGTGGTCTGGAAAATGTCGCCCCGGCGCGGATCATGCTCTCGGGCTTCTGCCTGACCGATCTCAGCCGCGGCAGCCTGCGCCGGGGCGTGCAACGCCTGAGCGCGACACCGGTTGTGCTCAGGGGGTCGCTGCGGCGCAATCTTGCACTTGGTTTGACACGAACACCGGAAGATGCCCGACTCATCAGAGCCTGCGGGAAAGCCGGACTTGCACCGCTGCTTGATCGTATTGGCGGTCTGGATGGGATCATCTCGGAAGGCGGGCGCAACCTTTCCTCTGCAGAGCGGTGCGCGCTCAGCCTTGCGCGGCTCCTGCTTGGCAAACCGCAGCTCATTCTGATTGACACCGCGCTCTGGCTTCTGAGCGAGGACGCACAGATTGCGCTATCGGCCTTTGAACGCAAGTCGGGTGCAACCGTTCTCTTGCATCCCGCCCTGCACAGCCTCAGCCCAGCCGACGCCTCAGCCATCGCCCGAGATAAATCACCGGCCAGCGAAGCACACTCATCCCCCCCGCCAGAACGAGCAACCCGATCCAGGGCCCATTCTGCCAAGTGACGTAGCCAAGGATCGGCACACCCACAGCAATCAGCATGTAGGCGCGACGCCAGTGATTGTCTCTGCTCGGGATCATGGCAAGAAGATTGGCCACGACCGCCCAAAAACAAGCCAGAACGAGCGAGAACGTCATATCAGACCTCCTGATGCTGCGATCCCGACCCAGGGTTCAAACCGCAGTGCCGGAGTGTTGCGGGATGTCGAGGCGTCGGTCATGCATCCTACCCTTTCAACCGCCCGGGCAGGGCATTGGCCCAGGCACTGATCGTGCCGGCCCCCAGACACACCACCATGTCGCCGGGGCCCGCCTCTGCGCGCACGAGTCTCTCCAGATCGTCCTCGTCCCGGATGGTAAGGGCATGTCGGTGGCCATGGCGAATGAGACCGGCGACCAGATCATCGCGCGTTGCCCCTGCGATGGGGAGTTCCCCCGCAGCATAGACATCGGCGATTGCAACCACATCGGCCTCATTGAAGCAGCCGCAGAACTCCTCAAAGAGGTTCGAGAGCCGCGTATAGCGATGCGGCTGATGAACCGCGATCACCCGCCCGTCACACGCCTGCCGGGCCGCGCGCAAAACAGCGGCGATCTCGACCGGGTGATGACCATAATCGTCGATGATGGTCACGCCACCGACCTCGCCCACACGGGTGAAGCGGCGGTTGACCCCGCCGAAACTGGCCAATGCCTCGCGGATCTGATCGGCCTTGAGGCCGAGATGCCGCGCCACAGCCACAGCCGCCAGAGCATTGCTGACATTGTGTTCGCCCGGCATCGGCAGAGTGCACCCTTCGATCATCTTGCCCTCGGCTTGCAACGCGATGTCAAACTGCGCCTCGCCCCGCCGATAGCAAAGGTTGACCGCCCGCACATCGGCCTGAGTGTTGAACCCATAGGTCAGAACACGCCGGTCGGTGATGCGGCCGACCAGCGCCTGCACCTCCGGATGATCGGTGCAGCAAACCGCAAGCCCGTAGAATGGAATATTGCTGACGAAATCGTAAAACCCCTGCCGCAGGTTCTCGATCGTGCCCCAATGCTCCATGTGTTCGGGGTCGATGTTGGTGACAATCGCGATGGTCGCAGGCAACCTGTTGAAGGTGCCGTCGCTCTCGTCGGCCTCGACCACCATCCATTCACCCTGCCCCATGCGCGCATTGCTGCCATAGGCGTGGATGACCCCGCCATTGATCACCGTCGGGTCAATGCCGCCTTTGACCAGCAATTCCGCGACCAGCGTCGTGGTTGTCGTCTTGCCATGGGTGCCCGCCACCGCGATGTTCGATTTGAGCCGCATCAACTCTGCCAGCATCTCGGCCCGGCGCACCACTGGCAGCCCCTGACGCCGCGCCTCGTCAAGCTCGGCGTTTCCCGGCTTGATCGCCGAGGAGATCACCACCACCTCGGCCCCCTCGAGATTCTCCGCCCGCTGCCCCTCGAACACTCTCGCTCCCATCGCTTCCAGCCGCGCGGTGATCGGGGTGCCCTTCAGGTCCGACCCCTGCACCGTGTAGCCGTGATTCATCAACACTTCCGCAATGCCCGACATGCCGATGCCGCCGATGCCCACGAAATGAATGGGGCCCACATCCGTGGGCAACTTGGTTGCAGCGCTCATCGTTTCTTTCCCTTGATTGCCAGGTCTTCGACCATCTTGGCCAGATTTTGCGGCGCTTCCGGCATGGCCTGCGCAAAGGCGGCCTGTGCCATCATTGTGGCACCCTTCGTATCCCCCAGAACGGCGGTGATCTGCTCTGTCAGGACGCTCACCTGAAGCCGCGATTCGGGGATCAGGATCGCGCCTCCAGCCGCCACGAGCCCACGCGCATTGGCACTCTGATGATCTCCTGCTGCGGCTGCATAGGGAATCAGGATCGCGGGGCGTCCGATCATCGCGATGTCGGCAAGGCTCGACGCCCCAGCCCGGCTGATCACCAATTGCGCCTCGGACATGCGGCGCGGAATATCGCGGAAGAAGGGCTGAACATCGGCGTCAACTCCCGCTTCTGCATAATATTTTGCAACCCGGGGTGCATCTTCCTCGCGCGCCTGATGGCTGACGCGAATGTTCCGAAGCACCCCCTCGGGCAAAGCGGCAATCGCGGGCGGCACAACATCGCTCAGGATGCGCGCCCCCTGCGAGCCGCCAATGACCAGCACTGACATCGGATAGTCGCCGGGCGGGATATAACCCGCACCCGCGCGCTCTTTGATCGAGGCGCGCACCGGGTTGCCAACATGAACGCTCTTTACGCCTTCAGGCAGGACCGTGGGCCAGATGCCGCAAGCCACCATATCGACATGCTTTGAGAAAATCTGGTTGACCCGGCCCAGGACGCCGTTCTGCTCGTGCACCATGCGCGGAAGTCGCAATAGCCATGCCGCCGCAAGTGCCGGTATGCTCGGATAACCACCAAAGCCAATCACAACATCCGGCCTGTCGCGAAACATCCGAAGTGTCGCACCGATCACGCCTCCCGCGACGCGAAACGGCACCAACGCCCTTTGCAGCGGCCCTCCACGCGCGAAGGTGGCGCTCGCCACCTGATCGATCTCGACCGAATGGGGAAATCCGCCAACATAGCGCGCCCCGCGCGCATCCGTGCTCAACCTTACCCGCCAGCCCCGGCGCAACATCACTTCGGCCAACGCCTGCGCCGGAAACATGTGCCCGCCAGTGCCTCCCGCCGCGATGATCAGAAGGGGTTGCGGCCCAGTCACCGCCGCCCCCGCAGGATATCACCAATCTCGCCCTGCGGTCTCGTGCGGGTGAACGCCAGCAGCATCCCGACGGCAAGGCCCCCGGCCACCACCGAGGAGCCGCCATAACTCACGAAGGGCAGGGTCATGCCCTTGGCAGGCAAGAGCCGCACGGCCACACCCATGTTGATCATCGCCTGCGCGCCGATGATCGCGGTGAGCCCGGTGCCCGCCAGCCGGATGAACGGATCTCGCTCCCGCATCAAACGAATGAGCGAACGCACGACGATTCCCGCGTAAAGCGCAATGATGCAGAGCACCAACACGAGACCATATTCCTCTGCCGCCACCGCGATGATGAAATCGGTATGCGCATCGGGCAGACTCCATTTAACCTGTCCCTCGCCGACGCCGACGCCAAAGAAGCCGCCCTCGCGAATCGCATTGGTCGCAAACCCGAGTTGCGTGGTAGGATCCACATCAGGGCTCAGGAATCCGTCAATCCGGCGGGCAAAATGTTCGGAATTCGAGTAGGCAAAGGACCCGGTGAGAAGCACCCCCCCCGCCATGATCAGCAACAGCGCCAAGGGCGCTCCGGCCACGAAATACATCACGCCCCAGGCGAAGAGCACCAGCGCCGCCTGCCCGAAATCAGGCTGCGCCGCCAGAAATCCGAGGATGATCATCGCCAGTACAAAGGACCAACTCAGCCCCGGTGGACCATTAATCTGCTGGCTTGCCGCCATCATCCAGGCCGCCATCACCACAAAGGTGGGCTTGAGAAACTCCGACGGCTGGACGCTGGCAAATCCCAAACTGTACCAACGTATTGCACCCTTGCCGAAATCCGTTCCAAACACCGGCAGGAGCACCAGCGCGACGAACGCACCCATAAATCCCAGCACCGCGAGGCGCCGCACCACATCGGGCCGCATCATCGACACCAGAACCATCACCAGAAGCGCCACGCCGCCGAACAGCGCCTGCCGCTGGACATAGTGAAAGGCCGGAAATCCGTTCTTTTCGGCCAGGGGCGGCGAGGCCGCAAGACCCAGCAGAATACCGATGCACGACAGGATCAACACGCAGGTGAATGACCATTTGTCGATGGTGCGCCACCATTTCGGGATAACGGGCTCAGCGTCCCGCAGGGGCACTGCCCCATAGACCATTTCCGTCATTTTCCTGCCGCCTCATGCACCTTGCGCCCCTTTTCGGGGTCTGGGTCAAACTCTACCTCCATTTTCTCCTTATTGCCAGCGCAAACCCCTTGCCATTGGCCGACTTTTCGCATCTCTCACGACCCCATGACCGTGGCGTGCAAGACTCTCATTCTCGGTGCCGGGGCCGCGGGCATGATGTGCGCGGCTCAAGCCGGACCTGACACCGTGGTCATTGACCATGCGTCCGCCCCCGGAGAAAAGATCCGGATTTCGGGTGGTGGACGCTGTAATTTCACCAATCTTCAGATGGATTCAGAGAAGTTCATATCCACCAATCCTCATTTCTTCAAATCGGCGCTCTCGCGCTACACAGAGCGGGATTTCATCGCCCTGATCGACCGCTACGGCATCACCTGGCATGAAAAGACCCTCGGGCAGCTCTTTTGTGACGGGCGCGCCACGCAAGTCGTGGACATGTTGGTCACGGAACTGCGCAGCGTCGGGGCCGATCTCTGGCTCTCCACCCATCTGCGTGATCTTGACCATGACGGAAACCATTTTCAGGCCACTTTGGAGCGTGAAGGCCGGACTCGCCGGATCATGGCCCGCAATCTCGTACTGGCCACGGGCGGAAAATCGATCCCAAAGATGGGGGCCACTGGCCTTGCCTACGATATTGCCCTGCGGTTCGGGCATCAACTCACCGAGACCCGCCCGGCCCTCGTGCCGCTCACCTTTTCCGACCAACCTTTCGCGGATCTCTCCGGCACCGCCCTTCCGGTGCGCGCGACCTGCGCCGGAACCTCCTTTGAAGAGGCCGCACTGTTCACGCATCGCGGTCTTTCCGGCCCTGCGATCCTGCAGATTTCCTCGTTTTGGCGAGAGGGCCTGCCAATCACCCTTGACCTCGATCCCAGAGGTGAACTCCTTGACGCCCTGCGGGCGCGACGCCAGAACGAAGGTCGTCGCAATCTCACCACCGAACTTGCCGGCCACCTGCCTGCAAAGCTGGTGCGCCACCTTGCCTCGCATCTTGACCTGCGCGGCAATCTTGCGGACCAGTCAGATACCCGCCTTGCGCAACTCTCCGATACTTTGCGTGCCTGGTCGCTCAAACCCACCGGCACCGAAGGCTATCGCACTGCCGAGGTGACGCTTGGCGGCATCGCGCCCGACGGGCTGTCCTCGAAAACCATGGAGTCACGTCATCTCCCCGGACTTTACGCGATCGGCGAAGCGGTCGACGTCACCGGCTGGCTTGGCGGCTACAACTTCCAATGGGCGTGGTCGTCGGGCCAATCCGCCGGACAGGCGATCGCAGCGCGGGCCTGACCGTTGCAAATGGGTATTTCCCCCAAGAAGAAACCGAGCTTGGAGTTTCTTCTTGGGAGAAATACCCAAAATACCGCCCTATAGCCGCGCCTTCACCTCGGCCATGAAATCCTCGCCGCGCCGCTCGAAATTGTCATATTGGTCGAAACTCGCCGCCGCAGGGGCGAGCAGCACGACATCTCCCGCAGCAGCCTCAGCCATCGCGCGGTCCACAGCGCGCGCCATCGTGGTGCAAATCTCTGCCTCGACCCCTTCGAGACCAAGGGCAAACTGGGCCGCCTCGCGCCCGATCACATAAGCCTTGATCACATGCTCGAGGCCGGGTTTAAGACCTGTCAAACCACCCTCTTTCTCGAGACCTCCACAGATCCAGCGGATATTCTGAAACGCCAAGAGCGCCTGAACCGCGCTGTCCACATTGGTGGCCTTGCTGTCATTGACGTAGCGAACCCCGTCTTTTTGGGCGATGGTCTGACTGCGATGCGGCAGCCCCTCGAAGCTGAGAAAGCCCTGCTCGATGACCCGCGGTGCAAGGCCTATCGTGCGGCAGGCGGCATAGGCAGCGCAGGCGTTCTGATGATTGTGACGACCCGGCAAGCCTGCGATTGCGCGCAGATCGATCGATGCCACCTGCTTGCCTTGCCGGTTTTCGCTGAGAAATCCCTTGTTGGCAAAGACCGCCCAACCGGTCCCCGAGAGCTTGCGCGAAACCGATATGCGGATCACCCGGTCATCGCCACGCCCCTCGGCCATCTGGCCAGCGAGGTAGCGCCCCTCGGCCTCGTCCACTCCGATGATGGCCCGGTCCGGCCCACCCTCGGCGAAGAGCCGGCGCTTGGCGGCAAAATACCCTCCCAAACCTGCGTGACGGTCCAAATGATCGGGCGAGAAGTTTGTAAAAACGGCCATATCTGGCGTCAGGGCTCGAGCAAGATCGGTCTGATAGCTCGACAGCTCAAGCACCACAACGCCGCCATCGCCGGGCGGTTCGATGTCGAGTACGCCGCGACCGATGTTGCCCGCCAGCTGTGACTCTCGCCCTGCCGTTTGCAACACATGGTGCACAAGGGCAGAGGTGGTGGATTTTCCATTGCTGCCTGTGACCGCGATAACCCTCGGGGCGACGTCAAAGCCGTGCCAGTCGACCGTGGCCAGCGAACGAAAGAACAGCCCGATATCGTTGTCCACCGGCACGCCCGCCTCTTGCGCGGCCACGATCACGCGATGCGGTGCAGGATAGAGATGCGGAATGCCGGGGCTCACGATCAGAGAAGCCACGTTTGCGAATGCGCCAGCGCGGCTCAGATCCGCAACCGCAAAGCCTTCGGATTCTGCTGCACTGCGTGCCCCCTCGCTGTCGTCAAAGCAGAGTGGCACCGCGCCACCCGCCCGCAGCGCCCGCGCCGCCGACAGGCCCGAGCGCCCCAGCCCAAGCACGGCCACGCACGCGCCCTCAACCCCTCTGACCGGTATCATCCCATGTTCCTCCTTGCGCCGATCCGGCGAGGTCTTGCAGCAGCGCGAGCGCGCACCCGGCCAAATGCGCCGGGACAAAGACGTGGTCGTGATGATAGGCGGCAACCATATTGCACGGAATACCCTCTCTTGCGAGAACGCCTGCCACGGCAGCCGTCAGGCCGATACCGTCGAGTGCGGACATTACGGTGAGCGTGATGCGCCGCATCGGCATCTCCCGCGGCAGCCCGAGCCGCTGCGCCGCGCGCTCGGAAAGGATCAGCGACAGACCCTCGTCCTCCCGAAAGATGGCCAGCGCCTCGGCAATTGCCGGATCCGACCGCCCCGGCAGCGCGCAGAAATGATAGAGGTCGTCGTCGAGCACCGGCCGCATCCCGGAAATCATTGCTGCGGTGTCGCTGACCGGGGAGCCTGTCATCACCGCAGCTTCAACGTCGCCAGCCCGATCATCGCCAAAATGAGGGCGATGATCCAGAACCGGATCACGATTTGCGGCTCTGCCCATCCCTTCTTTTCATAGTGATGGTGAATCGGGGCCATCAGAAACACGCGCTTGCCGGTGCGCTTGAAATAGAGCACTTGAATGATGACCGACAGGGCCTCCACCACGAACAGCCCGCCGACGATACCCAGCACCAACTCGTGTTTGGTTGCGACCGCTATCGCCCCCAGTGCGCCGCCCAGGGCGAGACTGCCAGTATCGCCCATGAACACCGCCGCAGGGGGTGCGTTATACCAGAGAAAGCCCAAGCCACCGCCGACCAAACCCGCGACAAAGATCAGGATTTCGCCCGTGCCCGGCACATAATGCAGGCCGAGATAATCGGTGAAATCGGTTCTCCCGACGGTGTAGGCGATCACCCCCAAGGCCCCCGATGCAATCATCACCGGCATGATCGCAAGGCCGTCAAGACCATCGGTGAGGTTCACCGCATTGGCCGCACCCACGATCACGATCATCGCGAAGGGGATGAAGAAGACACCAAGATTGACCAGCACATCCTTGAAAACCGGCAAGGCGAGCTGATATTGCAAATCGGCGGGGTGATTTGCGCTGGCCCAATAGGCCGCGATGATCGCGATGGCAAAGCCAAGACCCAGCCGCACGCGCCCCGGCACACCTTTGACATTGCCCTTTGACACCTTCGCGTAATCGTCGGCAAAACCGATGAGACCGAACCCCATGGTGACGAAAAGCACCAGCCAGACATAGGGATTATCGAGCCGCGCCCAAAGCAGCGTCGATGTCAGAAGCGCTCCAACGATCAGGAGCCCCCCCATCGTCGGTGTTCCGGCCTTGGCAAAGTGTCCTTCCGGCCCGTCACTGCGAATGGGTTGTCCCTTGCCTTGCCGTTTGCGGAGCACCAGTATGAGGGGTGGACCAAACAGAAAGCCGAAAACGAGCGCCGTCATGAACGCCCCGCCCGCGCGAAATGTGATGTAACGGAACAGGTTGAAGACATCGCCACCATCAGACAGCGCCGTCAGCCAATAGAGCATCTAACCAATTCCTTTCTCGGCACTGCGGGCCGCGCGCCGCAGAGCATCAACCACCAGGCTGACCCGGCTCCCCTTGGAGCCCTTGACCAGCACAACATCGCCCGCGTCTATCAGACGATGCGCCTGATCGGCCAGATCCTGCGGCGTTTCCGTCCACTTGCCGCGTTGGACCTCCGGCAGCGCCTCCCAAAGCGAGCGCATCCGGGGACCGACGCAATGAATCTCGTCTATCGAGAGGATGCCCGGCAAATCGGCCAATCCCGCATGAAGCGCCTCTTCGCCAACGCCCAGCTCCAGCATGTCCCCCAGAATGGCAATGCGCCGACCCTTCGAGACGCGCCCAACCCCGTCGCGCGGTCGTGCGGCGGCGAGAACCTCAAGCGCGGCGGCCATCGAGGCAGGATTTGCATTGAAGGCGTCGTCAATCAGATCGATGCTGATCCCGTCATTCGCCAGATCAAGAACCAACTCCTCACGCGTGCCACGGCCCGCAGGCGGCGCCCAGCTCGCCAGATCCGCTATGGCAACGGCGCGGTCGAGCCCGAGAACACGCACCACGGCCAGAACCGCAAGCGCATTCATCGCGAAATGCCGCCCAGGCACGCCGACCTTGTAAACGAGCGGCGTGCGCCAGGCACGGGCATGCGCCACGGTGACCCTGTCGTGCAATTCGACCTTGATGAGACGGTGATGCGCACTCGATGCGGACCCAAAGCTGATCACCCTTGCGGATCGCTGCTCGGCAATCGCGCGCAGAAGCGGTGTGACCTCAAGATCGGCATTGATCAGAGCCACCCCACCCGGTTCGAGCCCGTCGAAGATGCTGGCCTTCTCTCGGGCAATTCCCTCGATGTTCTCGAACGCCTCAAGATGGGCGGCGGCCACCGTCGTGATCAGCGCCACATGCGGCCGTGCCATCCGCGCGAGCGGCGCAATCTCACCGGGATGGTTCATGCCGATCTCAATGACGGCAAACTCTGTCTCAACCGGCATCCGCGCCAGCGTGAGCGGCACACCCCAATGATTATTGTAACTGGCCTCAGCCGCATGTGCCCGGCCCTGCGCACCGAGCACCGCGCGCAGCATCTCCTTGGTCGAGGTCTTTCCGACCGAGCCTGTCACCGCCACGACCCGCGCAGAGCAACGCTCCCGTCCCGCCCGACCAAGGGCTTCCAGACCGGCCAGAACATCCGGGACGATCAGCAGAGGCGCCTCTGGATCCACCCCCTCGGGAACCCGGTTCACCAGGGCTGCCGCGGCACCTTTCGCAATCGCTTGTGCCACGAAGTCGTGCCCGTCACGAACAGCGCTGAGCGCAACGAACAAATCCCCAGGTTGCAGGCTACGGGTGTCGATGGACACACCATTGGCCTGCCAGTTTCCTGTTGCGCGCCCGCCGGTGGCGGCGGCAGCCTCTTGCGCAGACCAGAGTGTCATACCCGCCCTCCATCCAGGACGGACACGGCAAGGCTCGCCTGTTCGGCATCGTCAAAGGGGAGCACGTCGTCGCCCACCGTCTGCCCGGTCTCATGCCCCTTGCCGCAGACCAGCAGCGCATCGCCAGGTCCAAGCATGTCCGCGCCGCGAAGGATCGCTTCGGCGCGATCAGCGACCTCCACAGCGCCCGGACAGCCCGCCAGTACCGCCGCGCGGATGGCCGCCGGATCCTCCGAGCGCGGGTTGTCATCGGTCACGATGACGAAATCGGCATGAGCCGCGGCTGCCTGCCCCATCAGCGGGCGCTTGGACCGGTCTCGATCGCCGCCCGCGCCCACGATGGCGATGAGGCGGCCCATCACATGCGGGCGCAGCGCGCGGATCGCGGTGCTCACCGCATCCGGCGTATGGGCATAATCGACAAAGATCGCGGCCCCATTCTCGCGTTGTGCCGCAAGCTGCATCCGCCCACGCACGGTCTGCATCGCACCCAGCGTTTCAAATACGCGATCGGGATCCGAGCCGGTCCCAATCACCAGACCGGCCGCCAGCAGCACGTTCTCGGCCTGAAACCCGCCAATCAGATGTAACCTCACCTGATGCACCCGGTCCTCCCAGGCAAAGCGCATGATTTGACCCGTGGCATCCGGGCGCTGAGCCAAGAGATGCAAATCCGCCCCCGGTTTGCGCCCGACGGAAATCAGATCCTGGCCGCGTGCCGCCGCGATGGCCGCCATATCGCCGCCTCGCGGATCGTCAATATTGATCACGGCGACGCCGTCTTCGGGCAGCACCCGGGAAAACAGCCCCGCCTTGGCAGAGAAATACTCTTCAAACGTTGCGTGATAATCCAGATGATCTTGGGTGAAATTGGTAAATCCCGCAGCCATCAGCCGCACGCCATCGAGCCGCCGTTGCACCAAGCCATGCGAAGAGGCTTCCATCGCTGCATGTGTCACACCGGCCGCCTCGCAGCGCGCCAAGAGGCGGTGAAGGGTGATCGGTTCTGGCGTCGTATGGTGCAGCGGCGCGCTATAGGCGCCCTCGACCCCGGTTGTTCCAAGATTGACCGCATCAAACATCAGTCGTTCCCAGATCTGTCTGGTAAAGGTGGCCACCGATGTCTTGCCGTTTGTGCCGGTGACGGCCACCATGGTTTCGGGCTGTGCGCCAAACCACAATGCGGCGGTATAGGCCAGCGTCTGACGCGGATCCTCGGCAACGATCAGTGCTGCCTCGCTATCTTCGAGTTCCTCGCGCGCGATCCGAAGGCCCTCAACGTCCGTCAGAACCGCCGCCGCCCCTTGCCGCAAGGCATAGACAATGAAATCCGCGCCATGCTGTCTTGTGCCGGGAAGTGCCGCGAAGAGATAGCCCTTGCGAACCTCGCGGCTGTCAACGGCAAGCCCGCTTACCTGTGCGTGCCGACCGCCCTGCGCCGTGAGACCAAGTTCTGCCAACGATCTGATGTGCCCCACCCTGATATCCTGCCCCGGTTCAATTGGATGCCTGCGTTATAACAGCCAGTTCCCCGGGTTCAATCTCAGGTCTGAGTCCCAGCAAAGGGGCGACGCGACGGATGATCTCGGCACCAACCGGCACGGCGGTCCAGCCAGCGGTGCGGCGCGGCTCGTCGCCAGAGGTTTCGACCGGTTCGTCAAGCGAAACCACCAGCACATATTTCGGGTCATACGACGGGAAGATGCTGGCGAACGTGGAGAGCACCTTCTCCTTCTCGTAGCCCTTGCCGTTGATCCGGGGCTTGTCTGCGGTGCCCGTCTTGCCGCCAACCGCATAGCCCGGCACCTCGCCAAGGCTCGCCGTGCCGTGGCTCACCACCTCGCGCAGCATCTTGCGCATGGCGGCGGAGGTCTGCTCTGAAATCACCCGATCCCCCGGCCCATGACTGCGGTCATGCACCAGCGTTGGCGTGACGCGCCGACCGCCGTTTACGAGTGTGGCATAAGCCGCGGCCAGATGCATCGGGCTGATCGAGAGCCCATGACCATAGGAAATCGTCATGGTCGAAAGCTCGGACCATTTTGCTGGCACGAGCGGCTTGCTGCCTGCTGCCTCGGTGATCTCAAGAGGTGACTGCTCCATGAAACCCAGCTTCTCCAGAAACGACCGCTGCCGAACCCCGCCAATCTCCATGGCAATCCGTGCCGTTCCGACATTCGAGGATTTGACGATCACGTTGGTGACTGTCTGTTCTGGCCCGTAATTGCGGAAATCGTGGATCCGGAACTTTCCCCAAGTCATCGGTGTCTTGGTGTTGATGATCGTGTCGGGCGTCACAAGGCCCAGATCGAGCGCCTGCGCCACCGCAAAGACCTTGAAGGTACTTCCCAGTTCATAGACGCCCTGCACCGCCCGGTTGAAGAGAGGGCTATCATCGGGGCGTCCCGTCACAGGCAGCGCGGGTCGATCGTTCGGGTCGAAATCCGGCAGTGAGGCAACAGCCAAAACCTCGCCCGTCCTGACCTCCATCAGGATGCCCGCGGCCCCCTTGGCGTTCATGATCTTCATGCCGCCCAGCAGAACGCGTTCCATCGCGGCTTGCACCGAGAGATCCAGCGACAGAACCAGCGGCTCATTCGAGCGCGCGGGGTCGCGCAACCGCTCGTCATAGAATTTCTCGATACCTGCCACGCCGACAACTTCGGCGGCATGCACCCCTTCGCGACCGAAGCCGGCCCCCCCCAGCACATGCGCGGCCAGTCGGCCATTGGGATAAAGCCGCATCTCGCGCGGGCCAAAGAGCAGTCCCGGCTCGCCAATGTCATGCACCGCCTGCTGCTGCTCGGGGCTCATTTTCCTCTTGATCCAAAGGAACTTGCGCGTACCGGTGAAGTTGTTCAGCAACCGCTTGCGGTCGAGATCCGGAAAGATCGCCACCAGTTTCTCAACCGCCGTGGCGGGATCCACCATCATCTGCGGTTGCGCATACAGACTGTAGGTGTCGAAATTCGTTGCCAGAATTCGCCCCTCACGGTCGACGATATCGGCACGCTGCGCAAAGATATCCGCCCCCGCAAGACTGGTGCGCGGTTCGGCCGGTTCGGTGCGGGCCAGCACGGCCATGCGTCCGCCGATCACGCCAAAGGCACAAAAGAACATCACCGCCAGCACCAGAAGGCGTCCCTCGGCCCGACGCCGGGCACGGTCGCTCATCTCCTCATGGCGCAAGCGGATGTTCTCCCGTTCGATGGCATCGGGATTCTCGCCCCGGCTGCGCGCGTCAAGAACACGCGCCAGCGGTCGCAGAGGCGTTCGAATCATGGCAGTTGCTCCAGGTTCGAGACATCAACTGAATTTGTGATCGGCAAGAGCGGCGCGGCATAGGCAACCTGATCAATCCGGCCGAACTGATGTGGTTGCAGCGGCAAGAGGCCCAATCGATCGAAATTGATCTCGACCAGATCCATGAGGCGGTCGGGTCGGTTGAGATACGCCCATTCCGCATTGAGCACCCGCAGGCGCTGACGCGCTTCGCCGATCTCGACCTGCAATCGCTCGGCTCGCGTCTGCGCCTCCTGAGTGCGGTAATTCTCTCGATAGGCCCAAAAGGCAAGCCCGATCACCATCAGGGTTGTCATCGCGAACATGAGGCTGCGCATTATCTGTCTCCCTTGAGAAGTGGCATGCCGAGCGCGGCGCGATCGGTTCGGCCTGCGGGCGCGTCCGTGCGCACCGCTACCCGTAGCTTGGCGCTCCGCGCACGCGGATTTTCCGAAAGTTCCTGCGGATCCGGCGTGATCGCCTTGCGGGATTTCAACCTGAATTGCGGCGCGTCCTGAACGATCTGCGGCCTGTGCCTGCTCCCGCTACCACCACCGCCCGAGTGGCTCTGCAGGAAGCGCTTGACGATTCGATCCTCGATGGAGTGAAACGTCACCACCGCCAACTGTCCGCCAGCCGCAAGGGCACGCTCTGCTGCCGCCAAACCGTCAACCAGCGCGCCATACTCATCATTGACCGCGATGCGGATCGCCTGAAAGCTGCGTGTCGCGGGGTGGGTCTGACCGGGCCTTGGACGCGGCAGACAACGCTCGACGATTCCAGCGAGGTGCAGTGTCGTCCTGATCGGAGATGTCTCGCGTGCCTTGACGATGGCCCGCGCGATGCGCCGACTTGCACGCTCCTCACCGTAAAGATAGAGAATATCAGCCAATTCGCTCTCGGACACCGTATTGACCAGATCGGCCGCACCTGGCCCTTCCTGATCCATCCGCATGTCGAGGGGGCCATCGCGCATGAACGAAAAGCCGCGCTCCGCCTCGTCCAACTGCATCGAGGAGACGCCCAGATCGAGAACGACGCCATCAAGATCCGTTGCATAGGCGTCCATCTGCGCGAAATTGCCCCTCACCAGACGCAACCGCCCGGCATAGGACACAGCCCAATCCTGCGCCATCTCAAGAGCCCGCGGATCGCGGTCCACGCCGATGACCTGATCTGCGCCCGCCTCGAGGAGTGCGCGCGCGTAACCACCTGCGCCGAGCGTGCCGTCGAGCCATATACCCGTCACTGGCGCCACCGCCGCGATCAACGGGCGCAAGAGAACGGGGATATGCGGAACGGGGTCTCCGGGGGCGGGGGCAGCGGCCATGGCTTACGCCCCTTTTGGCTGATCCAGCAGAATGAGCGGATCAAAATCCTCAGGGAAATTCTCCAGCCATTCTTCCGTTTTTGACAGTTCGTCAACCTCGTAGGTCTCAGGTTTCCAAATCTGGAACGTATCGCCCGCAGCAATGAAAAACGCCTCGTCCTCAAGCTCGATCTTCTTGCGCAGCTTGGCAGGCAGCACCAATCGCCCGGTTTCATCCACCGCTGTGGGAAAACTCTGGCCATGAAACAACCGTTGCAGCATCTTGCGCTCCATCGATCCGCGCGGCAGGGCGTTGATCTTGGCATCAACCTCTTGCATCGCCTCGATGGTATAGCACTCCAGATATCGACGCCGGTGATCGCCGTAGACGATGATCAACTCGGGACAAAGACCGTCTGTCCAGTTCGGGTCGGAGGCCTCGATCACACGGCGAAACAGGGCCGGGATTGATACCCTGCCCTTTCCATCCACCTTGTGGAGGCTCTCGCCCCTGAATATCCGGCCCACTGTCCCGATGGTCCCTTGTTCCACCCCCGCCTCAAATCAGCCGCCCCCTCAGACACGAAACGGCGGGTTGATCTGCTGCCACTGATCAACCCGCCGCCCTCGTCCCGCCTTGCGGGGTGTCCGACTGCGCGCGCCACCTGGGGGGATGTCTGCTCGCTCGCGCGCCGGATCTCTTTGTTCGATGAAAGCGGGGGCCTGTATGAAACCTGACTTGGGAGTTTTCGGGGTCTTGCCGCCCCTCTTTTCCCGTCCTCATCGTGAATTCTTGATATACGGGAAATTCTCCCAAATCAACGATTTTTACCAAAGACGTTAGAGAGAATTAAGGGAAAGTGGCTTGTGTCCTGACACGATAAATAAAATCTTATCAAAAAGACACGCCATATTGTGTTAATAACTATAGTAATCACAAAATGTGCTAAATTCTCTCGGATGACAGATGTGCCATAAATTCCCACTAATTTTTGCGAATTTTGCGAGAAGGCGCGTATCGAGTGCCTCCGATCACGCATAGAACCGGAATGATCCCGTGTTTTTGGGCACTTCCCCCAGACTCCGCCCAGAGATGATTCGGAAATCCGCCCCGTCGGACCCAAGACGGCCCGCCTGTCCCATGAAGTCCCGCAAACCCCGATGCGCCGGTTGGCCCCCGGCCCCGGCATGTCCAAGGATCAGGCGGCGCGACCGCGGTTCAATCGCCCAGCCATTTATACATCACCCGCGCATCGACCAGACCGACCTTGGGATGACGAAAGGCGCGCGGCAGCCGCCCCACGGTCTCGAAGCCAAGCGACTGCCAGAGCGCGACGGCCCCGCGGTTGGTCTCGACCACGAAATTGAACTGCATTGCGAGATAACCCATGGCCCGCGCCTCGTCTTGCGAATGCAGACACATGGCGCGTGCGATCCTCTGCCCGCGCGCCGCCTCACGCACCATGTAGCCGCAGTTGCAGACATGGGCGCCACCACCCGCCTGATTGGTCTTGAGGATATAGCTGCCGAGGATCTCTCCGTTGCGTTCGGCAACGAAGGTGGCGCGCGGGTTCTGCATCCACAGATCGCGGACTGTCTCGCGTGTCAGGCCCGGGTCAAGCGCATAGGTCTCGCCGGCGCGGATCACATCCCGAAGGATCGGCCAGAGCGCAGAAAAATCCTCGTCTCGCGCCAGACGTATCGCAAGTTCCGAACTGCCTATCATCCTGCCCCCCGGCACCATCGCTAGCGTCAGGCGCGGGAATTGACAAGCCTCAGGCGCCGAGGTCCACCACAACGCGGCCCCGCACCTGCCCCCTGAGGATCTCCGCACCCAGACTCGGCAGATCGCTCAGCGTCGCGGGCACGATCATCGCCTCGAGTTTCTCCATCGGCAAATCGCGCGCGATCCTCTCCCAGGCGCGCAGCCGGTTGCCATAGGGTTGCATCACGCTGTCAATCCCCAACAGATTGACTCCGCGCAGGATAAAGGGCGTGATCAGCGCCCCCTCGATGACCGGCCCGCCGGCAAGGCCGATCGCCGCAACCGAACTGCCATAACTCATCTGCTTGAGAACACGACCCAGCATTACGCCCGCTACCGCGTCCACGCAGCCCGCCCATTGCTCGCTCTCCAGCGGCTTCTTCGTGACCTCGGCGAACTCTTCCCGCGGCACGATGCGGCTCGCGCCCAGCCCGCGCAGATAAGCTTCCTGCTCGGGACGCCCGGTGACGGCGGTCACCTGATGGCCCAGATGCGCGAGAACGGCCGTCGCCACCGACCCCACGCCGCCTGCGGCACCCGTGACCAGCACCTCGCCATGACCAGGGCGCAACCCGTGATCCTCCAACGCCATCACCGCCAGCATTGCGGTGAACCCGGCCGTACCTACCGCCATCGCTGCCCGCGCATCGAGCCCCTCGGGCAGCGGGACGAGCCAGTCGGCCTTGACCCGCGCCTTCTGCGCGTAGCCGCCCCAATGCGCCTCGCCCACGCGCCAGCCGGTCAGGACCACCTTGTCGCCAGGCTTGTAGCGGTCGTCGTCGCTGACCTCGACCGTTCCGGCAAAGTCGATTCCCGGCACATGCGGATACTTACGGACCAGACCCGCGCCCGGCCCGATGCAGAGCCCATCCTTGTAATTCACCGTCGAATACTCGACCGCGACCGTCACCCCCGCCTCGGGCAGATCACTCTCGGCGATCTCGCGCACAGCGGCGGATGTCTTGCCGCTCTCCTCGTCCTTCTCCACGACCAATGCCTTGAACATGTCACTCTCCTTTCCCATCGCAGAGCCAACCCCCCGCTTCTTCTGGCTTGAAATATCCCGGGGAGCGCGAGGGGCTGGCCCCTCGCTCCCACGCTCAGGCCCAGAACCCTTTCTGCACTACCCCGCGGCGCGCGCCGTCGGGCGTCATCACCCGAAGTTCCGTGCTGGCCTCCCAATGGGTCATCCGTACCATGCCGATCGAGACGTTGGTCTGAAAATCCGGCGACCAGACAGCCGAACTCACCCGCCCCACGCAATCGCTCCTCTCGGACAGGATCGGCCACCATTCAGTGCAGGGTGGCACCGGCGCACCCTCGATTGCAATCGCCCGGATCTGCTTCACCGGCCCGTCCCGCGCCACCCTTAGCAGCGCATCCCGTCCGATACAGCCTATCGCCGTATGGGTGTTGCAGAACTTTCCCAACCCACATTCATGCGGCGTGTTGTCATCGGTCATGTCGTTGCCATAGCTCAGCAATCCAACCTCGATCCGCTCGATCAGATTGGGGCATCCGGCGCGCACGTCCCATGCGCGCCCCGCCTCCATCAGCGCATTCCAGAGCGGCATGCCGATATCGCCGCCCTCGACATAGATCTCGAACCCGCCCTGCTTGGAATAGCCCGAGCGCGCGATCACCATGTCGCGCCCCTGAAAATCAAACACGCCAAAGCGGAAGAACCGGATTTCGCGCACCGCATCGCCAAAAACCGCCGCCATCAGGTCATCGGACCGCGGGCCTTGAATCGCCAGCGGGCTCACGTCCGGCTCATCCACCAGCACATCCAGCCGCCAGCCCTGCGCAATCCCCTTGACCCAATAGAGCAGGTCGCTATCGGCGATCGAAATCCACCAGCGATCCTCGGCCAGCTTCACCGCCACCGGATCGTTGAGCATCCCGCCCGTCTCATCGACGATGGGCACGTAATAGCATTGTCCCGGCGTCATGCCGCGCAGGTCGCGGGGCGTCAGCATCTGCATCAGACGACCCGCATCCGGCCCGCGCAATTCCACCTGCCGCTCGCAGGCCACGTCCCAGACCTGCACCGCCTCTTTCAAATGGCGATAGTCCTCCTCGACAGAGCGAAACACCGTCGGCAAGAGCATGTGATTATAGACCGTATAGGCCTTGACCCCCGCCGCCTCTACCCCTTGGGAAAAAGGCGTGCGGCGCAATCGGCGCGACGGCGACAGAAGCGGAGCGGTCATTGGGCCTTCTCGGGCATGAAAACAAGATCAGTTACAGGCGCAGGCAAGCCCGCGCGCGTCAGCATCGCATGCACCTGCCCCCGGTGGTGGGTCTGGTGGTTGAAGACATGCGTCACGCACAGCGGCATCGGGCGGCTGACCTCCGCGCCCTTGACAGCGGAAAACCATCTGAGGTCGCCCGTGAGGTCAATGCTGTGCAGATCACGCGCCCAAAGGCGGAGCGCGCCATCGGTGGCGAACCGCTCCGCACTCCATGCGGCCCCCGTGGGGGTGAGCGTGGTGCTCGCCTCCATCCCGCCCTCGGGCGCCGCAACCTTGGCCCCGAAGCGATGCAGCCAGAGCCGATCCGCCCAGAGAATATGATTGAGCGTGCCCAGGATCGAGCCAAAGAAGGCCCCGTGATCCTCGGTCAGCAGCTTGCGGCTCACGCCATCCACCGCGCGCATGATCTGCCCGTTCTGCCAGGCATTGTAGCGCGCCATCAGGCGCACATGATCCGCCGCCAAGAGCATCAGCGCGGACCTTTCCAATCAATCTGGCAGATTTCCGCACTGCGCCCGTCGAAATCCCAGACCCGGCCAAAGGCGCGCACGCGGCCCTTGGTGGCGGTGGCGACGGTGATATCCGGCCCCATCCAGTATTCGGTATTGGTCACGACAATATCCTGGCCGCCATGGCCCGGCACCGGGACCACTTCGCCCTGGATCTTCTTGCCCACCATCAGGCGGCGGGCATTGCCCTCGGTCTCGAAAATGACCGGCGCGCGCTCAGCGCCCAGAAACTCGCTGACCAGCACGCCAAAGAGGCCCGTGGTGCCGCGCGCCTTGCCGCTGAAAATATTGACCAAGGCGTCATAAGCGGCCTCATTCGCGCGCTCGTCGATGAAGGCCGCCGCCTTCCAGTTGCCGCGCGCCATCAGGCCGGGGATTTCCAGCATCAGACCGACGTTGAGGCCCGACAGATCCTCGTCGCCGTAAAAACCCTCGTCGATGCGCACCCCCGACCAGGCCTGACAGTATCCTTCGGTCGGCGCGTGCTTGCCCAAGCTCACCACGCAGGGGCAGAACACCGTGCAGTTACAGTTGAGGATCAGCTCCCCCTTGATCGCCCAGGGCACCGTGCCCACCGTATCCAAAGCCATTTCCCGGTCTCCTCTCTCAGATCGTCGTGAACAGAATCCAGACCGACGCCCCCAGCAGCGCAGCCCCCAAGGGCCGTGTCAGCCAGCGCCCCAGATCGGGCAGTTTCTCAAGAACCATGATCACCGTCGCCAGCCCCATGAAGGCGAGGTTCATCACGCCTCCAACAAAAGCCAGCGCCATCAGCGCCCAGCAACAGCCCAGGCACACCAGCCCCAGCCGCACCCCGTTGCGCAGCGCGCCCTCATCCCAATGCTGCATGAAGAACGACAGCGGGCGGCGGCAGTTCGACAGGCATGCCTCTTTCACAGCGCTGAACTGATAGACCCCCGCCACGGCCAGCAAAACCGCCGACAGCACACCAGAGCGGCTGTCGCCAAAGGCTGTCAGCAACCCCGCCTGAAAGAGCGCCATCTGCGCGCCCGCCGCGATCACCGAAAACCCCAGCCAAACGCCGAGATACCCCGCCACCAGCGCGCCAAACCGCGTGTCGCCAGTATGGCTCAGCTCCTCGTAGGTCGCAAAGGCAGGCAGCGCGGTGGGTGCCATCATCGCCGCAGACATCAGCGCCCACATCAGGATTATGCGCCCGAGCCCGGCAGCATCAGGCGTCAGAATACATAGACTTTGCAGGAAATCCGCACCATAGAGCACCGCGCCATCACGCAGATCTTGCGGCAGCGCCATCGCATAAAGCAACCCCCAGGCGCCGAGGATAAGGCCAAACAGCACCAGCCAGTGCCCCCCGCCCATCCGCCTGACCTGCGCCGCAATCATTGTGCGCCTCCCGCGACTCACCTCTTGCATTTAAATTGTCAGACATTTAAATGTAAGACAAATGAAAATTGACCCGGACAACAAGGCCGATCTCTCGGCCCAGATCGCAGAGGCGATCCGCGAAGAGATCGTCGCGGGGCGGCTCATTGTCGATGCGCGGTTGCCCTCCGAGGCAGAACTCGCCGATCACTTCGCGGTCTCCCGCCCCACCGTGCGCGAAGGCCTGAAGCGGCTCGCCGCGCAGGCGCTCATCCGCACGCAGCGCGGGGCCAATGGCGGGGCCTTTGTCAACCGCCTCAGCTATCCCGAGGCCTATGGGCAGCAGATCACCACCGCAACGCTTCTCCTGTCGATGAATGCCATCAGCTTCGACGTCGCCTGCGAGGCACGCTATGCTCTGGAGCGTGCTTGCACACAGCTTGCCGCCCGGCGCCGAACGCCCGATACGCTCGCCACCATGCGCGCCGAAATTCATCGCCAGAGCCAACCGGGCCTGTCAGACGAGTCCTTCTGCGCCTCTGACGTGGCCTATCATCGCGCCTTGGTGGACAGTGCGGGCAACCCGGTGCTGTCTTACCAGCTCGCGGGCGCGGTCGAGGCGATGCAACCCCTGATGAACATGATCACCTTCACCGCCCGCTCGCGCGAGGCCATCGTGGGCCTGCATATCCGCATCGCGGACGGCCTGGAGCGGCACGATGCCGAAGCAGCCGAAGACGCGCTGACGGCGCTCGAGGCCTATACCCTCGTGCTTGGTCGCGATGTCATGGCCGCGCGCGCCAAATCCTGATGGTCTGGCTCACCCGACGGGTTGGGAATGTGGCCAAGCCTTGAATCTTCCCCCTAGCAAGGCTGCCATGCATGACCTAAGTTAACCGCGAAGTTTGAAAGCCTCGGGGGCAGCATGAGCGAAACCGGACTCCAGAAACTCTCGTTTCTTCTGTTGGTGGCGCTGATTTTCTTTGTCGCTGCCGCAGGGGGCGTGTGATGTCAAAGCGCTACGGCGGCAAGTTCAGCCCCGAGGAAGGTCGCCCACCCCAAACCCCTAGCGAGCGCGGCAGCTTTCGCGGCGCGCGGCGCACCCGCGCTGGCGGACGGGTTAACCTTCTGTTTTTTGCGCCTTTGCCTCTGGCAGCGCGGGCCTTTGGATCCGGTCCAACCGAGTTGGCCCTGAACCTGACGGCACTCGGTGCGCTCCTGCTTGCTGCGTGGCTCACCCGCGAGGGGATTCTGGCACAAGAGGCCTATGAGGCCCGCAAGATCGCCCGCCGTCCCGCCATCCCACGCAAGATGTTTGCCTCGTTGCTCACCGGCCTCGGCCTCGGGGTCGCGGGTCTTGCCACCAGTGGCGTGAGCGCCGCGCCACTGATTTACGCAGTCTTGGGGACTGCGCTGCACGGATTTGCCTTTGGCCTCGACCCGCTCAAGGACAAGGGGATGGAGGGCGTCGACAGCTTTCAGAGCGATCGGGTGGCGCGCGTCGTGGATCAGGCTGAGGGCTATCTAAAGGCCATGACAGATGCCATCAAGCGCGCCGGCGACCGTCAAGCAGAGGCTCGGCTTGAACGGCTTCAGAGCACCGTGCGCGACATGCTGCGCACCGTCGAAGATGACCCGCGCGATCTTACCGCGGCGCGCAAGTATCTCGGCGTCTATCTGATGGGCGCACGCGACGCGACCATCAAGTTTGCCGATCTTCATGCCCGCGCCCCCAATCCGCAGGCGCGCGACAAATACCTCGCGCTGCTCGCCGATCTCGAACAGAATTTCACCGCCAAGACCCGCGCGCTCATGGCCGACAGCACAACCGATCTCGATATCGAGATCGAGGTGCTGCGCGACCGGCTCGAGCGAGAGGGCGTCCATCTTGAAACCAGAGATTTAGCGTAAAGGGACCAACTCCATGTCAGAGACCACCCGCCACAAGGCCGAAGCCGTTCTTGCCGAAGTCGAGGCCGTCAGCCGGGCCATCCTGCCCGCACCGTCCGAGGCCAATGCCATCGTGCCGCTTGAACAGGCCGATACGGCCCAAAGCGCGGAAATCACCCGCCGCATGGCTGAAATCGACATGGGTGACACCCAGTCCATCGTGTCCTTCGGGTCCGCGGCACAGGCTGAATTGCAGGAAATCTCGCAGGCCATGCTGCAAGGCGTGCGCAACAAGGATGTCGGGCCTGCGGGCGACAGCCTGCGCGGAATCGTGACCACCATCCGGGGCTTTGCCGTCTCCGAACTCGACGTGCGTCGCGAACGGTCCTGGTGGGAGAAACTTTTGGGCCGCGCCGCGCCCTTTGCCAAATTCACCGCTCGGTTCGAGCAGGTGCAGGGCCAGATCGACAAGATTACCGACGATCTTCTGGTGCATGAGCACACGCTCCTGAAGGACATAAAGTCGCTCGACATGCTGTATGAAAAGACGCTCGCCTTCTACGACGAGTTGGCGCTCTACATCGCCGCGGGCGAGGCCAAGCTGAAGGATCTGGACAGCACGGACATTCCCGCCGCCGAGGCGGCCGTGCAGGCCGCACCCGAGGCCGCACAGGTGATGAAAGCACAGGAATTGCGCGATCTCCGCGCCGCGCGCGACGATCTCGAACGCCGGGTGCATGATCTCAAACTCACCCGTCAGGTGACAATGCAGTCGCTGCCTTCGATCCGGCTGGTGCAGGAAAATGACAAGAGCCTCGTGACCAAGATCAACTCGACCCTTGTGAATACGGTGCCTCTCTGGGAAACCCAACTGGCCCAGGCGGTGACGATTCAGCGCTCTGCCGAGGCAGCGGCAGCGGTGCGTGACGCCAATGACCTCACCAACGAACTGTTGACCGCCAACGCCAAGAACCTGCGCGAGAGCAACAAGATGATCCGTCAGGAAATGGAGCGCGGCGTGTTCGACATCGAGGCGGTGAAACAGGCCAATGCCGATCTCATCGGCACCATTCAGGAAAGCCTTCAGATTGCCGACGACGGCAAGGCCAAGCGCGCCAAAGCAGAGGAGGAGCTCAAGAAGATGGAGGCCGAATTGCGCGACACGCTGGCATCGGCCAAGGCGCGACGCGATAGGGTTGGCGAAAACGCGGGTACGGCCGTGCCGCGAGGCTGATGCCGCCATGCGCTCAGGCAGGTTGACGATGGGGCTTTTCGGGCTGGGTCTTGCGGCGCTGGCCGCGTGTGACATGGCTAAAGCACCCCTCGGTCCGGGCCTTGAGGCGCAGCATGTTGATCAACCCGCATCCAACGCCCCCTCGGCGGTCAGCCAAGCCCTCGCTGGCTATTATGCAACGCTTGAGGCCGATCTTCTTGCCCGTGGCCTCTTGCGGACTGATGGCGGCGGGCCAGACACGCCCTACGACGAAACGGACCTCCTGCGCAATTTCGAGCAGATCGTATTCTATGACGAATATGCGTCCGGGGGCGGGTTTCGGCCGTCTGCGGGCCGCGCGGGCAGGTTGCGAAAATGGCAGGAACCGGTGCGCCTGAGCGTCGAATTCGGGGCTTCCGTGCCCGAGGCACAGCGTGCTGACGATCGCCGCACTGTGGCTGATTATGTCGCGCGTCTGGCGCGGATCACGCGCCATCCGATCACCTTAAGTGACACAAACCCCAATTTCCACGTGCTCTTCATGGGAGAGGATGACCGCGACGCGATTCCTGTCAGAATTCGCCAGATTGTCCCCAATATTGGCGAGAATACGCTTGCGATCTTCCGCACCATGCCGCGTTCGATCCATTGCCTTGTGGTGGCGTTTTCGGGCGAAGGCAATGATCACGCCTATCGCCGCGCCGTTGCGCTCATCCGGGCCGAACACCCCCCGCTGTTGCGCCAGTCCTGCGTGCATGAGGAACTGGCCCAGGGCCTCGGCCTTGCCGATGACAGCCCCGAGGCGCGGCCCTCGATCTTCAACGATGATGACGAGTTCGCGCTCCTGACCAGCCATGACGAAATCCTCTTGCGCCTGCTCTATAACCCCGCCCTCAGCCCCGGCATGACCCCCGACGAGGCCCGTCCGATCCTGCGCCGCCTGCTCGCGGCGCGGGCAGGCGGGCCGGTCTGACATCCCGATCACAGGAGTTTTCCAGATGCCCATCTTCGATTTCCTCTCCGGCCAGTTCATCGACGTCATCCACTGGACCGACGACACCCGCGACACCATGGTCTGGCGCTTCGAGCGCGAGGGCCACGAGATCAAATACGGTGCCAAGCTCACCGTGCGCGAGGGGCAGGCGGCGGTGTTCGTGCACGAGGGACAACTAGCCGATGTCTTTACCCCCGGTCTCTACATGCTCGAGACCAACAACATGCCCATTCTGACCACGCTCCAGCACTGGGATCACGGCTTTCGCTCGCCCTTCAAATCGGAGATCTATTTCGTCGCGACCACCAGGTTCACAGATCTGAAATGGGGCACCAAGAACCCGATCATCTTGCGCGACCCGGAGTTCGGTCCAACCCGGATCCGCGCCTTCGGCACCTATACGACCCGCGTCTCCGATCCCGCGAAATTCCTCTCCGAGATCGTCGGCACGGACGGCGAATTCACCATGGACGAGATCAGCTTCCAGATCCGCAACATCATCGTGCAGGCGTTCTCGCGCATCATCGCCGGATCGGGCATCCCGGTTCTGGACATGGCGGCCAACACCACCGATCTAGGCAAGCTCGTGGCGGGCGAGATCACCGCCGTGGTGGCTGAATACGGTCTTACCATCCCAGAGTTCTACATCGAGAACATCTCGCTTCCCCCCGAGGTCGAAGCCGCCCTGGACAAGCGCACGTCGATGGGCATCGCAGGAGATCTGGGCCGCTTTACCCAATATTCAACCGCCGAGGCAATGACGGCGGCGGCCAAGAACCCCTCGGGCGGTGGCGGCATCGGCGCGGGTCTGGGCATGGGCATGGGCATGTCGATGGCAAGACAGATGGCCGAACAGGGTCCCTGGGGCGCACGCCCGGCGCCAACACAGACCCCGCCCCCGCCCCCCATCGAACATGTCTGGCACATCGCCGAAGGGGGCGAGACGCACGGCCCCTATTCCAAGGCCTCTCTGGGGCGCATGGTGTCCGACGGCAAGATCAGCCGCGATACCCATGTCTGGACCGCAGGTCAGGATGGCTGGAAGCGCGCCGAGGATGTGGCGGAGCTGGCGCAACTCTTTACCATCCTGCCGCCGCCGCCGCCGGGAGCATGAGCCGATGCGCCGCCGCGCGACGATCAGCCTGCACTGGACAACCGCCACGCTCCTGCTGTTCGTGCTGGGAGACGGGGGCGCGACGCGCTGGCTCTCGCTTCTTTACAGCGCGACGGCCCTCGTCATGTGCGCGCTTGCCCTGGGATTCGGCCTGATGAACGCGCCGGGGCCGAAACTGAGCGGCGCGCTGCGCCTTGCCCATCCCTGGCTGCACCGCGGGCTCTATGCGATCATGGCCTGGAGCGCCGTGGCGCTTGGCGCACAGGCGCTCGGCCGGCCCCTGCCCGGTCCCGAGGCGCGCAGTCTGTTGCTTGCCCTGCTCGCGGCAGGCCTGCTCCACGCTACCTTCAACCTCTGGCGTCACACGGCCCTTGGCGATGGCGCCCTGCGCCGCATCACGCCGCGCGCCCTGCATCACATCCTCTGACAGCCCATGCCCGACACAACCTCCACCGCACCGATCGACGCCGAGGGCCAGCATCGCTTTCCCTGCCAGAGTTGCGGCGCGGATTACCGTTTCGATCCCGGCGAGAGCCGTCTGGTTTGCGATCATTGCGGCGACACCCAAAGCCTCGAGGAAGGCAATCCCTGGCAAGGCGGCATCCGCGAGCTCGATTTCCGTGCCGCCCTGCGCGATCAACTGCCCGCGCAGGAGATCGAGCAGAGCCGCTCCGCCACCTGCACAAGTTGCGGCGCGCAGATCGAACTCGGCCCCGACACCCACGCCACAGAGTGTCCCTTCTGTGCCTCGCCGATGGTCATCGATACCGGCCGTCATCGCCAGATCAAGCCGCGCGCGCTCCTGCCCTTCGCGCTCGATGAGGCGACCGCGCGAAAGGCGATGACCGATTGGCTCGGCCGCCTCTGGTTTGCCCCGTCAGGATTGCAGGACTATGCCCGAAAGGGGCGGCGGATGCAGGGCATTTACGTGCCCTACTGGACCTTTGACGCCAATACGAAATCCGCCTATCAGGGCGAACGGGGCACCGTCTATTACGAGACCCAGACGGTGGTCCAGAACGGCAAGCGCCAGCAGGTGAAGGTGCCACGGATCCGCTGGCAGGCGGTCTCGGGCCGGGTCGCGCGGTTTTTCGACGATGTGCTGGTGCTAGCCTCCACCGCGCTGCCGAAGCGGTTCACCGACGGGCTCGAGCCCTGGGATCTGGCGGCGCTGATCCCCTATGCGCCGGAATATCTCGCGGGCTTTCGCGCCGAGGGCTATTCGGTCGATCTCGAGGCCGGATTCGTCGAGGCGCGCGCGCATATGGATGCCGTGATCGCCCGCGACGTGCGCTTTGACATCGGTGGCGACCGACAGCAAATCCATGACATCCAGACAGAGGTGCGCGCGGTCACCTTCAAGCATATCCTGCTGCCGGTCTGGCTCGCGGCCTATAAATACCGTGGCCAGACCTATCGTTTCGTGGTCAATGGCCGCAACGGGCGCGTGCAGGGCGAACGCCCCTGGTCGATGTGGAAGATCGCGCTTGCCGTGGCATTTGGGGCCCTGCTTGCCGGGATCATCGGATATCTCATCGCGCTCGAACAAGGCGGCTTCTGACCGATCGGGTTCACGAGACATGGCACATGCCAAAAACAGCCTCTATGCTGGTCGGCGAAGGAACCTGCCCACACGCCAAGGACATGACCGCATGACAGACCACTTCGCGATCCTGCAAGACCTGCTTGGCACCCGCCATTCCTGCCGGGCGTTTCAACCCGATCCGGTGCCCGAGACCACGATTCGCCAGATTATTGAGGCCGCTGCACGCGCCCCTTCGTGGTGCAACGCGCAACCTTGGCAAGTGACGGTGACGCACGGCACGGAAACCGACCGTTTTCGCGAGACCCTGAGACATGCCGTGCAGAATGACACCCCGAAACCCGACCTGCCCTGGCCGCAGAGCTATCCCGGCGCGCATGGCACCCGCCGCCTCGATTGCGGCCTGCAACTCTACGAGGCCGTGGGCATCCCGCGCTCGGACCGGGCGGGACGCGCACGGCAGTCACTTGAAAACTATCGACTCTTTGGCGCACCGCATGTGGCAATCGTCCATTCCGAAGCCGAACTTGGCCCCTACGGCGCGATGGACACCGGCGGCTTCGTCACCGCTTTCACCCTTGCCGCTACGGCGCTTGGGGTCGGGACCATCGCGCAGGCCTCTGTCGCGGCCTACGCACCGATGATCCGGTCACATTTCAACCTGCCCGAAAGCCGGCTCATTCTCTGTGCCATATCCTTTGGCCTGGCTGATGAGGATCACCCGGCCAACAGCTTTCGCACCAGTCGCGCCAAGCTCTCGGAGATCTACGACCCACGCGGCTGATCGCCGCCCGAAACCGGGGACCATTGCCCATGCCGTCCGGGCGGCCAGCCTGAGACTAGCCGAGTTTGATATCCACCTTGCGGCCCGTTGGCGTGCTCTTGTCGTGCTTGGGAATCGTCACGCTCAGCACCCCGTCCTTGAGATGCGCCTCGATCTTGTCGCCATCCGCATCGGCGGGCAGGCGAAACGACCGGCTGAACGATCCATACTGGCGCTCGCTGAAAAACCAGGTCTCGCCCTTTTCCTCGCGTGTGGCCGATTTCTCGCCCTTGACCGTCACCACGCCGTCATGCACGGCCAGATCGATATCCTTTTCCTCGACTCCCGGCAGTTCCATAGTGATCCGGTAGGTGGCATCGTCGGCAGAGGCGTCCGAGGCAGGAGCCATCCATTCCGCCATCCGCGTGCCGAATGTTCTGAACGGCTCGTAGAGTTGCGGCCAGAACCCTGTGGCATATGACTTTTCAACCATCTTGCATCCTCCTTAGCGTTGAAGATGAGGGCACTCTATCCTAACAAGGAGGGGCGGTCCTTGACCCGCATCAAATTCAGTCGAGACCTGACCATGCGCGCCCTTCTTCAACGTGTCTCTCACGCCTCCGTCACCATTGACGGTCAGACCGTCGGCTCTTGCGATGGGGGATTGCTGATCCTCGCCTGTGCGATGCAGGGCGATACCGAGGCCGAGGCCGACCGCCTCGCGGGCAAGATCGCGCGACTGCGGATCTTTCGCGACGAGGCGGGCCGAATGAACCGCTCGATCCTCGACATCGGCGGCAGCGCGCTGGTGATCAGCCAGTTCACCCTGGCTGCCGATACCACGCGCGGCAACCGACCGGGCTTTTCCAGCGCCGCCCCGCCCGAAGAGGGCCGCCGCCTCTTCGATCATTTCGTCCGGCAGATCGCGGCGCAGGGCATTGCCACCCAGACGGGTCGCTTTGGTGCCGAGATGCAGGTGAGCCTGACCAATGACGGCCCCGTCACGATCTGGGTTGAAAGCTGACACCGCGCGCGGACCATCCCCAGAACCGCGCCAGCATGAACACGCCTGCCAGCGCCAGCCCGACCGCAAGCCCGAGCCAGATGCCGGGGCCGCCATAGCCCAGGGTAAAGCCGAGCAGATAGCTCACCGGCACGCCCACCGCCCAGTAACTGAGCGCGGCAATGACCATCGGGGCCCGCGTGTCCTGCACCCCGCGCAGGAGACCCAGTGCCTGCACCTGTGCCGCATCAACCAGTTGAAAGAGCGCCGCTGCCGCCAGCAACTGCTGACCCGTGGCGATGACCAGGGCGCGCGCCGGATCGTCGGGGGCCAGAAAGACGCCGATCATCGGATCGGGCCAGATCAGGAACGCCGCCATCGTAATGAGCGCCGTCAGCGCCGACAGCGCCAGCACCACCCAAGCGCCCGCGCGCAACGCCGCGCCATCGCCGCGCCCATAGGCCTGCCCGGCGCGCACCGTGGCCACGTTGGACAGACCCAGATGCACCATGAACACCAGAGAGGTGATCTGCAACGCGATGCCATGCGCGGCCAGCGGCACGGTGCCCAGCCAGCCCATCATCACCGAAGAGGCGGCAAAGAGGCCAACCTCGGCCAGACTGGTCAACCCGATCGGCCAGCCAAGACGAAAGACGCGGGCAAGCGCCTCCCCGTCCGGTCGCCAGAATCGCGTGAACAATGCGTGCTCGGGCGAGGAGCGATGCACATAGGCGGCAAGCGCCAGAATGGAGGCGAGGTTGACCGCGAGCGAGGCCATCGCCGCCCCCCGCACGCCCAGCTCCGGAGAACCAAAGTGCCCGAAGATCAGCAGATAGTTGACGATCACATTCAGCCCGACCGCCGCCAGCGTGATCCAGAGCACCACCCTGGTGCGTTCCAGCGCGGCAAGATAGGATTTCAGCACCATTACCATCAGCGCCGGCAGAATGCCCCAGCCGGCGATGCGCAGGTAATCCGCCGCCAGCAGCGCCGTGCCCTTCTCCTGTCCCAGAAGGTCAAAGACTGCGGCCGACCAGATCATGACGGGCAGGCTAGCAACCCCGAACATCATCGAGGCCCAGAGCCCCATGCGCGTGACCCGCCGCACCTGGGTGCGCGCGCCCGAGGCCTCCGCCGCCGCCACCATCGGCATCACGGCCCAGGCAAATCCCGAACCCATGATGAAGAGAACGAAGTAGAGCGTTCCGCCCAGCACTTCGGCCGCCAGCGCCTCGACCGAATACCAGCCCAGCATCAACGCATCGGTGAGATGGATGGCAAATTGCGCCATATGGCTGCCGATCAGCGGCAGGCCGAGGCCCAACACCGCGCGCAGATGCTGGCGATATGACTGGCGATGTTGCATGGCAGAGCCGATAACCTCGCCCGCCCACCCGCGCAAGGGATGTCAAAGCGCGCGTCCCAAGAGCTGCAACGACAGTGCCGCGAGGATCACACCTGCGCCGATCTCCAAGAGCGGCAGGGCGCGCGCCACGCCATTGCCCTGTGCCGCGGAAAGCCGCGCCAGCGCCCCCTCGCGCAGGGTCACAGAGGTCAGCGCCACCGCCAGTGTCACGCTTGCCGTCCCCAGCCCCATGGCGAGAACCCCGAGGAGACCCGCCACGTCCAGCCCCATCCGCCAGGTGAGGATCAGAAGGAACAGTGCCCCGGTGCAGGGCCGGATTGCCACCGCGCCAATCAGGGCGGCGGTGTCGCGCCAGCCGGTGACGGCCTCGGCCTCGGCAAACGTCGGTGCGTGGCAATGACCGCAGGTTGCGCAGGACCAATCGTGCTCATGAGGATGCCGCCGGAGCCAGATCGCCAGCCCGACAAGGGCCAGTGCGCCAAGGCTCAGGACGGGGCGGCGCATGAGATCGTCAGACTTTCGGAAAAGATATTGTCAACCTCGATGCCGGTGTAATTCTGTTCGGCGCTCAGCGTGCTCAGCATCTGGCAGAATTCTTCCTGCGCGTCATTCGGATCAGGCGCGACGATCGTGTAGGAGCAACCTCTTGGCAGATCGAACGGCCCCGTGAGGGTGCGCGCCACGTAACAGGTCGGATCAGTATGCCGATGTCGGCATAAGTCGCACTCGCAGCGGGGCGCATCGGCAAGGATCGGCGCGCCCGGGGAGGCATGCAAGCGGCGGTCAGCGTCTGGCCGGAACCTCACAGTGTGAGGATCGTCGATCCTGTCGTCTGCCGCCCCTCCAGCGCGCGATGCGCATCGGCAACCCGTTCCAGCGGGAATCTCTGCCCGATATTGACCTTGACCGCGCCGCTCTTGACCTTGTCAAAAAGGTGCCGCGCCATCTCCTGACAGCGCGCATGATCCGCGAGGAACGTGAACAGCGTCGTCCGCGTCAGCTTGAGCGATCCCTTGGCGGCGAGCGTGAGCAGGCTGACCGGTTCGACCGGACCGGACGCATTGCCAAAGGACATCATCATCCCGAGCGGCTTGAGGCAATCGAGCGAGGCCATGAACGTATCCTTGCCCACGCCGTCCATCACCACATCAACCCCCTTGCCCTCCGTCAGCGCCCTGACCTCGGGCACGAAGTCGCGCTCGCGGTAGTTGATGCAGTCCGATGCCCCGTTCTCGCGCGCAAGACGGCACTTCTCATCCGTCCCCGCCGTGCCGATCAGCCGAATGCCCTCTGAACGCGCCCATTCACAGGCGAGCAGGCCCACACCGCCGGCGGCGGCGTGAAACAGCACGGTCTGCCCCGCCTCCAGCGGCCAGACCCGGTGAAAGAGATACTCGACCGTCATCCCCTGCAACATGATCGAGGCGGCATCCTCGAACGAAATGCCCTCCGGCAGCGGGCACACCTGTGCTGCGGGCATCACCCGCGCCTCCGCATAGGCCCCCGGCGGATTCGCGGCATACGCGGCGCGATCGCCGGGCGCGAGATGCGTCACACCCTCGCCCACCGCCTCGACGATCCCCGCCGCCTCCATGCCCAGGGCATGTGGCAGGGCCATCGGATAAAGACCCGTGCGCTGATAGACATCAATGAAGTTGAGCCCGCAGGCCTTGTGCCGGATGCGAATCTCGCCCTGCCCCGGTTCGCCCACGTCGAGATCGACAAGCTTCAGCACTTCAGGACCGCCCGGCTCTTCGAAGATGATCGTGCGCGCCATTCTTTCTGCTCCTCGGGTCTGGGTGAGACGGTCCGCGTCCGGTCTCCATCAGCGGCCGGGACCAGACTTAACGCCACGCGGATCCGGATTGCAATCCCGCGGTGCCGCAAGCGGACCCGCCCGCCGCCCGTCTAGATCTCGATCTCGCCGTCGGGCAGCGGCTCCGCCTCCAGTTCTTGCGGGGTCTTGCGACGCAGGATGATATCCCCGTTGGGCAGCACCTCGGGCGGATGATAGGCGCGCAGATCGCCGATCTTGTCCATCAGATCGCGCAGCGCCGGCCCCATCTGGGCGGCAAAATCCCGCAAGGCCGGCTCCATGTCCTCGGCACGTTCCCGCAACCCCTCAAGCGCCGGCCCCATTTCGCGGCGCAGCCCCTCGAAAAGCAGCCGCGCGCCCTCCTCGATCAGAGATCGGCCCTCTGCCTCGGGCGCGTCCTGTGGCGCGGCAGGCGCCGCATGGAGGGCGGAGAGAAGAACTGCGGTCAGGATCAGGGCTCGCTTGGTCATGCCATCAATATAGCGGCTCCACGCGACAATTTTAAGATCACAACTCGATATCAAGTGTCACCGGAAAATGATCTGACGCATTCAGCAGCGCGGCGCGCAAGTCGAGGTTGTTCCAGCACACCGGATCGTCAAACGGATGCCAGATTCGCCAGGCCGGTCGCCGCGCCATAAGATCCTGTGAGATCAGGATGTAATCCAGCAGCGCCTGCAAATAGCGGTTCTGGTCGCTGAGATAGAACCGCGACGTGCTGTGCAGCGCACCGACCCGATGCGTCAGCGCGGCATGGGCGTGCGGATCATAGAGCGTCAGGGCTCTGCTTTCGCCTTCGCCGATGAGTATTTCAAGCGATGAGCGGCCGAAAAGATGCTCGTATTCATCCAGCCCCGGCCCATCGTTCAAATCGCCCAGCAAGATCAGCGCTTCACCCGCCGCGAGATGGGTCTCGACCCGCCGCCGCAGCCAGATCGCCTGCGCCAGCTGCTTGCGGCGGTTGGCAATTCCCAGACGCATCGCCTCATCGCGGTTGGCAGCTCCGCGCGGGGCCTTCGATTTCAGATGCGCTCCGATCAGGCGCAGATCCTGACCGCCCGAAGTTCTCAGCGCCACCTCGAGCGGAGGCTTGGAAAAGCGCACCTGATCGGCGTGAGCGTCAATGTCCAGATCAATCCGGAACACCCCGTCAAACCGCGGGACCTGCCCGGCCAGAGCGGTGAGCTCTCCCTGCGGATCATGCACAGCGCTCACCGCATCCGGATCGTACATCAGAGCGATTTCCTGTTGCGTGTCATTGCCAAAGCCGATCAGCACACGCCGCGCCCGCAATCCCATCACGGCGGCAAAACGCTCGAGAGCTTTCACCGTCGAGCGCCGACCATTATCATCCGGGGCCTCGATCACCATCACCGCGTCGGCATCGAGCGCCGTAAAGACAATTCCGAGCGCCGCCAGCTGGTCGCTGCGTGTCACCTTGTAGCGTGCCGACCACTCCGCATCGTCATACATCTGCCCCGCATCGTCAAACAGCGCATCGAACCATTCGACGTTATAGGTGGCGATCCGCATGCGTATGGACCTCGTTGATTTCTTCCCAGGCGCGATTTATGTCCACCAGTCGCTTCTCGGCCAGCTTCACCGCCTCTTGCGGCACACCGCGCGCCTGCATCCGGTCGGGATGGCAATCGCGCACCATCTGTCGCCAGACCTTGCGGATTTCGGCCAATGGCATATCCGACGTCACCCCAAGGACAGACCAGGGATCCGGCACAGCCCCCTTGACGAAGCGCGCCTTGAGCGTGCGAAAGGCAGCCTCGCGAATGCCGAAGATCTCCGCCACCCTTGCCAGAAAGACATCTTCATTCGGGTGGTATACCCCATCGGCCAGCGCGATGTGAAACAGACCCTCGATCAGATCACACAGCGTCCCCTTCTGATCCGCGAACATTCGAGCGATCCGCGTCGCGTAGTCCTCGAACCCAGCCACATCCTGCCGGGCCAGATCGAACACGCGCGCCGCCCCGGTCTCATCCTCGGGTGCAATCTGAAACACCTCACGAAACGCAGTCACCTCGTCGCGCGTGACCAAGCCGTCCGCCTTGGCCATTTTGGCCGACAAGGCAATCACCGCAATTGTAAAGGCCACGCTGCGCTCTGGCGGGCTGCGCAGACGGTCAAACACCGTGGCAAGGCTCTCGCCACCGGTCAGCGCCCTGAGCGCTTCGGAGATGCGGGTCCAGATCGACATGGACAGAACCCTAGCGCCATTCACGGGCGCTGTCAGCGCAAACCGCTAGAGCCGCTTTTGCAAAAGCACCAGATCCATCCATCTCCCAAACTTTCGGCCCACTTCGGGCATCCGCCCAACCTGCTCGAACCCGATCGCGGTGTGAAAGGCGATCGCCCCGGGATTCTCGCCGCTCACCCCTGCCACCAGAACATGAAGCCCGCCTTTACGCGCGGTGTCCTCCAGCCGTGTCATCAGCGCCCGTCCCGTGCCTCGGCCCCGAGCAGCCGCGTCCAGAATGACCGTATGCTCGACCGTCCACGCATAACCCGGCCCGGCGCGGAACGTTCCATAGCTGGCAAAGCCCAATACCGCACCAGCCTCCTCTGCCACCAGAAAGGCCGGGCCGCGCGCGGCGATGTCCGCCGCCAAGCCCTCTGGTGTCTTTTCCACCGTGGTAAAAGTCACGGATGTGTCGCGAATGAGCGGGTTCCAGATCGCGAGGAGCGCCGGACAGTCACCTGGCACGGCCTGCCGGATGATCATTGCAGCACCCTTAGCCCATGCGGCGTTGCAATTTCGGCCCTGAGCATCGACGCGCCCGCCTCGAATTCCACGCGCGGATCCCGCAAAGCCTGCGCCAGCGAAGCCTGCAAGTCCATCGCCTCGGGGTGGACGACCACCAGCCGCTCCAGCCGCGCACCGGACGGCGACAGACGTTGCGCCGGATGTGCCGCCCCCCGCCATTCGATCAGCGCCGGAAAGCGGTTGTCCCACGGCAGGACACCATCCCTGGGGACCGCCATGCGCCAGCGCAAATCGCCCCGCGCCAAGGTCACGGGCACGCCGGCGCGCGGATCGTCTGCCACCGCAGCCTCAAGATCATCAACCGCACAGATCCAGGCCTGCAGGCAGGGCCGCCCGCTGAAGCGGTCGAGATCGAACCAACGTGGATGTGCTGGGGCCGGAGCATCGGGATCAATCGCGATGACCTCCAGATAAAGGCCCTGATCCAGACCCAGAAGCAGGTTATGCGTGCCGAAATGGTCATGCCGCCCCCCCGCCTCCAGCCTCAGCCCGAGCCGGTCCTCGACCCAAGCCCGTCCCGCCTCGAGGCTCTCCGCCGCCACCGCCAGATGATCAAGCCGCATCGCTCCCCCTTCATCGTTCAGTCAAATACTCCCGGGGGTCCGGGGGGCAGCGCCCCCCGCCCTCACCCACGCGCCTCGACGATCAGCCGCAGGATATTCTTGGCCGCCTCTGGAATGTTGGTGCCGGGACCGAAGATCGCCTTGACCCCTGCCTTGTGCAGAAACGCGTAATCCTGCTGCGGAATGACCCCGCCGCAGATCACCAGAATATCGCCCGCATCGCGCGCCCGCAGGGCCGCGATCAGTTTCGGAGCCAGCGTCTTGTGCCCGGCCGCCTGAGAACTGATGCCAACCACATGCACATCATTGTCGATTGCATCCTGCGCCGCCTCCTCGGGGGTCTGGAACAGCGGCCCCACATCGACGTCAAAACCGATATCCGCAAAGGCTGTCGCGATCACCTTGGCCCCGCGATCATGCCCATCCTGTCCCATCTTGACCACCAGCATACGCGGACGACGCCCCTCGCGCTCCGCAAACTCCTCCACCGATTTCTGAATGGCGGCAAAGGCCGCATCGCCCTCATAGGCCGCGCCATAGACTCCGGCCAGCGTCTTGACCTCGGCCCGGTGCCGTCCGAATTCCTTTTCCAGTGCCATGCTGATTTCTCCCACCGTCGCCCTCGCGCGTGCGGCCTCGACCGCTGCGTCAAGCAGATTGCCCCCCTCGCGCGCACGGCGGGTCAGTTCCTCGAGTGTCGCCGCACAGGCCGCCGCGTCACGCGTCTCGCGGATCCGTTCCAGCCGCCCGATCTGCGCCGCACGCACCTTGTCATTGTCGATGTCGAGAATGTCGATCGGGTCTTCCTTGTCCTTGCGATACTTGTTGACGCCGACGATCACCTCGTCACCCCGGTCGATCATGGCCTGCCGCTTGGCGGCTGTCTCTTCGATCCGCAGCTTTGGCAAGCCGCTTTCCACCGCCTTGGTCATGCCGCCCATAGCCTCGACCTCCTCGATCAAAGCCCAGGCCGCGTCAGCCAGATCATGGGTCAGCTTCTCGACGTAATAGGACCCGGCGAGAGGATCGATCACCTTCGTCACCCCGGTTTCCTCTTGCAAGATCAACTGCGTGTTGCGCGCGATGCGGGCGGAAAAATCCGTGGGCAGGGCAATCGCCTCGTCAAGCGCATTGGTGTGCAAGGACTGCGTGCCGCCCAGAACCGCACTCATCGCCTCATAGGCGGTGCGGATCACGTTGTTATAGGGATCTTGCTCCTGCAAACTCACGCCACTGGTCTGGCAATGGGTACGCAGCATCTTGGAAGTCTCGTGCTTTGCGCCAAACTCGGTCATGATCCGATGCCACAAGAAGCGCGCCGCGCGCAGCTTGGCGGCCTCCATGAAGAAATTCATGCCAATGGCAAAAAAGAACGACAGGCGCGGCGCGAATCTATCGACATCCATCCCCGCAGCGATCGCCGCGCGCACATATTCGCGACCATCCGCCAGCGTATAGGCCAGTTCCTGCACGAGATTGGCGCCCGCCTCCTGCATGTGATAGCCGGAGATCGAGATCGAGTTGAATTTCGGCATATGCTCTGCGGTATAGGCGATGATGTCCGACACGATCCGCATCGAGGGCTTGGGCGGGTAGATATAGGTGTTGCGCACCATGAACTCTTTTAGAATATCGTTCTGAATGGTGCCCGACAGCAGGCTCTTGTCATGCCCCTGCTCCTCGCCCGCAACAATGAAAGAGGCCAGAACCGGGATCACCGCGCCATTCATCGTCATCGACACGGATACCTTGTCGAGCGGGATACCCTCAAACAGGATCTTCATGTCCTCGACGCTGTCGATGGCCACCCCCGCCTTGCCGACATCGCCCTCGACACGCGGGTGATCGCTGTCATAGCCGCGATGCGTCGCCAGATCGAAGGCCACCGAGACCCCCTGCTGCCCGGCGGCGAGGTTGCGCCGGTAGAAGGCGTTCGACTCCTCCGCCGTCGAGAACCCGGCATATTGCCGGATCGTCCAGGGTCGGCCGGCATACATCGTCGCCTTCACGCCCCGGGTGAAGGGCGCAAAGCCCGGTAGCGAGCCCAGATGCGGCAGATCCGCCGCATCCTCTGCCGCATAGAGCGGCGCGACCGCGATGCCCTCCAGCGTGTGCCAGGTCAGGTCGTCAACGGGACGACCGCGCATTTCCTGCTCGGCCAGTTTACGCCAGTCGTCTTTCTTCGATGCCATTTCGATGTCCTCTTGTCGTCTCGCCGATGGGTGGATGTCCCTCCGCCATCACCGGTCCGGTTTCCTCTGTCAATCGCGCCAGACCGTCCGCCCCGGCCCGGAGCCAGGAAAGATCGTCTGCATAGGCCTCTTGCAGGGCCTGTCTCTGGTAGCAGTCAAAGGGTTGCCAGCGTCCTTGGCCCTCCGGAAGTCGGGTGCCGTCACCGCCGCGCGCGGTCACGGCTCGGTGCAGGGTATCCAGATCGGGGCTGCGGTTCAGCCAGTCGCGCGCTGCCTTGGTTGGCGGGGACTTGAGCCCTGTCATCAGGCGCAGCCTTTCCTCTGGCAATCCGGCAAAGATCTCATGGGGCATCACCAGAATTTCGACCCCGGGCAGGGCACAGGCAAGATCGGTGAGCACCTCACGCCAGTTCCGGTTCACCGTCACCAAACGGTCGAGATCCTCGGGCCGTGGGATGCGGTGTCCGCGCGCCACACTGTAAGCCAAGGCAGAGGCCCAGAACGTATCCTGCGACCGCACGGACAGAAAGACACGCCCTATGCCATCCTCAAAGGCATACGCAAACCGCGCCATCCGTTCACCGATCGCGGCATAAAGCCTTCCGTCGCGCAGATTGCCACGTGGCGAGCCAATCATGTTCTCATCACTGACAATCAGCCGATTGAGGCCCTCCGCCTTCGCGCCGTGCACACGCAGCGCGATGCGCCCCCGCGCCCGGTTCAGTTGGGTTGTCGCAGTGCGCCACCGATTGACGGGAATGACCCCGCTGAGCAGCCCGTCGCGGGTAACATCCGGCCCCCAATAGCCGATCCCCCGCGCGGTGAGTGCACCTGCATTGATCTGCATGTAGCGCTGAAAACTGGTCGAGGCGGTGCGGTGCGCCCCTAGATGCAGGATGATTTCCATAGCAGGCACTGCCTCTTGCCGGACCGCCGCAACAGGTCGGCGGAATGAACCCATGCAGCCCAGTCTGCCCGAAATTCGTGTGTTTGGCCTTAATCCCCGATTTTTCCTCAGACTTCCGCATTGGCCCTTCGCAATGTTCCCTGTCCCGCCTATATCTGGCACAGTAGGAGCGCCCATGAAACACGTCTTATCTCTTGTTTTTACCTCTTTTATTGCAACCATGTCCATGGCCCAAGCGGCTGTGGAAGGCGCGGACGACCCGATCATCCTGAGCGATGAAGTGGTCGATCTGGACGATTTTCTGTGGTCGAAGAGACCTGTTCTGATCTTTGCCGACTCGCCGAATGATCCGCGATTCATCGAACAGATGGGGTATATCACCGAGCGCTTGAGCGTTCTCGAGGAACGCGACGTTGTGGTGATTACCGATACCGATCCCGGACAGCAGAGAGATCTGCGGCGCAAACTGCGTCCGCGCGGATTTACCCTTGTGCTGGTTGGCAAGGACGGCGTGATATACCTGCGCAAGCCGGTGCCCTGGCAGGTGCGCGAGATTACCCGAACCATCGACAAGTTGCCGGTGCGCCAGCAGGAATTGCGCGACCGTCGCCCAGGTGGAAGCTGAGAACCGGCGACCGTCACAGCGACCCCATCGCAATCATCAGCAGTCCGCTTTGCGGATCCATCAGGATAAGGGCGCCCTGTCGTGCATCCCAGGCGAGAGCCGCATCCGGTGTCTCCAACAGTTGCCGGAACGCGCCCTGTGTCGCCTCCCCCATGCAGGGCCGCGCCTCGAGCCCGGCACGCCGCATCGCCATGCCGATGGGCCGCTCGGAATTGGCCATGTCCACCATCATCTGATCGGGAGATTGCCCGGCGCGGATCAACGCCCCCTGCCCGCTCTCAGCCAGCGTCCGGCGCATCCCGCCCAGATCGTCCACCACCGGCATCGCCGCCTTGATGCGGCCGTTGACCAGCCGGTAAAGCCCCGCCGCACAGTCGCTGCGGGCCGCAAACTCCACCGTTTCACCCACCGCGAACCAGGCCATGAGCCGCGCCCGCTGCGCCGCCTCCGCATCGCGCGCACAGCCCGCCACCAGCGCGATCAGCGCCAGCAGGGATCCGAGCGGCGGCAGGTGACGGGCACTCCAGATCATCCCCTCACTCGAACTCCATGATCACATCATCCACCGCCAAGCTGTCACCCGGCCCGGCATTCACGCAGGCCACGACGCATTTGCGCTCGGCGCGCAAGATGTTCTCCATCTTCATCGCCTCCACCGTGCAGAGCGCCTGCCCCTCCTGCACCTCGTCGCCCGCCGCCACATTCACCTTCACGATCAGCCCAGGCATCGGACAGAGCAGCATCTTCGATGTATCAGGCGGCAGTTTCTCGGGCATTAACGCCGCCAGTTCCGCCTGACGGGGCGTGCGCACATGGACCTTGAGATCGGCGCCCCGCGTGCGGATGCGGAACCCGCCGCTGATCTTGCCGACCTTGAGCACCAGCGGGCGGCCATCCACATCGAGCCGCGCCAGTTGATCCCCCGGCGTCCAGTCGCTCGCGACCCGCAGGCACGCGCCATCCTCGAACCGCACCGTCGCCCCCTCGCGATCCGCCACCACCACCACGCCAAAGCTCCGGCCCTGAAGGCTGACCACCCAGTCCTCACCCACATAGCGCTCGTGATTGTCCATCCGCCCGGACACCCGCGTGCGCCGGATTTCGGCCACCCGGTGCATCGCCGCCGCACTCGCCGCAATCGCGCGCAGCGCGTCCTCGGGCAGCGTGACGCCCATGAATCCTTCGGGATATTCCTCGGCGATGAAGGCCGTGGTGATCTCACCGCTGACGAACCGCGAATGATCCATCACGGCGCTCAGAAACGGCAGGTTATGCCCAATCCCCTCGACCTCGAAACTGTCAAGCGCCACCCGCATCGCATCGACCGCCTCGGCGCGGGTCGCCGCCCAGGTGCAGAGCTTGGCGATCATCGGATCGTAATACATGCTGATCTCGCCGCCCTCAAAGACGCCGGTGTCATTGCGCACCACAATGCCGTCACGCGCCACCTCCGCGGGCGGGCGATAGCGGGTCAGACGCCCCGTCGAGGGCAGGAACCCGCGATAGGGATCCTCGGCATAGAGACGGCTCTCGATCGCCCAGCCGGTCAGTTTCACATCGCCCTGTGAAAGGCTCAGCCTTTCGCCCGCAGCCACCCGGATCATCTGCTCCACCAGATCAACCCCGGTGATCAGTTCCGTCACCGGATGCTCGACCTGCAACCGCGTGTTCATCTCGAGGAAATAGAAATTCCGCGCGCCATCGACGATGAATTCCACCGTGCCGGCGCTGGCATAGCCAACCGCCTGCGCCAGAGCCACCGCCTGCTCGCCCATCGCCTTGCGCGTCGCCTCATCCAGAAACGGGCTCGGCGCCTCCTCGATCACCTTCTGATTCCGGCGCTGAATGCTGCATTCGCGCTCGCCCAGATAGATACCGTTGCCATGGCTGTCGCAGAGCACCTGAATCTCGATATGGCGTGGTTGCGTGACAAATTTCTCGATGAAGATCCGGTCATCGCCAAAGGAACTCGCCGCCTCGTTCTTCGAGGACTGAAAGCCCTCGCGCGCCTCCGCATCATTCCAGGCGATGCGCATCCCCTTGCCACCGCCCCCGGCAGAGGCCTTGATCATCACCGGATAGCCGATCTGGTTCGAGATCGTCACCGCCTCCTCGGCATCGGCGATCAGACCCATATAGCCGGGCACGGTGCTGACCCCGGCCTCGGCTGCGATCTTCTTCGAGGTGATCTTGTCTCCCATCGCCTCGATCGCCCGGACCGGCGGACCGACAAAGGCCACACCTGCGGCCTCCAGAGCCTGCGCAAACCTGGGGTTCTCGCTCAGGAATCCATAGCCCGGATGCACCGCTTCGGCCCCGGTCGCCTTGACCGCCGACATCACCTTGTCGATGACGATATAGCTTTCGTTAGCGGGCGCAGGGCCGATATGCACCGCCTGATCGGCCATCGCCACATGCAGCGCATGGCGATCCGCATCCGAATAGATCGCCACTGTTGCGATGCCCATCTTGCGCGCGGTCTTGATCACCCGACAGGCGATCTCGCCGCGGTTGGCGATGAGAATTTTGTTGAACATACCTTCTGTTCCTTCTTCTTGCCGTTTCCCGAGCCGGAGTCCTGCGCGGTCATCAGGGCCCTGAACATGAAAAAACCACCGGTGCGGTCCCGCACCGATGGTTTGCCGATCTGGTTTTGCGATTGTCCCCGGACCGCGCGCAAGAGCGGCAGACGTCAGTTGCAGTTTGCCAGTTTGGTCTGACAAGCGACAACGTTGCCCGCAGCCCCGACGGCCGCGCCGGTAAGGACACTGCCGCCCACAACAGCGCCCGCAATGGCGCCCGCACCACCGCCAAGCAACGCCTGTTCGGGCACCGTGTCGCCGCAGGCGACAAGCGCCAGCAGCGTACTCCCGGCGATCGCCGCGGATAAAGAACGTCTATGGTTCTGCATGATTGGCCTTCTCCTGTTATCTGCCCTGATCGAGTGGCGGGACTGAATGCCAAACGCACCCCAAGGTCAAAATATTCCGCCCCATGGCCTCTAGAATCGGCGACCCGTCGCTCATTTGCGAGAGACGCCATCGCAAAAAAAGCGGGCGGGCTGTCGAAAACGGCACAGCACCGCCCGCGAGGGAAAGGATAACGGACCAGACATTTTGTCAACGCCCCTGGGGAGTGGGCCCCCGCTACCGCAGGCATCCTGTCAGACCAAACCCTTTGCTCCAAGCAGAAAGACTGCGCCATTCCCGCCTCGGCAGATTGCTGCGCGTTCGCAAGACTTTTTGGCACGTTTGCGCCGATCAAACCGGGCATCACCTGTCATCCTCTCCGAAAACCTCGGGAAAGGAAACGCGGGCCACGTCCAGATCAAGCACAAGAAGCGCCGCATAACTCCTGGGGTCAAATGGCTCTTCTGCCGGTTTCACCTCACGGCCAAGCAACCAACTCAGACGCCCACCATCGAGATTGCCACGCTCAAACGGAGCATCGCCAAAACAGTCCCATATCGCGCGCACAAATGCTGCATCCGCACGTCGGTCTGGCGCGCGGCGGTCTGCATAACGCTCACGCGCGATGAGGGGGGTTGCCCCCTTGGGATTGGCCCGTCGAATTGTGAATTGAAAATCCGTTCCCGGCAGACGCCCGGGAAATCCGCGATGCTTCAGCATGGCTTGCCTGCCGGATCACAGGGGAACCGCAGCAGGTTGTTCGGAGCAGGCAACTTCGCCCGCTCCGAACTCCGTTCAGAAAGCGTATCAGTATTTGCTGGTAACGGGCTCGGGCTGAACCGGCTCGACCACAACAAACTCTTCTTCGGCAGGCTGTGCGCAAGCTGCAACAATGGCGACGAGGCCGATTGCGAGAATGCTCTTGATGGTCTTCGACATATATTTCTCCTGTCTCTCGTATAATCGTAAAGAAACGACGAACGGGAATCGATCCCTATGCGTCGGGCGTGCGAGGTTAAGGCCGCATAACTGCAACCACAAAATAGTTTATCTGAATTATTTGGCTTTGGAAACGCATCATGCGCGAAGCCATGTGCATGTGTCCGCAAAGCCTCAGTCATCCGCAGTCCTGCGACCTGTGCCGAAGAATTCCGCATCCGCATCAATACAACTCCCAAACGCAGGCCCCGCCCTGCGGGCTGAACGATTCGAAAACCTGGATCACATCCGGATCGTAGACACCGAATTCCGATGGCTTGTCCGCAAGCGAAATCACGATACGCGAGGGCTGCGGACCAATGACCGGCAGACGTGAAAGCGCATAACGCTCACAAAGCCAGGTGAGATCGGCCAGGACCGACTCCAGCACCGCGTCGCTGAGAACAAAATCCTCGGCATAAAACCGGAACCGATAGACCAGTCCGTCGCCCGGACGATCCGTCAAGACCTCCTGCAAGCGCACCTCCAGACCCGAGGGCAGCAGCAGCGTCTCCTCCTGCGCTGCCGCGCCTCGGGCCAGGACCAGAGCGGCACAGATCGCCACAGCCCGTCCTGCCCGCCTCATCGGCCGCACTCAAGCCAGCGCGCTCGATTGGTCCTGTTCTCCAGCACATCGACGATGCGGGCCTCGGCGCGGATGCGGTCAAAACGCCCCTGTACTTCGCCCCCCGCCACAACGCACAGGCCCCCCGCCTCGCGGATGACCCGTACGGCAGGCGCAAAACCCCGCAGCCCGCGGAGCGCGCGCCAGACATCCTGCCGGACCTGATGCGCGATCCATCTGCGTCCGCCATCAGGGAGCCGCGTGCTGACTGCCAGATCAAACCGCAAAGGCCAGCGCCGCGCCACGATGAGCGCGCCATCCTCCTCTTCGATCACATGCCAGCGGTTGCGACTCATTCGGCACCTTCCGGTTTCTTCTTGGCCCAAATACCCTGGGGGTTTGGGGGCTGGCCCCCAATCCGCAGCGGTCTCAGAGCGGGATGTTATCGTGTTTCTTCCAAGGGTTGCTCAGCTTCTTGTTGCGCAGGCTCGCAAAGGCCCGGCAGACCCGCAGCCGGGTGCCGCGCGGCTGGATCACCTCATCGATAAAGCCGCGTTCGGCCGCCACGAAGGGATTGGCAAACCGGCCTTCATAGCTTTTCGTATGCGCCGCGATCCTCTCGGGGTCGCCGAGATCCGCCCGGTAGATGATCTCGGTCGCCCCCTTGGCGCCCATCACGGCAATCTCCGCCGTGGGCCAGGCATAGTTGAAATCGCCGCGCAGATGCTTCGACGACATCACGTCATAGGCCCCGCCATAAGCCTTGCGGGTGATCACCGTGACCTTGGGCACCGTGGCCTCGCCATAGGCGAAAAGCAGCTTGGCCCCGTGCTTGATCACGCCACCATATTCCTGCCCGGTGCCGGGCAGAAACCCCGGCACATCGACAAAGGTCAGGAGCGGGATCTCGAAGGCATCGCAGAACCGCACGAATCGCGCCGCCTTGCGGCTCGAATCGATATCGAGGCATCCGGCCAGCACCATCGGCTGATTGGCCACCACGCCCACCGTCTGGCCCTCCAGACGGATGAACCCGGTGATAATGTTCTTGGCAAACTCTGCCTGAATTTCATAGAAATCCGCCTCGTCCGCAACCTTGAGGATCAGTTCCTTCATGTCATAGGGCGTGTTGGCATTGTCGGGGATGAGCGTGTCGAGGCTTTCCTCGACCCGTCCGGGTGTATCGAAGAACGGGCGCACGGGCGGTTTTTCGCGATTGTTCAGCGGTAGAAAATCGACCAGCCGCCGCACCTCGGCCAGCGCCTCGACATCGTTCTCGAAGGTGCCGTCAGCGACGCTCGACTTGCGGGTATGCGTGCTCGCGCCGCCCAGCTCCTCGGCGGTGACGATCTCGTTGGTCACGGTCTTGACCACATCCGGGCCGGTCACGAACATATAGGACGTGTCACGCACCATGAAGATGAAATCGGTCATCGCCGGACTGTAAACCGCGCCCCCCGCACAGGGGCCCATGATGAGGCTGATCTGCGGCACGACGCCGCTCGCCATGATGTTGCGCTGAAACACTTCGGCATAGCCGGCAAGGCTCGCCACCCCTTCCTGGATGCGCGCACCGCCCGAGTCGTTGATACCGATGACCGGTGCGCCATTCTGCATCGCCATGTCCATGATCTTGCAGATCTTCTCGGCGTTGGTCTCACTGAGCGATCCACCAAAGACGGTAAAGTCCTGGCTGAACACATAGACCATCCGCCCATTGATCGTGCCCCAGCCCGTCACCACCCCGTCGCCATGCGGGCGATCCTTTTCCATCCCGAAATCGGTGCAGCGATGCGCCTTGAACATGTCGAACTCTTCAAAGCTGCCGTCATCGAGCAGCAAATCGATCCGCTCGCGCGCCGTCAATTTGCCGCGGGAATGCTGCGCCTCGATCCGGCGTGCGCCACCGCCCTTGCGCGCCTCGGCACGGCGGCTCTCGAGTTCCTCAAGGATGTCTTTCATCGTGCCCCCCTCGCTGGTGCGCGGAGCATAGGGCGTTCCACCTCGATGACAAAGTGAAAAACAGCAAATTTGCAAATAATTGCAAATAATTAAAACAAACATGCAAATAGGAAAATTCCATGCCATCCGCATGGACTTCTCCCCCCCTCACGCCTAGCCATGGATCATGAGCGCGCATCAATCGGTCCGGTTTCTGGACCGCAGCACACCTCCCCATATCGCCACGCTGATCCTGCTCGCGGGGCTTTCCGCCTTGGCAATGAATATCTTTCTGCCCAGCCTGCCGGGCATGACCGCATATTTCAGAACCGACTACCGGCTCATTCAGTTATCGGTCGCGCTCTATCTTGCGGTCAATGCGGGATTGCAACTCCTGATGGGGCCGATTTCAGATCGTTGGGGGCGCCGCCCGATCATCCTCTGGGGACTTGGCTTGTTTCTTTTCGCCACGGCTGGCTGCATTCTGGCGCCCAGCGTCACTGTTTTTCTGGTCTTTCGCATGATGCAGGCCAGCGTCGTGGTGGCCATGGTCCTCAGTCGCGCCATTGTCCGCGACATGGTCCCGCAGGACCGCGCCGCCTCGATGATCGGCTATGTCACCATGGGCATGGCCGTGGTGCCGATGGTCGGCCCCGCGATCGGCGGGATCCTCGACGAGATGTTCGGCTGGCAGGCCAATTTCGGGGCGCTCTTCATCCTCGGCGCGGCGCTGTTCTGGCTTTGCTGGCGCGACCTGGGTGAAACCGCGCCACTCACGGGACGCACTCTGGTCCAGCAGTTCCGCGACTATCCCGCGCTTCTGACTTCCCGGCGGTTCTGGGGGTATGCGTTGGCGGCCGGTTTGTCCTCGGGGTCGTTCTTTGCCTATCTCGGCGGGGCGCCCTTCGTCGGCGATCAGGTCTTTGGCCTGCCTCCCGCGACGCTGGGCGTTCTGTTCGGGGCCCCCGCCATCGGCTATTTCATCGGCAACTTTCTATCAGGCCGATTTTCCACCCGAATCGGTGTCAATCGCATGGTGTTTTGGGGGGCCATCGCCAATGCGAGCGGGATCGCGCTCAATCTCCTGCTCTTTTCTCTCGGCCTTGGCACCCCGATCAGCTTTTTCGGGCTGATGACCTTCATGGGGCTGGGCAATGGCATGGTGATCCCCAACGCCACCGCCGGGGCACTCTCGATCCGACCGGATCTGGCGGGGACGGCAAGCGGTCTTTCGGGGGCCTTGATGATCGGGCTGGGCGCGGCACTCTCGGCGCTGGCTGGACTATTGCTGACACCGGCAAGCGGAGCCTTTCCATTGCTTTGGATCATGCTTTGCAGCGCTCTCGCGGCCATCGGAACCATCCTGCTGGTGATCCGTCGCGAACACAGCCTTGGTCTTGGCTGACGCCGCCTTCACGGCAATTCACATTGCGTGCACAGGCTCTAGTCGCCCGTGGCAAGACACCCCACGTCAAAGCCAGGCCACAGAGGAGTGCCATGATCATGTCAAGCCATATCCCCCAGACGCGTTTCGACAGTCCGCCCCTGCATCGCGCTCCCTTGCCCCACCGATTCACGGATTGGGCCGCGATCTGATGTGGTCTCTGCGACCACTCCGCCACAGTGGCGCAGAGTTTTCCATCCCGCCCCGGATTTGATTTTCTCACCCAGAAGGCACTCAGCTATGCTCAGATCGCTATCAATGGAGATGTGTGATGATTGATCGCCGCAATTTGATGTCAACCGGACTTGCCGCGGCAGCCTCGTTTGCTGTCCTGCCCACCCTTGCACAAGCTTTTGAGCTTGATCCCAAGTTTGCCCCGCAGGAAGTCGCGTTTGACCCCCAATACCAACCCGGACAACTGCTGGTTCTGCCCCGTGCGCATTTCCTTTATTTTGTGACGGGCCCAGGGCGTGCCCTCCGCTATGGCGTTGGCGTGGGCAAGGCCGGACTGGACTTTACCGGCACCGCCGTCATCGCTGTGAAAAAACAATGGCCAACCTGGCGCCCCACCAACGAGATGATTGCGCGTGACCCGCGGACCTACGGACGCTTTGCCGGCAATGACTATGTCCAGCCTGGCGGACCCGGCAACCCGCTCGGCGCGCGCGCGCTTTATCTTTTCCAGAACGGGCGCGATACCTATTACCGGATTCATGGCACGACCGAACCGCAATCGATCGGACGTTCCGTGTCGAACGGATGCATTCGCATGATCAACGAACATGTGCAGGATCTGTATGATCGGGTGCCCATCGGGACGGTTGTAACCGTCCTGTAGCCAAGTGCAGGACTCTGCGCAGAACGCAGGGTCTGGATTAACTTTTTCTTGGTGCTTGCTTTTGTGGTCGTCTTGCGCCATATTGCCGTCTGCGACGTTACCACTATCGACCATCTGCTGCTCTACGGCTCAGTCACTCGATCTTGCACGACATAGCCGGGCTGCCGCACTAAAGCGGGCAGCAAAAAAAGAGGAGATCAGTACGATGGCTACTGGCACCGTAAAATGGTTTAACGCAACCAAAGGTTTTGGCTTCATTGCGCCCGATGGCGGCGGCAAGGACGTTTTCGTCCACATTTCTGCAGTAGAACGCGCCGGGCTTACCGGTCTGGCAGACGATCAGAAGGTGAAGTTCGATATCGAATCCGGCCGTGACGGTCGCGAATCGGCAGCAAACCTGTCGCTCGCATAAGCAACCGATAGTGTTGACGGAATTGGGCCCCTTGTCGGGCCCTTTTTCATTTGGCGCGCGCGATCAGAGCAATCACCTGCGGACCAAGGGACTCGACAATCCGTGCCACCCCGTCGGCATTCGGATGTATCGCATCGGCCTGAAAGTAGCGTTGAAGCATGGCGGGCTCATCTTCCCCCAGACCTGCAAAGAAACTCTCCGCGTAAAGCGTTTCATAAGTCACCGATAATTCTGGGTAAATCGCGTCGAAAGCGGATTTGTACTCGGGCCCGTAATTGCCCGGAGCCTCGAATCCGACCAGCAAAACCTCAACATCTTGTGCCTTGGCCACTTGCAGGATCGTCTCGATGTTGGCGCGGCTCATCGCCGGATCCAGGCCGCGCAAGAGGTCATTTCCGCCCAAGGTCAGGATCATGGCATCAATGTCTGGCGTCAAGCTCCACTCGATGCGCGCGGCCCCTCCTGCTGTTGTATCGCCCGACACTCCGCCATTGATCAGCCGTGCCTCAACCGCCCTCTCCGTCAGCCATTTCTGCATCTGCGGCACAAATCCCTCCGCCTCTGGCAGGCCATAACCTTGCGTCAGACTATCCCCCATGGCAAGAATCGTCACCGGGGCATCCGCCCAGGCCGGGCTGGCAAGCCAAAGAAAGCCAGCGAGCACCTTGCTCACGGCCCGCCCGGCCCCATATGTCAGAAAGTTCTTTTTTATCAGGCGCAACTGCATGAACTCTCCTATCCTGTCCCTGGCTGACGCCAAATTGTCGCTTCAGGGGAATGCGGGTCTTGTGCAGATACTCCACGGGATCACGCTCGATGTCCATCGCGGAGAGACGCTGGGATTGGTCGGTCCTTCGGGCTCGGGAAAGTCCTCGCTTCTGATGCTGATGGGGGGGCTGGAACAGGTCAGCTCCGGGCGCGTCATGGCCCTTGGACAGGATCTCTCTGCGCTCAACGAGGATCAACTCGCCCGTCTGCGGCGGGATAACTTTGGCATCGTCTTTCAGTCCTTTCACCTCATCCCCACGATGACCGCCCTGGAAAATGTCGCCACGCCACTGGAACTGGCGGGTGTGGCGGATGCGCGCGAACGGGCCGAACGGGAGTTGGCGACGGTGGGTCTGTCTGCCCGCGCAGGCCATTATCCCTCGCAACTCTCGGGCGGAGAACAGCAACGGGTGGCGCTGGCACGCGCCGCCGCCCCCCGGCCCGCGATCATTCTGGCGGACGAACCGACGGGAAATCTCGACAGTCGCAACGGCGTCGCGATCATCGATCTGCTTTTCGGCCTGCGTGATCGCCATGACGCAACGCTTGTCCTCGTCACCCACGACGCAGAGCTTGCCCGCCGCTGTGACCGGGTGGTCAGCCTGCGGGATGGACGCATCGAGGCGGCTGCATGAGCCTGCGCGTTGCGGCGAAACTCGCCCGGCGCGAATTGCGCGGCGGGCTGCGCGGTTTTCGAATCTTTCTGGCCTGCGTGATTCTTGGGGTGGCGGCCATCGCTGCCGTGGGAACGATCCGCGAAAGCATCACGGCGGGACTGGTCCAACAGGGTGCGGCCTTGCTCGGGGGCGATGCCGAGCTGGAGCTGACCTATCGCTTTGCTACTGAAGCAGAGCGCGCATGGATCCGGGAGAACAGCCTGCAAAACTCTGAAATCGTTGACTTTAGGTCAATGGCAATTGCGCCAGACGGCCGCCGCGAACTGACTCAGCTAAAGGCGGTGGACAGCGCCTATCCGTTGACTGGCTCTGTGCAGCTTTCCCCCGAAATGCCATTGTCACAGGCCCTGGCAGGCGCCGACGGCCTGCCCGGCGCGGTCCTGCATCCCCTGCTGATCGGGCGGCTCGGTCTTGGGATCGGCGACACGCTCCGGCTCGGCACACAGGACTTTCGGCTGATGGCAGAGCTGACACGCGAGCCCGATCAGACGCAGGCCGGGTTTGGCCTCGGACCGCGCACGATCGTGGCGTTGACGGCGCTTGAGGACTCCGGCCTGCTCAAACCAGGTTCACTCTTTACCACGAAATACCGCCTCGATCTGCCCGATGGCGCGGATCTCGACGCGCTGAAAACGCGCGCGATGACCGAACTTGATGGCAGCGGTTTCCGCTGGATGGATTCGCGCAACGGCACGCCGCGCGTCGCCGAGTTCGTCACCCGACTGGGTGCATTCCTGGTGCTGGTCGGGCTGTCTGGCCTCGCGGTGGGCGGCGTTGGCATTTCCGCCGCGTTACGCGCCTATCTGGCCGGAAAGACACAGGTCATTGCCACGCTGCGCACGCTGGGGGCGGATCAGCGGACGATCTTTCTGACATATTTCCTGCAAGTCGGCGCCTTGGCACTGGTTGGGATCGTGGCGGGGATCATCCTCGGGGCGGGTCTGCCTGTCATCCTTGGACCAATATTTTCGGATCGGCTGCCGGTGCCCGCAATCTTTGCGTTTTATGGAGCCCCGATCGCCGAGGCAGCACTTTACAGCGCGCTCAGCGTATTGATTTTTACCCTCTGGCCGCTGGCCCGCGCCCGAGACGTGCGCGCCGCCGCACTCTACCGCGAGGCGATGGGGGGCACGCGACGCTTGCCAAGCTGGCCCTATCTCTTGGCGACACTCGGATTGATCGCCGCGCTCCTGATCGCGGCGGTGCTGTTTTCAGGCAATCTACGTCTCACGCTCTGGACGGCGGGGGGCATCATCGGTGCCCTCGTGGTCCTCGCGCTTGCCGCCAATCTGGTGCAACATGCCGCGCGCTTCCTGCGCCCGAGACTGCGCGGTCGGCCGGCGCTTGGCTGGGCGCTCGGCGCGATCGGCGGACCCGGAACCACCGCCGGGCCGGTCATGCTGTCGCTCGGGCTTGGGCTGTCGGTGCTCGCCGCGGTCGGACAGATCGACGGCAACCTGCGCCGCGCCATCGCGGCCGATCTACCGGAACGCGCACCCTCCTATTTTTTCGTCGATCTGCAAAGGGATCAGATGCCCTGGTTTCTCGATCGGCTGGAGCGCGACCCGGCCGTCAGCCGGATCGACAGCGCGCCGATGCTGCGCGGGATCATTTCGCGGATCAACGGCCGCCCCGCAACTGAGGTGGCACCGGGGCATTGGGTGGTCGAGGGCGACCGCGCGGTCAGCTATGCGGATGCCTTGCCTGCGCGCACCAAACTGACGGCAGGCACCTGGTGGGGAGCAGGCTATGAGGGGCCAGCCCAGCTTAGCTTTTCCGCCGAAGAGGCCGGAGAAATGGGGCTGAAACTCGGTGACGTGATCACCCTCAACATTCTGGGCCGCGATATCACGGCCCCGATCACCTCGTTCCGAGAGGTGGATTTCTCGACCGCAGGCATGGGGTTTGTCATGCTGATGAATGCGGCAGCACTCGCGGGCGCGCCGCACACCTTCATCGCGACCGTCTATGCCGAAGAACCGGCAGAAGCCGCGATCCTTCGGGATGTGACGGATCGCTTCTCCAATGTGACCGCAATCAATGTGCGCGATGCGCTGACGCAGGTCTCGAACCTTCTCGCGGGACTTGCCTCGGCAACGGCCTGGGGGGCGTCGGTGACACTTCTGACCGGGTTCATGGTCCTGATCGGCGCGGCGGCAGCCGATCAGAAGGCGCGCACCTATGAGGCGGCGATCCTCAAGACGCTGGGCGCGACCCGCGCGCACATCTTGGCAAGCCTGATCCTGCGGGCCACCTTTCTCGGGGCTGCGGCGGGTCTGGTCGCCCTTGGCGCCGGATTGGCAGGAGGTTGGGCCGTGAGCCATTTTGTCATGGAAACAGGGTTCAAGGTGATCTGGTCATCAGCCATCAGCATCATTCTGGGCGGCACGGCTGTGACGCTGATGGCAGGTTTGGCCTTCGCGCTCGGACCGCTCACCGCACGGCCGGCCCAAACTCTGCGGGCACGCGAATAGCGTCGTTGATTTCGCGTCATGCCGCTGGCACTCAAGGCCTGCAACGCCAGGAGACGCAATGACCGATTCGCTGCCCATCCCGCTTTCTGCGTCTCTGACCGCCGCACAGCAATCCATGCTGATCAATCTCGTGCGGCGTGCGGCACGGACCGAAATCCTGCCGCGGTTTCAAAAACTCACGCGGGCTGATGTCAGAACAAAATCAGGACCGCATGATCTGGTGACAGAGGCCGATCATCAGGCCGAGGCGATGATCGCGCGCGGCATCCAGGGGATGCTGCCGCAGGCCTTGATCGTGGGCGAAGAGGCGGTGGCCGCCAAACCCGCCTTGCGCGACGACGTGTCGGAGGCAGAGCTTGCCGTCATCATCGACCCGGTTGATGGAACCTGGAATTATGTGCACGGCCTGCCGCTCTTTGGTGTGATCATCGCCGTCACGCGCTTTGGTCGGCCGGTCCTCGGCCTGCTCTATGATCCGGTTTCGGATGACTGGATCCTTGCCGAAGAGACATCATTCACTCGGTTTGCCAATGCAATCGGCACAGAGCGTCCCGTGCGCGTGTCGTCGGGTGGTCCGCTCGATCAGTTGCAGGGTTACATGCATTTTCACCTGATGTCCAAGCCGCGGCAGGCGGAGATTGCCCCGCTCCTGCCCGCGCTGGCACGCTGCATCGCGCTCCGATGTTCGTGCCACGAGTATCGCCTGCTGGCCCAGGGCGCGGTGGATTTTGTGATGTCAGACGTGCTCAACCCCTGGGACCATGCGGCCGGTGTTCTGGCCTGTCAGCAGGCTGGCGGTGTGGCGCGGATGCTCGACGGGAGGGCCTACACAACCGGGATCCTTCGAGGGGTTCTGCTGTCTGCGGCAAATCAGGACACATGGGAGCGCCTGCGCGATCACTTTTCCTGCCTTCTTGAGGGTTGATTGTCCGGAGCCTCTAACGATTGCCTTAAAATAATCATATGCGCATGTTTCATACAGGGCACAGACTCGGATCATTTCAGCGGAGTTAAGGGATGACCTCAAGCCGGCGCAAGGCGGATCACTCAGACCCCTCCACCCTCTCGGACAAAGACCGGGCGGCTGCGATAGACTGTCTCTACGAGGTTGCCCTCGACCCGACGCGCTACGAGGCGCTCCTCGACCACTGGGAAAGCGCCATCGGCCCCTTGCGCGCACGGGTGAACCTGAGCGCGCCGCACATCCTGGACGATCCGCAGATCGCCGCCCATTTCCGTCGCGCAAGCGAGTTTCTGGACCGCGCCGCCGTTGACGACAAGTCAACCGGACTGGAGATGATTCTGGCCCCGTTCGACCGCGTGGCCGCGCTTTTGTTCGATGCCAGCCAAAGGGTGCGCGCGGCCAATGCGGCGGCGCGAGAGGTCATGAGCCTGCCAGAAAATGCCCATCTGCTCGATCTGCCGATCCATGAGGGCGACATCGACACGGTCAGGGCAACGCTCTCGATGCTGTTTGACAACCGCAAGAAGGATACCGCCATCCTGCGCGTTCGCTCGCGGCGGGCCGATCATCTGATCGTTTTGCGCTTGCAGCGCTGCGTGGCGGCGGATGGAACGATGTTGGTGTTGGTTGCCTCGAACGAGGTGACGCTGCCGTCGGGCTATTCCGAGATCCTGCGTCAAGCCTTCGATCTGACAGTGGCAGAGGCAGAAATCCTGCACCATCTGGTTGACTGCCGTTCGGTCAACGAGATCGCAGCAGAACGCGGTCGCTCGGTCGATACGATCCGCGCACAGATAAAATCCGTTCTCTCCAAGACTGAAACGCATTCCCAACTGGAACTGGTGCGGCTGGCGTTGTCGGTGATGGATATGACCGTGATGACTGTCGCAGCCGCCCCCGGCCCCCGCGTCGTGAGCGGCGGCGATGGTCTGCTGGCCGAGCGCGACTTCAAATCGCTGGTGACAGCGGATGGCCGGCGACTTGATTATCTGGTGATCGGCTCTGAAACGGGGCGGCCGGTCCTCTATCTGCCGCTGGATTTCGGGTTCGTCCGCTGGCCTGCCACAGCCGAAGCCACCGCCGCGCAGCGTGATCTGCGCGTTATCGTGCCGGTTCGGGCTGGCTATGGAATGTCGGACATGGTGGCGAAAACTGCGGATTACGACGCTACCCTTGTCGCCGACACAATGCTGGTTCTGCGTGCCGAAGGGGTCAGGCGCTGTCCGATCCTGTGTATCAGCGGCGACGCCTATTATGCCGTTGCGCTGGCACGCGCCCATCCGGCGGCGTTCAGCGGAATTATCGCCTGTGCCGGCATGTTGCCCCTGACCCTTCGCGAACAGTTCGAGCGGATGGACAAATGGCATCGCTTCATCCTGGCCAGTGCAAAATACACACCGCACCTCCTGCCGTTCATGGTCAAGGCCGGGTTTCTGCTGGCAAGACGGATTGGCAAACGCGGCTTTGTCCATGCGGTCTTTGGCAACTCCGTCGCGGATATCACCACGTTCGAGGACAAGGAGGTCTACGAGGCCCTCGTGACCGGCTCGGAAACCGCCCTCTCGGATCGGCATTTTGCGCATGAGGCGTTTTCGCGCCAGTTGGTCTCTGGTCAGCTAGAGGATTGGAGCGTTGCGGTGAACGCCCTGCGGGATCAGTTGCCGGTGATTTTCATGAATGGGGCGCAGGATCCGCAGGTGCCTCTGGCGACGTTCGAAGATTTTCGCCGCGACTATGGCTGGATCGAGTTCCACCTCTTTGAGGATGCGGGTCAGCTCCTGTTTTTCAGGCATTGGCGCAGCGTCCTCGATCGGCTCACGCCTCTACTTGGCGATTAATTTGGCGATTGTATACTTGACAAACCCACGGCTGAATCCTATATCTAAGTCATAGAGTTAGGAGCCTGCCATGTCCGTTCTTTCCAAAGCCTACATGCACGACGAAGCCGCAGCCTTTGCGCATGTCGAAAGCATCATCTGGCCCGATGGCCCGGTGTGCCCGCATTGCGGTGTGGTAGACCGCGCCTATCGTCTAGGGGGCGTTTTTACCAAGCCGAGCGCAAAGAACCCTAAGGGCAAAGAGCGTCATGGCCTCTGGAAGTGCCGTGAGTGCCGCAAGCAATTTACGGTGCGCAAGGGCACAATCTTCGAGGAAAGCCACATTGAAATGCACAAGTGGTTGCAAGCCATTCATCTGATGGTGTCCAGCAAGAAGGGCATCAGCAGTCACCAACTGCACCGTGTTCTGGAAATCACGCACAAGAGTGCGTGGTTCATGTCTCACCGCATCCGGGAAGCAATGCGCAGCGACAGCACCGTTGATTTCGGTGCTGGTGGCGGTGTTGTAGAGGTAGACGAAACGTTCATCGGCAATGACCGCACCATCAAGCCCAAACACACCAAGAAGGGCCGTGGCTATGCTCACAAGCACAAAATGCTTACGCTGGTAGAGCGCAACACTGGCCGCGCCAAGTCCATGGTGGTGGACGATCTGAAAACCGCCACGCTCCTGCCGATCCTGCAAGAGAACATCGCGAAAGAAGCAGTGGTCTACACCGACGAAGCCGGTCAGTATGTCAAGCTCGGCAATAGCTTCGCGGCCCATGACTTTGTGCGCCACGGTCAAGGCGAGTATGGTCGCGGCGACGTTCATACGAACACGATTGAGGGTTATTTCAGCATCTTCAAGCGCGGCATGAAGGGCGTTTATCAGCACTGCGCCAAGAAACACTTGCACCGCTACGCAGCAGAGTTTGAATTTCGTTACAATAATCGCGTTGCGAATGGTGTTGATGATCTGGAAAGGTCTTCTGTGGCACTGTCCGGCGTCATTGGGAAAAGAGTTCTTTACCGGGACTCATTGGGCGCGTAGAATCTGCGCCGGAGGCGCAGAAGTTGACAGACACCACGACCTACACCTTTAAGATAGAAGGCTTCACCCCCGAGGACATGCCTTTTGGGAGGTTGGTCGAGTATTATCTTGAAATTAAGAAAATGATTGGTGTTTCTGAACATTTACATCTTGTTGATCTCGTGGAGGGGAGCCACGGTAGTGCCTTCAAAATTGATCGCAATTATGAAACAGAGTTAACAAAAAGAATGATGGCGATTAATGAGGGCACCGCCCCCAAGGTCGCTGCTCACGCTCGTGATGTAATCAACAACATGCTGAGAGAAGACGGAACGAGCGGGAGTTTCTATGATTCTCGCGGTGCTAATGTTGTAGTGTTTCCGGGGAAGAAACTTTCTGAAGCTTCTCAGATACGTGTGCGCGGGGCAGCTAATTTTATAGGTGAATTATACCACATCGCGGGCACGAAAGATGATGCAAAGGTAAGAATCAATACTGAGGCTTATGGGGTAGTGTTCTGCTCCACCAGTAGAGACATTGCAAAAGCCCTTCGAGACTTTCTCTTCGAGCATGTGAAGGTCAGCGGTCGTGGTATGTGGGCCAAGTCCGAGGCCGGGAAGTGGGATATTGATAATTTTGTGATTACCGACTTTTCCCCGGTGACGTGGGAAAGCCTTCGCCAAAGCGTTGATCGGGTCAGGGGCATGAACCTTGTATGGCCAGAAGATCCGCTTGGTGAGATTTCTGTAATTGAAGAACGCAATGGGACAAGGCAGTGATATCGGCGTTTGACAACACCTTTCTTTCGCTTGTCTTAAACCCCTGTGCAAAGCCAAGCCCAAATCCGGCCACTGGGGAGCCCGTTGACCACTGTAAGGAGCGCGTCGAGGCTCTTGTTGATGGCTTGAGCAAGCGAGGTGGCACGGTAATCATCCCTACGCCTTGCCTATCCGAATTATTGTGCGCTGTTCCCGATCTTGAGAAGGCAGTCATGACAATCAATCAGTCCTCAGCTTTCGATCTAGCGCCGTTTGACGAAAGATGTGCAATAGACCTCGCAGAAACAGTGAGAAGCGCCATTTCGAAGGGGGACAAGCGGGGTGGCGTAAACGCGCCTTGGAACGAGATAAAGTTTGATCGACAGATTGCGACCATTGCAAAGGTAAACGGAGCGGAAATATTCTACACGGATGACCAAAACCAATCCGCTTTTGCAGCCGAAATCGGATTGAAGGTTCTGCACACGTGGGATTTGGATCTCCCACAAGAGTATGCGCAGCACGACTGGATTTCAAATGACTGAAAAGAAATCCCAACTTGAAAAATTCAAAGAAGCCGCCCGCCAGCTAGAGACGGACGACGACGAAGAACGGTTTGAGGAACGTCTCAAGAAGTTGGTGAAGCAGAAGTCAAAAGACGACAACAAAGACGGGTGAGGTATTGAATTACCCCATTCCATGTGGTAATATGATACCATGCGTAGGTTTATCCTTCTATCTCGTCCGATGATATGGCTTGGAGATATCGGTTCGCGCCTACGCGCGGCTCAAGTCAATCTTCTGTGGCCGTGTGCTGAAGCCATGCCCATTGACGAGTGAAGCCTTTTCCAGACAAGCCCTTACTAACCTCAAATATCATGATGGAGTCAGCAGATTGCCAAGCTAAGCTGCCCTCGATTGCGTTTCGGATCATGTCTATTGGCTTGTTGGTCTGGATGAACCATCCGAACAAAACGCCGTCATTGGACCGAAAGGCCATCTCGTTTTTGTCAGAGTGCCCTCTGATCAGCGACACGATCACAGGAACATCATTCTTCAGACGGGCCATGTCTGACGAGTTTTGAAGTTGAATAACGATGCAATAACGCATGACAGAAATCCCCGTAATGGTGGGAAACCCTATGCGCTACAGGGTGGGTTTGTCAAATATACAATCGCCATTAATTTTGCCCTATAACCCAAACAGGGTATGACAATAGGATGGGGATCACGATACCGTGAAGTTACGTGATCAGACCGGAAGTCGGGTGATGGCGCTTTTGGATCTGTCGCTTTCCCGGTCCGCGATTTTGGGCTGGGTGGTTTTGTAAAGAAGCGTTTTCAGTATGTAGCGGGGCGGCCCCAACAGGTCGCCCCGGTTTTTGTTTCCATCTATTCTGCCGCCTCGGCATAATCCGTCAGCGGCGGGCAGATGCAGACCAGATTGCGGTCCCCATAAACATTGTCCACGCGGTTGACCGGCGGCCAGTATTTGTCCACCCGGAACGCCCCCGGCGGGAAACAGCCCTGCTCGCGGCTATAGGGCCGGTCCCAGTCCCGCACCAGATCTTCCATCGTGTGCGGTGCGTTCTTGAGCGGGTTGTTCTCGGCGTCGATGCGCCCATCCTCGATGTCGCGGATCTCCTCGCGGATCGCCAGCATCGCATCGCAGAACCGGTCCAACTCGGCCTTGGTCTCGCTCTCGGTGGGCTCCACCATCAGCGTGCCAGCCACCGGCCAGCTCATCGTGGGCGCGTGAAAGCCGCAATCCATCAGTCGCTTGGCGATGTCATCCACCGTCACCCCCGCGCTCTCGGCATAGGGGCGCACATCGAGGATGCATTCATGCGCCACCCGGCCACGCCGCCCCTTGTAGAGCACCGGAAACGCCCCTTCGAGCCGTTTGGCGATGTAATTGGCATTCAGGATCGCCACCTTCGTCGCCTGCGTCAGCCCCGCGCCCCCCATCATCAGGCAGTAGGCCCAGGAGATCGGCAACAGCGAGGGCGAACCAAAGGGCGCCGCACTGACTGGCCCTTCCCGGCCACCAGTCTCCGGATGTCCCGGAAGATGCGGCACCAGATGTGCCTTGACACCGATCGGCCCCATGCCGGGCCCGCCACCACCATGCGGGATGCAGAAGGTCTTGTGCAGGTTGAGATGGCTCACATCGCCCCCCAGATCCCCCGGCCGCGCCAGACCCACCATCGCGTTCATGTTGGCGCCGTCGATATAGACCTGCCCGCCATGAGCATGAACGATGTCGCAGAGGTCGCGCACGGTTTCCTCGAACACACCATGCGTTGACGGATAGGTGATCATGCAGGCCGCCAGCCGGTCCGCGTATTCTTCCGCCTTGGCGCGGAAATCCTCGACATCGATATCACCGTTTTCCGCCGATTTGACGACCACCACATCCCATCCGACCATGTTGGCGCTCGCCGGGTTGGTGCCATGCGCGCTCACCGGAATGAGACACACATTGCGATGCCCCCGCCCGTTGGCGCGATGCCAGGCTGCAATCGTCAGCAGCCCCGAATACTCGCCCTGCGCGCCGGAATTGGGCTGCATCGAGATGGCAGCATAGCCGGTGATATCGCACAGTTTTGCGGAAAGGTCGTCGATCATCTCCTTGTAGCCAAGGGCCTGATCCGCGGGGACAAACGGGTGCAACAGGGCAAACTCGCGCCAACTGATCGGCATCATCTCGGCGGCGGCATTGAGCTTCATCGTGCAACTGCCGAGCGGGATCATCGCCCGATCGAGCGCCAGATCGCGATCCGCCAGACGACGCATGTAGCGCATCATCTCTGTCTCGGCCCGGTTCATGTGAAAGACCGGATGGGTGAGATAGGCACTCTCGCGCAAGAGCGCCTCGGGCAGGCGATACTCGGGCGTCATGTCGTGATCCTCCATCACGATGCCAAAGGCCCGCCAGACCGCCTCGATCGTCGCCGGGCGGGTGCGCTCGTCCAGCGTGATGCCGATCCTTGTCTCGCCCACCCGGCGCAGGTTGACCCCCTCCCGCACGGCGGCCTGCAACACGCCGCGCTGCAAAAGCCCCACGTCAACCGTGATCGTGTCAAAGAAGGCGTCCGGCGCAACGTGAAAGCCCGCCGCCTCCAGCCCGCGCGCCAGTCGCACCGTCTTGCGGTGGATGCGTTGGGCAATGGCCTTGAGCCCCTTGGGGCCATGAAAGACCGCATACATCGACGCCATCACCGCCAGCAGCGCCTGCGCGGTGCAGACATTCGAGGTGGCTTTTTCGCGGCGAATGTGCTGCTCACGGGTTTGCAGGCTTAGGCGGTAAGCCCGGTTGCCATGGCTGTCCACCGAAACCCCGACAATGCGCCCCGGCATGGCGCGCTTGTAGGCGTCGCGCGTGGCCATGTAGGCGGCATGCGGCCCGCCATAGCCCATCGGCACGCCAAAGCGCTGCGTCGAGCCCACGGCGATGTCGGTGCCCATCGCGCCCGGCTCCTTGAGCACGGTGAGCGCGAGCGGATCGGCGATCACGATGCCGATGGCGCCCTGCTGATGCAGCGCGGCAATCTCGGGCGTGAAATCCTGCAACTTGCCATAGGTGCCGGGATACTGGAAGATCGCGCCAAACACCCTGCCGGCGTCCAGAGCCTCTGGCGCGCCGACGATCACCTCGATGCCCAGCGGCGCGGCGCGGGTCTGCATCACGGCGATGTTTTGCGGGTGACAATTCTCGTCAACAAAGAACGCGCGCGCCTTCGACTTGGCCACGCGCCGCGCCATGGTCATCGCCTCGGCCGCCGCAGTCGCCTCATCCAGAAGCGAGGCATTGGCGATCTCGAGACCGGTCAGATCGCTGATCATCGTCTGAAAGTTCAAGAGCGCCTCAAGCCGCCCCTGACTGATCTCCGGTTGATAGGGCGTGTAGGCCGTGTACCAGGCCGGATTCTCGAAAATGTTGCGCTGAATCGCGGGTGGCGTCACCGTGCCATGATAACCTTGCCCGATGAGCGAAGTCAGAACCTTGTTCTTCGACGCGGTCTGCCACATGTAAAACAGCAACTCTTGCTCCGATTTCGGTTTGCCGAAATCGAGCGGTTTCTCCTGCCGGATGGCTTTGGGCACGGTCTCGTCGATGAGCTGATCAAGGGTTTCAACCCCCAGAACATCGAACATCCCGGCCATTTCCTCAGGGGAGGGGCCGATGTGACGGCGGTTGGCAAAATCATAGGGCAGGTAGTCGGTTGGTGTAAAAGGCATCACGCCATTCCCCCTCACAGGTTGCAGGGGCGGGGCCATGACGGCCCTGCCTCCCGGCTTTCATCGTTCCAGAAATACTCCCGCGCAGAGCGCATCTCACCGCGCGGACCGGGCCTATCCGATGTATTTCTGATAGGCGGCCTCATCCATGTAGTCATCAAGCTGCGCCATATCGGCAGGCTTGATCTTGAAGAACCAGGCATCGCCCATCGGATCCTCGTTGACCTTGCCCGGCTCATCGGCCAACACCTCGTTGACCTCCACGATCTCGCCGTCAAGCGGGGCAAGGATGTCACTGGCCGCCTTGACGCTTTCGATCACCACCACCTCGTCATCCTTGGTCACGGCCCGGCCGATTGCGGGCAGTTCGACAAAGACCACATCGCCCAGTTGCTCACTGGCATGTTCGGTGATGCCCACGATCACGAGATCGCCCTCGACCCGCAGCCATTCGTGTTCTTCGGTGAACTTCATCTTGTGCTCCCTCATAGTGTTCAGCGTTTGAAATTTGCAGGGGTAAAGGGCAGCTTGACCACCCGAAGCGGCAGACGCTTGCCGCGCACCTCTCCAAAGAGTTCCGTGCCCGTCGTCGCCAGATCTCGCGGCACATAGCCCATCGACATCGGCGCCTCTATGGTTGGGCCAAATCCCCCCGAGGTCACATGGCCCACCGCCGCGCCGCCCGTCTCGGCGGCAAAGAGCGGTGTGCCATCGCGCATCGGCGCACGACCTTCGGGACGAAGCCCGACGCGGAGCCGCGCCGCGCCGTTGCGCAACTCTTCCAGAATGCGCGCCGCACCCGGAAAGCCGCCCGCGCGGTCGCCACCGCTGCGCCGCACTTTCTGGATCGCCCAGGACAGGCTCGCCTCGACCGGCGTGGTTGCCGTGTCGATATCATGGCCATAAAGGCAAAGCCCTGCCTCCAGCCGCAGGCTGTCGCGCGCACCAAGACCGATCGGTTGCACCGCCTCATTGCTCAGCAGCGCGCGCGCGAGCGGCTCGGCCTGCGCCTCGGATACCGAAATCTCATAGCCATCCTCGCCGGTATAACCCGAGCGCGAAATCCACAATTCACCAAAATCCGACGCGAAAATGCCAACATCCATGAACCGCATCGCCGCAACCCCCGGCACCAGCGCCGCCAGCACAGCCTCTGCGGCGGGGCCCTGCAACGCCAGCAGCGCACGATCGGTGATCTCCTCGACCGCGACGCCGGGCAGAGCCGCGCGCATATGCGCCCCATCCTCCGCCTTGCAGGCGGCGTTGACCACGACAAACATGTGATCGCCGCGGTTGGCCAGCATCAGGTCATCGAGAATACCGCCCGCTGCGTTGGTAAAGAACCCGTAGCGCTGTCGCATCTCGCCAAGACCCACAAGGTCAACCGGAACCAGAGCCTCCATCGCGCGGGCCACCTCCGGGTAGCCGCCCGGGGCGCGCAGAATGACCTGACCCATATGGCTCACGTCAAAGAGGCCAGCCCTCGCGCGACAATGAAGGTGTTCCTTCATCACGCCCGCCGGATACTGCACCGGCATGTCATACCCTGCAAAGGGAACCATCTTGGCCCCCAGTTCACGGTGCAATGCATTCAATGGTGTCACGCGCAGATCGGACATCCCAAACCTTTCCCATACTCTTGGTCCGGATCATCCGCTGATCACTCCGGCACCGTCAAAGCGCAAGGCCATGATTGGTCGCGCCACGATGCCCCCTCTGTCCCTTCGCCTGAGATCGCTATCCCTTCGGCGCCCCGCGCATCGCTGCCGGGTCTCTCCAGAGTTCCTTGTTCCGGGCAGGTCCTTCCGCCTGAGAGTTTCCGGGGCGGTTGCTCCTTCGGCACTGGCTCGCGCCAGTTCTCCCTGTCCGACTAATGTGCACATTAGGATGCCGTTCGCGCCGCATCAAGCCCGTTTCACGCAGGACGAGCCTGAAAAAATCGTGAAGAGCGCCTCGTTGTTGCACACGAGCGCATCAAGCGTCACCTCATCAAGATGCGCATAGAACGCCTCTAGCGCGTCTGCCAGCGCAAGCCTCAAGCGACAGGCCCCGACCAGCGGGCAGGTATTGTCCACATCAGCAAAGCATTCGGCGACCGGCGTGTTCGCCTCGATCGCCCGAAACACCTCGCCAACGGTGATCTGCGTGACCGGACGGCCCAGTCTGACCCCGCCACAGCGCCCCCGCTGCGTGTTGAGATATCCGAGTTGCGCCAGATGGTTGATGATCTGCGCCAGATGACTCTCGGAGGCATTGCACCGCGCCGCGATCTCGGCCTTGGTCACAAGACGATCCGGGTTGGACGCGCAGAACATCAGAAGCCTGATCGCGATATTGGTCCGTTTGGTGATCCGCATGGCGTGTCCTCACCCAAGCTTGTATTCATCAGGGTTTACACCGAAACTCACCAATCCAAATGACCTAGATCAAGAGACAGCCATCGTGCCTGTAAAGCCTCCCTATTTTTTCGGATATGGCAGCCTTGTGAACCGGGCAACGCATGATCATGCAGATGCGTATCCCGCGCAGCTGACCGGCTGGCGCCGGATCTGGCGGCACACGACCCTGAGGCCGGTGGCATACCTGACCGTGGTGCCGGTGGCTGGGGCGGTGATCGACGGGCTGATCGCCGCAGTTCCCGGGGCGGACTGGTCCGCGCTCGATTTGCGCGAGGCGGCCTATATCCGCACATCCGCATCCCATCAGGTGCGCCACCCCCTGCCCGATTCCCCGGAAATCGCCCTCTATGCAATCCCGGAGGGCCACCACGCCTGTCCGACGCAAGCGCATCCGATCCTGCTCAGCTATCTCGATGTCGTGGTGCAGGGGTATTTCCGCGAATTCGGCGCGGCGGGCGTGCAGCGTTTTTTTGACAGCACCGATGGCTGGGACGCGCCCCTGCTCGATGACCGCGCAGCGCCGCGCTATCCCCGCCACCAATCCCTGACGGCGACAGAACGGGCCCTGACCGACCAGCATCTTGACCGGCTTGGCGTCCCCATCCTCGGCCCCGACGACTGAGCAAGGCACGACGCGCCTCTCGGGGGATACGGTTCTGCCGATTGACGCCCGCGCCCCCCTCCGCGCCTCCGCAACGGGCCATCTGCAACTCATCGACATGCACGCCAGCAGCGCGAAACTGGCCAGCGATCAGACCCGCGTCCATCGTTACATCCGGCCCGGCGATTATCTGGTCACTGGCCAGACCATCGGCCATGCCGACGGGCTGAGCGCGGATCAGGCGCGCGATCATGACAAGACCCGACTGCGGGCAATCACGCTCAGCGCTTTGCCCTGATCACCTGCAAGAGCGGCAGCATCTGCGCCATATCCGGCCCATGCGCCTGACCGGTCAGCGCCTTGCGCAACGGCATGAAGAGCGCGCGCCCCTTGCGGCCGGTTGCCTCCCTGACCGCCGCCGTCCATGTGCTCCAGCTGTCCGCGCCATACGGCCCCTCCGGCAACAGCGCGAGCGCTTCGGCCACGAAGGCGCGGTCCTCATCCTCGATCACCGGCTCTGCCCCGTCGCGGAAAAGATGCCACCAGCCCTCGAGATCCTGCAATGTGGTGATGTTCTCGCGTGTCACCGCCCAGAACTGCGCGGCAAGGCTCTCGGGCACGCCGATCTCGGCCAGATGGTCCGCCACCGCCGCAACCGGCAGGCTTGCCAGATGCCGCGCGGTCAGCGGAAAGAGGTCATTCTCGTCGAATTTGGTCGGGGCCGCGCCAAAGTGCTCGAGATCGAACCCCTCGATCAACTCGGCCATGTCAGTGCGCAACTCGACCGGATCGCTCGATCCCAGCCGCGCCATCAGGCTCAACAGCGCCATCGGCGCAACCCCCCGCGCACGCAGATCACGCAAGGACAGCGCACCGAGGCGTTTTGAAAGCGCCTCGCCGGTCGGGCCCGTCAACAGCGAATGATGGGCAAAGGCGGGAGGCGTTGCGCCGAGCGACTCGATGATCTGGATCTGCGTTGCGGTATTTGTCACATGGTCCGAGCCACGCACCACATTGGTCACGCCCATGTCCACATCATCGACCACCGAGGCCAGCGTATAGAGCACCTGTCCATCGCCCCGGATCAGCACCGGATCGCTCACCGACGCCGCATCGATCGAGATCGGCCCGAGGATACCGTCGCGCCAGTCGATCCGCTGCTGATCGAGCATGAAGCGCCACACCCCATCGCCACGCTCGGCGCGCAGCCGCGCCTTTTCGGCCTCGCTCAGGGCCAAGGCGGCGCGGTCATATACCGGTGGGCGGCCCATGTTGAGCTGCTTCTTGCGCTTGAGATCAAGCTCCGTCGGCGTCTCGAAGGCCTCATAGAACCGACCCTTGGCGCGCAACGCATCTGCCGCCTCGGCATAACGCTCAAGCCGTTCGGATTGCCGCTCGATCCGGTCCCAGTGCAGGCCAAGCCACTCCAGATCATACTTGATCGCATCGACATACTCTTCCTTGGAGCGCTCCTGATCGGTATCGTCAATCCGCAGGATGAAGGTGCCCCCGGCCTTGGCGGCGATGAGATAGTTCATCAGCGCGGTGCGCAGGTTGCCGACATGGATGTAGCCGGTGGGGGACGGGGCAAAACGGGTGGTGGTCATGGGCATCTCCTGACTGCGCCTGCGCTTTGTCACAGGCCAGCGGGATTGTCCAGATTGGGCCCCCCGGCGCGTGTCGGCCAGCGTCGGTGGTGGTCATCGATCAGCAGGATGTGGTGATGCTGCCCCGCCCCGCCATGTTCGCGCAGATGGGGGTGATCGGGCGCCAGATCCGGGTGGTCGTGCACGGGGGCGTCGGACAAGGCGGCGGGCCAGACGTGCCGCGCCACGATCACGCCGATCAGTCCCAGCAAGGCAAGGATCACCAGCGCGGCGGGCTGCCCGAACGTCGCCCCGGCCCAACCCGCCAGCGGATAGCACACCAGCCAGCAGGCATGGCTGAGCGCGAATTGCGCGGCAAAGAGGGTGGGACGGTCCGCGGCATGGGCCGAGCGCCGCAAGAGCCGCCCCGAAGGCGTCAGCACCATCGCATAAAGACAGCCGATCAGCGCCCAGATCGCCAGCAGGACAGACCAGTCGGGCGGCCCCTTGATCCAGAGCAGGCCGCCGGTCAGCAACCCGACCGCGGCGAGGGCCTGCGCCCCAACCATCATCACGCGGCGATCCGTCAGGTGATCGAGCAGCCTTGGCAGCATCAGCGCGGCCGCCATCGAGCCCGCGCCAAAGGCCGCCATCGCGATCGCCAGATCCGCCGCGCTACCGCCATAGCTGCCCCGCACCAGCACCACGGTATTGACCAGCACAAACGCCCCGACCGATGCGGCCGTCAGGTTGAGCGCCAACATTCCCCGCAGGCGCGGTGTCGCGAGGTAGATGCGCAAACCGCGCGACAGGCGTTCGCGAAAGGGTTGTGGCGCCCGCCCTGCTTGCAGCGCGGGAACCGCCGTCGCGCCAATCAGCAGCGCCGATCCGACAAAGCCAAGCATCGTCCCCAGAAACAGCCAGTGATAGCTCAGCACCAGCAGCAGCAGACCAGCGAGGGCCGGGCTCAGAAGGTTTTCAAGATCGTAGGCCAGCCGGGACAGCGACAGCGCGCGGGTATAGTCGCGTTCCTCCGGCAGCACATCGGGAAGGAGCGCCTGATAGGCCGGCGTGAAGGTGGCCGAGGCAATCTGCAACACGAAGATGAGCGCATAGACCTGCCAGAGCTCGGTGAGGAACGGCAGGCAGAGCGCCACGGCGGCGCGGATCAGGTCGGCCCCGATCAGAACCGCCTTGCGCGGCAGATGGTGGATCAGCGCCTGCGCCACCGGCGACAGCCCGACATAGGCCACCATCTTGAGGGTATAGGCCGTTCCCAGCACCAGCCCCGCCCGATCCCCGGCCAGATCATAGGCCAGCAGACCAAGCGCAACCGTCAAGAGGCCAGTGCCCACAAGCGCCAGCACTTGTGCGCTGAAAAGACGGGCATAGGCACGGTTGCGAAAGAGACTGATCATGCTGCCCTGAAATAGACCCTTGCTGCGGCCGCGACCAGCCCCGTCACTCCCCCCACCGCCCCGAGCTTCACCTTTACGTGACGATCAGAACCGCTAACTGCGTTAAGGTAGAAGTTCACGAGACACGCAAACAGGAGGTCACAATGTCCCATGTCCCGCTCACCCGCCGCGCAATGCTCGCCGGGGTCGCCGCCCTGCCGCTGGCGGCGTCCCTGACCCCGGCACGCGCTGCCGCGCCGATGCTGGGGGCCTCCACCACCCGCCACACCCGCGTGACGTTCGGATCTTTCGAGGTGACAACCTTGCTTGCCGCCACCACGCCGCGCCCCGATCCGCAGACGATCTTTGGCCTCAATGTCAGCGCCGATGAATTTGCCGCGGTCTCCGCCGCCGCCAACATCCCAACGGATCAGGCGCAATTTTTCTTTACCCCGACGGTGATCAACACCGGCACCGAACTTGTGCTCTTCGACACCGGATTGAGTGCCGACGCGATCACCACCGCGCTCAATGACGCGGGCTATACCCCCGATCAGGTGGATGTGGTGGTGATCACGCATATGCATGGCGACCATATCGGCGGGCTGATGCGAGAGGATGGCGAGGCGACATTCTCCAACGCCCGCTATGTCACCGGGAGTGTCGAATATGATGCCTGGGCGGCGATGGAGAATGCAACCTTCGACGCCAGGATGCGGCCACTGGCAGAGCAGACCCGGATGATCGGTGAGGGCGACAGCATCGCGCCGGGCCTCACGGCTCTGGCCGCCTTTGGTCATACCCCCGGACACATGGCCTATCGCGTTGAAAGCGGGGGCAAATCCCTCTTGCTGGCGGTCGATTTCGCAAATCATTATGTCTGGTCGCTGGCGCATCCCGATTGGGAGGTCAAGTTCGACATGGACAAGGCTCAGGCCGCAGCCACCCGTCGCCGCCTGCTCGACATGCTCGCCGCTGACAAGATGCCCTTCATCGGCTATCACATGCCCTGGCCCGCGATGGGCTATGTCGAGACGCGCGGCGACGGGTTCCACTATGTCCCCGCGAGCTATCAGCTGATGCTCTGACGCGGCGGCCGGGGCCGGGCAGAGGCGGATTTACATTGAGCGTCCCTTGCCCCATATCGCGGGCATGGATCACACCCTGCCCGATCTCGATGCCATCGAAGCGATGGCGCGCGACACCATCGCACGCTTTCCCGCCCCGTTTCGTCCGGCAGCGCAAGAGGTCGTGGTGCTGGTCAGCGACTGGCCACCATCTCATATCCTGGCTGAAATGGATATCGAGGATCCGCTTGATCTGACCGGACTTTACGATGGCATTCCCCTGACCGAAAAATCAACTTTCGAGCAACCGCTCGGCCCCGATACCGTCTGGCTCTTTCGCGCACCCATTCTGGCGGAATGGCGAGAGCGCGGCAATGTCTCGCTCGCGGCTCTGGTAGCGCATGTCACGGTGCACGAATTTGCCCATCACTTCGGCTGGTCGGACGACGACATTGCCCGGATCGACCGGTGGTGGGAATAGATCAAAGCTGCCCTGCCGCGTGCAGCTGCTGCCAGGCGAATTTGACGTAATCGCTGCGAAACGAATGTCCGCCGGAATGCAGACAGAAATCGAGGATTTCACCCGCGGCGTTACGGCGGTTCTCGCAGGTCAGATCCTCGAATGTCATCTCGCCGTTCGGGCGAAACCCGCCAAGTCCCTGATACATGTCAAGCGCCGCAGCCACATCGCCCTGCCGGGTCTCCAGAATCGCCCGGCCCTTGAGCGGCACGGTGGGATCGCTTGTGCCATGAATATGCACGAGGCTCGCCGCGGGCGCGGCGCAGGTCTCTGGCGGTTTCATCCAGAAGGTGCCGGAAATCGCCGCAAAGCCCGCAAACCGTTCCGGCATCACACAGGCAAGGTTCCAGACCATCATGCCACCCGCGGAAAACCCCGCGGCCATCAACCGTGACGCGTCGATCGGAAAGCGGCGGACCGCATCGTCCAGCACCGCCTCGACATAGCGAAACTCGACAGATCCATCGCTGTCCATGTGCCGGGGCGCATAGGGTATGACCCAATCGTCATCGGCGGATTTGAGCGCGATGAGAGCCAAGCCCATGTCCGAGACGACGCGACGCAACGCCATGTTCCGCATCACGGCATCCGCCGAGCCGCGATAGCCATGCGCAAAGACGACCGCGCCCACGGGCGCGTCCCCCTGCCCCTCCGGCATGGAGATACGGTAAATGCGATCACCAATCTGACAGTCGGTATCGGGCCCGCAGGCAAAAGCGGCGACCGGAACCAACAGGACGATCAAGGTGGAAATGGCCATGAGAAATCGCATTCTTGCCCTTTCTTCTTTGCGTCAGACTCTGCGCTTCATTCTGTAGAAGACAAGTCACAACAGTGTGGCTCACGGCGCGTCGTCACGGCTTCGTGCTCTAAAATCTGACACATCTCAACGAAATCGTAACCCTGAACGGGTCTGATCGGTGAGGTCGAACCACCTTTTGGCGGAGATCCCGGATGATACGCTTTACTCTTTTGGCATTCCTGGCGCTTGGTCTCTTTTCAGCAAGCAACGCTCGGGCGCAATCGCTGACCGAGGTCCGAACCCAGCTTCAGGCCGCCCTGCAACGCAGCCTCGGCCGCTCCATGGTGAATGGGGCTCTGCCCCATCTTGATCTGACGACCGGCGAATTGACCAGTTTCTACCCGACCGAGAATCACGAAATCATTCTCAAGATGGCGAACGTCTATGTGATGTGCGCCACGTTGACGACGGCGGACGGGCGCGAGGCCACCGTGGATTATTACATGACACAGACCGGGACGAGCTATGGTGTGATCCGCACCGAGATCAATAATCGTGCCCCACTCAAGGCGCTGATGGGCTCTGGCAAAGCCATCCGGCTGGAGTGAGAGCATGGCTGCCACTGACCGGTCCGACCCGCGGACGCAAACGCTGGGACTCTATCTGAAACTGACAGCGGTGATGGTGCCCACCTTCCTCCTCTTTGCGGGAACCGGCCTCTTGTGGATCAGCGAAAAGAACCTGTTGCGCAGCGAAGAGGCGATGGCCATGCGCATCGGCAACGCGACCGCGCGCCTCGGAGGGGCACTCGAGCGATTCAGCGACCAGAGTGACGGGCCGATGCCGTGGTCCAGCCCCTATGTCACCGATCTTATGCAGACCCTGCTGGGCGACCCGGCAATCCGCTGCGTCGAACTCATCGACCCCGAAAGTGGCGCCGCGCTGGCCGTAGTGCCGCAGGGACTGGGCTGTCAGGGGGCCGAAAAGGCACTGTCGTTGCCCTATGAGATCCTGTCTTGGCCGATCACCAAACTTGTCACGCGGTTCGACGAGCGAGAGATCGCGACGGTGAAACGGTACCAGCGCGACTTTCTGCTCCTGCTGCTGGCCAGTGGAATCCTGATTGCCACTGTTGCCAATTGGGTGTCGTTTCGGGTGATCATCGGCCGCCCGCTGCGACAGCTGATCAACCGACTGGAAGCGGCCCGCGAAATCGCGGTCAGTGCAAATGAGGCAAAATCAGATTTTCTCGCAAAGATGAGCCATGAGATCCGCACACCGATGAATGGCATCATCGGCATGGCGGACCTGCTGGCCGAGACCGAGCTCTCGCCAGAACAGGACAGTTATGTCAGTACCATGGTGCGCTCGGGCGATGCCCTGCTGACCATCATCAACGACATTCTTGATTTCTCCAAGATCGAGGCGGGCAAACTCACCCTCGCGCAAGAACCCTATCGCCTGCGCGAGATCATCGAAGACATCACACAGCTTCTGGCCCCACTGGCCGCGCGCAAGGGACTGGTGCTCTACGCCGATGTTGCCCCGAACCTGCCCGAGGTGATGCTGGGCGATGCCGGGCGCCTGCGGCAGATCCTCGTCAATATCGCCGGCAATGCCGTGAAATTCACCCTCGAGGGCCATGTCGCCCTGCGTGCGGTCTGCAGGGCTCCCGGCGAGATCGTGATCTCGGTCACGGATACGGGTGTGGGCATTCCCGCGGATCAGCAGGAAAAGGTTTTCGCCGCCTTTGAACAGGTTGACAATACCGCCATCCGCAGCTTTGGCGGCACCGGTCTTGGCCTCGCGGTCAGCCGCCAACTTGTGACCTTGATGCGCGGCAGGCTTGTCCTCAGCTCGGAGGAGGGGCGCGGCACACGCTTTGAGGTGACTCTGCCGCTGGTGCCGCAGGAAGCGGCCGGACGTGGGTTGAAAGCCCCCCGCCTGCCTATTGTTGACAATCATCCGCCCCGGATCTGGCTGATTGATCCGATGCCGGACCGCCGCGCCGGGCTGGTTGCACTGGTGGTCCATCTTGGCGCGCAGGTCTCCGAGGCAGATACCGTTACAGCCCTCGACAACACGGCGACGCAGGACCAGCCCGACCTCATCATCCTCGACGACACCGCGGCGGCGGCGCGCCTTCCGGACGGCGTCCCGGTGATCGTCCTGTCGGACGCCCCCTCGCGAACAGACCAGGATCGCTGCGTCGCGCTGCGCAAACCCCTTCGCGAGTCCCTCTTTCTGGAGGTCGTCCGACACAGACTTGAGGGCGGCGTCCAGAGCGCGCGGCCGATCCACCGCGACGACGCCCTCGAAAAACCACTCTGTTGGGCCAACGGCCTCGACGTTCTGGCGGTGGATGACAACGCCACGAACCGGCTGTTGCTGGAGCGCTATTTCAACCAGTCGGGGGCCAAGCTGCGCCTTGCGGCGAGCGGCGCCGAAGCGGTGGCGCTCTACGCCGAAGGCCCGGCCGATCTGGTTCTGATGGATGTCTCCATGCCGGGCATGGACGGCTATCAGGCCACCGGACTCATTCGCACTCAGGAGGCGGCGCGTGATCTTTCACCGGCCCATGTGGTCGCGGTTACGGCCAACGTGCTGGAGCAGCACAGACAGGAGGCGTATCTTGCTGGCATGGACGGATTTCTGGGCAAGCCACTGCGCAAGGCCGATCTCATAGCCTATGTCGAACGCTATCGCGCAGAGCGGAGCGATCTTGCCCGTCACGCTCCGAGAAACCCAGATCAGGCCCTGCCGACCGCCGCCCAACAGGCCCTCTTATCCGGGCCTGTCGGCTCAGCCCTCCCCTGACCCCTCTCGCCAGCGATTGATGATCGGATAGCGCCGATCAAGCCAGAACGCGCGCCGGCTCAGCCTTGTGCCGGGGGCCGCCTGAAATCGTTTGTATTCACTTATGAACAACAGGTGTTCAACCCGTTTCGCGTCGGCCCGGTCAAAGCCCGCAGCGATGCAATCAGAGATCGACCCGTCCAGATCCACGAGGATCTTCAGGATGCCGTCAAGCACCGGATAGTCCGGCAAACTGTCGCTGTCTTTCTGATCGGCACGCAATTCCGCACTGGGCGGCTTGGTGATCACCCGATCCGGAATGGGGGACCCCGACGGCCCCTGCATCCAGGCGCGATGCTGCGCGTTGCGCCAGCGGCAGATCTTGAACAGGCGAGTCTTGTAGAGATCCTTGATCGGATTGTAGCCACCCGCCATGTCGCCATAGATCGTGGCATAGCCCACCGCCACTTCGGATTTGTTTCCAGTGGTCAGCAGCATCTCGCCAAACTTGTTGCTCAAGGCCATGAGCAGCAGACCGCGCAACCGCGACTGGATGTTCTCTTCTGTGAGATCCGCCTCGCGCCCGGCAAAGACCGGGGCAAGCGTCGCAGTGACCGCCTCCCGAGCCGCAGAAATTGGAATCATGTCATAGCGGCAAGCGAGGTTCTCGGCGACGGCCTGCGCATCCTCGAGCGAGTCCGCCGAGGTGAACTCGGACGGCAGCATCACGCAGCGCACGTTCTGCGCGCCCACCGCATCGACCGCGATGGTGGCCACGAGGGCGCTGTCCACCCCGCCTGAAAGCCCCAGAAGGACCTTGGTAAATCCGGCCTTGCGCAGATAATCCCGCAGGCCCAGAACCATGGCGTGGTAATCCTGTTCGAGATCTGACGACAGAGGCGCAAGATCGCCCGGCACGGCGCGCCAGCCCTCCGACCTGCGTTCAAAATCCACATGCGCCACCGCCTCCTGAAACATCGGCAGTTGCAAGGCGAGCGCCCCACCGGGATTGAGCACGAAGGATCCCCCGTCAAAGACCTGATCGTCCTGTCCCCCCACCATGTTGAGATAGACCAGCGCAAGACCGGTCTCGATCACACGCGCCACCATCATGTTCTGGCGCAGGTCCATCTTGTCGCGGTCATGCGGCGATCCGTTGGGCACAAGCAGGATCTCGGCCCCGGTTTCGGCCAGCGTTTCGGCCACATCCGGATGCCAGGCATCTTCGCAGATCGGCGATCCGATGCGCAACCCGTTGACGCTGTAGGGCCCCGCAACCATGCCCGCCGAAAAGAGACGCTTCTCGTCGAACACCGTTTCATTTGGCAGATGATGCTTGAGGACGCGCGCCCGCATCGCCCCACCCTGAAGGACATAATAGGCATTGAAGAGCCCCGCCCCGTCGAGCGCGGGACCACCAATCGCCAAGGCCGGACCCTCGGCACAGTCCCGCGCCAGCCTCTCGATCACCGCGATCGCCGCCTGATGAAAAACAGGTTTCATCACGAGATCCTGGGTGTTGTAGCCGGTGATGAACATCTCGGGCAACGCCACCATGTCCGCCCCGGCCGCGCGCCCCGTCGCCCAGGCCTGCTGCGCCAGCCGGGCATTGCCTTCCAGATCGCCCACCGTCGGGTTCAACTGTGCCAGTGTCAGGCGAAACTTGCCAGCCATCCCTTGCCCTCATCGCTTCCTGCGGATGATTTAGCAGATCGCCGCGCAAGGGAAAGCCGATTTGCCCGAAAGCCGTTGTCAGCCCCCGCCCGGTCCTCTAGATTTGACCCGATCGCGGCAATCCGCGCGGACATCATCGAGCAGGGCGGGCAACGGGGCAGATATGAGATTATCGGCGACAGGAATGATCACATGGACCGCCGCCTTGATCGGGGCAGGCCTCGCAACGGCACAGCAGACCGATGTCCAGACCAAGCAATACGAGGATGGCGGCATCTATGAAGGCAGCTTCAAGGACGGGCTGCAACATGGCACCGGCACCTATACCCTGCCAAACGGATATGAATATTCCGGCACTTGGGTCGAGGGCGAAATCCGCGGCCGGGGCGTTGCCCGCTTTCCCAATGGCTCCGTCTATGAAGGCGAGTTTGTTCGCGGCAAGCCGAACGGCGTGGGCAAGATCGTCTTTACCGATGGCGGCAGCTATGAGGGACTCTGGGAAGACGGCAAGATCACCGGACAGGGCGTCGCGATCTATGCCAATGGTGTGCGCTACGAGGGCGGATTTCTCAATGCGATGCATCACGGGCGTGGCCGCATGGAATCGCCGGGCGGATATATCTATGACGGCGACTGGGTAAGCGGCGTCAAGGAAGGTCAGGCCACGATCACTTATCCCGATGGCTCCATCTATCAGGGTGCGGTCGCGCGCGGTGCCCGCGAAGGTCAAGGCACGCTGACCATGTCGGATGGATTGATCTATGAGGGAACCTGGCGCGAGGGCCAGATCGACGGCACGGGCAAGCTCACTCAGCCCAATGGCGATGTCTATGAGGGCAATCTCGTGGCCGGGCGCCGCGAGGGAAAAGGCCGCGTGACCTATCAGAATGGCGACATCTACGAGGGCGATTTCAAGGATGATCGCCGTCATGGACAAGGCCGGTTCACTGGAACGGACGGCTACGATTATGCCGGCTCATGGGTGGCGGGCAAGATTTCGGGCAAGGGCCGCGTCGTCTATCCCGACGGATCGGTCTACGAGGGCGAATTCCGGGACGATCTGGCCAATGGGGAAGGGACGATCACCTATCCCGATGGCGCGACCTATGCGGGCGGTTGGATTGGCGGTGTGATTGAAGGCACCGGGCGAGCCACTTACGCAAACGGGCTGGTCTATGAGGGCGAGTTCGTCGATGCCAAGAACCACGGCAAGGGTGTGATGACCTATCCCGACGGGTATCGCTACGAGGGCGACTGGCGCGACGGGCAACGTCACGGGAAAGGCACCGCCAGCTATCCTGACGCCACTGTCTATATCGGAGACTTTGCCGAGGGACAGCGCCACGGACAGGGCAAGATCACCATGCCGGACGGGTTCACCTATGAAGGCGCGTGGCAGAATGGCGAGATTTCGGGCCAGGGCGTGGCCACCTACAGCACCGGCGATGTGTATGAGGGGATGTTCAGCGCCGGCAAGCGGCAGGGCCAAGGCACCATGCGCTATGCCACCGGGCAAGAGGAAAGCGGCACCTGGGACGCAGGTGCGCTGACCGGCAACACGGCCCCGGCCGAGTGATCACACGACGCGGCCCGCGTCGAGATCGTCCAGCACCTGCGCGGCCCCTGCAAGCACCTCCGCCCGGCGCCCCTCCGCCATGCGGTCCCAGGTCCGATAGACCGGGCCCATGCGGGGATTGCGGGCGAACCGGTCGCGATGGCGGCTTAGGAAATCCCAGTAGAGCAGATTGAACGGACAGGCCCCCTCGCCCGTCTTCTGCACAACCGAATAGGCGCAATGCGCACAGTAATCGGACATCCTGTTGATGTAATTACCGGACGAGATGTAGGGCTTGCTGGCAATGATCCCGCCATCGGCGAACTGGCTCATGCCGATCACATTGGGGGCCTCGACCCATTCAAAGGCATCGGCATAGACCGCCAGATACCACTCATGCACCCGTGCCGGATCGACACCGGCAAGCAGCGCGAAATTTCCCGTCACCATCAACCGCTGGATATGATGGGCATAGGCCTCCTGCCGCGTCTGCTCAACGGTTTGCGCGACACAGTTCATGCGGGTCTGCGCCCCCCAATAGGCGGCGGGCAGAACACGGTGATGATCGAGCGCATTGCGCTGCGGATAATCCGGGCCTTCGCGAAAATAGAGGCCGCGCATGTATTCGCGCCAGCCGATCACCTGCCGGACATAGCCCTCGGCGGCATTGATCGGCACCCGACCTGCTTTCCATTCCTCAACTACACGGGTGCAGATATCCCCAGGGTTGAGCAATCCGATGTTGAGATACATGGATATGACCGAGTGATGCAGGAATCCGTCACCGCTCAGCATCGCATCCTGGCTATCCCCGAATCCCGGCAGCAGATGCCGCGCAAAATGTTCAAAGGCGGCCTCGGCCTGCGCTGCCGTCACCCCGAACCAGAACGGGCGCAGGGCGCCAAAATTGCCGCTGAACCGCGCCTCGACCAGATCCAGCACCTCTGCGGTGATCGCATCGGGGGCAAACCGCATCGGCTTGGGCCGCAGCAGGTCAGGCCGTGCGGGCTTGCGGTTGTCATGGTCGAAATTCCACCTGCCGCCCGCCGGGGCCTCGCCCGCCATCAGCAATCCGGTCTTGCGTCGCATCTCGCGATAGAAATATTCCATCCGCAATTCCCGGCGTCCCTCGGCCCAGCGGTCAAAGTCCCCGAGCGGGCAGAGGAAACGGTCATCGGGCAATTGCCGCACCGTCAACGGCGCCTCCTCCAGGGCCGCGATCAATCGCCATTCGCCGGGCTGCGTGGCGATCACCTCGGCGGTGCCATGCTCCTGCCCTTGGCGGATCAGCGCACCCACGATCGAGCGCGCGGCCTCGGGATCATCGAGCCGGGAATAGGCCACCTGCCAGCCTGCCGCGCGCAATTCCTCGGCAAAATGGCGCATGGCCGAGAGCACCAGCGCAATCTTCTTGGGATGATGCGGCACATAAGAGGCCTCATCCATCACCTCGGCCATGACCACGACATCGCGCGCCTTTTCCGCCGCGCGCAGCGCCGAAAGATCGTGGCTCAGCTGATCGCCCAGCACCAGAACCAGACGACCTACCATGGCACGCGGGCGCCCTGCCAGTCAAAGAAGAGACCGCTATCCTCGGGACCCAGCCCGGCGATCACACGGAGCAGGTTCTGCGCCGCGACCTCAGCGGGCACCGACGGATGTCGCCCAAGATATTTCTCGGTGAAGGCCGTCCGCACCGTGCCCGGATGCAGCGCCACACAGATCGCCTCGGGATGGCTGCGCGCGAGTTCGATCGCCCCGGTCCGGATCACCTGATTGAGCGCTGCCTTGGCGCTGCGGTAACTGTACCAGCCGCCCCTGGCATTGTCGCCGATCGAGCCCACCCGGGCCGAGAGCGCGGCAAACACCGAACGCCCCGCGCGCGGCAAGAGCGGCAGCGCGTGTTTCAGCACCATTGCCGGGCCGATGCAATTGACCGCAAACTGATCCATCATCGCCCCAGGATCGAGGGATTTCAGCGACTTTTCCGGCGCGGCGCCGGCAATTTCCAGCGCCCCCGTTGCCACCAGGACCAGATCGAATGGCCCGTCAAGCCGCCCCAGCGCCCCCGCGACAGAGGCCTCATCGGTGAGATCCACACCATCGGCGCGCCGCGAGAGGCCGGTCACGGCGACCCCACGCGCCGCGAGGGCCTGCGCAACGGCGCTGCCGATCCCCCCTGAGGCGCCGATGATCAATGCCCGCTTCATGTGGATCGACCTAGCCGGTCCGCGCGTCCCTTCAACCCCGTCCTCATGCGTAATTTCGGGGTTTTCATCGCGGCCCCGCGCACTTATAGTCCCTGCCATGTTGACGCAGGATCATATCGCTCCCATGCGCCACGCCCCGCGGCGTGGTGTTCTGGCCGTCCTGCTCGACCTAAGCCGCCTCTGAGCGAGCCGTTTTGGCGCAACCGCTCAGAGGATGTGTCGTATTGCGCCGCAGGCTTAGGATTTTTGAAAGAGACCAGAGATGACAGACCAGACCAAAGACCGCGTGTTGATCTTCGACACCACGCTGCGTGACGGAGAGCAATCCCCCGGCGCGACCATGACCCATGAGGAAAAGCTCGAAATCGCCGGCCTGCTCGACGAGATGGGCGTCGATATCATCGAGGCGGGCTTTCCCATCGCCTCAGAGGGGGACTTCCACGCCGTCAGCGAGATCGCCAAACAGGCCAGGACAGCCGTGATCTGCGGCCTGGCCCGCGCCAGTTTCAAGGATATCGACCGCTGCTGGGAGGCGGTCAAACACGCGAAGCGCCCGCGCATCCATACCTTCATCGGCACCTCGCCACAGCACCGCGCCATTCCCAATCTCGACAAGGAGCAGATGGCCGAGCGCATCCATGAGACCGTCAGCCATGCCCGCAACCTCTGCGACAACGTGCAATGGTCGCCGATGGACGCGACCCGGACCGAATGGGACTATCTGGCCCGCGTGGTGGAAATCGCGATCAAGGCCGGGGCCACCACGATCAACATCCCCGATACCGTGGGCTATACCGCCCCGGTCGAGAGTGCAGAGCTGATCCGCCGTCTGATCGAAACCGTGCCGGGTGCGGATGATGTCATCTTCGCCACCCATTGCCACAACGATCTGGGGCTGGCCACGGCCAATGCGCTGGCCGCCGTGGCGGGGGGCGCACGCCAGATCGAATGCACGATCAACGGCCTCGGAGAACGCGCCGGCAACACCGCGCTCGAAGAGGTGGTGATGGCCCTCAAGGTGCGCGGCGACATCATGCCCTACACGACGGGCATCGACACGACCCGGATCATGAACATCTCGCGCCGGGTCGCCGCCGTCTCGGGCTTTGCGGTGCAGTTCAACAAGGCCATCGTCGGCAAGAACGCCTTTGCCCATGAATCGGGAATCCATCAGGACGGCATGCTCAAGAACGCCGCGACCTTCGAGATCATGCGTCCCGAGGATGTCGGCCTGACCGAAACCAACATCGTGATGGGCAAACATTCGGGGCGCGCGGCGCTGCGCGCCAAGCTGCGCGACCTCGGCTACGAGATGGCCGACAATCAGCTCAACGACGTGTTCGTGCGCTTCAAGGAACTCGCCGACCGCAAGAAAGAGGTCTATGACGATGATCTCGTGGCGCTCGTCCGAAGCGGCACGGATACCGATCAGAACCGGCTCAAGATCAAGCATCTGCGCGTGATCTGCGGCACCGAGGGCCCGCAACAGGCGGCCCTGACGATGGAGATCGACGGCCGGGAAGTTTCGACCGAGGCCACCGGCGACGGACCGGTCGATGCCACGTTCAACGCGATCAAGGCGCTCTTTCCTCATGACGCAAGGCTGCAACTCTACCAGGTCCATGCGGTGACAGAAGGAACCGATGCGCAGGCCACCGTCTCGGTCCGGATGGAAGAGGCCGGACGCATCGTCATGGGGCAATCCGCCGATACCGATACGGTCGTGGCCTCGGCCAAGGCCTATGTCCATGCGCTCAATCGTCTGCTGATGCGGCGCGAAAAGACCCGCGGCACCGCGCGCGAGATCAATTACAAGGATGTGTCCTGAGAGCGTCCATGCGATCCCTCCGGCCCTGCCGGAGGGATACTCCCAACCCCGGCCTGGACCAGGGCTTCAACCGGCGCCGAGATGTCAGCGCCGCTCGGCCGCCTCAATGCCCTGAAACTTTGCACGCAGGTCAACCGTGCTGACATTGCCGATCTTGTCGTGACAGGTCTCCAACCACGCCGCCGCCGTCTCGCGCCCGATATCGCGCAGGCGGGTCAGGAATTCCCATTCGACATTCATTTTCGAGGAGACCCCCATCGGCTTGAGCGCCGCATCATTCTCGATGATATGGATCTTGACGGGGCGGTATTGATCGCCCGAGAGATTGCCCTCCTCGATCAGCCGATCGACAAAATGGATCGCCCCCAGTTCCTTCAAGAGGCTGGCGTTGAAGCTGATCTCGTTCAATCTGTTGTGGATCTCCTGCGCCGTGCGCGGCGCGCCCTTGCGCTCGATCGGGTTGATCTGCACGACCACCATGTCGTCGCTTCCGGTCTGGCCATAGAGCGGGAACAGCGCCGGGTTGCCCATATAGCCGCCATCCCAGTAGGGAATGCCGTCGATCTCGACGGCCTGATAGACATGCGGCAGGCAGGCAGAGGCCATGATCATGTCGGCGGTCAGTTCCTCGCGATTGAAGATCTTGACGCGCCCGGTCTCGACATTGGTAGCCGAAATGTAGAGCTTGAACGCGGTGCATTTGCGCACCATCTCGAAATCGATGCTTTGCTCCACCAGATCGCGCAGCGGATTGATGTTCATCGGATTGATCTGATAGGGCGAGGCCACGCCCGTGAGCGCGTTCATGAAATGATAGAACGGGTTGTTCTCCAGCCCCCAGTTCCCGGTCAGCCGGTCCACCGGCGTCCGCCGCAGAGGAGAATTCCGGGCGCTCTGGCTCATGCATTCCCAGAAATGCGCCAGCGCCTCTCGCGCACCCTCGGGGCCCGCGCGGGTATAGCCATCCGCCAGCGCGACCGCGTTCATCGCCCCGGCCGAGGTGCCGGAAATTCCCGCGATGCCCAGCCGACCATCCTCGAGCAGATAATCCAGCACACCCCAGGTAAAGGCGCCATGTGCCCCGCCCCCCTGAAGCGCCAGATTGATCGTCTTTGAAGTCTTTTTCATACGTTCGATGCCTTTTGGGTTTGCGCCGCGCCGGTCAACAGGACCGGACCGCGGTCATCTAAGATAGTCATGCACGATCTTGCCATAGGGCAGCGACAGATCGGCGACAATGTGCTGGCCCTCGATCACCCGGCGCACCGGCAGGTCTGCCACCGGCGCGTTGACATGCGGCACAAGATGCAGCCGGGCCGGGCCGCGCCAGAACCCCTTGACCGTAATGTCGGTCATCGCAAACGCGACCAGTTCTGCAATTCGTGGCTTGCCGGTGACGCAGGGAATGATCTTCAGGTTGACCGTGGTCTTGGCCAGCTTGCGCGCGCAGTACTGCGGGTCGCCACAGGCGGCTTGGTGCTTGTAAACCATCGTCCCCATGGCCACGCGCTGTCCGGCATAGGACAGCGTCCCGGTCAGGGTGTCCTGCTCCACGCTCATCCGCGGCTCGCCCCAGCGTTTGGGAAAGCCCCAGATCTCGCGGCCTGCGGTGATCGGGGGCTCGTTGTTGAGAAACATCATCGCGGTGTAGTTGACCGGCGCGCCATCCAGAAGGCAGGGAATGACGATGCCGGATTCCTGATAGGCCCCAAAGCCGGAACTGTCGGGCATGTTGATCCATTCATAGACCACCGTGTCAGAGCCATCCGGCACCAGCGGTTCGGGCACCATGGCGCGGATCGCCGCGGGATCGCTCTGGTAGAGGATGTTGAGGTATTCCCGGTTGATGAAACGATAGGGCCCGCGCGGATAGCTGGGATTGGCAGGAGGCATGGCCGAGAGGGCCAGAATGTCTTGGGGGGTCATGTTCCGCAGATCCTGCTCTTTGTTGGGTCTGATACCCTAACGCGAACCGGCACAGTGCAATAGCCCCAAGAGTCACCGCTCCTCATAACGTGACGGCACCGCGCAACATACCCTTGCATCCGATCCCGATGCATTTGCGGGCATTCCTGCACAAATCTGCCACAAATCTGGAGGCGAGTGGGGGAATCGAACCCCCGTGCACGGATTTGCAATCCGCTGCGTCACCACTCCGCCAACTCGCCCGTCAGATCTGGTGCGAGGGAAGTATCCGATCGTTCCCCGCTGCGCAAGTGGGCAAGGCGGCGCATTGAGGAGGGAATAGACCGCCGAGATGGTTGCCGTCTCGCGGGTTCTGTGCCAATACCAAATGCAGCAAAGTCCGAACGCAAGAGTTTCATCATGACCGATTTCACCGCCCGCCGCACCATCATGGTAGACACGCAGGTCCGGCCATCGGATGTCACAAAGTTCCCGATCATCGAGGCGATGCTTGCTGTCCCGCGCGAGGCTTATGTGACCGCCGGCCTGCGCGAAGCCGCCTATCTGGGCGAGAACCTGGATCTCGGCGGCGGGCGGGTGATCCTCGATCCGCGCACCTTGGCCAAGATGCTCGACGCGCTGTCGATCGACGGCGACGACCTGGTGCTCGATATCGGGTCGGCCTATGGCTATTCCGCCGCGATCATCGCGCGCATGGCCGAGGCGGTGGTAGCCGTGGAAGAAAACGACCTTATGGTCAAGGACGCCCAACGCACCTTGATCGAGCATGGCGCGGACAATGTGATCGTGCATCACGGGCCGCTCCGCGCCGGCGCAGCGGAACATGGACCCTATGACGTGATCACCCTGCAAGGCGGAGTCGAACATCTGCCAGATGCAATCACCGATCAACTGAAAGAGGGCGGGCGTATTGCCTGTCTCTTCATGCAAGGGCCGCTCGGGCAGGTGCGGATCGGGCACCGCATTGATGGGCGGATCAACTGGCGCTTTGCCTTCAACGCCGCGGCACCCGTCCTGCCGGGATTTGAGCGGCACGCGGTCTTTATCCTTTAGACGCGGCTTTGCCGAACAGATTTGGAGCACGGGGTGATCTTCGACATGAAATCCAAATCCGCCGGGTTTGCTCTGGGGCTTGTGCTGCTGCTCTGGTCGCCATCGGGGGCCCGTGCCGAAACGCTGGCCGACACGCTGAAAAGTGCCTATATCAACAGCGGCTTGATTGACCAGAACCGCGCCCTGTTGCGCTCGGCGGATGAAAATGTGGCGCAAGCGGTGGCAAGCCTGCGGCCGATCATCGACTGGACGGCTGACGTCACGCGCGATTTCAGCCGCGTGCGCACTGCCGGCCGCAGCCGCAGTTCAGGCACGACAACAGGGAACCTCGGCATCACCGGTAGCCTGTTGCTTTATGATTTCGGACTCAGCGAGTTTCTGATCGAGGCGGCCAAGGAGACGGTTCTGGCCACACGCCAGACCCTGATCAGTGTCGAACAATTTGTTCTGCTGACAGCCGTGCGCGCCTACATGAACGTGATCCGCAATCAGGAATTCGTGGCCTTGCGGAAAAACAACCTGCGGCTTCTGGATGAAGAACTGCGCGCCGCGCAAGACCGTTTCGAAGTCGGCGAAGTGACCCGCACCGACGTCGCCCAGGCCGAGGCTGCGGTGGCGCTGGCGCAAAGCGGGCTGGCGTCGGCGCAAGGCGATCTCACGCGTGCGATCGAGGAATTCCGCGAGGCCGTCGGGCGCGATCCGGGGGCGCTGCGCACGCCGGGCGATCTCGCTGGTCTGAGCGGTGATGTCGAGGCGGCCAAGGCCGTCGCCGTTCGCCGTCATCCCGATATCCTGACGGCACAGCACAACGTCGCCGCCGCCGAGTTGAACATCCTTGCCGCCAATGCGGTGATGCGCCCCTCGCTGAACCTGATCGGGCGGGTCGGCACGAACGATGAACTGTCCGGTTCGGACTACAGCCGCAGCGGCAGAGTCGGGATCGAACTGCGTGGCCCGATCTATCAGGGCGGGCGGTTGACCTCTGCCAAGCGTCAGGCCATGGCACAGCGTGATTCCCAGTTGGCGCAACTGCATCTGGTTGGACTTCAGATCAAGCAGGACGTGGGCGATTCCTATGCCAATCTGCGCGCCGCCCGGGCCAGCAGCGTCGCCAGTCGCGAGGCGGTGCGCGCCGCGACCGTTGCCTTTGAAGGGGTGCGTGAAGAGGCCCAGCTCGGCGCACGCACGACACTCGATGTGCTCGATGCCGAACAGGAACTGCTGGACGCGCAGGCCAACCTCATTTCGGCCAATGCCGATGTGGTGATCGCCGCCTACTCGGTGCTCTCGGCGATGGGCGAACTGACGGTCAAGGATCTCAATCTCGGCGTCCAGACCTATGACCCGACAGCCTATTACGATCTGGTCAGGACTGCCCCCGTCGCAGGCAGCGCCCAGGGACAAAAGCTGGACCGCGTCTTGCGGGCGATCGGAAAAAACTGAAAACTCTTTGAATAGGTTGTGTGAAACCGTGCCTGAGAGTAAACTCCGCCTCAGGCAAGAGTGGTAGCAGAACATGTCCGATCCAGTGACCAATATCGAAATCGAGGACGTGTTGTCCTCCATCCGGAGGCTTGTGTCGAACGGCAAGTCAGGGCGCGCAGGAGCGCCGTCAGAATCGCGGCCCGACGTGCCGCCAGACGTGCCGCCAGACGAGCGACTGGTGCTGACACCCGCCCTGCGCGTAGATGACGACACACCGCGACCCGCAGAACCTGATGGCTTTATCTGGAAGGATCTGGTCGGGGATGCAAAAACGGGTGGGCAGACCGGCGCGGCGGACGAGATGCCGGAGGCCGAACCCACACCGGAACCTGACCTGCAAGACCTCTCTGAGGAACGCTCGGCACAGGGCGGCGGCCTGTTTCAGTCGCGACGTGCGCCGCGCCCCCGACACGACCTTCCCCCCGAGATCGAAGCAGAGCCCCCGCAGTTCCAATCCGAGGGAGCGGTCGGTGAAAATCGTGACGATGCGCCTTTGGGCCTCGAGGCACAGGCCGCCGAATTCGAGGCCGCTGTCGCCAGCCGAGACGATCAATGGGATCCCGATGGCATCAGCGATGGCGCTCTGGCCGGCCAGCCGGTGCCAACGCTCGACTGGCGCGATGCAAGTGAGGATACAGACGACACCCCAAATGACACGGGTCTTGCGCCCGAGATCGTCCATCACGCACCGGACTGGACGCCAAAGAGGGCCCCTGCGCCTGTCGATCTGGCGCCGGAGGATCACGAAGGCGCGGCGCAAGTCGAGGAAGATACACCCGTGTCAGAGCAAGTTGGCGATCACGAGGCCACCCCCTCGGGTCTCTCGCTCGACGAGACCGTCCTTGACGAGGACAGCCTGCGGGATCTGGTGGCCGAGATCGTGCGCGAGGAATTGCAGGGCGCGCTTGGCGAACGGATCACCCGCAACGTGCGCAAACTGGTGCGCCGGGAAATTCACCGTGCCCTGACCAGTGAGGATTTCGATTAGGCGCGCGGCGCGGCGCTGAGCGACCACAAGAGATCGAGATCCATATGGGCCTCGAGGTGTTCGGCAAGAGCGTCAAGACTCGTGTCGAGCGCACGATCATAGGTCAGGCGAGACACCACATCAAACGCCCCGAGGTAAGCTGCGCGAAACGCATCCGAGGCAAAAAGCCCGTGCAGATAAGTGCCCTGCACCAGCCCATCGCCCGAGGTTGCGCCCTCGTGCCGCGCGCCTACCTGCAACCACGCCCGCGCGCAATCCGGGCCGGTGGTCTCGCCCAGGTGGATCTCGTAGCCCCGCACATGATCGCCGGTCGGCAGGTAGCGCGCCCCGGTCCATGCCAACCGCTTGCGGGCTTTCATCACCGTGACAACATCGAGATGCCCAAGCCCATCCACCGCGCCGGCGGGGCCATCGATCCCTTCGGGATCCTCGATCCGGCGGCCCAGCATCTGATAGCCACCGCAAATTCCCAGCACCCGACCCTTGCGCCGGAGATGCGCCGCAAGGTCGATATCCCAACCCTCGGCGCGGAACGCCGTCAGATCGGCGATCGTGGATTTGCTGCCCGCAATCAGAACGAGATCGGCATCGGCGGGTAGCGGCTGGCCTCTGCGCACGATCTGCACGCTGACGCCCGGTTCGTTCGAGAGCGGCGTCAGGTCGTCGAAATTGGCGATCCGCCCCAGCTGCGGCACCGCCACACGCAGCCCGCCGTTTCCGGTCGAGACGAGATCCATCACATCCTCGGGCGGCAGATGGACGGCCCTGTCGAACCACGGCACCACCCCCAGCGAGGGCCAGCCCGTGCGCACCACGATCTCCTGCAATCCCGCGTCAAAAAGGCAGGGATCGCCGCGAAACTTGTTGACAGCAAAACCCCGGATCATCGCGGCATCCTCCGGGTCAAGCACCGCCTGCGTGCCAACGATCTGCGCGATCACGCCACCCCGGTCGATATCCCCCACAAGGATCACCGGCACACCGGCCGCGCGGGCAAAGCCCATATTGGCGATGTCCCCCGCCCGCAGGTTGATTTCCGCCGGACTGCCCGCACCCTCGACCAGCACCAGATCGGCGCTCGCGCAGAGCCGCCGGAAACTCTCCCGCACCGGGATCAGCAGATCCGCCTTGCGCTGCGTGTAGTCCCCCGCCCGCCAGCTGCCCACCGGATGACCCTGCACGATGACCTGCGCGCCGGTCTCGCTCTCGGGCTTGAGCAGCACCGGATTCATGTCGGTATGGGGCGCGCGCCCTGCGGCAAAGGCCTGCAAGGCCTGCGCACGACCGATCTCGCCGCCATCTGCGGTCACGGCGGCATTGTTCGACATGTTCTGTGGCTTGAACGGCGCCACCGGGATCCCACGCCGGAGAAAGGCCCGCGCCAGCCCGGCCACCAGCAGCGACTTGCCCACATTCGAGCCGGTCCCCTGAATCATGATCGCGCGCGCCATCGACGGCCTCCCCAACCGTTTCAAAAAGATCAGGGCCCTGCCGCATCCGGCAGAGCCCCGCAAATTCTCAATCGACGAACGTCGCTCAGGCGGCTTCGGCTTGGGCTGCGGCGTGACGCCGCTCGCTTTCTTCACGCGACAGCGCGACCGAGGTGCGCACACCCTTGGAGACAAAATCCATCAGACCGGCGACAACCCGCTCATTGGGATCGATCCCGGCGCAGCTGAGCACTTCGCGGCCGTCACGCGACCGCGCCCAACGCGCAATCTGCTCGGGACCGTTGCCATATTTCTTGTCGTCGGAAATAGCATCATCCAGCGCGGCCAGTACCACAGCCGCAAAGAGTTTACGCGCACGATTGCCTTGTTCTGCATTGAAGGCTGTGCCGTCCACGAAATCCTTCATCATTCGTCCTTGTTCTTATTGCTCTTGCGTTTTCGGCGTGAAGGCCCTTATGGCGAAGTTTGAACGATTCGGATAGAGCGGATAAGCATATCTTCCATGCGAATTTTGCATACCGAAAGTCTTTGCCCAACGATATCTCGTTGTCTTGCCAGGGCTTGATGCGCCAGATATAGGTTCCCGAAATTCCTTATCAACCTTTTGCCATGGTTTGAACGACATGCCCAAGATCAACGGAAACGAAATTCGCCCCGGTAACGTGCTGGAACATAACGGTGGCCTCTGGGCCGCCGTAAAGGTCGATCATGTCAAGCCCGGCAAGGGGGGCGCCTTCGCCCAGGTCGAGATGAAGAACCTGCGCAACGGCACGAAACTGAACGAGCGGTTCCGCAGCGCCGACAAGGTCGAGCGCGTCAGACTGGAACAGAAGGACCAGCAGTTTCTCTATGAAGAAAACGGCAAGCTGGTGTTCATGGACACCGTGACCTATGAACAGATCGAACTGCCTGCCGATCTCTTGGGTGAGCGTCGGCCGTTTCTTCAGGACGGAATGACCATCACGGTAGAGTTTCACGAAAACGAAGCCCTGCACGCAGCCTTGCCGCAAAAGGTCACGTGCCGGATCGTCGAGACAGAGCCGGTTGTCAAGGGCCAGACGGCGGCCAACAGCTTCAAACCCGCGATCCTCGACAATGGCGTCAAGGTGATGGTGCCGCCCTTTGTCGGACCGGACGAATTGATCATCGTCAACACCGAGACCATGGAATACGCCGAACGCGCCTGATCAGGCCCGCAACTGGTCCTCTGACGGGCCCGATGTCAGACCTGAACCCCCGCCATCATGCGCGCCTCCCAGGCGCGCAGCACGGGCCGCGCCGGATCAAAAGGTGGTCGGCCCCTGCTCTGCAATTCGGGAAACAGCGCCAGCAATTCCTCCACCGTCGCACGCGGAACATGACCCAGCGATTGCGGACCGGGCAGGAATGTCTCTGTCTCCAGCCCCTCGGCCCAGATGACGTGATGCGCCGCGCACATGATGTGCAGATAGGTGATCCCGTCGGGTGCGGGCGTGCGGGTCACGCTCTGGTCGTTGATCAGATGCTGCGCGGCCACCAGCACCTCGGATGTCCCGAAATGCAATTCCGCCGCCCAGTTCCGGACCAGAATGCGATGCTGCGGCGAGACCAGAAGGTCACGCGCCGGTTGGCCGGGACCAAAGGCATCGGCGCGGATGCACACCGGCTGAAAGGACGGGTTGGCAAGCAGATCGGCGGCCGAGAGAACGGCGCGGCCAACCCAAAGCAACTGCTGGAGCCCGGCATCGCGGGTGCGAACGCGGTCGCCCACGCGCAAGTCCTCAACCGGAATGTAGCCATCCTCGGCCAGAATCCGCGTGCCCGGCGTGAAACAGGGGGGCGCGGCGATCGCGCCCGCGTTGATCGGCGGCTGCCCGGCGGCACCCGGCCCTTCAAAGGTGCCGGTCACCTGGAGATCAACACCGATGGGTGGGAATCCACCCACCGGACCGACAAAGGCAAGCCCCTCGATCGTGCCAAAGGCGGGACTTGAATTGTTTACGTTGTAGCCAATCACATTCCAGGTATTGCCAGTCGCCGGGTCAAGCAGGGTCAGGCGATACTCGGCCTCGACGCGCGTCTCATTCCCGTATGACACCCCATCGATGATCTGTGGCCCATCGAGAGGCTGGTCGGCGTCTTGGTCATCAAACTTCGAGTCGTTGTCTTTGATGAAGGTTTGCAGCCAGTTGTTGTTGTTCAGGCGAATGGTCTCTCCGAGCAGATGCGAGCCATTCCCCTGCGTAAAGCCGCTCAGGGATTTCCCGCCACTGACGGTGACATTCTGGGCCTCCAGCATCCAGATACTGTAATTTGCCATTCTGACCTGCTCTTACACCGCCGAACCTGGCGTGACATCCTTACCGCGACCTTACTCTCCCTCTGGGAGGGGGCAGGTCACGAAAGACACCCCCAAAGGCAAAGCACCCGCACGTGACCACGTCTAACCTCGTTAAGTTGCTATCATATTACCAACAGCCCCGTCACCCGAACCAGATCACTTTGTGGCGCACTGTATCCTCGCCGCATCGGCCCAGAGGCTTTCTCCAGCCCGGTCAAACCGCAGATAGGCGATAGCTTGCCGACCTGACTGCGTGTAAAGCGTTCCCGCTGGCTTGCCCTCGGAGGTGAGGATGACGCTGCCGACCGGCGCAGTGCCCTCGATCCCGACCGTCACCAACCCTTTCTTCAACTCGGTCTTGTGCTTCATGCGCGCCGTCACTTCCTGCCCCACATAACAACCCTTGCGAAAATCCACGCCATTCAGTCGCTCGAATCCGGCCTCCAGAATGAACGTCTCAGAGGTCAGTTCTATTCCCGTCTCGGGAACGCAATGTGCAACTCGGATGGCATCGAAATCGCTGCCATCATCGCCGCCTTCCAACCCATAGAGCCGCCAGCCCAGGGCCGGATGGCGCGGGTCGGGCAAGGCCCCCGCCGGGGCGGGCCCGGTGCCGCGCCGCACCCGGATGTCCGTTCTGGCGATGGTCACATCGGCGCGCAGCTTGTACATGCTCAGGCGCTGGATCACTCCGGGGGCCAGATCGGATGCCACATCGAGCCAGATCGCATCCCCCCGCCTCACCATCAGAAAATCCGCCAGATACTTGCCCTGCGGGGTCAGCAACGCCGCATAGACCAACCCGCGTTCCAGTCCTGCCAGATCGTTCGTCACCAATCCTTGCAGGAAATGCTCGGCATCCTTGCCGTTAATTTCCAGAATGGTTCGTGCCATGGCGCTTTCCCCTCGTCCTTTGGCTGTAATATAGGTCAGATGAGCGGACACAACAGGGGACAGAGATGCGCGCGGCCTTATCGGTGATCCTGCCCACGCTCAACGCTGCCGCGACCCTGCCCGCCTGTCTCGGCACTCTGATCGAGGGGCTTGAGGCGGGGATGATCCGCGAACTGATCGTGACCGATGGCGGCTCGAGCGACGACACGCTCGCGATGGCCGACGCCGCCGGAGCGGTGATCGTCCAGGGCGCGCCCTCGCGTGGCGCACAGTTGCAGCGCGGCGCGCGGGTGGCGGCGGGGGAATGGCTGCTGTTTCTACATGCCGACACGGTGCTGCCCGCCGGCTGGGCGGCGACGGTGCGCGCGCAGATCGAATCCGACCGCCCCGCCGCCTTTGGCCTTCGCTATGACGCCGAGGGCGTGATGCCGCGCCTCGTGGCCGGCTGGGCCAATTTCAGGTCGCGCTGGCTTGGCCTGCCCTATGGCGATCAGGGGTTGCTGATCTCGCGCGCCGCATATGACGCCGCGGGCGGCTATCCCGACATCCCGCTGATGGAGGACGTGGCGCTGGTGCGCGCGCTCAGAGGCCGGATCACGCTCCTGCCGCTCTGCGTCACCACCTCGGCGGCGCGCTATCTGCGCGAGGGCTGGCTGCGCCGCGGCGCCCGCAACCTGACGCTGCTCCTGCGCTATCTCTGCGGCGCCGATCCCACCAGCCTTGCCGAGCGCTACCGCCACCGCGACTCCCGACCCGCAGGCCCCGCCAAGGACGGCTAACGCGGCGCAACCGATCTCGATTGACGCCACCACAAAGCCGCGTAATGTCCGCCCCGAACCTCCCAGGAGACCAACATGAGCCTTGCCAACGGCCGCACCTATCTTGCCATTCCCGGCCCCTCTGTCATGCCCGACGAGGTGCTGCGCGCCATGCACCGCGCCGCCCCCAATATCTATGAGGGTGAACTCATCGAGATGACGGCGAGCCTGATCCCCGACCTGCGCGCCGTCGCGCGCACGACGCAGCATGTGGCGATCTACATCGCCAACGGCCATGGTGCCTGGGAGGCGGCGCTGGCCAACACGCTCGCACCGGGCGACCGCGTCCTCGTGCTCGCGACGGGGCGCTTCGGCCATGGCTGGGCCGAGGTGGCCGAATTGCAGGGACTGGCGGTCGAGATCATTGATTTTGGCAAGCGCGCGGCGATCGATCCCGCCCGCGTCGAGGACGTGCTGCGTGCCGATCGCACGCACGCGATCAAGGCCGTGCTCGCCACCCATGTGGACACGTCAAGCTCGGTGCTGAGCGATGTCGCAGCCCTGCGCGCCGTGCTCGACGGCCTCGGCCATCCGGCGCTCCTGATGGCCGATTGCATCGCCTCGCTCGCCTGCGACCGTTTCGAGATGGACGCCTGGGGCGTCGATGTCATGGTCGCGGGCAGCCAGAAGGGCCTGATGGTGCCGCCGGGCCTCGCCTTCGTGTTCTTCTCCGACAGGGCCGCAGAGGCACGCCGCGCCCTGCCCCGCGTCAGCCGCTACTGGGACTGGACCCCGCGCGCCAATCCCGAGATGTTCTATCAGTATTTCGGCGGCACAGCCCCCACTCATCACCTCTTCGGCCTGCGCGCCGCGCTCGATCTGATCATGGCCGAGGGGATCGAGGCCGTCTGGGCGCGGCATGACACCCTTGCCCGCGCCATCTGGGCGGCCTGCGAGGCCTGGGGCACGACCGGCCCGCTGGAGCTCAACATCAGCGATCCTGCGCTGCGCAGCCGCGCGGTGACCGCGCTCAGGATCGGCGCGCCGCATGGCTCGGCCCTGCGCAGATGGGTGCAGGACAACGCCGGCGTCACCCTCGGCATCGGCCTTGGCATGGCAGAACCGGGCGATCCGGCCTGGCACGGGTTCTTCCGCATCGGCCATATGGGGCATGTGAACGCGCATATGGTGCTGGGCGCCTTGGGCGCGATCGAGGCCGGTCTGACGGCGCTCGACATCCCGCATGGGACGGGG
>Ga0210025_1000028_pt1 | contig 230847 bp, 214 predicted proteins | sample CryGeyme20150102_FD_183989 | JGI IMG/M metagenome (GOLD analysis project Ga0210025, IMG submission 183989) | Groundwater microbial communities from Crystal Geyser aquifers in Utah, USA - Crystal Geyser metaG 2015-0102 (SPAdes) (version 2) | ecosystem: Environmental > Aquatic > Deep subsurface...
TGATTTGAGCCGCAGCAATAATACCTGCTGCGTCAGCTGTCGGATAACCATCAACCATCGTAATCGTCTGCCCTTCCAGACTGACACTGGCACCCAATGCTGCACCATTAGCCAATTGTTGTGCATGAGCAATATTCGCCGCTGAACGCATCGCACCTGCCAGAGCGTTCATACTGGCTGTTCGTGCATCACCACCAAAATCGGCAAAACGGGGCAAAGCAAAAGCCGACAGCACGCCGAGAATCACAATTACCATGATCAGTTCGATCAGTGTAAAACCTGCTTGTTTTTTCATATTCCGACTCCTGCTTGCTTATCGGATAAACCAAGTGACCCGGCCATTGGCCGCGTTATATTCAATGTAAGACTGACTTCCGTTTTCTTCCTGCCCGCCGGCGTCTTTGCCTGCGGTTTTTCCGCTGTTTATCGCCGTTACTTTGACGTAGCGACAAACACCAGATATCCAGAGCACACGATAGCTGTCTGCCGGCGCGTGTTCGTAAGCGGTATACAGCGGTGCCGCCGAGTCCTGCAGCAAAGCCTGCCATAGGCGTGCACAACGGGCGGTTGCGGCAGCAGACTCTGATGCTGTTGGTATGCTGTTCAGACTGCCTGTTACTGCCGTTGCAGAAGCGGTGTCAGCATCCTGCGGCCAACCCATGGCCGATACCGAAACATCGCCTCGACCAAAGCCGGCAAGTTTATTCACCGCACCCGGTTGTCCATCCAGATACCAGCGTTCATGTACCTTCAGCACCGCGGCTTTTAAGCTACTGCCCTGAGCAATCACTTCGGCCCTTCTGGCATCATCCAGCAAGCTGTTGTAGCGCGGTAACAACAATGCAGGCAGCAAGGCCAGCAAAGCGATAGCGACGGTAAACTCCAGCTTGGAATAAGCACACCACTGACGGTAACCGACACAATCCATAAGCCTATTGAAACCTTAGCTCAGTGATTTTTTTTTGCCGTTGCTATTTACGAAACAAAACATAATTTCTCCTGTTTTCAGTGACTTATTACTTTTAACAGCACATTAACGACCTGTTGCCACACGACTGAGATCCCAAATCGGCAGGAAAACCCCCAGTGCAAGTATCAGCACCATTACACCCAGAAAAACCAGCAGAATGGGTTCAATGGCATCGGCCAGCCGCTTCAGATCGTAATCAATTTCCTGCTCATAAAAATCAGCGACTTCATCCAGCAGACTGTCTATTGAACCGGTCTCTTCCCCCACTGACATCATCTGCAATACCAGCGGAGTAAACAGGCCGGTAGCAATGGCGGTGTTGGTCAACCGGTCACCGCGTTCAATACCGTGCTGCATGCTTTTTACGGCAGCTCCGATAAAACGGTTGCCGACACTCTCGGCAACAATGGAAAGCCCCTGCAGGATAGGTACACCAGCCGCCATCAGCATGGCGAAAGAACGGGAAAAACGTGCCAAAGCAATGCGTTCAAAGATGCTGCCCAATATGGGCATCTTCAGTTTCTTCTCATCCCAGAACAGTGCGCCCTGCGGGGTTTTGATGTAATACCTGAAAGCAAAAAAAGAAACACTCAGCATCACCAGCAATAACAGCCAGTAATCCTGCATAAATTGCGACGTGCCCATTAACACCCGGGTTGCCCACGGTAATTCGGCACCGAGGTTGTTGAACACATTACTGAAGCTGGGAATGACGAACATCGTGATCACGACCATAGCAATACCGATACTGCCGACGACCATGGTGGGATAACGCAGCGCGGCTTTAATCCGTTTACGGGTTTCACGCTCCATTTCCAGATGCGAAATCAGTTTCAGTAAGGCATCCGATAAATGGCCGGTGGTTTCACCGATATGCACCATGCTGACAAAAATAGGCGAGAAATACTGCGGATACTGCCGAAACGCCGTGACCAGATCCGATCCGGAGACCAGTGAGTGATTAATACCGTTGAGCGTATTTTTGATGGCCGGATTGACCGACGACTCTGCCAACCCGGTTAACGCACGAATAATAGGAACACCCGCTTTGCTCAGCGAATAAAGCTGTCGCGTGAGCAGGATTAATTCATCCGCACTGATACGCTCGCGTGACCACAGCGTCATATTGAATCCTGACGACTCCTGAACCTCTTCGGCTTCATCCAGTGCCAGTACAATAATCTGCTGTTGTTGCAGCTGATCCAGCGCTGACTGGCTACTGCCGGCCGCAATCACACCATTAACCGCCTGCCCGCGATGATCCCGGCCACGGTATACAAATTCAGCCATGGCTCAAATCCTCTTCCAGCGCAGCCGACACACGGAAGACCTCTTCCAGTGACGTGACACCGGCGCGGGCATAATCCAAGGCACACAATGCTAATGAACGGAATCCACTCTGGGCCGCTGCTTGCTCGGCAAACAGCTGGGCATCATCGTGACGCAATGACGCCACCAGATCCGGCGTCATTTCCAGCAATTCGTAAATACCGATTCGGCCCTGATAACCGGTATTGTGGCAATGGTGGCAACCACGACCACTGAGATAATTGTGAGTACCGGCACCCGGCTCCAGAACGTCCAGCCAGGATTTTTCCTGAGCATCCATGACATGCGGCTGCTGACAATGGCCGCAGAGTTTTTTTACCAGACGCTGAGCCACCACAGCCCGCAATGAAGACGCCACCAGATAGCGGTCGACTCCCATATCCATTAAACGCGCCACGGTTGATACCGCATCGTTGGTGTGCAGAGTCGATAACACCATATGGCCTGTCATGGCGGCACGCAGACCAATTTCTGCGGTTTCGTGGTCACGGATTTCGCCGACCAATACAATATCAGGGTCCTGACGTAACGCGGCGCGCAAGACCGTCGAAAATTCCAATCCGACTTTACTGTTCACCTGAACCTGATTCACCCGTGGCAGGCGATATTCAATCGGGTCTTCCGCCGTAATAATTTTTTTCTCAGGTTGGTTAAGCACACTGAGCGCCGCATACAGCGTCGTGGTTTTACCACTACCGGTCGGGCCGGTAACCAGTATCAGTCCGTGTGGCCGATGAATCAGATATTCAAAGCGTTTCTGCAATCGTGACGGCATGCCCAGCGTTGCCATACTGAGCATTCCGGCGCTTTGATCCAGTAAACGCATCACAACCGATTCACCAAACTGCACCGGCATGGTCGAGACACGCACATCAATATTTTTATGGGAGACACGAATATTAAAACGCCCGTCCTGGGGCAGTCGTTTTTCGGAGATATCCAGGCCGGACATGATTTTCAGGCGGGACACCAGCGCTGAAGACACACGCTTTTCTTTCATCACCTGCTCTTGCAGCTCACCATCAACACGCAGGCGGATACGCAGTTGGCTTTCTTCTGGCTCAATATGAATATCCGATGCTTTAATCTGCACCGCATCTTCAAATAAGCTCTGTAATAAACGCACAACCGGTGCTTCGTTCACATCCGATGACTGCGCCATCTGATCAATATCAAACTCGCTGCCGCGTAACTCGCCCTCCAGCTCTCCGGCGATGGTCGCCATCTGTTCCTGACGGCGGTAAACCGTATCCAGAATCGACAGCAATTCCTGCTCACGGATAAAAGCCGGATATATCGGCGTTTTCAGAATTCGTTGCAGATCGTCAATGACCATCAGATCGGTAGGATCGGCCATCCCCACCAGCAACCCGTTTTTTTCTTCGGAAAGCACCAGACAGCGATAACGCCGGGCATGAGTTTCCGGCAGGCGCTGCACAAGATGGTTATGAATCCGGAAACGGGCAAGATCAATAAACGGATAATTAAAGAATGCTGCCAGGGTGCGCAGCAACTCGTCTTCCTTAATAAAACCAAGATCGGTAATAGCACGACCCAGTTTTTTACCGGTTTTTTTCTGCTCTGCCAGAGCCTGCTGCAATTGATCTTCGCTGATTAATTGCTTTTCCAGCAGCAGATCCCCGACACGAACCCGTTTACGACTGGGAGCTTCCATAATTTACCTTAAACGTCTTAATTTTTGCTCAACCCAGCGCTGCTGGGCAGGCGTCAGCCGATTCTGTTGATAAAGACCTTCCAGCACACTGCGCGCCTGTTGTGTTCGTCCGGCCGATTGCAGTGCCTGCGCCAATGCCAGCGGCCAGTTAACCACTTCCGGCTGTAACAGAATAAGCTGCTGATACACCCGGGCCGCATCCTCAAAACGGCCAAAAAGATGCAATCCCGGTGCGGCGACTGCCAGCCAATAGGGATGCAGAACGGAAGTATTCTGTGCGTATAACTGCAGAAACTTATCCTGTGCTTTTTGCTCCAGATAAATGCGTAATTTAATCGCCAGATAGTCCTCACGAATCTCTATGGCCAACGCCTGATCAACCGCAGACAACGCCTGCGAAAATTGTTTCACCGCCATATATTCCGTGGCTTGCCGATAATATTGCTGCGCCTGCTGGCCACTGCGCACAACCGATGAACGGCTTTCGCTGACGGTATTCGTTGTGTTGAATGCGCTGCTGTTTTTTGTTGCAGCCGCAGCAACCGCAGGTTTTATTTTTTGTGTTTCAAGCGCACGGATGGAGGACTGTGTTTTTTCCGCTGCGCTGGAGCGGGACCTATCCGCTACGCGCTGAACAGCAACAGGTTCAGCAGCAACAGTTTCTGCAATAATGGGATCGGCTGCGGCTTCGGGAGCAAATGGTACAGGGGCTTGTACGCTCAGAGCTTCAGCTTGCTCCGCTGCATAGTTGTTATCCCTCAGCACTAAGGGTTTGCCTGGCTGTTTTTCTGCAACAAAGGATGTCACCGGAGTAACGGTATTGACGGTGCTGGCTGCTTCAGGTTGAGAAGCATCGTGATGTAAAAAATAGAACACAGCAGGCACGAATATCAGTGCAGACCAGAGCAGCGGCTGAATAGACTTAATGCTGAGTTCTTTTAGGGAAAACGCACCAGAGAGTGCTCGCTCTGAAGCAGAATATGCCGTACCGGAAGCCGCAAGCGCGGCGGATTCATGGCTCATTTGCAGAGCGTGCGGTAATGCCGACGGTACAGCATCACGCTTATCGATATCCTGCAGCACCTGATGCAGCAGGCTCATATCAACACCAGAATCACGGCGGCGCAAACGGTTGAAAGGCGTAACCAGGACCAGTCCGGCGCAAAAGGATAAGCGCCTTCGGTATCAGCAACCGCTTTAGCCACATGACGCGCTTCCAGCTGACGACAGCCATTGCCATAACCCACCAACAGCGTTTTTGCGGCAAGAATGTTAACCAAACGGGGAATGCCACGACTGGCTTGCCATAAATGTTTAAGTGCCGAAGTCTGAAACAACGGCATGCCACGGTAACCGGCAACGCTCAGACGCTGTTGCAGATACACCGCCAGTGTTTCACTGTTATTTAATGGCCGCAGGTCTGCACTGTAAGTAATACGCTGCAATAACTGCCGGAAGCGGGTCGTGGCCAGCGTGTTATTCAGCTCGGGTTGGCCGAATAATACAATCTGCACCAGTTTTTGCCGCTCGGTCTCCAGGTTGGAAATCAGCCGCAGCGCTTCCAGCGTGTCTTCTGGCATACATTGCGCTTCATCAATAATCAGCACCACCGGCTGACCGGCCAGAGCGAACTGCAGCAGGCACTGCTGAATGGCCTCCTGAACCTGCAGGTCACTTTTATCATCGGCATTTAATGCCAGCTCATGAGCAATGGCACGCCACAGACCGGCAGCCGATAACGCTGGATTAGGAATATACGCACTGCGCACGCCATCACTGGCCAGCGCATTCAGTAAGCGGCGGCACAATAGTGTTTTACCGGTTCCTACTTCGCCGGTAATTTTGATAAAACCCTCACCCGACGACAGCGCAAACAACAACAATTCAAATGCCTGCTGCTGACTGGGCAGTTCCACATAAAAATCGGTATTCGGCGTCAGGCCAAACGGTGGTTGCTTAAACCCGTAAAACTGCTCACAAGCCTGGCCCAGCTGAGTCATCTGCACACTTACCTCCGGGCGGGCATAAGCCGCGAATAGCGCTGGTTCAGTTCGTCAATCTGTTCTCGTGTCAGTGCTGAATCAATCACCTTGGGCTGAATCAGAATAACCAGCTCGCTCTGCACGATTTCTTCCCGGGTCTGGCGGAAAAACCAGCCCAATAACGGAATATTCCCCAACCAGGGCACGCTGGCATCGGTGCGTACTTTGCGGTTTTGCATCAGTCCACCAATAACCACCACCTGACCGGAACGGGCACGGACAATCGAATCGGTTTCGCGGACCGTGCTGTAGGCTAATGGCAGCGTATAGTCATCGTTATTCAGCTGTACTGTTTTAACTTTTTCTTCCACTTCGGTGACGGTCGGATGAACGTGCAGTGTGACTTCCTGATCTGAGCCAATCTGTGGCGTGACATCCAGCGCAATGCCAGAGAAAAACGGTGTTAATTCAATATCCGGGGTATTCGAGCTGCCGGTTGTGGTTGATGTGATGGTATTGCTGACGTTGGTGACAAAAAATTCGTCTGAGCCTACTTTAATCACCGCTTTCTGATTATTAACCGTGGCGATACGTGGGCTGGATAACACTTTTACCTCACCTTGGGTGCGCAACAGCTGTAAAGCACCGGCGAAATCACCTAACGCAAAATTCGCAGTAAAAACACCTTCGATAAGATCCGTATTTTCCAGCGCGGAAGACGTCAGGCTGTTAGCCGATGAATAGGTTGTTCCACGGAAGTTTTTACCGCCAAAAGCTGACCAGTTGATACCGGACTGAAAACCATCGCTGAGGGTCACTTCAATAATTTTTGCTTCGATCAAAACCTGTTTCTGCACACTCAGTTCGGCTTTTTCCAGATAACTGGCAATATGATTTAACGTACCCGGCATGGCTTTAACCACCACAATACCGGCGTGTGCATCGACCACCACCTGAGCATCGGCTTCCTGCCCCAACATCAGCTGCAACGTCGATTTAAGATCCTGCCAGAAATCCGTTCTGGATTCGGTATCCACTTCACTGCTGTTAATCGTCTGCGAGCTGCTGCCGGAGGTGGTGGTATTGGTCTGCGTGCTGCTTTGGCGCGAATCGGTTGATGTCACCTGCCCGCTGCTGACGTGCATTCCCGAGCGGCCGGAACGTTTTACGTTGAGATAATTAATCGGAAAAATTCGGGTCTGTTGCTGACGCGGCAGAATCTGAATTCCATAAGCCGATTGCACAAAATCAAAGCCATAAATATCACGAACGGCCTGCAGGGTTTCCAGCAGTGTGACGTTTTTTAAGTTCAGAGTAATGTCGCCGCTGACCTCTGGATGCACGACCAGGTTATAACCGGTGCCATCAACCAGGCTGTTAAAGAAAGCGCTGGCGGGAGTACGGTCAGCGAGCACATCAAAATGCTCCACAGGCGACGCTGGCTGTTGATCCAGTGGTGGCAACAGCTGTTGCAGATCCAGATCAGCCTGCGGTTGTTCGGCACCGGTTTGCAGTAACAACGCGTCACTGTCTTTTTCCGCTTGAGGTGCCACCGTCGCACAACCACTCAATAACACCAGCAAAGCCAGAGTCAGCAGGCGCTTAAAATGGTCCGACGCAATACAACAAACAATGACAACAGACAAAATAAATACCTATTCAGAAGTACGTCGAGTATCAGTAAGTAAAGACAATTCGTGTCGTTTTTGCCGGATTTTCACCACAATCCGGTCGGGATAAATCGCCACAACCTGAGCGCCGTCAACCTGATCACCTGCACGCACAAGCTGGTTATTAATAACCGCACGATTGCCAGTACTGCGAATCAGAATCTGCTGCACCACGATCGGTTTTTGCGGCTGCACAACCGTTTCTGGCTGTTGCTGCAACCAGGGCGGGGGTTGCGTCGGATCGGCGGCAAAAACCACCGTGGCACCAAGCAATAACAGACTGAGCAAGATGCGCAGCAGCACAATGAATATCAGCAGCGGCAGCAGATGGGCTGTCGACCGGTGCGACCAGTCCTGTGCAGGTAAAGAATACTCAGCCACCTAATACCTCCTCGCGCATACTCAGCGTGTACACCTCAAGTGTCAGCTCGCCACGAGGATGCTGCACAATATGAAAATCCAGCGATTGCCAGAACAAGCGCCAGGGCATCGCATCGAGCCGCTGAAGATAAGCCAGCAAACCGTCATAACTGGCATCCAGTGTCAGCCGTAAGTGATGGCTGTAGAGCTGCACATCGGCAAACTCTTCGCCAAGCTCCAAAGGCTGGCGCGGCAGATTGACCAGACTTTTAAGTTGCAGACGTTTGTCCTGCTTCAGCATTTGCTCCAGCAGCGGCACCATTTGTGCCGGGGACACCAGAGCATCAGTCAAGGCCGTAATGCGCTGATTCATGTGGGTTTGCTGTACCTGCAGACGCGCCAGCTCATCACGCAGCGGCTGATTAGGATCGTTAATGGCCTGCAGGCGTAATTGCTCCAGCTGGTTGTGCAATTGTAGATTCTGCTGCTGTTGGCTGACGGTGGTTTGCTGCAGAGCCATGCTGCGTTGCCACAGAGGTTGCAGTAACAGCAACGAAAACAGCGCCAGAACAACAGCGTGTAAAATAATCTGCAGCAATATCTGCTCACGCGGACGCAACGCGTTATACGCAGCGATCCCCTTTTGCGCTAACGGATGACGCCACCACAGCGAAGGCTGATAGTGAGGCTTCCAGCCGCTCATAAGCGCTCTCCCCTGCTGGCCTGATGCTGCTCTGAACGCTGCCCGGCAGAGGTCGGCACCTCGGCACTCACCACTTCCGTGTCCAGTACAAAACTCAGCCAGCGCTGTTCGCTGCGCTGCACATCAATCTGGCTGAAGGATTTACCGGCATAGGCGCTGCGCTGTAATAATTCGACGACATAGCGCGATAATTTGGACGGTTCATCGACAAAGCCCTGCAGCCGTATCTGTTGTCCGCCATCGCGCACAGAAAATCTCTGCAACCAGACACCGCTGACCTGCTGTTCGCCAAGTTGTGCAATCAGCGGCGTAAACGACTGGCTTTGCTGTAATTGTTCACGGCCCAGATAAAGTAAAATTTTCTGACTGTTCGACAGCTGCCGGCGTGCCTCTGCCAGCTGTTGCTGCAAGCCGCTGTCCACAACCAATGGCGGGTGACGCGCCATTTCATCTTCCAGCTGCTGCGTCAGGCTGTGCGTTAATAATTCGGTTTGCTGTTGCGTACTCCCCAGCCATTGCCAGTAGCCGAGCAAAGCGAGTGCCGCCAACAGCATCAGTAACGTACTCAGACCCAGCTGCAACAACAGGCGGCGGATAGGTTGCGGCAAACCCGGTGGACGGAATTCTTCCAGATAAAAATTAACCCGCTGCTGAATCTGCCAGGTCATCAGGCCACCTTTCCGGCGACAGGCATCGCCGTGCTGTTATGCTCAAACGACAATGCATTACCCAAGGCAATCGCCAGCGAGGCGGTCAGCGCCTGTTCATCAGTGTTAGCGTTATCCGCATAGTGATGAAACAGGTTATCGAGCAATAAACTGCGCACCGGAATATTCACGCTGCGCTCCAGTTCCGGTAACAATGTGCTGACATCAGCATCATCGGGCACCAACACCCATAACTGGCCGACAACCCCCATCCCCAGCTGGCTGTCGAAATAATCCAGCGAACGCTGAATATCCAGTGCCAGTGCCTCAACGCGGCTGTCACTTTCCAGGCTCAGTTCATCCTCAACGGCAGACGCCAATCCCAGAGCACGGGTACCGATATTCAGACGTCTGGAAAGGTACAAACCACCATCGCGGTAGAGATAAATCATGCCGTCGTCAGCATCCAGCCGCAGCACGCCAACTGCCGTCTCCGGCTCCATTTCAGCGACCAGATGCAACAGACTGAGTTCGGGAATGGTGATGCTGCTCAACGCTAATTGCTGATGTTTACACCAGCGCACCAGCTCTTTGATGCGACGGTGATCAATAACCACCGCAAAGGCCATCTCCAATCGCTGGCGATACGCGTCAGCGGGCATGCGGAAGCCCTGAATGACTTTTTGTTCGGCCCCCTGCGGCAGCAGATCACGCATACGGAAACGCAGCGCGTCGCCCAACTCGTCATCGCTTACCGCCGGCGCTTCAACCAGGTGTAATTCATAATCGAGGGCATCCAGCGATAACACCGTGGCAACGCCATCCAGCGCCTGATGCCTTATCCAGGCCGCCAATCCGTCCAATCCCTGCTCGCCGGGCTGCGGACGGAAGCATTCGCGTATAGTCCCGCCGTCGCGCAATACGGCAAAGCCTCTGCCCTGGTGCAATTCAATGCCCAGACAGCGTAAATCCTGAACGGTTTGTTTCTGCCAAGGCCAGCGCATGACCACCTCTTTAAAACCAAATAATCTAAAGAAAGTGTAGACCATGATTCTGGCGCAGGATGGCCAATGTCTATGTTCAGCACCTGTCGGGCCACCTATAATGCCCGCCTGCTTATAAGGCCCGGCACTATGTTCAATATTGTTCTGTTCGAACCCGAAATTCCGCCCAATACCGGCAACATCATCCGCCTGTGCGCCAACACCGGTTGCCGCCTGCATCTGATTGAACCTCTGGGTTTCAATATGGAAGAAAAAAGTCTGCGCCGCGCCGGACTGGATTACAGCGAATGGGCCAGCGTAAAAATTCACGCCAGCTATGCCGCCTTTCTCGCAGACGAGCAGCCGCAACGTCTGTTTGCCCTGACCACCAAAGGTCAGCGTACTCACTCCGATGTGGCTTTCGCCGCCGATGATTACCTGATGTTCGGCCCGGAAACCCGTGGCCTGCCGGAGGAGGTGCGCATGAGCCTGCCGTTTGAACACTGGCTGCGGCTGCCGATGATGCCTGACAGCCGCAGCATGAACCTGTCCAATGCCGTGGCGGTGATGGTTTATGAAGCCTGGCGGCAACTGGGATACAATGGCGGCTCCTGATTCGGGGAGTACCGCGATGAAAATCCTGCTGCTGTGCATCAGCATCCTGTTCACGCCACTGCTGCATGCCGGCAAGGCTGCCGAAGTTCTCACTGATACACTCAGCCGCCCGTGGGGTATGGCCTTTATTGCCCCCGATCAACTCCTTATCAGTGAACGCAGCGGCGCCCTGCAACTGTTCCACACCGGGCAACAGCAATTGCATGAGGTTAAAGGCGCACCCAGGGTGTGGTCCGATGGTCAGGGAGGCCTGCTGGATGTCGCCGTGGCCGACGACTATCAGCCTGGCGGGTGGATTTATTTCACCTGGAGCGCTCCGTTAGCGCAGGGGGAGCGAGGTCAGGCGGCCACCGCGCTCGGGCGTGCGCGCCTCGATATCAGCCGCCAACCCTTTCAGCTCGCCGATTGGCAAACGCTGCTGATCAGCCAGTCGGCAAGCAGCAGTGGCCAGCATTTTGGCAGTCGCATCGCCTTTGATAAGGACCATGTTTTTTTCAGCATTGGTGATCGGGGGGAGCGCGCAAACGGCCAACGCCTGAACACCCACGCCGGTAAAATTCTGCGTCTGACCCGTGATGGCGATATTCCGGCCGATAATCCCTTTGTCCGCCAGCCCGGCGCATTGGCAGAAATCTGGAGCTATGGACACCGCAATCCCCAGGGACTGGCATACGATGCTGCCACCCAGCGCCTTTGGGCGATTGAACACGGACCGCGCGGCGGAGATGAAATCAATCTGATCAAAAAGGGACACAACTACGGCTGGCCGGTTGTTTCCTGGGGCAAAGAGTATTGGAACCCGCTGTATGTCGGCGAGGCACGCAGCCGCCCGGATATGACCGACCCGGTAAAAATGTACGATCCCTCCATCGCCCCCGGTTCTTTACTGTTTTATCAGGGGAAGGCCCATGCAGACTGGCAGGGCAACCTGTTGGCCGGAGCGCTGAAGCTGACCCATCTGAACCGTGTAACGCTGGGCGGAACGGAGAACGAACCACAGGCCATCAGTGAAGAACGTCTGCTGACCAATCTGAACGAGCGCATAAGAGCCCTGGCGACCGACAGCACCGGCAAGCTCTACATTGCCACCGACAGCGGCCGCCTGTTGCGCTATTAATAACACTGGCAATCCACCCAAGCCATAAACAATAAAGGCCGCAACCCGTTACAGGTTGCGGCCTTTATTGCTGATGAACATACGGAATCAGCGGAAAAGCAATACTCAACTCAGTGAGTGGTTTCCTGCTCGGCGGCGGCTTCCTGAGCCTGCTGAGCTTCCTGCTGCAAACGCTGCTGGAACAGGGCATCGAAGTTAATCGGTGCCAGCATCAGTGCCGGGAAACCACCTTTAACCACCAGGTTATCGATGCTTTCACGCAGGTAAGGGAACAGGATATTCGGGCACATAGCACCCAGCATCGGCTTCAGCTGTTGCTCCGGAATATTCACCATGGCAAACAGGCCAGCCTGAATCAGCTCAACCAAAAAGGCGGTTTCGCCATCGTTGGTCGCGGTGATGGTTACCTTAACAGACACTTCATAGTGATTATCGTCGAGCTTACGCGCACCACTGTTGAGGTCGAGTTTGATCTCTGGCTTCCATTCTTTGCTGAAAGCCTGTGGTGAATTCGGCGCCTCGAAAGAAGCGTCTTTAACATAGATACGTTGCAGAGCGAACTGCGGCTGTTGATTATCGGCCATGTCGTAATGTCCTTCTGATTATTATGTGCCGGAGCAGCCTCAGCTGCGTACCACCGGCAGGTTCTGATTAGTCCACTCCATCATGCCGCCAGTCAGGCGTACAGCGTTGAAGCCCTTTTCGCGCAGCATCTTGCCTGCCACACCTACGGTCTGACCGGTTTTACACACCAGAATGATCGGGCGCTCTTTGTGAGCATCCAGTTCATTCAGACGACTGGCCAGATTGCTGTAAGGAATGTTCAGAGCATTAGCCAGATGACCAGCGCTGAAGTCTTTTTTGTCACGGATATCCAGCACTACCGCGTTTTCTTTGTTGATCATTAACGTGGCCTGAGCTGTCGATACAGTCTGACCGCTGCGACGGCTGTTGTCCCACAGCAGAGCAGCCAGAAACGCGCCCCAGATAGCAACCAGCTCGATGTGGTTGCCCACAAAATCAAATAGACGATCCATAACTTCTCATCATCACCCGAAAAAAGAAGGCGGCAGTATAGCGCCTGCCTGCCTGCGGAACCACCGCCCAAACTGTCCATTGCCCACTCAAGGGGTCAGCTTCTGGCTGTGACGATTAACGGGCATGGCAAAATCAATCACCGGCCAAGACTTTTGCCTGCCCCACAGGGCGACGAACGCGGTGTTTTTTAGGTACAATGGCGGACTTTCATGGCAACGTAACCGAGTCTGTTTTAATGAAATCGCGTACTGTACCTACTGCTCTGATTATTCTCGATGGCTGGGGCTATCGTGAAGACACCGCCAACAACGCCATTGCCAACGCCAATACCCCGAACTGGGACGGCTTGCTGCAGCAGTATCCCAATGTACTGATTCAGACCTCCGGCGAAGCCGTGGGTCTGCCCGACGGCCAGATGGGCAACTCCGAAGTGGGCCATATGAATCTGGGTGCCGGACGCATCGTGTACCAGAACTTCACCCGCATTAACAAAGCCATCAAAGACAACGAACTGGCGCAGAACGAAGTACTCTGTGCCGCCATCGACAAAGCCGTCGCTAACGGTGGCGCCGTTCATTTTACCGGTCTGTTGTCACCCGGCGGCGTACACAGCCATGAAGATCATCTGGTCGCCCTGCTGGAAATGGCCAAAGCCCGCGGTGCTGAACGTGCTTATGTGCATGCCATTCTTGATGGCCGCGATATGCCACCGCGTTCCGCCGCACCATCCATCAAAAAGATTGAAGACACTTTTGCCCGCCTGGGGAATGGCCAGATCGCCACGGTGATCGGCCGCTTTTTCTCAATGGACCGCGACAACCGCTGGGAACGCGTTCAGGCCGGCTACGATGCCATGACACTGGGCAGCGCCGAATTCCGCGCCGCTTCCGCCAGTGAAGCCCTCAGCAATGCGTATGCGCGCGACGAAAACGACGAATTTGTGAAAGCCACCGTCATTGAAGGTGCCGACGGCCGTGTACAGGATAACGATTCCGTTATCTTCTTTAATTTCCGCCCGGACCGTGCGCGTGAACTGACCCGCGCCTTTGTCTCCGGCGATGAGTTCAAAGGCTTTGCCCGCAGCGCACATCCAAAGCTTGCTGACTTTGTCATGCTCACCGAATACGCCGCTGACATTAAAGCCAACTGTGCGTTCCCGCCAGCCACACTGAGCAACGGCATCGGTGAGTACGTATCCAATCTGGGCCTGACCCAGCTGCGCATTGCCGAAACCGAAAAATACGCCCACGTCACCTTCTTCTTCTCCGGTGGCCGTGAAGAAGAATACGCCGGCGAAACCCGTATTCTGGTGCAATCTCCCGATGTCGCCACTTACGATCTGCAGCCGGAAATGAGCGCACCGGAAGTCACCGACAAACTGGTCGCCGCCATTAAAAACCGTGAGTTCGACCTGATTGTCTGCAACTACGCCAACGGCGATATGGTTGGTCATACCGGCGTTTACGACGCGGCCGTTAAAGCCGCCGAATGCATCGACGAATGCATCAAACGCGTCACCGATGCCCTGCTGGAAGTGGGTGGCGAATGCCTGATCACTGCCGACCACGGCAATGCCGAACAGATGCTGGATGACAATGGCGAAGCCATGACTCAGCACACTACCGGCCCGGTGAACCTGATTTATGTGCATAACCGCGCGCAAGCGGTACAGCTGCATCCCGGCCGCCTGTGCGATGTTTCGCCGACACTGCTGAGCATGATGGGCTTGCCGCAACCGGCCGAAATGGACGGCAACTCTCTGGTCAGCTACGGCAACTGATATGAAATCATTGTTGCTGAGCGGCTTCTGTCTGGCGCTGTTGTGTCTGCCGGCGCACGCCGACGACGAAGCCAAACTGGATGCGCTGAAAACCGAAATTGCCAAGCTCGAACAGTGGCTGAACTCGGCCAAAGACGAGTACAGCCAGCTGAACGATGCGCTGCGTAAATCGGATAAAGACATTGCTGAGCTGAGCAAGCAGATCGAGCAAACCCGCACGCGTCTGCAGGAGGAGAAAGACCGCCTAAAAAAGCTCAGACAGGAGCAGGGACAGCTCCGCCAGTTACAGGACAAACATCGCCAGCATCTCGCTGAGCAGTTACGGGCCGCACAGCGTATCGGCTCGGAAGGGCCGCTCAAGCTGCTGCTCAATCAGGATGATCCGCAACAGGCGCAGCGCATGCTGCGCTACTTCAGTTATTTCAATAACGCCCGCATTGATCATATCCACCATATTCTGGCCGAACTTGAACGGCTGGATAAGCTTGCCGAGCTGATTGCGCAGCAGGAACAACAATTGCTGGCCACCGAGAAAAGTCTGCTGGGCAAAAACCGCGAAATGGCCACGCGTAAGCAGGAACAGCAGCAACTGCTGGCTAAACTCGCCGGCCAGATGAAAAACGAACAGCAACGGCTGGCGCAGAAACAGGCCGACCGTAAACGCCTCGAAGCACTGCTGAGCGAAGTACAGACACTGCTGGTTAACAGCCCGCGTAAAGAAGACGCGCGACCGATTACCTCCCTCAAAGGAAAACTGCCGCGTCCGGTTAATGGTCGTGTGCTGCACGCCTTCGGCAACCGTAACAACGACAGCATGAACCGCTGGGAAGGCTGGGTGATGAGTGCCCCGGAAGGTCTGCCGGTGCGCGCCATTCATCACGGCCGGGTGGTGTATTCCGACTGGCTGCGCGGCTTCGGCCTGATCACTATTATTGATCATGGCCAGGGTTACCTGAGTCTGTACGCCCACAACCAGACACTGTTGCGCGATGTTGGCGCCTGGGTGAATCAGGGCGACAGCATTGCCACCATTGGCCGCAGTGGCGGCAGCACGGAACCGAATCTGTATTTTGAGATCCGTTATAAGGGCAAGCCACAAGACCCGGCTGCCTGGCTGAAACGATGAAAAAACGCCTCCTGCCGCGCCTTAACAGGTTCTGACTTTTGTGCCATTCTTCAACGCATTGACCTGAATTGAGTATCCCCATGCCGTTATCTTCTGTTCTGTCCCGCCGTATTTTCCCGTGGTTTGGTTGTACGGCGGTCTGCGTCCTCGCGCTGGGTATTACTCAGGTGCAGGCACAACCTGCCGAGGCCGCTCTGCCCGATGCCAGCACCAGTGAGACGGTGCAGCGCCCGCAGGGTCAGCTACCATTGCAGGAGCTGCGTAATTTCACCGAAATTTTTGAACGCATCCGCACTGCGTATGTAGAAGAAGTCGACGATAAAACCCTGCTGGAATACGCCATCAACGGCATGCTTACCTCCCTCGATCCGCATTCCGCCTATCTGCAACCAGAAGCGTTTTCGGATCTGCAGGAAAATACCTCGGGAAAATTCGGCGGCTTAGGCATTGAAGTTGGCCTCGAAGACGGTCTTATTCTGGTGGTCACCCCGATTGATGACACTCCAGCGCAAAAAGCCGGTATCCGCGCCGGTGATTTAATTGTCTCGCTGGATGGTGAAGCCGTGATGGGCATGAATCTGAACGACGCCGTCGAACGTATGCGCGGCGCACCGGGCTCAGAAATCACCCTGGAAATCCGCCGTAAAAATGAAAAAGAACTGCTGACCTTTACCCTCGCCCGCGCGGAAATCAAAGTCGCCAGTGTGCGTACCGAGATGCTCAGCGGTGATGTTGGCTATGTGCGCATTACGCAATTCCAGGAACATACCGGCAGCGAACTGGCGACCGCCATTGAAGACTGGCGCGCCAAAGGCGACCTGAACGGCATCATCCTCGACCTGCGTAACAACCCCGGCGGCGTGCTCGATGCGGCCGTCGAAGTGGTCGACAGCTTCGTCAGTCAGGGGCTGATTGTCTACACCAAAGGCCGCACCCCCAGTGCCGAAGTCAGTTACTCCGCCACCAATCACACCGCAGCCGGCAGCGTACCGGTGGTGGTATTAATTAATGGTGGCTCTGCCTCAGCGTCAGAAATTGTAGCCGGGGCGCTGCAGGATCATCAGCGTGCCGTTATTGTTGGCACCCAGTCATTTGGTAAGGGGTCGGTGCAAAGCGTACTGCCGATCACCGAAGACCGTGCCGTTAAACTGACCACCGCGCGCTACTTCACGCCCAATGGCCGTTCGATTCAGGCGCAGGGGATTAAGCCCGATATCTGGGTGGAGCAAAGCGAAGTGACCCCTTACGAACAGCGCTTTTATAAAGAAGCCGACCTGCCTGGCCACCTGAGCAATCCGACCCAGAAAGACAACAACGCCGGGGATAAAAAAGCACCGACCAACAACTCAAAAGCTGCTGCAGATCCCAGCGGTGAACTACTGAAAAAAGACTTCCAGCTGTACGAAGCTCACACCCTGCTGCGCGGCGTCACCATTCTCAGTCCCCGTCCGGAGGCCTGATTGCTGCAACGCTTCTCGTGGCTGGCTGCGGCCGGCCTGTTCGCTCTGTCCGCTCTGTTGCCCGCCCACCGTGTCAGTGCAGCGGACAGCGCAGCGTTATTGCTGATTATCGACGACATCGGCAATAACCAGCGCTCAGGCAAACGTACTGTGGCTTTGCCCGGCCCGCTGAATCTGGCATTTCTGCCCCACACCCCTTACGCCGCACCACTGGCCGAAGCGGCATTCAGCGCCGGTCATGGCATTCTTCTGCATGCGCCGATGGCCAACGAACAGGGTGCCCGCCTTGGACCTGGCGCGCTGACCAGCGGTATGGATCAGGCCAGCCTGCAACACACCCTGAATGACAGTCTCGCCGCCATTCCCCATGTTCAGGGCATGAACAACCATATGGGCAGTCTGCTGACACAACAGGCCGATGCGATGCGCTGGGTGATGCAGATTGCACAGCAGCAAGGACTGTTTTTTGTCGACAGCCTGACCAGCCCCAAAAGCGTCGCACTGGAGCAGGCCCGCGCAGCCGGTATTCCGGCGCTGGAGCGTGATGTCTTCCTTGATAACGACACCCGACCGGCGGCGTTGAAGCGCCAGTTTGAACAAGCGCTGCGCCTGGCCCGGCATCGGGGGTATGCCGTTCTGATTGGTCACCCCTACCCGGAAACACTGGAGTTTCTGGCGCGTGAGCTACCGGCATTAAAGGCGCAGAACATCCGCCTGACCCGCATTGATGAGTTTCTGCAGCAACGCCTGTGGCTGCCATTGCAAAAGCCTTCGCTGACACCTTCGCGCTACCTGTTACGCACCACCGGTGCCAGCCTGCAGCCCTGAGCCTGTAAACCTGAGCCGCCGCCAAACCAGAAAGCCACAGCACGGCGATCATCTTGCAACACCAGTCTGCCCTCCGTGTTCCAGTCATTCTGCAGCCGCCATTCACTCAGAATCGGTAAGGTTAAACCGTCTGTCGTATGGCTTCAGCGCCAGTCATTTTTGCTGTATCGCCGTACAATGGCACCGTATGACCGTAAAGGACTGTAAAAAGCCGTGTTTTGGTACGCCACGATACTTGTACGATAGTTTTGTTTTAGATAATCTGAACAGGATTTTGTGAGGGGCAAATAATGATAAAAAAACTCAGCACCGGTCTGCTGCTAATGATCGCCTGCAGCGCCAACGCCACCGACGAATACAGCAAAGAGCTGTATGACATTTATTGCACGGCCTGTCATGCCGTCGCCGCCTCCGGCGCACCACAAGCATTTACTTCCGAATGGGATGAGCGGTTAGATAAGGGTATGACCACCCTGGTCAATCACGCGATTAATGGTATCGGCAATATGCCACCCATGGGGACCTGTGCAGAGTGCAGTGCCGAAGATCTGGAAGACATCATCCGTTATATGGCACAGGAGCAATAGCCGTGAATTTTGACCGTATTCAACTTAACCGCCGTAATCTGCTGAAAGCAGCCGGCGCAGGCCTGGTGGCCGCTGGCACCGCCGGCTGCAGTTCCAGCGTAAAACCACAGGAAAACCCGGGTATTATCGGTAAAGACGGTAAGCGGGTACTGCCTTGGAGTAACTGGTCCGGTAATCAGCATTGCCAGCCGAATGAACGCCTGGTACCACGCAACGAAGATGAGTTGCTGACCATTCTGCGCAATGCCACCCAGCCGATCCGCAGCGTCGGTTCCGGCCACAGTTTCAGCGCGCTGGTCCCCACCGATCAGACTCTGCTGTCGCTGGCGCGTCTGCGCGGTGTTGAGAATGTCGACGCCGACGCTCTGGAAGCCGATGTCTGGGCCGGTACGCGTCTGTCTCAGATCGGCGATAAACTGTGGGAACACGGTTTATCCACCATTAACATGTCGGACATTGATACCCAGGCCTTTGGTGGCGCACTGGCCACTTCAACCCACGGTACCGGTAAAGAACTCGGCACGCTGTCGACCCACGTTAAAACCCTGCGCATTGCCAATGCCGCCGGTGAGATGCTGGAATGCAGCGCTGAACAGAACAGTGATCTGTTCCATGCCGCCGGTAACAATCTGGGCGCACTGGGCATTGTCACCAAAGCCCGTATCCGCACCGATAAAGCCTACTACCTGAAAGAACACAGCTGGATGATGTCGGAAGACGAAGGTCTGGAGCGTGCGGAAGAATTACGCGATACTCACCGCCATTACGAAATGTACGCACTGCCACACAGTGACTACATGCTCGGCATCGCCATCGACAAAATTGATCCTGCCGAAATCCCAACCGACCAGGCAGAGCCCAGTGGCGATGCCTATGAAGCGTTCCGCATGATGTCGAACCTGATCGACTACATGCCGTTTGCGCGCAGTTGGCTGGTGAATTTTGGTGCCGGTGGCGTGGAGCCTGAAACCCGTTACGGTAAATCGCACGAAATTTTCGGAAATCTGCGCGACATCCGCTTTAACGAAATGGAATACACCGTACCCGCCGAAGTTGGCCCGCAGTGTCTGCGCGAAATTCTGCAAACCATTAAAAAGCAGAATATTCCGGTTATTTTCCCAATCGAAGCCCGCTACATTAAAGGCGACGATGTGTGGCTGAGCCCATTCTACAAGCGTGATGGTTTTGCCATCAGCTGCCATAACTTCCACGACAAAGACTATAAAAAGTATTTTGCCGCGATTGAACCGATCTTCTGGAAATACGATGGCCGTCCGCACTGGGGAAAAATCCACACGCTGAAAGCCGCCGAATTTGCCGCCCGTTACGAGCGTTTTAATGACTTCCTGCGGGTGCGCAAAGAAATGGACCCACAAGGTCTGTTTCTGAATGATCACCTGCGTTCAACGCTGGGAATCAGCTGATTTAATCACTGCACTAATTAATCGTGTAATAAACAATAAAGCCGGCGAATGCCGGCTTTATTATTATCATTGCCTAATCCATCCGGCGGAAATGAGCGGCTATAGCGCAATGTTTAATCACCGCATCATATACTGGCCTGAAAAATCCCTTCTTCCCCCGTTCGTGGCTTCTTGTCAGCCGAGTTATTCTGATAAGCTGAGCCGATGAATTCATCCTTGTTATTTTTATTATCAAGACGCTGCCGGCCAATATTCAGTCTGCTCTGTTGTGCCGCCCTGGTTTTTATCGTTCCTGCAGAAATCACCTTCGCCGATGATGGAATACCCCCTGTGCGCTCCATACCTCTGTTGGCTACGTCGACGGTAAAGCCCTGGGGATTTGCGGATACTGACAGAACCCGCAAAGGCATGCTGATTGATTTTCAGAATACCCTGTTCAGCCGCGCCAACATTGCCGTTAACAACGTGCTTGAGCCTTATCCGCGGGTTATTCAGGATATCGAAAAAGGCGATGCTGACATTGCCGTCATGTTTGTCAGTCCACAGGCCAACCGTATTGCTCATTCGCTGGGTAACGTTCTCAGTGAGCGTATTGTGATTGTGGTAAAAGCGGGGAGTAAAGAATACCGCTCGCTGGATGATTTTAATGGCCAGAACATTGGCCAGGTCCGTGGCTCAAAATATGGTGATGCCTTTGACAATCATCCGGGCATTACCCGTGTGGCCCTGACCGATGTCGAACAGGGGTTAAAAATGCTGCTCGCCGGGCGGTTGGATGCCATGGCCAGCACCGAACATTCATTGCTGTTTGCCATGTACAGCGCCGGCATTAATGCCGCCGATATTCAATTGGCTTTGCCGTTGTTTACCGCCCGTGCGGATTTGTACGTTGCCCGCCATGCGATGCAGGCCGAATGGGTAAAACCTGTTGAGCAGACGCTCACCGCCATGCGCAACGATGGCAGCCTGACGCAAGCGCTCTATCACAATAAGTACTGGCCGTATGACAGCTATTGCTTCAGCGGCGGACAATGCCTTAATGGTCACCAGGCATCCGCGGAAAAGTAACAACTGAAGCACCCGACCAGAGACTCAGCGGCCGTCGTACTCTGCCCCGAATAATGTACTCATCTGCCGTTGTGGCTTCTCATTGATATTGGCTTTACCGGCTAAATAACGCTCACGAAAGAGTAAAAAGTATTCCGCCAGTGCCTGCGCGGCAATATGGTCTTCTGCCAATTTTAATATTTCTATGCCCACTTCTGCCGTGCATAACTGATGCAGGTGCGCCGCTTCGCGCAGCTGATATTCCGAACCTTTTTCCGGCTGAATACCGAGCACCGGCAGAGTCTGCAGATAGGGGCTGCGGAACATTTTTTTCGCTTCACGCCAGGTGCCGTCAAGCATGACAAATAACGGAATTTTTCCCTGTTGCAGGGTTGGCAATTCCGCCGGGGAATGAATGCAGCGTTCGGGCTCCGCATACTGATGCGGAAACACCACAATGGGGGCATAACGCTCGTCCTGCAGCAGCGCCAGTAATTCCGGATTATGAACCGTACGCTGCCACTGGTAGGCGTAATTATCGGCCACCACATCGGCAATCAGCCGTCCGGTATTGCTCGGTTTAAACACTTCACCTTGGTACATGATAAAAACAAACGCGCTGCGGCTGCTGACTTCTGGCCGCTCCGCACAAATGCAATGACTAACCCCCAGCAGACAATGCGGACAACGCACGGTTTTGCTGCCACGCGCCAGGAAAGCACGGCGGGATTTCGCCAGTTCCTGCAGGCGCAGGTCAGCGACAGAGTTACGATGCATGGGTGTTGTTATCCGCAGATGAATAAAGAAAAGGCGCGCATTCTACCCTGCGCAAGCACTAACGCGAAGACAGCGGCATGCGTTGCCACAACGCCGGTAAGTCGGCCACCGTATCCAGCAGATATTGCGGCTGCAATCCGGCACTGTCGGCGTCTTCGTCACCCGGCCGGTATTTGCCGGTACGCACCAGTGCGCCGTGAATGCCACAGGCCTGAGCGCCCAGCACGTCACCGATTCGGTCATCGCCGATCATCAGGGTTTGCTCTGCCGTAACATTAAGCGCCGCCAGCGCCTGCTGAAAAAACGAGGCTGCCGGCTTGCCCATTACCAGCGCCTCACGCCCAGTCGCGTATTCCAGCGCCTTAACAAAGGGGCCGACATCCAGCTGCAGCCCATCGGCGGCAGCGAAATAACGCGTCATTCCTAATGCCAGCAAGGGAATATCAGGATCAGCCATCAGCACCCGGAACGCCTGATTCAGCACCTCAAAGGTAAAGCCTGCGCCCATGTCACCGATCACCAGCGCCTCGGCCTGCTCACCGCCGCTCAGATCAAACATACCGAACTCGCTGTACACCGCCTGCGGTAACAGCACATGCAGACGCTGCTTATGCTGTTGCTGCAGCCACAACCGCGCGGCAATGGGTGGGGTAAGAATATCGGCTTCCTGCGCAGCAATACCGGCGGCCTGTAAATCGGCGGCAATACGGCGGGCGGGCTTTGACGTAGTGTTGGTTAAAAACCGGTGGGGAATGCCCTGCTGCCGCACCCAGTTTAAGGTTGCGGCAGCACCGGGCAGCGCTGCGCCTTTGAATAACAAGACACCATCAATATCAAAAAGAACCGCCTGCATAACGCTTCCTCCGCCTGTCGCTCAATCCGGGCCTGTCGCTCAATCCGGGCCTGTCGCTCAATCCGGGCCTGTCGCTCAATCCGGGCCTGTCGCTCAATCCGGTCACAGACAGCCTACAACAGCTGGCGCAGAATTGCGTTTATCTGCTCAGTGGTTCTCAGTCACACAAGCCATCGTCCGGTAACAAAGGCTCATAGCGGGCGTCGGTCAGGGTACGCAGGAAACAGACCAGTGCGGTGACTTCTGTCTCCGATAAAGTCCGCGCCTGCTGTAAATCGTCGTTGCTCATATTGGCACTGATTTCCGGCTCAGCCCATGGCAGTCCGGTTTCCGGATTTTCCGCAAAATCCGACCCGGTCTTAAAGTGATCGTAAAACTGTACCACCGTCGTCAGGTCAGCAAACACGCCGTTGTGCATATAGGGGCCGGTAACAGCCACGTTACGTAAGGTCGGGACCTTAAATTTTCCCTGCTGCGCAACGTCGGTTATGTCCGGATTCGCCAGCAGGCCATCATCGCTGCCGGTTACACCGCTCAGCGCACGGGCAGCGGCATTCACCGGTACGCCAATGTTGTGGTACTCGTAATTACTGAAGGTTTCCCCGCGCTGGCCCTTGGCTTTTAACTGATGACAGGCGCCACAGTTAGTGAACTGACTGAAAAACAGTGACTTGCCCAGCGTGGCTTTATCCAGCGCATCGTAAACATAGCGATTGGCATCCCCAAGCGGCAGTAACGAGCGGTCATACTTGGAATCAAAAGGCGCAAAGGTATTACTGCGCTCAAAAGCCGCAATGGCATCGGTCATTGCTGCATAGGCGGCATCAGCATCAGCGGTCAGATCCAGTCCATATAACTGGCTGAAAGCCTCAATGTAATCATTATTTTCCAATAAACGATCAACCACGGCGGTTTTGTTTTCCATACCCATTTCTATCGGGTTCAGCGGTGGCCCTCCGGCCTGCTGCGCCAGACCGCTGGCGCGGCCATCGTGAAACTGGCCACCGATATAACCGCTGTATTCTTTCAGACTGCCCGGCACGGTTTCCGCTGCGCGGGTATGGCTGCCCTGACTGAACGCCGGACTGAAGCGCGCATAAGCCGCAGTCGGAGCATTGCGATCACCAAACGACGTGCCGTTATCGCCACGGGAAACCGGGCTCACCTTGCCATCTGCGCCACTGCGGTTATCCACAAAACCATGCTCGGGGTTGTGGCAGGTCGCACAGGACTGAGTGCGGTTGGCTGACAAGCGGGTGTCATGAAACAGGCTTTCACCCAGCGCTTCTTTGCTGGCAAAGGCCGGACTATCAGAGCCGCCACTGCTGCCACCGCAACCGCTAACGGCCAATACAGCGGCGACAAACGAGACATGTAACGGCAAAAACAACGCTTTTTTCATAACCCAATCCGCCAGATAGCAGTAATTCAGGCGGCAATGCTACTACACCGGGTGTGGATATAAAATACGAATCACTCACATACAACTTCGTAGTTGCAAATCATTTGCGTTTACATTAGATTGCGGCCCCTGACGTTTTTTTACAGACGCCGCGACAGCTACCAGGCGCTTATTGCCTGACTTACGCCGCTCGCCGCCATTTATTTCTGCCCAAACAGGATCCGATCATGAAGCTCACACACCTTGCAGCCTGTATCGCCACTGCCACACTGTTGACCGCTTGCGGTGGATCATCCAGCGACTCAGATTCCTCCGTTATCAACCTGCCGAATGTGCAGAAGGTTCTGAATACCAATGCTGATATCGCACTGGCCGTTTACAGTGATGCCGTCGATACCGCCATCGACCTGAAAGCCGCACTGGCAACCTTCCGTGCAGATCCGACGGACGCCAACCTGGAAGCCGCTAAGAAAGCCTGGCTGGTTGCACGCGAACCTTACGGCCAGAGCGAAGTTTACCGTTTCCGTAACAGCCCGATTGACTCAACAGACTACAGCAGCGAAGACGGTCCGGAAGGCGATATCAATGCCTGGCCATTGGGCGAAGCCCTGATCGATTACGTCAAAACCAACAGCAGCGACTTTGGTACTGACCAGATTGGTGTGACCGCCAACAGCGCCGGCATTAACGGTAATGGTGCCATTGATGCGACTTACGCTACCAACGATGATGCTGACAACATCATTGGCAACACCAACGTCGTGATCAACGCTGATCTGCTGGCCAATACCGCCACCGCCGATGATGAGCACGATGTGATTGCCGGCTACCACGCCATCGAATTTATGCTGTGGGGTCAGGATCTGAACACCACCGGCAACACCACCGATGGCACAGACCGTGATACGGCAGTGAAATCTTATGTGTTTAACCACGGTGGCCAGCGTCCGCTGAGCGATTTCGTTCCGGGTTTTGATGGCGCAACCACAGACTACAACGCCAATACCCTTTCCCATCGTCGTCACCAGTTTATGGCCGTTGCGGTGGATAAACTGATTGCCGATCTCGAAGCCGTACGCGATGGCTGGAAAGCCGGTGCGGCTTACCGCACCGCCTTCACCACGGTGACCACGGAAGCACAGGCCAAACAAAAACTGGCAGAAATTCTGACCGGCATGGGTACGCTGTCCGAAGGCGAACTGGCCGGTGAGCGTATGCAGATTGCCTTCAGCGCCAACTCTCAGGAAGACGAACACAGCTGCTTCTCCGATAACACTCACCGTGATATCTGGCTGGATGCAGAAGGCGTAGCCAACAGCTACTACGGCGCCTATGCCGGTTACGACAGCACACTGGACGGTACCGATAACGTCACCACCCGTGCCATTACCAATGGCTATGGTATTGACGATTACCTGCGCGATGCCGGTAAAGCAGAACTGGCCACCCGGGTTGAAACAGCACTGACCAGCACCGCTACCCACTACACCGCCATTGATACCAAGGCCCGTGCCGGTGAACCCTTCGACGTGCTGATTATGACCGCCAATCAGAACCCCAATAACCCGGTCTACAAAACCATTACCGCACTCAACACCCAATCGGCACTGATTGCAGAAGTTGCCACCACCCTCGGCATCAGTGGCTCGGTTGTTGATCCTGACGCATCCGCCTGTGATACCCAGGATCCACTGGCGTCCTGTGACGAATAATCACTAACCGATGAACGCATTATTGATGCTCAGCCAGCCGGGTTTTACCCGGCTGGCTTTTGTCTTTTCTGCCGTACTGAGCCTGAGTGCCTGCCAGCCTGCTGCGCCATCCGCAAATAACGCAAAGGCAGCAACACAGTCAGCTGTACCTGCATTAAGCGACAGCGAACGCCTGCCCGGAGGCATTGGCAGCAGTGCCATCATGCCTTTTGCCAGCTACGAAAAACCCGTTACCAATTTACCCGTCAGTGCCAAAGCCGACTTTTATGCCGGTAAAGCGCTGGCGCACCAACCCTGGGTAAAAGCGCCGACCGCCACCACCGCACGCGATGGTCTGGGCCCGCTGTATAACGCCCGCACCTGCCTGGCCTGCCACATTAACGGCGGCCGTGGTTCGGTTCCGGCCGATAACAACAGTCCGCTGTTTAATGCATTTCTGCGCCTGAGCCTGCCGGGGTCTGATCCGCTTGCCGGTGTCATTCCTGAACCTGTGTATGGCGATCAGCTGCAAAGCCAGTCAACCGCGCTGTCCCATCAGCTGCGCAGCAGTCAGAACGATCTGGCCAGAGCCGATGAAGTCGCACCGGAAGCCTACGTTTATCTCAATTGGCAGACCCGCTGGTTTACTTACCCCGACGGCCAGCAGATTGAATTGCGCTGGCCCGAAGCCGATATCCGCAACCTGGGTTATGGCCCGCTGCACGAGCACACACTGTTCAGCCTCAGGGTCGCGCCGCCGATTCATGGCATGGGTTTGCTGGAGTTAATTGATCAGGCCGATATTGATGCACTGGCCGATGAGCACGACCGAAATCAGGATGGTATTTCCGGCCGGGTCAATCAGGTCTGGGATGTGCAGCAACACAAAACCGTACCCGGCCGTTTTGGCCTGAAAGCCAACCGCCCAACCATGGCGATGGTGGTCGCCGGTGCCTTTGCCAACGACGTTGGCATCAGTAACCCGCTGTTTCCGGCTCAGCCCTGTACCGACGCACAAACCATCTGTTTGCAGCAAGCCACTGGCAACGATAAACAGGGCAATGATGAGCAGGGCAATGATCAAAAGGGAACGGAGCTGCCGCAAAAACTGCTGCAGCTGGTGATCAATTTCAACCGCAATCTGGCGGTGCCACAACGCCGGGATGCCGATCATCCGGACGTTCTTGCCGGGCGCTCGCTGTTTTATCAGAGCGGCTGTGCGGGCTGCCATCAGCCATCGTTTGTCACCGGCGAAAGCAGCGAATTCCCTCATCTGAGTAAGCAGATTATCTGGCCATACAGTGATCTGCTGTTGCACGACATGGGCGAAGAACTGGCCGACCACCGCCCGGATTACGCCGCCGATGGCCGCGAATGGCGGACACCACCGCTGTGGGGACTGGGCCTGAGCCAACAGGTCAATGGCAGCACTACCCTGCTGCACGATGGCCGCGCCCGTTCAGTCGAAGAAGCCATTGTCTGGCACGGCGGTGAAGCCCTTGGGGCACGCCAGACCTTTGTTAATCTGCCGGCTGAGGAGCGCAAGGCTCTGATCCGCTTTGTACAATCGCTGTAAGTGGAATGAATATGAAATCCAGATCTTCAGCTTCAACGGCGACTGACCTGCATAAACAGGGTCAGCAACGCCGCCAGACCTTAAAAACACTACTGGCTCTGGGTCTTGCTCCGGCAACCGTCGGCTTGCTCAGCGCCTGCAATAAAGCACCGGATACATCCGCCGCTGCGCAGGAATTCTGGGTATCCGCTCAGGGCCGTGATGCCAGCCAGTTCGGCCTGGGGTGGGTGCAGCCAGAGGCAGGCTATGCCAGTCAGAGCGCTCATACCGCAGTCAGTGGTTTCCGCGGCCATGGCGCAGTACAGCATCCATTGCGTCCGGATGCCGTGCTGATGGTCTCACGCCAGCCCGGCACCGAGTGCGTGGAGGTTAACCTGCTCAGTGGTGAGGTAACGGCCCGCTTTGCCTGTAAGCCCGGCCGTCACCTGCATGGTCATGCCTGCTTCAGTGCCGATGGCCGGCAGCTGTTCACCACAGAGTCTGATTTTGTCTCCGGTCTGGGAAAAATCGTGGTCCGCGATGCCAGTACCTATCAATGGCTGGGGGAGCTCGACAGCCATGGCATTGGCCCGCACGAATTAAAAATGATGCCCGATGGAAAAACACTGGTCGTCGCCAACGGCGGTCTGCGCACCCACCCGGACAGTGGGCGTAAAATTCTTAACCTCGACACCATGCGTTCCAGCCTGAGCTACCTGCGCGCCAGCGATGGTGTATTGCTCGACGAACAGACACTGACCGAACCCAAAGCCAGTATCCGCCATCTGGATATTGCCGCCGACGGTACCGTCGCCGTTGCCACACAGGTGCAGCGTGCCGCCATGGCAGACAACCATATTGTTGCTCCCGGTGCTGTACACACACCGGGCAAAACATTGCAGCCGCTGCCAGCCCCTGTGCCGCTGCTCAGTCAGTTTAACGACTACATGGGCAGTGTTGCCGTGCATAACGGCGAGCGCATTGCCGGCTTCAGCAGCCCGCGTGGCAACCTGGTCGCTTTCTGGCATCTCGACCGTCATGAATTACTCGGTTATCACGCTTTTCACGATGTTTGTGGCCTGACGGTAAGCCATGACCAACGCTATTTTGTGTTGTCCAATTCCGCCGGCCAGCTGCGCCGTATTAATGCCAGAACGCTGCAGGAACAGCCCGACCTGCGGCTGCAGATTTCTGCAATGCACTGGGACAACCACATGATTTCTTTAACCCTGAACACCACCAGTTGAGCAATCCATGAATTTTTTATTGTTTCGTTCACTCATATTTTCTGCTGCTGCCGGATTGTTATTAACCGCCTGCGGTGGAGAACGCGTTAATGACCCGGTAACCGTCACGCAATCATCACTGGATAAGGCGCTGCAGGAACTGACCGACAACAGCATTATTCCGGCGGTTAATGATTTTGCCAGCCAAAGCGCTGCATTAACCAATCAGGCTGAAGTGTTCTGCAGCGCCCCGGATGCCGCCGGACTGACGACTCTGCAACAACAATGGCGTACGCTGGCCGACAGCTGGTATCACTTATTACCGTTAAATTTCGGCCCGGCCGACGATGATCTGGTATTTCCGCCATACATTTATATCGACTCCCTGCGCCAGCGTGGTAATAACTACAGCGCCACGGTCAGAAGTGAAATCAATACCCTGCTGGGCAACACTACAGAATTAAACAGCAGCTACTTTGATAACCGTAATTTTCAGTACGTGGGATTACTGGCGTTGGAAATTGCCATCTTTGAACGCGCCTCTGATGCCAGTAAAAACATCACCGATATTGTTGCTGAATATCAGGCCCAGCCACGTAAATGCGACATTATCAGCGGCCTCAGCAACGCACTGCAAGTTAAAGCCGATTACATCCGCAGCGGCTGGACGCTGAATCACAAAGCCACTGGTAAACCTTACCGTGAGTTATTTCTCAGTAATCAACTGGATGATGGCACCCCTGCCCTGACCCAGTTACTGACCAGCGCGCAGGAATTTCTCGATTATTTACAACAACGCAATGTCGCCACCGTTGCCGCACAAAGCAGTGGTTACAACTGGCCGTTAATGGCCACCGCTATCGATAGTATTGAAGAAATTTTACAGGGCAACAGCGCCAGCACCCTGAGCCTGTTCTCTCTGATGACGGCCGCCGGTTACGACGCTGCGGTCAGTGCTGTGCGCTCGAATATTGCAGCCGCAAGGGAAAACATCAGCAATCAGGATGCCCTGTTATTTAAATCCTCGGCGGCGCAGTTGGATGGCAATTTTAAACGTGAAATTCCGGACGGGCTGGAAGTTGATCTGGGCATCAACTTTACCGACGGCGATTAATTTTTTTAAATTATTTTATAAGGGCAGATAGTCAATGAAAGCCAACCTGAAAAAACACGCCGCCCTGTTAGCCGGTGCGGTCTTACTGGCCAATACACAACTGGTTCAGGCTGATGATCAGCAAACTATTATCGAGCTGCAGAAGCGTATCGAACAGCTGGAACAAAGCATGAACGAACGCCTGAATGCGATGGCCGACAGTATGGACAGCGTGGCCGCTCAGCAATCTTCCGGGGCAAATAAAAACGTGCATATCGGCGGTTATGGCGAAATGCATTACAACCATCTGGATGTCGATGGCACCGATACCCGCCAGATTGATTTACACCGTATGGTGCTGTTTTTTGGCTACGACTTCAGCGACCGCGCCCGCTTTGTGTCTGAATTTGAAGTGGAACACACGCTGGTCAGCGATGGCGCCCGTGGTGCGGTAGAAATTGAACAGGCCTACGTTGAACTCGACCTGATGAGCAATATGCAGTTCCGCAGCGGTGTGATGCTGATGCCGGTCGGCATGATTAATGAAACCCACGAGCCACCGACGTTTTACGGTGTTGAGCGCCCGGTGATTGAAACCACCATTATTCCGACCACCTGGTATTCGGCCGGTATCAGCATTACCCACCAGCTGGATAATGGCATCAGCTACGACCTGATGATTTCTGAAGGTCTGAAAACCGATGACCCAACCTACAACAACGATGCTGATCCGTTTGACCTGAAATCCGGTAAGCAGAAAGGTTCTTTTGCCGATGCCTTCGATCTGGCCGTGACCGGGCGCGTTGTTTATCGCGGTACCGCCGGTCTGGAACTGGCGGCTTACGCGCAGTATCAGCCCGACCTGGACCAGAGCGCAGAAATTTCTTATGCCGACGATGCCACACTGGTGGGCGCCCATGTGATTTATCAACTGGGTGATATCACCACCAAAGCACTTTACGCGCGCTGGGATCTGGGAGGCGATGCCGCCGATGCCGCCGGAAAAGCCGTACAGGATGGTGGTTATGTTGAAGTGAATTACCGCCTGAACGAACAGTGGGGCTTTTTTGGCCGTCAGAGTGCCTGGTCACAAAACGACGATATGAACGCCAGCCAGAGCGATGCCGGGGTAAACTACTACCCGGTTGAAGGCATTGTGTTTAAAGCGGACATCCAGCAACAGAATAAAGACGCCGGCAATGCCGACGGCTTTAACCTGGGTATGGGTTATATGTTCTGAGCCGCTGCTGCAGAGCAAAAATGCCGGTGCGGTTTCCGCCCCGGCATTTTTTATGCGCATCAAATGGGCAATGATTGCCCCTGAGCCGATATAAGTCCTATTCGTTTATCAATAAAAAACGTTAGGATGACATCCTTTTTACCCGGCCTTTCCACAGGGGAGCTGTTTATGCTGATTATCGAAGCCGTTGCTCCGGCCTCTACCGAAGACGACATTCTGCGTCTGGCTAAGCGCAATGACGTCAGCGACGTCTGGATCAGCGGTCAGCGCGAAAACCAGACCGTGATTAAAATTCTGCTCAGTAACGATAAATCGCAAAAAGTACTGGATCAGTTGCAGAAGCTGATGGAAGGCAAAAATAATTTCCGCGTATTGGTGTACCCGCTGGATCTGGCATTACCCAACGAAAGTCTGGAAAAAACCCGTCTGACACGTGAATCCCTGTATAACCAGCTGAGTCGGGAAAGCCGCCTCGACTGGCATTTTATTATGCTGGTGATCTTATCCACCATCGTGGCGGCCATTGGCCTGATCGAAAATAACGTCGCCGTTATTATTGGTGCCATGGTGATTGCTCCGCTGCTGGGTCCTAACCTGGCGCTGTCGCTGGCGACCACTCTGGGCCATGTGAAAGAAATCAAACAAGCACTGATTACCCTGTTTTCCGGCATTGGTATTGCTCTGGCGATTGCCTGGGCTATCGGCTGGCTGTATCCGGACATTGCAATCAGTGAAGAATTACTCAGCCGTACCCACGTAGGCCTGAGTAGTCTGGCCCTGGCACTCGCCTCCGGTGCGGCAGCGGCGCTATCTATTACCACCGGGGTTTCGTCGGTGCTGGTTGGCGTTATGGTCGCCGTCGCGTTATTACCGCCAACGGTAACATTGGGCATTATGGCCGGTATGCAGGCCTGGGAATCGGCCTACGGGGCACTGGCGCTATTACTGGTGAACATTGCCTCGGTCAACTTTACCGGCCAGCTCACCATGCGCCTGAAGGGGATTAAACCGCGCGAAGAAAAATTCCAGACCATCTCGCTATGGATATTTTCCCTCGGTATTGTTTTCTGGCTGGGTCTGTTGGTGTTATTAGTGCGCCTGATGCCCGACCTGGTGTAATGCCAACGTGCTGCGCTGGCTCAGAGCCAGCGCTTCTTGCGGAACAACCACATCAACCCCGTGGCCAGTAATCCCATACATCCCAGCAGAATAAAATAGCCATCCTTAAATTTAAGTTCCGGCATATAGTCAAAATTCATACCGTATAAACCGGCCATAAAACTCAGCGGGACAAAGATCGCAGTAATCACCGTCAGTACACGCATGGTGCTGTTCAGCTGGTGTGAAGTGATGGAAATATAGCCGTCCACCAGATCACCACACAGCTCATAAAACATCTGAGCCAGACTGTGCAGACGCTCAAAACGATCATGCAGGTCGTTAATCACATGGCGCATTGCTTCGTCATCAGGGAAAAATGCATACTCACCGGTGCGCAATTCATCGGTGATATTTTTGTGATAATTAAACGTCCGGCGTAACTTAACCAGGCGCGATTTATAGTTCATCAGCTCACGCATATGATCATCACTGCCGGCTTCCGACAGCTCATCTTCCAGATCCCCCAGGCGTTCTTCAAACACGAGAATGTTATCCAGATAAATACCCGCCGACGTGTGCATAATTTTCAATGCCAGCTGTGCCGGGCTGCGCTGCAGATAAATACCGCCATTATCCGCCATCAGACGATCAATACTCTGCGCCGCCTGCGGATGACGGGTTAATAAAAAACGTTCGCCGATAAAAAACGAAACCGACTGCCCGGTATAGTTCAGACCCGCGTCAAAGCCGGCAATGCCGCGGTACAAAATAAATATATGATCCGAGAATTCTTCCAGCTTAGGCGGATGACGATCCCGCACGGCATCTTTAATGGCTAACGGGTGACAGCCAAACGCCTGCAGGATATCCAGTTCCAGCTCGGCGTCAGGTTGTTGACTGTCCACCCAGATACGGCTCTCCGGCTGTTGTTGCCAGAGCTCAATCAGTTCCGCACCACCCGTGCTGATCTGTCCTTGTGCGTTAATTAATATTGTCCGGATCACGATCATCCCCTCAGAGATATTAGCCATTGCTCTGCGCAACGGTCGGATAAAATACGGGTAGAGTCAATTACGCTGTCGCGCTAAACCGCATTAAGGTACAGCAGAAACTCAGAACAACGCCAACTGCTGCCCGGCCAGTGCGGAGAAGTCATCGTCGGTGTAATGAAAAATAGCATCGGCCGTCGGTTTCAGCTGCTTTTCCAGATAATGATGGTAATCCACTGTCCCGCCTTTGCTGCCATCCGGCCACACCGGCTCTGGCCCGCTCACCGTCCAGCGATAGGTAATCCAGCCACCGCGCTCAGCAAAGCGCGATGGCAAACCTTTCAGCGTCAGCCATTGCTCCAGCTTTGCCGCCGCCTGTGCATGGGGCGGAATATTTTTCTGATACGCCGGCAGTGGACGACGCAGACGCTTGCGGTACGTCAGCAGATGATCAAGCTTGCCGCTGAGTAAATTCTGTACCTGTTCGCGCAGCCAGTCCTGATACGGCTCATGTAAAAAAATACGCCGGTAAAGCTCGGTCTGAAACTGACGCGCCAGCGGCGTCCAGTCCGAACGTACCGCTTCCAGTCCTTTGAATACCATCTCATCATTACCGGCGCTGTTCTTAATCAGCCCGGCGTAACGTTTTTTACTGCCGGTTTCTTCACCACGGATAGAGGGCATAAAAAAGCGCCGGTAATGGGTTTCGTATTCCATTTCCAGAAAGCTCTCGGTGCCAAATTCCAGAGGCAGGCGCTCGCTCCACCAGCCATTCAGATCGCGCACCAAACGCTGGCCAATGTCATCCGCCTCGGCGTCGGTGACGCTGCGTTTAAGCCAGACAAAAACCGAGTCGGTATCGCCGTAAATAACATCAAAACCCTGCTGTTCAATCCAGGCCGAACTTTGCTGAATAATCTGATGGCCACGCAGAGTAATTGAGCTGGCCAGACGGGTATCGTAAAAACGGCAACCATCGGAACCGAGCACGCCATAGCAAGACGCCATAATGACCTTGATCGCCTGGCTCAGCGCTTTATTACCGGCTTTTTTTGCCTGCTCGCGTTTTTCACCCAGAATGCGGATCAGGTCAGGAAGAATGTGTTTCTGCTGATGAAAACGACCGCCGAAAAAGCCCGGAATGGTACGCTGTTCCTGTTCACTGTCGTCGTCCAGCAACAGGCCTTCGGTCAGCCCCATCGGGTCAATTTTAAACGTCCGGATAATCGACGGGTACAGACTCTTAAAATCCAGTACCAACACATGCTCGAATAATCCCGGACGCGAATCCATTACATAGCCACCGGGGCTTTTCTGCGCGTGATAGCCTTCGCCGATATTGGGTGCCACAAACCCCGCGCGGTGCAGACGCGGTAAATACATATTTTCAAACGCGGCCACCGAACCACCCATACGGTCCATGCTGAGGCCGGTCATGTGAGCCCGTTCGATGGTAAAATTCAGCAGGTCGGCTTTTTCAAAGATGCGCCAGACCAGCTCGCAGTCTTTCAGGTTGTAGGCCGCTAATGCGGCTTTATCGTGCATGAACAGATGCTCAATATCGCCACCACGGTCATCGCCGTGCAGCAGCTTGCTGTCCCCGAGAAAATACTGGGCAACATCATTCAGGGCAAAACTCTCAAACTGCCAGGTGGCATTGCGCAGCAGATCAATACCATCCAGCACCACGCGTCCGGCAATGTGTAAAAAAATACGGTCGGGATTATTGGCACTGACACGCCAGCTCAGCTCGCTGCCGTCGCGGCCAATGGTGAATGGAATGTTGTGCTCGGCACATTTGCGCCGCAAGAAATCGAAATCAAACTGAATGACGTTCCAGCCCATGATCACGTCCGGATCATAGTCGGCCATTAATTGCAGAAAACGCTGCAACAGCGCGACCTCGTCGGCCACCAGTTCCAGTCCGTCATGCTTTTCCGGTTTATCGCCAACCAATTGCTCGCCAACCAGGCCTTCGTCAATCATCACCACCTGTTGCCAGTCATCGGCATAAAATCCAATGGAAAACAGCCGGTCCGGTTCACCCCGGCGCGGAAAGGAGGTTTCGATATCCAGTGACAGACAACGAAAAGGCGGCAAAGGGTCGTTTTCGGGCTGCGCTTGTGGCGGCAGTGGTTTCTGAATCCGTCCTTCCTGCAAATGCAGAAACGGTCGTTGTTTATCGGCCGTGACCCCGGACGGCAAACGCGCGGCACCATAAATAAAGCGCTCCATCAGGTAACGGTCAGTCGGGCGAATGTCGACTTCGCGACAAATAATGCCCTGCTCGAGCAATACATCACGCCAGCGATAGGTGTAAGAAGATGGTAAATAGCAGGCACTGGACGGCTGCGCAGAAAAACTCTGCAACGCCACATCAGCAATACGCACCGGCCAGTTGAGGGTGCGGGCAATATCCGCTGCACGGGACGCATGCTCACGGTCAATAAAACAAACGGCGGGGTGCGCTATCTGCTGACGCACAGGGCCGCGCGCGCTGTGCCACCAGAAGGTCAGCACGGTGCGCAGGCCGTCGGCGTCCTGAATGTCCGTCCAGCTGCTGGTCAGCAGAAAAGCGTTAATCATAAGGCGATCTATACTTGAAAGAACGGAGTTTACCGTAAATAAGGAATATCCCTATGCCCACTCCCAACATAAGTCAGGACCCGATGTATCAGCTGCTGCGCAATGACAATGTGCCAGCCTTTAATAAAGCACGCGAAGAGGGCAAAACCTGCGATCTGCGCGGATGTGATTTACGCGGTCTGGATCTGCGTAACATTAATCTGAAAGGTATGGATCTGACCGATGCTTACTTCCGTGGCTCCGATCTGCGCGGCATCGACTTCCGCGGCTGCCGTATGGACGGTGTCAGTCTGGCCGACGCCAAGATCAGTGGCTGTTTTTTCCCCAGCAGTTTACCGGCTCAGGAAATTCTGCTGTCGGTGAGTCATGGTATCCGCCTGCGTGATCAGGCGCAGTGAGAGTATTTCCGGCCCCGTCTCGGCCAATCATTTAATCCGTTATAAAGCGCCGCTTGATCTGGCTGAACCTTTTGCGCAATTTCAGACATAGCTGGTTCAAGCCTGCGGGGTTTTGCTGTACATTCCGGTGATCAATGACAGGATTGCCCGAAGAGGCAAAATGTGGGGAAAGCATGTTTTTGGTTGGTAAACCATCAGACACCATAGAACAGTTAATTAACCGGATTTCGCATCTGGTGCGGTTACTGCTGGAAGGCTTTGAACTGAGTGACACTCCCATCACGCTGGAAAGCGTCGACGATCTTTATGAGCATTTCGATCGCGATCAGTTTTTTCTGATCCAGGACGGCATGCTGCATCTGAGCAAAAACGGCCAGAATCTGGTTGGTTTTGATGAAGGTGACCTGATTGGCATCGTCCACTCTTTCGACCTGCCACTGCCGGTGCTGCGTACCGATGAATACGTAGAACTGATCCCTATCGACCGTGACCGCTTCCTGCGTCATGTGTATTCCGACAAACGCCGTCAACATTACTGGAGCCACTTTCTGGTTTGCCAGAATGCACTGCTGCTGAACTATCTGGCTGATACCTTTAAAACCCAGGTGCGGCCAACCGCAGGCTTCCAGAATATTCAGCCCGGCGATGTCATCATTCAGCAAGGCGATCCGGCAGAACATGTGTACACCATCATCAGTGGTGAGGCCGATGTGTTTGTCGATGGCGTTAAAGTCGGCGACATCGGTGAAGAAGAAGTGTTCGGTGCAATGGCCGTATTTACCGGCGAACCGCGCAGCGCTACCGTGATTGCCCGCACGCCGTGCACCATTATGGCAGTACCGCAGCATGACTTTATTCTGCTGATTGAGGCACAGCCTAAAGCCGCCGTGAATCTGATCGAGAACCTGGCGCGTCGCATCACGCTGATGAATCAACAGCTGATCGACAAAGAATAAAAGCACCGCAGCAAACCGGGTAAAGCCAAAAGCCGTGACAGTGTTCTGTCACGGCTTTTTTGTGCCTGGCGCTCAGGGGTTTAAATATAAATGAGAATTATTATTGACAGCGGTTTTGAGAATCATTATTGTTTGCTTATCGACGTCAGAGATGGCGGCGGTGTTCAACACCTCATTCAGTTGTTGGGGTGGTGATCTCTCTCATCAAGCTAATCACGGTTGCTTTGCCCCTCTCTCTTTCAGAGTCGAGGGGCGTTTTTTTATCGGTCTTAACCGCCTAAACCCAGTGCAGATAATCGCCTTCCAGCAGCGTTTCCACGCAAAATGTCTGCGTCACCTGCCCGGCCGTTAACACCTCACGCGCCGGACCATCGGCGACCAATCGTCCACAGCACAGCAATAACACCCGGTCGGCGTAGCGCCGCGCCAGGTTCAGATCATGCACCACCATCAGCACGCTCTTACCCGTCGCGGTGAGCTGCCGTATCTGGCTCATACACTGCTGCTGATGGCGCAGATCAAGCGCGCTCAGCGGCTCATCCAGCAACCACAGCTGACTATCAGCCTGATTAACCTGAATCCAGCTGCGCGCCAGCTGGCAACGCTGTTGCTCACCACCCGACAGCAGGCGCACATCACGGTCGGCCAGATAATGAACATCCCAGGCCTGCATCGCCTCATGCACCTGCGTGCGTAATTCCACCACCGAAGTGCTGTGCGCCAACCCGCCCAGCTGTACCACTTCACTGACTGACAGCGGAAAGTTCATCGGACTCAGCTGCGGCACCAGCGTCACCCGTTGCGCCCAGTCACTGCGTTGCCAGCTGACGGTATCCGCCGCCGCAAATTGCAGAACGCCACGATCAGGGCGTAACAATCCGGCCAGCATATTCATCAGTGTCGATTTACCCGCCCCGTTGGGGCCAACCAGCATCACCAGCTCACCGGCGGCCAGAGAAAAGCCGACATCATCGACAATGGCGGCACCACCGCGCGTCAGCCCCAGGCCCGACGCCTGAATCAAGGTTGTCGGCGTCACCATGCCAGCCTCTTCTTCTCACGGATCATCAGGGCAATAAACAAGGGCGCTCCCAGCAAAGTCGTGACAATGCCAATCGGCAACTCAGCCGGTGCCACGATCACCCGCGACAACATATCCGCCGCCACCAGCAGACAACCGCCCAATACCACCGCCAGCGGCAATACCCGCTGATGCGCCGCACCGGTTAACAGCCGCGCAATGTGCGGACTGATCAGGCCAATAAAGCCGATCACACCACTGGCCGATACCGCCAGTGCCACACAGAGCGCGACCCAGATCACCACCTGCCATTGCAGGCGGCTGACCGACACGCCCAGCGAGCGGGCTTCGACCTCGCCCAGCAACAGAGCATCCAGACTGCGTAAACGTTTTGGCCAGAAGATCACGGCACCCAGCAGCACCGCACTCATCGCCCCGACCCAACCCCAGTTGGCACCGGACAAACTGCCCAGCGACCAGAAAGTAATCTGACGCAACGCATCGTCGCTGGCCATATACGACAACAGGCCGATCAGCGCACTGGCAAGAACATTGACCGCAATCCCCGCCAGAATAAGAAAGCTCATGGCATGCAATGAGCTGCCCTGCAATCCTAGACGCAGCACCAGCAACAGCGCCACCACACCACCGGCAAACGCAGCGATGGGCTGCGCCCAGTAAGGCAGCGCCAGACCCGCGGCCTGCAGCACCACAAACAGCGCGGCTGCCACCGCCGCACCACCGGATACACCGATCAGCCCCGGATCAGCCAGCGGGTTACGCACCATGCCCTGAATCAACACCCCGGCCCAGGCCAGCAAAGCCCCCACCAGAAAGGCCATCAGCACCCGTGGCAGACGGATTTGCCAGAGAATGGTCTGGCCGACGTCGGTGTTTAACAGCCAGTCGATGCTTTGACTGCCGCTGGACAGGCCCAGCAGAATAAAGATCAGTGGTAGCAGCAGGCATAACAGCAGGATATGCTTGCGCCGCTTCAGGGCGGTGTTCATCGCAGGAATTAACTCAGGCTGCAGGAAAGAATATGCGGGCATTGTGCCACACAGACACAATTGCGGAAGGACAGAGTAAAGGTTTTGAACTCGAAGGCCAGTCGGTCTTTGTGGTGCGCAAGCTCGATCAGTTCTTCGTGTATCACAATCAATGCCCGCATCTGGGCATTAATCTGGAATGGTTACCGGACCAGTTTCTCGACAGCGATGGCTGCCTGATTCAGTGTGCCATGCACGGTGCGTTGTTTCTGATTGAAGATGGTCAGTGCATTGCCGGCCCCTGTCAGGGCCAGCGTTTAACCGCCATAGCGCACGAAATCCGCGAAGGGCAGATCTGGATAAGCCTTTAACGCTGCGCCGTGGCGCTTACTTTTTCAGCTTATCAATACCGTCCTGCAGTACGTCTTTGCTGCCTTCCAACAAATCAGAACCACCGTCTTTGAGGCGATCAACCAGCGCATCCGATTGCAGTGGATTGGCAAAAGGATCGCGGTCACGGATCAGGTTGGAACCAATCCAGGCGCCCAGCAACAGCCCGATAATCAGAATAATAAGATTGCGTTTCATGTAGTTACCCTGTTTTTTAAATGGATTTTGTTTAACCTCAGCCGCCAATGTCTACCGGTAGCCGTTTTCCTAATTCCAGACCGCGCTCATCGGCATAAAACTGTGCCTGATAGGCCAGCACTTCCACGCCCTGCTCCACAACTTCGGCCAGCGCCGCCGCATAAGCCGGATCAATCGCCCGCGCCGGACGCACCCGCGCAATCCCCTCATGCGGTACACAAAACAACAGCACGGTACGATAACCCTGTTGGCGCAGTTCAGCCAGACGGCGCAGATGCTTCAACCCTCGGGCGGTCACCGCATCCGGAAAACTGCCCCAACCATCGCTGGCGTCCGGATGCTCAGGCTGAGGGCAATCAAGCAGCGTGACACTTTTCACCTCAACATACACGGCCGACGTTTCCGCCTGCAGCAGGAAATCCAGCCGTCCGTCAGCCACCTTAGGTTCGGGCTGAATCTGAAAATCCCCCGCCAGCTCAGCAATGTTTCCGGCGGCCAGCGCCTCGGCCACCAGCTGATTGGGCCGGGCGGTATTGATGCAGGCTTTGTAACGTCCGGCGATTTCCACCCATTCCCAGCTGTAACGGTATTTGCGTTTCGCGGCGGCCCCGGACGGTAACGAGTCCCACAACCACACGCGACTGCCAGGTTCGGCGCAGTGTTTCATCGAGCCGGTATTCGGGCAGTGCGCGGTAATTTCTTCGCCACTGTCGAGCACAATATCGGCAAGAAAGCGCTTGTAGCGTTTGATTAACCGGCCACCGACCAATGGACCATCGTACTGCATCAGCGTGTGCCGTCCGCGCGGTTATTAAGCCAGGCAGCTAAGCGGGCCACGGCTTCCTGTAAGCGTTCCAGGCGGGTGGTAAAGGCAAAGCGCACATGGCTGCCGGCCTCATACTCACCAAAATCCACACCCGGTGTAATCGCCACGCCGGTTTCACGTAGCACCTGCGAGCAGAAGCTCAGACTGTCGCTGGTAAAGCGGCTGGCGTCGGCATAAATATAAAACGCACCGTCGGGTGCGACCGGCACAGCGAAACCCAGCGGCGGCAAGGCCTGCATTAAATAGTCGCGGCGCTCGGCCAGCTCGGCCCGGCGCTGCTCCAGAATGGCCATCGTCTCTGGCTCAAAGGCCGCCAGTGCGGCGTACTGCGCCGGTGTTGGCGGTGCCAGAAAGAGGTTCTGCGCCAGCGTATCCAGATCCGGCACCCAGGCTTCCGGCACCACCGCCCAACCCAGACGCCAGCCGGTCATACCGAAAAATTTGGAAAAGCTGTTCAGTACCACGGCGTCATCTGCGACCGACAGAACCGTTTGTGGCGCACTGGTGTAATTCAGTCCCTGATAAATTTCATCCACCCACAGCTCACCCTGCTGCTCACGTACCGCCGTCGCCAGCGCACTCAGTTCGTCCAGCGATAACACCGTGCCGGTCGGATTAGCCGGTGATGCCACCAGCGCCACCTTGGTGTCAGCCGACCAGTGCTGACGCACATCGGCGGCCGTGAGCTGGAATTTCTGCGCCGCATTACAAGGCAGCAACTGGCCACGGCCTTCAAACACGCGGGCAAAATGGCGGTTACAGGGATAGCCGGGATCGGCCAGTAAAATCTGCTGTCCCGGATTTAGCCGTGCCGCCGTTAACAGCAGCAAAGCGCCGGAAGCTCCCGGTGCCAGCACAATACGCTTTGGGCTGATGCGCACGCCAAAACGATCAAAATAGTAATCCGCCAGCTTCTGCCGCAGTTGTGGCAGACCCAATGCCGGGGTATAACCGGTCTTACCGGCGTTCATCGCTGTAATGGCGGCATCAATCATCGGCTGTGGTGTCGGAAAATCCGGTTCCCCCACTTCCAGATGAATAATGTCCTGCCCCTGCGCCTGCAGTGCCTGAGCTTCGGCCAGAATGGCCATAACCTGAAAGGGTTTAATGTCTGCACAACGACGGGCAGGAGCGTGAGAAACCTGGGTGGCCGGAGCCTGATTGGTGGACATAACAACTCAACTATCAATAAAAACAGATAAAAACGGGTAAGAACGAGTAAAGAAAACAACAAAACAGTCGCTCTATTGTGCCAGATGACTGACCAGCAGCAACAAAACCCTGCGGAAATAGTTGGCGCTTGGCATGTTATCTGATAGTTTCCCCGCCTTATCATTTGGAGCCCGGGGAAGAAAGTGTTATTTCCCGGGGCGCATGGATCCGATGTCCGGTTAAACCGGTTTACCAGGTGAGGCAGTAACGCAATGCCGCAAGATAAAAAAGAATTTGCCCTGTCCGATTTCACACCTTATGAAATTGGCAAAGATGAAGAATACATGAGTGATGCTCAGCTGGAGCACTTCGCCTCGATCCTGCGCAACTGGAAACAGGAGCTGATGGAAGAAGTCGATCGCACCAAAGAGCACATGCAAACCGAGCTGAATAACTACGCCGATCCTAACGATCGTGCCAGCCAGGAAGAAGAGTTCAACCTGGAACTGCGCACCCGTGACCGTGAGCGTAAGCTGATCAAGAAAATTGAGAAGACCATCGACCTGATCGGTAAAGGCGATTACGGCTACTGCGGCGCCTGCGGCGTCGAAATTGGTATCCGTCGTCTTGAAGCCCGCCCTACCGCCGATCTGTGTATCGACTGTAAGACGCTGGCTGAAATAAAAGAAAAACAGCTGGGCGTTTGATCTGGCTGAATGCGCGGCCGCCAGCGGCGTCCGCGCTTTCTTTTTCTTCCGATGACTGACCCTCTTATGTCAGACACTTCTGCAACACCCCCGCCTGAGCATCACACACCTTACGTTGGCCGCTTTGCGCCATCCCCGACCGGGCCTTTGCATTTTGGTTCTTTGCTGGCCGCCGTCGCCAGTTATCTGGATGCCCGTGCGCATCGCGGCCGCTGGCTGGTACGCATCGAAGATCTCGATCCGCCGCGTGAAGATCCGGGCGCAGCCACCGCCATTCTGCATATTCTGGATGCCTACGGCCTGCACTGGGATGGCGAAGTGCGCTACCAGAGCGACCGTCATGAGGCTTATCAGCAAGTACTGCAACAGCTGATCAGCAGCGGCCTGGCGTTTCCCTGCCAATGTTCGCGCAAACAACTCGGCGGCCAGCCACATCGCGGCAATTGCCAGTGTCAGGCGCACAGCGATATTGCCTGGCGTTTTCTCTGCCCGCCGGGTGAGTTGTGTTTTGATGATGCTTTACAGGGACGCTGGTGCAGCGATCTCAGTGAGGAGATCGGGGATTTTGTGATTAAACGCCGTGATGGCCCGTGGTCGTATCAGCTGGCAGTCGTCAGCGACGATATTGACCAGGGCGTCACCCATATCGTGCGTGGCATCGACCTGATCGACTCCACCGCGCGCCAGATTCTGCTCTACCAGGCGCTGCGCCACACGGCACCACACTACGCCCATATTCCGGTCGCACTGGAAGCCAACGGGCAAAAGCTGAGTAAACAGAATCTGGCGCAAGCCTTAACAACGCAAAACATCAGCTACACATTATGGCTGGCACTGAGCTGGCTCGGCCAGCAACCGCCCGCCGCCATCCAATCGCTTGCCCCTGGCGAACTGCTCGACTGGGGCGTCGCGCACTGGCAGCCACAAACACTGGCCGGACAGCGCGAACGACCGGCACCCGCTGGCTTTCAGCGCGAAGCGTCTGCCGACTGACAACTTTGTGGTACGCTTGCCGCTTTCATTTTACGACGGCGTGGCTATGTACGATTACCGCCTTGGATTGGCACTGTTGGTGGGGATTTATATGTTCTCCCCCATCATGATGGACTGGTGGCTGGATGACCGCGGCGCCTGGTACAAACCCTTTGCTGTCTGGCTATTGTTGATTGGCTTTTACATCTGGCTGAACCATAAGCGGGGTGATGATGAGCTTTAGTCTGGGTCAGCTGGGGCTGATCGTTCTGGGCTACCTCGGCGCATTATTTACCACCGCCTACTCCGTTGAACGCGGCTGGGTGCCACGCCACTGGGTACGCCATCCACTGGTGTATATCTTCTCATTGGGGGTTTATGCCAGCGCCTGGGCCTTTTATGGCTCGGTCGGTATGGCTAACCAATACGGCTATGGCTTCCTCGCCTATTACCTTGGCATCTCCGGCGCCTTCGTCATGTCGCCGATTCTGCTGCGTCCGATTCTGCATATTGCCCGTATTTATCAGCTGGGATCGCTGGCCGATTTGCTCGCCTTCCGTTACCGCTCGCGTCTGGCCGGTATGCTGGTGTCGGTGTTTACGCTGGCGGTAGTGATTCCGATGCTGACCCTGCAGATCAGCGCCATTGCCGACACCCTGCATTTGCTCAACAGCGAATGGCCGGCGACCACGCTGGCATTCGGCTTCTGTATCATCATGATCATTTTTGCTGTGCTGTTCGGTGCGCGTCATGTATCGCCACGGGAAAAGCACGAAGGGCTGGTCTTTGCCCTGGCCTTTGAATCCCTGCTGAAGCTGACCGCCATTCTGGTACTGGCCGGCGTGGCGTTATTTGGCATTTTTGATCAGGTTGGCGGTCTGGAGCAGTGGCTGATTGATAACCAGGACCGCCTGTCCAACCAGCAGATTACCCTGCAGGAAGGCCCGTGGCGCACGCTGCTGCTGGTGTTTTTTGCCGCAGCCATCGTTATGCCGCACATGTTTCATGTGACCTTCACCGAAAACGTAAACAGCGACGCGCTGAAACCAGCCAGCTGGGGTTTTCCGTTATTCCTACTGGCCATGAGCATGGCGGTACCGCCGATTCTGTGGGCCGGGATTTATCTGGATGTTCAAACCCCGGCCGAATACTTTGCCATTGGTATCGGCCTGAAACTGGAATCACCGTTTCTGGTCATCCTGACCTTTGTCGGCGGCCTGGCCGCGGCCTCAGGCATCATGATTGTGATTACCCTGGCCACGGCGGCGATGTTTCTCAATCATCTGGTACTGCCCTTCCACAAACCCAGTCCGCGTCATGATTTTTATCGCTGGCTGCTGTGGATGCGGCGCTCGCTCATCGCTGGCATTCTGCTGCTCGCGTACGGTTTTTATCGTTCCGTCGGAGCCGATCTGGACCTTAACCGCCTGGGCATTCTTGCCTTTGTCGCCGCCCTGCAATTTTTGCCCGGCGTATTGGGCTTGTTGTACTGGCCGAAATCCAATCGCAAAGGATTTTTATCCGGCCTGATCGCCGGCATTCTGGTGTGGATCTACGCCATGCTGCTGCCGTTCTCCGAACTGGCGCTGGGCTGGAATGTTCCCCTGCCGCTGGCGGCGGTGGATGAAAGCAACTGGCACCTGGCAGCGCTGTCGGCCTTCGCCATTAACCTGCTGCTGTTTGTTTTGGTGAGCCTCAGCAGCAAGCAGAAAGCCTCGGAAATGTCCGCTGCCGAAGCCTGCTCCATCGATACCGTTTCGCGTCCCAGTCGCCGGCCGCTGATTGCCGGTAACTCCAATGATGTGATTATGTCATTGAGCAAACCGCTGGGCCGTTACGTCGCTGAGCGCGAGGTGTATCAGGCGCTGACCGACCTCGACCTGCCCTCTTACGAAGACCGGCCCTACGCCCTGCGCCGCCTGCGCGCACGGCTGGAGGCCAATCTGTCCGGCCTAATGGGGCCAACCGTGGCGCACGATATTGTCAGCCGCTATCTGCCGTTTCAGGAAAATGCCGAACTCAGCGAAGATATTTACCAGATTGAACAGCGCCTGGAAGGCTTCCATGACCGCCTGAGCGGATTGGCCGGTGAACTGGATAACCTGCGCCGCTATCACCGTCAGACACTGGAACGCCTGCCGATGGGGGTGTGCTCGCTGGCCGATGACGGCGAGATTCTGATGTGGAATCAGGCGATGACCGAGCTGACCCAGATCGACGCCGCCCAGGTAACCGGCTCACACCTCAGCCGCCTGCCTCCTCCCTGGAACCGGTTGCTGCAGGACTTTGTCGTCAACGAACCGATGCACGAGCACAAAAAGCGCGTTGATATTGGTGCCCGTCCGCGCTGGTACAGCCTGCATAAATCGGTCATCAAACCCAGTGGCGGTCAGCCCGGCGGGATTGTTGTACTGATGGAAGATCAGACCGAAACCCAGTTGCTGGAAGACGAGCTGATGCACAGCGAACGGCTGGCTTCTATTGGCCGTCTGGCTGCGGGTGTAGCGCACGAAATCGGCAACCCGATTACCGGTATCGACTGCCTGGCGCAAACCATCCGCTACGAAACCGATAACCCCGAGCTGCTGGAAATGGCCAACCAGATTCAGGAGCAGACCAAACGGGTTACCCGCATCGTGCAGTCGCTGATGAACTTTGCCCACGCCGGCCATCATTCTACCGAACACGAACCGGTCAGCCTGGCGCATGTGATTGATGAGGCGATGCAGCTGCTGCGTCTGAGCAAACGCAGCCAGGACATTGCCTTTATTAATGAGTGTGCCGCTGACGTTATGGTGCTCGGCGATGACCAGCGTCTGGTACAGGTATTTGTCAATCTGCTGAGCAATGCCCGCGATGCCAGCGAGCCCGGACAAACCATTCGTGTCGTCGCAGAAACCGACGAGCATCAGGTGGTGTTGCGCATTATCGATCAGGGACATGGGATTCCGGCCGACAAGGTCGACCGTATTTTCGAACCTTTTTTCACCACCAAAGACGTCGGCAAAGGCACCGGACTGGGGCTGTCACTGGTGTACTCCATTATCGAAGAGCACTACGGTCACATCGCCATCGAAAGTCCGGTCGCCGACGGCCGCGGCACTTGTGTTAAAGTCAGTCTGCCACGTTATCATCACATTGAAGAATCGGAACCCGTTGCATGAGTCACATCCTGGTTGTTGAAGACGAAGCCATTATCCGTCAGTCCGTGCGCCGCCTGTTGCAGCGTCATGACTACGAAGTCACCGATGTGGATTCCCTTGATGCCGCCAAACGTGAAGACTTCAGCCGTTACAGCCTGATCATCAGCGACCTGCGCCTGCCCGGCGGTATGGGAACCGAGCTGGTCGAGTTGGCCGGAGACACCCCGGTACTGATCATGACCAGCTACGCCAGCCTGCGCTCCGCCGTCGATGCGATGAAAATGGGCGCGGTCGATTACATCGCCAAACCGTTTGATCACGATGAAATGATCAAGGCCGTACAGCGTATTCTGAAAGAATCCAGCCTCAGCCATAAACCGACCAATACCGACCTGCGCAAAGAAGTCAGCCGCGAGTATCCGGTCAGTGGCATTATTGGCAGCTGTGAACCCATGCTGCTGTTGTTCAAAAAAATTAATAAAGTTGCCCCTACCGATGCCACCGTCCTGATTCAGGGTGAATCGGGTACCGGTAAAGAACTGGTTGCACGGGCGCTGCACAACCAAAGCCGCCGCCACAACGCTGAAATGATTTCGGTGAACTGTGCCGCCATTCCGGAAACTCTGATCGAGTCCGAACTGTTCGGCCATGAAAAAGGCGCCTTTACCGGGGCCAATGCCATGCGTCAGGGCCTGGTTGAAGCGGCCGACGGCGGCACCCTGTTTCTCGATGAAATCGGTGAATTACCCCTCGAAGCCCAGGCGCGCTTGCTGCGGGTATTGCAGGAAGGTGAGATTCGCCGTGTTGGCTCAGTACAAAGCAGAAAAGTCGATGTGCGTCTGGTGGCCGCAACCCACCGTAATCTGAAAGACCTCGCCAGCCGTGGTGAATTCCGTGAAGACCTTTATTACCGCCTGAATGTGGTTGAGCTGCATTTACCAGCGCTGCGCGAACGGGGCGACGATGTGGTCGAAATTGCCGCCGCAATGCTCACCCGCGCCTGCGAGAAAATGCAGCAGCCAGCGATGCACTTTACCGCAGAGGCCACTCAGGCCATCCGCCAGTACAACTGGCCGGGTAACGTACGTGAGCTGGAAAACGCGGTAGAACGTGCCGTGATTCTGGCCGATGACGACAGGATTGAGGCTGAATTATTGGGTATCGACCTGTCACCGGATCGCTACGTCAGCCCGGCAATGCGTGAAAACCTGCTGCAGAATGAACAATACGGGCCAGTTGATGGTCAGACCCAGCAAGGCGATCTATCTTTGGATGATTACTTTGTGCACTTTGTGCTGGAAAACGAGCACAACATGACCGAGACCGATCTGGCACGCAAACTCGGAATATCGCGTAAAAGCCTGTGGGAACGCCGTCAGCGTCTGGGCATCCCGCGCAAGAAAGGCAGCAAATAGTCATTCACGCCCTGAGCCAGGCTCAGATCAACCTCTGCCAGCGCACAAAGTGTAACCGCCCGGTTACACTTTCTTCTCAATATCAGTCATTTACCGCCACCAGCGGTAACACTTTAGTGGAACGCAATTCGCGCCACCTCTCTCGAAAATCCACAACCCATTGATATTTAACGATTTTATTTTATTTTCACTAATTGGCATGGCATTCGCTATATAGTTATCAAAGCAATAAAAAATGCGCCTCATAAAATAAAAATAAGAATCCTGAGCGCGACAGGCCAAACAATAAAAATAAAACCGGCCATTGAGTTCATAACAATAATAACAAGCCCCGACTCACTGAAAGACGATTGCTTTGCCTGCGAAACAGCTGGCAAAGCAATCATCTCTCTTATCTGACCCACTCTTGTTCATCCAACGCCTGATTCATACAAACTCTGTTTTTAGCAAACGCTTCCCCATACCTGCTCCAGTATCGCCCCCTGTTCAAGCCATCACGCCTGATGCGCAGCGACACTACTCTTTAATTACGGCATAACACTCAGTACAACAGCACATCCGCTTCTATCTGCTCAGTCATGCTCTGAAGCCGCGCTCCTCTCATGCCATCCATGAAACAAAAGCCATGCTTTATCATTATTAAAAAAGCGCCAGTACTCACAGGCCACCCTGACATGCCACAAAGGTTACACGTTGTTACCCTGGGAACATTTATTGTTACCTCAGGCCTCGAATGAAGTAACACTTTAGTCGAACACATTGGTAACAACACCTTATAAAAACAGTAACCTACTGATTTTAAAGGGAAATTAAAATCTGGCATGACGAATGCTTTATACATAACAGAACACTGCGGCGAACAATAAAAATAACAAACGTCCTCAGTGCCAAACCGGCGACTTATAAAAATAACAAAGCGCCGGAACAAACGGTCTTCGATAACAACAACAATAAAAGACCGGTGTTATGAACACGCTGTTTTGAATGCACAGCTCCATGCTGTGAAGAATAAGAAAAATAAAGGGCAGGAACCTGTCCATTCAAAACAGTCGGTTCGCCAGGTTGAAAAATAACAATAAGAAAAGAGCAGACTCACAAAGCCGCCCATGCGGCTTTTTGTTTGCCTGCAATTTGTTCACCGTGCCTCACGCTCTGTATTGCTCCATATTTATCGCCGATAAGAACCGCAGAGATGAAGGTGCAGCATGATTCAGAGGTTCCTTAAATTCAGGTGAACCGTTACACTCGCCTGCTTCTTTGCAAGACTAAGACTTCTGAATCCGTGAAACGGCCAACCAATTTGATCAAATCTGTCATTCGCCTGTTCGGCAAAAAGAAAGCGCGCACCGATGTCCAACTGACCATCGTGCCACGTGATGAGCACAGCATCAGTCGTAATAACCTCAGCGAAAATGCTCTCAAGGTTCTGTATCGCCTGAATAAAGCCGGGCACCAGGCATTACTGGTTGGTGGTGGCGTTCGCGATACGCTGCTGGGCCTGCATCCGAAAGACTTTGATGTCGCCACCGACGCGACCCCGGAGCAGGTGAATCAGCTGTTCCGCAATTCACGCCTGATCGGCCGTCGTTTCAAACTGGTACACGTGGTGTTTGGCCGTGACGTTATCGAAGTTGCCACCTTCCGCGCGCCGCCAACCGAAGAACATTCGAATAAAATTGCCGCCAAGGGCGATCAGGGCATGATCCTGCGTGACAATGTCTACGGCAATAAAGATGAAGATGCCGTTCGTCGCGACTTCACCATTAATGCCTTGTATTACGACATTGCCGACTACAGCGTACACGCCTATGCCGGTGGTTGGGATGATTTACAGAACCGTCGTCTGCGCCTGATTGGTGACCCGGAAACGCGTTATCGTGAAGACCCGGTGCGTATGCTTCGCGCTATTCGCTTTGCCGCTAAACTGGATTTCACCATTGAAGCGCACACCGCAGAACCGATTCCGGTAATGGCTCCGCTGCTGACACAGATTCCGTCAGCTCGTTTATTTGAAGAAATCCTTAAACTGTTCCTGCACGGCAAAGCGCTCGATACTCTGCGCCTGCTGCGTGAGTACCAGCTGTTTGGCCCGCTGTTTCCGGCGACCGAGCAGTGCCTGGGCGATGATGCACTGGCACTGACCATGGCCGAAAATACCATGCGCAACACCGATGAACGCATCCATGCGGGTAAATCGGTAACACCGTATTTCTTCCTCGCTGCCCTGCTGTGGCCGCCATTGGTTCGTATCCAGAAAGAATTCGAAGCCAAAGGCATGGCACCGCATCCGGCCCTGCAAAAAGCCGCCGACCGCGTGCTGGCACAACAGATTCAAAGCACCGCCATTCCTAAGCGTTTCTCCATTCCGATGCGTGAAATCTGGGAGATGCAATTGCGTCTGGCCCGCACCCAAAGCCGGAAGGCGGAAGATCTGCTGACCCACCCACGCTTCCGCGCTGCCTATGACTTCGTGCTGCTGCGCGAGCAGTCCGGTGAGAACCTGAATGGCATCGGTGGCTTCTGGACGCGCCTGCAACAGGAGCATCCGGATCTGGTGCAAAGCCGCCCACCCCGCGATTTTGATCGTAATAACGAATCGGGCGATCAGGGCGAATTCAAAAAACGCCGCCGTCGCGCACCGCGTAACCGCAACCGCCGCCCGCCTCAGGCTAACTGACGGCGGTCGTTCATACCCATGATTCGCTGCTTTATTGGCCTCGGTGCCAACCTTGATGATCCTGCCGCGCAGATTGCTATCGCCCTGCGCGCGCTGGCCAGGCTTCCCGACAGCCGGCTACTGCGCTGCTCTTCCCTGTATGGCAGCAAACCATTAGGGCCGCAGGATCAGCCAGACTACGTCAATGCGGTCGCTGAGCTGCAAACCACTCTTGAGCCTCTGGCTCTGCTGGATGCCCTGCAGGCGCAGGAGCGTGAACAGGGACGTATCAAGCGCCGCCACTGGGGTGAGCGCTGTATCGACCTGGACTTGCTGCTGTACGGTGATCTGACCCTGCTCAGCAAACGTCTGAATATCCCTCACCACGAAATGCACAAACGCAGTTTTGTTCTGCTGCCTCTGCGTGAAATTGCGGCCGACCTGCACCTGCCCGATGGCCGCGCCATTGCTGATCTGCAGCCGGAATTCGGTGGCGATCTGCAACGCATCGGGCCACCGCCACAGGTTTGTTGACTGCTCTGACAGTTGACTTATAAACGCCAATCCGCACCATACGCCCCAGATTTGTTTCTAAACAAAACGCTGTAACCGGAGAATGACCATGAGTCCCATCAGTATCCGCTCACTGCAGGCAATGAAAGCCGGGCAGGAAAAATTTTCAGTCCTGACCGCCTACGACGCGACCTTCGCCCAACTGGCGGCCGATGCCGGCGTTGAAGTGCTGCTGGTCGGCGACTCCCTCGGCAACGTTATTCAGGGCCAGGACAGCACACTGCCGGTTACGGTTGATCATATGGTCTATCACACCGAAGCGGTCGTCCGTGGCAACCGGCGCGCCAAGCGTCCGGCATTGATCATGACGGACCTGCCATTCATGAGTTATGGCACCCTGGAACAGGGGCTCGAAAGCGCCCGCAAAGTGATGCAGGCCGGTGCGCACATGGTCAAACTGGAAGGCGATGACTGGCTGATTCCACTGGTTGAATCTCTGGGCCGTCAGGGCGTGCCGGTGTGCGTACACCTCGGCCTGACACCGCAATCGGTGAACAAATTCGGCGGCTACCGCGTTCAGGGCCGTGAAGACGATAAAGCCGAAGCCATGCTGGCCCACTGCATCGCACTGGAGAAAGCCGGTACCGACCTGCTGCTGCTGGAATGCGTGCCCAGCACTCTGGCCGCCCGGATCAGCGCTGCGGTGTCGATTCCGGTTGTCGGCATCGGCGCCGGAGCCGACACCGATGCTCAGGTGTTGGTAATGCACGATATGCTGGGCCTGAACTCCGGTTTCACTCCTAAGTTTGTGAAAAACTTCCTGACCGATGGCCGCAATGCACAACAGGCTTTTGCGGCTTATGTGGCAGAAGTGAAATCCGGCCAATTCCCGGCCGCCGAGCACGGATTCAGCGCATGATTACCGTTCATACCATCAGCGAACTGCGTGAGCACGTCCGCAACGCCCGCAGCAATGGCCGTCGTATCGGTTTTGTACCAACCATGGGCAATCTGCACGAAGGCCATATCAGCCTGATTGAGCGCTCACTGGCGGAAGACTGCTTTACCGTCTCTTCCATCTTTGTGAATCCGCTGCAGTTTAACGACCAGAGCGATTTGGCGCGTTATCCGCGCACCCTGCCGGCGGATCAGGAAAAACTGGCAGCAGCAGGTTGCGATCTGTTATTTGCACCCGACGTCAATGAGATGTACCCCAACGGACAGGACGCCCAAAGCATTGTGCATGTGCCGGTCGTATCTGAGGGCCTGTGCGGCGGCAGTCGCCCGGGGCATTTTGATGGCGTATCCACGGTGGTCAGCAAACTGTTCAATCAGGTGCTGCCGGATATCGCCTTCTTTGGTGAAAAAGACTTTCAGCAGGTGGCGGTGATCCGCAAGATGGTAAACGACCTGTGCATGCCGGTAGAAATCGTCCCGGTAGCCACCAAACGGGCTGATGACGGACTCGCCTTAAGTTCGCGTAACGGTTATCTGAACGCCGATGAACGCGCGCTGGCGCCGGGCCTGTACCTGACACTGACCGAGATTGCCGCCGACTTCAAAGCCGGCAAAGACCTTGCCGTCAGTCTGAAAGAAGCGGCAGAACGTCTGCAGCAGCGTGGTTTCCGTCCCGATTACCTGGAAATCCGCCGTTCCTCAGACCTGGCAACCGCCACTCTGGGTGATCACTCTGTCGTCGTTTTGGCCGCGGCTTTCCTTGGCTCAGCGCGCTTAATTGATAATCTTCAGGTGACATTGAATCAGGCGAATGATTGAGGCATACTTCGCCGCCTTGCGCCCATATGGGTGATAAGTGAACAATTCCGGCGTCGCGGGATTCTGTCCTGCGGCGAAGAATCGTCCGAATAGTAAAGAAAGGGTTTACCATGCAATCCATCATGCTCAAAGCCAAGCTTCATCAGGCAAGGGTTACGCACTCAGTCCTGAACTATGAAGGCTCTTGTGCCATTGACGGCCAGTTACTGGATCTCGCGGGCATGCGTGAGTTTGAACAGATCCAGATCTATAACATCAATAATGGCAAACGCTTCACCACCTATATTATTCGTGGCGAAGATGGTTCAGGTATCATTTCCGTTAATGGTGCTGCAGCGCATATGGCTGATGTGGGCGACCGCATTATTATCTGTGCTTACGCGAACTATGACGAAAAAGAACTGGCCACGTTCAAGCCTAAAATGGTCTACCTGAACGCCGATAACAGCGTCAGCCATACCAGCTTCGATATTCCGGTTCAGGTTGCCTGAGTTCATCTCACAGCCTGCCCCATAAACGCCGCTTTTTAGCGGCGTTTTTTTATTTCGCTCACCCGGACAATGCTTACGTTCTGCTGGCAATACTTCCCCCCCTGAGCTTTGCCGTTGCTGCTGCCTTCCGTATACTCGCCGCATCTGATTTGTCGTTGTTATCCGACCGTATTTAAGGAAAGCCCATGGCCGTTACAGGAAGCCTGACCCAGTCTGAGATCTGGAAATCGCTGCAGCAGCATCATCTGTCCATCAAAGACCAGCATATGCGCGACTGGTTTGCTGACGATCCTTACCGTTTTGAGCGCTTCCATATCCAGGCAGCCGGACTGAGTCTGGATTACTCCAAAAACCGGGTCACCGAAGAAACCATGCGCCTGCTGCTGCAACTGGCCAAAGAGCGGGAACTGCCGTTGCACATAGACAATATGTTCAGTGGTGAGGCCATCAACCGCAGCGAAAAGCGCCCGGCTCTGCATACCGCCCTGCGCAATTTCAGCGACCGTCCGGTGATGGTGAACGGCCAGGACATCATGCCGGAAATCAAAGACACCGTGCATCGTATGGAAGAGTTCTGCTGGAAGATCCGCCGTAACCAATGGCGTGGCTACAGCAACAAACCTTTTACCGACGTGGTATCCATTGGCATCGGCGGTTCATTCCTTGGCCCCAAACTGGCTTCCGGAGCGCTGAAACCTTACTGGGACAGTCGCCTGACGATCCACTATCTGGCCAATATTGACGGCTCGCACATTACCGAGATTCTTAAACGTCTCGATCCGGCCACCACGCTGTTTATTATCCAGTCAAAGTCGTTCAGTACGCAGGAAACCCTGAAGAATGCGCTGGCCTGCCGGCGCTGGTTCCTCGATAACGGCGGCAACGAAAGCGATCTGGCCAAGCACTTTACCGCCGTATCATCCAACGTTGAAAAAGCCGTTGAATTTGGTATCGCCAAAGAAAATATTTTCCCGATGTGGGATTGGGTCGGCGGCCGTTATTCACTCTGGTCAGCCATTGGTCTGCCGCTGGCGCTGGCGATTGGCATCGACAACTTCCGCGATTTGTTACGCGGTGCCTTTGAAATGGACGAGCATTTCCGCACCGCGCCACTGGAACAGAATATGCCGGTACTGATGGCATTGCTGGGGGTCTGGTATGTCAATTTCTTTGGTGTGAACTCCCACGCCATTCTGCCCTACGACCATTATCTGCGCACATTACCGGCCCACCTGCAGCAACTGGATATGGAAAGTAACGGTAAGTCGGTGACCGCCGATGGTTATCAGGTTGACTATCAGACCGGCCCGATCATTTGGGGTGGTGTAGGCACCAACGGCCAGCACGCTTTTCATCAGCTGCTGCATCAGGGCACGCATTTCTCTCCCTGTGACTTCATTATGCCCATGTGCAGCCACAACCCCATTGATAACTTCCACGCCATACTGGTCTCCAACTGCCTGAGCCAAAGTCAGGCCCTGCTGCAAGGCAAATCGGAAGAAGAAGCGGTCGAGGAACTGATTGCCGCCGGCATGAGCAAAGCCGAAGCCATCGTCCTGGCGCCGCAGAAGGTAATCCCCGGAAACCGCCCAAGTAACACGCTGTACTACCCGAAATCCAAGCCCCAGACCATCGGGGCCTTAATCGCACTGTATGAACATAAAGTGGCCGCTCAGGGCATGCTCTGGGGCGTTAACTCCTTCGATCAGTGGGGTGTTGAGCTGGGCAAGCAGCTTGGTAATAAAGTATTGGAAGCGCTGGAATCACAACGTATTCCGCAGCATTTTGATGGTTCTACCAACGGCCTCGTGCGTGCGTTCCAGCAGATGCAGGAAATGCTCTGATCCCGTCTGATACTCAGGCATGAGCCCTGCCTCATGCCTGAGCACTACTAAATACACTTATTTTCTTCCACCGCAAAGGACGCGCTGACTATCACGTCAGTTCGCTTGAGCAGCGGCGTTTCATCGGCTATTCCTAATGCTGAGTTATCAATCAGGATGATGCTGAATGACCCTGTTCAACGGACTATCACTGCGTTACAAAATATTCGCCATTGCCCTGACGGGCGCCGCCGGCTTTATCATCTATCTGGGCTACTCGCTTTTGGCACAACAGCGAATGGAGTCCAGCCTGAACCACATGGAAAAGATCACCTTCCCGCTGACGGAAAAAATAGACCACAGCGGTCTGTTGCTGTTTAAGGTGCGGAACGAACTGGCCAACGCGGTGGCTGACCTGGATGAAGACCGCATCAACGAAGCACGCCGCCACCATGAGGATATGCAGGCAACGCTGACCGACATCCGCCAGCTGCTGCCGGACAGCCAACAACAACTGCAGGAGCTGAACGCCGCTTACAACCAGTACTGGGCGAGTGCCAGCCAGATGGCCGAAGGGATGATTCAGGGCACAATTGAACTTGCGCAACTGGCCCAGCAGGCGCAAAAAGCCAATCAGACTTACGATGCTTTCAGCAAAATGCTGGAACAACTGCGTCAGCAAAACTACCGTAATTTCTCCGCCGAAATTCAGGCAACCAGCAACGAAAGCAGCCGTACCCTGCAAGTGGGACTGGTCATTGCTCTGATCATGATCGCCATGCTGCAGTTTACGGCCTGGTATATATCCAGCCTGATCACCCGCCTGGTCAATCGTATTGTGCACTCGCTGGGAGCCATGGCGACTGGCCATGGTGACCTCACCGTACGCCTGCAAACCCGCGCTACCGACGAAATCGGTAAACTGGTCACCAACTTCAATGGCTTTATCAGCCATCTGCAACTGCTGGTACGGGTAATGGCCAACCTCAGTCTGGGCGTTTCGGCGGGTTCAGAAAAAGTACTGACCATCGCCACCGCGACCCGCCGTGGTATCGAGCATCAGCAGGATGAAATTGAACAGGTGGCTACCGCCGTCAATCAGATGTCAGCCACCGCCTCCGAAGTGGCTGAGAGCGCGGAGTCCGCTGCCGATGCAACACGCAAAGCCAGTGACGAGACCAGCGCCTCACAAAAAGTGATGGAAGCGAATATCCGCGCCATTACCGAGCTGGTAGAGGATGTTCAGCGTGCGCGCGACGTCATCCAGACGCTGGCGAAAGAAAGCGAGTTAATCGGTAATGCTTCAAAAACCATTCAGGGCATTGCTGCACAAACCAACCTGCTGGCACTGAATGCTGCCATCGAAGCCGCCCGGGCCGGTGAACAGGGCCGTGGCTTTGCCGTCGTCGCCGATGAAGTACGGGCACTGGCGGCCCGTACCGAAGAAACTACCAGCGATATTCAGAGTGTTACCGAACGACTCAACCGCAATATGCAGGAGGCGGTACAGGTGATGGAGCTGAGCCAGAGCAATGCACAAAAAGCGGTCGAACAGTCACGTCAGGCCGAAAGCTCACTCAACAGCATCATGCAGCACGTGACCACCATCAACAATATGAACGCACAGGTGGCCACCGCCGCCGAAGAGCAAAGCCAGGTCGCTGCCGAAATCAGCGCCAACATCGTGCGTATTAATCAGGTATCCGAAAACACCGTGCGCGAAGCCACCAATACCGCCAGCGCCTCCGAACAGCTGGCCGAGCAGGCCGAACAACTGCGCAGCATCGTAAACGAGTTTAAAGTTTAGGATCAGATGCTATTCCGCTAGAATAGCCGCCTTATTTTAAGTGCGTGGCAGCGTGTTACCGCTGCCCGCACCTTGTTATCAGGACGGCCATCATGTCTGCACATTCTGCATCCGCACACGCTTCTTTTCATGCCATCGAATGGCGCCAGCAAAGCCTGCATCTGCTTGATCAGCGCGTACTGCCGCACGAACACCGTGTACTCGAATACACCACCGCCGCCGAAGTTGCTGATGCCATCCGCGCCATGGTCGTGCGCGGCGCCCCAGCCATTGGTATTGCCGCGGCCTATGGCTATGCCCTTGATGCGCTGGCCGGCCGCGATCTGCAGCAGGCTTACCATGTGCTGGCAGAATCCCGTCCGACTGCCGTGAATCTGTTCTGGGCGCTGGAGCGTATGGCCGCGCTGAACTCCGCCGATGCTCATACACTGGTGGCCGAAGCCCGTAAGATTCACGAAGAAGACATTGCCGCCAACCTTGCCATGGGCGAATTCGGTGCCTCGGTATTGCCGGAAAATGCCGTGATCTACACCCACTGCAACACCGGCGCACTGGCCACCGGTGGTCATGGCACCGCCCTTGGCATTATCCGCAGCGGTTATGCTGAAGGTAAGGTTACTCAGGTGTATGCCGGTGAAACCCGCCCGTGGTTACAGGGTGCACGTCTCACCGCCTGGGAGTTGATGCAGGATCAGATTCCGGTATCGCTGGTCTGCGACGGCGCGGCTGCACAACTGTTCCGTCAGGGTAATGTGGATTGGGTCATTGTTGGTGCCGACCGCATTACCGCCAACGGCGATGTGGCCAACAAAATCGGTACCTACAGCCTGGCCGTTCTGGCCAAGCATCATGGTGTCAAAGTCATGGTCGCAGCACCGACCACCACCTTCGACTTAACCCTGGCCAGCGGCGACGATATTCCGATTGAGCAGCGCCCACAGGAAGAAGTCACCAGCCTGTTTGGCCACCCTATTGCACCGCAAGGCTGCCATGCAATTAACCCGTCATTTGATGTTACCCCGGCCGGGCTGATTGATGTGATCGCCACCGAAAAAGGCCTGATCATGCAACCCGACCGCGACAGCGTTGCGCTGCTGCTGGCGCGCTGAGGGATGGCCATGTTCAATCAGCAGGATTTTGCCCGCGCCGCCCAGGCGCTGTGCGATTACGGCCGCATCCTCTACAGCCGTGGCTGGTCACCGGCCACCAGTTCCAACTATTCCGTACGCCTGAATGAGCAGTGCTGCGCGCTGACCAGCTCAGGCAAGCATAAAGGCGAGCTCACTCCGGCGGATATTCTGGTCGTTGACTGGCAAGGCCACGCACTGACTTCAGGCAAGCCTTCCGCCGAAACCCTGTTGCATACTCAGTTGTATGAGCGTGATCCGACCATTGGTGCTGTGCTTCATACCCATTCGCCGGTGGCGGTGGTGCTGTCACAAATCTGGCCACAGGATCAGCTACAGCTTAGCGGCTGGGAACTGCAGAAAGCCTTTGCCGGGGAAACTACCCACGAAGACACCCTCAGCTTCCCGCTGTTTGCCAACGATCAGGACATTGCCCGTCTGGCCGCTCTGGTCGAACAGCACATGAGCACCCAGGGCCAGGGCCACGCCTACCTGATACGCGGCCACGGCGTGTACACCTGGGGCAAAGATCTGGCGGAATGTTTCCGTCATCTGGAAGCGCTGGAAAACCTGTTAGGCTACCAGCTCGAATTGCTGAAACTCCGTCAACTCTAAGGGACTGCCATGAGCATTATCCGCATCTATACCGATCACGATACAACGAACCTGTTGTTCACCAGTGATAACAGCAGCAAGATTCAGTCGCGACTGGCGGAGATCGGCGTACGCTTCGAGCAGTGGCAAACCGGCAGCGACCTCAGTGCCGGGGCGCAACAGGAAGAAGTCATCAGCGCCTATCAACAGGATATCGAACGCCTGATGCGTGAGGACGGTTACCAAACTGTGGATGTGGTCAGTCTTAATTCCGATCATCCGCAAAAGGCTGAACTGCGCCAGAAATTCCTCAGCGAACATACCCACAGCGAAGACGAAGTACGCTTTTTTGTCTCCGGTGAAGGTCTGTTCACCCTGCACGCCGAACAAAAAATCTTTGAAGTGTTATGCCAGAAAGGCGACCTGATCAGCGTACCGGCCAATACTCCCCACTGGTTTGATATGGGACCGAACCCCGGTTTTATTGCCATCCGTCTGTTTAATAATCCCGACGGCTGGGTCGCCAACTTTACCGGCAGCGACATCGCCGAACGCTTTAACCGTCTGGAAAACTGAGCCGCAATCCTGATGACCGTAAAACTGATTCTGACCGATATTGAGGGCACCACGTCCTCCATTGCGTTTGTTAAAGACGTGTTGTTCCCCTATGCCGCACAGCATTTACCGGACTATATACGCAACCATCTGAGTAATCCCCAGGTGCAAGAACACCTGACGGCTACAGCACAACTGGCTGCCGCGGAGGGCCTGAATATTGATGCCAGCGATCATGAAGCGCTGATCGCCCTGCTGCAGGAATGGATCGCCGCCGACCGCAAAGTAACACCGCTGAAAGCACTGCAGGGGCTGATCTGGGAATCGGGCTACAAGAACCGTGATTACGCCGCCCATATGTATGCCGATGCCACCGAATATCTGCAGCGCTGGCATGCCAACGGTATTCCGCTGTATGTCTATTCTTCTGGCTCAGTACAGGCACAGAAGCTGTTTTTCGGATATTCACAGGATGGCGATCTGCTGCCGTTGTTCAGCGGTCATTTCGATACTCTGGTTGGCGGCAAACGTGAGGCCGGTTCCTACCGGAATATCCTCGCCGAACTGCAGAAGCAGCATGATATTCAGGCGGCGGATGTGCTGTTTCTGTCGGATATCGCTGAAGAACTGGATGCCGCGCGCGAAGCGGGCATGCAGACCTGCTGGCTGGTGCGTGATGGTGCCTTACCGCAGAACCCCACTCATACCGCCGTCAGCAGCTTTGCCGACATAGTGCTGTGAAGCTCAGCAGCGGCAAAAAAACGGCAGGATTATCCTGCCGTTTTTTATTGCTGCTCGGTCAGACCGAAGTATTTTCCGCCAGATACGGCTCCAGCTTCAGAATGCTTTCTGCCAACGCCGTTGGAATCTCACAGGGACGCCCGGCCTTGTAGTCAAAGAACACCAGCAGACTCTCACCTTTTGCCACCAGGCGTGAGGTTTCATGACTCCAGACCGCATACTCCTGCGCAATGCGTCCACTCTCCAGACGCTGACTGCGGATACCCACACTCAGCGTGTCCGGGTATTTCACCGGTGCCAGAAATTTAGCGTTGGTCGACGCCAGAATCGGCCCACGGGCGTAGTTGTTCATGTAATCGAGAATTTTCAGGTTGTCGAAATACTGCACCCTGGCACTCTCAAAGTAGCGGAAGAACTGAGCGTTATTGACGTGCTGAAAGGCATCCATTTCGCCCCAGGCCACCGTTACTTCAATGACGACCGGATAATCATACAAATCCTGCATTGCGTTTTCCTGTTGTTAAAGTGGTGAGAACCGGCCTCTGTGTGCCGGTTTTCTGACAATTATTAATGTCTTAAAAGTCAGAAAAGACACTTTAGCAATAGCCGTGCCTTTATTTCCTGAAAGGAATCGTAGTTAGAAAAAATTACAAATTAATGATTAAAGGTCACGGATATGGCGAAAAAGCGCGATCCTCTCCGGACGGCAGGCATAAAAAAACCCCGGAGCTTACGCTGCGGGGTTTCTCTTCGTACCAGAAAGTGCCGGAATTACAGCTCGAAGCTGTGGCGCAGGACAATCGTTTCTATACGGTCAGGACCGGTAGAAATGATATCGATTGGCGCTTTGATAGCCTCTTCGATAAAACGCACGTAGGCGCGCGCATTTTCTGGCAGCTCATCAATGCTCTTGGCACCGAAGGTTGACTCCGTCCAGCCTGGCAGCTCTTTATAGACCGGTTTGATTTTATCAAACTGATCAGCACTGGCCGGTACATTAACGGCGTTGCCATCGGCATCTTCATAACCGACACACACCTTAATGGTTTCCAGACCGTCCAGTACGTCGAGCTTGGTCAAACAGATGGTGTTGATGGAGTTAACGCGGATCGCGTGCTTCACCAGCATCGCATCAAACCAGCCACAGCGGCGGTCACGACCGGTCGTGGTGCCTTTCTCTTTGCCAACGGTCGCCAGGTGCACACCCACGTCGTCAAACAGTTCGGTCGGGAACGGACCAGAACCCACACGGGTGGTGTAAGCCTTGGTAATACCCAGAATCTGATCCAGATACAGCGGGCCTACGCCGGAGCCGGTCGCTACGCCACCGGCAGTGGTGTTGGACGAGGTTACGAACGGATAGGTACCGTGGTCGATATCCAGCAGTGTGCCCTGGGCACCTTCAAACATGATATCGCCACCGCTTTCGCGGATTTCGTGCACCAGGTTCACGGCGTCAACAACAACGTCTTTAATCTGTGCGGCCCAGTCCATGCAGGACGCAAGGGTTTCTTCGTAGCTGACTTCGTCAACGCCGTAGTAATTTTTCAGTGAGAAGTTATGGTATTCCATTACTTCTTTCAGCTTGTCGGCAAATTCCGGCTGATACAGATCGCCAACGCGCAGGCCGCGACGGGATACTTTATCTTCGTAGGCCGGGCCGATACCACGACCGGTGGTACCGATCTTGGCATCGCCGCGTTTGATTTCACGGGCCTGATCCAGAGCACAGTGATACGGCAGAATCAGCGGACAGGCATGGGAAATGCGCAGACGCTCCATCACCGGTACACCACGCTCTTCCAGGGCGCGGATCTCTTTCAGCAACGCATCCGGAGCAACCACCACACCGTTCCCGATGATACAGGTCACGCCATCACGCAGGATGCCGGACGGAATCAGGTGCAGTGCGGTTTTTTCACCGTTGATTACCAGTGTATGACCAGCATTGTGACCACCCTGAAAACGCACCACTGCGGCGGCTTTTTCAGTCAGCAGGTCAACAATCTTACCCTTACCTTCGTCACCCCATTGGGTGCCCAGAACAACAACGCTTTTGCCCATCGCGGTATCAATCACTCTAAAAAATTAAGCTTCGACCAGCTGCCACTGGCCATCCAGTTTTTTCAGATACAGATCCGCCCGGATCGCATCATCGTTCAACGGCACCACTACCCGCTTGCCCTGCTCACGCAATTGCGCAATCAGTTGCCATAAGGCCGGGTCATTATCATTGGGTGCAACTACTGTCTGTTTTGCTTCTGTCTGATAGGTACCAAAACGTGCCAGTACTTTCAGATCGGCACTGAAGCCGGTTGCCGGACGGGCACGGCCAAATACGGCACCGGTTTCGTCATAACGGCCTCCCTGGGCAATGGCATCGCCATAGCCTGGGATATAAGCGGCAAACACCAGACCGGTGTGATAGTTATAGCCGCGCAGCTCAGTCAGGTCGAAATACAGTGACGTCTGCGGGAAACGCAGCGCCAGCTGTTCAGCCACCTGCTGGATATGCGCCAGTTCAGCGGAGGTTTCCGGTACCAGCTCGGCCATACGGCTGATGGCGGCATCCAGTTTCTGACGGTCGCCCTGCAGGCGGATCAGCAGCGCAAAGGCTTCAGCCAGTGCGGCATCCTGAATTTCGCGCGCGGCCCAGGCTTCAAGGTCGGTGGCGCATTTCAGTTTCAGCAGATCAAATAATTCGCGTTGTTGCTCGGCACTGATACCGGCCTTGGCCGCCAACGCGCGGAAAACACCAACATGGCCCAGATCCAGATGCACCTGCTGCACACCGGCGGACTCAAGCAGGGTCAGCATCAGGCTGATGATCTCAACGTCAGCACTGACGCCGGCTTCACCGTACAGTTCAGCACCAATCTGCGTCGGGGTGCGGCTGGCCAGCAGCGAGCTGGCCTTGGCGTGGAATACGGTACGGCAATAGCTCAGACGGCTGATGCCTTCCGGCGCCAGACTGTGAGCGTCGATACGGGCAACCTGAGGCGTGGTATCGGCACTCAGGCCCATCAACCGGCCAGACAGCTGGTCAGTGACTTTAAAGGTACGCAGATCGAGATCTTTACCGACGCCGGTCAGCAACGAGTCAAGATATTCAAGCGCCGGTGGAATCACCAGGTCGTAGCCACTGTTATCCAGCTGGTCGAGCAAACGGCGACGCAACTGTTCAATCCGCCGCGCCTGAGGCGGCAGCACTTCTTCAATACCATCCGGCAATAGCCAACGGTCAGCGCTAGTCATCGTCCAGCCTTTTAATTGATTACGTAAAGTAAACCCAGCCCGATCAACATGCTGATCAGACCGGTCATGCGCATCGTGCGATCATCGACGGTAGCCAACTGAGCGACCAGCTTGCGCCATCGGGCGGGGTAGAGAAACGGCATTACCCCTTCAAGAATAAACACCAGGCAGAGGGCGATAGCGAATTCGCGCCATAAATCGGGCTGCACCGGAGGTCCTCAAAAGAAAATCGCACAAAAAAACCGGGCACCAGGCCCGGTTACAGGATTCTACCAAAGCCGCTGCGCCTTGAACATGGTTAAGGCGCGGGCATTGGTTATTGCTTACTTGCCTTTTGCGTCCTTCATATAACGGAAGAAGTCGCTGTCTGGCTCCAGCAGCAACACATCGCCCTGGCTGAAGGTCTGTGTATAGGCCTTCAGGCTACGGGTAAAGGCGTAGAACTCTGGGTCTTTGTTGTAAGCAGACGCATAAATACGTGCAGCTTCAGCATCACCCTCACCCTTGGTGCGCTCTGCATCACGGTAAGCTTCAGCTTCCAGTACGGTTTTCTGACGATCGGCGTCGGCCTGAATACCTTCTGACAGCTCTTTACCCTGTGAGCGGTGTTCGCGGGCTTCACGCTCACGTTCCGCCGACATACGGTTATACACCGAGGCACTCAGATCATCCGGCAGATCGACGGCTTTCACGCGCATATCGAGAATCTCAATACCCAGATCATCCTGAGTTTGCGTATTCAGCGCGGCGGTAAGTTTGGTCATCAGCTGGTCACGCTCACCGGATACCACTTCATGCAGGGTACGGTTGGCGATTTCATCACGCAGACCTTTGTTCACCAGGTTAGCCAGCAGGTTAGAAGCTTCCTGGCGGTTACCGGAAGTGGCTTTGTAGTAGGAATTGACATCCTTAATACGCCACTTGGTGAACGAGTCGACGATCACGTATTTCTTACCGGAGGTCAGAAAATGCGATGGATTGGTATCCAGTGTCAGTACCCGTGCATCAAAACGCTTCACGTTCTGCATAAACGGTACTTTCCAGTGAATACCCGGTTTGATGTCGTTATCGACCACTTCACCGAACTGCAGTTTGATCGCCCGCTCGGTTTCGTTGATGACGTACAGACCCTGACTGGCTACCAACAGCAGCACACCCAGAACGATCAGACTCAATAAAGCTTTCGGAGACATTAACGACCCTCCCTGCGAGTAGTGTTGCCAGTGCTGTTCTGACGGGTGCGGACTTCGTTCAGCACCTGATCGGTCAAACGGGAAATATCCCCCGTGCTCAGAGAGCCACCTTCGCCTTTCGCGGCCGGCAGATTCTGCATCAGCTTATCCAGCGGCAGGTACATCATGTTGTTACCGCCTTTAACATCCACCAATACTTTGCTGGTGTTGGTGTACACATCCGACATGGCTTCAATGTACAGACGCTCACGGGTAACCGCCGGCGCTTTTTTGTATTCGGAATACAGGTTATTGAAACGTGCCGCCTCACCTTCTGCGCGAGCAACGATACGGTCTTTATAAGCGCTGGCTTCTTCCAGTTGACGCTGAGCGCGACCACGGGCTTCCGGCACAACCGCATTGGCGTAGGCTTCAGCTTCGTTGATAAAGCGCTCTTTATCTTGCTTGGCTTTCTGCACGTCATCGAATGCTGCCTTCACCTGAGCCGGTGGGCGGGCATCTTTAATGTTGACGTTGGTCAGCACCATACCGGTCTGATAACGGTCGAGGTAATCCTGCAGACGAATCTGTACTTTCTCGGCCAGCACTGCCCGGCCAGTCGTCAGAATCGGATCCATGGCCGCCGAACCGACTTCATGGCGCAGGGCACTTTCAGCAGCTGACAGCAAAGTACGCTCCGGCAGCTCAACACGCAGGGCGAAAGCAATAGGATCGGCCACCCGGTATTGAGCGTTCAGTTCAACTTCGACGATGTTTTCGTCTTCGGTGAGCATACGTTCTTTGATTTCGGCTTCACGCACTTTGGTGGTGTTGACCGGAATCACCTGATCAACCAGCGGCACTTTAAAGTGCAGACCCGGACTTTCCGTTTTCAGGTATTTACCCAGACGCAGCACAACACCACGTTCCTGCTCGTCGAGGGTATAAAAAGAATTAAAGGCCAGCATCACCACCAGAATGGCCGCCGCAATACCAAAGAAACCGCCGGCACCGCTACCGCTGTTACCGCCGTTATTGTTATTGCCATTTCCCTTACCGAACAGACCGTTAATCTTGTCCATCAGTTGTTTCAGGGCATCATCCAGATCCGGTGGCTGATTACCGCGATTTTTATTACCGCGGTTGTTGTTACCCCAGGGATCATTGGGATTGCCCTTTCCGCCGGGCTCATTCCAGGCCATAAGTCACTCCAGTTAGGCAGACAATTTGATGCGCACGTCCGTATGACAACGCATCCTGAAAAATATCGGAACCGGATGCACCGGGCAAACTGCAATTATTCAGTGCCAGGCTTCCTGTATCGGTTCAAGAAAACGGCTTTCGGCGACATCAGCACGCGCCAGCGCACGCTTGAAATCCTGACGCTGCATTCTCAGGGTCAGTACCATATCACCGTTTTCAGCATAGTGTTCTTTCTGTATGGCACCCAAATCGTAAAGAATTGCACGTAACTTGGCTTCCGCCGGGTGCAGACAGATCTCTTCATTGAAGACTTCGGTGCTCAATAACTCGCCAACGGCCTGATTCAACAAGTCCAGTCCGAGGCGCTGTTGTGCCGATACCCAAACCGCCACAGGTTGCCCCTGATCATCACGATCAATGCGTGCTTCAGCCTGTTCAAGCAGGTCTATTTTGTTGTAGACCCGCAGTTGCGGCACAACATCAGCTTCGATTTCTTTTAATACCAGTTCAACCTGCTGAATGTTGCCATCACGTTCCTGCGCAGCGCAGTCGATGACATGCACCAGCAGATCGGCTTCGGCCGCTTCCTGCAAAGTGGCCTGAAACGCCTCAACCAGTTTATGCGGCAAATGACGGATAAAACCAACGGTATCCGCCAACACCACCTCACCAACATTATCCACTGCAAAACGGCGCAGAGTCGGATCGAGGGTCGCAAATAACTGATCCGCGGCATACACATCAGCCGTCGTCAGGGTATTAAACAACGTCGATTTACCAGCGTTGGTGTAACCGACAATGGCCACACTGGGAATGGATGAGCGCTTACGCGCACGGCGGTTCTGATCACGCTGGGCATGAACCTTTTCCAGCCGGGCGTTAATATTTTTAACCCGTTCGCGCAGCAGACGGCGGTCGGTTTCGAGCTGGGTTTCACCCGGCCCGCGCAAACCAATCCCCCCTTTCTGACGCTCAAGGTGAGTCCAGCCACGGATCAGACGGGTCGACTGAAACTGCAGCTGCGCCAATTCAACCTGCAGCTTACCTTCATGGGTACGCGCACGCTGGGCAAAAATATCAAGAATCAGACCGGTACGGTCGAGAACACGGCACTGTAAAGCCCGCTCCAGGTTACGTTCCTGGCTGGGGGATAGTGCGTGATTGAAAATAACGAGCTCTGCGCCATGCAGGCGCAGAACCTGTCCGATTTCCTCAACCTTACCTTTACCGATAAAGGTTTTGGGATCGGGGGTAGAACGTTTGGTGGTCACCAGATCCAACGGATCGGCACCTGCCGAAATCACCAGCTCTTTGAACTCGTTAAGGTCCTCGCGATTGAGGCCCTCAGGAAAATCAATATGAACCAGTACTGCGGTTTCGCCGCTATTATCCGGGCGTTCAAAGAACAAATCAGCGGCTCCTGCGTTTACTCGTCGCTGCTACCATCAACTTCGCCGGTATCTGCAGGCTGCAGACGCACATTGCGGGATGGCACAACAGTAGAAATTGCGTGTTTATAAACCATCTGACTAACAGTGTTTTTCAACAAAATAACAAATTGGTCGAATGATTCGATCTGACCTTGCAGCTTGATGCCGTTTACCAGAAAAATAGACACTGGAATACGTTCTTTGCGCAGCTGATTGAGGTAAGGGTCTTGTAGAGAATGCCCTTTTGACATAATGGTCTCCTTAAATGAAGGTGTGCCGTCCAATGTGGGGACAGCCAAGAAAAGTAATAAGCCCCAGTTCGTCCGGAGCGACGCGAATGCGATAAAGCTGCGAAATCAGGACGATGCGCTAAATATGGCGTTGGCATGCAGGATTTTCAAGGCGCTTTGCAGAAGATTACGATCCTCTGTTTCCAGCCAGTAAAGATCAGGCCAGCTGCGCAACCAGGTTACCTGCCGCTTCGCCAACTGGCGCGTGGCTATAATGCCACGCTCAATCATTTCCTCATAATCATATTTGCCGTCCAGATAGTCCCATGCCTGACGGTATCCGACGGCGCGCACGGAGGGCATATTAACGTTCAGATCACCGCGCTCGTGCAGTTGTTTCACTTCGTCGATAAATCCCTGCTCAACCATCTGGCGAAAACGCAGTGCAATGCGTTCATGCAGCGTACTGCGCTCACGCGGACAAACCGCCAGGTTAACCACATGATAAGGCAGCGGCTCGCTCTGCTGTTCGGCCCAGAACTCGGTCAGCGTTTTACCGGACACCTCATACACTTCCAGCGCACGCTGAATGCGTTGTGAATCCATGGGCTTTAAACGCTCAGCCGACTGCGGATCAATGGCGGCAAGTTTTTCGTGCATATATGGCCAGCCATATTGCAGCCCTTCAGCCAACAGCCGCTCGCGCACTGCTTCATCAGCCTGGGGTAATTGGGCCGCACCGTCGCGCAGAAATTTAAAATACATCATGGTGCCGCCGGTCAGCAGTGGTACCTTGCCACGGGCGGTAATGTCGGCCATTTCACGCAGTGCATCTGCGCGAAAATTCGCCGCGGAATAACTTTCTGCCGGGTCAATCAGATCAATTAACCGGTGCGGCGCACGCTTCTGCATTTCTGCATCGGGTTTGGCGGTACCGATATCCATCCCCTTGTACACCAGCGCCGAATCGACACTGATAATTTCACACGGATATTTTTCTACCAGTTCGAGTGCCAATGCGGTTTTACCGGAGGCGGTTGGCCCCATCAGAAAAATGGCCGGTGGTAACGCTTGCACAGTGCTCATCAGCGGCCCCGTAAAAACAGTTTATCCAGCTCACCCATGGTGAGCTGAGTCCAGGTCGGACGGCCATGATTGCACTGGCCGCTGCGCTCGGTGGCTTCCATATCGCGCAGTAAGGCGTTCATTTCCGGAATACTGAGTTTGCGGTTTGCACGTACCGAGCCATGGCAGGCCATGGTGCCGAGTAATTCGTTACGATGCGCAAGAATACGATCGGAGGTGCCATGTTCGAGCAAATCGCCCAGCATGTCGGTTACCAGCCGCGGCACTTCCGCCTGCTGCAGCAGCACCGGAATCTGGCGTACAACCACGCTTTCCGGTGCCACCCGTGCAAGCTCAACGCCGAGCAAGCGGAATTCATCGGCAAACTGCTCGGCGGCATCCGCTTCGCGCTCACTGACGGCCAGCGTTACCGGGACCAGCAATGGCTGGCTCTGTACGCCCTGCTGATCGACGGCGATTTTTAAGCGTTCGTAAGTAATGCGTTCGTGGGCGGCGTGCATATCGACCACCACCATACCCTGTGCATTCTGCGCCAGAATATAAATGCCATGCAGCTGCGCAATGGCATAACCCAGCGGGGGCATATCGGCGCTGGGTGCTTGTGGTAACGGCTGTGGTTGACCCTGCCGTGTTTCCTGTCCCCAGGGCGCATCGTCGAGCGGCTGACTGAGTGCGCGCAAACCTTCCAGCTGCGCACTGACAGCCCCCTGTTGCGGCGCAGCACTATACGCTGGCAGATAACCACCGGCATTTTCCCGCACGCTCTGCGCCTGCCAGTCGAGGCGCGCCTGCTCCTGAAATTCACCGGCCTGCACACCGCTGAGCGGCGCCGTCTGCGGCACCAGCGTAGCCGGTGTACTGCCCGCCAGGCGATCATCCGGACGCACATCACCCAGTGCTTTATGCAGCGTACGGAACAGGAAATCATGCACTAAACGGCCATCGCGGAAGCGTACTTCGTGCTTGGTCGGATGCACGTTTACATCCACCAGTTTCGGGTCCAGCCAGAGGTACAACACAAAAGCCGGATGACGGCCGTGATACAGCACATCGCGGTAGGCTTGTTTAATCGCATGCACTACTAATTTATCGCGAACCACACGGCCATTAACAAAGAAATACTGCATATCCGCCTGCGAGCGCGAGAAGGTCGGCAAGCCGACCCAGCCCTGCAGTTGCAGACCCACGGCTTCGGCATCGATGTGCACGGCGCTGTCGATAAAGTCTTTATTCAACAGACTGGCGACGCGTTTTTCACGGTCGATGGTGCGCTCGGCACTGCGCAGCTGGTGAATAACCCGGCCATTGTGGCGCAGCGAAAATGCCACGTCGTAACGGCTTAACGCCAGACGTTTAACGGTTTCTTCCAGATGGGAAAATTCGGTTTTTTCGGTGCGCAAAAATTTACGCCGCGCCGGGGTATTAAAAAATAAATCACGTACTTCCAGCGTGGTGCCTACCGGATGAGCCGCCGGAGTAACGCTGGCTGCCATGTCGCGTCCTTCGGCATGCACGCTCCAGGCTTCTTCCGCATGTTGCGCTCTTGAAGTCAGGGTTAAACGGGTCACCGAGCTGATACTTGCCAGCGCTTCCCCGCGAAAGCCAAGACTAGCGACCGCTTCAAGATCATCCAGTGTAATTATTTTACTGGTGGCGTGGCGGCTGAGTGCCAGCGGCAGATCGTCGTGTTCAATGCCATGCCCGTCATCACGGATACGCAGCAGTTTAACGCCACCCTGTTCGGCATCAATTTCAATGCGGGTTGCTCCGGCATCCAGAGCATTTTCCACCAATTCTTTAACAATGTTGGCAGGGCGTTCGACTACCTCACCGGCGGCGATCTGGTTCGCCAGTCGCGGTGACAGCAGATGAATTCGACTCATAAACAATACAGCCCGGAAATTAGGTGTTAGGAATTCTGATGCGCTGACCAATACGCAACTGGTCATTTTTCAGTTCATTGACGCGACGCAGTTCGTTAATGGCAACGCCATTTTTAAGCGCAATATCCGACAGGGTATCACCACTGCGGATCACGTAAGTATTGAATACAGGCGCACTGCCTTTTTGTGCGGCCAGTAAAGTACCGCGCGGCGGATGCTCGCGGAAGTATTCGGTAATACCGGCAAAAATAGCGCGCGCCATTTTTTTCTGGTAACTGCTGGTTGCCAGCTTACGGGCCTCATCCGGATTGGAAATAAAACCGGTTTCCACCAGCAGCGCGGGCATGTCGGGCGCTTTTAAAACAACAAACGCCGCTTCTTCCACATGGTTTTTATGCAGCCGGGAAACGTTGCCAATATTGTCGAGAATATGGCTACCCAGTTTAACGCTGGAATTGCGTTTGGCGGTCATGGATAAATCCAGCAGCGTCATCGCCAGATGGTCTTCTTTATCTTCCAGACTGACGCCACCAATCAGATCCGATTCGTTTTCTTTATCAGCCAGCCAGCGCGCAGCCTCCGAGGTTGCGCCACGTTCCGATAACACAAAAACCGAACTGCCATGCGCACTCGGATGTTTAAACGCATCGGCATGAATGGAAACAAAAAAGTCGGCATTAGCTTTACGCGCTTTTTCGGTACGTTCACGCAGGCCAATGTAGTAATCGCCGGTTCGTACCATAAACGGGTGAAATCCATGTTCAGCAACTAACAAACGCTGTAGTTCTTTTGAAATGGCCAGCACGACATTTTTCTCCCGCGTACGGCCATGACCAATCGCACCGGGATCTTCACCACCGTGACCGGCATCAATGGCAATAATAATGTCGCGTTTATTGTCGGTATAAATATCGGCTTTTTTGATCGGGGAAATAACCTGAGAGCCAATTTCGCGCTCCAGATCAACCACCAGTCGATGACTGGCGTAAACATTATTCGGCGGCAGAGGAAAACTTTTCGGATTCAGCGGTTCGGCCACATCAAGCACGATACGGACATCGTTGCCGTTACGCTTACCACTGCGGATTGCCCGGATGGCGGTTGATTGCAGATCCACCTTAGACAGATCATTGAGCACTTTCGAGTCAGACAGATCAATGACGACCCGATCAGGATTACTGAGGGTAAAAATTTTATGCTCCGCCGGACTGGATAAATCAAACACCAGCCGGGTTTTGTCCGGTGACTGCCAGACCCGCACATCTTTAACATCGGCATGCAGCGCTGAACTGAGCAACAGCAATGGCAATATCAGCCGTATCAGAAAAGTAAACCTCATGCCCGGGCAAACTCCTGTGCTACCTGGTTCAGCGCCTGTTGCCAGCGAGTTCCCCGTTCTGTGCCTGCCGTCCAGCTTAATTCACGGCTGTCGCCCAGGTCGTCAATATGCAGCACCAGATCGGCTGCGGGCAGAATGCCGCGGCCTTTTTCGGCCCATTCAATTAAGCACAGAGCCTGATTATCGAGGTAATCGCGTATGCCCATAAATTCCAGCTCTTCTGCATCCCCCAGACGATATAAATCGAAGTGGCACACATGGCAGGCCGCCAGCGGGTAATCCTCAACCAGCGTGTACGTCGGACTTTTAACCGCGCCCTGATGACCCAGAGCCTGAATCAGGCCACGGCTGAAAGTGGTCTTACCCGCCCCCAGCGTGCCTTCCAGAAACAGCAGGCCACCTTCGCTGAATACCGGCGCGCAGGCCGCCGCAAAGGCCGTCATAGCGGATTCCCCGCGCAGGTGAATGGACATCAGTTAATCAGCTCCCGCAACATCATCATTAAATCACTGGCCAGTAAACCACGCTGACCGTAACGTGCCGCCACCATATCAGCCGCAGCACTGTGCAAACAAACGCCATAACGTGCCGCCGCCCAGGGATTCATGCCCTGCGCCAGCAACGCTGCAATCACGCCACTGAGCACATCGCCCATGCCGCCGCTGCTCATCCCCGGATTGCCGTCGGTGCACAGCGCCAGCCGGCCATCGGGGGCGGCAATCAATGATCCCTGCCCTTTCAGCACCACCACCGCCTGATATTCCTGCGCCAGTTTACGGGCAGCCGCAAAACGGTCGGCCTGCACTTCAGCAATGCTGCAACCCAGCAGCCTCGCGGCTTCACCGGGGTGCGGTGTCAGTACGCAATCGCGTCCGGCAAAATCACAGCGCCAGCCCGGCGAAGCAAGAATATTCAGGGCATCGGCATCCAGCAGCAGTGGTCGTTCATCACCTAAAACCTGCTGCAACAACAGCTCTGACCAGCTGCTCTGCCCCAGCCCCGGCCCGACCGCCAGTACCGCCGCACGGCGGAGCAGGGGTTGCAGTTCCAGACCGGATTCAACGGCCCGCACCATCACTTCCGGACGGCGCATCAACAGGGGGGCGACATGCTCGGTACGCGTTGCTGCACTGACCAGGCCCGCGCCACAGCGGGCCGCCGCTTCCGCAGCCATCGCCACCGCACCGCCCATCCCCTGATCGCCGCCAATCACCAACACATGGCCAAACTCACCTTTGTGCGCGTTACCCAGACGAGTGGGTAAACGCTGTCCCAGACGATCGAGACGATCCCAACTGATGCGTTCAGCATCCGCTGGCAACTGGTGGTACAGCAGCGGATCAACCGCCAGCGAAGCAAACGCAATCGCGCCACACACATCCGGCCCGGCCGCGGTCAGCATGCCGCGCTTCATACCGATAAAAGTTACCGTCAGGCTGGCTTCCACCGCATTACCCATAATGCGGCCAGTATCGGCATTCAGGCCGGAAGGCAAATCCAGCGCCAGCACATCCGCCCAATGCTGATTAATAGCGTCAATGGCAACGGCATAATCGCCGCTGACCCTGGCATTTAACCCGGTGCCCAGCAGCCCATCAACAATGACCCGTCCGTCGTAATCCAGTTCCCCACTGAACACCTGCGGCTGTACGCCGGCATCAATCGCCATCGTCCTTGCCTGCTGCGCACTGTCTGACTGATGCTGCAGATCGCCCAGCGTATAGAAGGACACATCCATGCCGTGGTAGCAGGCCAGCGCCGCCAGCACCCAGGCATCACCACCGTTATTACCGGGGCCGGCGAAAACGCAGATGTGCTGCTCATCGGGCCAGCGTTCCAGCAAGCAGGCAAAAGCCGCTTCCCCAGCACGGGACATCAACTCAAAGCCGCTGATGTTTTCCTGTTCTGTCGCCAGCCGGTCAAGCTCGCGCACCTGTTCGGCACGGTAGAGTTCACCCGGCAGATGATCCCTGGCGGTGTAAGGTCGATTCATCCTTTGGCTGCCTAATATGTTAAATTGCGCAAAATTATATAGAAGCTGAGCCTGAAGACGAACCCATGACAGAAAGATCGTCGGACAATGCACCGGATTGCGCTGAATTATCGCCGTCATGGGCCGGTTTACGTGCTCAGCTGGACGAGTGGGCCACGGAACTTGGCTTCCAGCAACTGGGGATTACCGGTGTAGAGCTGGCTGAACACGAGCAACGTCTGCAACAATGGCTGGCTGCCGGTTATCACGGCGATATGGCTTATATGGCTGACCACGGCAATATGCGCTCGCGCCCGGCTGAATTACTGCCCGGCACACTGCGGGTAATCAGTGTACGTATGGATTATCTGGCACCGGATATCCGCATCAGCGAACAGCTGAGCGATAAAAACCAGGCCTATATTTCGCGCTACGCGCTTGGCCGCGATTACCATAAACTGGTGCGCAAGCGCCTGACCGAGCTGGGTAAGCGCCTGCAACAGGCCGCCGGCGAGATGGGTTTCCGTGCGTTTGTCGACAGCGCGCCGGTACTGGAACGGGCACTGGCCAATCAGGCCGGGCTGGGCTGGATCGGCAAAAACACCATGCTGATCAACCGCAAAGCCGGCTCGTATTTTTTTCTCGGTGAAATCCTCACCGATCTGCCGTTACCGATTGATGAACCTTATACCCAGGATCATTGCGGCCGCTGCACAGCCTGCCTGGATATCTGCCCGACGCAGGCTTTTGTCGGCCCGCATGTGCTGGATGCGCGACGCTGTATTTCCTACCTTACCATCGAGCTGAACGGCCCGATTCCGCAAGACTTACGCCCCGGCATCGGCAACCGTATCTTCGGCTGTGATGACTGCCAGATCGGCTGTCCGTGGAACCGTTTCAGCAATGCCAGCAAAGAAGGCGATTTCAGCCCACGCCATCAGCTCGACAAGGCCAGTCTGCTGGAGCTGTTCGCCTGGGATGAAGCGACCTTTTTAAGCCGCACCGAAGGCATGCCGATACGCCGCACCGGCTACGAGAACTGGCTGCGTAATATCGCCGTTGCCCTGGGTAACGCTCCGCGCAGCCTCGAAGTCACCGATGCCCTGCAGCGCAAACGACCGCAGGTCAGCGCGCTGGTGCAGGAGCATATCGACTGGGCGTTACAGCAACAGCAAAACCCACGATGAGCCACACGGTAAACCTGCGGGCAAACAACATCGGTCTGATACCGTCAGACTGTCTAAACTTCAGAATGACCGGGCGGTTTTGCAAACGCCTCAGCTGTTGGAGAGATTTATGACCATTGCCTCACATCCTGCCCGCGAACATCAGCGTCTGCAGGCATTAAAGGAACTGGATATTCTCTACCTGCCGCTGGAAGACCGCTTTGATCGCATTACCCGCACCCTGTGCCGGTTATTTGATGTTCCGGTTGCGTACCTGTCGCTCATTGACGATGAAACCCAATGGTTCAAGTCGATTCATGGTCTCGACCTGATCAACACCCCGCGTTCCGATGCCCTGTGTCAGCACACTCTGCTGGAAGACGAATATCTGATTTGTGAAGATATGACTCAGGATCCACGCTTTGCCGATAACCCCTACGTGACAGGCGCGCCTTATGCGCGTTTTTATGCCGGCTACCTGCTCAAAAGCCGCGAACAGAATGTTGGCACGCTGTGCATCGTTGACACCCAACCACGCTCGTTCAGCCAAGACGATCTTGCGGCACTGGCCGATATCGCCAGCTGGGCACAAACCGAACTTAACCTGACTCAACTCAGCGATATGCAGGTACAGTTGATCGGCGAGCTGGACGAAGCCTATCAACAGGCCCGGATCGATAGTCTTACCCGACTGTGGAATCAGGGCACCATCAAGCAGATTCTGCACCGGGCGTTTCAGCGCCATCTGCTTAATCTGACACCGCTATCGGTATTAATGATCGATGCTGACCACTTCAAAAAAGTGAACGACACCTACGGCCACACAGTGGGCGATAAGGTTTTGCAAAACATTGCCTCTGCCTTACGCCAGGCACTGCGCCCTCAGGATGCGATTGGCCGTTACGGCGGTGAAGAATTCCTGATTATTCTCGATGACTGCGAACCACGACAGGCCGCAGAGCTGGCCAAACGGATCCTCAACCGCGTGCGCAACCTCAGCTTTACCGACGTCGCACCGGATCTGAAGGTCACGCTCAGCATTGGTATTGCCGGCTCGTCCGCGCGCGGACTGGAAAGCGAAACCGATCTGATGGATCTGGCGGACCAGGCGCTGTACCGGGCCAAAAACAATGGCCGGGATCAGATTTGCCTGCTGCATAGCACAGAGGCGCGAGACTGAACGCTCCTGCCAAGTATAAAAAAGCCCTTACAACGCCAGAAAGTGCTCACGGTAGTGCTGCATTTCAGCAATCGACTCTTTGATATCATCCAGCGCCTGATGGCTGCCTTTCTTCTGGAAAGATGACACCGCCGACGGCTTCCAGCGCTTGGCCAGTTCTTTCAGCGTGGACACATCAATATTGCGATAGTGCATGTAGGCTTCCAGCTCCGGCATATATTTCACCAGAAAACGGCGATCCTGATGAATGCTGTTACCACACAGTGGCGAAGTACCCGGTTTGACATACTGACGCAGAAATTCCAGCGTTAAGCGCTCGGCTGCGCGGGCATTGGTCGTGCTGTTGCGTACCCGCTCAGTCAGGCCTGAATTGCCATGGGTCTTGGTATTCCACTCATCCATGGCATCGAGCAGAACATCGGGCTGATGAACCGCCAGCACCGGGCCTTCGGCAACAATATTGAGATTGCTGTCGGTGACGATGGTCGCGATCTCAATAATCACATCCTGCTCTGGCTCCAGACCGGTCATTTCCAGATCCATCCAGACTAAATTTTCGTTTTGGCTCATAACGGCTGCTCATAGATACATAGCGGCAGTTTAGCAACTTGCGCCAGCCCCGGCCAACACGGACAATGGCCGCCTTGCCCTCACCGCAGCGAAGATTGATGAGCAAACGTAAACTGACCAAACGCCAGACCTGGCGCGTGGAGAAAATCCAGGAAGAAAAAGCCAAACGCGCCCAGCAAAAAGAAAGTGGTATTGCCGAGCAGCTGAACGCCGGTGAACTGGGTGACGAGCGCCAGGGTCAGGTGATTGCCCACTTCGGCACGCAGGTTGAAATCGAAAGCAGCGCCGATGGTGCACAGCGCTACCGCTGTTATCTGCGCGCGAATCTTGGCTCACTGGTAACCGGCGACCGCGTCGTGTTCCGCCCCGGAGCCGAGCATAACGGGGTGCATTCCGGGGTGGTAGAAACCGTACTGGAGCGCAGCTCTGAGCTTTCCCGCCCCAACCCTTACAATGAAATCAAACCGGTTGCCGCCAATATCGATTTTATCGTGCTGGTGATTGCCCCCGAACCTGAGGCGCACAGCAACCTGATTGACCGCTATCTGGTTGCCGCTGAAAACTGCAATATCGAACCGATCATTCTGCTCAACAAAACCGATCTGCTGGATGAACGTAACAGCGCTCGTTTTGACCAGATGCTGGGGGCCTATGAAGCCTTGGGCTACCGTACTTTGCGTGTATGCAGCAAAGAAGACAGCAGCCTGAGCGAGTTGAAAGAATTTCTTAATGGCCGCATCAGTGTTTTTGTCGGCCAGTCCGGGGTGGGTAAATCGTCATTGATTGCCACGCTGCTGCCAGGTGAAGAACTAAAAGTCGGGGCATTGTCGGAAAATACCCGCAAGGGTAAGCACACCACAACCACCGCCCGCCTGTATCATTTTCCGGCCGGTGGCGATCTGATTGACTCACCTGGAATCCGCGAATTTGGTCTGTGGCACATGAGTGAAGATGAAGTGCTGTACGGCTTCCGTGAATTGCGGCCTCTGGCCGGTTATTGCCGCTTCCGTGACTGCGCTCACGGGCAGGAGCCTGGCTGCGCAATCCGTACCGCCGTTGAAGAAGGTAAAGTGCAACCTGAGCGCTTCCAGAGTTATCAGCGCATTCTGCAGACGCTGACCGAACTCTGACCCTGACCGTTTGCCTAATGCAGACATAAAAACGGCAGCCATTCGCTGCCGTTTTTTTATTCTGCCCTGCTCTTGGCGGCTTCTACCAAAAGGCCTCGTTCTTATTCGGCGGATTATCGTAGCTGTTATCTTTTGCTTCACGATTTTTACGCAACTCTTCCAACAGCGATCCGGCCTTATTAATAACGGGCTGGCGGGCATCTGCCGGAGCCTGATCATTACTGTCGATAAATTCCACCTGCGGTTCACCGCCGGTACGGTCACGGACACTTTTTTCCGAGCGTTTATTCAGCAACGTGATAGAAATACGGCGATTCACTTCATTACCCGGATCATCCGGTTTGAGTGGTGCGGTGTCTCCCATGCCGATCACCTGAGCAATCTGTGATTTGGGCACACCGGCTTCCATCAAGGCCCGTCGTGCCGCATCGGCCCGTAAAGAAGACAAACCCCAGTTAATATCGTCTTCATCGCGGGCACCGCCGGCACGCGATGAGTCGGTATGACCGGCAATGGATAAACGGTGATCCATCGTCGCCAGTAATGGTGCCATTTCCCACAAAATATCTTCTGAATAATATTTCAGCCGCGCACTGCCGGGATCAAACATCGGCCGTTTGGTCTGGTCAACAATCTGCAGACGCAAGCCTTCGGTGGTGATATCCAGCAGCAACTGATTTTTAAACGGACTCAGGGTCGGGCTGGCATAAATCTGCGCTTCAATCTGCGCTTTCATATCCTCCATGCGTTTTTTCTCAATCGCTTCGGCCAGACTTTCAATTTCTTCAGCCTGTAAAATATCTTCCGGATCGATGGTTTCGGATTCCGATACATTGTCAGAAACCGAAGGCGAGCCTCCCAGATCAATGACATATTTCGACGGTACTTTTGTACCGTCCTCAAAGGCCTTCGGATCCTGAAAATAACCAGAAATAGCGGCACGTTCCTGTTCATTCGATGAGTTGATCACCCACAACACCAGAAACAGCGCCATCATCGCCAACGCAAAGTCGGCCATCGCGACTTTCCAGGCGCCACCGTGATCTTCATGCCGGCCCTTTTTCTTACGCCGGATAATAATATTCTGGTGAGGACCGAGATTTTCCATCAGCGACCACGAACCTTGCTTTCAACTTCGGTAAAGCTTGGGCGACCATGGGTAAACAGAGATTTACGGCCAAACTCAACCGCCAGCTGGGGCGGCAGGCCGTTCAGAGAAGCAATAATGCAGGACTTACTGGCTTCGTAGAGTTTGATTTCCTCTTCTGCCAGATGACGCATAACGGCACTGACCGGACCAACGATACCGTAAGCCAGAAAAACACCACTGAACGTACCGACAAGAGCCGCCGCGACATGCGCCCCGATTTCGCTAACTTCGCCACCGATAGCGCCCATGGTGATTACAATACCCAGCACCGCCGCCACGATACCAAAGCCCGGCAAGGCATCGGCCACCTTCCCCACAGCGTTACCGGGCAATTCCAGTTCGTGCAGACGGGCATCAATTTCCTGATCCATCAGCGACTCCAGCTCAAATGAAGTCAGATTACCGGCGGCAATAATGCGGAAATAATCGGCAATAAAATGGGCCAGCTCTTCGTTCGCCTGAATCGCAGGATAACGCGAAAAAACCGCACTGGAGGCCGGGCTTTCCACATCCGCTTCAATCGCCATAATGCCTTCACGCCGGGCTTTATTGAGGATGTCGTAAATCAGGCCGAGTACATCCATATACATCGCCTTATTCACTTTACTGCCCATAATGACCTGCGGTGTCAGCTTGAAGCACTGCATCACCACATGCCATGGATTAGATAATAAAAAGGCTCCGAAAGCGGAACCACAAATAATCAGAATTTCAAAAGGTTGCCATAGCGCCAGCAAATTGCCATGAGACATGACATAGCCATACAGCACGCTTCCGAAAACGATCACCAGCCCAATTAAAAACAGCATTCACTAGAGTCCTTGGTGCAACAACTCCCGGAGGGAAGGATTAAGACTATAGTTAAGTAAAGGCTACAAATGGCTGTTACACAAACCGGGTCATGACACACTTATCGATAGCAAAACCACCCGCTGAGCTCTGGCAAACGCTCGCGGCCTGCCACGATTTTCCGATTCTTGAGGAATCGCGGCAGCGTATTCGCCAGCAAATGCATAACCGCAGCGTCAGCTTTGAAGATCTGGCCGGCTCCATTGAGCGGGATCCGGCGCTGTGTCTGCATTTACTGCGGCTGAGCGTTGAACGCCACCCCGGTTGTAATGAGCAGATATCCGGCGCTGCCAGCTGTCTGTCATTACTAGGCATGCAGGAACTGGTCAGGCTGATCAAAAACCTGCCCGTTGTCAGCGCCGACACGGAAGACAGCAGACAGCAGCTGTATCGGCGGGCGCTGCTGACGGCCCAGCTGGCCGGAAACCTGGCCGCCGAATGGGCCACGGTTAAAGGTAATCCCTCGGTAAACTATGCCCGCTGGAGTACGACGCTGACTTCCGCTCCGCTGTGGCTGGCTCTGCTGCATTATGAACCCGCTCAGAATTGGCTGCATCTGCTGACCAATGGTACGGAGCTGGCCAAGGCCAGTCGCCTGATTTTTGATCACATCCTGTCGTCCATTCACAAGCTTAACAACGCGCTGTATCTGCCCGTGATGGCAACAGCCGTTTTTCAGAAAAAGAACTGGCCAACCCCGGCAGAGTGGCGGGTATTGCGGCACCATGACCCCCGCGATCTGGACAATCAGCGCCCATTGATACACCACTGTCAGCAGCCCGCCATGATCAGCCTGATGGCCAACAGCCTGGCCTGGCATTGGCACATTGCCCCCGACAGTCGTCGCAGCAAACGCTGGCAGGCACTGGTCAGCCACTGGCTGGGCAAGCCTGAACCCATGCTGCAGCCTGAATTGCGCCAGCTACAGGTCGCGACCACTCACCAACAGCACGACGGTATCGCAACCGGCCTGCAGCTGTTGCTCAGCCCGCAACCGGCAATTCAGGAATATCCCTGGATTGAAGCCGCCGCCCAGGCACCCGCCAGCACCGCCCCTGAAAAAGCGCCTCACCGCGCACGCGCGCCCGTGGTGGAAGAAAGCAACGAACGCCACCTCGACGAAAAATATATGAAGAAACTGCTGCGCCAGTTGCAACAGGAACCCGACAGCTTCGGCGATTGGCACTATCTCATGCGCGGAATGCTGAAGGGTGTATGCGAAGGCATCGGCCTGGCCAGCGCCTGCATTGCCTTGCTGAACAAAGATAAAACCCAGCTGAAAGTGTTTTACGTCGAGGGCATGAACGAACAGGCACCGATGCGCCGCTTTGTTGTCGACATGCGTAAACCGTCTTTATTTAACAAACTGCTGGAAAAACAAGCCAGCCTGCTGCTCACCGCTGAAAACCGCCAACGTTTCCTGCAACATCTGCCAGCCGCCACCAGCGAGTTAATTCCACAGCAAACTATGATGATGTCGATTGATGCCGGCGCAGCCCCAATCGGGCTGGTGATGGGGTTCGCCGCTGAACATCAGCCAAACCTGTCAACGGCGGAATATATTGGCTTTAAAAACCTCTGCCTGGTTACCAGTCAAAGCCTGGCGGCCCTGCGCGCTAATACGGAAAAAAGAGCCGCTAAAGAGCGCCGTGCAGCCGGAAAACCCGGCCGCTCATAACCGCAGAGCACACCACGCCTGACATCCGCCCTCAGCTTGGATAAACTCTCGCCTTTATTATCGATACTGGCGGAGTTTTCCATGGCAGATTTTCCTCTGTTGCTGGAACCGGAAGCGCTGGCGGCGCAATTACCGCTGACAGCCGCTCAGGGCAGCGTTCTGATTGTTGAGCAGGCAAAGTATGACGATTACCTGCAGCAGCATATTCCCGGTGCTGTACATCTGGATTTCAAGCGTCTGCAGTGCAGCGGCCAGCCGGTTCCCGGCAAGTTACCACCGGTTGAGCAGCTATCCGAGGTTTTCAGCGCACTGGGGCTGACCCCGGATACCCATGTTATTTGCTCCGACGATGAAGGCGGAGGCTGGGCCGGACGCCTGATCTGGGTGCTGGATATGATCGGCCACCCGCACTATTCCTATCTGAACGGCGGCATCGTTGCCTGGCGCGACGCCGGCCTGCCAACCGAAAGTGGTGAATACAAAGTACAACCATCGGACTACCGGGTCGGCACGCTGCACCATGAATTTGCACTGGATAAAGAGCAGATTATTGAACGTCTCGGTCAGCCGGATTTCGCCATCTGGGACGCCCGCTCAGCGGCGGAATACCGTGGTGAAAAAGTGATTTCACAACGTGGCGGGCATATCCCCGGCGCGGTGAACTACGAATGGACGCTGGGTATGGATAAAGCCCGCGGCCTGCGCATCAACGAGCTGAACAGTTTCCGTCAGTTATTGTCTGATATGGGTATCGACAACAGCAAAGAAATCGCCACCCACTGCCAGACTCATCATCGCTCCGGCTTTACCTATCTGGTCGGAAAAATTCTTGGCCTGAACATCAAAGGCTATGCCGGCTCCTGGTCTGAATGGGGCAATGACCCGGCCACTCCTGTCACCACTGGCAGCCAACCCTGAGGAATCCCATGTCATTTAAAGAACAAGCTTTTATCGGCGCCCAGTACCTGTTGCCACAGCACCTGTTATCCCGTGCCGTTGGCTGGCTGGCCAGTTGTGAAACGTCGTGGATCAAGAATCCACTGATCCGTACCTTTATCGATCAGTACGATGTAAATATGAAGGAAGCACAGCGTAAAACGGCTGAAGAATTCCGCTGTTTTAATGACTTTTTCACCCGCGAACTCGAAGACGGCGCACGCCCCCTCGCCAGCGGCGATGATGTAATCGTGTCACCGGCCGATGGTGCCATATCTCAGCTGGGGCCGATTGAAAACGGCCGTATTTTTCAGGCCAAAGGTCAGGATTACTCGCTGATTGAGTTGCTCGGTGGTGACACTCAGCGCGCCGAGCCTTTTATGGGCGGCGAATTTGCGACTATTTACCTGTCGCCAAAGGATTATCACCGTGTGCATATGCCAGTAACCGGTACCCTGCGTGAAGTGATTTATGTGCCGGGCGATTTGTTCTCAGTTAACAAAACCACCGCCGAAAATGTGCCGCGCCTGTTTGCCCGTAATGAGCGTCTGGTGGCTATTTTTGATACGGAACAGGGCCCGATGGCCATGGTCCTGGTTGGTGCCATGATCGTGGCCGCCATTGAAACCGTCTGGGCCGGATTAATCACTCCGCCGAAGCGAGAGTTAAAAGTAACGGACTTCAGCAATCCACAACCCATTACCCTGCAAAAGGGTGAAGAAATGGGCCGCTTCCTGCTGGGTTCTACCGTTGTGCTCTGTTTCGGTAAAGACAAAATCGACTGGCTCGATCAGCTGAAAGCGGACTCTCCGCTGCGCATGGGCGAAGCCATCGCCAAGGCTGATTGATATTTCAGTCAACTCCGGGTTGCATAAAACCCGGAGTGCCCTGACAATTCCTTACACTGCCTGAATGATGGCATAAGCCCTTCCCGCCGCGATTTTTTCCGCCGCTGAAATGGACCTTCTGACCTTTATTTATCTCCGTGTAAGGAAATACGATGTTCAATCGTTTGCTCTCCGCTTTTACCCTGTTGTGCCTGTCTTTCTCCCCTTGTGCAGAAGAAGGCGGCATGACTGCCCAGCAATTCTGGGATTCTCTCAACCGCCAGAGCGGTGATATTCCACTGGCCGAAGCCGGTGCCACCCTGCATGTACCGCAGGACTTTTACTTCCTCGACGGCAATGACAGCGAGCGCGTACTGGTTGATGTCTGGGGCAATATGCCGGGCCAGAATGTCCTCGGCATGCTGTTTCCTGCCGATCAGACACCGTTTGATGACAATGCCTGGGCCGTTACCATCGAATATGAAGAAGAAGGCTACGTTTCGGATGAAGACGCCGCCGATATTGATTACCGCGAATTACTGCAACAGATGAAAGAAGACATCCGTACGGCCAGTAAAGAACGCGTATCCATGGGCTACGAGCCGATTGAGCTCATTGGTTGGGCCGCCTCCCCCTATTACGACTCCAATGCTAAAAAACTGCACTGGGCCAAAGAATTACGCTTTGGCGACGAGGAGCTGCACACCCTGAATTACAACATCCGCGTTCTGGGTCGAAAAGGGGTTCTGGTGCTCAACTTTATTGCCGGTGTTGATCAGCTGAGCACCATCGAAAGCAATCTGAGTACCGTATTGAATATCGCTGAATTCGATCAGGGATCAACCTACTCTGACTTCAACCCTGACATGGATAAAGTCGCCGCCTACGGCCTGGGGGCCCTGATTACCGGCAAAGTACTGGCCAAGACCGGCTTTCTCGCTCTGGCGCTGGTATTTCTGAAGAAGTTCGGCATTTTTATCGTGCTCGGCCTGGCCGCACTGGGACGCAAACTGTTCAGCCGTAACAAAGAAGCCTGATGATTACCGGGCAGCGTTCTGCATACGCTGCCTGCCCTCCACACTGCGCACGCCACCCAGGCCCAATTGGACAAAGTGCGAAGTTCAACACCGCTTTACGCAGATCTGCGCGTTATCATGACTAACGGCAACAATGCCCACTCTTTTATCAATAATAATCTGGGCAGCCCGCCCGCCTGAGGGGTAAGCTGTTGCCTCATTGATCAGTTTATGAATTACGCTAACGACGGAATACACGATGTACATCGACACGGCTTCAACTTCTGATATTTCCGCCCTCTGTGATCTGGCAGCCATGCTGGAACCAGCGGAAGGGGACTTTTTCGGGCGTCGCCATCAACAGGTACGACGGCTGGGTAATTTGCTGCTGGCCAAAGAACACGCACACGTGCTCTGCATCCGTCATCAGGACGAAATCATCGCCATGCTGACCATGAGCAGCACCAACCCCGGCAGTGAGCAGCCAGCCATCATGCAGCTGAATGAAATCGTCGTACAACCGTCCTACCGTAATCAGGGTGCAGCCAGCACGCTGCTACACGCAGCGATCACTCAGGCCCGGCAAGCCGGCTGGGGGAAAATCACCGTACTGCTGACCGATATCAGCCAGCAGGCACAGCAGCAGCTGTCGCGCTTTGGTTTTGTCCACACCGCAGGCCAACAAATGCAACTGAACCTGAAAGCCAGTAAGACGGCGTTATCGGTCGCCTGATTCAGGCCCGCAGCCAGTCAAAACTCAACACATCGGCAATGTTGCCGGTGTTCTGAATAATCATCAGCAAACGATCCAGCCCCATCGCCACGCCGGCACATTCCGGCAGGCCGTATTCCAGCGCCGCCAGCAGATATTCATCGACCGGACGCCCGTCCGCTTCCCGCGTAAAGCGTCGGCGCTGCTCATCCACATCGGTCAGCTCATGATAACCATTGGCCAGTTCTGCGCCGTTAAAATACAACTCAAACCGCTGCGCAACCGGAATGCCTTCGGCATTGGCGGCTACCTTAGCCAGCGCCGCCTGTGAGGCCGGAAACCCATCGATAAATACCAGCGTATCGGCCGGCAGGGATGGCTCAACCTGATGGCTCATAATCACATCCAGCCACCCGTCGCGGCTCAGCTGCAGATCCTGTCCTGCCAGTTGCTGGCCCAGCACAGCAATCTGCTCATCACTGGCAGAATGAACGTCCAGCCCGGCGTAACCTTTCATGGCCTCGTCATAGCTCAGGTTAAGCCGTGGCAATTGCGGGTAACGGGCTGATAATAGCCGCGTAACAAGCTCTGCAACTTCATCCATCAGCCGACGGTGATCAAAGCCCACCCTGTACCATTCCAGCATGCTGAATTCCGGGTTATGGCGCCGCCCGGCTTCGCCGCGGCGAAACACCCGGGCAATCTGAAAAATATCGCCACTGCCTGCACACAACAAACGCTTCATCGCGTACTCCGGCGAGGTATGCAGCCAGCGCTGTTCGGTGGTGCACATGGGTTCGATATTAGGATCAGACACGGGAGCCGCCGCGAGCACCGGCGTTTCCACTTCGAGTACATTGCGCTGGGCAAAAAACTGCCGGATTTGCTGATTCAGCCGCGCACGCGCACGTAACGCATGAAGATCTGCTGAGGGTTGCCAGTTCATAACATTCCTGTGATCGCGCCCGGACGGGCATAAAAAAGGGAGCCGCCAAGCTCCCGGGTGCTGCGCTGAAGGAATCAGGCGCGGCTGACGTAATCACCGCTGCGGGTGTCGATACGCAGCTTGTCGCCAATATTAATGAACAGCGGCACCTTCACCACCGCACCGGTGGTCAGCGTCGCCGGTTTATTCCCGCCCTGAGCCGTATCGCCTTTCAGACCCGGATCGGTTTCTACCACTTCCAGCTCAACAAAGTTTGGCGGAGCCACCGTCAGTACCGCGCCGTTAAACAACGTGATGGTGTAAATTTCCTGCTCTTTCAGCCACTTAACGGTATCGCCCAGCGCTTCCTGCGATGCCGCATGCTGCTCGAAAGAGCCATCGGTCGCCATAAAATGCCAGAACTCACCATCGTTATAGAGATACTCCATATCGAGCTCCATAACATCCGCACCTTCCAGTGAATCTCCCGACTTGAAGGTTTTTTCCACTACCCGGCCGTTGCGCAGGTTGCGCAGCTTAACGCGGTTAAACGCCTGACCTTTACCCGGTTTAACGTAATCGTTATCCAGAATGGAACAGGGCTCGCCATCGAACATGACTTTAAGACCTGATTTAAATTCGTTGGTAGAATAATTCGCCATGTAATAACCCGTTCTAAATTAATCGCTTCTTAGGAATTCATATCAAGTTGCCTATCATAACGCGATCTGCCGCCGCTGTTGAGGCCGAAGACTGGCAGCAGATTCTGGCGCAGTCATTCCGCCGCCCACAAGCACTGCTGGAATACCTCAATTTGCCACTGTCAGAGCTGCCGCAACGCCTGCAGGCCTGCGACGAGTTCAGCATGCTGGTGCCACGCCCCTATGCTGCGCAAATGCAGCCTGGCGATGCGGACGACCCGCTGCTGCTGCAGGTATTACCTCAGGCGACAGAAAATGAACATCGGCCCGGCTACATCACCGATCCTCTGGCCGAAAAAGACACCAATATTCAGCCCGGTATCATTCATAAATACCGCGGCCGCATTTTGCTGCTCGCCACCGCAGGCTGTGCGGTCAACTGCCGCTATTGTTTCCGCCGTCATTTTGCCTACGCGGACAATCGCATCGGCCGTAAGCAATGGGCCGAAGCTCTGGCTTACGTTGCCGCCGATGCCGGTATCAGTGAAGTCATTCTCAGCGGTGGCGATCCCTTGTTGTTGCAGGATGAGGCACTGCAGGAGCTGATTCATCTGATCGAAGACATCCCCCATGTCCGTCGTCTGCGCATTCATACGCGCCTGCCGGTGGTGATCCCGCAACGTCTGACAACCGCCCTGCAAGAGATGCTGCACAACAGCCGCCTGCAGACCAGCATCGTTGTGCATATCAACCATCCCAATGAATTAAGCGAGGCTCACCGCCAGCCGTTGCAGGCTCTGCGTCAGAGTGGCACCACATTGCTGAACCAAGCGGTATTACTGAGAAAAGTGAACAATAACCTCGGTATTCTGTCTGATTTAAGCGAACGGTTGTTTGAATTTGGAGTGCTGCCTTATTACCTTCACCTGCTCGATTCCGTCCGGGGAGCTCACCACTTCGACGTCAGCGAACAGGAAGCCGTTTTTCTGTACCGGCAACTGCTTGCTGAACTGCCTGGTTATCTGGTTCCGCGCCTGGTTCGCGAGGAGGCTGGCAAAGCGAACAAGTCACCAATCAACCTCGACAGGTAAACGGATATTGCCTATAAGGAAGTAGGCTTTTGCTATGAATCACATGCACTTACGGCAAAGTCGCTATACTGTGTGTGAGGTTCGGCAAAAATCCGCCGGATGAAGAAACATTGGCTTAATCAACAGCAGGATTGCATGGAAAGCCCGAAAACGCCGATCAAACTGCACATACCGACAACGCCTCTCGCGCAGCCATCCTTTTGCGCGGGTAATGTTGAGGGTGTCACCCAGTGGGCCAAAGAATTACCGATGGCCAACACCGGTGAAGCTGCACGCCAGTTGTATCAGGCCATCCGTGAACTGAATCAATGGAATACCGACCCGCTGTTGCGCTTTAAAGTGCTGGAAGTGGTGCGCCCGTATATCTATTCCATCTGCACGCTGTTGAACAAACATTTTCTACAATCGTCGATCTCACTGAACGATAAGCAGCTCAAAATCGCAAACCTCAGCCAGGCGATGCAAGGGCATCTGGCTACCGGCTATAAGATGGTTGTTGCACACAGCATCAGCCGTGTAGCACCGGCCGATAAGCCTTCAAAAATTGTGACACTGGCCATCCACCGGGCAATATCGGATACCAACCAAACCATATTACGTGCCTTTCAGCTTTATTGTCAGCCGCCGGAACACGCGTGGCTGGAAGTGAATCAACTGTATCTGCTGGCTGAAATGCACAAGCTGCTGACCTTTAAAGTCAGCGATCGTCAGACGCGTTTTTTATCCACATCCACCATTCAGGATGTGTATATCCGCGCTCACCTGCTGGGCACTGCCAAACCGAACAATCTGCGTCAGCAAGATCTGGCTCAGCTCTACGATGCCAGCGAACTGTGGGCCGAATTTGCATCGCTGTCTGCCGCCGATGACGAAAGTGCACTGTTTATTATTAACCTGCATCGTGACCGTCCGGGGCAGTATCGTCAGCATTTGCGCGATGCGCAAAAACCATTATTCCGCAGTCTGAACACCGCCAAACTGGTTCAGGCTCTTAAACATTGGGCCGCCAACCCTAATGGCGCTCACCAGATTACCGTACCGGGCAAACTCAGCGACAATTTGCTGTCCCATGCCATTCAATCCTGGGGTATCCACTGGCAACGCTCTTTCCGCCGCGCCCAGACCGAAGGTCAGCTGCGCATTTGCATCGGTCTTTCGGCCACGCATTATTACAGTGGTGGTCAGCAGGACTTTGAAAAAACACTGGCCTCGGTTAAGCCCAAAACGCTGGAAGGTGAAAGTAGTGAGCGCAGTGTCGATGTAGGCAAAGCCAGCAGCGAAGGCGATGTCTGGGCCAATGCGTTTGATGCCGGCGGCGCACGTATTGCCGAAAATGCCGCAATGAATATTGATGCTATTGAATTCATCAACAAGCACAAAGCTCAGGATCAAGACAGCGAAGAAGAAACCACGAAATATCCGGCGCATCAGGTCAACCTGATCAACACCAGCCCCGGCGGTTACTGTATACACTGGAGTGGCGATGTACCGGCCAGTATTCAGGCCGGTGAATTACTGGGCATTCAGGAACGCGGAGTCAAACACTGGTCGATCGGTGTTATCCGCTGGATCCGTCATCTGCGCGATCAGGGCACACAACTGGGGGTAGAGTTACTGGCCCCGAAAGCCGAAGTCGGCGCCGCGCGCTTGCTGCAGAAAACCGGCAGCAATGGCCCTTTTATGCGGGCACTGCTGTTACCGGCCATCAAGGCCATCGCGCAGCCGGCCACATTACTGCTGCCACGCATTCCATTTCGTACAGGCAATAAAGTGGAATTAATGTATCCTGAGATTCAGGGACGTTACCAGCTGACCAAACGGCTGACATCGACCAGTAGTTTCAGTCAATTCCAGTTCCGCGGTGCCGGTGCAACCAGTCAGCCCCAATCATCCGGAATGCAGCAGACGCCGGGATTAGGCGAAGACGATTTCGACTCCATCTGGAACAAACTCTGATCAGATATCCCGCATCTGATCATTTTGTAACGCCCCACTGACTGTTTTGTCACTCCTGGTCATTTTTTTTTCGCAGACGGGCTCTATAATCGCTTTTTATTTACCAGAGGTTGGCATGTCGACAAGTCGGGACACATTGCATCTGTTGTTGCTCACAGAAACCCAGAATGATGCCGAAAGTCTGGTGAGCCTGATGCGTAATTCCGGCAGCGCCACCCGTGCGCACCAGATTACCTCGCTGGCAGACCTGAACGAACAACTGCAGGAAAAATCCTGGGATCTTCTCGTCGCCCAACCAGACGTCAATGGCATCGGTTATGACGATCTGCTGAAACAGATCAAACGCCTGAACAAAGACCTGCCCGTCATTCTGATCGCCGAAGAAGTCGATGCCATGATAATGGAAGCGGCCATCAAGCGCGGCGCCTGCACCGTTGTTCCTATTGATGAAAGCAATCTGTTGTTGATGGTGATCCAGCGCGAACTGCGCCATCTGCGCTCCCGCCGTGAGCTGCGCACGCTTGAAGTGCGCATCCGTGACGCCGAGAAACGCTGCCAGAATCTGCTCGAAAGCTCAAAAGATGCGGTGGCTTATATTCACGATGGCATGCACGTGTATGCCAACCAGGCCTATCTTGAACTCTTTGGCTACGCCTCGGTTGAAGAGCTGGAAGGCATGCCGATTATGGATATGGTCGACAGCTCAGGCCAGGCCAACTTTAAAAGCTTTCTGAAAACCTATCATGCTGAACAAAACAGCAGTCAGGAGCTTAAGACCACAGGCATCAGCGACAAAGGCAACACCTTCCCGATGCTGATGACCTTTTCTGCCGCAACGTACGCTGATGAGCGCTGCACCCAGGTAGTTATCCGCACCAATGCCGATAACAGCGAACTGGAAGCCAAGCTGAAAGAAATCAGCAGCCGCGATCTGATGACAGGCCTGTACAACAAACCTTACTTCAACGCCCGACTGGAAGAAGCCGTCGACCGTGCCGTACTGAAAGGCGCCAAAGGCGCGGTGTTGTATATCAATATCGATCACTTCGGCAAAATCAAAAGTGAAATCGGCATCAGTAATGCCGACACCGTCATCAGCGAAATCGGTAATTGCCTCAAAGGGCAGATCAACGACAAAGATATTCTGGCGCGTATTGGTGAGGATATTTTCACCTGTATGCGCATGGGCGCAGATGCGGAATCGGCACTGCAGTTTGGTGAACGCCTGCGCGATAAAATCGAGCATCTGCTGATTGATATTGGCAACCGCACGGTGACCGTAACCGCCAGTATTGGCCTGTCGCTGATCACCGAAAACAGCTCCCGGCCGGAAGATATTCTGCAGCAATCTCATCACGCCTCTGATGATGTACGCAAACAAGCCGGCCATGAGCGCGGCAACGGTGTTCATCTCTATCTGCCAAAAGAAGTAGATGAGCCACAGCAGGCGAGCAATCTGCAGCAAACTCTGACCGATGCAATCCGTAACAACAGCTTCCGCCTGTTATTCCAGCCGATGATCAGCCTGCGTGGTGAAGAAACCGAACACTACGAGACGCTGTTGCGTCTGCATCAGCCCAATGGTGATGAACTGTCTGGCGGTGATTTCCTGAACAGCGCTGAAATCAGCGATGACCTGAAACGCAAAATCGATCGCTGGGTTATTCTGCATACCACGAAATTACTCGGCGAACACCGGGCGAAGGGTCATAACACCCGCATGTTCATTAACTTATCGGCCGCTTCCTTAACCGACGATACCCTGCCCGGCTGGATTGGCGTCGCCATTAATGCTGCCAAACTCCCTAAAGGCTCGGTTATTTTCCAGTTCAATGAAGAAGATGCCAGCCGCTTGCTGAAACAAACGCAACAGTTCAGCCACTCGCTGATGGAAAAAGGCATTCCGGCCGCGCTCAGCCGCTTCGGCTGTGCGCTGAATCCGATGCAGACCTTAAAACACCTGGCGGTTGATTACGTCAAAGTGGATGGTTCCTTCACTCAGGAACTGGGGCAGAATCCGGAAGCGCAAAAACACCTTAAAGCCCTGCTTGAAGGTCTGCATGAAGAAGAAAAACGCACCATTGTGCCATTGGTTGAAAGCGCAAACTCTGTTGCTTCACTCTGGCAGCTGGGGGTTCACTTTATTCAGGGCTACTATGTGCAGCCTCCACAGACCGCGATGAGCTACAACTTCAATGACGAAAATGATGAATAGCCCTCTCTGACAGACACAAAAAAGCCCGGCAGTACCACAATACTGAACCGGGCTTTTTTGTGAGTACAGTCTGCAGACTTATTCGAGAATATCGCGATCGCGGTACCCCAGAAGATACAGAATGCCATCCAGTCCCAGGGTAGAAATGGCATTTTTAGCATTTTCACGCACCAAAGGTTTGGCGCGGAAGGCAATGCCCAGACCGGCAATACTCAGCATCGGCAAATCATTCGCGCCATCACCAACCGCGATGGTTTGCTCCAGACGAATGCCTTCTTTTTCTGCCAGTTCACGCAGTAGCTCAGCCTTACGCTGACCATCAACAACACGCCCGGTGACACGCCCGGTAACGATGCCATCTTCCATTTCCAGTTCATTGGCATACACATAATCGATGCCCAGTTTTTCCTGCAAATAGCGGCCAAAGTAATTAAAACCACCCGACAGAATGGCAGTTTTATAACCCAGTGCTTTCAGGTTACGGATCAGACGCTCAGCCCCTTCAGTTACCGGCAGTTGCTCCGCAATGCCTTGCAGCACATCACCGCTCAGTCCTTTAAGCAATGCGACGCGCTGTTCAAAGCTCTGGATAAAGTCCAGCTCGCCCTGCATGGCGCGTTCAGTGATTTCCGCCACTTGCTCACCAACACCGGCGGCACGGGCCAGCTCGTCAATCACTTCGGCTTCAATCAGGGTTGAATCCATATCGAAGCAGACTAAGCGACGGGTACGGCGATAAACATCGTCTTCCTGAAACGCAATATCCACACCCAGCTCGTTAGCCACCTGCAGGAATTGCGCGCGCATAACGCTTTGCTCAGCCTCGCCACGGACGGAGAACTCGACGCAGGCACGGGTATTCTGCTCGGTCTGAACCAGAGGCACACGTCCGGACAGACGGTTGATCTGGTCAATATTCAGACCATGCTCGGCGACAATCGCGGTGATGCGTGAAATGGCATCAGCCTCAATCGCCCGGGCGAGCAGGGTAATAATGTGCCGGGGTTTGCCCTGCCCATGTACCCAATGCTCATAACTTTCAGGAGTTACCGGGGTAAAACGCACAGACAAACCCAGCTCGTGAGCTTTGAACAGTACGTCTTTCAATACCGGTCCCGATTCGGCACGGGAAGGAATGGCGGCCAAAATACCCAGCGACAAGGTATCGTGGATTTCGGCCTGGCCAATATCAAGAATGGTGACATCATATTGCGCCAGAATGGCGCTGATGCTTGAGGTTAACCCGGGCTTATCGGCCCCAGTCACGCGGATTAGAACCAATTCAGTCACGGATGCTACACCTGCAGGCAGATCGGTTTGATGCAATTACAGTTTGCCGGCGTCAGCTTTGGCAGCCGCCACAACCGCGCGCAACTCTTCGATCAGGTCAACGGTTTCATGCACAGACAGCGCGCGTATGCGGTCAACGCTCATCAGGTACAGACCTTTTTCCAGTTGTTGCAGCTTATCTTGCAGAGACTGTTTCACGTCGCTCATGGTGAATCCCCATTCATCAAAATTATAAATTCGGTTTACAGCAAATCCGGATTGTTCATCCACAGCCTCATAAGAGTGCCAAGTATTGCCGTTTCGCCCTAGCGTTACCGCAGGCGGCGCATATAATACCACCAATGTTGAGGAAATCTTCGTTTGTTTGAGTAATGTGATGCGGATCGCCAGCCTGATTGGGCAAAAGTTGAATACAAGTCAAATTTGCGGCCTGCTCGCAGCCTTTCTGATTTTACTGACAGGCCTGCTGATCAGCAGTCTGACTTACACCCACCTTGAAACTCAGCTGTCCGCCAAGTTACGCCAGGATGCCCAGCGTCAGCTGCAGCGCCTGACCGTTGCTCTGGCTCCCAGCCTGCTGCGTCAGGATCGCATCAGCATCAGCCTGACGCTCAGTGACTGGAGTAAAGGACCGGAAATCGACGCCATTCGGGTGCTCAATGCCAATCAGCAGGTCATTGCCGAAAGCGGCCGCCCGGCACCTGACAGCATTGAGCTGAGCCAACCGGTCACTCAGGACAACTTATCCATCGGCTTACTGCGTGCCGATATCAATCTCAGCAGCGCCGGTCAAACCGCACGCCGTTATCTGGCACTGGGCCTGATTGCCAGCGCGCTGGCGGCATTGCTTGCGGCACTGGTGGTTTACCAGCTGAGTGAGCGCTACCTGAATTACCTGCGCCAACTGCAACTGCGTCTGCACAACTGGCAGGAAGGCAAAGACCTGTTACATCTGCCACCGCCACCTTACTTGTCCGATTTACAGCAACTGCACAGCACACTGAATAAAATAGCGTTGCGAGAACAACAACAGCGCGCCATGCAGGATGCGCTCGGCCGCTTTATTTCTGCGTCGCCAGCCACGGGTGAGTTGCTGCGCTACCATGACTGCGCCTTGCTCTTTATTGAGATTCAGGATCTGGAAGTACTGCAAAGTCGCCTCAGTGCCGAACAACTGAGCCAAACACTGAACCAGTATCACCGTCTTCTGTCGCATGCCGCCAAACTCTACAACGGCAAACTGGATCGCTACCTTGGCGATGGCGTTGTGATGCTGTTCGGTATGTCACGCGATCCGCAATCCGGCCACGAACACGAAGCCTTACACTGTCTTTATGCGGCCCAATTATTCCTCGGCCTGATCGATCACCTGCGTGATCACGACCGTAAAACACTGCCGATCGAATTCCGCGTCGCCGCTCACTGGGGCCCGGTTTTGATGGCGCCATTGAGCGATGACGAACAAGTGCAGTGCAGCCTGATCGGCGATACCGTGCACTGGGCTTCGCATCTGGCGACCAATGGTGAAGAACGACGCCTGCTGGTCAGCCATGCCCTGCTCAACCACATTCCTCAGGATGCCGGTATTGCCTGGGAAGAAGGGCCACTGGTGTCTGATTTACACGGGCGCGAGCAAGCCAGCTACTGGCTGAACAGCTTGGCTGAAAAAAATCAGCTGTTAATTAAACGCCAGATAAAACACATCACAGCCATGACAGAAAGTGCCTGATAATAAATACACGTCCAAAAGCATAAAAATAAAAACTCTGCCAATTTGAACTATTCAATACCTCTACTAAGGTTATTTGTGATAACCAACTGTAGAGGATACATCCATGGTTCTTCGTAAATCTGGTCTGGCAGCTGCTGTGCTGCTGGCCTGCAGCCCCGCTGCTTTTTCTGACGATTTAAACATCAATGGCTTTGTCAGCGTCGGAGCCAGTGTTTTATCAAATACCGATGTGCACATTGGTAATTATGATGACAATGCGTCGTTCAGCAACGACACCATTGTCGGTCTGCAGATCAGTAAGCAGGTAAACGACACAACGTCTGCCACCGCGCAACTGGTTTCACGCGGAACTGAAGATTACAACACCGAAGCTGCATGGGCTTACATTACCTACGCCGCCACCGAAGACTTAGATGTTCGCTTTGGTCGTCTGCGTACGCCATTCTTCTATTATTCCGACTTCCTGGAAGTCGGTTATGCCTATAACTGGATTCGACCATCCGGTGAGGTGTACCGCCTGGATACATTCTCATCCATCAATGGTGTCGACTTTACCCAACGCTTCAGCACCGGGTCTGTTGATGGTTCGGTGCAGTTCTATTACGGTCGTTTCAGTGATGACTTCACCCCCGTCGACGAAACATACAACATTGAGCTGCGCAACTTTACCGGTGTGGTTCTGAACCTGACACAAGGCGATTTTGGTGCCCGCCTGAGCTATCACCAGGCAGATATGTATATGCCTGAGCTGGGAACCAAAACGGGAGCGCTTGATGGCCTTATCACTGCGGCAACCGGAGCAGGCGTCGGCGATAAATTCGTTCCGGACGGTGAAACCACCAGCTTCTATGAAGCAGCGGTCACTTACGATAACGGCGATATGTTTTTTATTGCCGAATGGACCGCACTGAATCATGAAACAGCCATTTTTAATGATGACACCGGTTATATGGTGAGTGCAGCCAAACGTTTTGATGATACGACCATCCACCTGACCTACTCCAATCAAAGCGATGACTTGGAATCCGGCACCGTTGGTCAGATTCAGAAAAATCTGGAAGGTAAAGAAAGCAGCATCACATTAGGTGCGCGTTTTGATTATGACACCAGTACCGCTTTCAAAGTTGAAGCTCAGTATCAGGACGAAGATACTTACCTGGGTGCTCCCGGCGAATCCGGCATGCTGTATTCTGTCGCTGTTGACCTGGTATTTTGAGGAGAGAGACCATGAAATTATTTAAATCAATCTCCAAAATTGCGATTGGCCTGACTCTGCTGATTGGCTCTTTGGTTCACGCTGAAGTCGCCGTGATTGTCAGTGCATCCAATGCCAATGCGGCGTTGGATCAAGACACCATTTCACGGGTATTTCTGGGCAAGACATCAAACTTTCCCGATGGCAGTCAGGCAATCCCAGTCGATCAGACAGAGGGGTCTGCCAGTCGTGAAGCCTTTAACGATAAAGTGTTGGGCAAAAGCTCCAGTCAGCTGAAAGCCTACTGGTCACGCCTGATTTTTACCGGTAAAGGTACGCCGCCAAAAGAATCTGGTTCGGATGCTGAAGTCAAAGACCTGGTCGCTAAAAATCCTAACCTGATCGGTTATGTCGATGCCTCGGTGGTCGATGGTTCCGTTAAGGTTGTCTTTAAATTCTGATATTGCTGAGAATTTAAGACACTAAAAAGGCGCTTCGGCGCCTTTTTATTTTCCTGCGTTTTCATATCGTCTCAACATGCGGTCAACCCTTATGACCAAAGCCCTGTTGAATCTCGACCATTTTATTCAACACCTGCAACAAAGGTTCATAATCGTTTGCAGGGTCCAGCCATTCCAGTGCCGCAACGCCTGCTTCAATGGTCGATAAGCCACCCCGCTGCCGTGAAGAACGGATGGCATAACGGCTGGGCTCGGCAGGGTTCAGTGCGATATGTGGCAAGTCATTCAACCAGGGATTTAAATGCAATAAACGCCGGACTTTACGCCAGGTTCCATCCAGTATCAGCAATTGTTTAATATCACCACGTGCGGTATCGGTCAGCGGCGGTTTATGTGTAAAAGGATACAGCAACGCCGTTGTCGTCAGATCATCTGACGGCAGAATATCCTGAGGCTGAAGCGTATCGGCAACGACCAGACGGCTGCCGGCAATACTTTTATGCAGTAATGGCGCTGTCGACAAAGGATGTCGTGCTTCCGTCGGGTCCTGCCAGATAATCAGCTGTAGCGGACTGTGCAGTTGTTTCAGGTATAGACACAAGCACACCGACAGCGGACGCTGGCACTGCTCACAGTGCCGGCGTTTTTGCAGATGCTCTTCATTCATTATTTACGTGGTTTAAGCAACGCTTTAAGAAAATGACCGGTATGCGAGGCTTTGTTTTTCACCACGTCTTCCGGTGTGCCTTCAGCGATAATATACCCTCCTTTGGAGCCACCTTCGGGGCCAAGATCGACAATCCAGTCGGCGGTTTTAATCACATCCAGATTATGCTCAATCACCACGACGGTATTACCGTCGTCGCGCAAACGGTGAAGCACCGCCAGTAATTGCTCAATATCGTGAAAATGCAGACCCGTGGTTGGCTCATCAAGAATATACAGCGTTTTTCCGGTATCCCGTTTCGACAATTCTTTCGCCAGTTTCACCCGCTGGGCTTCACCACCGGATAACGTGGTTGCCGCCTGTCCAAGACGGATATAACTCAGACCAACGTCCATCAGCGTCTGTAATTTACGTGCCACGGCCGGAATCGCATCGAAGAACTCACGCGCATCTTCAACCGTCATATCCAGCACTTCGTGAATATTTTTGCCTTTATAACGGATATCCAGAGTTTCGCGGTTATAACGCTTACCTTTACAGATATCACAGGGCACATAAATATCGGCGAGAAAGTGCATTTCCACTTTGATAACACCGTCACCTTGACAGGCTTCACAGCGTCCGCCTTTGACGTTAAAAGAAAAGCGTCCGGCTTTGTATCCGCGTGAACGGGATTCCTGAGTGCCGGCAAATAATTCCCGTACCGGTGTAAAAATACCGGTATAGGTAGCCGGGTTGGAACGCGGAGTGCGTCCAATCGGACTCTGATCAATATCGACGACTTTATCCAGCTGCTTGAGGCCAACGATAGAATCGTATTCTGCCGCTTTCAGGGTTGTGGCACCATTCAGTGCAGTCGAAGCCAGCGGGAATAATGTACGGTTAATCAGAGTCGATTTACCGGAGCCGGATACACCAGTCACGCAGGTCATCAGTCCCAGCGGAATGGTCAGATCGACATTATTCAGGTTATTGCCACGTGCACCTTTTAACTGCAGGACTTTATTCTGATCGTAAGGCGTGCGCACTTCCGGAATATGGATGGATCGTTTGCCAGACAAAAATTGTCCGGTAATAGAGTTCGGATTCGCAAAAACCTGCTCTGGCGTTCCCTGAGCAATAATCTCACCACCATGCACACCCGCGCCCGGACCGATATCAATTAAATAATCGGCACTGCGGATAGCATCTTCATCGTGTTCGACCACCAGCACGGTGTTACCCAGATCACGTAAGTGAAACAGGGTTTGCAGCAAGCGATCATTGTCACGCTGATGCAAACCGATCGACGGTTCATCGAGGATATACATAACCCCGACCAGGCCCGCACCAATTTGTGAGGCCAGACGGATGCGTTGTGCCTCTCCACCGGACAAAGTATCCGAGCTTCGGTTCAGCGTCAGGTATTCGAGTCCGACGTTAACCAGAAAGCGCAGACGTTCGCGGATTTCTTTCAGAATTTTTTCGGCGATCTCACCACGGTGACCAGCAAGGTGCAGCTCGGTGAAATAATCAAATGCCTGTTCAACCGGCATCGCCGTACAGGCGTGAATGGTTTTATCGCCCACAAACACATTGCGCGCTTCAATCCGTAAGCGCGAGCCTTCACAGGATGGACACGGCTGCACGCTGAGATATTTACTCAGTTCTTCGCGCACCATTTGCGAATCGGTTTCGCGGTAGCGGCGCTCGAGATTCGGCAACACCCCTTCAAAGGGGTGCGCTTTAATAATCTGATCGCCACGGGAATTAACATAATTGAAATTCACCGCTTCATCACCACTGCCATACAGCAGCACGTCACGTTGTTTGACGCTTAATTTGCCAAAATTTTTCTCAATATCGAAGCCATAATGTTCGGCGACTGAACTGAGCATCTGGTAATAGTAAATACTGCGGCGGTCCCAACCCCGGATCGCGCCTTCGCCAATACTCAGGTTCTGATCATGCACAACCAGATCAGGGTCAAAATATTGTTTTACCCCCAGGCCATCACAGCTGGTACAGGCACCGGCCGGGTTGTTAAAAGAAAACAGACGCGGTTCAAGTTCCGACAAGCTGTAGCCACAGTGCGGGCAGGAGAACTGAGAAGAGAACAGTAATGGTTCAGCCTTGTCGTCATCCATAGAGGCAACCAGTGCCAGGCCGCCGCTCAGTTCCAGGCAGGTTTCCAGCGACTCTGACAAACGCTGTTCAATACCTTCCTTCACTTTAAAGCGATCGACGACGACTTCGACGCTGTGCTTGCGACGCTTGTCCAGCTCTGGCGTGTCATCAAGGTCGCATACCAGACCATTCACCCGCACACGGATAAATCCTTGCGAACGCAGACTGTCAAACACATGCAGATGCTCACCTTTGCGGTCACGCACCACCGGAGCCAGAATCATGTGCTTACTGTCGTCCGGAAGATCCATAATGCTGTCGACCATCTGGCTGACGGTTTGCGCTTCAAGCGCAACATCATGTTCAGGACAGCGGGGAATGCCTACGCGGGCAAACAGCAAACGCAGGTAGTCATAAATTTCGGTAACAGTACCCACAGTGGAACGCGGGTTATGGGAAGTGGACTTCTGTTCAATAGAAATCGCCGGTGACAGACCTTCAATCAGATCAACATCCGGCTTTTCCATCATCGACAGGAACTGACGGGCATAAGTCGACAGGGATTCAACGTAACGGCGCTGCCCTTCCGCATAGAGCGTATCAAATGCCAAAGAGGATTTGCCCGAGCCACTCAGCCCCGTAATAACGACCAGCTTGTCGCGGGGAATATCGATATCGATATTTTTGAGATTGTGGGTACGGGCCCCTCTCACCTGAATCTTATCCATAGACGACTCATCACATCAGAGAAAAGCCGCCATTGTAGTGCATGCAGAGGTTGGGTTCAGCCGCTTATTCAACTGATTCGTGCAACAGGTCTTCCATATATTCTTTAGCCCAGTTCACCGCCTGAATACGGTTGCCCGCACCGATCTTTTTGAACAGGTTATAAATATGGGTTTTAACCGTATGCATACTGACGTTGAGCTTGTCCGCAATCTCAATATTGGTCGCGCCAGTCGCGGTTAACCGCAGAATCTGCTTCTCGCGCTTGGTCAGTACCGTGGTCGTGGTGTTCATTTTACGTGGCTTGTGGCGGGTGCGCTCAAGATACTGCCCCACTAACTGGCGTGGCAGCCAGTATTCCCCTTCAAACAGACCCACAATACCTTTGCTCAGTTGCTGCTGTGAGCATTCGCGATAGAACAGGCCATTCACCATCGGCCAGGCCATCAGGCGCTCGACCGGATGATTATGCGGGGTATTGAAAAAAGCCACTTTTATATCCACCGGCTGTTCGTACACCTGTTCCAGCAGATCATGCAACTTCTCCGGACGAGCACACTCGGCATCAACCAGAACCAGTGTTTTACAGGGATAGCGATTCCAGTCTTCACGCCATTCCGGCACGCTGACCAACTGGCAGTCGATATTTGTACGCTGGTGAATGTAACCAATGAGGATAGAATTTTGCAGATTTTGTTGGCCGAACAAGATAATGCGACGACCAGGGAGACTTGTCTGACGATCCATAACATAACTCCTTTATGCCAGTGGGTGATCCGTAACCGGTCTTCCGAAACCAGTGCTAAGAGTGTACGCAATCCGCTGCAAATTGCCACTTGAGCATGACTTTTTTTCGTAGTTTTACGGATTGACCTACTGCTTTTTAAGGAACCTTAGTACCAATAAAGAAGCTGACAGAAAACAATCAATCAACAGATAACCACGCTTAAGACTTAATCCACAGACGGCATTGCTGTTAAACTGGCGCACTTTTTAGCTGTGCCAACCGGAATACCTGTGAGTATGTCGAGTTCTACCCCTCCTGAAACAGTACAAAGCGGAGTGTCCGCCGCCGAACAACGCGCGGTTGTCTCTCTTGCGTCACTCTATGCTCTGCGCATGCTCGGGCTGTTTATGGTGCTGCCAGTGATGATGATTGAAGGCCAGAAGCTGGACGGTGCCACACCGCAGCTGCTCGGCCTGGCCATGGGTGTCTACGGCCTGACGCAGGCACTCTTGCAGATACCCGCCGGTACGCTGTCTGACCGCTTTGGCCGCAAACCTATTATTATCGGTGGCCTGCTGATTTTTGCCCTTGGCAGCCTGATCGCCGCCAGTGCCGACAGCGTTTACGGCGTAATTCTTGGCCGGGCACTCCAGGGTGGTGGAGCCATTGCCAGTGCCATTATGGCGCTGGTGACCGACCTGACCCGCGAAGAAAACCGCATGAAGGCTATGGCTTCCATCGGTGCCAGCATTGGTTTGTCATTCTCGGTGGCGCTGGTTCTTGGCCCCTGGCTTGCTGGTATGGGTGGCCTGAGTCTTATTTTTGGTCTGACCGGCGTACTCGCCCTGCTGGGTATTCTGGTGACGCTGTTTATTATTCCAACCCCACCGCCACTGCCCCACCGTGATGCATCAGCGGTATTGAGCGAAGTCGGTATTCAGCTGCGTAATACCCAGTTGTGGCCTCTTAACCTGGGAATATTTCTGCTGCATGCCTTGATGGTGGCCATTTTCATCGCCATTCCCGGCCAATTGCTCAAACTGGATTTGCCGGCTGAGCATCACAGCTGGTTGTATTTGCCGGTACTGCTCAGTGCGTTTGTGCTGATGGTGCCGTTTATCATCATTGCCGAAAAACGCCGCAAGATGAAAAGCGTAGTAATCATCGGTGCCAGCGTTATCGCCATCAGCCTGTTTGGTATGTCAGCCGCTTCTGAAATGTGGCATTGGGTGGTACTGATGCTGCTGTACTTCTGGGGCTTCAATCTGATGGAAGCCAGCCTGCCGTCCTGGCTGAGCAAGATTGCTCCGGCCGGAGCAAAAGGCAGCGCAATGGGCATTTATTCCAGCATGCAGTTCCTCGGCGCATTTGCCGGCGGCAGCCTTGGCGGCTGGCTGATGAGCCAGTATGGCAGCAGTGCATTATTTGTCGGACTGGGGGCATTAGTGATACTTTGGGCGCTGCTTATGACACAGTCTTCCGCCCCACAGCACCTGACCAGTGTGCGTCTGGACAGCGCGGATGGCTGCAGCGAACAACAACTTGCACAACTGATGGCACTGGCCGGAGTCTCGGAAGTCAGTCTGCTTGCCAGTGAAGGCGCAATCTATTTAAAAGTCAGTGCTGATGCCTTTGATCGAACACAGGCATTAGCCATCATTCATTCCACAGGAGAAGAGCATGGGTCGCAGCGTTAACAAAGTGACACTCATTGGTACTCTGGGTCGTGACCCTGAAGTTCGTTATATGCCGAATGGCAACGCCGTGGCCAATCTGACACTGGCCACCGACGAAAGCTACAACGACAAACAAACCGGTCAGAAAGTAGAGTCGACCGAATGGCACCGTATTACCGTGTACGGCAAGCTGGCGGAAATCATCCAGCAGTACCTGAAAAAGGGCTCAAAAGCCTATTTCGAAGGTAAGCTGCGCACCCGTGAGTGGGAAAAAGACGGCGTTAAGCGCTACACCACCGAAATCATCGCCAACGATATGATGATGCTGGATGGCCGTGGCGACAACATGGGTTCTTACTCTGCGCCATCACAGCCGATGGGTCAGCCGATGAGCGCACCCCAGGGTTATCAACAAGCGCCACAGGCGGCGCCACAACAAGCTCCGATGGCAGCTGCTCAGGCTCCGCGCGGTTATCAGCAAGCGCCACAGCATGCTCCGCAACAAGCGCCACAACATGCTCCGCAACAAGCACCACAACAGGCTCCGCAACAGCCAGCCTACCAGGGTGGTTATCAGCAGCCTGCCCAGGCTCCTGTACAGCAGCCACAGCATGCACCACAGCCAAGCAACAGCTTTGACGATTTTGATGATGACATCCCGTTCTGATTCACTCGCGCTGTGAGCTAAACGTTTGAAAGAACAATAAAAAGCCCTGCATTTGCAGGGCTTTTTATTGTCTGTTGTTCGGTGCCGGTTACGGCCGCTGCAGTGCCGCCGGCATAGGCGCGGTAACCGCCTGCAGGAACGTCTGAATCGCCTGATTATCATCAGCACTCAGTGTTCGTCCCAGCTGTACCTTGGCCATAATATCAACCGCATCCTTCAGCTCGGCGACCGAGCCGTCATGAAAATACGGCGCCGTCTGAGCGGCATGACGCAATGGCGGCACTTTAAAGACCCGGCGATCACTTTCTTTGCCAGTAAATGCCATACGGCCAATGTCTTCCTGAGAACCGGTATACAGCGTGTAGTCGGCCACGATGCCAAATTTCTGGTAAGAAGTTCCGCCCAGTAAGCGCCCATTGTGGCAGCCTGCACAGCCGGTATTAATAAAGGTTTTCAGCCCCTGTTTTTGCGCTGCATTCAGAGCCTGCACATCCCCCTGCAGATAACGGTCAAAAGCAGAGGTTGTCACCAGATGCTCCTGGTAAGCGCTCAGGGCTTTACCCCAGTTGGCAGCGGTTACGCCGTCGTCGTACAGCGCATTAAAGCGTTCATTCAGGTCTGGCAGGGCTTTAATCACCGCCAGCGCTTCATCGGCCGAAGCATGGGCATAGGCCGGTGGCGCGGTCAGCGAACGGATCGCCTGATCCGCCAGAGATTCGCGGTCGCCGGTCCAATGCATACTGATCTGCGGCACAATATCGACAATGGTCGGTGTATTGCGTTTACCTTGGCGGCCGAATGCTCCCAGCGCGGTTTTGCGTCCGTCGGCACCGCCTTTACTCTGTTCATGGCAGGTACCACAGTTGGTGCCATCACGACCGATACGTGTATCGAAAAATAACACCCTGCCCAGAGCGGCCTCCGCTTCTGAGGACTGCAATTGCGGCGCCTCTCCTGAGCCAAAAACAGCCTGAGCCTGCTGTTGCAGAGCATCGGCGCTGGCGGGTGCCGATAACATGGCGCTCACAGCAGCGAAGGCCATCAGGCCTACTGCGATACGGGTCGATACGACCGGTCGGGTAATCGGGATCATAGGTTACTCTTCGTCAGGTTGTGGACAACAAGCGGCGTAGGATGGGTATGACTCATGGGAGTTCCATTAGCCGACGAACAACACTATTCCAGTAAAGCATCAAAAGGCTCAATCATGACGCTTTCGCCCTCATGAACCGGTCCACGCATCTGTTCCAGTACGATGTAGCAGTTCGCCTGACTCATCGAACTGAGTACACCGGAGCTTTGCCCGCCGGTTGGCCGTACCACTACCTGACCCTGTTCATTCAGTTGCCAGATGCCGCGCTGAAAATCCGTACGACCGGGACTTTTGCGGATAACACTGGCAGCCAGCGCCGGTAAACGCAGCGGCTGCACCGGTGTCTCACCCGCCAGTTTGCGCAGCATCGGAGCGGCCAACTGATGCATGGTCACCAGCGCCGATACCGGGTTACCGGGCAAGCCAATAAATACGCTGTTGGGCAGACGACCGCTGGCAAAGGGTTTGCCCGGTTTAATCGCCAGCTTCCAGAAACTGATTTCACCAAGCTCGGCGAGAATGTCTTTGGTGTAATCCGCTTCACCCACCGATACACCGCCAGAGGTAATGACTACATCGGCCAGACGGTCGGCCTGAATAAACGCCTGTCGTAACGCTTCCGGGCTGTCATCAACCTTCCCCAGATCCACCACGTCACAACCCAGACGCCGGGCAACAGCCGCCACGGTAAAACTGTTGCTCTGATAAATCTGCCCACCAGCTAACGGCTCACCCGGCATCACCAGCTCGTCACCGGTGGCCAGTAGTGCGACTTTTAATTGCGTATAAACACAGACCTGCGCAATACCAATACTGGCCAGCAAACCCAGATCCGCAGGCCGCAAGCGGCGACCGGCACGGAGAATAATCTCACCGGCACGAATGTCATCACCGCAATAGCGCACGTTATCGCCCTTCGGCACAGTCGAGTGAAACTGCACCTGGCCGTTTTCCAGCAAGGCGGCGTTTTCCTGCATAACCACGCTGTCAGCACCGGCGGGCAGCAGCGCGCCGGTCATAATACGGACACACCCGCCCTGACCAACCGCACCGGTATACGGATGGCCTGCCATGCTTTTACCCTGCAAGGTTAATTCACAGCCGGCGCTTAAATCGGCGGCACGCACGGCATAGCCATCCATCGCCGAATTATCCGCCGGAGGTACGTTCAGCGTGCTGCGTACATCCTCAGCCAGCACCCGGCCCAGCGCCTGTTCCAGACGAATGAATTCGTTACCGGTGCGCGCTTCAATCTCGTCCAGCAGGCTTTCCAGCGCCTGCGCCAGCGGCGTCAGACCAGGCATATCACAAGCCGCCATCAGTCAGTTTCTCCTACATGGCACCGTACCGTCAGCCAATCCTGCAGACGGGCTTCCAACTCGTCGCCAGGCAGCAGAGGGCCAACACCGGCTGGGGTGCCGGTCATAATGATGTCGCCCGGATTCAGCGTGAAAATCCGGCTCATATAGGCAATCAGCGGCAGCATAGGGAACAGCATGTCGGCGCTGTTCCCCTGCTGCTGCACCTGGCCATTACGCACCAGTGTCAGGCTCAGCTGTTGCCAGCTGTCCACCTTTGAGGCGGCAACAAAATCGCTCAGCGGGCAGGCACCATCAAAGCCTTTGGCAATTTCCCAGGGCTGGCCTTTGGTTTTCAGGCCGTCCTGCACTTCGCGCAGAGTCAGGTCCAGCCCCAGGCCCACACCAGCAATGGCGGCCCGTACCTCATCTTCCGTGCTGTGGCATAAGCGCTGACCAATCAGCAGCGCGATCTCCAGCTCATGATGCACAGCGCCCTGCCCTTGCGGAATGCAGAACGACGGAGCCATAGATACCGCAGCATCGGCGGGCTTGATAAACAGAATCGGCTGACTGGGAACAGGATTGTTCAGCTCGCGGGCGTGTTCGGCGTAATTACGTCCGACACAGACAATTTTGCCGGTAGGCTGGGGGAAGGTCTGACCTTCAACAACGGGAAAATACATAGAAAAACGGCCTGATCAATATCACAGGCCGTTACTATACCTTGTCAGCAGGCTATCTTGTCAGCACAGGGGCGCTGCCAACAGACGTTTAATCCATTGCGGTTGGGCGGACCAGCTCAGCCAGTTCGCGGTGAACCGCGTTGGGGTCTGCCATATTAAGCTCCAGCAAACGGCGCAATGCCGTCATGCTGTCGAGATCCATCGAGTCGCAGGCACAGCCAACAACGTCATCATCGATATGCACCAGCGAACAACGCATTTCAATGGCCTCCTGCGGAGAGAGCACCAGTGTTACCACCAGTTGCTGCTCCAGACGCCAGTTCACATCCTGTGGGCGTACCAGCAAAACACCACGCAAACTGATATCCAGGCAATGGGTTTCCATGCGTTCGCCGCCGGTTTCGACCTGGACACGCTGAAGAAAATGCACACGCTTGAACTGCCGAGAATCCATGACTTACCTCTGTCACATTCCGGGACATTATGTCCACAGATGTATAAAGGTTTAGTTGGAATTACTGATATCGCAAACAGCGGCGGCTGCCGTTTGTGACAGAAAGGAGATCAGTGAGCAGAAGTCAGCTGCTGATAACGGCTGACTTCTGCCCCTGTTATCCGGCGTTTACGCCAGACGCTTGTACTTCATGCGCTTAGGCGACGCATCGTTGCCCAGGCGCTTTTTACGGTCGGCTTCGTATTCGGTGTAGTTACCTTCAAAGAAAGTTACTTTCGAATCGCCTTCGTACGCCAGAATATGCGTGGCAATACGGTCAAGGAACCAGCGATCGTGCGACACCACCATCACCGCCCCCGGGAAAGCCAGCACCGCTTCTTCCAGCGCCCGCAGGGTTTCTACGTCAAGGTCGTTGGACGGTTCATCCAGCAGCAGTACGTTAGCCCCTTGCTTCAGGGTATAAGCCAGTTGCAGACGGCCGCGCTCACCACCAGAAAGATCACCCACACGCTTCTGCTGATCACCGCCTTTAAAGTTAAAGCGGCCGATGTACGAGCGGCTTGGGTAATCTTTGCCGTTGATGTTGATCATATCCATACCGTCGGAGATGGATTCCCAGACGGTTTTCTTATCGTCCAGCTCATCGCGCAGCTGTTCGACAAACGCCAGTTTCACGGTTTCGCCCATCACCACACTGCCGGAATCCGGTTGCTCGGTACCGGCAATCATGCGGAACAGGGTCGATTTACCAGCACCGTTCCCCCCGATGATACCGACAATAGCGCCCGGCGGGACGGTAAAGCTCAGATCATCGATCAGCACACGATCGCCGTAAGATTTGGTGACGTTATGAAACTCGATGACTTTGTCGCCCAGACGCGGGCCTGGTGGAATATAAATCTCGTTGGTTTCGTTACGGGTCTGGAATTCGCGCGAGTTCATTTCTTCGAATGCTGCCAGACGCGCCTTGCTCTTAGCCTGACGCCCTTTAGCCCCCTGACGCACCCACTCCAGCTCATGTTTAATGGCTTTGGAGTGTGCCTCTTCCTGTTTCTTTTCCTGCTCTAAACGCTTTTCTTTGGTTTCCAGCCAGGTGGTGTAGTTACCCTCGTAAGGAATACCGTGACCACGGTCAAGCTCCAGAATCCATTCCGCGCAGTTGTCGAGGAAGTAACGGTCGTGGGTAATCGCCACCACGGTGCCCGGATACTCTTCCAGGAACTGTTCCAGCCAGCCTACAGATTCGGCATCCAGGTGGTTGGTGGGTTCGTCCAGCAACAACATATCCGGCTTCGACATCAGCAGGCGGCACAATGCCACGCGGCGGCGCTCACCACCGGACAGTTTGGTCACATCCGCATCCCATGGCGGCAGACGCAGCGCATCAGCGGCAACCTCCATGTGGCGCTCCATGTCATGACCACCGGAGGCTTCAATAAAGGCTTCCAGCTGACCCTGTTTTTTTGCCAGCGCATCGAAATCAGCATCCGGCTCAGCGTATGCCGCGTAGACCGCATCCAGAGCGGCACGGGCGTCGAGCAGTTCGCGCAGACCATCTTCAACGTTACCTTTAACGTCTTTGGCCGGGTCCAGTTCCGGCTCCTGCGGCAGGTAGCCAATTTTCAGATCCGGCTGCGGACGGGCCTCACCAATAATGTCAGTATCCAGGCCCGCCATAATTTTCAGCAGGGTGGATTTACCGGAGCCGTTCAGGCCCAGTACACCGATTTTGGCGCCTGGAAAGAACGAAAGAGAAATATCACGCAGGATCTGGCGCTTGGGCGGAACAATCTTGCCCAGGCGGTTCATGGTGAATACATACTGTGCCATGGAAAATACCTCGTATCAGATGGCGGCAAAGCTACTGAAAAGCGCCGCTAATGGCAACATAACAGGCCATTGTCGTGGCTTTTTCTGCGTGCAGACACTATTGGCTGTGTCCAAAGTCACAGAAATGTCATCAGTACTTTATTAAGTCGCCTACACCCCGCCTGGCTGTCTATACTTCCGCCATGATGATTAATAAAGATAAGACTCTTTAGCCATGCTGTTTCGTCTGTTACAGCGAGCTGGCCAGGACGACCTGCGCCGTTCCACGCTGATGAATGTTCCGCTGTTTCTGCTCAGCTTTGTTTTTCTAGCGCTGGTACTGGCCGGTAACGTCTATCGCCAATGGCATAACGACCAGCTGGCGTTCAACAAAGAAGTGGCGCTGACGCTGGAAAACTATGTGCAGCAGTCCGGTTTGCTGGCGCAGGCCGGACTGGCCGCGAACACGATGTTCAGCCGGGCTTTTGCCCCCCTGCTCGAGCAATCCGCCAAAGGTGATGCGTCAGCCCGTGATCAGCTCTGGGCTGAAATGCAGAAATCCTTCTTTAACCTCACCGGGTTTGTGTTGTTCGATGCCAATGGCCGCTATCTGACTCATCGCGGAACTGCGCTGCATGCCGATGAAACCCGCGATATCTATGCCAACAGCCTCAGCATTGGTGGCAACCAGGGCATGTTCTCGCTGCGTTATGGCAGCAAAGGCGGGTACTACTTTTTCACGCGTTTTCAGGGGCCCGGAGGTGAAACTTACCTCTTTGTCAGCCGCCGTTCCTACAGCAAGCTGTCGAGCATTATCTACAACGGCAACTTTCCCGGCTTCGAGATGCTGTTGCTCGACACCCGCGATAACTCCATCGGTATCCGTGAGCATTACTACGCCGATTCATCCCACCAGCCCAAGCTGAGTAAAACCGAAGAACAACAGATTCTGTACCGCACCAACATTCCCTTTACCCACTGGGATGTGATTGCCCTGCCGGTGGAAAAAGACGTTCAGGCCCAGCTCTGGAGCCGCATTCATCCGCCATTGGTGGTACTGGCCACCTTCTCCATTTTGGCTGGCATTCTGTGGGTCTTCCTGCGCCGCCAGGAACGCCGCGCGGCCGAACTGGAAATCATCCGCCGTCAGACCGAGCAACGTGCCGACCGGGTGCTGATGTCGATTGACGACGCCCTGATCTCCACCGATGCCTTCGGTCTGATCAATTACGTCAACCCGAAAGGGGCCGCGCTGTTAATTGAAAACGGCCACCGTGATTTTCTTGGTGAGAGCCTGGCCGATGTCTGGCCTGACAAACAGGCACTCTGGAACCGTGGCCTGAATGCCGACGAGCTGGAACTGCTGCAGGATAACGGCCGCCAGCTGACCGTTCGCATTGGCGAAGAACAACGCATACTGGAGCAGGGATACAATCCGCTGTACGAGGGCCGGCGCATATCCGGCATAGTCTGGTTGCTGCGCGATATTACTGATGCGGTACACGCCACCAACGCTCTTGAAGAAAGCCGCAGCCGCTATAAAGCCCTGTTTGAAGAGGCCGGTGTCGCACATTGCCTGCTGGATATCTCGCACTTCGATGGCCAGCTGGAAAGTGTACGGCTGGTCAATATTAACGATGCCGCCGTGCGCATGACCAAAGCCTGCAGTCGGCAACAATTATTGCAGGACTACAGTCAATTACTGGTGCAGGGCAGCCGTGAGTTACGCTCTGCGCTGCAACGTGCGGTCGACCTGAAACTGAGTACCACCGAGTTTGAATTACCGCTGCGCATATTCAGCGGCGAGCCGCGTGATTTCTGGGTTAACCTCAGTCTGCGCTCGGGCACCGTCGGCCAGGCGCTGATGACCGTTCTGGATGTGACTGAACGAAAAAAAGCCACCGAAAAGACCCGCGAACGCGAGGCTTTCTGGTCCAAGGTTATGGCAGCAATGCCAGACCTGGTGTACGTCGTCGAGCTGACGTCCGAGCTGAACCACAAAGTGATTTACCACAACCGCACCATGGGTGAAGTACTCGGCTACCCTGCCGACCTTCAACTCGATGCCAATGACTGGCTGCGTTATGCCGAGCCGGAAGAAGAAAGGCATCTGGCCATCGCCCTGAATAAAAACCGCTCGCTGGCAATGGGGACCACTCGCGAGGCGACGGCCCGCTTCCGTCATGCCGATGGCAGCCTGCGGGTACTGAAATTCCGCGACACCCCCTTTGCACTGGATAAAGACGGCAACGTTGTGCGCTATATCGGCACCGCCCGCGACGTGACCGGTGATATCGAAAAACAGGAACGTATTGTCGAATCCGAACGGCGCTACCGTTTACTGGCAGAAAACATGAGCGACGTTATCTGGGCCACTGACATCAACCTGAATTTTAATTTCGTCAGCTCCTCGGTTGAGCGCCTCCTCGGTTACAAACCGGACGAATTACTGCGTGAAGGTATCGGCGCCATCTTTAAGCGCCGCGACATCCGCACACTGTTCCACGCGATGCATCATGAAATACGGCAGGCGCTGCGTGATCCTGATAACGCCCAATCACGCAATGTGATGATCCGCAAAGACGCCATCGCCACCAGTAAAAACGGCAAAGAAGTTTTGCTGGAATTACAGGCCAGTCCGTTATGGAATGACAAAGGTGAGCTGCAGGGTATGCTCGGCATCTCACGCGATGTTGGCGAAGCCCGCACCATCGAGCGTGAACTGCAACTGGCCGGGGAAGTTTTCGACAACAGTAACGAAGCGATTTTAATCACCGACCGTACGTTGAATATTGCCAATATTAACCGCGCCTTCGGTGCCATTACCGGCTATAAAAATGAAGAAGTTATTGGCCGGACACCGGACTTCCTTATTTCGTCAGAGCGTCACGGCATCACCTTTTTTGAAGAAATCGGCGAAGCTCTGGTGTCTGCCGGCTACTGGCAGGGTGAAATTTTCTACCAGCGGGCCAGTGGCGAAATCCGCACCGGTTGGGCGGGTGTCAGTGCTATCCGCGATCAGGATCACGAAGTTCAGAGTCTGATTATTATTATGTCCGACATCACCGAACGTAAGGTGATTGAAGAGCGTATTCATAAACTGGCGTATTTTGATCCGCTCACCGGCCTGCCCAACCGCAGCCAGATGCATGAACGGCTGGACGTTTTACTGAAAACAGCGCAGCGCAACAACCATTGCGTTGCCCTGTTATTTATCGACCTTGACCGCTTTAAACCAATTAACGATTCGATGGGACACCCGGCCGGCGATCAGGTATTAAAACAGGTGGCTCAGCGACTGCGTAACTGTACCAAAAAACACGACCTGGTCTGCCGTATCGGCGGTGATGAATTTACCGTTGCTATTGGCGAACAGACCGATAACGAAAAAGCGGCCGATACCGCCGTCAAAGTGGCTGAACGTATTCTGCATGCTTTAAACCGGCCTTATATTCTTGGCCAGCGTGAAGTGTTTATCAGTGCCAGTATCGGCATATCCATCTATCCGCACGATGGTGGCAGCGTGATTGAATTGCTGAAAAATTCCGATATGGCGATGTATCACGCCAAAGACCTGGGGCGCGACAACGTACAGTTCTTTAACGAAAAAATGAACCAAAAGGCGGTTGAATTACTGGAGCTGGAAAACGATCTGCGCCACGCGCTGGGCCGTAACGAGCTGGAACTCTATTACCAGCCACAGTATCAGTCCAGCAATGGTAAAGCCGTAGCAGCAGAAGCCTTATTGCGCTGGAACCATCCGACCAAAGGACTCATTTCCCCCGGATTATTTATTCCGATTATTGAAGACACCGGGCTGATTGTGCCGATCGGCCAATGGGTGCTGGAGCAGGCCTGCCAGCATTTCGCCGACTGGAAAAATAAAGCACTGGATCTGCAACGTATTGCCGTTAACGTATCCGCACGCCAGTTTAAACAGGACGATTTCCTGCAGATTGTAAAAGATGCCATTTTCAAAGCCGGCATACGTCCCGATCAGCTGGAGCTGGAACTGACTGAAAGTATTCTGATCGACGACATCGAACACACCCTTGAAGCTCTTAATGGCTTGCGCAAGCTGGGTGTACGTACCGCAATCGACGATTTTGGTACCGGCTATTCTTCCCTGAATTATCTGAAACAATTCCCGGTAGATACCTTAAAAATCGACCGCAGTTTTATTCAGAATTTGCCGGACAACTCTGATGATGCACAGATCACGCGAACCATTATTGCCATGGCACACAACCTGGGCATGGGCATTATTGCCGAAGGGGTGGAAACGCGTGAACAGCTGCAATTTTTAATATCCGCACGCTGTGAAGAAGTCCAGGGCTTCCTGTTCAGCAAACCGCTGCCACAGAAACAATTTATTCAGTTGCTGCAACGTCATGAAATCCAGTGCTAAAAATGCCCTGCTGGCACTGGCAGCAGCGGCGCCGTCGTATGGGCTGGCGCCACCACAGGAAGCACAATTACAATACCGCGTGAGCCAGTATCAGGAAAACGATATGCCGGCGAACCGCGTCGCCAGTGGCTCCACACAGCGCTATCAGATTTCTGTACAGCAACTGCAGTGGCAAACTCCCATCGCCGGACAATGGCTGCTGAATATGCAGGGCAGCTATGAAAGTCTGAGTGGTGCCTCACCACAGCAGACTTTCGAAAACAGCAGCGGTCAGAGCGAAGTGATTATGAGCGGTGCCTCCATTAACGAGCAGCGCAGCGATGCCCAGCTGCAGCTCAGCCGCTATTTTTCTCACGGCACGCTGGGTGGCGGTCTGTATTATTCCACTGAAAACGACTATCAGGCACAGGCCTGGAATCTGGCCGGCAGCCTTGAACTCTGGTCGGGCATGACCACCCTTAATGCCGGACTCAGTCAGTCCGATGATCGTCTCAATCCCAGCGATACCCGCCTGTCGGTCAACCGTCAGCTGGCCGATGATCAGACCCGCAGCCGCCAGGAGGCTTATCTTGGCATCAGTCAGATTCTGAATAAGTACGAAGTGCTGCAGCTGACGCTGGGTTACAGCCAAAGCAGCGGTTACTTATCGGACCCGTACCGCAATATTGATCTGCGCCCGGACAACCGGGACAGTCAGACGCTGACGCTGATGTACCGTTTTTTTATGAAACCCTGGAATGGTGCTGCGCACTGGAATTATCGTCTTTACCACGACAGCTGGGGTGTGGATTCCCATACGCTTGAGCTGCGCTGGTATCAGAATCTGGGGCGCTTTATCGGGCGTAATTGGCGCGCCAATATTGGCAGTCGCTTTTACCGCCAGCAGGCTGCCGATTTTTATTCTCTGGCCAGCAGCGCCAGCGGTAATGCTCAAAGCAGTGACGCCCGGCTGTCCGCTTACGGCGCTATCACGCTGGAGCTGGGTATCGATCTGCTTTGGTCCCATGCACTGGAATTCAGCCTCAGCGGGCAAAGCTATCGCTGCCGAGAATCCTGGGGAGCACGAGGCAGCAAGGCTGCGGAAGCCCCGGCATTGGTGAATTATCAGCTTGTCAGTGCCGGAGTTCTTTACCGCTACTGAGCGCCGGTTCAGCCAAATAAGCTTATGGTTTCAGCGTTTAACGGGAAGCGGGCACTCAGCTCATGATCTGCGATTCCGGCTAATTGCCGCATCGCCTGCTGGATATGTTTGGGCTGCAACAGAATACCGTTGCTGTCGGCGGCCAGCGTCTGGGGATTAATCGCCTGCGCTTCGTGCGCGGCGGTGGTCAGCCCCACACTACGGTTCGCCCAGCTGGCATTCTTACTCATAAAAATGGTGCTGCTGATTGGCCAGTGATCTTTACCATTGCCGTCGTTATAGCCCGGTGTACGGGCAAAGTCAGAGCTGATCATCACCACCAGCTTATCGTCGATGCCCAGCCGCTCAGCCTCAGCCCAAAGATATTCCACACCGTTCTGCAGGCGCATTAAGGCCGCCGCATGATCAGCATCGTGATTAGCGTGGGTATCAAAGCCCCAGGCCACCAGATCCGTGCTCACGCACAGCCCGGACTGATACGCTGCCAGCGCAATCTGCGCCTGACGTAACAAGGGGTTCCAGTAACCATCGGCATCGGTGTAATCGACCAGCGTCTGCGGTACATACTGCGCCAACAATTCCAGCAATTGCTGGCCATCTTTGGCCGCCGCAAACTGATTCAGCGCCGCCTGCATTCGCGACGCCATATGCGGCTGTGCGGCCTGTAACCGCGCCAGACGTTCCGCGCGGTGGCGGTTGATAATGTCGCGCGTACTCTGACGATGAAAATACTTCGCCGCATCCCAGCCATTGCCGCCATCGAGAAACTGATCCTGATACACCAGCTTATTCAGCGCACTGGGGTCCTGCATCAGGGTGTAATTAATGACTCCCGCCGTCTGGTTGTAACCGCCGTTGCTGAGATACGCCAACGGTAGCCCGCTGCCGTACACCGCCGCCGCTAATGCGGCAAACGAAGGATATCCCTCCGCCAACCGGCCACTCCAGCTGTAACGCTGCCCGGCCTGATGCGCGTTGGTCTGGGCATCAATGCCGTTCACCACCAGCATGTGGGGATGCAGGTTAGAAAAGAAGCGTTGATTATGAGCAAAGGGCGCGTAGGTAACTGAGCTGCCGCTGATGGTTTGCACGCCCTGCGTGCTGGCCCAGTGATTGATCGCCGGGTTGGCTTTCGGATCGCAGAAACTGGTGACATCCCAGCCGCCACCGGCCTCAATACTGACAAAAAACGGGCCGTTGTAAGGCGTAAAATTACTGTCCGCCGCCTGCGCACGTAATGGCAGAGGAAGGCCTGCGGCCAAACCGGAGGCCACCAGAAGCTGCAAAAAATGACGGCGGTTCATCGCGTTATTCATAGGGCACCGTGAAGTCACTGAACAGGTAGGTCAGCAAAGCCATCCAACTGCGCAGGGTATGGTTCGGGTCTTGTTTCAGAGCGGCGTCGTTATCCCAGTCGAGCAGGCAAAACTCATCCTGCTGATCATCGCTGGTGTCGTTATGATAAAGCCAGTCGCTGGGCGCATTGGCCATGCGCTCACTCCAGACTTCGTTAAACAGGGTGTAGGCGCTGTTCTGCTCCAGCGCCAGATCCGTCAACGGATCACCCCAGATAACTTCAATCAAACGATTAACCTGCGCCTGCACCTGAGCGGATGCATTAGCCGGGGTATCGGTCATTTCCACCAGCGTAAACAGCGTGCGCTGCGCCTTGGGCAGTTCAAACTCAGCCACGACCCGCTGACACACCATTTCCTGCGACATACGCCCCGTCACCGCATACATTAACGTATTCAGGCTTTGTGCCCGCTGTACCACGGTATCGCTGTCGATACCGCCATACAGACCGTAATAATCGCGCGCCAGCAGATCGTAATTTTCATCCCAGGTGTGGTGCCAGAGGCCGCCGCTTAACGCCTGAATCTTGCGGCTCAACTGCTCTGCCGTGAGTAACTGACCTGCCCCCATATCGCCATAATTCGTGCTGGCCGGGGCTTGCAGCGCACGGAAGACCGGGCTCATCGCCATATCGGCCAGCAGATCTTTCAGCTGATAACCGCCGCTGCGGAAAGCAGTCGCCAGCTCACCGACCATACGCTGCTGTTCGCTGTAACGGGCCAGCTTGTCGGCATAATCAACATCGCTGGGTTCAGTCGGTTGCGGCAACAACTCACTGCCAAACACCGCCGGCCACCAGAACGCCACGGTGCCACTGGCAAAACGCTCATCGGCCACCATCTGCTGCGCCAGCCACTGCAGGCTGTTGTCACGGGAAGTGGCGGGCAACGCGGTGCCGGCAAAACCGGGAGCGCGCATATCGCGGTACCAGAGATCACCCTGCTGATAAAGACTGCCGGCTTTGTAGGTGTCCGGCAGAGAATCATCACCATCCCAGGCATCACGGTAATGGCCGTTGTCGCCATAGTTCTGAAAGGCACCGGCCACCGGGTCCATGATTTCATGACACACCGCGCAGGCCGGATTATTCAGCGTCGGATTGTTGGTATCGGCCAGATCAGCCGGGTCCATAGAGCGCAGCGCCAGCCCTTCGATATCCACATTCAGGAAAAAGTAATACGCCCAACGGGCCCGCGCGCGGTTGCGGTTGGTATCGGTAGAGGGATAACGCGCCAGAAACATCTGTGAGCTGAGCAGACCAGCCTGGGGCAGCGGCCCACCGGCATAGCCGTCGATAATCTGTGCCGGACGCCAATCGTCCGGATTATTGTTATCCGCAAAGCTGACGCCGGTGTGATACACGTCGTTGGAAAACGGGTTCACCATCATATAGGTGGCAGTCAGAACTTCACTGTAGGACCGGTCGTGGGTAACCACATAGTTAATCAGCTGCAGTGGTGCCGTTGCCACCGCCTTGTTGGTGTTTTCCCAGGCAAAACCAAAAGCTTCATTGGCGGCCTGGCGCTGTTCATCGGTGGCGGCACTGTTTACTGCCTGCTGTAACGGTGCCAGACGGGATTCGATGAAGGTGAAACGCCCTCCTTCATACAACAGCTCAAGCCCTGGCGTGCGACTGTTGGCGAATTTATTGGTGAGTAAGCGGTCATTCGCGCTTTCCATCAGGAAATCACTGAAATGCTCACCGCTCATTAAGTGGCGGATCGCATTGCGCAGGCTGATCTCTGTGCCATCGGCAATTGACACCTGCTCTGCGGTTGTTGGCAAACGTCCGGCAAACAGCAGCGCCGACTTACGCAGCGTGGCATTGTTATCCAGTAATACCGCTTCGTCCCAGAACGCCGACAGACTGACGCTGCCGTCGCTGCCATCACCGTCACTGCAGCTGGCAACCGGGCCGGCAAGCCAGCCCTGCAACGCCTGATGAGCCGCAGAACCCGCAGCAAACACCCGCCCGCCACCGTGCACCACCTGCGCCAGCGGCTTGGCTTCGATATTCGCCAGGCCAGAGGCCGACGCGATGTAAGTATTCACTGCGCTGAGATTATCAGCCAGATAAGAACTCGCGGAGGCAGGCTTCAGCACCAGTCCGGACTCCGCCGCAATGCCGCCCGTCTGGTGGCACTGCATACAGGATGGCGCCAGTACCGGCGCCCATAATTCAGCATTAAACCGTTCCAGCTCTGCGCTGCAGGCGGAAGCACCATTACCTCCCGGCAGCGTCGTGCCAGGCTGTTGAGGGTTGCTGTCGCTGATCAGTTCGCCCTGATATTCCCCGGTACCACATGCAGCTAAAAGTGTCGCAAGGAGGAATAGAAACGATAAAACTAAGGAGTTAAATACTGGCGACATACGGCACCTGTCATGGCTGGCTGCAATCAGTATGGATCACTCTTCGGTGGGTATCTGTAAGGACAGGTAACGTCGTGTAGTTTTATTCACTCCTGTGACAAAGGTCGCGTCATAAGTTTTTGTCTGTTGCCTGCTGCTTGTTTCTGATCGTTATAAAAGCCAAACAAATGTACACAATTCCAGCACAACGAAACGCTAAACTATGTCCCAGCACCTTTTATCCCTCCCTATGAGAATGATTATGGCAAAGCAATGCCTCACCCGATTCAGCGCAAAATTTGCGCTGATTTTTATGATTATGCTGTTCAGTGTTCCCACGATGGCCATGCAGATTTTTGTGAAAACGCCTGCAGGAAAAACCCTCACGCTTGATGTTGAAGCCAGTGACTCCATTGAAAATGTCAAAGCCAAAATTCAGGAAAAAGAGGGTATCCCTCCCGACCAACAGAGCCTGATTTTTGCAGGAAAAATGCTTGAGGATGGACGCACGTTATCGGATTACAACATCCGGAAAGAAAGTACCCTGCACCTGCTTATAAAATCGCCCATCAGTTTCACTCTGGAAGAAACCGTCACCCTGAACGCCAGTGGTTTGCTCACCCAACTGCCTGAAAATCTGGTCAGCGCTCACGATGGTGATGGCACAGCGCTGCCGGTACAGCACGATCTGTCATCAGAATGGCTGGCGCCAGGACAACACATACTGACCTGGACCGCGGAAGATGGTCTGGGCAATCAGGCTCAGCAGCTGCAAACCCTTAATATTCTGCCTCTGGCCAACTGGGCACCGGATCAGCGCACCAACGAAGGCAAACAGGTTAAGGTGGCCTTGCACCTGAATGGTGATGCGCCCGCTTATCCGGTCGAGGCCACTTTCAGTATTTCCGGGACGTCGGTTTACAACGACGACCATAACGCTCAGGCCGGCACACTGGTCATTAACAGCGGCCGCTATGGTGAGCTGAATATTGATATCACCGCGGACGCCAGCGCTGAAAATCCGGAAACCCTGATTATCACACTGGACACCATCAGCGCGGCCAGCAAAGGGGCGAAAACCCGCCACACGGTATATATCGATGAAGCCAGTCAGGCCGCCAGCATTCAACTGACTGCCGCAGCCAACAGCACACCCTCCCGGCCGCAGCAGCTGTTCACGCCGGACTCAGGTCTGATCACCGTCAGCGCAACGTTCTCAGACTCCGGCAGCAGTCACACGCTGGAGTGGGATAGCGGTGTGATTCGCGGTGAAGTATCCGCCAACCGTTTTCAGTTCGATGCAGCGCAATTGAGCCCCGGCAGCTATGCCATTCAGGTTGAAGTGCTGGACGATAGTGCCGCACCACAATACCGCAGCGCTGCGTTAATACTGACGCTGGTGGAGCAACTGCCCGTACTGAACGCCGGCACAGACAGTGACGGCGATGGCATTGATGACGCCAGTGAAGGGGCCGGCGACAGCGATGGCGATGGCATTCCCGACTTCGCCGACGCCACCAGCGCCAGCAATCTGCTGGCGATGTACCCATTACACAATGCTCCGGCGGCAGGCGCCTGGTTTGTTGAGACCGAACCCGGCCTGCATATTGCGCTGAATGTCTACGGCGCAGACAGCGGCGAATACAGCCCACTGTTAGATCCGGCCCGCCTGGAGCTGACAGACAACGGCTATCAGTATGCTTCCGGGGTGTTTGATTTTGTCGTTTCCAACATGCCGCTGGCCGGAGAAGCCGTCAGCATCGTAATGCCTCAGCTGGCCCCTCTGCCGGAACGTGCCAGCTATCGCAAATACCTCAACGGCCGCTGGTACAACTACAGCGAAGACAGCAACAACCGCCTGCAATCGGCGCCGGGCGAAGCGGGTTTGTGTCCCCCTCCGGGAGATAGCCGTTATCAGGACGGTTTAAACGCAGGACACCATTGCGTGCAGCTGACCATCGAAGACGGCGGCCCGAATGATGCCGACGGTGAAATCAATGGCCGGATTGTTGATCCGGGCGGCATCACGACCAGCCGCACCAGCGTCCATACCCGCGCGGCAGCAGGCTCACTGGCCTGGCCATGGGCCGTTTTGCTGAGTTTTATCGGCCTGCTTCGTCACCGCAAAGCACAGGCAAGCGCAGTGCTGGCACTGCTTCTGGTCAGTGGCGTCAGCAGTGCAGACTCGCGGGCTGTACCGGCCAAGATTGCCGATAACCTTTACCTGAGCCTGAGTGGTGGTATCGCTCACTCCCCTATGCGCCGTCAGGATATCCGCCAGCAACTCGCACAGTACAACGATGATGTGCAGCTCGAAAGTTCAGATGCAACGCAATCCGCAGGCAGCATTGGTCTTGGCTATCGCTTTAATGAACGCCTGTCGGCCGGGTTGTCCTATACCGATCTTGGCCAGGTCGATCTGCAACTGAGCAGCCGCGATGCGATTCGCCGCTTAACCGCAGTGCATCCGGAGGGTGGCCATGGCATCGCTCTGTCAGGCGCGTGGGATTACCCTCTGTCCGGGCTTCTGTATGTGCGCGCCAGACTGGGACTGTTCCACTGGCAGGCCAGTTACCGCAGCATTGCAGCACCGGGCGACCGCACCGAAAACCTGTCCGACTCAGGCACAGACGTCTACTGGGGAATAGGAACAAAGTATCAGCTGCGTCCGGACTTCGGCTTAACCACCGAAGTGCAGCGTTTTGAATTCGATAACCAGCCACGCCACTATGCCGGCATCGGAATTGAGTGGCACTTTATGGCACCGGCCGGCCACTGACGATTCCTGCAGGCGTCTCCGCATGGTCAGTTTTCCTGACCATGCGGTCATATTTTCCCTTACTCAGATGAGCGCAGTTCACGCCGATAATGACACCTTCTCAAGTGCCAGACGGCGCAGTTTGCGCTAGAATGCGCACCTTTCTTATTCCAACCCCTTTTCTACCACCTTGCGTGAGGAAGCCCTGATGTTTAGCCGTGATATGAACATAGCGGATTTTGACCCGGAAATATGGTCAGCCATGAAAGCCGAAGATGCCCGTCAGGAGCATCATATTGAGCTGATCGCCTCCGAAAACTACACCAGCCCACGGGTAATGGAAGCTCAGGGCTCCCAGCTGACCAACAAGTACGCCGAAGGTTATCCGGGCAAGCGTTACTACGGTGGTTGTGAGCACGTTGATGTGATCGAACAACTGGCCATCGACCGTGCCAAAGAACTGTTCGGTGCAGGCTACGCCAACGTGCAGCCTCACTCAGGTTCTCAGGCCAACGCGGCGGTTTACTTCGCCCTGTGTCAGCCTGGCGATACCATTCTGGGTATGAGCCTGGCACACGGTGGTCACCTGACTCACGGTGCATCTGTTTCTTTCTCGGGTCGCGTTTATAACGCTGTTCAGTACGGTCTGAACCCGGAAACCGGCGAAATCGATTACGCCGAAGTTGAGCGTCTGGCGCGTGAACACAAGCCAAAAATGATCGTCGCTGGTTTCTCTGCATACTCACGCGTGGTGGATTGGCAGCGTTTCCGCACCATCGCCGACGAAGTGGGCGCTTACCTGTTCGTTGATATGGCCCACGTTGCCGGTCTGATCGCCGCTGGCGTTTACCCGTCTCCGGTTGGTATCGCTGACGTGGTCACCACCACCACCCATAAAACCCTGCGTGGTCCGCGTGGTGGTCTGATTCTGGCCAACGAAGACGAAGAGCTGAACAAGAAGCTGAACTTCGCGGTATTCCCTGAATCCCAGGGCGGCCCGCTGATGCACGTCATCGCGGCCAAAGCCGTATGCTTCAAAGAAGCCATGAGCCCTGAATACAAAGAGTATCAGGCGCAGGTGGTGAAAAACGCTCAGGCCATGGCCAAAACCTTTATCGAACGCGGTATCAACGTGGTATCCGGTGGCACCGATGACCACCTGTTCCTGGTGGACCTGATCGGCAAAGAGTACACAGGTAAAGACGCTGACGCTGCGCTGGGCCGCGCCAACATCACGGTGAACAAAAACTCGGTACCAAACGACCCACGCTCTCCGTTCGTCACCTCTGGTCTGCGTATCGGCTCTCCGGCCATCACCAGCCGCGGCTTCAAAGAAGCTCAGGCAACCGAACTGGCTGGCTGGATCTGTGACGTACTGAACGGTCTGGAAAACGGCAACTCCGACGCCGTTGAAGCCGAAGTAAAAGCTAAAGTTGTTGCCCTGTGCGATCAGTTCCCGGTTTACAAATAAGCCGGGCTTAGCGCCATTAAAAACCGCCCGGTGCCTGCACCCGGCGGTTTTTTTATGCCCGTTGCTGCGCGGTTTCTGTCACACAATGGTCACAGCATTGTCATAGGCTGTTTACAGGAGTCAGCACAGCCTCTGCGCCCCGCCTGACATTCACTGATTAACAGAGAGATGCCATACCATGACCAAGTACTGGACTCCCGTTACCGAGCGACACCTGGCCGACATGCTGCGCACCGCCGAACAGCAAATGGCCCCCTCTCTGCGTCAAACCTGGCAGCTGATCCGCCTGCCCACACCGGAACTCTGGCAGCAACACCCCTGGGGCGATGAAGGCTGTGGCTTCTGGGTGGTCGCCGTGTTCGGTAAAACCTGCGTGTACCTGAATGACATCAGCCAGGGGTTTAACTCCAGTATTTTTATGAGCTGGGGACATATCGAGGACTACCAGACCCGCACCGATACTTTGGGCAGCCATCTGGCCGGCCTGTTTCACAGCCAGCCCAGCGTCACCTCCGACATCGATTGAGCAAAGGTGTAACAACATGCGGCGCAAAGGGAGTCATTTGTGCCGCATTACTGGCAAAAACAGCCAATGGCTGATTCAAACCCCCTCAAGTAATCAAGCTGAGCCGCTGAATCGGACGTAAATCAGATAAAAACCCGTGATATAACGCCTTTGCAGCCATGGCCAAGCAGAGAAGGGTTAACTCCGGCCAAAGGACGCCATGATCCTGTCTGACCTGCACCAGCCCACCCCGCTGAATATTGACCGATTGCTACCTTCACCCCTCCCTCCTGCAGGCGTTTAATACGCTGACATTGATTAACATCCGAACAACAACAAAAGTATCAAAGGAATCAGTTATGACTCATGCAAGCACTGCCGATGCTGGCACTGTCCGTCAAACTGCCGGAGCCAAGGCTAACATCCCGCCACGTCGTATGGACTTCGAATTTGCAGATGACACCAAGCGCTACTGGTACAAGAACAGCCCGTTTCTGACCACGTTCTGGTCAACCCTGTCGACCCTGTTCCCGGAAGGTGAGACCTTCTTCGTTGACTCTGTGCGTAACTATCGCAAAGACATCACCGACCCGCTGCTGAAAGCCCAGGTATCCGGCTTTATCGGTCAGGAAGCGATGCATAGCAAAGAACACAAAGCCTTTAACGATCTGGCCGAAAAACATGGCTTCCCGGCCAACAACCTCGATCGCGACCTGGGCATCCTGCTGCGTTTTGCGCGCAAAGCACTGCCGAAAAAAATCCAGCTGGCCATTACCGTGGCGCTGGAGCATTACACCGCCATTCTGGCTGAACAGCTGCTGCGTGATCCCAGCCATCAGTCCAACATTGAAGACCCCGAAGCCCTGAAGCTGTGGATGTGGCACGCACTGGAAGAAAACGAGCACAAAATCGTGGCCTACGATGTGTACAACCTGGTCGGTGGCGGCTACTTCACCCGCGTTCTGACCATGCTGATTGTGACTTTCTTCTTCTTTACGGTGGTAGGCATCGGCCATATCCGTATGCTCTGGGCCGACCGCAAACTGTTTGATGTCTGGGGCAACCTGAAAGGTTTCTGGTATCTGTGGAGCCCGAAAGGCCTGTTCCCGAAACTGCTGCCGCAGTATCTGGACTTCTTTAAGCCCGGTTTTCACCCGAACGACCACGACACCGTGCAACTGCTGGACGACTGGCGTGAAAAACTGCTGGGTAAAGACGGCATGCTCGCCGATCAGATCAAAAACCCACAGCGCGCTTAAGTACCACTTTGCCGCACCACAGACAGCCGCCGTAAACCCGGCGGCTGGCTGTACATCCTGCTGACATGCCAGCCTCTGGTATAGCCCGCGCAAATCCTTTAGAATCCGCCCTCTTTAAGCTCACCTGAGTCGCTCTTTACCAGTTATGTATTGCCCGTTCTGTACTCACCCGGAAACCAAAGTTATTGATTCACGCCTGGTTGCCGATGGTGAGCAAATCCGACGCCGACGGGAATGCATAAGCTGTGGCGAACGCTTTACCACCTTCGAAAGTGCCGAACTGGTGATGCCACGCATCATCAAACAAGACGGCACCCGCGAACCCTTCAACGAAGACAAACTCCGTTCCGGTATTCACCGCGCGCTGGAAAAGCGCCCGGTCAGTGTCGAAGACGTTGAAGCCGCCATCGTCCGTATCAAACAAAAACTGCGCGCCACCGGCGAACGTGAAGTCCCCAGCCGCATTCTGGGTGAATGCGTGATGGCTGAGCTGCGTCAGCTCGATCAGGTGGCCTATGTACGCTTTGCCTCGGTCTATCGCAGCTTCCAGGATCTGGATGAATTCCGCGCCGAAATCGAGCGCATCTCCTCACCGTTAAGCCCCCTCGCTGACAGTAAGGAAGAAGAAGCATGAACCACGAATTCTATATGGCCCGCGCTCTGCAGCTGGCCAGACTTGGCCTCTATTCCACCAGCCCGAATCCGCGTGTCGGCTGTGTGATTGTGAATAACGGTGAAATCGTCGGTGAAGGCTGGCATCAGAAGGCAGGCGAGCCCCATGCCGAAGTGCATGCCCTGCGCATGGCCGGCGATAGCGCCCGTGGCGCCACCGCCTACGTCACCCTCGAACCCTGCAGCCACCATGGCCGCACCCCACCCTGTGCCGAAGGCCTGATCAAGGCTGGTGTTGCACGGGTGGTTGGCGCCTGTTCCGACCCTAACCCGCTGGTTGCCGGACGTGGCTACAACCTGCTGCGCGATGCCGGTATCGAGGTGATTACTCCCTGCCTTGAAACTCAGGCCATCGACCTGAACAAAGGCTTTATGCAGCGTATGCGCAGCGGCATGCCCTGGGTTCGCGCCAAATTAGCGCAAAGCCTGGATGGCCGCACCGCCATGGCCAGTGGTGAAAGCCAGTGGATCACTGGCCCAGCCGCCCGTGCCGATGTCCAGCGTCTGCGCGCGCAAAGCTGCGCGGTGATTACCGGCGCCGGTTCTGTATTGACCGATAACCCATCGATGACCGTACGCCCGGCTGAGACCGACATCGAACAGGAACAACGCCTGTGGCGCCAGCCATTACGGGTGATCATTGACGGACAGCAACGGCTGAGCGGCAACGAACAGATATTCTCCCTGCCCGGCGATATCCTGCTGGCGGTCAGCGATGCTGCGCGCTGTAAGGTGCGCCGTGATGAGTCGCTGGGCACGCTCAGCATCTGGCAGGCACCGCTGACCTTGGCGAATAAAGTCGATCTCTCTGCGCTGCTGGCCGAACTGGGCGAACGTGGCTGTAATGAGGTGCTGCTGGAAAGCGGCGCACAGCTAGCCGGGGCTTTTGCTGCCGCCGGACTGATCAACGAGCTGGTGCTCTACTGCGCGCCGACTATCCTCGGGAGTGAGGCGCGACCGCTGCTATCCTTAGGGCTTGAGCGTATGGAGCAGCAGCTGCGCTGGCAGTGGCAGGATGTACGCATGGTCGGCGGCGATTTAAAACTGGTGCTGACACCAGACGCATAACAGAGCCCTGCGGCGAGCCGGCAGCGATTTAAGAGAGTGACGGAAAGTCCATGTTTACCGGAATTATTGAAGCCATCGGCAGCGTAGCCGCGGTTAAAAACCAACAGGGCGACCTGACGCTGCAGATCAACAGCGGCACACTCGATCTGGCCGATGTAAAACTCGGCGACAGCATTGCCACCAACGGCGTCTGTCTGACCGTGGTTGGCCTGCCCGGTCATGGTTTTATCGCCGATGTGTCGCGCGAATCACTGGCGCACACCCACATCGGGCGCTGGAGCGCGGGCACCAAAGTGAATCTGGAAAAAGCCATGCTGCCGACCACGCGCATGGGTGGCCATCTGGTTACCGGCCACGTTGACGGCGTCGGCATCGTGAAAAAACGCAGCGCCGATGCACGCTCGATCCGCTTTACCATTGAAGCACCAGCCGCACTGCGTAAATACATCGCTGCCAAAGGCTCGGTCACGGTTGATGGCGTCAGCCTCACCGCCAATGCGTTAAGCGCCGACGGCTTTGAATTGAATATTGTGCCGCACACCGCCCAACAGACCACGTTAATCGGTCTGCAACCCGGCAGTGAGGTGCATCTGGAAGTAGATATTATTGCGCGTTATCTGGAGCAGTTACTGCGCCCGGACAACAGCGCCGAACAGGCACCGGACACTGGCATCAGCCAGACGTTTCTGGCGCAAAACGGATTCTGGAAATAACAGGCTGAACACATGGCACTGAATAAAATCGAAGACATTATCGCCGATATCCGCCAGGGAAAAATGGTCATCCTGATGGATGATGAAGACCGCGAAAACGAAGGCGACATCATTGTTGCCGCCGAAAAAGTAACGCCGGAAATCATCAACTTTATGGCCAGCGAAGCACGCGGCTTAATCTGCCTGACCTTAACCGGCGAGCGTTGTGATTACCTCGGCCTGCCGGCCATGGTCGCCGGAAACGGTGCAAAATTTTCCACGCCTTTTACCGTATCTATTGAAGCGGCAGAAGGTGTGACCACCGGTATTTCTGCGGCCGACCGTGCGCACACTATCCGTGTCGCCGTCGACTCCTACACCAAACCGGAAGATATCGTGCAGCCTGGCCATATTTTCCCGCTGCGCGCCCGTCCCGGCGGTGTATTAAGCCGTGCCGGTCATACCGAAGCCGGTTGCGATCTGGCGCGCCTGGCGGGCCTGATTCCGGCGGCAGCCATCGTAGAAGTGATGAACGCCGACGGCACCATGGCGCGTCGTCCGGATCTGGAAGTGTTTGCTGCCAAACACAACCTGAAAATCGGCACCATCGCCGATCTGATCCACTACCGCATCGCCAACGAAAAAACCGTGGAAGTGATCAGCCGCGATAGCGTGCACACCGAATTCGGTGAATTCACCCTGCACACCTTCCGCGACACCATCCAGAATGAAACCCATCTGGCGCTGACCATGGGCGAGATTAGCGCTGACGACCCAACCCTGATCCGCGTGCAGACCAACAACCTGCTGCGCGACGTACTGGGTCTGCGCAAACCGGAATCCGACAGCTGGTCATCGACTCAGGCGCTGAGCCGCATTGCCGCTGAAGGCAAAGGTGCGCTGGTGTTGCTGTCCGCCGGTCAGAGCGAATGCGTGAGCGACAGTCTGGATGATTTCTTCGGCCGTGCGCGTCCGCTGCGCAGCCCGAATAAAGACAGTTCCGGCGCCTTTTTAACCATTGGTACCGGCTCACAGATTCTGCGTGAACTGGGCGTGCAGAAAATGCGCCTGCTCAGCTCCGAAATGAAATACAGCGGCATTTCCGGTTTCGATCTGGAAATTGTCGAGTACATCCCTTTTAACGAATGAATGGATAAAAACCATGAAACACATTAATACCATTGAGGGGAATCTGACCCCGAACGACGGCAAATACGCCATCGTAGTTGGCCGCTGGAATGCCTTTGTTGTTGAAAGCCTGCTGGAAGGTGCAGTGGATTCGCTGCTGCGTCACGGCGTCGACGAAGAAAACATCACCATCATCCGTGCGCCGGGTGCTTTCGAGATTCCACTGGTTGTGCAGAAAGCCGCAGCGACCGATAAATTCGACGCCATCATCGCACTGGGTGCGGTTATCCGTGGCGGTACGCCGCATTTCGAATACGTGGCCGGCGAATGTGTGAAAGGCCTGACCTCGGTATCGCTGGAATTCGGTATTCCGGTTTCTTTCGGTGTGCTGACCGTCGATACCATCGAACAGGCGATCGAACGTGCTGGCACCAAAGCCGGTAACAAGGGCGAAGAAGCAGCCATGTCTGCCTTCGAAATGGTTGCCCTGCTGAAAGCCATGGAGGCCTGATTTTCATGTCCCGCACTTCCGGCAATCAGAAAGCCAGCCCGGCGGCCCGTCGCAAGGCACGTCATTATGCTGTTCAGGCTCTGTACCAGTGGCAACTGGCGGGCGCGGATTTGTCTCAGATTGAGGCCGAATTCCGCACCGATAACGATATGAGCAAGGTGGATCTGGAATATTTCCACGACATTCTGCACGGAGTGCCCCGCGAGAAAACCCAGCTCGACGCCAAAGTGGCACCGCTGCTCGACCGTCGTGTTGATGAGATGACACCGGTTGAACTGGCCATTGTCCGCTTAGGTGCCTTTGAGATGATGCATCGTATCGACGTACCCTACAAAGTCGTCATCAACGAAGCCATCGAACTGGCCAAAACCTTCGGTGCTACCGACGGCCATAAGTTTATTAACGGTGTTCTGGATAAACTGGCCCAGCGTGAACGCGCGGTCGAAGTCCGTGGTCCGCGCGCCGCGCGCGACTGATCGTTAAACGGAGGCAGTACGATGAGCAAAGCAACAGGCTCGGGTGAATTCGCCCTCATTCGCGAATTTTTTGCCTCCGGTTTTCCGCACAATCCATACACCCGTCTGGGCGTGGGCGATGATGCCTCCATCATCATCCCCCCAGCCGGTTGCGATCTGGTACAAAGCATCGACACCCAGGTGGCCGATGTGCATTTTCCGGCCAGTGCTCCCGCCCATTTGATTGCCCAACGAGCCTTGCGCTGTGCCGCTTCTGATCTGGCGGCGATGGGCGCTGAACCCCAGGGGTTTCACCTGGCTCTCACCATGCCCAATGCAGAGCACGACTGGCTGACCGGTTTCAGTCAGGGCTTACGCGATGCGGCCCATGAACTCGATCTGGCCTTACTCGGTGGCGATACCACCTCGGGTCCGTGTCTGGTCATCAGCATTCATGTGCAGGGTTGGGTCGGCGCAGGTCAGGCTCTGACACGCCGCGGGGCGCAGGTGGGCGATGATATCTGGGTATCCGATACCATTGGCCGTGCCGCACTGGCACTGCCACGGGTGCTGGAAAATCCGGCTGATTTCAGCGGCCTGGCACGGCATTACTACTTCCCGCAGGTACAGACACCGCTGGGAATAGCACTGCGTAATCTGGCCAGCAGCTGCATGGATATTTCGGATGGTTTATTGCAGGACGCCAGTCATATCAGCCGTGCGGCGAACGTAACACTGATGCTGGATGCTAATGCGATCCCCACCATTGTTGAACGCGCCGACCCGCGCTGGTCACAGTGCTTAACCGGTGGTGATGACTATCAGTTATTGTTTACCGCCGCCGCCGCCAAACGCCAGCAAATCGAAGAATTACGCCCACAATTTTCCGGCATACAGTGTATTGGCCAGGTCGTTAGCGCTGGTGATGCTGCGGTTGTGTTGCAGGAAAATGGCCAGACGATTCACTTACCGCAACAAAGCGGTTTTCAGCATTTCTGAGCATCTGGCGATGCCCTCCACCAGCCGCTTCTTTAAAGCATAAAAAACCCGGAATGATCCGGGTTTTTTATGCAGATTACATGAGTGTCAGCTCAGTTTTTTCTGCCGTTTTCGCTCTCCCTGAATACGTTTATGCAGCTTGCCGATTTCACGCTCACCGGCACGGCGCTGGGCAATCGTCGCGCTGTTGAACTGCTGCTCACGCTGCAATTTAGCGTAATGGTGCAAGCGCCTTTCCTCCAGCGTTCCGTTTTTCAGCGCCAGCTGAATGGCACAACCGGGTTCATTCGTGTGACCACAATCGATAAAACGACACTGTTGCGCTAACTGCTCAATATCGGCAAACGTCTGCGCCAGGCCGTCGGCACAATCTGCTAATTGCAGCTCGCGCATACCCGGGGTATCCAGAATCATCGCACCGCCCGGCATCGCCAGCAGTGAGCGTTTAGTGGTGGTATGGCGGCCTTTACTGTCATCCTCACGGATGGTTCCTGTCGCCTGTACCTCTTGCCCTAATAACTGATTACTGAGGGTCGATTTACCGGCACCCGACGAGCCCAGCAAGGCAACGGTTTTACCGCTCCGGCACCAGGGCGTTAATTGCTGTACGCTGTCAGAATTAAGCCCGCTGACCGTCACCACCGCCAGCATGGGATCAAGCCGCTGCACCTGCTGTTGGCGCTCATCGGCCTGTTCACACAGGTCCGCCTTACTGAGCACCACCACCGCCTCTGCGCCGCTTTCGTGCACAATGCTGAGGTAACGTTCAATACGGTTCAGATTAAAATCATCATTTAATGAGCAGACAATAAAAGCCGTATCCACATTAGCGGCAATGAGTTGCATGCCGACCTTACTGCCCGCTGCACGCCGCTGAAAACAACTAAGACGTTCAAGCCGGCGGATAATGGTCGGTTGCTGCATACTGACATCACTACGGTTCAGCAGCAGCCAATCGCCGACACAAATGGCGCCCAGCTGACTGAGCACTGCGGGCGTATAAGGTAAACGCATTGCTCCCTGTTCACCGCTCACATCCAGAAGCGTTTTATGTTGCTCCAGTACCCGTACCGGATAACACTGCTGCCATTCGTCGAGACTGAGTTGTTGTTGAAAAAATGCCTGCCAGCCAAGACTGGTAAGAGAGGTTTGTGTGGTCATGATAAAGCCCTGACGCAAAGCATCATCGCGTACAGGCACACTGCAAATAAAAGGCAGCAAAAGGCCGTACACAATCATGCAAACAATATCGGGGGCATTTTTGCCCCGGTTTAAAAAAACAGATAAACCGGGCGGGGAAGGCAGAAAAACGGCAGCGATGCACAAAGCATTCGCTTGATGTGCTTACTCGATGTACGCATCCGATCGACGAACGCAATGTACAGGTCGGATACCGTTTAAGCTGTAATACAAGCCCGGTCAGAGGTTACGACAATCATCAAATGTTCTCCTGACCGTTAAAAAGAGCCTGCACTATATTACGTTGCCGACGGCACAACAAGCCTGCTGCTGACACAAGCCACATCGTTTACACTGAACGCTTTGCAACCGTTACGGAGACGCTATGACCCCCGATCAGCAAACCGCCATTGAAGCCGCTGTACTGCGCCGCCTGCTTAAGCATCTGGATGAGCGCAACGATGTGCAGAACATCGAGCTCATGAACCTCGCCGGTTTCTGCCGTAACTGTCTGGCTAAATGGACCGTCAGCGCGGCGCAGGATCAAGGCGTACCCATGGACTACGATGCCGCCCGTGAACAGATTTACGGCATGCCCTACAGCGAGTGGAAAGAGAAATACCAACAGGAAGCCACGGCAGAACAATTGGCAGCCTTTAATGCCAGCCAGAAAAACTGATGGCGTAAAGATCAGGCAAAGACCCGCCGCGTACCGAACGGCAGAGCATATGCTGCATCGAATACGCTTACTGAATGGCTCATGCTGACACTGATAAGGAATAACCATGAAACTGAATACCGCTTCCGCAGCCCTGCTGTTTTCTGTCTGCGCGCTGTTTAGCGCCCAGTCCGCGATCGCCGCTGAGGACCGCTACATTGACGTTACCGGCCAGGGAGAAGTAGAAGCCTACCCGGATTATCTGCAATTAAATCTGACGGTCAGCGATACTCAGCCAACGTCAAAAGCGGCAAAAGCAAAAGTCGATACCGCCATGAACAATGTCCTCGCCATCAGCAAAAAACTGGGCATTAAACAAGACGATATCGACGCTGCACAGATCAGCAACCAGGCTATTTTCGAATACGATTACAGCTCCAAACGTAATAAGCGTGAATACAAAGGCGAGCAGGTCAGCCGCAGCGTTACCCTGACACTGCGTGATATGGAACAATATGGCGTACTGGTCCATGAACTGCTGCAAAATTCACTGGTGAAAATCCATAATACTCAGCTGCGTTTTAATGACCGCGCGGCACTGGAACAGCAAGCCATGACACTGGCCCTGACCAATGCCCGCAACAAAGCCAAAAACATGGCCAACGCGCTGGATAATAAACTCGGCAAAGTGCTGCATATCGAAGAACAGGGTAATGGTGGTGGCCAGCCGATGTATGAAATGCGCGCCATGAGCATGGCTAAAGCGGATTCTGAACCCGCACCAATGCTGATCCAGAAACAAAGCATCAACGCCAGTGCCGGCGTGCGCTTTGAATTGAAGTAATACGTTTTAAAAGGAAAACCAATGAGCGCACAAACAGCAGCCCCGCAGATTACTCCCGGCATTTACCGTCATTACAAAGGTAACGACTACCAGGTGTTGGGGCTGGTGCGCCACAGCGAAAACGAAGAATGGCTGGTGCTGTACAAAACGCTGTATGGCGATTTATCCAGCTGGGTACGCCCATACGCGATGTTTGTCGAAGACATTGAGCACAACGGCATTCGCCAGCCACGTTTTCAGTTAATCAGCCCGGAGGCCTGCTGATGACACCGGCCATTAACAGCGCCAAAAAAGCGGGAGTAACGTTTAATGTGCACGAATATCATCACGACCCGGCGGCAGAGTCCTTCGGCGAAGAAGCAGCCGAAGCCCTCGGACTTGATCCGGCACTGGTATTTAAAACGCTACTGGTGAGTTTAACCGGCCATAAAAGCCCACTGGCCGTCGCGGTACTGCCGGTCACCCACATGCTCAGCCTGAAAAATATTGCCAAGGCACTGGGGGCGAAAAAAGCCGAAATGGCCGACCCGAAAGTAGCCGAACGCAGCACCGGTTATATTGTTGGCGGCATCAGTCCGATTGGCCAAAAGAAAGCCTTGCCAACGGTCATCGACAGCAGCGCAGAAGCCCTGCTTTCGCTCAATGTCAGTGCCGGTCGACGCGGCCTGGAAATTGAACTGGCTCCGGCGGATCTGGCGAAACTGACCCGCGCAACGTTCGCGCCTATCATCAGCGACTGACCTGAACCCGTGACAAACCAGCATCAAAAATAACCTTCTGATCGCACCACACACCCGCCTCCAGTAAGGCGCTCAGCATGACGCTGGCGGTGATCCCCCGCGGCCAGCAAAGCATCACTGCTGTTATTCTGTCGACTGCAACACAGCTTTGCATATTAATGCCGGAACTTTTGTCCCCGGCGGCTGGACGTAAGCGGCAAGGCTGTGCAGAATCCCCCCTTCTGTAAATACCAACAAGCCAACCCTTCAGTCAAGCGCAGACCAGCCAGCATGAACGATGCTTTCCACGCCATATTATCGCCACTGAAAACACTGCGCTCAGCCGTTGTGTTGAGCCTGATCGGACTGTCAGCCGCCTGTAGCCCTGTCGCTTACAAGCCGGTTCTGAACGAAGGTGTGGAACAGCAGAATGGCTATCTGGATAAAGAAATTGCACCCGGTGTTTATGTGATCGAAGTGCGTCAGATTGGTGGCTATCAGTTTATTCTGAATTACGATGACACCATCACCACCTTTAAGCAGCACTGGCATCGCCGCGCCACGGAACTGTGCAGGGCTGGCTATGTCGGCGAGCCGGAAGTTCTGCTGCCTGCAGAAGCCCGCCTGGAAGAGTTTCACTGCAATCTGCGTTACTGCCAGGACTACCCCATCGTCTCCGGCATCGCCTATTGCCATCAACGTTACAGCCTCTGATCTGAGCCACAATGTGCCCGACGGTCAGCGGCTGCACGCACGGTAAAAAATCAGCCGGTCAACCGTGCTAACCAACGACGCCACAATGGTTGCTGTACCGCTGGTTGTTTTACCGCTGTTTCTTTTTCATCGTCAGCACCGGCATCATTACCGCTTACCTGCAATTCATGAAAAAACTGCACCAGTTGCTCAATATCTGTGGCCTTTAATTCGAACGGATTAAAGGCCTGATAGCCACGGGCCTGAAGAAATGACCGTACACTTTTTTCTGCCGGAATATATTTCATCGACCAGTTACTGAATAAGCGCTTTTCAATGGCGATGCGGCTGAGAATAACCTGATTATGATGGCGACTGTCTTCACAGATGCGCTGATACAAGCCATCAACAGCAGCGGCTTCGCCTTCCAGACACTGAAGAAAATAACCATCGCCCAGATACAGCACACCACCAATTTCACGCCGGCTGTTATTGTTACGTGACTGAGTCAGAATCCGGCCTAAGCGCGGATCAATCCGGTCGTTACCGACAGAAAACGACGCATGGCTGGCGTACACAAGGCGGATTAGCATGGGAATATCCAGATAATAAAAGTTCCGATATTGTCTGGGGCCGCCACAGACAACACCAATAAGTATTAATGATGATTGTTATAGGTAAAACTAATAATCTTATTAAGGAACCTCAGACAGCGGCGCCAACTGTTGGTTAATCGCCGTCTGCAATGCCATCACCAGAGTATCAATCTGTTCGCGCGAGATGGTTAACGGCGGCGAAATAGCCAGCGTTGCCACACTGGGCAGTGGCCGTACAATAACGCCCAGTTCGCGTACCGCATTACTGACTTTAAGTGGCCATTTATCACCAGCATCCGGTAACCTCCTCTGCGCTTTATCAGCCACCAGCTGCACCCCGGCGAGTAAACCGCGACCGCGGATTTCACCGACATAAGGGTTGCTGTCTAAAACATCGTGCAGACGCTGATGCAGATAAGCACCGTTTTCCCGCGCTTTTTCCACCAGCCCTTCGCGTTCCAGCAACTCAATATTGGCCAGCGCGACCGCCGCACCAACCGGGTGGCCGGAGTAGGTATAGCCATGGGAAAAAGCACCCAGTTTTTCCGAACCCTGTTTCAGCACCTGCCAGATATCATTGGTAATAAAGGCCGCCGACATCGGAAAATAACCACTGGTCAGACCTTTGGCCGTGGCCATCATATCCGGCTCCAGCCCCAGCTGCGGCGAACCGAACCAGCTGCCCAGCCGGCCATAACCGCACACCACTTCATCGGCAACCAGTAAAATATCGTGCTTAGCCAGCAGCGCTTTAAGCTTTTGGTAATAACCGGCGGGCGGCTCGATAATGCCACCGGCGGCATGAATGGGCTCGGCAAAAAAGGCAGCAATATTTTCAGCCCCGGTAGTGTTAATTAACTGCCGTACTTCATCGATTAAACGCTCACAAAATTGCGCTTCGTCTTCACCGGGCAAAGCGCGGGTGTAAAAATGCGGACACTCCACCCGCAGCACAAAATCCAGCGGCAGCGGAAATTCTTTATGAAATCCACCCAGCCCGGTCAGACTGGCGGTGCTGACCGAGGTACCGTGATACGCCTGCTGGCGGGCGATGACTTTAATTTTTTTATGCTGGCCGCGCAGCGCATGATAATGCCAGGCAATTTTAATCAGCGTGTCGTTGGCATCGCTGCCACCACTGCCAAAAAATACTTTGCCCAGGCCGGCCGGCGCGATACTCAGCAGTTTTTCCGCCAGTTGCACCTGCCAGGGGTTCGAGGCATTGCTGAAGGTGTGGTAATAGCTGAGTTTTTCTGCGGCCTCTTTCATTGCCTGCGCCAGCTCGGCACGGCCATAGCCGGCATTCACACACCAGAGTCCGCCGACCGCATCCAGATATCGCCGCCCCTGCGCGTCTTCAATCATGCAGCCATCGGCGGCGCAGATCATCTGCGGGCCATTACTGAGCAGTGCGCTGATGGATGATGCCGGGTGTAATATGACGTCCGCATCGTCAGCGATCAGCTTTTTCAGGTCAGAATCATCCATAAGGCACTCCTTTTATTTTCAGGGCCTGTCGGCACTAATGAAACAGGCCTGTTATCGGCTAAAAATATCTCAGGCAAGGCGCTGAGAGTGTGGCCTAACGGGTTCAGCGAGCGAACAGCAACGCAGAATGAGAGGTTTTTAGCCATAACCCTCTGGGCTGAGGCCAGTTTTCCCCATTAACGTCGTCGATCGTCATTCATTTAGCCCGCTACCCATCTGCCCGGAGCAGAGGGGCGCGAAGCCCGCAGGGTCAGGAACATGGATGTTCCTGACAATATCACTCCTATCTCCTTGTTCTGAGAAAAACTGGCTATCAGCAGGCCGGATTAACTTAGTACCGGCAGGCCCTAAAGCGCATAAAAACAGACAAACCGGTCAGGCTGTATTTTCAGTGTAATCCGCTTCTGAGAAAGTAAACGGATTGCGGTAATGGTCATTGCCGATGCGTTAATGCTATACCTGTCACAGGACGAATGAAGGAGGCGTATATGCCCCTCACAGGCAATGCTGAGCGGCAGGCGCTGCTGGCCGCACTGGAAGCCCGCACCGGCAGTATGATCGATACTCTGCGGGCGTTATGTGAAATCAACTCCGGCAGCCGCCACCTGAGCGGCATCCGTCAGGTACAGGCTGGCCTGCATCAGCTGTTCGCGCCGCTATCCGATGCAGTGGAATACCGTGAGCTGGCGCCCCTCAGCCAGATTGCCGATAACGGCAGCCTGCTCGAATCCCCCTGCGCACCGATGCAGATCTTCCGCGCCCGCCCCGACGCCGCGCTGCAGATTCTGTTTACCGGCCACAGCGACACCGTCTTTCCGGCCAACAGCGCATTTAACCAATGCGAAATCCGCGCTAACCGCCTGCACGGCCCCGGCACCGCCGATATGAAAGGCGGACTGGTGATGCTGGCCGAAGCCCTGCGCTGGCTGCAGCAGTCACCATTAAAAGATCACTTTGGTTTTACCCTCGCCATCTCCCCCGACGAAGAAATCGGCTCGCCATCGTCTGCACCAGTATTGGCCGAACTGGCCACTCAGGCCCATGTCGGCATGACCTACGAACCGGCGCTGGAAGACGGCACGCTGGCCGGAGCGCGCAAAGGCAGCGGCAACTTTACCCTCAGCGCCCGTGGTCACAGCACCCATGCCGGACGCGATTTCTTTTCCGGCCGCAATGCCGTGCTGGCCATTGCCGACGCTGCACGGCTACTGGCACAGCTCAGCGATCAGCAACAGGGCATTACCGTCAACATTGGCCAGATCAGCGGTGGCGGCGCGGTGAATGTGGTGCCGGATCAGTGCATCTGCCGTTTTAATGTCCGCATGGATGAAGCCTCACAGATGGCCGTGCTTGAACAACAGATGCAGCAGATCGTGCAAAAAGTGCAGGCCAGCAGTGGCTGCGAGCTGACCCTGCACGGCCACTTTAACCGCCCGCCCAAGCCGATGAACGAGCGCCAGCAGGCGCTGTTCAGCCTGCTGCATGAATGCGGTGCTGAGCTCGGGCTGGATATCCGCTGGGTCGCCACCGGCGGTTGCTGCGAAGGCAATAATCTCGCCGCCGCCGGTCTCGCTAATATCGATACCCTTGGAGTGCGCGGCGCCAATATTCATACCGAACAGGAATACGCCTGCACCGACAGCTTTGCCGAACGCGCGGCGCTGACGGTGGTCTTTATCGAAAAGCTGATTCAACAGAAGCTGTCTCAACCTAGGGCATGTTAACACTAAGTGAATCCGGCCTGCTGAGAGCCAGTTTTTCTCAGAACAAGGAGATAGGAGTGATATTGTCAGGAACATCCATGTTCCTGACCCTGCGGGCTTCGCGCCCCTCTGCTCCGGGCAGATGGGTAGCGGGCTAAATGAATGACGAATGACGACGTTAATGGGGAAAACTGGCCTCAGCCCGAAGGGTTATGGCTAAAAATCCCTCATCTAGCGTTGCTGTTCGTTCGCTTAACCCGTTAGGCCACACTCTCAGCGCCTTGCCTGAGGAATTTTTAGCTAATAACAGGCCTGTTTAATTAGTGTTAACAGGCCCTAACAAGGAGAACCCTGCCTTATGCTGATTGTCCGGCCGGCTATCGCCGCTGATGTACACGACCTGCTGGAGCTGGCAGAAAAAGCCGGTGAAGGTATGACCTCACTGCCGCAGGACGAAGGCGCCCTGCTCGACCGGATTCAGCTGTCCTGTGACAGCTTCGAACGTCAGGACAAACACCGCGACGACTTCTTTTTTCTGGTGATGGAAGACAGCCGCCACAACAAGGTGGTCGGCACCGCCGGCGTACATGCCATGACCGGTGCGCGTCAGGCGTTCTATGCCTACCGCCTGATGAGCCTGACCCACCATTCCCACTCGCTGAATAAGCAGGTCCGCAGCCAGCTGCTGCACCTGACCAACGACTACACCGACTGCTCCGAAGTCGGCGCACTGTTTCTTGACCCCGCCTACCGTGGCAACGGCCACTGGCTGGCACGCTCGCGTTATCTGCTGATGGGGCTGTTTGCCGGACGCTTCGCCGAATCGGTTATCGCCGAGCTGCGCGGCTGGACCGACGAACAGGGCAACAGCCCGTTCTGGGATGCCATCGGCCGCCACTTTTTTCAGATGGAATTCGATGAGGCCGACACCCTGTGCGGTATCGGCTCCAATCAGTTTATTACCGAGCTGATGCCCAAATACCCGATCTATACCAGCCTGCTGCCGGAAGCGGCTCAGGCCGTTATCGGCAAGCCCGCCGACGCCGGCCGGCGGGCCAAACAACTGCTGGAGCTGGAAGGTTTCAGCTACGACCGGGTGGTGGATATCTTCGACGCCGGGCCATTGATGCGGGCCGAGCTGAGCAATATCCGCAGCGTACGTGCCATCCGCCAGCTGAGCAGTGCACTCTGCGCCGACACCACAGACGATGAAGACGCCGATGACAGCCAGTCGCTGATCATCGCCAACCCCAGCTGGCAGCAGTTCCGCGTGATCTGTACCGAAGCGCAACTGATAGCGCAAAACGGCCAGCAGCGGCTGGCGCTGAGCGCCAGCGCTCTGGGTCATCTCGGCGTACAACCCGGCCAGCCACTGGCCTTTATCCCGGAACAGCTGGGGGCATGATGAGCCTGTTAATTAACGGCCAGTGGCTTGCGGGTGAAGGCCCGGAGTTTGAATCCTTAAACCCGGCCGACGCTACACCGGTCTGGCGTAAGGCCAGCGCCAGCGCCGCCCAGATTGCTGCTGCCGTTGCCGCCGCCCGCGCCGCCCAACCGGCCTGGGCCGCTCTGGGTTTTGAGTCGCGCCTGCAGATACTGCAGGCCTTTGCCGCACAGCTACAGCAGCAACAGGACGCTTTGGCCGGCACCATCAGCCTCGAAACCGGCAAGCCGCACTGGGAAGCCCTGACCGAAGTCAGCGCCATGATCAACAAGGTTGATATCAGCATCCGCGCCTGTCAGCAGCGCACCGGCAACGACCAGCCCGGCCTGCAGCATCATGCCCACGGCGTGATGGCCGTCTTTGGCCCTTATAATTTTCCCGGCCACCTGCCCAATGGCCATATTGTTCCGGCGCTGCTGGCCGGCAATACCCTGGTCTTTAAACCCAGCGAAGAGACGCCGTTATGCGCCGAAAAAACCGCAGAACTGTGGCAGGCCGCCGGTCTCCCGGCCGGCGTACTGAATCTGCTGCAGGGCGGGCGTGAGGTTGGCGAGGCTCTGGCGCAGCAGCCGATTGATGGCCTGCTGTTTACCGGTTCCTCCAATACCGGGCGCCTGCTGCACCAGCAGTTTGGCGGCCGTCCGGAAGTGTTGCTGGCGCTGGAAATGGGCGGCAATAATCCGTTAATTGTCGATGGTAACGTGCATGCGCAGCATGCCGCCGAGCTGATTGTGCGCAGCGCCTTTATCAGCGCCGGACAACGCTGCACCTGCGCCCGGCGCCTGATTCTGACGGGAACAGAAGCACAAACTGACGCCATAGTTCAGGCACTGCTGGCACTCTGCGCTCGGCTGATTCTGCAACCAAAGGGCGATGAGCAGGCGTTTTACGGGCCGGTAATCAGCGCCCGTGCGCAGCAGCAATTGCTGGCCGCGCAACAACAGTTAATCAGCCTCGGCGGTAAAGCATTACTGAGTATGAGCGCCATTGGCAGCGCCGGTTTTTTACTGTCGCCAGGGCTGATCGATATGACCGGCGCGCAGCCCGCGCCGGATGAAGAATGGTTCGGCCCGCTGCTGCAGCTGTACCGCACACCCCGCTTTGACGACGCCATCCAGCTGGCCAACAACAGCCGCTTTGGTCTGGCCGCCGGTTTAATCAGCGATAACCCACAGCAGCAACAACAGTTCCGCGCGCAGATCTGCGCCGGGGTGATCAGCATCAACGCACCGACCGCCGGAGCTTCCAGCGCGCTGCCGTTCGGCGGTATCGGTGCCAGTGGCAACCACCGCCCCAGCGCCTTCTATGCCGCCGATTACTGCGCCTGGCCACAGGCCATCAGCACAGGTCCGTTAACCCACGATTACGTTTCCCCTTCAGGTACAGGTTTCCGTCCATGAACACCCAGACTGCCCAGACTGCTCAGGAACAACAGGAACAGGAACAACAGGCTCAACAGACCGTGCAGGAAGTTAACTTTGACGGGCTGATCGGCCCGACTCACCATTACGGCGGCCTTGCCAGCGGTAACCTGGCCTCCAGCCGTAATGCCCTCAGCCGTTCCAGTCCGAAACAGGCGGCATTACAGGGGCTGGAGAAAATGCGCACGCTGCTGAACATGGGTTATCCACAGGGCTTTATGCCACCGCAGATGCGCCCCGATCTGAGCGTGCTGCGCCGTCTGGGCTTCAGCGGCAGCGATCATCAGCTGCTGAACCGCGCTGCGAAAGAATCCCCGGCGCTGCTGTCGATGGTGTATTCCGCTTCATCCATGTGGGCTGCCAATGCCGCTACCGTCACACCGTCCGCCGACAGCAGCGACAGCCGGGTGCACTTTACCCCGGCCAACCTGATCACCACCGCCCACCGCGCCATCGAACATGAACAAACCTTCGCCACCTTAAATGCCATGTTCCCTGATAAAGAACGCTTTGCTGTGCATCCGGCGTTACCGGCGATTCACCGCTTTGCCGACGAAGGTGCGGCCAATCACACCCGCCTGAGTGCCGATTATCAGAGCCCCGGCGTAGGCTTATTTGTGTATGGCCGCGACACCAATACCGACCTCGCCGCGCTGACCTTTCCCGCACGCCAGAGCCGTGAAGCCTGCGAAGCCATCGCCCGCCAGCACGGGCTGCGCCATGCCGTTTTTTTACAGCAAAGCCGTCATGCGATTAATGCCGGTGCGTTTCATAACGATGTGGTCGCGGTCGGTAACGGGCCAGTGCTGTTTTTTCATGAGCAGGCTTACGAAGACAAAGCGCGCGACCGTGCCTTCAGTGAATTAAATCAGTGGCTGCCACTGCAAAGCCTGTGTGTACCGGCCAGTAAAGTCAGCCTCAGTGACGCCATCAACAGTTATTTATTCAACAGCCAGTTGCTGGCCACCATGAACGCTGACGGCAGCGCCGATATGAACAACATGTGTTTAATTGCCCCTTCAGAATGCGCCGATAATCAGGCCGTAAAAACCTATCTGAATGAACTGCTGACCGATCACAGCCAGCCTATCCGTCAGGTGAAGTTTGTTGATGTGCGCCAGAGTATGAGCAACGGCGGCGGCCCGGCCTGTTTACGTCTGCGGGTGATATTAACGGCCCACGAACGGGCGGCGATAAATCCGGCCTTTATGCTCAGCGACGAAAAAATCAATAGCTTACAGGATTGGGTAAAGCGCCATTACCGCGACGAATTAATTCCCGCCGATCTGGCCGACCCTGCCCTGTTTGATGAATCACAGAATGCTCTGGACGAGCTGACGCAGATGCTCGGACTGGGAAGTTTTTATGGTTTTCAGCAAGCGTAATAAACGCTGAAAAATAACTGGCGCGGCTATGAATATGCCGCGCAGATTTAAACGCTCATTTACCTGTTAACAGCTTAGGATCAAGCAGACGCTCCAGCTCTTCCCGGCTTAAATCGGTATGTTCCAGTGCCACATCAATCACCGGGCGGTTTTCTTTATACGTCTGTTTAGCGATGTCGGCGGCTTTTAAATAACCAATCACCGGATTTAATGCGGTTACCAGAATCGGATTACGCGCCAGCGCTTTATTCAGATTATCTTCGTTGACCTTAAAACCGCTGATGGCATTATCAGCCAGTAAACGGCTGACATTGGCCAGCAGACTCAGACTTTCACACAGATTACGCGCCACCAGCGGCAGCATGACATTTAACTCGAAATTACCGGACTGACCGGCGATGGTAATCGCGCTGTCGTTACCGATTACCTGCGCACAGACCATCGCCACCGCTTCCGGAATTACCGGATTTACTTTGCCCGGCATAATAGACGAGCCGGGTTGCAGTGCCGGTACTTCAATTTCGCCCAATCCGGCCAATGGCCCGGAATTCATCCAGCGTAAATCATTGGCGATTTTCATTAATGAAACCGCACAGGTTTTTAACTGTCCCGACAAGGCCACGGCAATATCCTGGGTAGCGATATGAGTAAAGGGATTCTCTGCCGGGGTAAAAATCATGCCGGTTAATACCGATAATTCGGCACAGAATGCACCGGCAAACTGTGCGTGGGCATTCACCCCGGTACCGATGGCGGTACCGCCCTGTGCCAATGACTGAATCGCCGGCTGCTGCATTTTTAATGTGTGGATATTCTGCGCAATCTGCGTAGCCCAGCTGTTCAGGCTCTGATCCATACGCAACGGCATGGCATCCATTAAATGGGTGCGGCCGGTTTTGACAATATGCGCAAGGCTCGCGGCTTTGCGTTCGATGATTTTTTGCAGATGCTCCAGCGCCGGTAATAATTGTTGCTGTAATAATAAAGCGGCGCTGATATGAATCGCCGAGGGAATGCTGTCGTTACTGCTCTGACCAGCGTTAACGTGATCATTCGGACTGACCGTTTTTTGCAATGCGCGGGCGGCCAGCGTGGCCAGAACTTCGTTGGCATTCATATTGGAGCTGGTGCCGGAACCGGTCTGAAATACGTCCAGCGGAAAATGCTGCATCATGCCCGGGCTCTGCAGCAACGACTGTGCGGCCTGTTCAATGGCGGCGGCGATGTCTTTATCCAGTTCACCCAACTTGCCGTTGGCGCGGGCAGCGGCGGCTTTTACCAGCAACAATGCACGGATAAACGGCTCAGGCAGAGTCTGACCACTGACCGGAAAATTATTAATCGCGCGCTGAGTCTGGGCACCGTACAGGGCATCAGCCGGTACCTGTAGCTCGCCCATGCTGTCACGTTCGCTGCGCAAGTCGCTCATGCTGTGTTCCTCTGTGCGTTAACCGGCTGATTTCCTTCGACGATAAAGAAGCGGACGCGGTTCGGCCAATACTCATTCGTTATCAGGCTGATAAGAATAACGATAAGCATGCATATATCGGTTTATCAGGCAGAGACTCAGGGCCGCAACACATCCTGCTGCCAATACTGCGCCGCAAAATCAATAAAGGCGCGGATAACCGGTTGTTGATAACTGCGCGACAGGTATACCGCCCACAGCGCATGCTGCGGCAGCGGATACGCTTCCAGCAGCGGCTGTAACGCACCACTGGCCAGCAGCGGATTGCCGAGGTCGCAGGGCAGCCGGGCAATACCCATGCCCTTGCAGGCGGCACGCACCAGCACGCCCATATCGTTAGCGAACAGGCTGCCGTTCACCTCCTGCTCCAGCAGCTGCCCCTCATGTAAAAACTGCCAGCGCTGCTGCACCAGATGAATCAGGCAATTGTGGCTGGCCAGCTCCGCCGGAGTTTCCGGCTTGCCATGGCGGGCCAGATAGTCCGGGCTGGCACAAAGCATGGAATCCACTGCCATCAGCCGCCGCGCAATCAGGCTGTCATCCGGCTGCACCGTGTAACGCAGGGCAATATCGACCCGCTCGTCCACCAGCTGGGCATTTTTATCCGACAGCAACAGATGAAAACACACCTGCGGATGCTGGGCGCTGAAGCTGTCGATCAGATCCAGCAGCAGGTTTTGTCCAAGGCCAATCGGGCTGGCAATACGGATATCGCCGACCAGTTCAGCGGTGTGCAGCCGCGCCCGGCTCTCCAGCTCAGCCGCTTCGCTGAGAATGCGCTCACAGTAACGCAGCGCTTCTTCTCCGGCGGTGGTCAGGCTGACCCGGCGCGTGGTGCGGTGTAACAGGCGCAGCTGCAGCCAGTCTTCCAGCTCCTGTACATCGCGGCTGACGCGCAAGCGGCTCTGGCCGAGCTGCTCAGCCGCTGCGGTAAAACTGCCGCAGGCGGCGACTTCCACAAAACTGCGCATGGCATTGAGTTTATCCACAGTCGCCTCTTATTTGATCAAAATCAGATACAAACTCGATCATATATGAATATTTATCGCGACACACCGAACCAATAGACTGGTCGCATTCAAACACAAACAACCGCTTTCAAACACAAGAGGACAGATTATGAAAATTGCAATTATTGGTGCGACCGGCTGGATTGGTTCAACTCTGGTAGCAGAAGCACAAAGCCGCGGCCACGATGTCATCGCCATTGCCCGCGACAGCAGCAAAATCGCGGCCACGGGTGTCGATAAACGCAGCCTCGACCTGAGCGCGGATGATAACAGCACGGCCATCACGGCCGCCGTTACCGGTGCTGATCTGGTGATAGCCAGCATCGGTGGCCGTGCGGCTGGTAACCATGAGATTGTTGCCGCGTCTGCTCAGCGTCTGCTTAATGAATTACCGGCAGCCGGGGTTAATCGTCTGCTGTGGGTGGGTGGTGCCGGCAGTCTGGAAGTTGCGCCCGGCGTCACCCTGTTATCGCTGCCGGAATTTCCGGAGGCGTATAAAGGTGAAGCCACCGCTCAGGGCGAAGCACTGGCCGTTTTCCGCAACAGCACCAGCACCATAAACTGGACCTTTATCAGCCCGGCGGCAGAAATCTTCCCCGGTGAGCGTAGCGGCCACTACCGCACTGGCGGCGATAGCCTGGTCAGCGACAGCGAAGGCAAGAGCCGTATTTCAGTGCAGGATTATGCCGTGGCGATGATCGACGAAGCAGAGAAAAATGCGCATCCAAAACAGCGGATGGGTGTTGCTTACTGAGAGTAATTACCGAAATAAAAGGAGGCTTGGCCTCCTTTTATTTTTCCATTAATTACCTGCGGTTTGTCTGGAAAAAATCTGCAAAAAATACCTGATAACCCGCTTTAATTTTCACTTATTTTCGCTGGCCTTTATCAACAACTTTGCGTAACGACAGGTTGTGCCGGGTAACCTCCGGTAACGGCCGCGATCAAAACACAGGAAACTTGTTGTACCTTTGTAGCTGCACTGCCGATTGTCATAAAACCTTCATATTCCCCACCTAAAAGCTGCAGCCATAACTTCTATTCTTTTCACAACGTTTGCTTAATAACGAGTGCAGTACTTATGCGTATCCGACACCGATTAATTTTAATGGCGGCTTTACCGGCCTTACTGGCCAGCATCATGTTCTTTTATGTCTGGCAACAAATGCCCCAGGTGGTGAATAACGCCACGCGCTTATTTGAGCAACGCATGCAGCCGGTATGGCTGTTAAGTGGCATAAGCCGGGCTTATGCTACTGGTGTGGTAGATGTTGCTCATCAGAGCCGGGCACAGATGCTGCTCTGGGATGACGCTGGCCAACGTCTGCAACAGGCGCGAGAGCAGATCGAAAACAACTGGCAGCAATATCTGAGCAGCGGCCTGACCGGTACCGAGCAGGAAGCCATCCGTCAGCAGGCCGGTGCTTATGACAAAGCACTGGCCGTCATTACCCGTTTACAGCAGTTTGTTGCCGAGCATGAGTCGTACAGCATGGGCAGCTATATCGACATGGATATGTATCCGCAACTGGCGCCGATGCTGCAATTAACCGACCAGCTGATCAACCTGCAAACCGGGCTCGCTGCAGAAGGGCAGCAGCAAGCGCTGAGCGATACCCGCGCCACCATCCGCACCATTGCCGTTATTGCCGCAATCACCATCGCCGCGATGCTGGCGCTGGGCTGGCTCGGTTACCACCGCATACTCAACCCGCTGCGGGCCATCCGTAACCATGTGATTGATATTGAACGGAGTAAAGATCTGAGTCGCCGTACCGGCATCAACAGTGAGGATGAGCTGGGTGAACTGGCTGCAGCCTTCGATAGCATGCTGGGCACGATGGCTGCGACGCTGGGCGGTATGCACAGCAATGGCCAGCATCTCAGCCGCGCCGCCGGAACGCTGCTGCAACTGGCGCAGGAAACCGGCCAGGTGGCACAGCAGCAGGTGCAGGAAGCGGCCACCAATGGTCAGCAGATGGAGCGCGTGGCCGCCGCCGCAGAAGAAGTTCGCAATGTGGCTCAGAGTGCAGAAGCAGCAACGCTAGAAGCCGCCTCGCGGGTAAACGAAGGCAGTGCCACCGTGCAGCAGCTGGTCGGCGCGATCGGTCGTTCAGGGGTGCAGGTACAACAAGCCGCCGCTGAAGCCGAGTCGTTACGGCGCCATTCGGAAAATATCGGCAAAGTGCTGGATGTCATCAACAGCATTGCCGAACAAACCAATCTGCTGGCACTGAATGCCGCTATTGAAGCCGCCCGGGCCGGTGAGCAGGGGCGCGGTTTTGCCGTGGTCGCCGACGAAGTGCGCACGCTGGCCAGCCGTACCTCGGCCTCTACCCGCGAGATTCAGCAACTGGTGGACGATCTGCAGCAGGGAGCCAATCACACCGCCAGCGATCTGGCCGGAGTGAATCAATTGAGTGAGCAGATGGTGAGCCATGCGCAACAGGCCGGTGATGCGCTGCATGCCATCCAGCAGTCCGTGGAGGCTATGCGTAAGACCAGCGAGAGTGTGTCGCGCCTGAGCGGTGAACAATTGCAGTTAAGCCAGAGCATCCAGAGCCGCAGCGCAGAAGTGACGCAGCAATCACGCCGCACCGAAGAAAAGGCCAACGACACCAAACAACTCAGCCATGAACTGGCTGGTCTGGCGGAACAGCAGCGACAGGCACTGCTGGTATTTAATGTGAACTGAGAGCGAAGGCATTCCTAAGCTTAAATTCGTATTGTCCAGCTTTAACGAGTTCGATAGTCTCAGTAATCCACTCTTTGGCAAAGGTGCTGCTCAGCCCGGCTGACAGCCCTTTGTTCCGTTTTTTCTGTTCCGTTTTTCTTCTGTTCCGTTTTCTTGTTTCGTTTTTTCTTCTGTTCTGCCATGAATGAATGGCTAATTAACAGCCGGTAACCAGTTATCTTCCGGTTTAAAAACCTCCTGCATAATATCCGGGTTTTCCTGCTGCAGCTTGAGGGCCATTGCTTCAATTTTGCGGATTTTTTCCCGCGCAAAGGCGACCTCTTCTTCACTGATACCGCCGGCTTCGGCCTGATCAATGTATTGCTGAATCAATGCCGTTTTCTGTTTACTGGCTTCAACAAAGGCGCGGAACATGCGCTTTTCCTGACGCTGTTCATAGGCGAGGTATTGCTCTTCATCGGCCAGCTCTTCAGCGGTTGGCATTTCCCGCGGACGCGAGGGAGAGAGTTTGGGCGCACGCGGGTCGCCGTTAATCCGCGCCGCCTGCATGCTGGCAATGGCATCGCGGTTCAGCCGTGGCAACCAGGCGTCCAGTTCGCTGTTATCCAGATCATGGATAGCGCTGTCTGCGGTTTTTCCCTCCGCAGAATCCGGCGCAGCCGGTGCCTGCAATGGCGGCACAACCGTTGGCGTGTAAGCCGGCTCCTCTGTCTGCGGCAGAGCATGATTCTCCCCCACCAGCACATCCACCTGACGCAGCCATAACAAAGCCGCAATCAGACCCGCACCGCCACTCAGCAGCAGAACGTTTATCCATGTTGCCTTCATAATGCCCCTCAGCTCTGTGGCTTCAGGCGACGGTTAAGCTGGATATTGGCTTCGTTACGCAGTTTTTTCTGCAGCGTCTGTAAATCCTGCTGCAGTGCTGCCCGCGCCAGTTCGTGCGAGAGTTCATAGCGCACGCCTTCGTCGCTCAGCGGTAAATAACCATCCACCCGCTCATCCACCCAGAGAATTTCGTACACCACATCACCTTCATTCTGTGGACTGCGAAATGCCGGTGACACCTGCCCTTCAGGTTGTACAAAGGCCACCGAGTGCAGCCAGGTGCGGTCTTTTTCGCCGCGCTTAAGCCAGCCCAGTTCTCCGCCGTTGTCTTTATCGGCGGCAATCGAATAGCGCTTAACGGCATCGGCAAAGGATAAGCCACCGCGAATTTCGGCCACAACAGCATCGGCCTGAGCCTGATCAGCCAGGCGAATATGGCGCACTTTAGCGCGCTCGACCACGCGGAAATCGTCTTTATGTTCGTCGTAGCCGGCACGCAATTCGGCGTCGGTAATGGTGGCTGCACGTGCGCGCAGGGCCGAATTATCATCATGGATATCCATATTAATACCCATGCTCTCCATTAAGCGCAGACGATGTTCCTGGTTCAGAATCACCTGCTGCAGCGCCTGCCAGTCTTCAGCAGAGAGCTGTTTTTTACTCCAGTTCAGTACGTACAGACCACCGACATATAACCGTGTCTGCTGTTGTAAATAATCGAGGTTACCGCTTTGCAGCGCCAGACGGCCCTGCACATTCTGACGCTGATAAATATCCAGCAGACTGACGTTGCCGCCTTCTGCCAGTTCCGTGTTCAGCACGGCAAAACCGGCCGCCGCGGTTTTCTGTTCCGCTGTCAGATCAATGGTCAGCCCTGGCTGCAATTTAATCAGCGCATTCAGACGCTCCACATTCAGTTCAGGATTCCACTGCACCAGACTGGAGAAATTATTGCCCGGCAACGCATTGACGCTGGCGACAATCTGATCGTTAAAATAATCCCGCAGCAACGATACCAGCCGGTTATGGCGTTCAACACTGGCGGCAAATGCCACGCGGTTTTCCGGATTCAGCTGCTCTGCACTGAGATGGGTACGGGCGTAATCCGCCATTAAGGCATCGTCGAGTAATTGCTGCAGAATGGTTTGCAGGGTCAGAGTCCGGCCACTGGCCTGTGCCGCTTTTTGTTGCTTGTGCAGAAAAATATCCAGCAGGGTACGACTCAGGGGAAGATCGCCGACACGGGCAATCTGCTCTTCATGTTCAAGACTGTACTGAATGCCTGCCGAGGCCTGAGCAGGCAACAGAAAAGACAGCATAACGGCAAAGAATACGGCGTATTTTTTCATGGCTTCGTTACAGATCCGGTGGCGTTGTTAACTGGAATAATGACCGGTATGAATGACAAAGTCTTTTTCCGGGCAAAAAAAAGCAGGATGATCCTCACGCAAATCATCCTGCCAAACACCTGAAAAAAATTTCAGAGTGGGGCCTTCACACCGGCTGCCCTGACAATCCATAGCGGGGCAACCTTTGTGATCGTGGGCAGCGGCATCCTTATTAAGATGCCATTGCCACTATCCTTTAAAAACGATTGGCAGCATGGTTCAGCACATGCACCGTCATAGCGATGGCGTGTGGAATAACCACTTGTGCTACCTGGGTGCGGTCACTGGCTGACGTGCTGCTCAGCACGATGCCGCCCTGGCTGTAAGAGATCGCCCCGCCCTGGGTCAGCAGCGGACGAATGTCTTTCTGATTAGCCGGTACCGGAGTAAAGCTGTTCAGCGCATTGGTCACCAGCGAATCGTTATTCAGATCCAGCGCGGTGTAATTGTCTTCTACCCAGCCTTCCCAGCCGGAATGGTTCAGGTCAGAGGTGGTCCAGGTGTGATGCGGTTGCAGCAGGTCGGTGGTGTGCAGAGTGAAACCCAGCATCTGTGCGGTCGGGTTTTTCCAGAATTCGTTGTACCAATGCTGACCGAGGTTATCGATTGGCTGGAACGGGATTTTTTCGAAATCCTTATACATATTTTTATTGGAGCTGCTGCCCTGACGGTAGTTCGCTTCGGTAATACCGTAGCTGTTGTATTCGGAGTCTTCTGAACACGACCAGAAGAAGCACCAGCCGGTCATACCGCCTTTGCCATCATCCAGGTGATCGCCCACCAGCCAGGTAGCAGCCAGATTATCCACAGCACCCCAGACAGTCAGCAGGTCGTAGTTATAACCGCCCAGATCATTACCATGGGCATCACCACCGCGGGTGTGGTTCTGGAAGTGCCAGTAAGAGGTGTACTTAACGATAGACGCGCCCGCGCCCCATACCGGCGCTTCAACACAGTCACCGGTGACCGCACCACAAATAAACGTATCGGCAAAGTCATCCACATCGTAAGCACCCTGCCCCAGAACTTCAGCAAATTGCTCCATGCTGTAACCGGCGGCCTGTGCTGCAGCAGCCAGTTTGTTGTATTCGGTGGTATCCGGGTGCGCCGCCATATAGCTGATGGCATCTTTTACAATGCGCTTATGGGTTGGCTGGGTGAATGCTTCAGCATTCATTGCACCGAGAATCAGTGCTGCGCTGACAGAAAGGGCCAGAGTGTGTTTCATAGTGGATTCGCCTGTGTGTTTTTTGGTCTCTCTAAACTCGCACAGCATTGTGAATACCGCATTGCAATGCGGTTACGACTCTGAGCCGTAGCCCTGAGTCGTAAACCAGGGTCTGTACAATGAATAACGAGCGTGTTTTTTATTTTTTAAAACCGTCACGACGACCGTGATGCGCTAAGACTAATAACTGAGAATGGTCTACGACAATACGTACTCCGGCACTTGGCCTGAATGGGGGCGGATTAATTTCAAACTGTCCCAAACGGTGAATACGGCGACTTTTTTGGACCATACTTAATAATACAGATATTAATTATGCCGTGATTTTCCGTATTGGTCAGACCATACCTGAAAGCAAAAAAAGTCGGATAATCATGGAATTAACCGATTTATGGAAATAATAAACGAGCAGCAACCACGGCGATTTTTCACTCTTGCGCTCAGTATGTATTCTGTAGCGGTAAGATACTGATATTCTTATTGGCTAAGAATATTGTGCGCCGGCACGGATCTGTGCTGCTACGATCACACTGAACTTTTTACACAGGATGCACGTCATGAAACGACCGCTGGGCTTTATTCTGCTGGCGACGCTGATTCCCGCCAGTGAAGCACTCGAAGTGGGCCGCGATGCATGGACGAACGCCATGACCACCGCACTGCCCAATGCGTTTTGCCAGCCGCAACAATTCTTCCGCCAATGTTTTGATGTCAGTGAAGCACAGTGCCTGCAGACGGCCAGCCAGACGACCAAGCACTGCCTGCAACAATTTTCAGCGCAATTTCCGCCGGTATTCCAGCAACCAACCGACGGTTCGCACTGGGGAACAATGGTTGGGCAATGTGCAGGGGAGGCGTATCAGACAACGCTGAGCAAAGAGTTTAAAAATACCGCCAAATGCAATGACGTAAACCAATGGCTTTGATCGGAATAAAGCCCGGTAAGCATTAAAGAAATAAAAAAACCCGCTTGCGCGGGTTTTTATTTAGCCGGTAAATAAACGCTCAGGCGCTCAGTTTACCTTGGCATTCAGTTCGCCACTCGCGTAACGCAGGAACATATTGTCCAGAGAGATCGGTTTGATCTTAGAAGCGTTACCAGCAGTACCGAACGCTTCGTAACGGGCGATACAGATATCGCGCATTGCGGTCACGGTCTGGGCGAAGAATTTACGCGGATCGAACTCGCTTGGGTGTTCAGCCATCATACGACGCATCGCACCGGTAGAGGCCAGACGCAGGTCGGTATCGATGTTCACTTTACGCACGCCGTGCTTAATGCCTTCCACGATTTCTTCAACCGGCACACCGTAGGTTTCTTTAATGTCGCCGCCGTACTGGTTAATAATCGCCAGCCACTCCTGCGGTACAGAAGAAGAACCGTGCATCACCAGATGCGTGTTCGGAATGCGTTTGTGGATTTCCTTGATGCGATCAATCGCCAGGATATCCCCTGTTGGTGGCTTGGTGAATTTGTACGCGCCGTGGCTGGTGCCGATGGCAATCGCCAAAGCATCGACCTGAGTACGCTTAACAAAGTCAGCCGCTTCTTCCGGATCGGTCAGCATCTGACTGTGATCCAGTACACCTTCGGCACCGATGCCATCTTCTTCACCGGCCATACCGGTTTCCAGCGAACCCAGACAACCCAGTTCGCCTTCGACTGATACACCACAGGCGTGCGCCATATCGACGGTGCGCTTGGTCACGTCAACGTTGTAGTCATAGCTGGTTGGGGTTTTACCGTCTTCACCCAGAGAGCCATCCATCATCACTGAGCTGAAGCCCAGCTGGATAGAACGCTGACAGACGTCCGGAGAGGTACCGTGATCCTGGTGCATACACACCGGAATGTGCGGAAACTCTTCAATCGCGGCCAGAATCAGGTGACGCAGGAACGGTGCACCTGCGTATTTGCGGGCACCGGCAGACGCCTGAACAATTACCGGAGAATCGGTCTTGTCGGCGGCTTCCATGATGGCGCGCATCTGTTCCAGGTTGTTCACATTAAATGCCGGTACGCCGTAGCCGAATTCGGCGGCGTGATCCAGCATCTGACGCATGCTGATTAATGCCATGTCAAAATACCTTAACTGTGAAAATTGGCTGGCCGCTATTCTAACGGCTTATGTTGTGGATAGAAACGGCTATTGGCTACTGTCCATACCGCCGTGGCCACTCTCCCGACCGATGCTGCGGATCATCTCCTCCTGCCACTTTGCCTGAGCCGCCTCAAATTGCTCAAGCGCCGCCGCCAGTGGCTGCCAGCGTTCCTGCGGCCACAGTTGCTGCAGAAAAGTGGCTTCGTTGCAGGCGGAAAACTCGCGGGCGGTGACAAAAAAATCAGCTGTAACAGTCAGCAGGCAGGACGCACGCAGTGATGTTTCAAGCTGGCGACACAGAGTCAGATAAAAATCGACCATGATCTGGTCGGCCTGTTCGTAATCCATTTCATCGATCTGAGCATTGATACGGTCAAACAACGCATCATGCTCACCATGCAGGCGGATGCCGTCAAAATCATCCTCGGTAAAGAGTTCACAGTCCGGCGCATTCAGCCACAGCAGTGGGTAATCATCGCCGCTATCTGTTATCTCATGCGGCTGAATCAGCGCGATGGTCGGCGGCAGCGGCCCCTGATCCGAGTATTCAAACAGAAAACAGCTGACCGTATTGGCAATGGGCGTCGCTTGCAGGTCGGCCAGAATTTTATCATGCAGGGCTGAGCGCGCCTGCTCCAGCATCTCCTGCAGTGACAGCGCTTCGTGCGAGCGGTCATAGACAATGCTGTTCTGCGTCAGGTTGCGGATAACCTCAACCTCACCATCAACACTGAATTCAACCAGACTTTCCATATACGGCGTCAGCTCAGGTGCAACACCGACGTCTGGCATGCGAGCGGAACGCTCAATAATTCGAACACCTGCGGCACTCCACTCATAATCACTGACTTTTACACCGTATTCACGGGCAGTGATAAAAGTAAGCGGATAACCCTCGGCATCTTTTTTCAGTAACTCAATAACAATGGGTTTAGCGTCATCTCCGTTGCGATAAATCTGCTGACGGCAGGCCCAGTCGCCGAGCTGATAAAATGTCGTGTCATAGCTAACGTTATCACCCATCAGCCACTTACTGGCACGTAACTGCCCTTCCTTCATCGCCACCACAATGATGCCATCCGCTGTTGTGTCCATCTCATCGACCGACGGGTAAATCGCGCAGCGTTCCTGTGGAACATGATGAAGGTATTGGGCGAAGGGCTCTAATGAGAAAAAGTCCAGACTGGCAAAGCCAACCTGATACTCGCCGGACATCAGCTCATCCAGCGACAGGCTGCCAAATTGTGCCGACGATATCGTGCTGAATAACTCAGCAATCTGTTCGAGAGGATTCATCCCTGGACTCCTTGAATGAAGGCGTTGCCGTTATTGGAGCGGATATATATTCCGAAACATGGGCGGGAAAACCCGGCATGGGAACGCCGGGTTTTCTGCATCAGAAGTCGCGCAACGTATCGCGCGGCAGTTGTTGTGGAACGCCGATGGCTTCAAAGTCGCGATTCTGGCGCTCAGCCGATTGTTTGGCGGCGCTGTCGTCGTCCACGTTATGTGGCGTTGCACTGCAGCCAGACAGACCGGCGATCAACAGAATCGATAAATAACGCATCGTCATTCCTCTGCTCTCTTACTTAGCACGCTCTTCCAGAATCGCGACGGCAGGCAGTACTTTGCCTTCGACGAATTCCAGGAAGGCACCGCCTCCGGTGGAGATGTAAGACACTTTGTCGGCAATCTCATACTTATCAACCGCGGCCAGAGTGTCACCACCACCGGCAATGGAGAACGCGTCGGATTCGGCAATGGCCAGCGCCAGGGCTTTGGTACCTTGACCAAACTGGTCGAATTCGAATACGCCGACCGGGCCGTTCCAGATAATGGTTTTGGCGCTTTTCAGCTGCTCGGCCAGTGCTTTGGCGGAATCCGGGCCGATGTCGAAGATCATATCGTCGGCTTCGACCGCGTCGGCACTCTTCAGAGTAGCGACGGCGCTTTCTGAAAACTCTTTACCGCATACCACATCGGTCGGCAAAGGAATGGAGACTTTTTCCATCAGTTTTTTTGCTGCCGGAATCAGGTCGTCTTCACACAGGGATTTGCCCACTGGCTTACCGGACGCCGCCAGGAAGGTGTTGGCAATACCACCACCAACGATGATCTGATCACAGATATCGGACAGACTTTCCAGCACTTCCAGCTTGGTCGAGACTTTTGAGCCACCAACAATCGCCACCAGCGGACGCGCCGGAGTCGCCAGCGCTTTGCCCAGTGCATCCAGTTCAGCCGCCAGCAATGGGCCGGCACAGGCAACCGGAGCGAATTTAGCCACACCATGAGTAGACGCCTGAGCGCGGTGTGCGGTACCAAAAGCATCCATCACGAAGACGTCGCACAGCGCGGCATACGCCTGGGCCAGTTCGTCGGCGTCTTTTTTCTCACCTTTGTTAAAGCGTACGTTTTCCAGCAGCACTACTTCGCCGGCGGCGACATCAACGCCTTCGCGGAAATCTTTAATGACGTTAACGTCACGGCCGAGCAGGCCGGCCAGGTGAGCCGCAACCGGCTTGATGGACGATTCTTCGTCGTACACGCCTTCTTCCGGACGACCCAGGTGGGACATAACAATCACCTTGGCACCGGCATCCAGAGCCAACTGAATGGTTGGCAGCGACGCACGGATACGCGCATCGGAGGTTACCTTGCCGTTCTTTACCGGAACGTTCAGGTCTTCACGAATTAAAACGCGCTTACCACTCAGATCAAGATCGGCCATTTTCAATACAGTCATGATAATTCCACTCACGATATCCATTAAAATGCAGCCCCGTACGGCAGGCTCACTCCGTGAACCCACAGCCTCCGGGACGATGAAAAATTGGCCGGCGATTATAGCAGCAAGCGCCCGCCTGCCCTAGTCCTGCAACTGCCGGGAGCCGATGGGTTAAAGTCCTCTAAGACAGCAGCAGAAGCGGACAACCTCACCCGGTCTTCTGTTCTGAGAAAAACTGACTTTTAGCAAGCCGGATTCAGATAGTGTGAACGGGTCCTTATCGCCAAGGTAGTTATTGATAGAGGTTGCAGCTAGAATCTGCGGTCTTCATTCGGCTCAACCCGGAGCGAGCCGAAGTGACTATTTCAGGACAGTTAATAAAGGAAGATCCCATGTTCAAATCCTGCTTACGCCTCAGCGGCCTGCTGCTGGCAACCTCACTGGCTTTGCCTGCTGCCGCACTGGAAGTCAAAGTGCTGAGCGCCGTGGTTAAAGATGAAACCATTGCCGATGCCAAAATCACCTGGCAGCGCAACGGTGAAAGCTCTGTACGTGCCAGCTCTGCCGCCACCGGAGTAGCCAGTGCAGCCAGCACTCTGGCTGACGATGCCGACACGACCATGATCATCGACAAGGCCGGTTACTCCACACTGGTTGTGAAGTGCCCGTGTGATGGCTTTACCTACGCCCTGTCACCGGTGATGCAGAACCTCGATGGTCTGCGCGTGGTACTGACCTGGGGCAGCAAGCCATTCGATCTGGACTCTCACCTGACCTACCTCGGCAACCACGTTTACTACGTGAAAAAACAGGGCCGTGATGCCAATCTGGATGTCGATGACACCAACAGCTTCGGGCCGGAGACCATCACCATTGAGCAGAAGCACGACGGCGAACGCTACGTTTACGCCGTACACGATTACAGCAACCGCGACAGCAAAACGTCTAAAGCGTTAGGCAACAGTAACGCCCGCGTTCAGGTGTATGTTGGCCAGACGCTGATCCGTACTTACAACGTTAAACCGGATCAGACCGCTTCCAGCTGGGTGGTGTTCGGTATTGACGAAAACGGCGCCTTCCATGACGTTGACCAATACCTGAGCCTGAACCGCGATGGTCTGGCCGCTCACCTGTACAGCCTGATCAAAGCCGATTCTTTCGAGAGTCACTCGCTGATCACCGACGCCATCAAAAAAGAAGCCAAGCGCATCAACACCCGTGGCGAGAAACTCTATGGCGAGAAGAAACTGGAAGACGCGATGTACGCTTTTCAGGACGCTGTTAACCTCTACCCAAGCTTTGGCCAGGCCTACAGCAACCTGGGTCTGACCTACCAGAAACTGAACCGTACCGCCGAAGCACTGTGGGCTAACCGCAAAGCGATTGAACTGGCGTCCGGTAAAAATAAAGATCGGGTACAGGCCAGCAGCTACTACAACATTGCCCGTATTTATGAAGCCAGTGGCCGCTGGCAGGATGCGCTGGATAACTTCCGCAAAGCCAAGTCGCTGCGCGAGCACAGCGCTTACGATAGCGGCATCAGCCGGATGCAGGAAAAACTGAACCAGCAGTAAGTTAAAACCTGTTAAGACGAACCCCGCGCCAGCGGGGTTTTTTATTCCGCTGACCCAATGTTATTCATCGCAAAAGGACATCTCATGCGTTTTATATTCCCGCTGTTACTGGGCCTGATCATCAGCCCGCTCACCCTGGCCGCAGGTCCCGCTAAAGTCGCCACGCTGGAGCGCAGCCTGTGGCCACAACCGTTAACCAGCGCTGTAGCCTTTGACCGCGCTTCTGCCGCCGAAATTCTGACCTTCGCCCGCTTGCTGGAAGCCACAGCACTGAGCACTGAAGCCAAGATTAAAACCTTTACCGCCGTCGATAAGCCCGATACTGCCAGCGTGCAGCGCTGGCTGGGGAAAACCCGGCAGCGGCTGCAGGCTAACTATGCACAGGCCTGTGGTCAGTGTGCCGCGTCCGCCAGCTGGGCGACATTAATAACCGCCAGCCAACAGCCCGTTACCGGGAAGTATCAGGACTGGGCCAAAGCCAGCGAAGCATTCCACTTACGTTACCTGTATGAACAGGTGCGTTTGGCGGCATTATTCCCGCGCATTACCAGTGAAATTCACACATTCAATCAGCACGAGGTAGATGGTTTTGAATTGCCCGACCGTCAGTTTCTGCTGAGCTATGATGACGGCCCGGCACCCGACCGCTTAAAGGATGGCGTTAAAGTAAACGGCACTGAGCAGCTGGTTAAAGCACTGGAAAGTGCCGGCATGCATGCACAGTTTTTCGCACTGGGCGAACGTATTAAACAGCAGAAAGCGCCGCAGGATTTTTACGCCAGCCAGTGTCTGGGCTCCCATGGCGAAGTGCATAAAAGCCACCAGAAATGGGATGGCTGGGCCGATTCCATCAGCACCACACGCAGCCGTCTGAATGATTACCAGCCGGGCCCTTACTGGTTCCGCCCGCCTTACGGCCAGCGCAGCGAAGTGCTGACCGCTGCGCTAAAGCAGGCAGGTGAAGGTGTCATGCTGTGGAATATCGACAGCCAGGACTGGAACCGTAAGCTGAAAGATAAAGACGTCGAAGACCGGGTAATAACCCTGATGCTATTGTGGCGTCGCGGTATTATTCTGTACCACGATATTCACCCGCGGGCACTGGCAAACTTAGCGGCACTGCAAACCCTGCAACAGCAAGCCGGATTGAACTGGCGCGACTGCCGCAGCCTGCAGCCAACCGCCACAAACCTCTGACAATACAATAACCGGCAGGAATACAATTTTGGACAGCGGACTCTACCCGATTTTTCTGGCAACCACGGTTATGTTAATCATGGTGCCCGGCCCTTCTGCCATTACCGCAGCCAGTCAGGGGGCCAGCCACCCGCAAGGCAAAGCCTTTTTGGGCGTACTGGGTATCGCCTGTGCTGATGTGTTGTATTTTTCGCTGTCTGCCACCGGTATTGCCTCGTTAATTATTGCCTCGGCCACACTGTTCACCCTGATTAAATGGGTTGGCGTAGCCTACCTGTTCTATCTGGGGCTGGGTGCCATATTCAGCAACGCCGGGCCCATTAATCTCAGCCGTGAGCCAAAGGAGAGCAGACCCGGCAAGCTGTTTTATCAGGGATTAATCGTACAGCTAGCCAACCCCAAGGCACTGCTCTATTTTTCTGCCTTACTGCCACAGTTTATTGATCCGGCGGAACCTGTGCTGCTGCAGCTATTGATTATGGGGGCTTCCTGCCTGCTCGCCGACCTGCTGGTGTACAGCGCATTCAGCTATATGGGCAATCATCTGGCGCGCAAGCAACTCAAAGCCTGGGTGGTTAATGCAATTAATAAAACCGCAGGTTTAACCCTGATTGCGACCGGAATCAGAATCGCGATGATGGAAGTTAAGAATTAATCGCTCCCGGATAGCGAAGATAAAAAAACCTGCCAAAGCACACTGCTGTCCCATAGTTTTTAATCAGCACCATAGTTGGCAAAAACAGCATTTTTTAACATCAAGGCCTGCTGCCTCCCAGGGGAACTTATCCCCTTGCCGGCGGGCCGACCCCAGCTTCGCGCTTTCTGGGCCGTGATCCTTATTCACTCGGTTTTTACTGAACACGCGTATATCGGCCATCCATGGCCACATACGCTTGTCTGGCATCCATGTCAGACAGATCGTAAAAATCATCGCTCATAGCGGCGGCCCCAGAGGCGCGGAAAATTCTCACCGCAATGCCGCTTTTCAGATCAAACGTATCCTTTTAAATATCATGTCTCAAACACGGTATTTCTTTGAAATACGGCTGAGCGGATTACTTAAACCGGCGATCGTGCGGCGCCAGACAACCAGATGATTCTGCGGCCTTCAGAGCAAAACCCTGCCCCGGAACGATACAAATTATTGGTGTTTTAAAGTGTTGTTCCGGGGCGAATTGTTTTGCGTGCCGCATAATCATTGCCGTTGGCTGGATGAAGCCGGACGCGCCGAAAAGAGAGGATCGTAAGGAGATACCTCTCCTTGCAGGGGGCCAGGGGCTTGCCCCGGAAAGGCGTTTCAGATTGAAAAACAGTAGTCGATGAATGCTGCGGTTTGGAGTGACATGATGCCACTCCAAACTGTGGGACCGCAGTTGCTAAAGCAGACTTTTATGGGTATTTATCAGCCTTCACGGCTGATGTATTTATGCCGGTTAACCCTTAATTCCATCAACCGGAATAAGCCGATCAGCACCGCCGACATAACCAGATACATCATGCCGGCGGCGAAGAAAATTTCCAGCGGCGTATAAGTACGGGCAATAATCGTACGCGCCATACCGGTAATATCCAGCAGGGTAATGGTCGAGGCCAGCGCGCTGCTTTTCAGCATTAATAAAAATTCGTTGCTGTAGGCTGGCAGCACAATGCCCAGTGCTCTTGGCAGAATAATACGGCGGATTTTGGTCAGCTGGTTCATGCCCAGCGCATCGGCGACTTCAATTTCGCCATGGGGAATCGCCTGAATTGCACCACGGATTAATTCAGCACTGTAAGCGGAAGTATTCATGGTGAAAGCGATAATGGCGCACCAGTAAGGCTCTTTCAGAATCGGCCAGAGAAACGAGTCTTTCACCGCATCAAACTGTGAGGCGCCGTAATAAATCAGGAATATCTGTACCAGCAGCGGTGTGCCACGGAAGAAAAAGATATAGCCATAGGCCAGACCTTTGAGCAATGGCTGCGCGGAAGCACGCATGAGTGCCAGAGGCACGGCCATTAATATGCCAAAAATACCGGATAAACCCACCAGCTCTAATGTCAGCCAGGCACCTTCCAGCAGGCGCGGGGAATAATCCCAGATTACAGACCAATCCCAGTTCATGCCCGTCGCCCACGCAGTTCAGGTTTACTCAGACGCTCAAGAATTTCGGTCACCAGCGTCGCCAACAGGGTCAGCGCCAGATACAAAATGGCGGCTGCCAGATAAAAATCAAAAGGATGTTTGGTGGCCGCCGAGCCCACACTGGCCTGGCGCATTAATTCATTCAGACCAATCACCGAGACCAGTGCGGTATCTTTCAGCAGTACCTGAAATAAATTGCCCAGTCCGGGAATGGCCAGACGCCATACCTGCGGAAAAATAATGCGGAAGAAGGTTTGCCCGCGACTCATCCCCATCGACTGTGCCGACTCCCACTGCCCCTTGGGTACTTCCAGCATCGCCATGCGGAATACTTCCGTGGCGTAAGCACCAAAGGCAATGGCTAAGGCCGCAACACCAGCGGCAAAAGCGCCTACTTCGATGTATTCGTCATAACCAAAAAAACTGGCCGCCCACATCAGCAGCTGAGCGCCGCCGTAATACAGGGTTAAAACCAGCAATAATTCCGGTACGCCACGCACCAGTGTGGTGTACAGCGTGGCCGGAATACGCAAAAACGGCGAAGGCGACAGTTTAGCCGCCGCCCCCAGCAGGCCGATAACCAGTCCGATGGCTAAGCTGGCAAGGGCCAGCTGAATGGTCATCAGCGCTCCGCTGAGTAACAGATGGCCGAAGCCCTGTAAATCCATCAGCATGCAGCGCTATCCTGGTGTTTGTTATCGTTCATCGACTGACCTCTGAGCCGTTTCCGCTCAGTAAATATCAAACGGGAAATATTTAGCGTTAATTTCTTTGTAAGTGCCGTTGGCAACGATGGCATCCAGCGCTTTATTCAGACGCTCCTGCAATTTGTCGCCCTTACGCACGGCGATACCGATTTGATCGTCGATATCCAGATCAGCGCCCTTGAATTCAAAGTTCGCGCCGTCTTTGCTTTGCAGCCAGTCATAAGCCGGGAATTTATCCGACAGGATGGCGTCGATACGACCAGCGGCCAGATCGAGGTAAGCGTTGTCCTGAGTGTCGTACAGTTTCACGCTGACCACGTCGCTGTATTTATCTTCCAGTGTCTGACCGGAGATCGTCGCGCGCTGAGCACCAACGCTCAGGCCTTTCAGACCGGCCATGCTGGTATCCAGTGTTTTACCTTTGGCAGCCACAAAGGCCAGGCTGTTGGTGTAGTATTTATTGGTAAAATTCACCACACGCAGACGTTCTTTGGTGATCGACATTGAGGCAATAATGGCATCGTATTTACGTGCCATCAGACCCGGAATAATACCGTCCCAATCCTGCGCCACGATGTCACATTCCACGTTCATTTCTGCACACAGGGCTTTGGCGATATCAATATCAAAGCCGACCAGATTACCGCTGGCATCAATCATATTAAAAGGCGCATAAGCACCTTCGGAGGCAATGCGGATTTTTTCAGCGGATGCGAACGGCGACAGCAAGACACTGGCAGCCAGACACAGGGTGGCAACGAATTTTTGCATGGTATTAATCCTCAGCAATAGATAATAAGCAGACCGGAATCAGGCCTGATGGCTCGCCATAAAATCGCGCACGCGCTGGGATTCGGGATGGTCGAATACCTTTTCCGGCGAGCCTGTTTCTTCAATCTGTCCCTGATGCAGGAAGACCACGGTGCTGGACACTTCACGCGCAAAGCGCATTTCGTGGGTTACGATCAGCATGGTCCGGCCTTCTTCCGCCAGCTCCCGCATAACCGCCAACACCTCATTCACCAGTTCAGGGTCCAGAGCAGATGTCGGCTCGTCAAACAGCAATACCTGCGGATCCATCGCCAGCGTGCGGGCAATCGCTACGCGCTGTTGTTGCCCACCGGAAAGATGTCCCGGATAAGCGTCCTGTTTGTCGGCCAGACCGACTTTGCGCAGCAATTCCTGTGCCCGTGCCACGGCTACATCGCGCGGTATTTTCAAAACGTGTACCGGCGCTTCAATCAGGTTCTGCAGAATGGTCATGTGTGGCCAGAGATTAAACTGCTGAAACACAAACCCTAAGCGCGAACGCAAACGTTCCAGCTGGCGTTTGTTCTGTGCTTTCAGTTCGCCGTTTTTATCCGGAATCAGAGCCAGCTGTTCATCACCGATAATGATTTCGCCCTGATTCGGACGTTCCAGCAGATTAATGCAACGCAACAGCGTGCTTTTGCCGGATCCACTGGAGCCGAGAATGGAGATCACGTCGCCCTTCTGCGCTGTCAGGCTGACGCCTTTCAGTACTTCAAGGTTACCGTAAGATTTGTGGATGTTGATCAGCTCAAGAGCAGCGTTAGAGTTATTCATATAAAGGGCTTGGCGCGCACAGACGGACAAGGGCGCGAACATTACACATTGGCAGGATGATGACAACCGTCACGCAAGGTTAGCGCCAATTTCTGACCGGAAAGTCCACTTTGAGTCATTAATTGGTGCAAAAACGAACAACAAAGGCGGTGCAGGTTCGCCAATTCATTGAGCTTACATATTGTCTGACGGTCAGACCAATCAAGCGCATTCAGGCCCTCCGGCAGCACACCGCAGCCGATGCTGAGCGCACCGATTTGCTGCAAAGCGGTCCATTAACGGGCTACTCCGCGCACAATAACGGTGCCTCTGTTCGGGCAGAATCACAAAGCAAAAAAAACGCCCCGCAGAATAACCCTGCGGGGCGTTTTGTATTCGGCAACGCATGCGTTTATACCCTGCGTTGTGTGTCCGCCCAACGCTGCCTGCGGTTTACTCCGCCGCCACCTGAGCCGGAAGCTGTTGCAGGAAATCCTGGTACAGACCTGCCGCTTCGGACGCCACTTCTACCATCGGCATATGACCGACACCGTTAAAGATATGGGTCTTCAGCTGAGGAACACCAGCCTCCCACACGGAGACCGAACTGACGTGCAGCAGGCGGTCTTTATCTCCCCACCAGAGCATGGCGGGTGCTTTCAGGTCGGCCAGTTTTTCTTCGAGATAATCGCTGGAATGAAAATCGGTAAAGATTTTTTCCAGCTCACTGCGGCGCTCGATGTATTTATCCGACATCGCTTCCAGCACCATGCCCGGCAGGAACGGCGGCTGAGCCATGGTCATGGCATAAAAGCTGTCGAATTCAGCGCGGTTATGAATCAGGAACGGGTTGTGGCCAGCGCTCAGCATTTTCATCATATCGCTTGGCTGCGGCGACATCACGCCTGCCGGATCAACCATGGTGGCTGACAACGTACGCTCAGGGTAAGCAATGGCGAAGGTGGCGGTTAAAAAACCGCCCATCGAGTTACCGATAACATGTGCCTGAGCGATATCCAGTTTATCCAGCAACGCCGCCAGACGTTTAGCCTGCGCCGGCATGCTGTAATCCCAGCTGGCATCAAAACCGGTATCACCGTGACCGGCCATATCCGGAATAATTACCTGATAATCATCCACAAAGTGTTTGGCAAAACGCGGCCATACGTCTTTATCGGCGCTGTAACCGTGCAGCATGACAATGGCGGGCTTGCCCGGATTATTATTGCTGTACAACGCCAGTTCCATATCGCCGATATCCACCGCGCTTTGCTCAAAACCATAAGCAGAGGCTTCAAGATCCGTCACATTGGCATACAACCAGTGTCCGACACGACCATAAGCACCGTTAACCATACCCACCACCAGGGCCAGCACCAACGGCAGAATTAACAGACTGATTTTTTTCATAACCTTACCTTGTTCATTTTATTGTTATCGCGTTTTTATACCTGCTGCGTTGAGCGCTTAACAGGTTCGATCAGGCAAAGTCGTGATCTTTGGCGCGGAAATTTTTTGTCCAGCGGCGGAAGGTAAAGCTGAAGCCAGGGAACATCGCAATCACCTTACCGCTTTTGCTCTTATACCAACTGTTACAGCCACCCTGCTGCCAGACGGTTTTAGCCATTTCATCATGAATATGACGGGTGTAGCTGTCTTCGGCACTGGCTTTTACTTCAATCAGATTTTTCTGCCGGCGGCCGACTTCTTCGATGGCTTTCATGATGTAGTTCATCTGCGCTTCGATAATAAAAATCGCCGAAGTATGACCAATACCGGTATTCGGGCCGGTAACAATAAACAGATTAGGAAAGCCCGGTGCAGACGTCCCCAGATAGGCGCGCGGAAAATCCGCCCAGACATCCGCCAGCGTTTGCTGATTGCGGCCAATCACCGGATAGGAAATCACGCCATCGGTGGCGTCATAACCGGTGGAATAAATAATCAGATCCAGATCGACCTGATCGCCATGACTGGTTTTAATGCCGCTTTCGTTGATTTCAGCAATGCCATCGGTTTTATCGTGCAGGGTCACGTTGTCACGGCAATAAGCCGGATACAGTGTGTCGGATAAAATCACGCGTTTGCAGCCGATGGTAAAATCCGGCGTGACTTTCTGCTGCAAAACCGGATCTTTAATCTGCTTTTTAATATGCGCGCGGGCTTTACGACCAGCCAATAAATCCAGCATCAGGGAAGAATATTTAAAACCGATTACGCGGCTTTCCAGTCCCCAGTAAATCGCCTCACGCAGTGCCCGGTAAATACCACGGTTACGCAGCAACTTACGCTGCCAGTTTTTAAACACATAATCGGGACGTGGCAACACCCAGTGCGGCGTGCGCTGGAAAATATGCAACTGGCCGACATCCGCCGCAATCGCCGGAATAATCTGTGCGGCGCTGGCACCGCTGCCAATAATGGCCACCCGTTTACCGTTATAGTCGTAATCGTGGTCCCAGTTATTGGTGTGAAAAGCTTTCCCTTTAAAGCTGTCGCGGCCTTTAAATTCCGGAATCACCGGCGTGCTTAATGGACCGGAGGCGTTAATAACAAAGCGGCCTTTGAGTACGCCTTTGCCATCAACATGCACATGCCAGCGCTGATCAGCTTCGTGCCATTCTATTTTTTCAACATTGGCATGGGTCAGGGTCTTTTCCCGCAGGCTGTGTTTATCAATCACATGATTCGTGTACTGCTGCAGTTCGTGCTGTTCGGCAAACATCTGCGACCAGTCGTAAGGCTCAGATTCAATGGAGTACAGCGGCGACTGCACATCCACCGCCGCACCGGGATAGGTATTCTGTGCCCAGGTGCCCCCCATAAACTCACGCCGCTCAAGAATAATAAAATCGTCGATGCCACGTTTTTTTAAATTGATTGCCGCGCACTGACCACCAAAGCCACTGCCAATAATGATCACACCATGACTGGACATACAGAACCTCTCTGCACGGACTGCGCCGGCAATTTTATTGTTATATGAAGATCGCCCGGCCATCTGACGACATTTGTCCTCACTTTACTTCTGAGGACGCATGTCGTCAAATAGCGAAACCAGTTATTTCCGGACAATTTTTCCGATGGGAAAAGCCACAACTGCCAATAGCCCCCAAGCGGCAGCCGCGCCGACTGCGGCAACAGCAACAAAAACGGCAGCAACATCGTCAACAACTGCAGGCCGGGTTTATGCTGGCCAAAGCCAGCAGCAGCGCAAAGCCCAGCGGCGTCAGCAGTTTCTGCAGGCCGGGCTTGAGGTGTTCGGCACCGAAGGCTTCCGCAATGCCACCGTGCGTGGCCTATGCAGACAGGCGCAACTGACCGATCGCTACTTTTACAGCGAATTCGGTAATCTCGAAGGCCTGCTGCAGGCGGTGTATGGCCAGTGCATGGATGGCATCAAGCAGCAGCTGTTTAACGCCTTCTCTCAGGCGCAGCCCGGCGGGCAGATTGAAACGCTGGCGCAACAGGGGCTGGCCGCGTTTTTTGCTGCGATGCAGGATGCCCGTGTTGCCCGGGTCTGCATGCTCGAACTGGAAGGCGTCAGTCCGGCAACCGACCGCTTCTATCACGGTTATATGCAGGATTTTGCCAACATGGTGATGACGCTGGCGCGTACCGTTCACCCCCACTGGCAACTCAGTGATGAAGAATATGCTCTGTTGGGTACGGGGTTTATCGGCGCTATGCGTCAGGTCACGACTTATTGGTTACAAAGCGGCTGCAGCGCCTCGCAACAGACGCTGGTCAGCACCGGTATGCGCATGATTATGGGGTTGGTGCGGCAACTGGAAGCAGAACAGACATAACCCGCTATTTGCCGCTTACGCCTCACACCGGGTTGTCGATATCGACGAACTCCACATTCAATCCAAACTCATCCGCCAGATATTCACCCAGTGCTTTTGCGCCGTAACGCTCGGTCGCATGATGACCAGCACTGAAAAAATGGGTTCCGGTTTCACGCGCCAGATGCACCGCCGGTTCATTGATTTCGCCGGTTAAATAGGCATCGACACCGGCATTCACCGCCACCTGCAAATACCCCTGCGCGCCGCCGGTACACCAGCCAATGGTTTCGATGGTGTCGGTTTCTTCACCAATATGCAGCGCTTCGCGCTGCAGACATTCACCCAGCCAGGCGCAGAATTCTTTACCACTCATCGGCCGCGGCAGACGGCCGATATGACCCGGGATACTGGGATCTTCTTCGCTCAGCGGGCCATCAATCTGCAGGCCGAGAACATCGGCCAGCTGTACGTTATTGCCATACACCGGATGGCTGTCGAGGGGCAGGTGATAGGCAATCAGGTTGATATCATTTACCAGCAACGCTTTCAGGCGCTCACGCTTAATGCCGGTGATGCGCTCGTCTTCGCCTTTCCAGAAATATCCATGGTGCACCAGAATCGTATCGGCACCGCGCTCAATGGCGGCGTCGATAAGCGCCTGACTGGCCGTCACGCCGGTGACGATATGGCTGATCTGTTCACGCCCGGAAACCTGCAGGCCATTGGGGCAGTAATCGCGGAAACGGGCACTTTGTAAGAGTGAGTCAAGGTGCTTCAGTAACTGACGACGCTCAACCATGATAGGGGCCTCATTTATATTCTGATAAAATGCCGGATTATATTTTCTGATGGCTTGGGGCACCTCTGAATAATTCAGAAGTGCCCCCAGTTTATGGGTTACGGGGGATTCACAGCAAATGCGTTCTGCTCAGTTCATTGTGAATACATTGGTCATACCGATTCTGGTAGGTTTGGTTGTCGCGTTTTCTGTGTTGCTTTGGGCACCAGAGCTGGTTACGCCTGCGACGCCTAAAGCACCGGCCATCACTTACGCACCACTGGCCGGCATCGGGCCGATGCCCGAACAGCGCAACGAACCCGGCAGCAATGCTGCCGGTCAGGCCGGGCCGGTCAGCTATGCCGATGCGGTCGACCGCGCGGCACCAGCGGTGGTGAATATTTTTACCCGCAAACTGGTACGGCGCAAAACCCATCCGTTGTTTGATGATCCGTTTTTTCAGCGTTTTTTTCGCACAAATCCAGAGCCCAGCGAGCGCATGCAATCCAGCCTCGGTTCTGGCGTGATTATGTCGCCAGACGGCTATGTACTGACCAACAACCATGTTATCCACGGTGCCGACCAGATTGTGGTGGCCCTGCACGATGGCCGTGAAGTCAATGCCACCGTGGTCGGCACCGACCCGGAAGCGGACCTCGCCGTGCTGAAAATAGAGTTGGAAAACCTGCCACAGATTCAGGTCGCCCACGATAGCCAACTGCGCATCGGTGATGTGGTATTGGCCATCGGTAACCCCTTTGGCGTGGGTCAGACCGTAACCCTAGGCATTGTCTCGGCCACCGGCCGCAACCAGCTGGGGCTTAATACTTATGAAGACTATATTCAGACCGATGCAGCCATTAATCCCGGCAATTCCGGTGGTGCCTTAATCAATGCTTACGGTGAACTGGTCGGCTTAAATACCGCCATATTCTCCAAATCCGGCGGTAGCCAGGGCATCGGCTTCGCCATTCCCGCCGAAGTCGCCAGCCGCACCCTCACCGATATAGCCACCCACGGCGCAACCATAAGAGGCTGGCTGGGCATCGAAGTGCAGGAATCCACGCCGCAGCTACTCACCGCCCTCAGCCTGCCGCAGGCGTTAACCGGCCTGATCGTCACCGGGATTTATCCGGATGGCCCCGCCGATCAGGCCAAGCTTGCCGTTGGCGATATTCTGGTAAAAATTAATGCTCAGGATGCCGCTAATGCCCGTAGTGCCATGAACCAGATTGCCGCACTGCGACCCGGTGATGGTATCGATCTGGAATTTATCCGCGCCGGACAAAAAATGCAGACCCATGCCACCGCCGGCCAGCGTAAAGCGCACCAGCAATAATCTCTGCAAAAAGTGCGGCCGCCCCCATGATCACGCATAGGCAGCCGCAGGGTTAGCCGGTACACTGACGTCTGCCATTCTGACGATAAAAGGAACTTATCATGCGAGCCATCGCACCCGGCGTACGCCGCTCTTCTGCCCTGCTGCTGGGCTGTGCTTTATTCACCCTCAGCGCCTGCACCAAAACCCCGGATCTGCCTTTAGGCCAGGAACTGCCGGTTAAAGGTGAAGAAGTATTATTCAAAGACATCAGCACCCTGCTGACTGACCACCTGAAAGAACAATACGCCGACGAAAATATACTGCGCGACACCCATCCGAAAGATAACGGCTGCATCCGCGGTAATTTTGTGGTGAATGAACAGATCGACGAACGCTACCGTCATGGCATATTCCAGCCATCAGCCAGCTACCCGTTATGGATGCGCTTCTCTAACTCGGTCGAAGAAATCACCAGCGATAAAGAAAAAGACTTCCGTGGCCTGGCAGTAAAACTGACTCAGGTTGAAGGCAACCGCCTGCCGTTACCCGGCGACGAACAACACACTCAGGATTTTTTATTCCTCGGTCACGATGCTTTTTTTGCCGCCAACCCACAGCAGTTTTTCGATTTCTTTGATGCCAACTTTAACGGCAAGCGACTGGGCTTTTTACTCACCCATCCACGCGGTGCCTGGAATATTCTGCGCGGCGCCAAGGTGTACAATAATCCGCTCAACGTTAAGTGGAACAGCGTTACACCTTATGCGCTGGGCCTGCCATTGGAAGGCAGTGACGGCGTAAAAACCTACCCAACGGTTGTCCGCTATGGTCTGCGTACCTGCTCCGATAATCCCGGACAGATGACAGACTCTGATGATTATCTGGCCGAAAACCTCGCCGAACAGCTGAGCAAAGGCAGTGCCTGTCTCGACTTTTTAATTCAGCTGCAAAAAGACCCCAAGGATAATCCGACTGAAAACGCCCTGATCAGCTGGGACGAAGAAGACTCAGCGTTTATTCCGCTGGCGCGGATTAATATTCCGCCACAGAGTTTTACTTCGGAAGCGCAAAAACAATTCTGCGAAAACATCTCCTTTAACCCGTGGCACAGCCTGGAAGAACACCGCCCTATTGGCGGCATTAACCGCGCCCGCCGGGTAGTGATGAAAGATATTTCCGACTTCCGTTTACAGGCCAATGGTGTTGAACGCTTTGAGCCGACCGGGCATGAGGTGTTTGAATAACATCTGTAAATGGAACATAAAAAAACGGGCTTTAAAGCCCGTTTTTTTATGTCCAACATTACCAGACTTACAGTCCTTTCAGCGCATCCAGCAGAATCTGGTTCTGCTCGTCCGTTCCGATGGTAATACGCAGGAACTGGGCAATACGTGGCGTTTTAAAATGACGCACGATAATGCCCTGTTCACGCAGTGCGGCGGCCAGTTCTCCGGCATCTTTTTGCGGATGACGGGCAAAGACAAAGTTCGCGGCTGATGGCAGTACGTCAAAACCCAGCAGCTCAAGACCCGCAACAACGGTGTTGCGGCTGTCGATCACACGCTGACAGGTATCGTCGAAATATTCACGGTCATCGAAGGCTGCGGCCGCACCGGCAATCGCCATGCGATCGAGCGGATAGGAGTTAAAGCTGTTTTTAATACGCTCTAACGCTTCGATTAAATCCGGGTGGCCAACGGCAATACCCACACGCAGACCGGCCAGCGAACGTGACTTGGACAGCGTTTGTGTGACCAGCAGGTTCGGATACTGGTTGACCAGCGCAATGGCCGTTTCACCGCCGAAGTCGATATAGGCTTCGTCGACCAGCACCACAGTTTCGGTGTTTTGCTTAAGCAGTTGTTCAATCGCGGCTAATGGCAGCAGACATCCTGTGGGCGCATTCGGATTTGGGAAAATAATGCCGCTGTTTTCTCCGGCTTTGTCACGGGTGTAATCAGCAATATTAATCTGAAAGTTTTCATCCAGCGGAATCTGTTTTGGCTCAATGCCGTACAGGCCGCAGTACACCGGATAAAAGCTGTAGGTAATATCCGGAAATAACAGCGGCTTGCCGTGCTGGAATAAACCATGAAAGGCATGGGCCAGCACTTCATCAGAACCGTTACCAACAAATACCTGCGCCGTGCTGACGCCGTAATAATCTGCGACCGCCTGCTTAAGGCGATCACCGTTCGGGTCCGGATACAAACGCAGATCGTCGTTCACTTCCGCCTGCATCGCCGCAATCGCCTTAGGCGACGGGCCGTACGGGTTTTCGTTGGTATTGAGCTTTACCAGCCGCGTCATTTTCGGCTGCTCACCCGGTACATAAGGCACCAGGTCTTTTACAAAAGGGCTCCAGAACTGACTCATTGATATCAGTCCTTAATACGGTATTCGGCACTGCGGGCGTGAGCGGTGAGGAATTCACCACGGGCCAGCACAGAGGCGGTTTTACCCAGTTCAGAGGCGCCATCGGCCGAGCACATAATCAGCGACGAACGCTTCTGGAAGTCGTACACGCCCAGAGGTGATGAGAATCGCGCAGTGCCGGAGGTCGGCAGTACGTGGTTCGGCCCGGCACAGTAATCGCCCAGCGCTTCTGCGGTGTAACGGCCCATAAAGATGGCACCGGCATGACGGACATCCGGCAGCCAGGCTTGCGGATCTTCTACCGATAATTCCAGGTGCTCCGGTGCAATGCGGTTGATGATGGCAATCGCATCAGCATCGCTTTGCGCGTGGATCAGGGCGCCACGTTCAGTCAGCGAGGTACGGATAATCTCGGCGCGCTCCATGGTTGGCAGCAGTTTATCGATGGAAGCTTTAACGGCATCGAGAAAGTCTGCATCGGTCGATACCAGAATCGATTGCGCGTCTTCATCGTGTTCTGCCTGGGAGAACAGATCCATCGCGATCCAGTCGGGATCGGTCTTGCCATCGCAGACCACCAGAATTTCGGATGGGCCGGCGATCATATCGATACCAACCTGGCCAAACACCATACGCTTGGCTGTGGCCACATAGATGTTGCCTGGGCCAACGATTTTATCCACACCCGGTACGGTTTCGGTACCGTACGCCAGCGCGGCAACCGCCTGCGCACCACCCACGGTAAATACGCGGCTGACGCCAGCAGCGGCTGCAGCAGCCAGTACCAGCTGGTTCAGTTCGCCATCGGGGGTTGGCACCACCATGATAATTTCCTGCACACCGGCAACGTGGGCCGGAATCGCATTCATCAGCACAGACGACGGATACGCCGCTTTACCACCGGGAACGTAAATGCCGACGCGATCCATCGGCGTTACTTTCTGGCCTAAAAGAGTACCGTCAGCTTCGGTATAGTCCCAGGAATCCTGTTTTTGCTTTTCGTGATAACTGCGTACACGCCCGGCCGCCAGCAGTAACGCTTCGCGGCGTTCGGCCGGTAATTCGTCCAGTGCCTTCTGCAACTGCTCCTGGCTCAGCTCCAGCTGCGCCATGGACGACACATTCATGCGGTCGAATTTATTGGTGTATTCAATTAATGCCGCATCGCCACGGGTACGGATATCAAACACGATGTCAGACACGGTTTTCTGCACCTGAGCATCAGACACCGCTTCCCACGACAGCAACGTATCCATCTGCTGCGCATAGTCCGGCTGGGCAGAACTGAAACGACGGATTTCGATAGTCATGATATTACTCCGGAAAATTAAACCTTGGCCTGGCGCTGGCGCTCTACTGCCGCCGCCATCTGATCAATGATGGGCTGAATCTGCGCATGCTTTACTTTCATGGCCGCGCGTCCGGCCACTAAACGTGAGCTGATCGGGGCAATTAAATCGCGCGCTTCCAGACCATTGGCCTTCAGGGTATTTCCGGTATCGACGATATCCACAATCATATCGGCCAGGCCCATGATCGGCGCCAGCTCCATACCACCGTACAATTTGATGATGTCCACCTGACGACCCTGCTCGGCAAAGTAACGCTTGGCGGTATTCACAAACTTGGTCGCGACTTTTAAGCGCCCCTGCGGCATCACGGCATCTTTAATCGCCGCCGTCATCAGACGGCAGGTGGCAATGTTCAGATCCAGCGGCTCGCACAGGTTATTGCTGTCGTATTCCATCAGCACATCTTTACCGGCCACGCCCAGATCGGCAGCGCCGTATTCCACGTAGGTCGGTACGTCGGTGGCCCGGATGACCACCAGCTTAATATGCTCATGGTTGGTATCAAAAATCAGCTTACGACTCTTATGAATGTCTTCTGCCGGATGGATACCGGCTTCCGCCAGCAGGGGCAAAGTGTCATCCAGAATGCGTCCTTTCGACAGGGCAATGGTTAACGGCTGAGTCATCGTGTTGCTGATCCTCTCTTGTCTGTCAGCGATCCGGCAGGGCGTGCGTATCAGGCTGATACGCGACGGATATTGGCGCCCAGTTGCTGGAATTTTTCTTCAATACATTCGTAACCGCGGTCAATGTGATAGATGCGGTTTACATCGGTCGTGCCACTGGCTACCAGTGCGGCAATCACCAGCGAGGCGGATGCGCGCAGGTCAGTTGCCATCACCGGAGCACCCTGCAGGGTTGCACGACCGGTCACAATGGCGGTATTACCTTCGACATGAATATCCGCACCCATACGCACCAGTTCCTGGGCGTGCATAAAGCGGTTTTCAAAGACGGTTTCAATCACGGTACCTGTACCTTCGGCAACCGCATTCAGCACCATAAACTGAGCCTGCATATCGGTTGGGAACGCAGGGTGCGGCGCGGTGCGGATATTCACCGCTTTTGGCCGTTTGCCGTGCATGTTCAACTCAATCCAGTCCGGGCCGGTGGTGATTTCAGCACCGGCTTCTTCAAGCTTATGCAGTACCGCTTCCATAATTAACGGGTCGGTATCTTTGGTGCGTACCCGGCCACCGGTTACGGCGGCAGCAACCAGATAAGTACCGGTTTCGATACGGTCCGGCAGCACATCGAATGAGCAGCCGTAGAGTTTTTCCACGCCTTCAATCACCAGGGTGTCGGTACCGGCACCACTGATTTTCGCGCCCATGGCGTTCAGACAGTTGGCCAGGTCAACCACCTCGGGTTCACGCGCAGCGTTTTCGATGGTAACGGTGCCGTCAGCCAGCACCGCCGCCATCATAATGTTTTCAGTACCGGTTACGGTCACGGTATCGAGGAAGATATTGGCGCCATGCAGACGGCCGCCCGGCACGTGAGCTTTGATGTAACCGTCCAGCACTTCCACTTCTGCGCCCATGGCTTCCATACCGCGCAGGTGCAGGTCAACCGGACGGGAACCGATGGCACAGCCGCCTGGCAGCGACACTTCGGCTTCGCCGTAACGTGCCAGCAGCGGGCCCAGTACCAGAATGGAGGCACGCATGGTGCGCACCAGATCGTATGGGGCAACACAGCTTTTAACGCCGGCACAGTCGGTTTCTACCGACATATCTTCATTAATAGCGACTTCCACACCCATGCAGCCTAACAGCTCCAGCATGGTGGTGATGTCGTGCAGGTGCGGCAGGTTACCCACCCGCATCACACCTTCGGCCAATAAGGTGGCCGCAAGAATAGGTAACGCTGAGTTTTTAGCGCCGGAGATACGGACATCACCATCCAGACGCGCTCCACCCACAATTCGTAATTTATCCATAGGGGTTCTTATTATTTGGCTTTTTCAGCAGGCGTATAGGTACGAATGGTGACCGCATGAATACGACCATCCGCAATGTAAGGATTAAGCACACGATAAACAAACTGCTGACGTTTAACGGCATTCAGGCCATCAAACACATCACCAACTGCTTCAACTTCATATTTGTAGCCGTCACCATCAACGTGCCAGCTCACTTCAGGGGATTCTGTTTGCAGAATTTGCAGAATTTCCGCCGGGGACATACCGCTTCACCACTCAGCTTGGGGGAAAACGCCCAATCATAGCGGATTTATGTGTCGGGGCGAAGTAAATGGCGGGAGCAATATGTAATGAAAAGAGGAAAGCGGGTAACAAATCACAAGCTGCCGACCCGCGTCAGCGGGTCAAAGAAACATCAATCAGGCCAGCAACGGCTCGAACAGCGCATCAAGATCGCTGATATCAATAATGGGCTTCATGTGTTCGGGCAGATTTTCAATATGAAAGCTCACATCTGCGGCGGTGGCACAGCGCAACCACTCCAGCAGTAACGCCACGCCGGCACTGGAAACATCGGTGACCGCTGCCATATTCAGCGTCCATTCACCCGCTGCCGCGCGGATCAGTTTTTCACCGGTCGGCAACACGCTGACAACGGTGGAAGCCAGCAGACTGCCGCTCAGTTCAGCGCGGTTATCATCAACACGGGTCAGCGACACGCTCATGGTTTGTCCTCATTCTGGCCAGGATCTGTTCACATCAGTAAACAGGCACTAAGTAACGGGCGTCAGACACCCGGGGCTTTTTTACGCAGCTTACGCCCCTGCTCTTGCAGGGATTCGATCCAGTCTTCAATGGCAACACCGATATTGCCATCGTTTTCCTGCACCATTTGCTCAAACTGTTCACCGAACAATTTGCCGACATTAATGCCGTTTACGATGACGTTCTGCGCCATCCAGCGACGATCGCGGTGGTGAAAGTACATGCTTTGCGTCAGTGGAAAAACATGACCGCCGGGCGTCACGACTTCCAGATCCACCAGCGTATTGCGCAGGGTATTTTCCACCCCGACTTTCGGCGGCAACACACGGACTTCGTAGTGATTAAATTCGAGCAGACCGGTGGCGTAGGAACTGAGCAGACTGCGCTTGAAAGCACTGGCAAAACGTTTGCGCTGCTCCAGTGTCGCTTCGCGATAGTAGTTACCCATAATGCGCCGGGTCAGGCGCTGGAAATCGACCATCGGGCCTAGCACATCTTCCAGCTCCCAGAAAAACCGCGCCTGATCACTTTCGTAAATCTCGCGGTTTTTATGAATGGAAGCCATCACTTTTTCTGTGGTGCGCTTCACCATCTCATGGGCCTGCTCCGCCAGCTCTTCTGAGTCCGCAGCGTAAGCAACGGAGCCCAATGTCAACGACAGTAATACCAGCAGCCAACGCATGGCTAACTCCTTTTAACCCTTAACCTTCTTCTGCCTTATTAAACAGGAAGCGTCCTATCAGTTCTTCCAGCACCAGCGCAGACTGAGTGTCTTCAATCCAGTCGCCGGTTTGCAGATAGTCATCTTCGGCGCCGACAGTCAGGCCGATGTATTTCTCACCCAGCAGGCCCGCGGTCAGAATGGCCGCCGAAGTGTCTTTGGTAAGAGTGCTCATGGATTTGCTGATTTCCATTTCCACCACGGCGGAATACCACTCCGGATCGAGATAGACCTTGGTCACGCGGCCTATGGTAACGCCGGACATTGATACCTTGGCACGCTCGGTCAGACCGCCCAGATTCTCAAAGCGGGCTTTGATGGTGTAAGTGTCACCGGCATCCTGCAGTGATAAACCACTGACGCGGAACGCCATCAGCACCAGAGCAACAACGCCCATCACCATAAAGGCTCCGACCGTAATTTCGATATAACGCATGCGCATGATTAAACGCCTCCCAGCATGACGGCTGTCAAAACAAAATCCAGTCCCAGCACCGCCAGTGAAGAAATCACCACCGTCTGAGTCGTTGCTTTACCGATACCTTCCGAAGTCGGCACCGAATCATAACCCTGATACACCGCGATCCAGGTCACTACCACACCGAATGCCATCGATTTGATAATGCCCTTTACCACGTCTTCATAAAACTCTACCGAAGCCTGCATGTTGCCCCAGTAAGCGCCATCGTCGATACCCAGCATATCGACGGCGACAAAGGCTCCGCCCCAGATACCGACGGTGGAAAACAACAACGCCAGAATCGGCATCGAAATAATACCGGCCCACAGACGCGGTGTTATTACCCGCTTAAACGGATCGACACCCATCATTTCCATCGCGGATAACTGCTCAGTGGCTTTCATCAGACCGATTTCGGCAGTTAATGCCGAGCCGGCACGACCGGCAAACAGTAACGCGGTGACCACCGGGCCCAATTCCCGCAACAACGTCAGCGATACCATGGTGCCGAGTGCCGCTTCGGAACCGAAATCAATCAGGATGTTATAGCCCTGCAATCCCAGCACCATGCCGACGAAGAAACCGGCCACCACAATAATAATGAGAGAGCGCACGCCAACGGAGTAAATCTGTTTGAGCAGATCATGAAAGCCCGCACTGCCCGGCCCGCCCCACAACAGCGAATTTTTCAGCAGCAGCGTGCCACGGCCAATAGCCTCAATCACACTGGTACCAGTGCGGCCGACGGCCTGTATTTTATCCATTAATTTGGCCAGCATTAATTCACTCCTGCCAGAATATCTGCGCGGTAATCATCAGCCGGATAATGGAAAGGCACCGGACCATCAGGCTCGCCCCGCAGGAACTGCCGGACTTCATCGTTACCTTCGTTCATTAATTCTTCCGGCGTGCCAAAACCAATCACCCGGCCATCGGACAACAGGCAGAGGTAATCGGCAATAGCGCAGGATTCTTCAACGTCATGGGAAACCAGCAGGCTGGTCAGTCCCAGCGCTTCATTAAGACCACGGATCAGTTTAACGATCATGCCCATGGAGATCGGATCGAGGCCGGTAAACGGCTCGTCGTACATAATAATTTCCGGGTCCATGGCAATAGAGCGCGCCAGAGCGACCCGTCTGGCCATGCCGCCGGACAGTTCGGCCGGAGAAAGATGTCGCGCACCGCGCAGACCAACCGCCTCAAGCTTCATCAGCACCAGATCGCGGATCATGGATTCCGGTAAGTCGGTATGAACACGCAGCGGAAAGGCCACGTTATCGAAAACATTAAGGTCGGTGAACAATGCACCGGTCTGAAACAACATACCCATTTTTTTACGGCGCAGATCAAACAGATCTTTGCGCGATAAATCCGGTACGTTGTGCCCGTCGACCATAATAGAGCCGCTGTCGGGTAACAGCTGGCCACCGATAAGACGTAACAGTGTGGTTTTACCGGTTCCGCTCGGTCCCATAATGGCCGTCACTTTGCCACGCGGAAAATCCACATCCATATTATTGTAAATCAGCCGGTCACCACGGCTGAAGCTCATTCCACGAACAGAGACGTAGGGCTGACTGACGGACATGAATGTCGTCCTTTTAACTCGGTACGGATAGTCGGGCTAGCATAGCGGAATGTCCGGGTGGAACCAACGGCTGTAAACTATTGTAATGAGCTCCTAATAAAACGCTGAGTTGCAATTGCGTGCAGAATTACCTTGGGTACAATGACGCGCTGAATTTTCTGCTGCTAATTAACCCTGGTGCCCCATGCTCACAGCCTATGCTGCCGTTATTGCTGGTCTTATTATTTTGGTATGGAGTGCTGACAAGTTTGTTATTGGCGCTGCTGCTTCCGCCCGCCGCCTTGGCATGTCTCCACTGGTTGTAGGCCTGACCATTGTTGCCATGGGCACCTCCGCACCGGAGATGTTCGTATCGGCCGTTGCCTCCCTCGACGGCGCCGGCAACCTGGCCATTGGTAACGCCCTCGGCTCCAACATCACTAACATTGCCCTGGTACTGGGTATCACCGCTCTCATCAGCCCTATCCCGCTGCAAAAGAAGCTGCTGAAAAAAGAACTGCCGCTGCTCATCCTGATCAGCATTATTGGTGGCCTGACACTGGCCGACCTTGAACTGAACATGACCGATGCCATCATTTTATTTGGTTCAATGGCGGTCGCGCTGTATCTGATGTTTCTTGATACCAGCGAATCCGGTGAAGCCATTGTTGATGAAGACGAAGCCGCCGAAATCGAAAACACCCCCATGCGCATCGCACTGTTCTGGCTGGTAGCCGGACTGGTCGCACTGATGTTCAGCTCCAAGCTGCTGGTCTGGGGTGCAACCGAAATTGCCCGCGCTTATGGCGTCAGCGATTTAATCATCGGCCTGACCATCGTTGCCATCGGCACCAGCTTGCCGGAACTGGCGGCCTCGGTTGCCAGTGCACTCAAAGGCCATCACGATATTGCCATCGGCAACGTTATTGGCTCCAACATTTTCAACCTGCTCACCGTTATGCCGATTCCTGGTTTACTGGCTGTGACCGTGGTTGATCCACTCGCGCTGTACCGCGACTACGCGGTTATGATGGCGCTGACCCTCGCCCTGTTGGTTCTGTTTTTAATCAGTTATCGTAAGGGCTATCTTGGACGTTTCGCCGGTCTGTTCCTGACCACCAGCTACGCTGGCTATCTGGCATCTCTGTTTTTTATGGCTAACTCATGACCACTGATATGAATTTTGATTTTCTGCAATCTGCCCGCCGCACCATTAAACTGGAGCAGGAGGCCATTGCTCAGCTGGAAGGTCGCCTGACCGATGATTTTGCCACCGCCTGCCAGTTAATTCTGAACTGCAAAGGGCGCGTTGTAGTCACCGGCATGGGCAAGTCCGGTCATATTGGCAACAAGATGGCGGCGACACTGGCCAGCACCGGCACCCCGGCTTTTTTTGTACACCCGGGTGAAGCCAGCCACGGCGATATGGGCATGATTCAGCCTTCTGATGTTGTGATTGCCCTGTCTAATTCCGGCGAAACCGGCGAAGTAACCAGCCTGCTGCCATTGCTGAAACGCCTCGGCACCGCACTGATCAGCATGACCGGCAATCCGGAATCCACCCTCGGCCGTGCCGCAAATGCGCACCTGAATACCGGAGTGAATCAGGAAGCCTGTCCGCTGAACCTGGCACCAACCTCCTCCACCACCTGCGCTCTGGTCATGGGGGATGCACTGGCCGTTGCGCTGCTGGAAGCCCGTGGTTTTACCGCCGAAGATTTCGCTTTCTCCCATCCGGGCGGCTCACTTGGCCGTCGTCTGCTGCTTAAAGTAGAAGACATCATGCACGGTGGCAGCCAGATTCCGGTGGTAACGTCTGCGGCAACGCTGTCAGAAGCACTGTTGGTGGTAACGTCCAAAGGCCTGGGCATGACCACGGTGCAGGACAACGGCAAGCTGAGCGGTATTTTCACCGATGGCGATTTACGCCGCGCGATTGATAACGGTGTCGACATCCACACCGCCACCATGGCCGATGTTATGACCGTCGGCGGTAAAACCACCACGCCGGGCACCCTTGCGGCCGAAGCGCTGAAGCTGATGGAAGACAACAAAATCAACGCTCTGGTGGTTAAAGACGGCGACCAAACCGTTGGCGTAATCAATATGCATGATCTGTTACGCGCAGGCGTTATCTGATGCGCAAGCGCTATCTGCTGCTGCTGCTGACCCTGTTTTTTGGTCTGGCCCTGCTGGCAGTCGATCGCTACACCCAGGAACAGGCTCCCGCCCTGAGCGAACAACAGAACCATGAGCCGGATTACTATGGTGAAGGTCTGTATAACCGCCAGTACGACAACAGTGGCAAGCTGCAACAAACCTTTGTTGCAGCCCGCTCAACGCATTATCCGCAAACCAAAAGCACCTTGTTTGCCGAGCCACTGCTGATGTCCGCCGATAATGAAGGCCAGACCTGGCAGGTGAATGCCCTCGAAGGAACGATGCTGGATGACGAACAATCGCTGCGTCTTGTTGGTCAGGTAGAAATCCGTCCGCTGAACCCCACCCAACCCAGCGACGACATACTGGTTGAGACCAGCACACTGACCTATCACAGCCGCCAGCAGCTGGCCGAAACCGACCAGCCGGTAATCATTACCAGCCCCCAAACCCGTATTAACGCAACCGGTATGACACTGGATATCGCGCGCCAGCGCATGGAATTCAAATCACAGGTGGATACCCGCTATGTTCCGCAATAATCACCGCCTTCTGGCCAGCTTGTTTTTCCTGTGCAGTGTGCACGTCGCGCAGGCCCTGCCGGACGACTGGCAACAGGAGATGACCATTCTTTCTGAACGCGCCGAACTTGACCGCAAAGCGGGCGTGGTGATCTACGAAGGCAATGTTGTTCTGACTCAGGGCACGCTGCGCATTGAATCAGACCGCTTACTGATTATCCGCACCAACGACACGCTGGAAGAAGCCGTTGCCGAAGGCAGCACAGACAATCCGGCGCGCTATCAACAACAGGTTAATGCCGGCAAACCGCTGACCAAAGCCCATGGCACGCGCATTCATTACTTTGCCCAGCAGCGTGAAATCAAAGTTCAGGGTAACGCCCAGCTGCAACAGGATGGCAACCAATTCAGCGGCGAGAACATTCTCTACGACATGACCAAAGAAACGGTCACGGCCAGTGGCGGTACGGATACCACCGGTCAGCCTGCTGGCGACGGCGAGAAGCAACGCATCAAAGTGGTTATCCAGCCGCAGGCTCCTGCCCAAGAGTCACAGCCACCGGCCACCGGCAACGCGGCCAATAACGGCACTGATAACAGTACATTTAACGATACTCCTGCGCAGGAACAGCCATGAAAACGCTGAAAGCCGAAAACCTGGCAAAAAGCTATAACGGCCGGGAAGTGGTTAAAGATGTCTCCATGTCGGTGCACAGCGGCCAGATTGTCGGTTTGCTCGGCCCTAACGGTGCCGGTAAAACCACCTGCTTTTATATGATTGTGAATCTGGTGCAGGCCGACAAAGGCCGTATCAAAATTGATGACGAAGATATCAGCCATCTGCCGATGCACGGCCGGGCGCAAAAGGGCATTGGCTACCTACCGCAGGAAGCCTCCATTTTCCGCAAATTGAGTGTCGCCGATAATATCCTCGCCATTCTGGAAACGCGCAAAGACCTCAACCGCACGCAGCGTCTGGAAAAGCTGGAAGATCTGCTCAATGAGTTTCATATTCAGCACATCCGCAGCAGCCTGGGCATGTCGCTGTCTGGTGGTGAGCGCCGCCGCGTAGAGATTGCCCGCGCACTGGCCGCAGAGCCGTCGTTTATTCTGCTCGATGAGCCCTTCGCCGGGGTTGACCCAATTTCTGTAGCTGACATCATGGACATCATCCGCCAGCTTAAAGCGCGGGGAATTGGCGTACTGATTACCGACCACAACGTACGTGAAACTCTGGCTATCTGTGAGAAAGCCTATATTGTCGGAGGCGGCCACATTATTGCCGAAGGCACCCCCGAGCAGGTACTCGCCAGCGAGCAGGTACGTAAAGTGTATCTGGGCGAGGATTTCCGCCTGTGATGGCGACCCTGGCAGCCAGGACGCTGCTGATGATTCAGCGCAAAGGAATATGCACAAAAGATTCCAAGGTTTACCGCTTGGCGTATAATGCACAGACTATGCCGATACTGAGTGATTACTGAACTTTTATGAAAGCGTCTCTTCAGTTAAAGATGGGTCAGCACCTGACCATGACCCCTCAGTTGCAACAAGCCATCCGCCTGCTTCAGCTGTCCACCCTTGATCTGCAGCAGGAGATTCAGGAAGCCCTCGATTCCAACCCGATGCTCGAAGTGGAAGAGCACGAGCACGATGATCTGCCCGACCTGTCACGCAACAGCGATCACGATACCACCACCAGCAACGAAGTCAGCAGTCAGGATGACAGCCACAACGACACGCCGGAGCTGGACGAACAGTGGTCGCAAGAGCAATTACCTGACGACCTGCCCGTCGACAGTCAGTGGGAAGATACCTACCAGACCACCGCCAGCGTTGCCTCCGGCAGCAGCAGTAACGCCATCGACGACGATTTCGATTACGACTCGCGTCACGCCAGCACCGAAGATCTGCAGGATCATCTGCTGTGGCAACTGAACCTGACCCCCATGTCCGACACCGACCGTGAAATCGCCCTGATGCTGATCGATGGCGTCGATGACGACGGCTACCTGCACACCACCGTCGAAGACATTCTGGAAAGCATGGACCCCGCACTGGACGTCGAAGAAGACGAAGTGATGGCCGTTCTGCATCGTCTGCAACAATTTGATCCGGCCGGTGCTTTTGCCCGCGACCTGCGTGAATGCCTGATGCTGCAATTACAGCAGCTGCCAGCCGAAACCCCGTGGCTGAGCGAAGCCAAAATGGTGATCCGCGATTATATCGAGCTGCTCGGCAGCAAAGATTACCCAACGCTGATGCGCAAAACCAAGTTGCGTGAAGATGACCTCAAAGCCGTCCTGCGCCTGATCAAAGAACTGAATCCTAAGCCGGGCTCTGGCATCAGCGCCGAACAGGCCGAATACGTGGTGCCGGATGTTCTGGTGCGCAATATCCGCGACGAATGGCGGGTTGAGCTGAACCCCGATATTGCGCCAAAACTGCGCGTTAATGCCGATTACGCCTCACTGGTACGCCGTTCTGATAACAGCACCGACAACGCCTTCCTGCGTGATCACCTGCAGGAAGCCCGCTGGTTTATCAAAAGCCTGCAAAGCCGTAATGAAACCCTGCTGAAAGTGGCCACCAAAATCGTTGAATATCAGATTGAGTTCTTCGAACAGGGCGAAGAGGCCATGAAGCCACTGGTTCTGCATGATATTGCCGAAGCCGTTGGCATGCACGAATCCACTATTTCCCGTGTGACGACGCAGAAATACATGCATACACCACGCGGAATCTTCGAACTGAAGTACTTTTTCTCCAGCCATGTCAGCACCGATGGCGGCGGCGAATGTTCCTCCACCGCAATCCGTGCCATGATTAAAAAACTGATTGCCGAAGAAAACACCCGCAAACCGCTGAGCGACAACAAAATCGCGGCGGTACTGGGGGATAAAGGCATTCAGGTGGCGCGGCGTACGGTGGCCAAATACCGTGAAGCCATGATGATTCCGCCATCGAATGAACGTAAACAATTGATTTGAAAAACAACAAGCCAGCAACAAGGAGTTGGACATGAAGATTAATATCAGCGGTCACCACGTTGACGTTACCGAATCTCTGCAAACTTACGTAGACGAAAAAATGTCCAAGCTGGGACGCCACTTTGACAACATTACCAACGGCCAGGTCACCCTGACCGTGATCAAAGAGCGCATGATTGCCGAAGCCACCATCCACGTCAGTGGTGCCGATCTGCATGCCAGCGCCGAAAACGACGATATGTACGCCGCTATTGATCAGATGACCGACAAACTCGACCGTCAGGTACTGAAACACAAAGAAAAACTGGTGGCGCGGCAACACGGACAAGGCTGATTAATGGACATTCGCATCGAGGATATCCTCACACCGGAACGCACTCTGATTGATGCCCCGGTTTCCAGTAAAAAGAAGTTGCTGGAGTACCTGGCAGGTTTTATCGCTGAGCAACTCAGCGATAGTTCCGCCGACGATATTTACGAGCGATTACTCAGCCGTGAACGCCTGGGCAGTACCGGGATTGGCGAAGGCATCGCCATTCCCCACTGCCGCCTGAAACAATGTGACCAGGCGATGGGCGTACTGCTGCGACTGATGGAACCTGTGGATTACGATGCCATCGACCGCCAGCCGGTCGATCTGGTCTTCGCCCTGCTGGTACCGGAAGAAGCCACCGAACAACATCTGCAGGTATTAGCGATGCTGGCGCGGAATTTCAGCGAGCCAGCCTACCGCGAAGCCCTGCGCAAAGCGCCGGATGCACAGCAGTTTTATCAGCGGGCATTAAGCGAATACTGAACATAAGGCGGGTCTGATCAAGCTCAGGCAAACGCAACAATAGAGGAGCAAGGCATGCGTTTAGTCGTCATCAGCGGCCGCTCAGGCTCTGGTAAATCCAGTGCCTTGCACGTGCTGGAAGACCTTGGCTTCTATTGCATCGATAACCTGCCGGTTGCATTGCTGCCGGCACTGGCCCGTCAGACCGAAATCGAAGAAAAGCTGGCTAAGGTTGCGGTCAGCGTCGACGCCCGCAACCTGCCCCACGCATTCGATAACATCCATGACGTTCTGCATCAGTTACCCAGTGCAGAATACCAGCTCGACGTGGTGTATCTCGACGCCAGCGAAGAAGTCCTGTTGCAGCGCTTCAGCTCCACCCGGCGTAAGCACCCACTAACCAGTAAAAGCGTTTCCCTGGCCGAAGCCATCGATAAAGAGCGCCTGCTGCTGGAACCCATTGCCAACCTGGCCGACCTGACCCTGGATACCACCAACATGTCGGTGCATGAGCTGCGCAGCCTGATCAAACTGCGGGTCGCAGATAAAACCAGCAACGATATCGCCATTCTGTTCGAGTCATTCGGTTTCAAGCATGGCATCCCGATTGATGCCGATTACGTATTCGACGTGCGCAACCTGCCAAACCCATACTGGGACCCGGCACTGCGGGCTTTTACCGGACGCGACCCGGAAATCAGGGATTTCCTCGCTCAGGAACCGCAGGTCAGCCAGATGCAACAAGATATCAGTGGCTTTATTCAGCGCTGGCTGCCAGCCTTTGTCGATGCCAACCGCAGCTATATGACCATTGCCATCGGCTGCACCGGCGGGCAGCATCGCTCCGTTTACCTGGCAGAACAACTTAAGGCAGAATTCTGCCATCATTACAGCAATGTTCAGGTTCGCCACCGCGAGCTGGGCAGCGCCGATATTCATCAGGATCAGAACGGATGACCAGCACCGAAATCACCATCATCAATAAGCTCGGTCTGCATGCGCGAGCGGCTGCCAAGCTGGTGTCAACGGCAACCGCTTACTCTTGCCAGATTAAGGTCGGTTACCCCGACCGCATGGTCGACGGTAAAAGCATTATGGCGGTGATGATGCTGGCCGCCAGCAAAGGCACCAACATCCATATTCATGCTGAAGGGCAGGACGCAGAACACGCGCTGGCGGCCCTGATTGACCTTATTAACCGGCGTTTTGACGAAGAAGAATAACGCCGTAAAACAATCTTCTACGCGCAATTCTGCGAGTAGTTTCGTGGTATCAGAGGCCTAATCAGGCTAGAATCTGAGCATTCAACCATCCCCCTGGACCAAACCGACGCATGGCACAGCAGACCGAAAAGGCTAAAGCCAAGTTACACAGCCTGACCGCCGCGCTGGAAAGTGGTGCGCTGGCGCAGGTGCGTCGCATCCTGAATTCGGGTCTGGCACCGGTTGATATCGCCCACCTGATCGAATCCTCTCCGCCCAAAGCCCGCAAACTGCTGTGGGAACTGGTCGATAAGGAACTCGAAGGCGAGGTCATGCAGAACCTCAGTGAGGAGCTGCAAAGCCACTTCCTGAGTGACATGAGTGCCGAAGAAGTTGTCGATCTGACCGCTGACCTCGACACCGATGACGTGGCCGACATGCTGCAACAGCTGCCGGAACGCGTTACTCAGGAAGTTCTGGAGTCGATGGACCACCAGGACCGTGCCCGCCTTGAGGCGGTTCTGGGCTATCCGGAGGACAGTGCTGGTGGTCTGATGAACACCGATACCGTGACCATCCGTCCGGACATCACCCTTGAAGTGGTGCTGCGCTACCTGCGCCGCCACAAATCCCTGCCAGCCATGACCGATAACCTGTTGGTGGTTAACCGTCAGAACGAATTTATCGGTACGCTGGCCATCAGCAAACTGCTGGTCAGCGATCCGCAGCAAACCGTGCGTGAAGTCATGAGCACCGACGCGCGCGTCATTCAGGCAACCCAGCACGAAAGCGAAGTAGCCAAACTGTTCGAGCGCCACGATCTGGTCTCGGCGCCGGTGGTTGATGCCGCCGGTATGCTGCTTGGCCGTATCACCATCGATGACGTGGTTGACGTTATCCGCGAAACCGCGGACCACTCGCTGATGAGTATGGCCGGTCTGGATGACGAAGAAGATACCTTCGCCCCGACGCTGAAAACCAGCCGCCGCCGGGCCGTCTGGCTGGGCATTAACCTGCTCACCGCACTGGCCGCTTCGGCGGTCATCGGTCTGTTTGATAAAACCATCGAGCAGGTGGTTGCGCTGGCGGTCTTAATGCCGATTGTGGCCAGCATGGGCGGTATCGCCGGCAGCCAGGTGCTGACGCTGGTCATCCGAGGTCAGGCGCTGGGTCATCTCAGTGGCAGCAACTTCCGCTGGCTGTTTAACCGCGAAATCATGGTGGCCGCCATCAACGGCGTGCTCTGGGCGGTGGTAATCGCCCTGATTACCTATGCCTGGTTCCGCGATCCGGCCATTGCCATCATTATCGGCGCGGCCATTATCATTAATCTGATGGTGGCGGCGATGACCGGCGCCAGCCTGCCACTGCTGCTTAAAGCGCGCGGTATTGATCCCGCATTGGCCGGCAGCGTTGTGCTGACCACCGTCACCGACGTGATCGGCTTTCTATCTTTCCTGGGGTTAGCTACCCTGTTCTATCTGTAACCTGCATTAAAGTACCCCTGATGAACGAATCTGATTACCCGGACGACGAAATCGAATACGTCAGTAAGTCCGAAATGAAACGCGAAGCACACCGCTGGCAGGAGCTCGGCAAACGCCTGACCGAACTGAATGCCGCCAAATGGAAAGAGCTGCCAATCAGTGAAACCCTGTACAACGCGCTGGTTGAAAACGCCCGTCTGAAGCAGCACGAAGCCAAGCGTCGCCATATGCAATACATTGGCCGTCTGGTTGGCGATGAGAATATGGATGCAATCCAGGCCAAGCTGGATCTGTTCGATCCATCCAGCCAGGCTTATGGCCGTCGTATCCGCCAACAGGAAATGTGGCGTACCCGTCTGGTCAGCGATAACGATGGTTTGAATGCCTTTATTGAAGAGTTTCCGGCGGTTGATCGCCAGCAGCTGCGCAATCTGGTGCGTAATGCACAGAAAGAAATGAGCAGTGAGCCACCGAAACCCGGCACCTCATATAAGAAGCTGTTCCAGTTTATTAAGGAACAGATGGCTGACTAACTGCCATCCGATCAGAAACGCCGGTGCTGAGTCACCGGCATTTTTTTACGGACATCCGCCAGCTGCTGCAAATCGATCTGCGCCAGCGCCACACCCATCTCTTCCTCAAGCTCGGTCAACACCGTCCCCCAGGGATCAATAATCTGCGAATGCCCGAACGTGCGTCGCTTGTCGTCATGCCAGCCACATTGATTGGCCGCCAGCACGTAACACTGGGTCTCAATCGCGCGGGCACGCAACAGCGTCTGCCAATGCGCTTCACCGGTGGTGTGAGTAAATGCCGCGGGAACAGAAATCAGTTCCGCGCCCTGATCGCGTAAACGCTGAAACAGGCCCGGAAAGCGCAGGTCGTAACAGATTACCAGCCCCAAACGGCCGGCCGGTGTATCCACCAGCACCACCTCATCACCGGGTGCAAAGCGTTCTGATTCACGGTAACTGCCGTGGGCATCGCCTACATCGACATCAAACAAATGAATCTTGTCGTAGCGCGCCACCTGATCGCCGTCATTGTTAAACACCAGACAAGCGGAGCGCACGCGCGGATCACCATCCGGGCAGGCCATCGGCACCGCCCCCGCCACCAGCCAGAGTTTCAGCTCCCGGGCCCAACCGGCCAGACGCCGCACATACTGCGGATCAGCGGCGATGGCGTTGTATTGTTTGCCATCCAGCGTCAGAAACATTTCCGGCAGCAACGCCAGCACCGCACCCTGCGCCGCCGCTTGCTGCAACAGACCATACGCCTGCGCCAGATTGTGCTCTATCTGAGGCTGGCTGCTGAACTGAATAACGGCCACGGTTTTCATCAGTCGTCATCGCCTCCGCCAAAGATGTAGAAAATACTCTTGAAGCGTTCCAGCAAGCTACGGCTTTTCTTACCGTCGACCTTATCGTCAAAAGCCTGATTGATCTTCAGATCCGGTTTTTCCCAGGTCCCTTTCAGGTCGTAACTGGCGCTGGTAAAACGCGCCAATTCATCGCCAATCAGTTTTTCGGTGACGTAAATCGAGGCCGCCACTGGCGGAGCCAGACCGGCCAGCAAGGCGACCATCGGTAAGGTGCTGGATACCGGGAAGGTCACCGCCAGCTTCATGTCCAGCGTCTCGGTATTCAGATTCGTGCTGCCTGAGGTCAGGAACTTACCGCCCGGCCCATCCATACTCAAAGGCTCGGTCAGGGTCAGTAAGCCATTGTCGATTCTGGCCTTTCCTTTGAGCGTGTCGAAGGCCACCCCGGACTGATACAGGTCGGAGAAATCCAGTTTCAGGCGGCGCGCAACCGAATTAAAGTTGAGCGCACCAAACGCTTTCAGCGCACCGGCGCCTTCCGCAGCCATGTTGCCATCCTTCACCCGCACACTGGCCAGACCATTGAGCGTCTGGCTGTTGTACGCCAGGGGCGATCCCTGCCAGCTCAGCTGCAGAGTTGAGCGCATGTCTTTGCCTTCAATCGCGGCCTCCTGACGGAAAGCGCGCTGTACCCGGCCGATGTCATTACTGCTGATCCGCAGCGTATCGAGACGGGTCTGATGCTGATCGTTTTGCTTCAGCCAGTACATATCACCGGTGAACACCATGCCTTTCATGTCGCTGTCATGCACGGTGACCTGCAGGCCTGAATCCTGCGGCCGGCTGCTGAGTTTCCAGCGCCCCAGATTGCGGTTACCGACGTAAAATTCACCCAACTCCATATCCATGGGCGGAAAGTCCGCCGGATTAATGGCCGCCAGCGGATCGGGCTTGAGTGCTTCAACGGTGATGTCATCAGGGCCCGTGCCAGCTTGCGAGTCATCCAGCTGCGCCAGACTTCCCGGCTCTTCTTCAGCCTGTGGCAGGTGAATATAATCCAGCGTCAGCTGAATCGGCTCATTGCCCGGCAGCATGCGGATTTTGCCTTTCACCAGCGTACTGTCGAGATCAAAATCCCACTCATCCCACTGCTGTGTCGCTTTGATATGGGTTGGCCCCATGGCCGTGCCCCAGGCATCAATACCGCCTAATGTCAGGTCGATACTGCGCAGTGGATTGTTACTGTGAGCGGTCGCAGGTGCGTTATGTGTGGCCGTTTTCCCCGCGCTTTCGGCCGCCAGCAATGCCGACAGATGTTGCCAGCTGTCCCACCAGTCGGCAGCGATGATGGATTCACTCAACTGGCCGCGTACCACCACGCCTTTATCACTCGGCAGGAAAGGCTCAGAACCGCCGAGATACACCTGACCGCGATTCAGGCCTTCATCATCCAGAGCCAGTGCAGCGCGCAGCAGGTTGTCGTAATTGAGGTTAATACGGGTTTCTGTACCGGGCTCAATCCGCACCTGCACTGAGCGCGCCGCGGCATCGGCGGTTTTCCCCAGCGGATACGGCAGGTCAATGGCGGTACCCTGCAGATCAGAATCCAGGTTAAACACCACGCCCTGTGAGCCAACCGTTAAACGCGCCTTGTAATCCAGCACACCACTGACCGGATCCAGCAGAAACAGTGGCATCCATTCTTTAAAGCCGCGCCACTGAGCATCGCCTACCGCACTCAGCACCATATCAAAACCGCCGGGACGGCCGACGGATTCGATACCGGCACTGAAATGGCCACCAAACAGATCGCCTTCGAGCCAGTCGGACAACATTCCGACCTGGCTGTTGTAACGCAGCCGGCCTTTAACATTCGCCAGCTCCAGATTCAGATCATCAAGACGCAGCTGGTTATCACTCAGCTCCAGCTCCAGTTTGACTTCCGGCTGCGCATCCTCGACTCCCAAAGGCATTTCCAGCAGCAGGTTGCTGTTCATTGGGCCACTGCCCTGCCAATGATCAAAGGCGTTATTGACCACTTCCTGCAAGGGTGTTTCGGTGAAATAACGCAAGCCTTCGCTGCTGTCGCCGCGCAAACGACCAGCGACCGACAACGCGGTATGGCCATCATGACCAGGACGCAGACGCACACGGCCAGAATGCGGCACCAGCTCACCACCCAGTGTCCGCCCCTGTTCCAGCCAGACGTCCAGCGCCGGTGCATCCATCATCAAACGGCCTTTAATGGCGGTCATGGCGGGCCAGTCAGGCATGTATTTCAACTCGGCATCTTCCACTTCCAGATACAGCTGAGTGGTCAGGCTGTTGTCCGGGTGATCCTCCTGCAGGCTGCCGTGCAGCAGAAAAGCCGCATCGCGGAAATCACCGCTGACGATCGACTGGTCAAGCCAGTCGCGTACGGCCGGATCAAGAATATCCGGCACCAGCTGCCCGCGCAGACTGGCGGGTGCCTGTGGCAGACCGAACATCAGGCTCAGGGTGGGCTCGGTGGCGCTGTGACTGCGCGGCAGGTTAATCGCCAGCTCGCCACTGACAGGCCAGGCCGTTGGTGACCCCTGTTCAGAGTCAGCCTCTTGCAGCCCGGCCTTCAAACCTCGTAATTGCAACTGGTAAAAATCCGGCGTAATCGCCCAATAGAAGCGGGCTGACAGGTTCTGCAACGTCCATGGACGGTTATAGACATCCGCCAGATGCACGCCCAGATCATCCTGCTCTACCTGCAACAAACCGCCCTCAGGCTGCAGATGCAACGTACCACTGACATCGCTGAAACCGGGGATGCCGTGATAAGCCGCGCTGCTGGCGTTGACCACATCCGCCCGCACATCGACCTGCCAGGGCTCGCCCGGCAGCAGCGATATACGCAGATTGCGTGCTTCACCACGGCCATCGGTGCCTGCGACATACTCATCGAACGGCTCGGGCAGCAATTGATGATCAAGAATAAAGCGCCGCGCCGCGGCCACATCGAGAACCGGCACACCGATCTGCCAGCCCTTCTGCTGCGGCAGGCTGATAGCACTCAGGCTCAGGCTGTCGATGGGCAGTGCCTGGTCAAAGCGCGGTAACACACGCAGGTGCCAGTCATCGCCATTATGCTCACCACCGACTTTCAGACTGCCGCCGCTCAGCGCCAGCGGCTGACCGGCGGTATTCAGGGTAAATTCAGGGATATCGGCATCAATGTACAAGGCGTTCAGATCACCATCGCGAATGCTGAGCCAGGCTTCAGCGCCCGCGCTAAAACGCTCAATGCTCAGACCGCCGGGTAACTGATCGGGAATCCAGCGCGTCCACTCCTGATTATCAATGCGCAGGAACACTTCGCCGTTCTGCCGGTGCCAGGGCCAGAGATCGCCATCAACCGAGGCCATCAGTTTGATATTCGCCAACTGCTCACGGCCCCAGGCCAGGTTGCCGTCCAGCTCATGACTGTCGCCACGGTTACGCCATACCAGCCGGTCAATCTGCACATCTTCGCGCGTCATCTGTGGATCGAAACTGGTGATCTGCCAATCGGTAAAGATGATGGCCTGTTGCAGCTCCAGCCAGTTCAGCCAGAGCGGATTACTGGAGGCGGCAATTTTCACCTGGTCGGCAGCCCCAGGCTGACGCTTAATACCACTCAGATCGACCAACCAGGAACGGCCAATCGACCAGTGCCGTTGATCACGCTGGTAAAGGTCGGCGCGCACGCCCTGAATTTCGATGCGCTTGAACACCGGCAAGCGATAGAAAGCACTGGCACTGACATCCAGCTCGGCTTCCATGCGCTCAATATGAATGCCGTCAGCCAGCAGTCCGATCTGCACATCCTGCATACGCACCAGCGGCGACAGCACATTCCAGTCACCCTGCAGCTGGCCAATAGAGACCGGCTGACCCAGTTGCCGGGTCAGCTCGTGCTCAAGATCAATGCGGTAGGTTTCCACCAGCGGAATCAGTTGGCGACCCAAACTGGTATACAGCGCCAGGGTCACCGCAGCGACCACCAGGGTTATCCAGATTTGTGTCCAGAACTCACGCAGCCAAATCATAACAATGCCTATTGCAGGACGATGTCGTAATGATCCTGGGTATATAACGGCTCGACCTGCAGCTTAATGGCCTTACCGATAAATGCTTCCAGATCGGCCAGGCCGTTGCTGTCTTCATCCAACAAGCGGTCCACCACCTGCTGGCTGGCCAGCACAGAATAGGTTCCGGCCCCGTAGGCACGCTCTTCGCGCAGGATTTCGCGGAAGATTTCATAGCAGATGGTTTCGGCGGTTTTAACTGACCCGCGTCCGCCACAGCAGCGACAGGGTTCCATTAACATTTGTTCAAGGCTTTCACGGGTACGCTTGCGCGTCATTTCGACCAGCCCCAGCTCGGATACGCCACTGATTTTGGTTTTGGCATGGTCTTTTTCCAGCACTTTTTCCAGCATACGCAGCACCTGGCGCTGGTGCTCGGTTTCCACCATGTCGATAAAATCGAGAATGATGATGCCACCCAGATTACGCAGACGCAGCTGACGGCCAATGGCGGTCGCGGCTTCGAGATTGGTTTTGAAAATGGTTTCTTCAAGATTACGACGACCAACAAAACCGCCGGTATTCACGTCGATGGTGGTCATCGCTTCGGTTTGATCAATCACCAGATAGCCGCCTGATTTCAGCGGCACTTTGCGTTCCAGTGCGCGCTGGATTTCGTCTTCAACACTGTACAGTTCGAATAACGGACGCGGGCCGGGGTAATAATCAATACGGTCGGCCACCTCCGGCACATACTGCTGCACAAACTGCTCGATTTTCTGGAAGGTCTCACGCGAGTCGATCAGGATTTTCGTCACTTCCGGGCGTGAGTAATCACGCAGCGTACGCAACGATAAGGGCAGCTCGTCGTACACCAGACTCGGCGATTTATTATCTTTGATACGCTCTTCCAGCTTGCGCCATAAGCGACGCAGATAACGGGTATCGGACAGAATTTCGTCATCGCCCACACCTTCAGCCGCGGTGCGCAGAATAAAGCCCGCTTCGCCGGTCAGACCTTCGGCTTCCATACAGTTGTTGACCAACTGCTTCAGACGCTCACGTTCACCGTCGTCATCAATGCGCTGCGATACACCAACATGACCAGCACCGGGCATGTACACCAGATAACGTGACGGTATGGCGAGTTGCGTGGTCAGACGGGCACCTTTGGTGCCAATCGGATCTTTGGTGACCTGCACCACCAGCGCCTGGCCTTCGTGCACCAGCTGGCTGATCGGGGCATTACCATCACCACTGCCAATTTCGGCAGCATGAATAAACGCGGCACGCTCCAGTCCGATGTCGACAAACGCGGCCTGCATTCCCGGCAGCACACGCACGACTTTGCCTTTATAAATATTGCCGACCAGGCCACGGTGATTGGTGCGTTCGAGGAATATTTCCTGTACTACGCCGTTCTCGACCACCGCTACCCGCGTTTCCGTCGGGGTAACGTTCATCAGAATTTCTGCATTCACAGGCTTAATCCTTGTCCCAGATGGGAATATTAAATTCTTGCAGCATGGCCGCTGTTTCCGTTAGCGGCAGACCGACCACGTTGCTGTAACTGCCGTCAATGGCGTCCACCAGCACAGCGCCCAGCCCTTGTATTCCATAAGCTCCGGCTTTATCAGCGGGCTCGCCCGTGGCGACGTAGGCTGCAATCTGCGCCGCTGTTAACGCGGCAAAATGCACCTGGGTAATCACCGTTTGCTGCCGCTGCTGATCGTCCCGCACCAGGGCAACCGCCGTCATGACCTGATGGCGGCGACCAGCCAGCGTGGCCAGTATGCGCCGGGCATCGGCATCGTTTTCCGGCTTGCCCAGAATTTCATCATCCAGCACCACCGTGGTGTCAGAACCCAGAACGACACAACCGGGATTATTTGCCGCTACCTTCTGCGCCTTGCCCAACGCCAGTCGCGCAACGTAAGCGGCCGGGGTTTCTGCGCTGAGCGGGGTTTCGTCGATATCGGCGACTTCAACCCGGAACTTCACACCAATCTGCTGCAGCAACTCGCGCCGCCGTGGTGATGCAGATGCCAGAATCAACTGACCACAATCATTCAGGCTCATGACAAATGCAGACGCGCCAGCGCCATGTGCGTCAAGGCATAAACCCAGGGCCAGACCAGCGCCGAGGTCAGTGCCGGAGTCCAGAGCGATACCGGCACCCTGTTTTCACTGACCAGCGCCACCGCCCAGTAACTCAGCAACTGCTGCAGCACCACCAGCAAAAACACCACGGCGGTCTGCTGCAGAAAATTAAACATCGCCATACGCCGGTACAGCATCTGCAGTACAAAAATATGCACAGCCAAAGTGAGTACGTGCATACCAAGCAACGAATTGTGTTCCACGTCCAGCATGAGCCCCAGCGGTATCGCCAGCCACAAACCAAAGGTATGCGGAGCGTGCATCACCAGCAGCGTCACCAGCAGCAGCACCCAGGCGGGCTGCAGCCACAGCAGAATATCGGGCATGGGTAAATGCTCCAGCACAAACGCCAGAAACAAACCAACGGCCACCAGAATAACTGCACGGATATTCATTCCTGACTCTGCCATAAATCGCCCGGTGGAACCTGACCGGAACCATGACTGAACACCAGCAATAAATGACGACTGCGATCCAGATGAGCACTTGGCTCTGCGGTGACCGCAGCAAACGATTTACCGGGGATGTTTTCTACTTTATTCACGGTCGCCACCGGATAGCCGCGAGGATAGCGGCCGCCCAGGCCGGAGCTGACCAACAGATCGCCTTTAACAATATCGGCAGTATTGGGGACATAAATCAGTTCGAGCTCATCCAGCGCCCCGGTACCCACAGCAATCGCGCGCACCCCATTACGGTTTACCTGCACCGGAATGGCGTGGTTGGAATCGGCAATCATCAATACCCGCGCACTGTATGGCATAACATCAATCACCTGGCCAAGAAGACCATAGGCATCCAGCACCGGCTGGCCAATAAATACGCCGTCTTCGCCGCCTTTATTAATCAGAATCTGCTGACTGAACGGGTCGGGGTCCACGGCCACCACCGCGGTAACCAATACACGATCATCGACCTGCTCAGACGCGCTGAGTAATTCACGCAGCTCAATATTTTCGGCCTCCAGCGCCGCCAGACGCTGGGCTCGCAGCTCCAGCACCAGATTACGCGCAATCAGCTGTTTATTTTCACTGGTTAATTCCTGACGGCTGGCCGAGGACTCGCCAAACCAATTGCCCAGCGCCGAAGGCACCAACGCCATCTGCTGCGCCGGAGCCAGTACATAGCCGGTCATATAACGAACGGACTGTAACCAGGGGGCGTGGCTGTCCAGCCACATCAACACCAGTGCCAGCACAACAATCCCTGAAACCCGTTGCCGCTGGTAGGTCGGCACCTGAAACTGCGACTTAATAACGTTCTGCCTGAATAAAAATGGAAGTGACTAACTATACCGCCAAGGACAAAGAGGAACCAGCACCCACAGGCAGGAAGAGAACGCACGAACGGATCACAGACCTGCGTTTTGGCAAAATGTTCCGGCATAAAAAAACGGAGCCGAAGCTCCGCTTTTATGTTTGCCGAAACGCGTACCGATTAATCCAGTACCAACATTTCCAGCTGCTGTTCTGTTGCCGTTTCGAGGAATTTACCACCACCACGAGCCACACAGGTCAGCGGATCTTCAGCCACAATCACCGGCAAACCCGTTTCTTCGCTTAACAGTTTGTCGAGGTCACGCAACAATGCGCCACCACCGGTCAGTACCATACCGCGCTCAGCAACGTCGGAAGCCAGTTCTGGTGGAGACTGCTCCAGCGCCCCTTTAACGGCCTGCACGATGGCGGCCAGAGATTCCTGCAGCGCTTCGAGAATTTCGTTGGAGTTAAGGGTAAAGCTGCGCGGAATACCTTCTGCCAGGTTACGGCCGCGTACGTCAATCTCGCGTACTTCACCGCCCGGATAGGCCGTGCCGATTTCCTGCTTAATGCGTTCTGCGGTTGCTTCGCCAATCAGGCTGCCGTAGTTACGACGGATATAAGCCACGATGGCTTCGTCGAAACGATCACCGCCCACTTTGACGGACTCAGCATAAACCACGCCACTGAGAGAGATAATGGCAATTTCGGTAGTACCACCACCGATATCCACCACCATAGAACCGCGCGCTTCATCAACCGGCAGACCGGCACCAATGGCTGCCGCCATTGGCTCGTGAATCAGATAAGCACGACGTGCACCGGCACCCAGTACCGAATCGCGGATCGCTTTGCGCTCAACTTTGGTTGCCTGATACGGAACGCAGACCACTACGCGCGGGCTGGGTGTCATAAAGCTGCTCTGGTGTACTTGCTTAATAAAGTACTGCAGCATTTTTTCGGTGACTTCAAAGTCGGCAATCACACCGTCTTTCATTGGCCGGATGGCCTGAATATTCCCTGGCGTACGTCCCAGCATACGTTTTGCTTCAGTACCTACCGCTGCCACACTTTTCTGATGACCCTGCAGACGGATAGCAACCACGGATGGTTCATTGAGGACAATGCCTTGATCACGCATGTAAATCAGAGTGTTAGCAGTTCCCAGGTCGATCGACAGATCGCTGGAAAACAGGCCTCTTAACTTCTTAAACATCCAATAGATTCCTGTTCACAGGTGGCAAAATTGTGGGTAACTCTAGCAATGGTGGGGATTTAGGGCAAGGCGCATTTATGCTACGCTCGGCAGCTTTCCAACAGGCATCAACACTGGAGTAAGCACATGGCTCTGGACCAACAACAGGTTCGTGACATTGCCGATCTGTCCCGTCTGCAAATCGACGAGGCACAAATCGCGGAATACCAGAAAAATCTGAGCAATATTCTCGACCTTGTCGACCAATTATCAGCCGTCGACACCTCCGCGGTCGAGCCGATGGCGCATCCGCTGGACGCGGTACAGCGTCTGCGGGCCGACGTCGTGACCGAAGAGAATAACCGCGATCATTTCCAGCAGATCGCTCCTCAGACCGAAAACGGCTACTACCTCGTACCACGCGTCGTTGAGTAACAGCAAAACCTGAGGTTCAGCCTCGGGTACAAGGATTCCTTATGCATAACAAAACCATCGCAGACATTTCCCGCGATCTGGCGGCCGGTGAATACAGCAGCGTCGAAATTACTGAAAATCTGCTGAACCGAATTAAAAATACCGACGCTCACTACAACAGTTTTATTACCGTCAGCGAAGAGCAGGCTCTGGCCCAGGCCAAAGCCGCCGATGCCCGCCGCGCCGCCGGTAACGCCGACGCCTGGACCGGTGTGCCCATGGCGCACAAAGATATTTTCTGCACCAATGGTGTACTGACCACCTGCGGTTCAAAAATGCTCAGTAATTTTATCGCCCCTTACGACGCCACCATTGTTGAAAATTTCAATAATGCCGGTGCCGTATCACTGGGTAAACTGAACATGGACGAATTCGCGATGGGCTCCTCTAACGAAAGCTCGTTTTACGGTGCCGTTAAAAACCCGTGGGATGGCGAGCGCGTTCCCGGCGGTTCATCCGGTGGTTCAGCGGCTGCGGTTGCCGCGCAGCTGGTGCCGGGCGCGACTGCCTCCGATACCGGTGGTTCGATTCGCCAGCCTGCTGCGTTCTGCGGCCTGACCGGTCTGAAGCCAACCTATGGCCGCGTATCACGCTGGGGCATGATCGCTTACGCTTCCAGCCTCGACCAGGCCGGTACCATTACCCGTACCGCTGAAGATTCCGCCATGATGCTCAACGTTATGGCCGGTTTTGATGCCAAAGATTCCACCTGCGTTGATCGTGAAGTACCGGATTACACCGCCACGCTGAATAACAGCATCGCTGGTTTAACCATCGGCCTGCCAAAAGAATATTTCCGCAGCGATTTAAGTGCCGACATGCAACAGCAAGTGCGCAACGCCATCGCCGAATACGAAAAAATGGGTGCCAAAGTGAAAGAGATTTCACTGCCGAATACCCATCTGGCCATTCCGGCGTATTACATCATCGCTCCGGCCGAGTGTTCCGCTAACCTGTCACGCATGGACGGTGTACGTTTTGGTTACCGCTGCGAAAATCCGCAGGATATTAATGACCTTTACAAACGCTCGCGCGGTGAAGGTTTCGGCATTGAAGTAAAACGCCGCATTATGGTCGGTGCTTATGCCCTGTCTGCTGGTTTCTACGATGCTTACTACAAAAAAGCGCAGCAGGTTCGCCGCCTGATCAGAAACGACTTTGTAAATGCTTTTAACGAAGTCGATATCATTATGGGACCAACCACTCCGACACCGGCATTTAAACGCGGTGAAAAAACCGCCGATCCGGTGGATATGTACCTGGAAGATATTTTCACCATTGCCCTGAACCTCGCAGGCCTGCCCGGCATGTCGATTTCCTGTGGTCAGGTAAATAACTTACCCGTCGGCTTACAGCTGATTGGTAATTACTTTGACGAAGGCCGTCTGCTGAATGCTGCGCATCAATTCCAGCAACACACCGACTGGCATCTGAAAACACCTGACCTTAAAAACCAGGCAGACATCTGAGGAGCGAATCATGGAATGGGAAGTTGTTATCGGCCTTGAGATTCACGCTCAGCTGGCCACCAAATCAAAAATATTCTCCGGCTCCTCAACCGCTTATGGTGCGGAAGCCAATACCCAGGCCAATGCCATTGATCTGGGTTTGCCCGGTGTCTTGCCCGCGTTTAATGAAGAAGCGCTGCGCATGGCGGTAAAGTTTGGTCTGGCGATTGATGCCGAGATCGGCCTGAAATCAGTTTTTGACCGCAAAAACTATTTCTATCCGGATTCCCCGAAAGGCTATCAGACTACTCAGCTGCACCACCCGATTGTAGGTATCGGCCATATTGATATCGAACTGGAAGACGGCAGCAGCAAGCGTATTAATGTTACCCGTGCGCACCTGGAAGAAGACGCCGGTAAATCGGTCCATGAAGGTTTTAACGGTATGTCCGGTATCGACCTGAACCGCGCCGGCACACCATTAATTGAAATTGTATCCGAACCGGAAATGCGCAACGCCAAAGAAGCTGCGGCCTATTTCCGTAAAATGCACAGCATCGTGACCTATTTAGGAATTTGTGACGGCGATTTATCTCAGGGCTCTATGCGTTGCGACTGTAACGTCTCCCTGCGCCCGAAAGGTCAGGAGGAATTCGGCACCCGCACCGAAATCAAAAACGTAAACTCGTTCCGTAACGTCGAGCGCGCTATCGACAGCGAAATTGCGCGGCAGATGGATATTCTCGAAGACGGCGGCAAAATCATTCAGGAAACCCGCCTGTACGATGCCGATAAAAACGAAACCCGCGCCATGCGTTCAAAAGAAGTGGCTAACGATTACCGTTACTTCCCATGCCCGGATTTATTGCCGGTCATTATCGACGACAACTATGTTGAAGCTGTACGTGCCACCCTGCCGGAATTACCGGACGCCAAGCGCGCACGTTTTGCCCATTCTCACGGCCTGAGCCCGATTGATGCCGCCGTACTGGCTGCCAACCGTGAGCTGGCACACTATTTCGAAACTGCAGCAAAAATCGCCAACGACTATAAGCTCGCGGCCAACTGGGTACAGGGTGATGTGTCCGCCACACTGAACCGCCTGGAAATCAGCATCAGCGAGCTGGCCGTCAGCGCCGAACAGCTGGGCCGAATTCTGCAGCTGATTAAAGACAGCACCCTGAACAACGGTGGCGCGAAAGAAGTCTTTAATGCACTGGTCGAAGGTAAAGGTGACGGCAGCGCAGAAAGCGTCGACAAGCTGGTCGACTCTCTGGGCCTGAAACAGGTATCTGACAGCGGCGCAATTGAAGCCATTGTCGCCGAAGTTCTGGCTGCCAACCCGAAACTGGTGGAAGGTTATCTGGCCACTCCGGAAGATAAACGCGCCAAAGCCATCGGGCCTTTTATTGGTCTGGTGCGTAAAGCCGCCAAAGGGGTTAACCCACAGGTGGTTATGGACGTGCTGCAGAAAAAACTGTCAGAGTTGTAAGACCCTCAACGCCCACCGTCGATAACCGCGGCGGGCGTTTTATAACACCATAATAAAAGCACCACGGACGGAATTATTTTCCGGCACTCTTTCTGCCGGACCTCTCACGACTCACCCTCCTTATTTATCCGGAAACGCTTATGAAAAAACTATTAGCCGGACTGGTGGCCGTTGTCACTTTGTCTGTTGTTATCCTTATTGCTCAGGCCCAGCGCCACGTTGTTACTTCACACAGCGTTGTTATTAATGCGCCCGTCAAAGAAGTCTGGGATTTTCTTTCTGATAACCGCCACGCGAAGGGTTGGTCAGTAATCTTTGATCATATCCGCCCACTGGAAAGTTCACCGGTTGCCGAAGGCCAGATCGGTGCCCTGCGCCGCTGCTTCCGCAACGACAATGAAGAAGGATTTTTCTGGGATGAACGCACCCTGACCACTGAACCATACAAACGCCGTACCCTGCGCACCTATAATGTCTCCAACACCAGCTGGGAATTATTCGAGCGTTTTCAGTTTACCGCCTATCAGCTGTATGAAGATCTGGGCAATGGCACCACCCGCCTGACCTTTGAAGGTGATCTCGACGACCATACAAAATATTCCGTTTTTGAACATTTTGTATTCTGGGTCAGTCAGTTCGAAGGTGAGCGGGTATTCCGTCTGAATCTGGAAAATATCAAGGCCATGATTGAACAGAAAAATGCGTTCGACCGTCCGCATCCGTGGGAGCCGCACAGCCCTTTTGATGCCTGAGCTGAAAAGTAGATCCCCTGATGCTGAAAAGCATCAGGGAAATCGCTTTAGCACAATTTGTAATGCACTACCCTCAGAACGACGGCATCTCGCCAATCACACCTTGCACATACCAGTTCATACGCAGCAGCTCTTCATCGGACAGAGATTCGCCCTCACGTACCAATGGCCGTCCACGGCTGTTGAGAATAGGGCCGGAAAATACACTGAAAGTTTTATTTTCAATCTGCTGTTCGACCTGCAACACCTGCTCGCGCACCGCTGCCGGAATCTGATCACTGATGTTATTCAGCTGAGCAATGTGATCGCTCATTCCCAGCCACAGACGTTTGCCACTCCAGTTACCGTCCTTCAGCGCCTGAATCTGGGTTGCATAATATTTACCCCAGTCGTAACCAACGGATGCAACCTGAGTTTTCGGAGCAAATTCTGACATATCTGAGTGAAAGCTGATGGCGAACACACCGGCGGCTTCTGCTTCTTTAACAACCGCTGGCGAGTCAGTGTGATGGGTCAGCACGTCGGCACCGCCCTTCAGTAGTTCACGGGCCTGTTCTGCGGCTTTCTCCGGGGCGTACCACTGCTTTGTCCATTTAACCTCGACCACGGCCTGCGGATTAACGCGGCGCACACCAAGAGTAAATGCATTAATGCCACGAATAACTTCCGGAATCGCATGAGCAGCGACAAAACCAATTCGATTGCTGCGGGTCATGGCTCCGGCAATCATGCCGGATAAATAGCGCGGTTCATAAGCACGTGCAGCGTAGCTGCCCAGGTTTTCGCTCAGGCGCAGACCCGTGGCGTTATCAAATTTTACCGCCGGGAATTCACGCGCTAACCGGGCCGTCGTCACCATATACCCCTGAGAGGTGGTAAAAACAATATCGTTTTCTGCTGCCAGCTTACGGATGGTTTCTGCCGATGCACGCCCTTCCTGCACAAACTCGACGTATTGCGTTTTCACATCGGTGCCGAAGACTTTTTCCAGATACTGACGTCCCTCGTCATGGGAGTGCGACCAGCCGACTTCTTTCGCAGGCCCTACATATACAAACGCCGCCCGGATTTGTGCCTGGGCGGCGGGGGTTAAAAATAATAAGAATGCACAAAACAGATTCATCGTACTGACACGCATAGCGATCCGACCATTAATACTTGACCATTTGGTCAGGCATTATGCTCAGCAATGAGCGCCCTTCAAGTACGCGATGTTAATTTATCGATAGCTATCACAATAAATTTTCAAAAGTTGCCAAAAGTGCATTAATTTCGCTGAAATAACGCGATCAGGAGCACCGTAAAATCATAATCACGCTGTATCTGAATGTCGTGCAGGCATAAAAAAACCGCCTTGCGGCGGTTTTTACAACCAATATCAGGGTCGATATGGGTCGATTTATTTCACAACCTTCAGCGAAGGTCTTGCACCACTGGGCGGAGTCTCCGCTGTGGGCTTTTTCTTCGGCGGAACCGGATCATCCGGGTCTGGTGCTCCGGCTTCAGAACCAAACACCATACCCTGGCCATTCTCGCGTGCGTAAATCGCCAGAATGGCGATCACTGGAACGAATACCGCCATCGGGACACCACCAAAGCGGGCATTAAACGATAAGCCGCTTTCGTCGATCAGCAGGTTCTGCACCGCACCAGGGCTGATGTTCAGCACAATTTGCCCGTTGTTCACATATTCCTGCGGAACCTGAACGTCGTGCAATAAGGCATCAACCAACACGTAGGGCGTGCACTGATTATCGAGAATCCACTCATTCAGCGCCCGCATTAAATACGGACGGCTGGGGGTCATGGTATTACTCATCAGTCGCGCATTTCCCGCTCAGCTTCAGACAAACTGGCGATGAACGATTCACGCTCGAACAGACGCTCCATATATTGCAGCATCGGCTTGCAGGATTTCTCCGGCAATTCGATACCCAATACCGGCAGACGCCACAGAATCGGGCCAACGCAGCAATCAACAATGGAGAACTCTTCGCTCATAAAATAGGGCAGTTCTGCAAAAATCGGGCTGGTTGCAATCAGACTGTCGGTCAGCTGCTTACGGGCAGCTTCAACGTCTTTGCCTTTTCCATTCAGGATGGTGTCAATCAGCCCACCCCAGTCTTTTTCGATACGGTTAATCCACAAACGGCTTTGCGCACGGGCAACCGGGTATACCGGTAACAGCGGCGGGTGCGGGAAGCGCTCGTCGAGGTACTCCATCATCACGTTGGGTTCGTACAGAACCAGATCGCGATCTACCAGTGTCGGCAGCGAGTTGTATGGGTTCAGTGATGCCAGATCTTCTGGCTTGTTGTCAGGATCGACGTCATGAATTTCTACCGCCACCCCTTTTTCAGCCAGTACGATACGTACACGGTGACTGTAATGATCTGACGCATCCGAATAGAACGTCATGGAAGAGCGTTTAGCCACAACCCCCATAATTTCCTTACCTCTTAGCAAACCCAAAAACAAAGATAGCCCGGCCGCAAACGCGGACGGGCTGTGCAGGCAATCAACTGCCGGACGACTTACTTAACGTCGCGCCAGTATTCTTTGTTCAGCATATATACAGGAACAAAGAAGATTGCCAGGAATAACAGTACCCACCAGCCGATGCGCTCACGCTCAACGGCAATTGGCTCCGCCATGTACACCAGGAAGTTAACCAGGTCGTACACAACTTTGTCGTACTCTTCAGCAGACAAGGTGCCTTCTTCGGCCAGATACAGGACACCTTCGTGCTCTTCGGTGATTTCCTGACCCGTCAGGGTATCAAAACCAACAGCAACCTGGGCGGTACCTTTTACCTGACGACCCTGAAGGCCAGCCAATACGTGTGGCATACCAACGTCTTTAAATACGGCGTTGTTGACGCCCCAAGGACGGTTTGGATCCTCATAGAAGCTGCGCATATAGGTGTATACCCAATCCGGGCGACGTACACGGGCAACCAGAGTCAGATCCGGAGGTGTAGCACCGAACCAACGCTTGGAGTCTTCTTTGTGCATACCGATGGTCATCAGTTCACCGAATTGCTTATCGGCAAAAATCAGATTCTCTTTCATCTGCTCTTCCGGAATACCCAGGTCGCGGGCAACACGGTTAAAGCGGGCGTGCTCCAGAGAGTGACAGCCCATGCAGTAGTTAGCAAAGGTCTGAGCACCACGCTGCAAAGAGGCAGTGTCTTTCAGGTCTGTCAGGTGCTTATCCAGATGCACATCGGCACCGGCCGCAATAGCAAAAGCTGGAATAAATGCGGCAATTAACGCGAATACTTTTTTCATTATCAGTGGCCCCCGGTTACGCGCTCTGGTACTGGTTTGGTTTTTTCCATGCGGGTGTAGAACGGCATCAGCAGGAAGAAACCAAAGTAAATAACTGAGCAGAAACGAGCCAGGAAAGTATTCAGGTCGTTCGCTGGCTGAGTACCAAGCCAGGTCAGTTCAACGAAGGCTACGGCGAAGACAACAATAAATACTTTGCTGATCCAGCCTTTGTAGCGCCAGCTCTTAACCGGGCTGCGATCCAGCCATGGCAGAACAAACAGAACGGCAATCGCAGCGGCCATGGCAATAACGCCCAGCAGCTTATCCGGTACTGCACGCAGGATGGCGTAGAACGCACCGAAGTACCAAACAGGAGCAATGTGTGCCGGAGTTTTCAGGCCGTTAGCAGGCTCGAAGTTCGCGTATTCCAGCATGAAGCCATTACCTTCAGGGAAGAAGAACAGCACAGTACAGAAAATCATCAGGAAGACGACAATACCCACCAGGTCATGCACGGTGTAGTAAGGGTGGAATGGAATACCATCCAGCGGCTTACCGTTTTCGTCTTTCAGTTTTTTGATATCAACGCCATCCGGGTTATTGGAGCCCACTTCGTGCAGTGCCAGCAAGTGCAGAACCACCAGCATGACGATCACCAGAGGTACCGCAACCACGTGCAGAGCGAAGAAACGGTTCAGGGTGGCACCGGAAATCAGGAAGTCACCACGAATCCATTCAGTCAGTGCATCACCGATACCAAAAGGAATAACCGAGAACAGAGAAATAATTACCTGCGCCCCCCAGTAAGACATTTGTCCCCATGGCAGCACGTAACCCATGAAAGCTTCCGCCATCAGAGCCAGATAAATCAACATACCGAAGATCCAGATCAGCTCACGTGGCTTCTGGTATGAACCGTACAGAATCGCACGCATCATGTGCAGATAAACGGCAATAAAGAAGAAGGTAGCACCGGTGGAATGCAGGTAACGGATCAGCCAGCCCCACTCAACATCACGCATGATGTATTCAACAGAGGCGAAAGCGCCTTCTGCACTCGGAATAAAGTTCATGGTCAGCCAGACGCCGGTCAGGATCTGGTTGGCCAGCATCATCATTGACAGAACGCCAAAGAAGTACCAGAAGTTGAAGTTTTTCGGCGCATAGTACTTAGACATATGCTTTTCATAGGTCTGGGTGACCGGCAGACGGTCGTCAATCCAGCCCATCAGAGTGTTTTGCTGCTTACTCATTAAGCGTTCTCCTCGTCGACACCGATCACCAGAATGTTTTCGCCCTCAAAGGAATAAGGAGGAACAACCAGATTGGTGGCTGCCGGTGAGCCGTTGAATACACGACCAGACAGGTCGAAGCGGGAACCGTGACATGGGCAGAACCAACCACCCTGCCAGTTTGCATCAAAAGTTTCCGGCTGAACTTCAGCGAAGTATTTCGGTGCACAACCCAGGTGAGTACACACACCCAGCAGAACAATAAATTCTGGTTTACGTGAGCGATGGATATTGTCGGCGTAAGCTGGCTGCTGTTCTTTTACGCTGTTATCCGGATCTTTAAGGCGACTGTTAAGTGCCGGTAAATTATCCAGAGTTTCCTGAGTGCGGCGGGCAATATACACCGGCTTACCACGCCATGCGGCGGTGAGCATCGCACCCGGCTCAATTTTGCTGATATCGACTTTTGCCGGAGCACCTGCTGCTTTCGCCTTCTCACTTGGCAACCAAGATTTCACGAAGGGTACTGCGAGAAAGCCAGCGCCGACAGCACCGACGCCGGCTGTAGCGCCTACGAGCAGAGTACGCCGACTTTTATTCACGCCGTCTTGACTCATTACCATCTTCTCCCATCAAAAAAATTCTTTTGTGCTACAAGGTCAGGAGCCTGTTGTACTTTTTTTGCACAGCCCCAGCGTAGCATACAGAGCGGCGCACATAGTAAAGAAATTGGGAGGTGGAAACAACCTGAAAAACCCACAGAACATGGGGTTTTGGACATAAAAAAAGCGTCCATTGACATAAGCCAATGAACGCTTCTTTTTGTATCCTTCGAGCGAATTAACGCTTGGAGAATTGTGGTTTCTTACGTGCTTTACGCAGACCCACTTTCTTACGCTCAACTTCACGAGCATCACGGGTAACATAACCCGCTGCACGCAGAGAAGGACGCAGAGTTTCGTCGTATTGCATCAGCGCACGGGTAATACCGTGACGGATTGCACCGGCCTGGCCGTTACCACCACCGCCGTTAACGTTAACAATAACGTCAAACTTGGTCAGGCTTTCAGTCAGTTCGAGTGGCTGACGAACAACCATGCGAGCGGTTTCACGACCGAAGTAAACATCCAGAGGACGCTTGTTAACGACAATGCTGCCTGTACCAGGACGCAGGAACACACGAGCTGTGGAAGTCTTACGACGACCGGTACCATAGTATTGAGTGACTGCCATCATATTATCCCAGTTTCAGTTCTTGCGGCTGCTGAGCGGTATGCGGATGCTCGCTACCAGCATAAACTTTCATTTTTTTGTACATGGCACGACCTAAAGGATTCTTTGGAAGCATACCTTTAACGGCCAGTTCGATTACCATTTCAGGCTTATGGTCGATCAGTTTCTCGAAAGAAATAGACTTCAGACCACCTGGGTAACCAGTGTGATGATGGTACATCTTGTCACTGGTTTTATTACCGGTAACTTTTACTTTGTCTGCATTGATAACAACGATGTAATCGCCGGTATCAACGTGTGGAGTGTATTCTGGCTTGTGCTTGCCTCTCAGACGGCGAGCAACCTCAGTGGCCAGGCGACCCAGCGTCTGTTCAGCTGCATCAACTACAAACCACTCACGTTTTACGGTTTCGGGTTTCGCGCTGTATGTTTTCATCAATTTCTCGCCTTTAAGGGCATGTTGATTCGAAAAGAGGGCGGCATTCTATAGGAAGGAAGATCCTTCCGCAAGTCATAATCCTGTATGAATTATGATCCGGCCGGTAACTCAGGCAAAGCCCGGACCGGTACAGAGATGGCGCCCGCCGGCACAGTAAAAGAAACCGCCGCTTGCAGGGCTGCAAGCGGCGGTTCAGGTATCTGTGCTGGCTGTGCTTTGATCAGTAATGTTCCGGCTCGCGGAACTTCACCAGACCGTAAATCAGGGTCAGCATGGTGACCATGATATCGAGCAGGATGGCCAGGGCCATCATAGTCGAGGTGTCTTCCTGCTGGTCGTAACCCAGCGTTTGCCCGACATAGAAGCAGGTAACGCTGACGACAAAACCAATCAGGATGCAGGCTACCAGAAAATAGCCCTTGCCGTCATCCATCGTGAGCGTTTCATCCAGAACCTTTACCTGCAACAGGAAGTAAGCGCCGTAACAAAGCAGACATGCCAGCGCCATACCGACCAGAAAATAAGCAACCATAATCATTAACCTGCAGAACAATAACTGGTTAAAGACTAGTTCAGATACGGCAGGCCGCAAGACAACGCTGACCGTACTGTCAGCGAGCCTTATTGCCACTCAGTGCGCTTTCTGCTCATCATCGCGCCGCAGTATGCGCGACACCAACATTCTCAGCTGCGCAGGCTTGATGGGCTTGTGCAGATAATCCAGCTGCAGGTGGCGGAATTCATTGACGACGTCATCACTGGTATCTCCAGTAACAATCAAAGCCGGCACATCCGCAATAACCGAGCGGATCACAGACACAAAGTCACAGCCATTGTATTTTCCTGGCATACGATAATCGGCAATTAGTAATTGTGGGCAGAATCCATCATGGACAGCCTGAAGGGCAGATTCCGTGGTAAGAAAACCTGTACATTCCGCGCCCCATGACGATAAAAGAGAATCCGTTGCTTCAAGGATCAATGCCTCATTATCAACAATCATAACCCGCAGGCCATTAAGGCTTCCTGAAATACTGCCGCTCTCAGCAGTATTCAACATGGGAGGCGCGCGCTCCTCCTCTTTGCCGGGAGGCAATGTAATAATGAACTCCGTTCCTTTGCCCAGTTCAGAGCGCACCTCAATATCATGACCCAGGAGGCCCAGAATCCGGCGTACTATCGCCAACCCCAGCCCCAGCCCCAGACGGCGGTCCCGCTCCTGATTCTCAACCTGAAAAAATTCCTGAAAAATAGCCTCCAGGTTTTCAGCGGATATGCCGATGCCGGTATCCCGGATATGCATGCGTACGGCACCACCATCGACACTCTCAAAACGGACATCCACCTTACCATGCTCGGTATAACGGAATGCATTGACCAGCAGATTGGTGATAACCCTTTCCAACAAAATGGGATCCGATTTAACGATATGCCGCCCATAGTCAACATTAAAGTCCAATCCCTGCTGTCCGGCCTTCAGCTGAAACTGACACTCCAGTTTGTGAAATATATCCTCCAGCATAAAGCTGATACGACTTACCTGCACATTGCCGGAGTCGAGATGCGATACGTCAAATAATGCATCAAGAAGCTCATTAAGCGCCCCCACTCCCTGACGAATATTACGCAAATCGGTTTGCATCTCAGGCTCCCGCACTTTTGCAGCAAGAATCTCGGTATACAGGTTGACCGCCTGTAACGGCTGGCGCAGATCATGGCTGGCAGATGCAAGAAAGCGCGACTTCTCCTCACTGGCCCGGTTTGCCCGATCCGTCTGCTGCTGTAAATCGGCAATCAGATCAAGGTTGGCGTATTTAAGACGAATAGAGTTGTCGATAACTCTGTGCACCGTCCGGCTGAAACCAAAGGTGGCAAACAAATACACCGCGGCACCAAATCCCATCCAGCGATACATATACTGATCCTGAGTAACCATACTCAGGATCATCGGCAGCATAAGCGGTGCTGAAAACAGGATATAAGATACTGGCCGGGATGAAAGCGATACCATGCTACCAGCGATCATGCTGATAAAGGTCAGTATCAGATAGGCAAGGTTATTAATATTCTCTGCATCAAACAGTACTGCACCACCAGCTCCCCATACGCAGCCGGTAAGAAAAATCAGAAAAGTCTGATCTCTGCCGTAGCGGAATATTTCTTTGTGCGTACTGATCGTATTACCCGGATAATGATAATGCACCATCCGGATTGCGAGCATAATGTAAAGTGCAATACTCCAGAGAATTACCCGCGTCGCATAATCACCTCCCCAGAAGACAATTAATAAAGGCACACTGCCCAACAAATTACCCATGAGGATCATTGGTGTATTACGGCGAACTACCCTGATTTTTTCAGCAAGGATCTCGTTTTCATATTCGGATGACGTGGCAGTATTTTGGTCAAACCATAATCGCTGCATAAATACTTGCCTAATCAAGGCCCAGCTGGTGTGCTTTTTTACTGGACTCAGAGCGGCTCTGTGCTCCCAGAGCATGAAAGATAGCGCTAAGATGGGACTTTACTGTAGCAACACTCAGACACAACTGTTCGGCAATCGCCTGATTGGACAACCCCTTCTTAACCAACCTGAGAACCTCGAGCTGGCGTGGCGTCATATTATGCTGGGCAGCCCAAAGAGCACCGTCAGACAGAAAGTCTTCTTCATTAATATCGGTTTTATTGGAGTAGACCACCTTGCCATTCATCACATCAGCAATGGTCTGAACAATTCGATCGCCCGACGATGACTTCGGGATAAAGCTCATTGCCCCAAGCTCAATGGCTTTACGCATGTCCTCCGGATCGCGGGATGCAGAAACAATAATAATCGGCGTCAGGTTGACACACTTATTCATTTCAGCGAGCAACATAAATCCGTCCATAATAGGCAGGCGCAAATCCACCAGCGCAATATCGAACTTAACCGACCTCATACGCTCCAGAGCAGCCCGGCCATTATTGACCGTTTCGATCTCAGCATTCAGATCAGATGCGGACAATATGCCCTTTAGCCCATCCACAAACATCTGATGATCATCAACCAGAAGTATCTTCATATCAGCTCTCCATGCCCAATCCTACAGGCCGCACATAAGCCTATTATGATATTCCATATTAATCCATCTGTAACCAGCCAAAAGGATGGTGCCGGATATGCCAAAGAAGTAAGCATTCGAGACAAATCCCTTATAAATCAGTCTGCTATACCTGTCGTCCAGTGATATCTGAAAATCCACCTGCGACAGTGCTGTCCAGACACTGACAATTTCAAAACGAAGAATACGCATACCATCAAATCAGCGATATAGTGAGAACGAATATAAATACCGGTGCAAATACGCTGACAAAGCGGTGGTTGCACGTACATCTTTTGAGTTTAAATATACACCCTCCGAAAGAATGTAACCCGTCATAAGTTGCTGTATCTCACCGAAAAATTCCAATTAAATTCCCGGCAACATATTTCATCCTTATGAAGGATAAAATCCCGCAGCAACAGGTAATAACATCCGTCTCACCATACACACCCTGCCTGAATTTCAGAATAATCAGGCAGCCAATAACAATCACATAACGACGATGACGGATAATCGGTGACTCTATGAAATTTAAAAAAACACTTCTGGCCGCCGCCATTATTGGCCTAAGCGCTCAGGTATTAGCTGCGGAACCACGCGAAGATTACGATCTGGATGATGACGGGCTGATTGAAATCAACAGCCTGCAGGATCTGGACGCGATGCGTAATTATCGCGACGCAGAATCTGAATTTAACCTCAGCACTGCAACAGGCTGCCCGGAAAGCGGCTGTACCGGTTTTGAACTGACCACCGACCTTAATTTTGATACCAACGGCGATGGCGTTATCAACGCCAGTGACGAATTCTGGAATGACGGTTTAGGCTGGGAGCCTGTTGGCAGCAGCCCTAGTCCGACTTTTGGCGCCATCTTTGACGGTAAAAATCATGTTATCCGTAACCTGTATATCAACCGTCCTGAAAGCGATAACGTCGGTTTATTCGCCCGTGTGTACTGGGGTAGTATTTATAATCTGGCTATCGCGGGATCACTGACTTCGGTCACCGGCCAGAACAATGTCGGTATTCTGAGTGGCATCATCACTAAAGGTAATGTGAGTAACGTCAGCAGCTCTGGTCAGGTACAGGGCGTGAACACCGTTGGTGGCTTAATTGGTAGCTATCAGACTGAAGCAAATAACAGACGCACTCTCTCATCTTGTTATTCCACGGCAAACGTTAATGCCAGCGAAGCAGGAGCCGGAGGCATTGCAGGCTATGTGAACGCTAATGATGTCACAGAGTGTTTTGCTTTGGGCGACGTAACGGCCAACACCAGAGCCGGTGGTTTAATCGGTGAAGTCATAAGCATGAGCATCGTTAACGCTTATGCCAGCGGCAATGTCAGTGCCACCGATATCGCTGGTGGCCTGGTCGGGTATCACAATTCTTATTCTTTAAATATTTATTATGCTTATGCCACGGGCAACGTCAGCGTCTCCGACGAGGCAGGTGTTGCCGGCGGGCTGATTGGCCAGGCCAACAACAGCTCGGTCTACAAAAGCCACTGGACCACAGAAACAGGCCAGCAATATCTCCATGGCGGCGGCACCCTGAGCAATGACGTCGGTAACAGCAGTTATTCCCAAAGCGTACTCAGCTGCCCGACTGCAGCCGATGATACCGACTGCACTACAGATGCCACTCTGTACCAGGACTGGACAGGCAGCTACACACTGGCCGATGAAACGGTGGTGAATTACTGGGATTTCGGTACCACGAATCAAATGCCGGTGTTAACCGCACAGGGCTATGTATTACGTGACCGTGATGGCGATGGCATTTGGGACTTTAATGATGCCTATCCGGATGATCCGACAAACACAGAGCCAAAATCTCCAACCAGTGGTGGCAGCAGCTCCGGCGGTGGTGCACTGATCTGGTTGCTGGGCCTGGCAGCGATGGTGTCCTTACGTCGCAAGTCAAAAGCCTGACAAATAGTTGCTGAAATAAAAACCCCGCATCGCGGGGTTTTTTATGATTTTTCAAATAACTGAATAAAATCGATAATAACCCGCCCCACTTTCACAACAATCCATACCATCCGAAAATAAATACAGAAAAACAGCATCGTCGATTTTTATTATTTTTTTAATTTTCAAAAACCCCATTTTAAAAATGCCTTTCCATCCTTTTGCAGGATTAAGCTAAGTGCACTTATCGATAAAATATCAATCGATACCCTACTCTTTTTCCCAATAGGCGTTTACCGCCACCAGGAGAAACCATGACGTCCCTAAAATATTTCCTGCCGGTGCTGCTATTGACCGGCAGTGCTCAGATATTGGCTGATAATAGCCGCACCGACTATGACATTAATGATAATGGTCTGATCGAAATTAACGACCTAGATGACCTTAATGCCATCCGTCACTCACTGAACGGAAGCACTCTGTATGGCTTCAACAGCGGTTGCCCGGAAACGGGTTGCGTTGGGTTCGAGCTGACCACCGACTTAGATTTTGACCAGAACGGAAATGGTGTCATTGATAAAACCGACCCGTATTGGAATGATGGTGCCGGGTGGCAACATATCGGGACACGCAATGCGCCTTTTAGTGCGGTGTTTAACGGCAACAATCACACGATTCATAATTTATTTATTAATCGCCCCGGAGAAAGCTATGCTTCGCTGCTGGGTCGCGTCGAAAACACAACCATCAGTAATATACATTTGCGCGGGCGGCTCAGTTTCGTTACCGGCTATAAGTCTGTCGCGCCACTGGCAGGCATGGTTAAAAACTCACAGATTATTAACGCCAGCGCTGACGCAGATGTTTTCGCTTATGGCACGACCAGTGGCGGATTAATCGGATCGGCAGAGAATAACTCGATCGTCAGACACAGTTACGCCACAGGGGATGTCACCACAGATTCCTGGCGTGCGGGCGGATTGGTAGGCCTTGTTGAAAACAACTCAGTCATTGAGGGCTGTTTTGCCACTGGCAATATCAGTGGTACCAGCAGAGTGTCAGCCGGTGTAATGTCTGGCGGCCTGGTCGGCACTCTGCGGGAAAGCTCAACCATCAGCAATGGCTTTGCCACGGGTAACGTTACAGGCGACTCATCAGCCAGCAGTCTGGTCGGATCAATGGTTCACAGTGAGGTTACAAACGCTTTTGCCATCGGACACGTCACATACACATCAACACAAACACCCGCAGGTCTGGTGGGCACGGTTTACCGCGATGGTAATGAGTTTATCAGCTACAGCCACTGGGCAACCGACACCACTGGCCGGACCAATATGCTCAATGGCAGTTCGGCAACCTCTGTCGGAAATGCCGGTGTCACTCTGGCCGAACTTCAATGCCCAACAGCTGGTACAGACACCGCCTGTAGCCCCTCAGTGCTGTATTCTAACTGGGAAACGCAAACCTACGACAACGGCGGCTCAACACCGGTTTCATATTGGGATTTCGGTAACAGCAGCCAACTGCCGGGCCTGATGATTAATGGCGTCGTCTACCGCGACAGTGACCGTGATAGCGTGCCTGATTCTGAAGACTACTTTCCTGCGAATGGCAGTGAAAGTACCGATACGGATGGTGATGGTATCGGTGACAACAGCGATCCGGACATTGACGGTGATGGTGTCGGTAACAGCGAAGATATCTTCCCTTACGACAACACTGAATCAAGCGATCGCGATGGTGACGGTGTTGGTGACAACCGCGATGCTTTCCCGGATGACAGTAACGAATGGCTCGATAGTGACGGCGATGGCACAGGCAACAATGCCGATACTGATAACGACAACGACGGGGTGGCCGACGACGATGACGTCTTCCCTTACGACCCGACCGAGTGGGCCGACTACGACAGCGACGGCATGGGTAATAATGCCGATCCTGACGATGACAACGACGGTGTGGCCGACGAAGACGATGCGTTCCCTTTCGATCCAAGTGCTTCGCGCGCTGATCAAGTAGTTGATGCTAACGGCAATGGCCTGATTGACATTAATACGCTGGCTGACCTGAACAATATCCGCAACAATCTGGACGGCACCAGCATGGATGGTATTACCGCCGGCTGTCCCAACACCCTATGTAATGGTTTTGAATTAACCGCTGACCTCGACTTTGACACCAATGGCGACGGCCAGATGGATGCCAATGATGAATACTGGAATGACGGCGAAGGCTGGATCTCGATCGGGTCCAGAAAATATCCGTTTGAAGCACAGTTTAATGGCAATGGCCACCGTATCAGTAACCTCTATATTAACCGCCCATCAGGTATTTGGGAGGGGCTGTTTGCCACTATTAACAATGCCGATATACGCTTACTCAGTCTCGACGGTCCGTTAATGTCGGTCACTGCCAACACCTATGTGGGCGCCATTGCCGGCGGTGTCTGGGACAGTAATATCAGCGGTGTCTGGATCAGAGGGGATGTTACCGGAGAGGCTTATATCGGTGGCCTGGCAGGGATAATGATCAACAATAGCGGTACGCCACGCCAGATTTTATTCAGCTATAACATGGGCAATGTTACCGCTACTAATAATGATTACTTTGCACAAGCTGGCGGACTGGTAGGCAGCGCTGACGGAATCGACATCAGTAACAGCGCTGTTTACGGAGATGTTAACGGCTATGAAGCGGGCGGCCTGATTGGACGAATCAGAAACAAGGGCACGTTGATAAACACCTATGTACGCGGCAATGTGAATTCGAAAAACAGCGCCGGTGGACTGGTTGGCCGAGGCTTAGACAGTACAATCATTATTCAGAATGCGTATGTGTCTGGTGTGATCAGCAGCGCAACCGATATTGCCGGTGCCATGGTTGGGGAATCAGACGTTATGCGCATCAACAACAGTTACTGGACAACAGAAAGTGGTCCGCAACAGCCCTGGGGCAGCAACAACCTGCTTGATGACAACAGCGCTGAATACGGCGCGGTAAGCGATGCCGCTCTGCGTTGCGCAGTGAATGCAGACAATACCAGCTGCGCGGACATCACACTGTTTAGTGGCTGGTCTGACAGCACCTATACCGCACCTGACGGACAGCCGGTGAGCTTCTGGAACTTCGGCACCTCAGAGCAGTTACCTGTACTGACCGCACTGGGCCGGGTACTGCGTGACACGGATGCTGATGGTTACATCGACGATGAAGATGCTTTCCCGGATGACCCGGCCGAGTGGTCTGATGTTGATGGTGATGGTATCGGTGATAACAGCGACCCGGTCGATAACCGGACTGACCCGGACGACGGTGATGGCGGTGATGGCGGTGACGGCGGTGACGGCGGTGACGGCGGTGACGGATCTGACGTCACGGACAGCGGCAACGTTTCATCCGGTGGATCATCCTCTGGTGGCGGCTCATTGCTGTGGCTGCTGGGTATGACCCCGCTGCTGCTGCGCCGGAAAATGAACAGCACCTCCAGCCATACCCGCCTCTCATAAGATGCTGAGATGATAAAAAAGACCTGAATACTGGCTCCGGCCGATATTCAGGTCATATTCTGATTGAGCAGAACTCAAAAAATAAACCCCGGATATCCGGGGTTTATTTTTTACTGTTTCAGTTTTTCTGCTTCAGCCTTTCAGCATTAATGCTCGCGTGTGGCACTGAACTGAATATCCGGCCAGCGTTCCTGAGTCAGGCTCAGGTTCACCCGTGTCGGGGCGATGTAGGTCAGGTAACCGCCACCGTCGATGGCCAGGTTGTCGCCGCCTTTACGTCTGAATTCTTCCAGCATTTTTTCATCAGAGCAGTACACCCAGCGAGCGGTACTGACACTGATCGGCTCGTAAATACATTCCACTTTGTATTCATCCCGCAAACGCTGCTGTACCACATCGAACTGCAGCACACCCACTGCGCCCAGAATCAGGTCATTGTTATTCAGCGGCATAAACAGCTGAGTAGCACCTTCTTCAGACAGCTGTTGCAGGCCTTTCTGCAGCTGTTTCATTTTCAGCGGATCTTTCAGGCGCACACGCTTAAACAGTTCCGGTGCAAAATGCGGAATACCGGTGAACTGCATATCGTCACCAAAGGTGAAGGTATCGCCAATCTGGATGGTGCCATGGTTATGCAGACCGATAATATCGCCGGAAATGGCTTCTTCCACCGCCGAGCGGTCGCCAGCGAGGAAGGTTACGGCATCGGCGATTTTTACATCTTTGCCAATGCGTACGTGCTTCATCTTCATGCCCTTGCTATAGGTGCCGGAGCAGATGCGCATAAAGGCAATACGGTCACGGTGCTTCGGATCCATATTGGCCTGAATTTTAAAGATAAAGCCGGTGAACTTATCGTCTTCCGGCGCGATCAGGCCTTTATCGGTTTCACGTGCCAGTGGTGCCGGTGCCCACTCAACGAAGTAGTTGAGCAGCTCACGCACACCAAAGTTGGCCAGTGCCGTACCGAAGAATACCGGCGTCATTTCACCACTCAGATATTCATCCAGATCAAACTCATAGCTGGCGCCGCGCACCAGTTCAATTTCATCCACCAGCTCGGCGACTAAATCAGCGCCCAGTAAGGCTTCTGCTTCAGCGGACTCCAGCCCCTGAATCTGAATATCATCCGGCACCACACTGCCCTGACCCGGAGTAAACACGTGAATAGTGTCGGTGATCAGGTTGTACACACCTTTAAATGCCTTACCCATGCCAATTGGCCAGGTAACGGGGGCGCATTTGATTTTCAGGATGGTTTCAATTTCGTCCAGAACTTCAATATGGTCGCGGACTTCACGGTCCATTTTGTTGATAAAGGTGAAGATCGGCGTGTCACGCAGGCGACAGACTTCCATCAGCTTGATGGTCCGGTCTTCTACACCTTTGGCGCCGTCAATAACCATCAGTACGGAGTCGACCGCGGTCAGGGTGCGGTAGGTATCTTCCGAGAAGTCTTCGTGACCCGGTGTATCCAGCAGGTTAACCATGCGGCCGTTGTACGGAAACTGCATCACCGAGGTGGTAATGGAAATACCGCGGTCCTGCTCCATCTGCATCCAGTCAGAGGTAGCCATACGCCCGGTTTTCTTGCCTTTCACGGTACCGGCTAACTGAATGGCATTACCGAACAGCAACAGCTTTTCGGTGATGGTGGTCTTACCCGCATCGGGGTGCGAAATAATACCGAAAGTACGGCGTTTACCGACTTCCAGTTCAAATGGGGATTTCGACATCGCTTGCGATCTTCTTCTGAGCCTGGCCTGCCAGCATAGCGCTGGATTCAGGAGATATCCGGACGCTTGCCGCAACCCGGTCTGAGGGGCGCAATGATATGCAAAGCCTCGCCAATTGACCAGACGATTCCTGTATCCGGCCCGGTGCAGAGAACCTGACTGTGATTCCTGCTCTGCATCAAGAATCGTGTTTACGTGACACTCTGACACGCTGCTTGTTACTGCCGCGCGACGGCACTGGCGCTATAATGCCGCCATGACTCATAAACTGAACCTGTTGTTGCAACGCCTCGCCCTGCTGCGCCTGTCCATCGCCAGTATCTGGCTGATGTTTCTGCTGTATCTGCAATGGCAGGGCTTTGCTGGCCTGGATATCGCCTGGGCACTGTTAGCGCTTTATGTACCCTTGCTGGCCGTCAGTGGCTGGCAGGGTTACCGCCGTAACCTTCAGGACTGGCATTTGCTGTTGCATCTGGCCTTTGAGTGCCAACTGCTGGCCGGTCTGCTGTTTTTTACCGGCGGCGCGACCAACCCTTTTATTTCTTATTTTCTGGTATTGCTGGTTGTCAGTGCCTATAGCCTGCCGGTGAGCTATTCACTGCTGATTACCGTGCTCTGCATTGCCGACTACAGCCTGCTGACCCAATGGTTCCAGCCGCTGCTCAGCAATCATGTGCATGGTCTGCCCAGTCATAATCTGTTTGATCTGCATCTGGCGGGCATGTGGCTCACCTTTGTTATCAGCGCGCTGATTGTGGTCACCTTTATTCCGCTGTTATTGAAATCGTCCCAGCAACAACAGCAGGAAATCCAGCAACTGCGCGAACAGCAGCTGAAAAACGAGCAGCTGATTGGCATCGCCACTCTGGCCGCTGGCACCGCCCACGAAATGGGCACACCACTGATGACGATGCACATGATTCTCGACGACATCGCTCAGCAACCCGACCATCCGCTGAGTAACCATGATCTGCATATTCTGCGCGAACAGGTCACCATCTGCCGTCAGTCTCTGCAACAACTGGCCAACGCCGGACGCACCGCCCATCAGGTTGGCCATCATCAGGCTCACACCTGGTTAATCAATCTGCTGCATCGCTGGCGGCTGAGTCATCCGAATGCCCTTTGGGTGGATAATGGCATCGCCTGTGAAGCCGAGATTCCATCTTCTCCTCTGCTTGATCAGGCACTGCTCAACCTGCTGGATAACGCCGCCGAGGCTGGCCAGCAACCGGTGCATCTGCACAGCGTGGTCCAAAGTGGAGAATGGCATCTGAATATTCTGCAGCCCGACCCACAAGCAGCCACACGCATTCATCAGCAAAGTTTATTTCACAGCCAGAAAGAACACGGTATGGGCATTGGCCTTTACCTGAGCAATGCCAGCGTTGAACAGTTTGGCGGCTCCGTCCATCTGATTGCACAAAACAGCGGCGCCAGCCTGTGCCGTATCACCCTGCCTCTGAGCCGACATCATGGATAACCCCGCGCACAAACGCATTCTGATCATTGATGATGATCTGCATTTCAGCCAGGTACTGGCACGCAGCCTTGAGCGTCAGGGCCACCAGACCGCGGTCGCCGCCAGCGGTGATGAAGCTCTGCAGGCCGCGCAGGATCTCAAGCCACAGTGGGTTACCCTCGACCTGCGGCTGGAACAGGAATCCGGCCTGGGCCTGATCGGCCGTCTGAAGCAACAACACCCCGACTGCCGCATCGTGATGCTGACCGGCTACGCCAGCATTCCGACCGCTGTCGAAGCGGTAAAACTGGGCGCACATAATTACCTGCACAAACCCGCTACCCTGCAGGAGTTAATCGCCGCCTTTGACGATTCAGGCCAGACTCAGGAACCACTGCCGGACAACAGCAGCGTGATGTCGGTAGAACGGCTGGAGTGGGAACACATCCAGCGCGTGTTAAATGAACAACAGGGGAATATTTCGGCGACTGCCAGAGTACTGAATATGCACCGCCGTACTCTGCAGCGGAAGCTGCAGAAATACGCGCCGCGCTGATCAGCCCTGCTGTTGTTCCAGCTGGCGAATACGGCGAAACAACAGCACCGCCAGCAAAATAAGAATACACAACACGGCACCAACAACAGCCACCAGCCAAACAGGCAAGCTGCCACTATCCGCCGCGACCTCGAAAGGTAAAGCGTATCCGGCTTTTTCTGCGGCAGAAGTCGGCACACTCCGGGGCGGCAGAACCTGAACCGGCGCAACCTGAGGTAAGCTCCTCTTAACGCCATCACGGGTTCCCGCTTCAGCACTCACAATGGCAAATTCTCCGGCATCTTTGCCCTTCGCCCGGAAAGGGACAGAAAATAAAACGCCACTGCCACTTATTTCAGGTGCCGGATTCAACACGCTCGCCGCGTAGCGGATTTTTCCCGCGCGGATATCTGCGCGGTTAACAATGGTAAAAGTTCCACCACCAAATAACTCACCAGGCACTACAGGCGCAGCACCTTGCTCAGCACTCGTGGCAACAAGCTCCAGACTGTCACTGCTGAACGTCATTTCAACATCAATACCATAGAGTGGCTTAAGCCGATCTGCTGACACCACCAGCCAGCGAACACCATCCCGGTCCAACTCAGCAATGTTCAGCATTTCTGCCTGACTGACTGCTGCCATCAATAAAAACATCGTATTTAAAAATAATTTCATAAATCCCCATAATGAGAGGGCGTTGCCGCCCCCTCATATATTCCTCACGGATTACACTGCTGCGAACCAAAGTGACTAGCAAGGATAGCCAGATCCTGAACGTTAATAACCGTGTCTTTATTCAGATCGGCAGTAGCAACATAGTTTTCTTCACCCTGCTGGGTGCCATAGCGGCCAGACAGAAAAGTGAAATCTGCAATATCAATAGCACCATCCTGATTAATATCACCTGCCAGCAATTCAATCTGGCCGAAATCATGATTACCAGCACCATCCAGCGTTGCATTCATGCAGGACTGAACATAACCCTCGCTCTGGAAATCAACCGTAAAATCCCCGGCACGCAAACCAGAGAAACTGAAGTTTCCGTTTTCGTCCGGCGTCACTGAAATGGTACGGCCATCAATTGTGATATTAACCACCACATCTTCTGCAGTCACGCCATCCGGCAATACAATCTGCCCATTAACAGCCGAGTTTCCACCATGAATACCGTCATCCAGAGTAATGGTGATTGTGTCTGGCATTACTGATAATAAATGACCATTGGCATCTGACATCTCACCGCTGCAGTTCACTGTCAGGGTGTCGGTCGTCATTTCCGCAAGAACAACGGTGTTAAATAACATCTGCTCACCATCAACGGCAGCGTCGGGTGCCGTCTGAGATAATGCTCCGCTGAGACTTTGCCCCTGCCACTGCAAAGGTAACTGCAAACGGTTTGCAGAACCCCAGTTTCCGTAGGAAGCCGATGCAAGAGCCGCCGGGCCATTCAGAGTACAACTTGCGTCTACAGCGTAATGTTCGCCCAGAGTTTTGATATCGACGGAGAATTGTGGGGAATAGTAGGTGTCGACCGACAATATTGAGGCCTCAATACGCAGGGTACGTTGCTGCTCTCCGGCACTGTGGTAATAATACTTCCATGACGTCGGCATACTGTCTTCGGCTACTTCAGCACCGATGAAAAACGTTCCAGTGCCGGCCCCTCTTGTTACCACCGGAATATAACCATATCCATTGACGGGTGAAATAATGTTTTCCTGCAGCAACTGTCCCGTTGCCAGGTCGAATTCACGATACCAAGTCGACTGTGTGGTATTATCAGATACGGCATAACTGATAACGGCGTTACCAGCAACGCCTGTCGAAGCTGCCATGCCATAGGCTGGATTGGATATATCCAGCGGGTAACCATCATAGATCGGATCAATGCCCAACTGAGCCATTGTGTATGTAACAAAGCTGTTATCGGCAAGCGAACCATACACTACTGTCTTTTCATCCCAATCCCGGGTAATAAAATGCGTGCCATCCGGCGTTAACAATATCCCGGCACCGACATCACCCAATCCCAGAACATCAGTCAAGCTAACGATTGTCTGATTAATTGGATCGATAATCGCTTCTGAAAAAGTTTCGTCATCAATCCTCATAACCAGAGTGGCGTTATCAGAGATATTAAAAGAGCTGGAGATATCCAAAGAGTAGGCTGATGCAAATGACATATCCAGCTCCTGGGATTGCTGAAGATCATAGATAACAGCCTGAGCAGCAGCATAATTTTCCGGTTTGCTCCTCAAAACCAAGGCATAGCGCCCATTGGCAGATACCGAAAGCACAGCGGCATAATCATTCAGAATACGTTCATTTAATGCCAACGCTGAGCTAAAACGGTAAATGCCTGCTGTTTGAGAAGCCCCCGGAGCTGTGTAGTAGATGAGTTCACCAGAGTTATTGAGAGATCCCGAAATCAGATACTCAGCAATAGCCTGAACGCTGGTATGTAGTGTAATTTCCGGGGAGTGATAAGCTGTTCCATTTGAGCTATCAAATACCACATGCCGATATGTCAGATCTTTTTCCTCTGAAAATTCAGGACTACCCAGCTCCGCGGGATCTCCCGCATATTCCAGATAACTAAAGTAACGACCATCCGGGCTTGCATGCATTTGCCGGAAAATCCAAATTGATGGATTCCACCCTGCCTGAACAGGTAATGGCGTGAGCTCATCGACAAAAGAAGCATAAACCGACCTAAATGGTAAGAGAGTCAGAAGCAGCGTCATCAAGACGCCCAAACAAGTGAGATGTTGCTTGTAATTATTCACAATAATTCCTTTTGTACTATCGTTTTAATTATGCAGTTTCTCTGCAGAGCGAGACTACGATAAGAAAGGAAAATCTGTATATGTGATAAGGCGCCAATTAACACTATTGTGTTACGGAAAAGACGTTCAGCTAAAAGCGTGGATCAGTTAAAGTAAGAATCTTCGTCGAAGGTGCTCAGCCAGCGGCTGTGGTAAACCACCATACCGGTGATGAACATGCCGTTTACCACCCCTTCGGGGAACATCATCATCGGCAGGTAGCGTAGATAATCACGCCAGATTAATTCCAGCGGATGGACATCCAGTATCCACAAACTGAAGCCTTGTAAAAAGTCGGAAAATCCATGGGTTAAACCGGCATTTAAAAAACCGGCCACCAGAATATAAACGAAGGGGTTGTGCGCAAGACGACGGTAAACCAGCAGATAAAAACCGTAGCTGAATAACACCGGTAAAGCACCGGCCAATAAAAACTGATAGGGCAGAGCCGCCCACCAGAGCTTTCCCACCAGCACCAGAATAACCTGAACCAGTAATATGGACAGCAGCGCCAGCCGCCAGCCCATCATCAGCGTAATCGCAGTCACGCCCATTAAGTGAAAACTCAGCCCTGGTAATATTCCGGCCTGCATATTCCACAATACAGCCAGTACAACCACGCTGCCAAAAAAGAAATGCTGCGCCGCGCGCATATTCAGTAACGCCTGCCAGTTATAACTGAGCAGCGCAGGAATTAATAAAAGAACAGAGAGAATGGTCGACCACCAGAGCGCCATTTCAGGCAGGAGGCCGGAGTCAATCATGCCTGCAGCTCCAGACAATAAAGCAGGGCATCCTCATGGCCGTTGGCTGTCGGATAATAATTACGTCGACATCCGGCCTGACAAAAACCCATAGACTCGTACAGGGCAATCGCTTTGTGATTACTTTCCCGTACTTCCAGAAACCACTGCTCCGCCTGCTGTTCCAGCAGAAAATCATGCAATGCATTCATCAGCACACGACCCGCACCCTGCCCCTGCTGTTTTGGGTCAACGGCGATCATCAGCAATTCAGATTCACCAGCCACCAGCGTAATCACGGCATAGGCAATAATCCGGTTGTTGTTTTCCAACACCCAGACGCAATGTTCACGGGAAAAATAACGGCGTAATACGCTTTCTGGCCAGGCATGAAAATGCGCCAGCTGTTCAATCTGATACACCGCAGAAAAGTCGACCTCAACAGCAGGGCGAACGTTCATGAATTTATAACTCAGATTGGGTTAGCAGGGCTTGCCAGAGCTGGCGCTTCTGTCGTGCATCAGACATAACATCCAGCAACGCTGCCCCACGGAATAACAACGGTGCCTGCACTTGTTGTAACCAGTACTGACTGCCATCGCCAAAGGTCACGGCGTATTGCACACCGTTGTCGCGTAAAAATTGCCATTGCGCCGACAGCGCTTGCAGCGCGACAGGCAGGCTTTGATCATCGTGGGCCGATTCAATAAACGGCCAGCGGAAGCACAACGGCGCCTGCAGCAATCCTGCCGGGGCCTGCAAGGCTGACATCACCCGATAAGCAAAGGCCGCCAGACGTTCCGCCTGAGCAGCATCGTCACACACCCAGACACCACGGGCGGATACGCGCAGGAAATGCAGCTCGAAACGCGGTGGCGTGCCATCCACAGGAGTGACCGGATGATCGGCAGTAACAGACTGTGCAGACGCAGGTGCGTCAGTAGCCGGCGCTCTGGTTGGAGCTGCCATCGTACCGGTACTAACCGCAGCGACCGAATCAGCGGTAGCCGCTGCGGGCGTTTTAAGCGCAGGCTCCACAACGTTCTGATGCAATAATTGCGCAGCCATGGGATGTGCTATATGCCCACCACCCTCAGAAGTAAGCGCCGGGCGTGGCGCTGCGGCATGGGCATCTTCCGGCAACCAGCGTGGTGCAGGGACGCCGGGCAGCGGCTGGCGGGGCATCCACTGCACGATGCCCATCGCCTGTAAATAATCGAGCCGCTGCTGCTCCCGCATCCGTTATACGCCGTCGGCTTGCGGATGCTGACGTGCAGAGCCGGTCAGCAACAAGTTCAGCGCATGAATGTAGGCTTTGGCAGACGCCACAACGATATCGGTATCGGCACCACTGCCATTCACAATACGGCCGCCCTTCTCAAGACGCACGGTTACCTCACCCTGAGAATCGGTTCCCTGAGTGATGGCATTAACTGAGTACAACAGCAAATTGGCACCGGAGTTGGCCACACCTTCAATGGCTTTCAGCGCGGCATCCACCGGGCCACTACCGTTGGCTTTAGAGCGCTGCTCTGTGCCGTTATGGCTGACAACCACTTCTGCGACCGGGGTTTCGCCGATGGCGGAATGACACTCCAACGCCACCAGCTTATAAGCTTCCGGTGCGGAGTTACTGATGGTTTCTGTCACCAGTGCCTGCAGATCTTCGTCGAAGATTTCGTGCTTTTTATCCGCCAGTTCTTTAAAGCGGGTAAAGGCTTCGTTCAGGGCCGCATCGGTATCAAAAGTTACGCCCAGCTCTTCCAGGCGGCTGCGGAATGCAGCACGGCCAGAATGCTTACCCATTACCATTTTATTGGCGCCCCAACCGACATCTTCGGCCTTCATTATTTCATAGGTTTCACGATGCTTAAGCACGCCATCCTGATGAATACCGGATTCATGCGCAAAGGCATTGGCGCCAACGATGGCTTTGTTCGGCTGTACCGGGAAACCAGTAATGGACGATACCAGACGCGACGTCGGTACAATTTGGGTAGTGTCGATATTGGTGCTGATATTGAACAGATCGTGACGGGTACGGGTGGCCATCACAATTTCTTCCAGTGCCGCATTACCGGCACGCTCACCCAAGCCGTTAATGGTGCATTCCACCTGACGGGCACCGTTGGCTACAGCAGCCAGCGAGTTGGCAACAGCCAAACCAAGGTCGTTATGACAATGCACCGAGAAAATAGCTTTATCGGCGTTAGGAATACGTTCCAGCAGGGTTTTGATTTTGTAACCAAATTCTTCCGGAATGGCATAACCCACGGTATCCGGAATATTGATAGTACGCGCACCGGCGTTAATGGCCGCTTCGATAATGCGGCACAGAAAATCGTTTTCAGAGCGGCCGGCGTCTTCGCAGGAGAACTCCACATCGTCAACAAAGCTTCGGGCTTTTTTCACGGCGTAAACCGCCTGCTCGACCACCTGATCCGGCTGCATACGCAGTTTGTACTGCATATGAATTGGCGAGGTAGCAATAAAGGTGTGAATACGCGCGCGCTCGGCTTTTTTCAGTGCTTCGGCGGCGTGTTCCAGATCGCGGTCAACCGCACGGGCCAGACTGCAAATGGTGCTTTCTCGAACAGCTTCGGCAACGGCCTGAATCGCAGCAAAGTCGCCCGGAGATGCTGCGGCAAAGCCAGCTTCAATAACATCAACGCGCATTTTTTCCAGCGCTTTACCGATGCGGACCTTTTCTTCCTTGGTCATGGACGCGCCCGGGCTCTGCTCGCCGTCACGCATGGTGGTGTCAAAAATGACCAAACGGTCTTGCTGGCTCATGTGCTACTCCGCTGCCAATGAATCGAGCGCATAGTATACGCACGATCAGAGTGATTGGCAGCAGCCGTATGAGATTAGCGGATAGGTGTCGCCGTCAGGTTAGTGGTCATATTCAGGTTCTGCATCACGATACCGGAGAATACGGTTTGTGGCAGAGCAACATCCGGATGCTTCAGCTGAACCTGGTCAATCTGCAGATCCTTAAAGGACACATTACCCTGTACCGCAAAGCCTTGTGGACGCAAGGCCAGCTGAGCCGCCGTCGGGTTTGCAACGTAGGTATACGTGGTACGACTGGCGTCGTCGTAGATCAGCTCATCGCCCTGATTACCAATGATGCCGTTATCATCAGCACCCGTAAATTTTTTGGCAACTTTGGTTTCATAGACGTCGATTTTCAGGTTGGCCTGAAAACCATAATCGTTGGTATCGGCTACACCCAGACCATCACTGGTACTGTAAGAATCAAAAATAATCTGCGTTCCTGTGCCATTGATCGGATTGCCACTGCCATCCAGGTCACGGTTGTTTTCCCAGGTCAGACGGTTACGGGCAATGGAGCCATCGCTGGTCAGACCTTCTGGTGCAAAAGCGGCTTTTAACGCAACCGTCATCCCTTCATTACCACGGTCTTCCCAACGACCACCATTTGCAGCACAACTCGCTGCATCACCACTGGCACCTACACAGACGGCACCAGAACCGCCAGGATTAATGGTCAGAGACGATCCTTCTTCAAAACGTTCCAGCTGAATGCGTCCAAGGCTGCGACCGGTAATTTTATCGCCCCAGCGCATGTTATCCACATTCATAGTGCTCCATTGTTCAGTGCGGTTTACGCTGAGACCGGTATTGCTGACATCCACCTGAATGCCACGTAGATGGATATCGTAATTCACCCCGGTGGCCCAGACGCCATTACCGTTTTCATCGATGGATAAACCAATATTGGTATCACTGAACAAATAATCGCCGTCAATCTGAATGCCGCCACCGCTGACACCGCCAGCGGTAATCAGCGTATAGCCGTCCAGATTGAAATCCATTGCCTGGAAAACTTCCAACGACAGCAACAACTCAGCGCCGCCCTGAATCGGTGCCGTTTTGTTACCAACACGCAAACCATCAATGCTGTAACTGCCCTGAACGCGGTTCATGCCCATGGCAATCGCGGTTTTATCCGCGGTTCCGGCATTGTTATCGTGATCGAATGAGCGCACATCCAGCGTCAGGTCTCCACGACCATAGCTTTCGATACCACTGACAACAACCATACGGCCATTATCAATATAGGCAGCTTCTGCATTCGCCAGATTCCATTCAACCGCAGCCGAAATACCGTCGCTGCTGCTATTCAAACCGGAATAAAAACTGGTTGCATAAGGCTGAATCGCAACAGGCAGGTTGGCGTAAACCGGCTGACGAATACCTGGATAAAAAGCCATACGATTGCTATAGCCATTGCCATCTTTAAACAGAAAATCCAGCTGAATTGCACCAACAGGATTAGAACTGTCACCAATCAGAATTTGATTCGCATTAAAGGAACCATCTAACTGGTCATAGCCCAGCAACAGATGATCAGACATCACATCAAAAGTAAGGTTAGTAACATTCAGCGCGCCGCTGAAATTACCCATAAAAAGTGAATTACCATCATCGGTAAAACGTACATAGTTGGTTGGATCATCCAGAATACTTAACGATGCATTAAGACTGATACCTTCCGCACCATCACGTCCACCGGCAAAAATCTGAGCATCACCCGACAATGCCAGCTGTCCCGCCAAGGTGCCCAGCGACACGCCACCTAACTTCACGCCGCCAGTAGAGAAGGAGTAACTGAATTCATCCAGATCAAAATTCAATCCTGTCCGGGAGCCATCAACCGCTTCACCGATGGCCAGGCGGGTAATATTAGCGTTGTAGCCGATATCATCAAAACTCACCGAACTGCCATTGGTTGTCCAGATCAGTTCTGCATCACTGATTGATGTCTGGAAGCTCCCCTCAAGAAAATTATCAAGCGAGCTACTGGCACCAACCTTAATCAGATTGGTGCCGCTGTAATTCAGACGGAACTGACCAAAGCTCGCTGCTGAGTCATTGATACGGATCGCACCAATATCCAAAGAGGTTGGATAAACCTCACTGTTAATTTGTAACGATCCATCCGCAAGCACATCAACAACCTGCTTGCTGGACGAAGGCAGTGATATATCAGCCTGACTACCCCGTTCGATATTTTGTAGCTGCAGCCTGTTGGCATCTTCTGTGTAGGTAACATCTCCGACTGTCAGATGGCTAGAGGTTTCTAACGTGATGCCTGCCTGTGCATTAACCGTCTGCAGCTCCTGATCCGCCATCGGCACCAGGCCAGCATTCAGCAATGAAGGTGCTGCAACCAAACTGCTTATTATTATTTTTTTCATCATGGCGCCCCGGTTGGGAAAATCAGCAGATTCCCCTGCAAATTGGCTTTGCCGTTGATATTGACTGTCATGATATCGGTTTGCATAAAACCAGCATCCGTCGGCCGGGCACTGTTACTGTTGGCAATGGTGAATGAGGCATCTTCATAGTTCAGGTTATTGGGCAAACCGATTTCAAAAACATCACTATTAAAAGCCGCACCATCGCCATCAAAATCTGAATTAATCTTTCGGGTTCGCAGGGTTAATCCTTCAAAAGAAAAGCGTCCACGAATATTATCCAGAACCAACCAACCACCGCCAGCACCTGAGTTGACAGCTATACGTCCACCACAGCGTTTATCGGTTGAGGCTGTTGTGCAACTGGTTTGCCAGCTATAGCCATTGGCCGACGGACCATCAATGTTCAGTGGACCACCATTTTCGTTAATGGTGATATCACCAGACAGATATACCCCTCCCTGGCCGGATACGGCACTTAAGTCTTCAGCACTTAAAGGCTCCAATCCATGAGTCTGAATACTCACGAATAGAATAGATACTAAAACAACTACGTTTTTCATTACGGCGCCCCAAGATCATGACTAGTTGCACGCAGATACTGAATCTGCATATTAGCAATCGTAGCACTGCCAAAATTCGCACCGCCCACAGCAACATTGCCAATATGAATATCAGCGCGAGGGCCGTTATTATAAAAATCGGAGTATCCTGCACCTCCCAAAGCGCAGCCACCAGAAGAATTCAAGTCAGCACAGGCACTATTCAGACGGCCAACTTCAATGGTGAAGTTACCACTCGAATCTACCTCAAAAGTCACCGGCTGCTTCTCCCCCCAGCCCAACTCGTTCTCAAGGACAAAATTCTGAAAGCGAACATCCTGACCACAATTATTGCCTGCCGAATCACAGGCATAAAACGTCAGGTCGCTGGCAAAGACTTTTAATGCCAGATTGCCAACCATTTCGTTATTTTCCCCCCAGAGGCGTATATAGCTGCCATCGATAGCAACGCCCTGGGCATGTCCCTCCAGTGATTGAGCTCGCGAGCCCGCAACTTCAAGATCATAACGAATACCAAAATCCGCACGCTCCGCGGCCCTGCTATTCAACACAGAGATATCTATGCCGGTAACTCGATCGATACGTTGGCCCTTGGCTCCGGATCTTGCCTCGGTAGCAACAACGAGCATACTGTCGCTACCTGATAGTGAGCCAGTATTCCTGTGTGGCGCGCTATACTCAAATACTGCTTTATCAGCAATTCCAATTGTATCGCCATCAACAAGTTCCAGATTGTAGGGATAGAGTAAGCGCCCAAGATTAACCGGATTGCCAATAACATTGGCGCCGCGATTACTTCCTGCACCAGCAACGTAGAACTGAGAAACACTCAGGACGACATCCTGGCCATTTTTATTTTTAATCCCACTGATATCCAGCCGGTTACCGGTGGCAACATCAGTACCCGCTTCAAAAGCAAAGTCTTCCAGAATAAAGCCGATACCTTCACCATCAACGGCGCCCAGCTCCTGATCATCCAAGCCAATAAGTTCTGCATTTACCTGAATGACCATAGATAAAAGAAACGTACTTAATATTGCATAGCGAAAATTCTTAGTCATAGTAAGGATCCAGAAACTTGGTTCTGATACGTTCTATACCATTAAAAGATTGTTCAAAATCCAAAGTGATACCGCCATCAGGTATATTCATAAACGCCCCAACTTCAGCCGTCACACCTGATTCAGGCCACACTACCCGCTGAGACTGAAAAGACATATACAAACCACCTGCATAATTACTTGAACTAGGGTCTAATGCATTTTGATTACCAATATCATTTGTTTTGAAATTCTTCAGGGGAAAGCAAGTTGTAATCCCCAGCAAACTGCAGCCTCCCGGAGTCAGAATTGTCGCCAAAGAGGCACCGAGGGAGCATCCGGAACTCAAACATTCCATAGTTGTATCGTTATCAATCCCCACCCAGTTAGCCCTACGTCTGGCAAGAGAGGAGATAGGTTCTCCAGTATTAGCCTCTCCTGGCCCTGCCACAAGAACGGCATCCGCGCCCAAAATGTCACTATTTCTCATAGTTAACCACGCCAAAAAATTGGCATCTCGAATAGGTCTTGCACTACCCTCCACTCGCACTTCTAGATTTCCGTTCAGGTATTCAATATTCCCCGAAAGCTTCCCAGCAGCACCTCCAAAGCCCAAACGAATACCTACTAAGTTTTGTGCTGAACCAGACTTATCAAACGCAAGCTCAATGAATGGATCTTTGATTTGAAAAGGAATGACGTTACCACTCTCATCAATATATCCGAGTGAAAAGTCACTAATCTGGATATCGCTTGAGTTTGCCGGCTCATCGGGATCATCGTAACGCCCCAACTGAACCAAATCAGCATTCATTGAGACATCTACATCCAGTCCGAAAGTAAAACGAGAAAAATCATAATTAGGATCGGATGTATTGCGGTCTATCTGAATGAAAGCCTGTCCTGTCTGGACGCCTAATTCTTCGTCAGTCATGGGTTGCATTGCTGCCAGTGCGACAGCTGGCATAGATACGATAAGGACAAGCGTGAAGATTATTTTTATCACTTGGCACCTTGGTACAATAAAGCGAGCACGGAGAAGATTACTATTAATGACTGTAATACAGGTGGAGAGTAACCGTGGTGATCGCTTGTTTATGTTTTTTATAATTTGTTAACTTAGGTTACAGGCTGCCAGAAAAGCATCAATCAATATTAGAAGTACGTCCGTACCCTTTACACAAATAAATAAGACCTTAGTTTTGTTTTATTGAAAGAATCCCGCTGACACTCTCCATTTGCGCACCCACGTCCAGCTTTTGTCTTAACCAAAAAAAGTTATCCCACTGGACAGACATATCCAATAATTGCGGACCTAAAACAAAAATCTATCACCAGCTTCGATGTTGAAGAGCCGTTAAAAGAGCTGGAAATAGACAGCGCTGCAGATTCAGCACTCGTTGGCCGAGGCAGTACACTTCAAACAGATAGATGGCAGATCAGAGTAAACGTGATGGCGACTGTTGCCCTGCAGAACTCAATAAACACAGTGTTGTATTTATCCCAGACGCCTTGCTTCAATCCCGCATGGCCTTGGCTTACTCTACCATTAAAACCCCCTGCAGCTGAGCTACAGAGGCTTGGAGTAAGTGCCTAGCTGGCGAAGTTAACACCTTTATGGCTGTGGCCTGTACAGCAGGGTGGTCATCGAAGAGCCATTAAGTTATTGCAGGTATTTTATTCAGACAAAGACTGAACGGCAGGATGCTGTTCCGCACAGCGAAGCTGCCTGAAGGGTTGGCACAGGGAAGTGCCCATATGAAAAAACCCCAACCGCATAGCGATTGGGGTTTTAGAATAAGAGCTTGACGATGACCTACTCTCACATGGGGATGCCCCACACTACCATCGGCGATACTGCGTTTCACTTCTGAGTTCGGAATGG